>Ga0180218_1000032_pt1 | contig 378221 bp, 343 predicted proteins | sample eDN3rd37CKraftBY_FD_151334 | JGI IMG/M metagenome (GOLD analysis project Ga0180218, IMG submission 151334) | Enriched backyard soil microbial communities from Emeryville, California, USA - eDNA 3rd pass 37_C Kraft BY (version 2) (version 2) | ecosystem: Environmental > Terrestrial > Soil >... | reverse complement strand
CCCTGCACCACCACCGCCGGGGCGACAGCACCTTGCGGCGGATGTGGCGGGGTGGCCCTGGTTCGGCCGCCGCGCCCTGAATGACCCTGCGGCACTCCTCTGCACCCGCCACCTCGCACCGGCGGCAGGCGGCTTGCGAGCCCGGGCGCGTTCACAGTACCAGCACGCCGGTCCGCTTGACCTTGCTTTCGGGCTCGACGTGGATGGTGATCACCGCTTCTCCGACCTCCTCGCGCAGGACCCCTTCCAGCCGGTCGCAGATGTCGTGCGCCTCCCCGACGGTCATCTGGGTCGCGACGATGAGGTGGAACTCGATGAAGGTCACGTGCCCGGCGGTCCGGGTACGCAGGTTGTGCGCCTCCGGAGCGCCCTCCGCACAGGCAGCAATTGCCCTGCGGATGCCATCCAGCACCTCCGGTTCCACGGCCTTGTCCATGAGGGCGCCGACCGACTCCCGGACCATCCCGAACCCCACCCAGATGATGTTCAGGGCGACGAGCCCGGCGAGGGCTGGGTCCAGCCAGAGCCATCCGGTGAGCGGGACCAGCGCGAAGCCGACCAGCACGCCACCCGAGGTCCAGACGTCGGTCAGCAGGTGCCTGCCGCTCGCCAGAATGGCGGGCGACCGCCAAGCTTGGCCGGAGCGCCGGAAATTACCGGTCCTACGATGAGGCGCATCTCGGGCGCCTGAGCTTCATCCGGCGGGCGCGGGAACTTGGCTTCTCGTTGGAGCAGATCCGCGCCCTGCTCGGATTGGTCGGCCAGCCCGAGATGCCCTGCGGGGCGGTCGGCGCGATCGCCCGCGAGCACCTGGCGGAGGTCGAGCGCAAGATCGTGGGCTTGCAGGCATTGCGCCGCGAACTGGACTCCCTCACCGGCCAATGCGGATGCGGTACCGTTTCTGAATGCCGCCTCGTCGAGGCCCTGGCACCGAGGCCCGACGCATTCGTGGCCGCAGCCGAGCGCTAGAGCGGCTCGCGCTCACACCGACCTTGGCGTGGCGGCCAGTCGCACGTTACGAAGAGCGATGGCTGAGAACGCACACCCCAGCGACGAGGGTGCCACCCGGCGGCACCGATTGGCGAGCGAATGCGCGGGCGCCTGCGGCGATCTCGGCACCTTCGTCCCGCACGCTGTCGGCGCCATGACGATGGCGGGCCTTTCTCCTTCGGGTGTCCTGTTTGGCTTCGGCATGTCCTTGGTCGCGGCCGGGCTATTCTACGGCATCCCCATGGCTGTCCAGCCCATGAAGGCCGTCTCCGCCGTCCTGCTGACTGACCAGCTTACCCCCGAGGCCATGACCGCCGCCGGACTCATCATCGGTGTCATCCTGCTTGTCCTCAGCGTCACGGGCCTCATCGGGCAGGTGGCAAAGCTCATCCCGCAATCCGTCACCGCTGGCTTGCAACTCGGCCTCGGTATCACGATGGGTTGGCTCGGCCTCGGGATGATCGCTGCGGCCCCCTGGATCGGTGTCCCGGCACTTGTCCTTCTGCTTGGTGTGCCACACCTCTGGCCTCAGGCGCCGGTCGCGCCCCTGGTGCTGATGGCGGCCGTTGGGGTTGGTCTCGCGACTGGCCTAACCACCGTGCCGGAGGTGCAGGGCTTCAGCCTGCATCTCCCGGTCCTGGTGCTGCCGCAGTCCTGGGGAGCGGCGTGGCAGGCGGTGGAGCGGGCAGTCCTGCCGCAGATGCCGCTCACTCTGACGAACGCAGTCATCATCACCGCCGCCCTCTGCCGCGACCTCTACCCGGATCGGGCTGGGCGTGCGACGGTGCGCAACCTTGCCCTGACCTCCGGGGTCGCGAACCTCCTCCTGGCGCCCTTCGGCGCCATGCCGATGTGCCACGGCGCCGGGGGGGTCGCGGCGCAGCACCGTTTCGGCGCGCGCACAGGACTGGCGCCGGTCCTTTTCGGGGCCGTCCTGTTGGTCCTGGCGCTCGGCTTCGCGGACAGCGCCGCCGCTCTGTTCGCAGCAGTTCCGCTGAGCGCTGTCGGAGCCTTGCTACTGGTCGCGGGAACTGACCTCGCACTTTCAAAGCGTCTCTTCGATGCCCGCCGGGACTGCTGGCCTGCGATCGGCGTCGCGGCCGCGGCTACGGCACTGCTGAACCCGGCCCTGGGTCTCGTGGCCGGGTAGGGCGTGGAGGCCGTGCGGGGGGCGGTGGCGAAGCGGCGCAGGCCGGCCTCCTGAGGTCAGGCTGCGCTACGGGAGTGAATGGTCAGCCTGCCGGGGCCGTGCTCGCCGGGGCGCGCACGAGCCGCGGTACCCAGCGGGTGTAGACAGCATGGCGACGAACTGGACAGCCTCTGCGTTACCACGCGGCGGCAAGCAGTAGAGCCTGTGTCATCGCAGGGCCTGCCTAGGACGCGCGGGTAGGCCGCCCAGTACCTCGATGACAGGGCACGAGGCCTCCCCGCCCGCATCGCACTGACGCACCGTGTCCGCAAGGACGCGCTCCATCGCCTTCAGGTCGGCAATCCGCGCCCGGACGTCGGCAAGGTGGGCCGCGGCGAGGCTGCGGGCCTCGGAACAGGCACCATCGCCCAGGCCCAGCAGAGCGCGCACGTCGTCCAAGTTAAATCCGAGTTCACGTGCCCGGCGGACGAAGGCCAGCCGCCTCACGTCCTCGGTGCCGTAGAGGCGATAGCGCCCCCGGCGGGCGGGCGTCGGCAGGATGCCAACGCGCTCGTAGTAGCGGATGGTCTCGATGTTGCAGCCGGTCCGCCGCGAGAGCTCGCCGATTGCGATGCCGTCCTGCCCCATGTCGCCCAGCTCCTCGGAAGGGGGTTGAGTCTGTAGTCGCTATAGACGTTAGGCTGACTCAACCAGTGGGACAAGGAGACGAACCGTGACCGACGTAGCCGCAAGATCCTTTCCATCAGTCCACCCTGCTGGCGAGAAAGGCGCCGCGCTACTGGCTGCCGGTGGCTTAGTCGCGGCATTCGGCGCCGCCTCGTGCTGCGCCCTGCCGGTACTTCTTGGCTCGCTCGGCCTGGGGAGCGCCTGGCTGTTCGGACTGGCGCTTCTCGCGGCGCCGCACCGGGCGGCCCTGCTTGCCGCCGGGGTCGTCTGCCTGGCAGGAGGCACGCTCCTGCTGTGGCGGCGACGGACGGCAGCTGCCTACTGCGCCCCGGGCCCTTCCTGCCGATCACGTACGGCCGTCCGGCGCCTCACCGCAGGCGCCCTGGCCCTCGGGGCCGTCCTGCTCATCTTTGGATACGCCTATGTCTGACGCCTCGCTGATCCTGGAATCAACTGTTACCTGCCCGTCTTGCGGCACGGCCAGGACTGAGACAATGCCGACCAATGCCTGCCAGTTCTTCTACAACTGCACCGGATGCGGAATGCTGCTCCGGCCGAAGCCGGGGGACTGCTGTGTGTTCTGCTCCTACGGCGATGTGCCGTGTCCGCCCACCCAGGCGGACGGGAAGTCAGCCTGTTGTCGATGAGGCCGCGGCACATGGCGAGCCTGCCCCATGTCCTGCGCTGCGGAGACAATTTCAATCAGAGCCGACAGCGCCCGACAACTTCGCCGGGTCGGCCTTGGCCTGCTTCTCCGCCCGCTCCTTCCGCTCGCTATAGCGATCGGTGAGGTGACCGGAGACGTCTCGGGTGAGCAGGGTGAACTTCACCAGTTCCTCCATGACGTCGACGGCGCGGTCGTAGAGCGGTCCCGGCAGCATCCGGCCCGCCTCGTCGAACTGCTCGTAGGCCTTGGGCACCGAGGACTGGTTGGGGATGGTGACCATCCGCATCCAGCGGCCCAGCAGGCGCAATGTGTTGACGGCATTGAAGCTCTGCGAGCCGCCGGAGACCTGCATTACGGCCAGCGTGCGCCCTTGGGTTGGCCGAATACCTTTGCTCTCCAGCGGCAGCCAATCGATCTGGTTCTTCAGGATGCCGGTGACAGCGCCGTGCCGCTCTGGGCTGCACCAGACCTGGCCCTCGGACCACAGGGAGAGCTCCCGGAGCTCCACCACCTTGGGGTGGTCGGCAGGCACGCTGTCGACCACCGGCAGGTCACGGGGATCGAAGACCCGCGTCTCGGCCCCGAGGCGTCGGAGGATGCGCTCGGCCTCCAGCGTCAGGAACCGGCTGTAGGACCGCTCCCGCAACGAGCCATAGAGCAGCAGGATGCGCGGCGGGTGCGTGCTGGCGCCGGGGATGCCGAGCTTGGCGAGGTCTGGCATCTCGAGGTGTTTCTCGGAGACGTTAGGCAGCGAGAGATCGAGGTCGGAGGGCATCAGGATTTCCCCGTTGGCAAGAGCGAATGGATGTCGCGTGTGGACAGGTCAGTCACGGCGCGCCGACCACGGGGAGCCAGAGCGCCAGGGCGGCCAGCACGGCCAGAAGGACGGGCGGCGTGATGACGAGGCCGACCTTCATGTACTGCCCCCAGGTGATGGTGGTGCCCTTGCGCGCCAGCACGTGCAGCCAGAGCAGCGTCGCCAGGCTGCCGATGGGGGTGAACTTGGGACCGAGGTCGCAGCCGATGACGTTGGCGTAGATCATCGCCTCCCGGATGGCGGGCGGGATGCCCTGCGCCTGCTCGATGGCGAGCGCGCCCACCAGCACGCTGGGCATGTTGTTCATGACGGACGAGATCAGCGCGGCGCCGACGCCGGTGCCAATGGTGGCGGCCCAGAGGCCGTGCCCGGCCAGCCACTCGAGCACGCCAGCCAGGTGGTCCGTCAGCCCGGCGTTCCGCAGTCCGTAGACCACGAGATACATGCCCAGCGAGAAGACGACGATCTGCCAAGGCGCTTCGCCCAGCACCTTGCGGATGGAGACGACAGTGCCGTTGCCGCCGCTGTGCCAGCGTCCGGCCAGCACCAGCAGCACCAGGGCGGCTGCACCGGTCACGACGGCCACGGGCACGCCAAGCGGCGCCAGGACGAAGTAGGCCAGCAGCAGCACAGCCAGCAGCGGGAAGGCCGCGCGGAAGACCAGGTGGTCGCGGATGGCGGCGCTGGGCGCTTCCAGTTCGTCCATACGATAATTGGCGGGCACCTGGCGGCCGTAGTACGCCCAGAGCACGGCCAGCGTCGCCACCAGCGCCACGAGATTCACCGGCACCATGACGGCGGCATAGCGGGCGAAGCCGATCCCGAAGTAGTTAGCCGAGACGATGTTGACGAGGTTGGAGATCACCAGCGGCAGGCTGGTGGTATCCGCCACGAAGCCGCAGGCCACGATAAAGGCCAGTGTTGCGCCTGTGGAGAAGTTCAGCCGGAGCAGGATGGCCATGACGATGGGCGTCAGCAGCAGGGCGGCGCCGTCGTTGGCAAAGAAGGCGGCGATCAGGGCGCCGAGCACCACGACGAGCGGGAACAGCCGCCGCCCGTTCCCGCCGCCCCAGCGGGCCACGTGCAGCGCCGCCCACTGGAAGAACCCGGCCTCGTCCAGCAGCAGCGAGATGATGATGAGCGCCACGAAGGTGAAGGTGGCGTCCCAGACGATGTCCCAGACCACCGGTACATCCGCCCAGCCGATGACGCCGGTCAGCAGGGCCAGCACGGCGCCGCCCGTGGCACTCCAGCCGATGCCAAGGCCCCGTGGCTGCCAAATGACCAGGACGAGGGTGAGGACGAAGATAGTCAAGGCCAGCATGAAGGCGTGTTCTCTCGAACGTCGGGGCGCGCCGGTCTGTCCGCTGCCCAGGAATGGTCAGCGGCGCGGCTCGTCCTGCTCAGGGAAGGAGGGCGTGGGCGCCCGGCTCAGATCAGGCGGCGGCCCTGCTCGTCGACGACCATCTCGCCGTCCTCCTTGGCATAGGCGCCCCTCTGCGGGTTCGGCAGGATGTCGAGCACCGCCTCGGACGGCCTGCACAGGCGCACGCCGAGCGGCGTCACCACGATAGGCCGGTTGATGAGAATGGGATGCGCCATCATGGCATCGAGCAACTGGTCGTCGGTCAGGGAGGCGTCGCTGAGCCCGAGCTCCTCGTAGGGCGTGCCCTTCTGGCGCAGGACGTCACGCACCGGAATGCCCATGCGCTGGATGAGGTCGGCCAGAACCTCCCGGGTCGGCGGCGTTTTCAGGTACTCAATGACCTCCGGCTCTTCGCCGCTGTTGCGGATGAGGGCCAGGGTGTTGCGGGACGTCCCGCAGGCTGGGTTGTGGTAGATCGTGACGGTCACAATGCCTGATCCTCGATGGTGTCGGGGCGAAAGCGGCCGATCTCACGGACGCGGTTGGTCAGGGACATGCGGTCCAGCGACGTGAAGGGCAGCGCCAGGAAGAGGGAGATCCGGCGCTCCAGCATCCGCACTGCCTCCGCGTAGGCGTGGGCCACCTCGACGTCGGAGCCCTCGACCGCGGCGGGATCCGGGATGCCCCAGTGGGCGGTGACCGGCTGCCCCGGCCAGATGGGGCAGACCTCCCCGGCGGCTTGGTCGCAGACAGTGAAGACGAAATCCATCGACGGTGCGCCTGGCCGCGCGAACTCGTCCCACGACTTGGACCTCAGCCCTTCGGTCGGCAGGCCGAGGGAGGTGAGCAGGCGCACAGCTTCCGGACGGACCTCGCCGCGCGGGAAGGATCCGGCGCTGAAGCCTCGGAAACGCCCTTCACCTCGGGCGTTCAGGATGCTCTCGGCCAGGATGCTCCTGGCACTGTTGGCCGTGCACAGGAACAGCACGTTGTAGGTGCGCTCCACGTCGCTCTCCTCAGGCAGCTGTCGTCTTGGGGAGCCGGCCCGCGGCGGCCGGTTCGCAGGCGGGGCCGCAGGACGCCAAGCCGCCACAGCAGTTCTCCGTCAGGTAGCCCACGAGGCCGTTCATGGCCTCCGGGACCATGGCGTAGATGATCTGGCGGCTGACGCGGCGCTGAGAAACCAGCCCGGCATGCAGGAGCTGCTGGAGATGGAAGGTCAGCGTCGAGGACGGCGTCCCGAGCCGCTCCGCGATGACCCCCGCGGGCAGCCCATCTTGCCCGGCCTCCACGAGCAGCCGGTAGGCCGCGAGCCGGTGCTCGTGAGCCAGCGCGCCCAAGGCTCCTACGGCGTCCTTCGCGTCCATGACCCTCACCCAACGACATTTCGAGTTTCATCGGAGAATAAGATTTTGGATTTCGGAGTCAACGAATTTCCCCGAAATATCGAAGCGTCCGCTTGCCTCCTGGCTGCTGTTGACCCATCGCCCTCCGAGGCATAGCCTCCGGATATGTCTGAGCAGCCAGCCCTGCGCGCCGTATCTCGTTCCTCGCCGGACTTCACGGACCGTGCGTACTGGGCCGGGACCATCAAGATGGCGCTCAGCCGCTTCTTCGTCCTTCAGGTGCTGCACGATGGTCCGGCGCACGGATACGACATTGCCCGCGCCGTCGAGCGGACCACCAACGGATGCTGCTCGCCCTCCGAGGGCGCCCTCTACCCGACGCTGCGGGAGTTCGAGCAGGGTGGCTACGTGACCTCGGAGGCCGAGGTCGTCTCTGGCCGGGAGCGCAAGGTCTACACGCTGACGGACAAGGGCCGGGAAGCCTTCAAGGTCGGCCTGGCGGCTTGGATGGATGCTACCGCCGCCCTGACGGAGACCGGACGCGCCGCGACCGCGCGCGCCGAGGCTAAGGGCTCCTGCCGATGCTGAGCTTCGGGTTGCCCGCATACATCGCCCGCCGAGGCATAAGGAAGGGGAACGCCAGATGAGTTCCTGCTGCTCCACCACGCCGCGCCCTGAGAACAGAGGTTCTGAGGGATCTACGGATCCCGGCGCGCTGCCCGTCGCCATCATCGGGGGTGGCCCGGTCGGCCTCGCCGCGGCGGCCCACCTCCTTGAACGAGGACTGGAGCCGGTCGTCCTTGAAGCCGGTCCATCGGTCGGCACGGCACCGCTCGCTTGGGGCCACGTCCACATGTTCTCGCCCTGGCGCTACAATATCGACCGGGCCGCCCAAGCCCTGCTGGAGCGGCACGGATGGACTGCGCCTGACGCCGATGCCTTCCCGACCGGGTGCGAGCTCGTCGAAGGCTATCTCGCGCCGCTCGCCGCGCTGCCAGAGATGGCGGGACGCCTGCGCCTGAACACGCGCGTCACCGGCGTCGCCCGGCTCCGCGCGGGCAAGGTCCGGGATGCCGGACGTGAGGAGCAGCCCTTCAAGGTGCAGTTCGCTGACGCACAGGAAAGGGAGGGCCGTATCCTCGCCCGCGCCGTCGTCGTGGCCTCGGGGACATGGGGTAACCCGAGTCCTGCAGGCGCCTCCGGCCTGCCCGCGATCGGTGAGCGTGAGGCGGCCGACCGGATCCGGTACGGCATGCCGGACGTCCTCGGGGCCGACCAGGATCGCTATGCCGGGCGGCGCACCCTCGTCGTCGGGTCCGGCCACTCGGCCATTGGCACAGTCATCGACCTCTCTTCCCTCGCCGAGCGGGCGCCCGGCACCTCCGTCCTCTGGGCGGCGCGGAGCGCGAATCTGACGCGGGCCTACGGCGGCGGCGCTGCCGACCAGCTCCCGGCGCGTGGCGCCCTCGGCCAGCGCCTGCGCCGCCTCGTCGAGACCGGCGCGGTGGAGTTGCTCGCCCCTTTCTCCGTCGACGAGGTCCGGCGCGGTGCCCGCGGCGCCCTCCGCGTGGTGAGCGCCGAGGGCGGCTCGGTGGAGGCCGACGAGATGGTGGTCACGACGGGGCTGCGCCCTGACTTCAACATCCTTCGCGAGGCCCGCCTCGACCTCGACCCCGCCCTCGAATGCCCACGGCCGCTGGCACCCCTGATCGACCCGAACCTGCACTCCTGCGGCACGGTCCGGCCACACGGCGCAGAGGAGCTGGCGCAGCCGGACGCGGGACTCTTCCTGGCCGGGATGGCCAGCTACGGCCGCGCGCCGACCTTCCTGCTGGCCACCGGCTACGAGCAGGTTCGCTCCATCGCGGCGTTCCTCGCGGGCGACCTGGAGGCGGCCCGGCGCGTGGAACTGGACCTGCCCGAGACTGGCGTCTGCAGCACCACCCGCTCGTCCCTCGGAACCGCGGAGGCCGACTCCTCCAACGCGCCGGTGACGCCCCCGACTTCCTGCTGCGGGAGTTCAGCCAGCCGGACCTCTGCCCAGGTCGAACCCGCGGAATGAGCCGGGTCACAACGCTCCCGGCCGAAACCCGGGGTGCCGCGGCCGCCAGCCACTCGCGCCTGGCCGTCGCCTCCGCCATCGGAACCGCCCAGATCCTCGCCTGGGGTTCCTCCTACTATCTGCTGGCCGTCCTGGCCGGGCCGATCACCGCGGACACCGGCTGGCCGCTGACCTGGATCATGGGCGCCCTGTCCATCGGCATGCTGGCCTCCGCCTTCACCTTGGCAGCGGTCATCATGACGGTCATCTCCGTCCACCTCCTGGCGCTCCTGCAATCGCAGGGCCTGGCCCTCGCTGCCGCCGTCGCCCTCGGAACGCTGATCGGCCCCTCCCAGGTCGGGGCCCGCGTGCTGGAGATGCTTTTCGGCAGACAGGCCCACCCGATCTGGAGCTTGGTCGCCTCTTCGTTTCTGGTGGCGGTCGGGCTGGGCATGCTGGTCGGCGCGCCGGGCGTCGCGGCCGCGGGCATCGTCATGTACGGCATGGGCAGCGGCATCCGTTCCATCGCCCGCGGCACCGTGCCCTTGGCCCTGTTTGGCAACGCGGGCTACGCCGTGTTGATGGGGCGCATCGCCATGCCGACCCTCATCGCGCAGGCGGCCTCGCCCTTCCTTGGTGCTTGGCTACTGGACAGATTTGGCGCTCACATAACGCTCGCCGTGCTGTGCGCCGCCTCCGTGCTCAACATCCTAATGGTTCTGGCGCTGCTGCCGGCCGTTAGGAACAGCGCATGGGAGGAGCAGCGCTCAGTGACTTAGGTGAGAACCCACCTCGGCGTCCTGGATCAATGCAGCCGAGAGCTTCTTCTCAGTGCTGAGAAGGCGTCTGCGACGAGGGGTGCTCCAGTCCGTCGCCGATCTCGAGCAGGCCATCGCGCGCTACATCCGCGAGCGCAACGCCACGTCGAGCCCCTTCGTCTGAACCAGGTCCGTCGATAGCATCCTCACCAAGCTCGCGCGGGTGCCTGCATCTTCCGAATGAGTCACTGCACTAGAGGATCAACTCCGATCAGAGTGCTGAACGTCCTTCGACGCGCTGGGTGCCTGGCAAACATTATCGGACGACGAACTGCCCCATCATCCCGTTGTCCTCGTGTTCGAGGATGTGGCAGTGATACATGAAGGGCGCCGCCACCGCGGGCTGCGTAAACCGCACAAGAAGCTCGACTGGCTCCTGCACCACAACCGTGTCTCTGAGGCCCTGGTCGCGAGGTCCCGGGGCCGCACCGTTTCGACTCAGCATCTCGAAATGGACGCCGTGGACGTGGAACGGGTGAGCCATCATCGCGCCCGAGACCTCCCAGATCTCCACGTCTCCAAGCCTGACCTCTTCGTCAATCCGCTCCATATCGAACGCGCAGCCGTTGATGCCGTGCATGCCCATGCCGCCATCCATCATGCCCCTCATCATTCCCCCCATGCCCATAGTCATGGCGAAGCGCCGCCGGCGAACGACGCGCGACACGTCCAGACGCTCATGAGCCATGAGACGCTCCGGCACCTTCGCCCCGGTCTCCTCCTCGCCCTGAGGCTCGAACCTGAGGACGGGTTCCCGTCCAGTAATGAGGTCAGAGGCACGGGCCAGCATGCCCATCATCATGGGAGCATTGGTATCCATCCCTGTTTCGAGTACAATGGATCGGCCGTCCGCGAAATCGACGAGGATCTCGGCCCGCTCGCCCGGCGCAAGGCTTAGCGACCGCAGCTCGACCGGCCTCTCAAGAAGGCCGCCCTCGGAAGCGATCCAGTGGAACGGCCGCCCGTCTTCAAAGGCGAGATGATAGATCCGGGCGTTCGAGCCGTTCACGAGGCGGAGCCGAACGAGCCGACGCGGCACGCGGGCCACCGGATTGACGGTTCCGTTGACCAGCAGCGTGTCACCCCGCCGCCCGTGCATCTGCGCCATCATTCCGTCGGGGAGGACGAGCCGCCCATCTTCGAACTGCCGGTCCTGCAAGACCAGGGGCAGGTCATCGAGGCCGTACTCCGACGGCAGTCCAAGGGCCTTCTCGTCGTCATCGGTGACAAGCAGGAGGCCTGAGAGTCCGGCATAGACCTGCTCCGCTGTGCGGCCATGCACGTGCGAGTGATACCAGAGAGTCGCCGCGGGTTGACGGATGGGGAGCATCGGCCGCCAGGTCGCGCCTTGGCGGATCATCTGGTGGGGGCCGCCGTCGAGTTCTCCGGGGATGAGCAGGCCATGCCAATGGACGGTCGTGTCCTCGCCGAGCGCGTTCGTGACGGCGATCTCTACGTCGTCGCCGCGATGGACGCGCAGCGTCGGGCCAAGATAGTTCCCGTTGTAGCCGAGGGTCCGGCTCTCCTGCCCCGGGAAGAAAGAGGTGCGGCCGGCTTGTGCCCTGAGCGCGATTGGCTGGCCGTGGCGGCGGGCATCGATCAGGTCGGGAATCCGCAGTTTCTGCGGCTCGGCAGCCGCCGCCCGCCAGATGGATGCGGCAGCAAAAGCGGTGCCTCCCGCCAGGACGGTCCCGGCGACGAAAGAGCGGCGTGTGAGCATTGTGAATCGCCCCTCATCAGGACAAGCTGGATTGGTCAACCGCGATCGTCAGCGCCGTCAGATACATGCCAAGGCCAAAGACGGAGTGCCCGATAACGCTTTTCAGGCGAGTCATGTTCGGGTTCGGTGCCCTGGCCCCCGCGATCCCCATGCCCATGCCCGGCATCATCACGAAAAAGGGCAGGACGAGCAGCACCAGCACGAGGATCATGGGCGGGGCAAAGCTGGGGGTCTGCAACCAACCGGCACCCCAGATCGCGACAAGCAGCAGCCCGTACCCGGCGCCAATGACATAGTGAAAGATCCATCCGAGCGCATGTTCGCCCGACACCGGATCCGCCTGCTTCAGATCGGGCTGGACAAACCGGCCTCTGGGCATATGGCCGATCCAGCGGCCGACCATCCGCCAGTTGGTCGCCGGAACGCCGAAGAAACGCCCCATCAGGAGAGAAAACAGATCGAGAATTACCGTACCGCCGATGCCGACGAGCACTGCTGCGACTACGATCTCCGTCACCTCGGTCACCATCCATCCTCCTACACAGGGATGCCGCGTTCGGTGGTGCGTCAGGCTCCTCACGTTCCGGCCAGAACTCGCACGCCCGGTCCCGAAACCAGGCGCGCGCCATTCGGCGCCCCGTTCGAGCTCGCTAGCTGTCCTTCGGCTCTGCGCAGAACAGCGCGTGCAGCGTCATAAAGAGCTGCTCGATCCGGGGATCGGCCACGCGGTACCAGAGTGTCTGGCTCTCGCGACGAAACGTCACGAGTCTTTCCGCCCGCATCTTTGCGAGGTGCTGGGACAGCGCCGACTGGGACAGACCAATGGCCTCCGCGAGCGTGTTCACGTTTGCCTCGCCGGCCTGCACCAATTTGCAGAGGATCATGACGCGCCGCTCGTTCGCGAGCGCCCGCAGGATGCCCGCGACCTCGCCGGCCCTCTCTTCCATCACCTCTAGATCAACCCTCTGACGATCCACTGCTTGCCCCGTTATCAAGCGAATCCTTATTTAGGCAATTCTCATATATCTGCAAGGGCAAACCACGACATCTCTGATGTCCGTCCCTTCAAGGGGTGGGCGCGCGTCACCGATCGCTGTGCAGGCGCTCCCAAGAATGCTGAGGCGTTTGGGTGAGGAGGCGGATGACGAGCGACGGTTGATCCAGCTCTGATGCGCGGGTTGTCTACCGCATGACCATGGTCGTCGCGGGGCTGCCTCTGTCTAGCGGCGGGGATCGGTGCGAAGCCTCCCCGTAGTGTTCGCCGAGGGTTCCCCTGACCGCTCCACCTCCTCGCCCAAGCGTCTCGTTTGTTCGGCTGCTTCTCCTCTGCCGCAGTGCTCTATGGGTTCAGAGAGCCACAGGCGGCGCGACCATGCGCCCAATCGTCCAGGCGAACCCCACCATCTCGCGCGCGATCGCGGTGAAGACGACTTGCGGCCGCTTGCCTGCGGCCTGCAGGCGTCGGTGTCGCGCTCAGAGGCGCACTTGCGCCTTCCAGGCCGTGTCGCGAACCCCCGCGGCAATCCAGCAAGGCAGGGCCTCATCTGGGCTGACACCCGGGCGGGCAGCCGGTAGGTCCAGGCGCCCTCGACCAGCATGCGGCGTGCGAGCGGGCTGCCGGCTTTGGTGATCGTGCCCTGGTGGCGTTTGGCGCCGCTCGAATGCTCCGATGGCACGAGGCCGAGATAGGACATCAGCTGACGCGGGCTGTCGAACCGGCGCATGTCGCCGACTTCAGCCACCAGGGCTGAGTCGACAATCAGCGGGACGCCGCGCATCGCCTGCAGCGCCTCGACGGGGGGCGCCATGCTCCAGGCGGGCACGAGGTCGCGAATGCGTCCCGTGAGACGCTCGATGCGTGCCTCGAGCTCATTCACCGCATCCAGGTATTCCTGGCAGGCGACCTGCTGGGCGGGGTGCAGGAAGGTCTGCTCCATGAGCCATTGCCGATGCGGTCAGGTCCAGCGCTTGGCGTCGTAGCTCCGCCCGTGTCGGAGCAGGAAGCCCATCAGCCGCTGCCGTGCCTTGCGGAGTGCCTCCACCATGTCCGCCCTTGCCCGGACCAGGTCGCGCATGGCCTCGTGCTCCGGGTCCGGCACCCAGACCGGCGTCAGCTCACCAGCGCGATGCAGCCGGGCCAATGTTGTTGCGTCCCGCCGGTCCGTCTTGATCCGCTCGCCGGGTTTGCGCGGGATCATGTTCGGCGCGACCACGACGCATTCATGGCCGCGGCTGCGGAGATGCCGGTAGACCCCATAGCCGCAAGGTCCGTCGAAGGCAGTACCTTCGACCATAGACGAACCGCAGTTCCCGGCCGCCCCAGGCAAGCCGGGCTGCCAGTCTGTCGAGTGCCGCCGGCTCGTTCGGGATCTCGCCAACGAAGCGCACCTCGCCATCCCGGCCGGCCTCGACCACGCAGACGGCGATCGTCGCCTTGTGCACGTCCAGCTCAACAAAACTGATACGCTCTCCCACGGCCTGTCTCCTGTGCTGAGGCAAGGCGCCGGCCCACCCGGCGCAACCCTCGTCATTCCTGCACAGTTCGCGGCGGGCCACCCCGCCTCAGACGGACATCTGGTCTAGACCACGTACCGCTCCCAGCCCGCGTAGTGCTCGCTGGTTCGCGTGCCCCGTGGCAGGCTCAGGGCGACGAGCGCGAGCCCCAGGGCGACGCTCGCCCAGGCTGCGACCGATGTGGCGCCGGTCAGGATCCAAGGGCCCACGACGAGCCAGGCGCCGAACAGGGCGTTGACGAAACGTAGTGGCCGCGCGACCTCCGCGGTGGCGATGACCGCGACAGTGATGGTGAGCGCGCCCACCACGTGGTCGCTGTTCGCCATCGGGCCGGACGTACCGAAGATCAGCCGTGTGAGCATCAGGAAGGCGCCGATCGCGATCGAAACGCCGAGCGTCCAGGGCAGCGTGATGCCGCGCATCGTGTCCGTCCAGAAGGCGGACCACCCGGCGAGCGCATCGGAGATGTCGCCTTGGCCGCTCTCCACCGCATCGCCCTTGAAAAAGGTGCGGAGTAGCGGCTTGCCCCGGCAGTGCGCCCAGTAGAGGAACTGGCCCATCGCGATCACCTCGTCCAGCGCGAAGGGGATGCGGTTGGTCGCGCCACTTCCAGCCGCCGCAGTAGGGCCAGTAGTGGGCGCTCTTGCTATACAACGCATCGAAGCCCGGGATCGGCGGCAACTCGTCGAGCACGCCGGCCGCCAGCAGCAGCTTGCGCGAGGCGATCCGTGCGCCGTCGGCCAGCGCCGCCGCCATCGCGCCGCCCTACATCGGTTACCTCAACGTTGCCGACGCGGTCCCTGCTGGGTTGTCTGCTCACTCCATCTTTCGGCCTCCTCTCGAGGATGGCGCCCGTCTCGGGCCTGGATCCGTCCGTCGCAGCGCATTGCGTGCGACGGACGGGACGGCGTTGTGGTCAGCCGCGCCGCTGGCCCGGCGTGGGTGTCGACGGGGCGGTCCCGGAGCCGCCCCGGTTCTGCATCATGCTCTCCATCATCTTGTTGCAGTTCTCCATCATCCGGTTCATCTGCGCCGGGTCCATCTGGCCCATCATGCCGCCCATACCGCCCATCATCCCCTGGCCGGACTGACCCTGGCCGGGCTGGGCCTGCGGAGCGGCACCCGAGGGCGGGGTAGTAGTCTGCTGGGCAGCGACGCCCTGGGCGACGAGGACGCCACCGAGCAGGGCGGCGGCGGCGGAGAGCGCGGTGAACTTGTGGGACATGGTGTCTTCCTTTGTCGATCGCGTGGTTGTGGGAGCGGAGCCGGACGGCAGCGCCGTCAGGCGTCTTGGCGCGCCTCCGGCCCGGGGCTATTGGTCTGCGCGTGGCAGGATTTGCCGCCCTTGCCGCCCGTCATGCACAGGCCGAGCGCGCACATGGCCGCGCAGGGCAGGACTGAAAGCACGACGGGGGCAAGCCCGACCGCGGCCAGCCAGGGCCAGCCAAGCGCCAGACCGGCGCCGACCAAGGCAAAGATGCCGAGTATCACGGCCCAGCGGTTACGCAGCCAGGATGGCAAGCGCACGGCGAGGTGGCGCCCGGCCGGCGCCGTCGCGCCAGGCAGAGTGAGGGCGTTCATGTCTTTTCTTCCCGTCCGTCAGTCCTGGCGGCGGCAGGCCACCGCCCGGGCGGGGTTAGGGAGCTGGTGTGCCCCTGTCCCCATGAGCGTCTCTCTCGCGCTACGGTGTTGGCGGATGCGAGCCGCCCATGACGGCACCGCGCCCGCGGCTAAGCCGCGGCGGAGGGATCAGGCGCACCGCCCCGAAGGCGGGCACGCCCGTGCGTCAGATGGAGAGGATGGGAGGGAAGAGGTGGGGCTCGACCGTCCGGCCGAGCCGGAGCGGGGAGGGCAGAAGATCCCAGCGTATAGGCACAGGCGCCTCAGCCAGGGGCTGCGCCGCCGCCGGGCTGGGCAGGGCCACGGCGGTGCACCCGACCGCGGAAGTCGCGCAGGCAGGCTGGCCCTTCCCCGGCATGGCTAGATCACAAGGGGCAGCACTGACAGCAGTCTGGTCCATCAAGGTTCCGCAGGCTGACATCCCTGCCGGTGCGAACAGGCCAGTCATCGGGGGCGCCGCGCCGAGAAGCGCGAGGACCGCCAGCATGATCGTGACCCGTTTAAGGACCGCTGCCCACATGCTCCGAGACTGGCCCGGAGCCGTCAGAGTTTCAACACGACCTTGCCGAGCCGCCTCGGGGCTGCCGACAAAAAGTCGGGAGCAACCCGCACGTGATGCTGTGCAGCGACGGCCCGGCACCCTCTCAGCTTGGCTAAACACGCAACAAAGGCCTTTGGCAGCGAGCATGAGCGCTTGAGCAGGTCCGCCGGAACCTTCTACATAGACGGGTCTGCCGTGTAGGATGTGACTGTCGGTTGAGGCCAGAAACATGACCAGAGCATATCCTGCAGATTGCCTGGTTACCTCTTGATCCACGCGCGCTTCGTTGCCACACATCTAAGCATGCGTGCCCCGTTCCTGCGGCGCTTGGTTGCGGTTTTCTCCGTGCTGACGCTGCTCCTGACCGGTTTCGCTACGACCTCGGTCGCGGCGAACACGTCATGTGGCATGGACATGGCCGCAGCGGCGGCCAGCGGTACCCCTTGCGACGAACATGGCAAGTCGGACGGTCCTGAGAAGATGCGGGGCGCGGCTACGTGCCTCGCCCCGTGCGCCGTGCCGTTACCCGAACACGCTGCCAAACTGCCTCCCCAGGCAATGGTCGAGCGTTCCCCGCATGTGCCTCGCGAGTATTACGCGCAGGCCGGCATCAGCATCGCCCCACCGCTCGAGCCCCCTCGCGCCTGAGCCCACCCGGCCATTGAAGGTCGAGACCGGCCCGGCTCGCCATGCAGGCGTGACCCCGGCCGGACCCACGGCGTAGCCACTGTGCGCGGGGCGCGCGGCAGGCCATGCCGACCTGCATGCCGCTTGCCGGGCGGCCTGCTGGGCTTATCGCGCAAGGAACATCTCGATGACTACCTGGAGTGTATCTGCCCGCTCGGCCGTGCTGGCCGCGGCGTTGGCGCTGATGCCCGCCACCCGCGCACTCGCCACGGCGCAGGACTACGAGTTCCGTCTGGTGGCACCCGAGGTCAAGCAAGGCGACGGCGCGGTTATCGCGGTCCGGCTCGTCCATCGCCCCACCGGGCGTGCCGTGCCGGACGCGGTGATCTACGCCACACGGCTCGACATGTCGCCCGAGAACATGGCGACCATGACCATGCCGCTCACGCCGGTGCCTGGCGGCGAGCCCGGTGTCTATCGCTTCCAGGCCAACCTCGTGATGGCGGGTGGCTGGGCACTCACGCTCATGGCCAAGGTGCAGGGCGAGGAGGGCACGGTCGAAAACCGCCTTGTCTTCCGCGCGACGCCCTGAGAGCACGGGCACATGCGATACGCGATCCTGCTGGCGGGCGTGATTCCCGCGGCTATCGGTCTGACGGCCGTGGGTTACCAAGCCGAGCGGGCCGGCTTGATCCCAGGGCTGGGGTCGGCCGCCGCTTCCAAGGAGCAGCGGCAGGGCGGCGGGCCGGCGCGACCTGCCTCCGACCGGGTACTCTACTGGCGCCACCCCGACAGGTCAGAATACGCGTCCGAGCCGCGCCGGACCGCGGACGGCCGCGACTTCCGCCCGGTCCGAGCCGGCGAGGACATCGAGCCGCAGGACCCGGCTGCTCCCCCGCCCGCAGCCGCGACAGCGAGCCAAGCAGGGCGGTCGCCGGCTCCGGGTGGCGCGGGCGGCGGGCAGCGGCGCGTTCTTTACTACCGCAACCCGATGGGACTGCCGGATACCTCGCTGACCCCCAAGAAGGACTCGATGGGGATGGACTACATCCCGGTCTACGAAGGGGAGGAGACGGACGGATTGACGGTGCGGGTGGCGCCGGGCCGGATCCAGACCACCGGCGTCCGCTCGGAGCCGGTCACCCGCCGCGAGGTCGTCCGCTCCATCCGCGCTCCCGGCACGATCCGACTCGACGAGCGGCGGGTGGCGGTGATCGCGCTGCGGACCGAATCCTTCGTCGAGCGCGTCGAGGACGTCACCACCGGGGACCGGGTGCGGCGTGGCCAGCCACTGCTTCACCTCTTCTCGCCCGAGGTGGTCGCCGCCGGGGCCCAGTACGTCTCGGCGCTCGGGATCCCGGCAGGGGCTAGCCTGGCCACTGCGGAGGGCGCCCGCCGTCGGCTGGAGAACCTCGGCGTGCCGCCGCAAGTCATTGCTGAGATCGAGCGGACGCGCCGCATCCCCCAATCCTTCGTCTGGCCGGCCCCGCGGGACGGCGTGGTGCTGGAGCGGAATGTGTCAGACGGCATGCGCATGCCAGCGGGCGAGGTCCTGTTCCGCCTTGCCGACCTCTCCGTGGTCTGGGTGCTAGCCGACCTGCCGGAGCGTGAACTCGGGAACGTCGTGCCTGGCCAGAAGGTCGAGGTGCGTCCGCGCGGCCTGCCTGGCCGCACCTTCACCGGCCGCGTCGAGCTCATCTACCCGCAGCTGGACCTGCAGACGCGCACGGCACAGGTCCGGATCGAGTTGCCGAATCCGGACGGCGCGCTGCTGCCCGGCATGTATGCCGAGGTGGAGATCGCCGCCAAAGGCGGCGACCCGGTGGTTGCCGTCCCCAACTCCGCGGTGATCGACAGCGGCACCCAGCAGGTCGTCATCCTCGACCGCGGCGAGGGCCGCTTCGAGCCCAAGGAGGTCAAGCTTGGCCGCCGCGGCGGCGACTTCATCGAGGTCCGCGAGGGCGTGGCCGAGGGTGACCGCGTGGTGGTCGCGGCCAACTTCCTGATTGATGCCGAGAGCAACCTCAGGGCCGCACTGCGCGGCTTGGCCGCCGCCGCCCCGGCCGCAAAGGAGGAAGGCAAGTGATCGCCCGCCTCATCGCTTGGTCGGCACGCAACGTCTTCCTGGTGCTCATTGCCACCGCCTTCGTGGTGGCGGCCGGGGTCTGGGCAGTGCGCAACACGCCGCTCGACGCGTTGCCCGACCTCTCCGACGTCCAGGTCATCGTCTACACCGACTACGCGGGCCAGGCTCCGCAAGTGGTGGAGGACCAGGTCACCTACCCGCTGGCCTCGGCCATGCTGACCGTGCCGCGCTCCAAGGTCGTGCGCGGCTTCTCCTTCTTCGGCGCGTCCTATGTCTACGTCATCTTTGAGGACGGCACCGACCTCTACTGGGCGCGCAGCCGGGTGCTGGAGTACCTCAACGCCGCCTCAGGCCGGCTGCCGTCCGGGGCGAAGCCGGTTCTGGGTCCCGATGCGACGGGGGTCGGCTGGGTCTACCAGTACGCCCTGCTGGCCAAGGACCAGACCTTGGGGGAACTTCGCTCATTACAGGACTGGCGGCTTCGCTACGCCCTGGCCCGCGCCGAGGGCGTGGCCGAGGTCGCGAGCGTCGGCGGCTTCGTCAAGCAGTACAACGTGGTGGTCGACCCGCTGCGGCTACGCGCCCTCGACATCTCCATGGACCGGGTGCGGGAGGCAATCCGCACCAGCAACCAGGACGTCGGCGGGCGCACGGTGGAGATGTCCGAGTTCGAGTACATGGTGCGCGGCCGCGGCTATCTCGGGGGCACGGAGGACCTCGAGCGGATTGTCCTGCGGGCCGAAGGCGGCACGCCGGTTCTGTTGCGTGACGTCGCTCGCGTCGAGATCGGGCCGGACGAGCGGCGCGGCATCGCCGAGCTGAACGGCGAGGGTGAGGTGGCGAGCGGCATCGTGCTGCAGCGCTTCGGCGCCAACGCGCTCGACGTGATCCGCAACGCCAAGGCGCGGCTGGCCGAGATCCTGCCGAGCCTGCCGGCGGGCACCGAGATCGTGCCGGTCTACGACCGCTCCCACCTGATCCTGGACGCCATCGAGACCCTGAAGCACACACTCCTCGAGGAGAGCATCATCGTCGCCCTGGTGACGGTGGTGTTCCTGCTCCACTTCCGCAGCGCCCTCGTTGCCACCCTGATGCTGCCGGTCGGCGTGCTGATGGCCGTCTTCGCCATGAAGCTGATGGGCATCGGCTCGACCATTATGAGCCTCGGCGGCATCGCCATCGCAGTCGGCGCAATGGTGGATGCGGCGATCGTGATGATCGAGGCCGCGCACAAGCACCTGGAGCGGGCGCCGTCGGATAAGCCACGCCTCGAGGTGCTGGTCGGGGCGGCGGCCGAAGTCGGCCCGGCGCTGTTCTTCAGCCTGCTGGTCATCACCGTCTCCTTCCTGCCAATCTTCGCCCTGGAGGCGCAGGAGGGCCGGCTGTTCCACCCGCTCGCCTACACCAAGAGCTTCGCCATGGCAGCGGCGGCGGTGCTCTCGGTAACGCTGGTCCCGGCGCTGATGGTGCTGTTCGTGCGCGGCCGGATCCTGCCCGAGCACCGCAACCCGGTGAACCGGTTGCTGATCTGGCTCTACCGGCCGTTCATCAAGCTGGTGCTGCGGGCCCGTGTCCTGACAATCCTGCTCGCGGTCGCTGTGCTGGCTGCCACCGCCTGGCCCGCGGCGCGGCTGGGCGGCGAGTTCATGCCGACCCTGAACGAGGGTACGCTGCTCTACATGCCGACCACGCTGCCCGGCCTGTCGGTGACCAGCGCGGCGAAGTTGCTGCAGACGCAGGACCGGATCATCCGCTCCTTCCCGGAGGTCGCCTCGGTCTACGGCAAGGCGGGGCGGGCCAACACGGCGACCGACCCGGCACCGACCGAGATGTTCGAGACGGTGATCCAGCTCAAACCGCAGTCGGAGTGGCGGCCTGGTTTGACCGTGGACGGCCTGATCGCCGAGATGGACCGCGCCCTGCAGTTCCCGGGTGTGAGCAATGCCTGGACCATGCCGATCAAGGCGCGCATCGACATGCTCTCGACCGGCATCCGGACCCCCGTCGGCGTCAAGGTGTTCGGCCCCGAGCTCGCCGAGATCGAGCGGCTGGCGCGTCAGGTCGAGGCGGTGGTGCGCGCCGTCCCCGGCACCTCCAGCGCCTATGCCGAGCGGATCATCGGCGGCTACTACCTCAATATCGAGCCTGATCGGGATATGCTCGCCCGTTACGGCCTCTCGATCGGGGACGTGCAGGCGGTGGTGGCCAGCGCGCTCGGCGGCGAGACGGTGACCACCACCGTCGAGGGGCGCGAGCGCTATGCGGTGAACGTCCGCTACCCCCGCGGACTGCGGGACGACCCGCAGGCGATCGCGACCGAAGTGCAGGTGCCGCTGCCCGGTGGCGGCTCGGTCCCGCTCGGCGAGGTGGCACGGGTCGGCCTCAGCCGCGGTGCGACCTCGGTCCGCACCGAAAACGGCGAGCCCGTGGGCTACGTCTTCGTCGACATCCGCGACCGCGACCTGCGCAGCTATGTCGAGGAGGCGCGGCGCGCGGTCGCCGCTGAGGTGGCCTTCCCGCCCGGCTACCATGCGGTCTGGAGCGGCCAGTTCGAGTATCTGGAGCGGGCCGAGGCGCGGCTGCGCGTCGTCGTCCCGGTCACCATCATGATCATCTTCCTGCTGCTCTACCTGAACTTCCGCGCGCTGGCGGAGACGCTGATCGTGATGCTCTCGGTGCCCTTCGCGCTGGTGGGCGGCGTGTGGCTGGTCTGGTGGATAGGCTTCAATCTCTCGGTCGCGGTCGCCGTGGGCTTCATCGCGCTCGCCGGGGTTGCGGCCGAGACCGGCGTGGTCATGATCATCTATCTCGAGTCCGCCCTGACGGAGATCCGCACCCGGCGTGCGGCCGAGGGCCGGGCGCTGACCCGGGCCGACCTGCGGGAGGCCATCATGGAGGGCGCGGTGGAGCGCGTGCGCCCAAAGATGATGACCGTGGTCGCCATCATGGCCGGGCTGCTGCCGATCCTCTGGAGCGAGGGGACGGGCTCGGAGGTGATGCAGCGGATCGCGGTGCCAATGGTGGGCGGGATGATCTCCTCGACCGTGCTCACCCTCTTTGTCATCCCGGCAATCTACAGCTTGGTGAAGGGCTGGCGGCTGCCGCTCAATGTCGCGGCGGAGCGTCCCTGGCCCGTTCCGCAGGCGGGGGAGTAGGCACATGGCTTGGTCCGGAGGGATCCCTGCCCGCATGCGGAACAGGCAGGCACGGGGGCTTCAGCACTTCGGCGCATGTCGTGGCGCGAGGCAGTTCCGCCACGCCGGCGGCCTCGGCGACGGCAGGCGGCATTCGCCTGCCGATGGGAGCGTGCCCCCTGCACGCGCATGCACACAGTACAACAAAGGAGCGAAGACATGACCACAGTAAGGCCTCTGGCCATGGTGGCCGCAACCGCGGCGCTGCTGATCATGGGCGGCGTACAGGGATACGCGCAGCAGGGTTCGGCGGCCGGCGCGCCTCAGGCGGCTAGGTCCGACGGCTCGGATGCCGCCCAGGGGGCAACGGCGACTGGTACGGTCCAGAAGGTGGACGTGGCCGGCCGGATGCTTGGGCTCGCGCACGGCCCTATCCCGGCGATCGGCTGGCCGGCGATGACGATGGCATTCCCGGTGGCCGCGGGTGTGGATCTGTCGGGGCTCACGCCCGGCCGGCAGGTGGAGTTCACGCTTGCTCCACGGCCTGGAGCAAGCGGCGGCTATATCGTCACTCACGTTGTACCAAAGGGTTGAACGACGCCTCGTAGCCAATGCTGCCATAGCGCCCGCAGCTATGGGCGTGTCGGGGAGGCGCGCCGGGAAAGATGCCGCCCTCCCAACCCGATCGAGAACGCCTTCTCCAAGCTCAAGGCGCTCCTGCGGAAGGCCGCCACCCGCACCATCGACGCGCTCTGGGACGCAATCCGTGATGCCCTCCCGCAGTTCTCACCACAGGAGTGCGCCAGCTACTTCACCGCCGCAGGATATGAACCAGACTGATCAGATTATGCTCTAGAAGTCCGATTCACCCTCTTGGCCGGAGAGAAGGCCAGCAGGGATGAGCAGAGCGCTGTCTCGCAATCTCAGGTCGCATGTTATTGCAGTCGTGGAGGCGGGCACGTCGCGCCGTGCCGCGCCGGCCCGGTTCCGCGTGACCGGCAGATGGTGCAGCGGTGAGCCTGAAACCGTCGTGCCGACTGCGGGCGGGGATACCCTCCGTCACAGCGGGTCCCCATATCCGGCACTCCCCAAACCCCAGCGGAGACCATCGAATGGTAAGCCGCCGCCCCTCCCTGGAGAGACGCATCCTTGCCGCTTTCCGGCAAGCTCTCGCCGATGGCCGCTTCGACGTCGCTGAGCACCTCCTGTGCGCACTGGAGGCGCTGATCCCCGGTGACGCAGCAGGAACGACGCTCTCAGCGGCTTACTTCTCGGCCGCGGAGCCTGACCTGCAAAGCTGAAGCGGCTGCTTCCTCGCCTCCTCACTTGCGAGCCGGATCCGCCGCCGAAGGCTTGGGCCGTGGCGACATCTCCATGGACCGCCATCACCGGAACCCGCGTAACGCGGGCGGCATGTAAAGCTGACGCGGCTTGCCAGATATCTTTTGTCGTAATGTGACGGGAAACCGCTTCCTCGCTGTGCCGGTTGGCAACACGCCGGTGCGCCGATCGCGGCCCTGCCGCGTTCCGCGACCGGATCTCTGCCGTTCCTCCAGAACTCGAAAGGCATCCCATGCGCGCACAAGAGATGATCCGCACGCACCCGCAGGTGAAGGGCAACGTCAACGACGCGCTGATCCGCTGCATCGAGGAATGCTATTCCTGTGCCCAGACCTGCATTGCCTGCGCTGACGCCTGCCTCGGCGAGCAAATGGTCCAGCAGCTTGCGCAGTGCGTGCGCCTTGACCTGGACTGCGCCGATGTCTGCGTTGCCACGGGCGCGCTTGCCACCCGGCGGACCGGCTCGAACGAGGCGCTCCTGCGGCAGATGCTGACCATCTGTGAGACGGCCTGTCGCACCTGCGCCGAAGAATGCGACCGCCATGCGGGCATGCATGAGCACTGCCGCATCTGTGCCGAGGCCTGCCGCCGCTGCGCGAAGGCCTGCCAGGAGGCGGCGGCCAGCGTAACGGTATGACGGCTGCCGCCGTGCCGATGGCGCCTGTGGCCACCGGCGCTTCAGCCTACTTCAACCGCGAAGCAGGTTGGCTGCTGACAGCCGCTTCGGTCGCTTGCCTCCGGTTGCATGTTGATAGGTAAGGCACGACGGCCTGCGAGACCTCTCAGATCGGGCTTGATCTTCCCGCAATGGGAATCTCCACCTTCGCGGTGCGAACGCAATGTGAGGAGACATCCATGCCGCGCTTCAAGATCCTGAACATGGCTTGTGAGGGCTGCGCCAAGGGTGTGACCGCCACCCTGCGCGAGGTGGACCCGAACGCCGTGGTCCAGGTCAGCCTTGAGCAGCGCGAGGTCACCGTGGAGAGCCAAGCCGCCGACGCTGGTACCTTGGACCGCGCCCTCCGCGACGCGGGCTGGAAGAGCGAGCACCTGGCGGCCTGACCTTCACGAAGGCCGGGCCTGCTGTACCCCGCAGGCCTGGCCTCCATCGGTGCTGCCGTCCTCGGGCCAGCAAAGCAGCCCTCCAGCCGGAAAGCGTCGAGGTTCCCGGCCGGGTGGTATGGTTTGGCGGTGGAACTCATCGAGCCGCGCAGCCCGGCCTCGGTCAGCGCCCGGCGGTAGGCCTCACTCGCATACTGCCCTCCGCGATCGGTGTGAAAGATGCATCCGGCGGGAGGATGGCGGTTCTCCACTGCTGATCGCAGGGCAGCCAGCGCCAGGTTGGTGTCGATGGTGCGCGAGATGGCGAAGCCGACCACCTTGCGGCTGCAGGCGTCCAGGGTGGCAGCCAGGTAGCAGAACCCCGAGGCGAGCCGGATGTAGGTGAAGTCGTCGACCCACACCAAGTTCGGCTGTGTGGGGACGAGGTTGCGGTACAGGTTGGGGAAGATCGGGCTGTCATGCTTGCTGTTGGTGGTGAGCCCAGACTAGCTGCCGCCGATAACGGCTTCCTCAGCGTTAAGGAGATTTTTGGGGGCTCGCTGCACCGCAACCTGAAATATCTTGTCACACTTAAGCAATCTCAGGCTCGTACTCGCCAGCTATCACCTCTCCCGCCGGCTGTGAGCGGTCCCTGAAGGCTGCTTTCGAGCTTGGCTATGTTGGGGAGCACACGGATGCGCTTTGTCACCTCTATCGCGGCCACCGTCCTGGCCCTTACGGCTGCCGTGGTTCAAGTGCAGCCCGCCGCCGCGGACTCGGCCTACCAGGCGTTCGGCACCCGTGGCCGGGCCCAGGACGTCAAGCGGACGGTCGACATTGTCATGCGGGACAACAGCTACCAGCCGCAGCGCATCCAGGTCCGGGCTGGCGAGACCATCCGCTTCCGGGTGCGCAACGCGGGCGAACTCCTGCACGAGTTCAACATCGGCACTGCCATCATGCATCAGCAGCATCAGCGCGAGATGCAGGCGATGTTCGAGAGCGGCATGATGTCGGCAACCAGCAAGGACGCCATGGCAGGCATGGACCACTCCAACATGCCGGGCATGAACCATGGCGTCATGGGCCACGGCGGCATGAATCACGGCGCCGCGCCGATGCGCCACGACGACCCGAATGCGGTCCTGGTCAATCCCGGGAAGGCCGAGGAGATGATCTTCAGGTTCACCAAGGCCGCCGACCTCGAGTTCGCCTGCAACATCCCGGGCCACTACGAGTCCGGCATGATGGGCAAGGTCGTCTTCTCGCGCTGATCAACAAGAAGGGCCCTGCGCGCCAGTCGCGCCGAGGATCGAACGATGACCAATGACAAGCTGAGCAGGCGGCAGGTGCTGGGCCTTGGGGTCGCCGCCTTGGCCTTTCCGGGTGTGCCCGACGCCCTGGCGCAGCCCGCCATCGGCCGGGGGATGCCGCGCGAGTTCAACCTGACGCTGTCGCACGTCACCGCCAACGTCACCGGGCGCCGCCGCCCGGCCATGGCCATCAACGGGCAGATCCCGGGCCCCGTGCTGCGCTTCCGCGAGGGCGAGGAGGTGGTGATCAACGTCACCAACCGGCTGCGCGAGCATACCTCGATCCACTGGCACGGCCTGATCCTGCCGAGCAGCCAGGATGGCGTGCCGGGCATCAGCGACGGCTTCCAGGGCATCGACGCGGGCGGAACGCACCAGTACCGCTTCCCGCTCGTCCAGGCCGGGACCTATTGGTATCACAGCCACTCGGGCTTGCAGGAGCAGTCCGGGATCTACGGCGCCATCGTTATCGATCCTGCGACACCGGAGCCGTATGGCTACGACCGCGACTACATCATCCAGTTGTCGGACTGGACGGACGAGACGCCGAGCCGCGTCATCGCTAACCTCAAGCGCGACCCTGGCTACTACAACGACAACAAGCGCACCCTGGCCAGCCTGGTCAGCGAGCTCCGCCGGGCGCCGGACGGCGCCGCCCGCTCGGCCATCATCTCCGACCGTATCATGTGGGGCAACATGCGGATGGATCCGACCGACATCGAGGATGTCGGCGGCTACACCTACCTGGTCAACGGCCACACCCCGGCGCAGAACTTCACCGCGCTGTTCCGGCCGGGCGAGACGGTGCGCCTGCGCTTCATCAACAGCGGCGCCATGTCCCATTTCGACGTGCGCGTCCCCGGCCTCGAGATGACCGTGGTCCAGGCGCACGGCAACAACGTCCGCCCGGTCACCGTGGACGAGTTCCGCATGGCGCCGGCCGAGATCTATGATGTCCTGGTCCGGCCGCGCGACGGGCGTCAGTACCAGGTGCTGGCGGAATCCATGGGCCGCCAGGGTTTTGCGCAGTTCAGCCTGGCCACCCAGGAGGGCCTGGCTGCCCTGCCGTTGCCGCCCCACCGTCCGCGCCCCGTTCTGACCATGGCCGATATGGGCATGAACTACGGGCCCAGTGGCCTGGATCGCGGCACGCCGATGCCAGAGGTGGACGCCCCTGGCCATGTCGCGCCGATGGATATGGACATGGGCGGCATGGACCACTCCGCCATGCAGATGCCCAGCGGGGGTCCTCAGGGCATGCAGCACGGGTCCATGGGTGGCATGAACCACGGGAACATGGCCAGGATGGACCATTCCGCCATGGCAGGCATGGACCACTCGGCGATGCCGGGGATGGACCACTCGAGCATAGCCGGGATGAACCATGCCGGGATGGCGGGCATGAACCAGGGCGCCGTGGGCGGTATGGCTGACATGGACCACGGCAACATGCCGGGTATGAACCACGGTTCGGCTGGCGGCATGGCGATGGGAGGCATGGACCACAGCGCCATGGGTCATGGCGGGATGGCGATGCCCGACCCTGTGACGAACGACGTTGGCGCCCCGCCGGGCGCCCGCGTGCTGTCCTATCGCGACCTGCGCGCCGCCAAGCCGCTCTATCCCGTGCGGGAGCCCACCCGCATCATTGAGATCCGGCTGACCGGCAACATGGAGCGGTACTTCTGGTCCATCAACGGCAACAGCTTCAGCCAGGCGCAGCCCATCCAACTCCACCTCGGCGAGCGGGCGCGCTTCCGCTTCGTCAACGAGACCATGATGAACCATCCGATGCACCTGCACGGCATGTGGATGATGCCACAGGTCGGCAACGGGGCCGAGAATCCGCTGCTGCACACCGTCAACATCAAGCCGGGCACGACGCTCGATGTTGACATCGAAGCCGACGCGCCCGGTGGCTGGGCCTTCCACTGCCACATGCTCTACCACATGGAGACCGGGATGATGCGCAAGGTGTCGGTCGTTTCGGCGCAGCAGACGGTCTCGGCGCGGTAATGCTCATGCAGACCAAAGGATTTCTGACGGCTGTCGCGGCTTCGGCCGTCCTGGCCTTCGGCGCACTCCAGACCGCACCAGCTCACGCCCAGGCGATGCAGCACAGCACCGAGCCGCCCTTCAGCCACGAGGTGTTCACCGGCGCGGTGCTGTTTGAGAAGCTCGAATACGGCTGGGGGTTGGACGGCCCCAACATTGGCCGCTGGGACGGGCAGGCTTGGTACGGCGGCGACGTCAACCGGGTCTGGCTGAAGACCGAGGGCGAGACAGCGCGGAGCGGCCGGGTCGAGGGCGCCGAGGTCCAACTGCTCTACTCCCGCCTGCTCAGCTACTACTGGGACATCCAGGCCGGTATTCGCTACGACATCCGCCCCAAGCCGGACCGCTTCTACGGTGTCATCGGCCTGCAAGGGCTGGCCCCCGGCATGTTCGAGGTCGATGTCCAGGGCTTCGTCAGCGAGAGGGGCGACCTCTCGGCCCGGGCTGAGGTCTCGTACGATGCCTACATCACCCAGCGTCTGGTGCTCCAGCCCAACGTCGAGGCCAATTTCGCGCTCCAGGAGGTGGAGGAACTCGGCATCGGCGCGGGCATCAATGACGTCGAGGCCGGACTGCGCCTGCGGTACGAGTTCACCCGCGAGGTGGCGCCCTATGTCGGTGTCAGCTACGAGCGGAAGCTCGGCGACACGGCGCGCTTCGCCCGCAACGAAGGGGAGGATGTTGGTGGCTGGCAGTTGGTCACCGGCATCCGCTTGTTCTTCTAAGGCTACCGGGACCTGGACAGAAATCATGATCATTCGCACTGGCCTTGCCGCTCTGCTCGCCATGACGGGAGTGGCCGTTGCCGAGCCGACTGTGACCGTCCGCGCGTTGAACCGAGGGCCTGGGGCAGGAGAGACCTTCGCCTACGACCCTGCCTTGGTCCGGGTTCCGGTGGGCGGCGCCGTCCGCTTTGAGCCCACGGATAAGGGCCACAATGTCACCCCGATCCTGTCGCTTTGGCCTGCGGGCGCGCCGTCGCTCAATGTGCCATTCAACAGCGCGGCGGCGGTGACCTTTGACCGGCCCGGCGTTTACCCCGTGCAGTGCACACCCCACACGGGGTTGGGTATGGTGGCCCTGATCGTCGTGGGAGACGCTGACATGGCTGAGTTCGCAGCAAAGGCTGCATCCGCTCCCGGCCTGGCTCCAAAGGCACGGGCAAGGCTGGGTGTCCTGGCCGGTGCCGCCCGTCAGTCCTGACAGTGAGCGGGAAGGGCGGGCCAGCCCGCTCCCTCCTGAAGCCCACATCCTCGTCGTCGAGGATGACGGGGAGATGCGCACGCTCATCGCCAAGTTCCTGCGCCAGAACGGCTTTCGGGTCACCGGCGCGCGGAACGGCGCAGAGATGTGGGACACCCTAGCGCTGTCTCCAGTGGACCTCGTGCTGCTGGACGTGATGCTGCCGGGCCAGTCGGGGCTCGATCTGTGTCGGATGCTTCGCGCCAAGTCGGAGGTTCCAATCATCATGGTGACGGCCCGCGGCGAGGAAGCGGACCGGGTGGTGGGCCTGGAACTCGGCGCCGATGACTACCTCCCCAAGCCGTTCAGCCGCCCGGAGCTCCTGGCCCGGATCCGGGCCGTCCTGCGGCGCGCCCAGGCCGGTGCGGCCCGCACGGGACTGGTCACTGGGGGCCGCATGATGTTCGCCGACTGGATGCTCGATACCCGACGCCGCGAACTGGCGGCGCCCGACGGCTCGGCGGTCGACCTGTCCAGCGGGGAGTACGACCTGCTGCTGGCCTTCTGCGAGCATCCGCAGCGCGTCCTGTCGCGTGACCAGTTGCTGGATCTCGCCCGCAACCGGATCTCGGACAGCATCGATCGTTCAGTGGATGTCATGGTCAGCCGCCTTCGGCGCAAGCTGGAGCCGCTGCCGGACAGTCCCTCCATCATCAAGACCATCCGGGGCGCAGGCTACATGTTCGTCCCGGCGGTGACGCGCCAATGAAGCGACTGCTGCCCAGCACCCTCGCTGGTCGCATCATCCTGGTGCTGCTGGTCGGCTTGATGGCCTTTCACGTCGGCAGCCTGTGGCTGCACCAAACGGGCAGCGACATCCTGTTGGGCAGCACGCAGCAGAAGGTCACCAGCGAGCGGGTCGCCGCCGCCGCGCGTGCCATCGGCATGGTGCCGCCGGAGGCCCGTGAGGCCGTGGCGCAAGCTTTGTCCTCGCCAGGCTTCCAGGTGCGCTGGCAATCCGGTGCTATGGTAGGCGCTGTAGCGGCCCAGGATCTTGCCCATACGGGCCACCTGCAGGCTGAAGGCGCGGTGAACCTGCCGGACGGCAGCCATCTCTGGTACCACGCCGACCCGCTGCAAGCGCAGCCGGAGCACGCCACGCTGCTCTCCACCACGGCGATGGCGCTCGGCATCCTGGTGCTGGGCCTGCTGGTGGTTCGCCTGATCGCGCGGCCGCTGCGGGAGCTTTCCAGCGCGGCCGATCGCATCGGCAGGCCAGGGCAGACGGTCACCGTTCCCGAGGAAGGCCCTCGGGAGATCCGCCAAGCCGCCCAGGCCTTCAACCGCATGCAAGCGCGTATCGACCGTCTCATCGCCGACCGGACCCAGGCGCTGGCAGCCGTCAGCCACGACCTTCGCACTCCCTTGGCGCGCCTGCGCCTGCGCGCGGGCTTCCTGGAGGATGCCGAGGTGCAACGGCAGATCGACGCCGACCTCGACGAGATGGATGCCATGATCGGCTCCACGCTGGCTTATCTGCGGGGCGACGAGGAGCAGGAGGAGGTCCGCTCCGCCGACATCGCGGCGATGCTCCAGACGCTCTGCGGCGACGCGGAGGACATGGGGAAGTCGGCAATCTATGAGGGGCCGCCGCAGGCACGCCTGCCCTGCCGGGCCATCGCCCTGAAGCGCGCCTTCGCCAACATCATCGACAACGCGGTGAAGTACGGCACTTCGGCCCGGGTGGTGCTGTCCGACCCGGGGCGGGAGCTCGTGGTCCACATTGACGATGTGGGGCCCGGGGTGCCAGAGGCGCAGTTGGAGAGCGTCTTCCAGCCCTTCTACCGCCTCGAGGAGTCCCGCAATCGGCGGACAGGCGGCTCGGGGCTCGGTCTGACCATCGCGCGTCAGGCGGTCAGCCATCACGGCGGGTCCGTCACGCTTCAAAACCTCACGGGCGGAGGTCTGCGCGCCAGCATCCGCCTGCCCAGACCAGCCTAGGAGCGCGAGCATGCGTGTCATCGCCAGCCGTCGAGGTTTGATGAACGGCCTACTCGGCCTGGCCGTGCTCCCCGCCGCCTGTGGCGGGCCGCCCAAGGTGGAAGCCTGGCGGGATCGCAACTGCGGCTGCTGCGGCGGCTGGGTCGAACACCTGCGGGCCGAGGGCTTCAAGGTGGACGACAAGGTCGTGGATGCCGTGGCGCCGTACCGGCAGGCGCTTGGAACACCTCCGGATCTGATGTCCTGCCATGCGGGAAAGATCGGTCGCTACGCCCTGGAGGGTCATGTTCCGGCCGCCGCCATCCGGCGGCTGCTCAAGGACGAACCCGAGGGCATCGTCGGGCTCTCCGTGCCCGCCATGCCGGTCGGCGTGCCGGGCATGGAAGTGCCAGGAGCGGAGCCGTCGACCTATGACGTCGTCGCCTTCCGCCGCGACGGTGCTTGGCGGCCCTGGATGCGCTTCCGGGGATTGGAGACCGCGTGACTGCGCCTTCCACCATTCCCACCCGCGACATGTCGCGCGGAGGCATGGTGCCACCTCACGTCCTGCAAGGTGCGCCGGTCACAACCTGTGACCGCAGGCTCGCCATGCAGCGTCGTCGCTCTGGTCTGCCGCGGCGGGCCGGGGTGCCTGCCGAACCCCCTGTCGTCTCAAGGAGGACACATGGCCCATATCACACGGAAGGCGATCGGCAAGGTCGCGCTGGCTGCGACGCTGCTTCTGGGCGTGGCGGCCTGCGCCTCGCAGGCGGGAGGGCCCCCTGCGGCGACCCCATCCTCGTCGCAGATGTCCCTACCGCCGGCATCGACCACGCCGCCGAGTTCGTCCGCCGCCCAGGGCAACATGGGTTCCATGCCAGGTCACAACATGTCGGGCATGCAGGGCCAAGGTATGGGCGGCATGAACATGCAGCAGATGATGGCGCAGTGTCAGCAGATGCGGGCGCAGGCTCGCCAAGGCACCCTGTCGCCGCAGATGCAGCAGATGATGCAGCACTGCCAGATGATGGGCCACTGACCGGCGAGGCGGAGCACTTCGGTGTGCTCCGCCCAGAAGACGGGGTTCTGTTGCAAACGCTGGATCCGGACGTGCAAGGCGCCGAAGTGCGGTGTGTTCAGGCAGCGACCCCGAACAGCCTGGGAATCAACCTAGCCTGCGCCTGCATGTCGCGAGCGCTAAGTTCGTGAACCTGTCCCTTTCTGATCATCGCCATTGCCTCGAAGCCCGCTACGGTCGCCCTGGCTTCTGCAGGCTGCCGAAGCCGAGCCCAGGCCGGGCCAGCCGTTTGGTCCGGCGGTGGCCCTGCTCCACGACGTTGTTCAAGTACTTGCACTGTCGCAGCCACGAGAAGCCCCGGAGCTCGCCGGCTCGCTTCATGTCTGCGACAGCACGCGGGTAGGTCAGGCTTTCGTCCGTCGTGATCCTCCGCGGGTTCACAGTATGCGGTGAAGGATGATTCGAATGGGCCTCAAGTCTCTCTACATTCCGGTTGCATTTTTGCTCGCCACGGCTCAGGGGGCGCCGGCCCAGGCGCCTGCCCCCCAGAAATACGACGTACCATTCGCACCCGTGCACAGCCTGCCGCTCACCCAGTCACTGCCACGCTTGGTCACCGAAGGCTGGCAGATTGTAGCGGTATCCTACAATCCCAGAACCTTTGCATACCACTTGGTCAGGCAGGGCGCGTTAGCTCTATGTCTCGTGGAACTGGGAAGAGTGCCTCCCGGAACCGAGTGCATTCAAATCATTGACGGAGCGGCTCCGTCAGCCGAGAACGGTGCGCCGCCGCCCTAGGATCGGTTGCAGTCTTAGGGTGAACGGTCTTTCCCGACAGGGAGCCAAGGATGGTGGGGTTCGGCCCCGGCGGCCAATGCGGCTGCACTCTACGAGCAGGACTTCGTTGAATGGACACGGTGACGTCGAGGCGATCGAGCTGACTACGAGCACCTCACCCAGGAGATCCAGCGCCTGGGTGAGAGCCGTGCGAGCCTCGAAGGCGCTGCGCAGCCGGCTGATCCGGGCGGCGTTAGAAGTTCCGGCGCCCCCGCCTGATCAGTGCCGTTCACCTGGGGATTGCTCTTCCCCCGCGTGATGAGCCGGGACGCCGTGGCCATGGCTATGCTCGCCGCCGTGGTCGTGCCCATGTCCGCCCGGCCTACTGGCGCCCACCCAGGCGGCGTGCGGGCCGCTCCCGCCATGCGCGCTGGGTAGTTCAACCTGTACCGTTGCATGGGTGATGCCGAAGCGCGCCGCCAGCATGGCGCCGAGCCTGTCCTCCAGCCGCTCCTCACGGGCCAAAGACGCATCCACCTTGATATGGGCCGAGAGAGCGATTTTGCCGGATAAGAACTCCCAAACGTGCAGGTCGTGTAGCCCGCGCACGCCCGGAGTGCCCAGCATGACCTGATCGACCGCGTCGAGCGCAATTCCGGCGGGTGCGCCCTCTAGCAGGACGTTTCCCCGCTTCCTGCAGCGGCGTCCAGGCGCGCGGCAGCATCCAGAGCGTGATGCCGACGCCGAGCACTGGGTCCACTCAAGCCCAGCCGGTCAGCCAGATGATGCCCGCACCTAGGATCACGGCGACGGAGCCGAGCAGGCCGCTCCAGACCTCGAGCAACAGAACCGAAGACGGCGCGTGTACGGCGCGGGTGAAGTGTTGGCCGCATATCACCGGCGCGCCACGCAAGGACTGGAAGCGGGCGTGACGGCATGCTGTCATCGAATGAAAGAATGGCGCAAAAGGGCCGACACAGTGGCGAATCATTCTTTGGGGGTGCCGGAAGAGACGGCAAACCCGATCGAGGAGTCCGCTATGCCAGCGCGCATCCAATCAGCAATTTTCGCTCTCTCCCTGCTTGCGGCGGTGGGCGGTTCCGCCACATTGACCTACGCCAATGGCCCCATCGAAGTCATTGCGCAGGGTGAGAACTTCGCCGTGGCGTATCCGCCTGGTCACGACGAGACTGTCGTCGGCGGGGGACGTGTCGATGTTGCTGGCCGTGGGGAGAACATGCGGATCCGCTATTTGGATCCTGCCACGGCGCATCCCGTGCCTGGCGTACCGGTTCCCACAGGCGGCGAGACGGGCGGCGTCACATATATCGAGCCCAACCACCACTATGGCCAGAAGACGGCCACAGTGATGAGTGACCCGCATGTGCGGCACCATATGTAGCCCCGGCGCTGTTGTTCCTTGGACGGCATGAGGATGGCCGGAGCACCGATGCTCCGGTTGCTCTGTTCCGGACCGGCGGTTCTGACGTCCCGAGGGTCAGGCGGCCACTTGGTTTGCGTAACCCGCGTCCTGGATGGCCAAGGCGATGTCAGCCTGGGACATGGAGGAGGTCACGGTCACCTGCTTGTTCTCAAGGTCCGCATTGAACTCGGCTGAAGCGTCCTTCGCCTTGATGGCGCGCTCCACCTTCCTGGCGCAGCCACGGCATTTCATGCCGGGGACTTCGAAGCGGTACATCGTGCTCTCCTTTGCAGTCGACCGCCTCACAGGTGGGGCTTGCCACTGTGGAAAGGTCAAGGCGCCACGGCGCCTCCGTTGCATGCCTTGACCTTCCCACAGGGGGAGGCTCCATCTGAATTGCAGCCAAGCACGGCCAGCACAGCAGTCGCGGAGGAATGCCGCAGATGGACGAGCAACACCATCATCATCACGGCCATGGCGCACACCATGACGGGCACGCGCCAGCCAATGATGATCGGGTCATGGTTCGTGACCCCGTCTGCGGAATGACGGTCGACCCGGCCAAGACCCCCCACCACGCCCAGCATCGCGGCGCCGCGTTCCACTTCTGCTCGGCGGGCTGCAAGTCGAAGTTCGAAGCCGATCCGGACAAGTACCTGAAGCCGGAGAAGGCGGCTGCGCCGGCGGCGGCGCAGAAGGCTGCGGTCTACACCTGCCCGATGCACCCGGAGATCCGCCAGCAGGGGCCGGGCAACTGCCCCATCTGCGGCATGGCCCTGGAGCCGTTGGAGGTCACCACCGAGGCCGCTCCCAACGAAGAGCTCGCCGACATGACGCGGCGGTTCTGGATCGGCCTCGTGCTGGCTCTACCTGTCTTCGTCCTGGAGATGGGCGCGCACATCCCGGGCCTCGACCTCCACCACCTGATGCCGCCCAGGGTCTCTGTGTGGGTCCAGTTTCTTCTCGGGACGCCGGTTGTCCTCTGGGCGGGCTGGCCGTTCTTCGTGCGCGGCTGGCAGTCGATCGTGAACCGCAGCCTGAATATGTTCAGCCTGATCGCGCTCGGCACCGGCGCCGCCTACGCCTACAGCGTGGTCGCCACTCTCGCGCCCGGCGTGTTCCCCGCGGGCTTCCGCGGTCCCGACGGCACCGTGGCCGTCTACTTCGAGGCAGCCGCCGTCATCACGGTCCTGGTTCTGCTCGGCCAAGTCCTGGAACTGCGGGCGCGTGAGCAGACCGGCGGCGCCATCCGCGCGCTGCTGAATATGGCACCCAAAACGGCGCGCCGCATCCGGCCCGACAGCTCCGACGAGGAGATCACCCTCGCCGAGGTGCATGTCGGCGATCGGCTGCGCGTGCGGCCGGGCGAGAGCGTGCCGGTGGACGGCGAGGTACTGGAGGGGAGCGGCGCCGTGGACGAGTCCATGGTCACGGGCGAGTCCATGCCGGTGGAGAAGGCGCCCGGCTCCAAGGTCATCGGCGGTACGGTGAACGGCACTGGCGCGCTGGTGATGCGGGCGGACAAGGTTGGCTCCGACACCATGCTGTCGCGTATCGTCACCATGGTTGCCGAGGCGCAGCGTAGCCGGGCGCCCATCCAGCGCATGGCCGACACCGTGTCCGGCTACTTCGTTCCGGCGGTCATCGTTATCGCGGTGCTGGCCTTCGTCGGCTGGGCCGTCTGGGGCCCGTCCCCCGCGCTCTCCTATGGACTGATTGCGGCCGTCTCCGTGCTCATCATCGCCTGCCCCTGCGCGCTCGGCCTGGCCACGCCCATGAGCATCATGGTCGGCGTCGGCAAGGGCGCGACCGCGGGTGTTCTCATCAGGAACGCCGAGGCGCTCGAGCACATGGAGAAGGTGGACACGCTGGTCGTGGACAAGACCGGTACCCTGACCGAGGGCAAGCCCAAGGTCGTGGCCGTGGTCCCGGCGCCGGGCCTGACCGAGGCAGAGGTGCTGCCTCTGGCCGCCAGCCTGGAGCGGTCGAGCGAGCACCCGCTGGCGGCCGCCGTTGTGGCGGCGGCCAAGGAACGTGGCATGGCTTTCGTAGAGCCGGGCGACTTCGCCTCCGTCACAGGCAAGGGCGTGACCGGCACGGTGGATGGGCGCCGGGTCGCGCTGGGCAATGCGCGGCTGATGCAGGAGCTCGGGGTGGATCTGGGTGATCTCGCCGCTCGGGCCGACGAGTTGCGGCGGGAAGGCGGCACGGCTCTGTTCCTGGCCATGGACGGCAGGCCGGGCGGCGTCATCGCCGTGGCCGACCCTATCAAGGAGACCACGCCTGCCGCGCTGCAAAGCCTGCGGGCTGACGGCATCCACATCGTCATGCTGACCGGCGACAACCGCACGACGGCGGAGGCGGTGGCCCGCAAGCTTGGCATCGATGAGTTCCAGGGCGACGTGCTGCCCGAGGACAAGCACCGCATCGTCCGGGAGCTCCGCGCGAAGAGGAAGGTCGTCGCCATGGCGGGTGACGGGGTGAACGATGCCCCGGCGCTGGCGGAAGCCGACGTGGGAATCGCCATGGGCACCGGCACGGACGTCGCCATGCAGAGCGCGGGGGTGACCTTGGTGAAGGGCGACCTCGCGGGCATCGCGCGGGCGCGGCACCTGTCGCGCGCGGTCATGCGCAACATCCGGCAGAACCTGTTCTTCGCCTTCATCTACAACGCGGCCGGAGTTCCGCTTGCAGCGGGCGTGCTCTACCCGGTCCTCGGTCTCCTGCTCAGCCCGATCGTCGCGGCCCTGGCCATGGCGCTGAGCTCGGTCTCGGTCATCGGGAACGCACTCCGGTTGCGAGCTTTGCGCCTGCATTGACGGTTTGGTGGAGCGGGGGGGCGGAGAGGCAGCGGATTTGTCCTTATGGGAATCTCTCTTCGCCAGGTAGGAAGGAAACCAGCGGGTCGGGCCCTTCGAACCTCGGCATCCCGGACACCTCCCTCCCAGGCTGCGGGGTGCCCACCGAAGCAGGGCAACTCCATCGACCTCGCCGCACTTACGCTCGTCGCCACCGTCACCGAGTGGGTCTAAATGGGGAACGCAACGTGGTGGGCTGAGTTGGGGCCACTTTGGAGGCTTAAAAAGATTTCGAATCCTGCCTCCGACGGCCTGCTCCGTAGCAGCCCTTGTGGTGCCGACCGCCGGTGCGTGCCCCCCGAGCGCGGTGCCGCGGCACCTCTTCTCCCGGCTAGATGGCAAGCGTTCGTCCGGAAGCGAACGCTGCGGCCCGCCCCGGGTTATGAGAGGTGACCCGAGCAACCTGCGGCAACCGTCCCTGGCACTGCGCGAGGTCTGCCACCGCCGGCCGGGGCGCCGGACCGGCCCTGGGGGCATTCGCAAGAGAGGACGACACATGACGCAACTGATCGGGCTGTCCGGGAGCCTCCGCCGCGGCTCCTACAACACCGCTCTACTCCGCGCCGCTGCGCGGCTGATGCCCGAGGGCGCGGCGCTCGAGGTCGCGACGATCCACGGTATCCCGCTTTACGACGGCGATGTGGAGGCAGCGGAAGGCATCCCCGCGCCAGTGGCGGCGCTGAAGGACAGGATTGCCGCGGCGGACGGGCTGCTGCTCGTTACGCCGGAGTACAACAACTCCGTCCCCGGGGTGTTCAAGAACGCTGTCGATTGGCTTTCACGGCCGCCGGCCGATATCGCGCGGGTGTTCGGCGGCAGGCCGGTCGCGGTGATCGGCGCCTCGCCCGGTGGCTTCGGCACCGTCCTCGCCCAGAGCACTTGGCTGCCGGTGCTGCGGACGCTTGGAACCGAGCCGTGGTTCGGCGGCAGGCTGCTGGTATCGCGTGCCCAGGGCGTGTTCGACGCGGCGGGCGTGCTCACCGACGCCGCGGTCGAGGGGCAGCTCCGCAAGTTCCTGGAGGGCTTCGTCGCCTTCGTCAGTTCCCGCCCAGGCTGACCCGGACGAGGAGAGGCCGCCATGGACTCCGCGCAGAGCGGCATCCACCACATCACGCTCATCACCCGCCGTGCCCAGGCGAATCTCGACTTCTACGTCGGTGTCCTTGGGCTACGGCTGGTCAAGCGCACCGCCGGTTTCGAGGACGCGACGCAGCTCCACCTGTTCTACGGTGACGCTCTGGGCTCACCGGGTTCCCTGGTAACCTTCCTCGCCTGGGAGGACGGCACACCGGGGCGGCCTGGCCTCGGTCAGGCTGCGGAACTCACCTTCGCTGTGCCGCCGGCCAGCATCGGCTTCTGGCTGACCCGGATGATGACGGCCGGCACGCGCTTCACCGGCCCAGTCCGGGAGTTCGGGGAGCCCGTCCTGCGCCTCACCGATCCCGACGGCGTGACCGTCAAGCTCGTCGGTGCCGACCTGCCGGGCGCGTCTGCGCCCTGGGCGGCCCAGGGCGTCCCGGCCGAGCACGCGGTGCGGCGGCTACGCGGCGCGCTCCTGCTCACCGACCGACCGGCCGAGACGGCGGCCTTCCTCAGGCGGCATTTCGGCTACCGCGAGGCCGCCCGCGAGGCGGGGCTGACGCGCCTCCTTTCGCCATCGGGGGACGCCATCGACCTCCGCGACGCCACCGGCTTCTGGCCCGGGGCGCCCGGCCCTGGCACCATCGATCACATCGCCTTTCGCGCGCCCGACCTCGCCGCGGTCCACCGATCCTTCGAGCGGCTGACCGGCGGGGGACATGAGACAATGCCGCTGAAGGATCGCCGTTACTTCACCTCGATCTATGTGCGCGAGCCCGGCGGCGTGCTGTGCGAGCTGGCGACCGATGGCCCCGGCATGACTGTGGACGAGCCGGAAGCGCAGCTCGGTCAGGGGCTGTTCGTCCCGCCCAGCGCCGCAGAGCGGGCCGAGGAGATCGGGCTGGTCCTGCCCGATCTGGCCATGCCCGGAGAGGAGCGGGAGATGCGCGCCGACCTGCCCTTCGTGCACCGCCTGAAGCGGCCCTCGGCCCCGGACAGCAGCGTGATGGTGCTGCTGCATGGCACCGGCGGCAACGAAACCGACCTGATGCCCTTCGCCCACCGCATCGCCCCGCGGGCGGCGCTGCTGGGCTTCCGCGGCCGCAGCACCGAGGAGGGGGTGCTGCGCTGGTTCCGGCGCCTCGGGCCGACCCGGTTCGACCAGGCAGACCTCCTTCGGGAGGCGGAAGCCTTCGCTGCGACCCTGCCGGAGGCGCTGGCCTTCTACGGGCTCGATCCGGCCCAGACGACCGTCCTCGGCTATTCCAACGGCGCCAATTTCGCCGCTGCAGCCATGCTGCTGCATCCAGGTCTGATCCGCCGGGCGGCGCTGCTGCGTCCGATGCCCGTGCTGGAGGTGCCGCCGCCGGCCGATCTCGCCGGCACCGCGGCCCTCGCCGTCAGCGGCGCCGCCGATCCCTATGGGCCGCACGCGCCGGCACTCGCTGAAGCGCTCCGGCGTGCCGGGGCCTCGGTTACGACCGAGACCATCGCCGCCGGCCACGAGCTCGTCCCAGCGGATGCCGAGCTGGTGCGGAGCTGGCTGCAGGCCGGCGCTCCGCCCTGAGGCAAGGCGCGAACGGAGAACGGTGCTCCCATGAGCGAATCCCGGCGCACCAGCACGGAGCGGAATACCGGGCGGGGCGAGGCGTTCAGCGACGGCGTCTTTGCCATCGCAATCACGCTGCTGACCTGGAGGTCAGGGTCCCGCATCCGCCAGGCGCCGAGACCGTCCATCTGCTGACCGCCCTGCTGGGCCTCTGACCATCCTATTTCGCGCTGGTGCTCAGCTTCGTCATGATCGGCATCTACCGGGCGAACCACCACTATCTCTTCAAGCTCTTCGAGAAGGCTGATCACGGCCTCAATCTGCTGAACCTCCTGTTCCTCTTCTGCATCTCCTTCCTGCCCTTTCCCACAGCGGTGCTGGGCGACTACCTGACCGACACGGCCAATCAGACGACCGCCGCCAGCTTCTATGCCATCGGTCTGCTGATATGGCTGTATGCCAGTCGGGGGCACAGGCTCGTCAGCCGCCGGCTCGACCCAACTTTCCTGCGCCGACCGACCGTGCAGTACATCGGTTCGGTGGCGCTCTATATGCTCGCCGTCCTCGTCTCGTGGATTGAATTCCGGCTGGGCCTGGCGATCTGCATCGGGCTGACCCTGCTGTACCTGCGCCCGCCGAACACCCCGGCGTACATTGACTCTGGGCGGGGCGGCTAGGTCGCCGTGATCGAGGCACATCCATGCGGCGGCGCGAAGTCGATCTCCGGCCCGGCGGGAACGATGCCGCCGGGATTGATACGGCATGATCCTCAGGTCAGTGGCTCGCGGCCGCCTTGGCTCGCCGCACGATCCGGTGCGATGACCGGCGTCTGCACTAGACGTCCGCCGAGGAGCCTGGGCCATCCTCGGGCCAGAGCGTGACAGAGCGGCTGCGGTGGATGGCAGGCCCGGTGGAAATGGGCGCGCCATCCCAGCCGGCAGCCGGCCCAGGGTCGGGCAGCCCGACGGGCTCCAGCCGCAGCCCGTCCCAATCGTGGAACGACAGCACGATGGCCCCACTGCCGTCTGTCCGTACGTAGCGGGCCTCTCCGCCTCACGCCGCGGCCGCCATGAGCTCGGCCTCGGTGCGGCACAGCGCGGCGAACTCGGTCGTCAGGAAATCGAGGAGTGCGCGGACCGAGGGGAGCATCCCTCGGCGCGACGGAAAGACCGCGTGGACGATGCCAGCCCTGGGCGCCCAAGCAGGTCGGGCGAGAGAATGGAATGGATGGACTTCAGCACGGCCTGCGTCCCCGCCTGCTCAGGTAGATCCGTGCCGCGTTGCCGCCGAGGATGGCGTCCTGCGCCGTCTGCGGCTGCGATGCCAGCAGCTCCGCCGTGGCCCGCCACCAGTGCGGGTAGGTGCCGGCCAGGCGCAGCACGGGCCAGTCGCTGCCCCAGAGCAGCCGGTCCGGCCCGAACAGCTCCAGAGCGAGGCTGGCGAAGGGGCGCAGCCGCTCCGCGTCCCAGCCCGGCCCGGCCTCGGTGGCCATGCCGGAGAGCTTGCAACTGACCTGTGGCATCGCGGCCAGCGCGGCCATGTCCCGGGCCCAGGCGCTCCAGCCCGGCCCGTCCGGCCCCGCGGCGATGGCCGGCTTGGCGAGGTGGTCGATCACCACGGGTAAGCCGGGATGGGCCTGCGCGAAGCGGATCAGCCGGGGCAGGTGCTGCGGACGCACCAGCGCGTCGAAGACCAGCCCCTGCGCCTGCATTTCTGCCACGGCCGGACTCAGCGCGGGGCGGAGCAGCCAGTCGTCGTCGGCGATGTCATGCACCATCGGCCGCAGCCCGACCAGCAGCGGGTCCGCCGCCAGGGCGTGGATGCGGGCCGGCGCATCGGCCGCCTCCAGGTCGCTCCAGCCGACGACGCCGAGGATGGTGTCGCAGTTGGCGGCGAGATCCAGCAGGTAGCGCGTTTCCGCCTCCGTCGGCGCGGCCTGGACCGCGATGGTGCCGGCGATGCCGGCCTCGCGCAGCAGCGGGTCCAGGTCCGCGGGCGCGAAATCCCGGTGGATCGGCACCATCTCAGGCTTCAGCCAACCGTAGTCGCCACGGGACAGCGCCCAGTAGTGCTGGTGCGCGTCGATATGGGGAGGCCTGGCCGCGCTCATGCCGGCACGGGCGCATCGGCGCGCAGCAGGCCAGCCGCGCGCATCTCCGCCCAGAAGGCCGCGGGCACCGGGCGATCCAGGGCGGATAGGTTGCGGCGCACCTCGTCCGGGCTTCCGCCGCCCAGCACGACGGAGGCGACCGCCGGATGCGCCAGCCCGAACTGCAATGCCGCATCGGGCAGGCGCACCGCATGGGCGGCGCAGATCGCCTCCATCCGCCGCACGCGGTCCAGGATCTCGGGCGGCGCGTCGCGGTAGTTGTACTTCGCGCCGGGAATGGCGCCGGTCGCCAGAATGCCGGAATTGAACACGCCGCCCAGCATGACGCCGATGCCCTTCTCCAGAGCCAGCAGCAGGAACTCGTCCAGCGCCGCCTGTTCCAGCAGGCTGTAGCGACCGGCCAGCAGCATGGTGTCGAAATCGCCCGCTCGGGCGAAGCGCGCACACATCTCGCTTTCATTCACGCCGACGCCGATGGCCTTCACCACCCCTTCGGCCCGCAGGCGGTGCAGGGCAGGATAGGCCCCCTCCATCGCCTCGCGGAAGCGCTGCTCCATCATGTCGCCATGGGTCCAGACGTCCACGTCGTGGATCAGCAGCACATCGATCCGGTCGGTGCCCAGGCGCAGCAAGGACTGCTCGACGCTGCGCAGCGTGCCGTCATAGGAGTAGTCCACCATCGCCCGGTGCGGCAGGCCACCGACAAAGTTCGAGCCGTCGCCGCGGCCCTGGCGCGGCTCCATCCAGCGCCCGACCTTGGTGGACAGCACCACCTCGTCCCGCCCGGCGATGCGCAGCGCGGTGCCACAGCGATGCTCCGACAGCCCATGGCCATAGAGCGGGGAGGTATCCAGCAGCGTCACGCCCAGGGTGATGGCGGTGGCCACGGCGTCGATCGCCGTGCGTTCGTCCATTCGGGCGTAGAGGTCTCCCAGGGGCGCGGTGCCGAAGCCGATGCAGGAGACCGGGATGCCGGTGCGCCCGAGCGGGCGGCACGGCAGGCGGGCTGCGGGCTCAGCCATCTTTCACCGCCCCGGCCGTCAGCCCGGCCACGAGCTGCCACTGCGCCATGATGGTCAGGATCAGCCCGGGCAGGGTTGCCGCCCGCGTCGCCCTCAGCGGTCCCCGGCTTACCTGCTTGAAGAACAACATGTTGTCGATCGCCATCTTGCCAACCTCGCCATGGTGGTGAGTGACAGCCAAGGCTCCGTCTTGATGGCAGTCACCATGAAACCATCACTCAAGCCGTACAACCTCAAAACTGCTGCCGGCGCGCCCCCTTATGCACGCTAACCAATGCTTCGCGGACATAATGGCGACCAAAGTATCCTCCCGGGGGAGGGGAGGGTGCTTCGCAGGCCGGTAGCCAGCCAGGAAAGCGCAGCGCAGGGTTCCCCCATCACCACACGCCTGGCGATAGATCGCGCCAACCACCACCCACACGCAGATGCCAGGCAATGGCTCTCACCACTGCTAAAGCCGGGGCACCCCTTCGCTCCTCGGCGGGTCAGCCCGTTCCAGCCAGCCCGCCACCTCCCGCACGGAAGGCCTGGATCGCCCGCTACAAGGCGCAGATCAGTGATGTACTCGACGCGCTTGAAACGGATCGCGCTGCTCTTCCTGGCCGGGGTTGCAGGCGCATGACGTAGGCTGCGAAGTGGTGTGCCCTCGAAACTTTGGAGCGGAATTGTGAGAGCGGACCAGCTATCGGCCTGAGCGGAGCCAGCAGCTGTTCGCTATTTCAGCCCTCGCGCGATGATGATGCGTTGCACGTCGCTGGTGCCCTCATAGATCTGGCAGACGCGCACGTCGCGATAGATGCGCTCAACCTGAAAGTCCGCCAGATAGCCGTAGCCGCCATGGACCTGAATGGCGGCGGAGCACACGAGCTCCGCAGCTTCGGAGGCGAAGAGCTTCGCCATGGCGGCCTCGGTGAGACAGGGCAGGCCGGCCTGCCGGAGGGCGGCGGCGTGGAGCACCATCTGCCGGGCCGCCTCGATGCGCGTCGCCATATCGGCGAGGCGGAAGGCTACCGCCTGATGCTGGATGATGGGCTTGCCGAAGGTGACGCGCTCCTGGGCATAGGCCTGGGACGCCTCGAACGCCGCGCGCGCCATGCCCACGCACTGGGCGGCGATGCCGATGCGGCCGCCCTCCAGGTTGGACAAGGCGATCTTCAGCCCCTCGCCCTCCGCACCGAGGCGCAGCTCCGCCGGAATGCGCATGTCGTTGAAGGCGAGCTGGCAGGTGTCCGAGGAATGCTGACCGAGCTTCTCCTCGACGCGGACGACCTCGTAGCCGGGCGTGTCGGTAGGCACGATGAAGGCGGAAATGCCCGCCTTGCCCGCATCCGGATTGGTGACCGCGAACACGATCACCAGGTTGGCGTTCTTGCCCGAGGTGATGAACTGCTTGGCGCCGGAAAGGACGTAATGGTCGCCGTCGCGGCGCGCGCGAGTCCTGATGTTCGCTGCGTCCGAGCCCGCCTGCGGCTCGGTGAGGGCGAAGCCGCCGATCCACGCGCCCGAGGCGAGCATCGGCAGGAAGCGTTCCCGCTGCTCCTCGGTGCCGAACTTCATGATGGGTGTGCAAACCAGGGAGCAATGCACGCTCACGATGGTCGAGCAGGCCCCGTCCGCCGCCGCAATCTCCTCCAGTGCAAGGGCGTAGGCGACGAGGTCAGTCTCGGAGCCGCCATAGCGCTCCGGCACCAGCATGCCGAGAAAGCCGAGCGCGCCCATTTCCGCGAGTTCTTCGCGCGGGAAGCGGTGCTCCCGGTCGCGGGCGGCAGCGCCCGGGGAGAGGCGATCCTGCGCGAAGGCGCGCGCGGCCTCGCGGATCTCAGCCTGGGTCTCGGTGAGGATCATGGGCGGTTCCTCCGGGATCGTCGTTGTCGTTTGCTGCGTCGGTCACAGGGCTCCAACCATCATGCCCCGGCGTGTCGGGCGCATCCACCGGGCTGGCGGCGGGCACCCGGCATAGGGCGCCCGCCTGACTGCGGCGTGGAGCCCCGAACAAGCCATGACATGATGAGGGCAGGGCGGCCTGCGCTTCACCCAAGCCGCTCGATGGCGACCGCCGTCGCCTCGCCGCCGCCGATGCACAGCGAGGCCATGCCACGCCTGAGGCCATACTTCTGCAGCGCGGCGAGCAGCGTGACCATCACCCGCGCGCCGGAGGCACCGATGGGATGGCCGAGCGCGCAGGCGCCACCATGCACGTTCACCTTTTCCTCCGGCAGGCCGAGATCCCGGATGGCCGCCATGGGCACCACGGCGAAGGCCTCGTTGATCTCGAACAGGTCCACGTCCTTGAGGTCCCAGCCGGTGCGCGCGGACAGCTTCTGCAGGGCGCCGACGGGTGCAGTGGTAAAGAGGTTCGGCGCCTGGGAATGGGTGGAATGGCCGAGGATGGCGGCAAGCGGGGCGAGGCCGCGCTTCTCCGCCTCGGAGCGGCGCATGAGCACCAGGGCCGCCGCGCCATCGGAGATGGAGGAGGAATTGGCCGCCGTCACGGTGCCGCCCTCGCGGAAGGCGGGCTTTAGCGTCGGGATTTTGTCAGGCCTGGCCTTGGGGGGCTGCTCGTCGGTGGTCACCACCTTTTCCGCCTTGCTTGCCTTCACCGTGACGGGGGTGATCTCTGCCAGGAACGAGCCGTCGGCGATGGCCTTTTGCGCCTTGGCGAGGGAGGAGAGGGCGAAGGCGTCCTGCGCCTCGCGGGTGAACTGGTACGCCTCCGCGCAATCCTCCGCGAAGCTGCCCATGAGGCGGCCTTCCTCGTAGGCGTCCTCCAGGCCGTCGAGGAACATGTGGTCCGCCACCTTGCCGTGGCCCATGCGATAGCCGGCGCGGGCACGGTCGAGGAGATAGGGGGCGTTGGTCATGCTCTCCATGCCGCCCGCCACGACGATGTCGGCGGAGCCGGCCAGGATGAGGTCATGGGCGAGCATGGCGGCCTTCATGCCGGAGCCGCACATCTTGTTCACCGTGGTGGCACCGGCGGAAAGCGGCAGGCCGGCGCGGATGGCCGCCTGGCGCGCCGGGGCCTGGCCCTGGCCCGCGGACAGAACGCAGCCGAACATCACTTCTTCCACCTGGTCGGGGGCGATCTTCGCCCGCTCCAGGGCCGCGCCGATGGCGGCCGCCCCCAGGGTGGAAGCGTTCACATCCCGGAAATCGCCCTGGAAGCCGCCCATGGGGGTGCGGGCAGCGCCGACGATGACGATGGGATCGGAAGTGGTCATTTGCTCCTCCCTTGCGGAACGCCGGGAGTGGGGGCGCATCTTGTGCCCGGACTGCTCGACGGCCACTCCATGCTGGCTGAGCCATCTGCCCACCCGTGCTCCAATCAACCTTCCATGCCGGTCCGATCACGGAAGTTGCCTCGACAGGGGCTGGCCAGATGCCTGGTCTGGAGCGCAGACTGCGCCAAAAGAAAACATCAGGGAAGAACGTCATGATTGCGGATCGGCGAATCCTGGGGCACGTCGCACCGACGCGACGTGCCTGGCTCACGGGCGTGGCTGCGGCATTGTTGGCACGCAGCGCGGCCGCGGCCGATTGGCCGACGCGCCCGATCCGGATAATCTGCCCCTTCCCGGCAGGCGGCACCAGCGACATCCTCGCCCGGGTCGCGGCGGATATCCTGACGGAAGCACTCGGCCAGCCGGTGGTGGTGGACAACCGCTCCGGCGCCGGAGGCAATATCGGCGCTGCGCAGGCTGCCCGCGCCGAGGCCGATGGCTACACGCTGCTGCTGAGTTCGCCGGGCCCGCTGGCCATCAACGGCTTCCTCTACAGCGATCCTGGCTTCGACGGGCTGCGCGACTTCACTCCTGTCACCCAGATCGCAGAGGTGCCCAATCTCCTCGCGGCGCATCCCGGCCTCGGCGTGAAGACCACGGCGGAACTGATCGCCCTGGCGAAGCAACGGCGGTTGGCCTATGGCGAGACCAGCATCGGCGGCACCACGCATCTGGCCGCCGAGCTGTTCCGCCTCCAGGCCGGCATCGAGGCCGACCATATCTCCTACCGCGGCTCCTCGGCCATGATGCCGGATCTGCTCGCCGGACGGCTCGGCTATGGGTTCGACAACCTGCCTTCCATCCTGCCGCATGTGCGGTCCGGGGCGTTGGTGGGCATCGGCGTGACCGGCGCCAAGCGCTGGAACGGCGCGCCGGATATCCCGGCTGTTGCGGAGACACTTCCAGGCTACGAGGTGACCGCCTGGTTCGGGGTGGTGGCGCCCAGGAACACGCCGGATGCGGTGGTCCAGCGCGTGCAAGCCGTCCTCGCCGCCGGGCTGGCCCAGCCGGCGACGATGCGGAAGCTGGGTGATCTGGGGGCCACGCCGATCGGCGATGCGCCCGAGGCCTTCGACGCCCGCATCCGCGCGGAACATGCGAAATGGGGCGCGGTGATCCGGGAGGCCGGCATCAAGCTCCAGTAACGGCGCGGCTCCGCGTCCACGCGGTCCTCTCAACACAGCAGCAGGGATGGTTTGCCTGATGTCCGATGCCTACACGGTCAGCGACCTGATCGCGGAGTTCCTCGACGCCTGCGGGGTCTCGACAGCCTTCGGCATCGTGTCGGTGCACAATATCCCCATGCTGGATGCGATCTCACGGCGCAATGCCGTGCGCTTCGTGATGGCGCGCGGCGAGGCAGGCGCAGGGCATATGGCGGATGGCCATGCGCGTGCATCGGACAGCCTGGGTTGTGTCTTCACCAGCACGGGGCCGGGTGCAGCCAATGTCGTGGCGGGGCTGGTGGAAGCGCGCTTCGCCGGCACGCCGCTGCTGCACATCACCGGGCAGACGGCGACCCGCTTCGTCGATCGGGGCATGGGCACGGTGCATGATGTCCCGGACCAGCTCGGTATGCTGCGGGCCTCGGGGAAGTCCGCCTATCGCATCCGCACGGCGGGCGAGGCGCTGGGCGTCCTGACCCGCGCCGCAACGGATGCGCTGACGCCGCCCAGGGGGCCGGTGAGCGTCGAAGTGCCCACCGACATCCAGCGGGCGACACTGCCGCGGCCGGCAACGCTTGATGGCTTTGTGCTGCCCTTGCCGCCGCCGCTCCCGCCGGCCGAGGCCGCTCTGGACCAGCTTGTCGCGCGCGTACGGCAGGCCCGGCGGCCTATGCTGTGGCTCGGCCGCGGCGCCGCGCGCGCGGGCAGGCCCGCGATGGCCCTGCTCGACATGGGCTTCGGCATGGTGACCAGCTGGGCCGGCCGGGGCGTTGTGCCGGAAGATCACCCGATGAATCTCGGCGCATTGAACGGTCAGGGGCTGGCCGGCGTCGAGGCCTTCTACGGCAGCGTCGATCTGATGATCGTCGCCGGCTCCCGGCTGCGCGGGCATGAGACCGGCGAGTTTTCGGTGCCGCTGCCAAAGAACCTGGTGCAGATCGATGTCGATCCGCTGGCGGATGGCCGCACCTACCCGAACACGCTTTTTCTGCGGGGCGATGCCGCACTGACGCTGGAGGCGCTGGCCGCGCGGCTGGCTGACCAGTATCGCGCCGATCCCGCCTTCGGTGAGGCGTTCCGAAGCCTAAAACGGGAGACCCGGGCTGCCTTCAAGGCCTCCCTCGGCCCTTATGCCGGGTTTGCCGAGCAACTGCGCGCGGTGGTGCCGCGCGATGCGGTCTGGGCGCGCGACATCACCATCAACAACAGCACCTGGGGCAACAAGCTCTTCGCGCTGGATGATCCGAGGACCAACATCTATCCGGTCGGCGCCGGCATCGGGCAGGGCCTGTGCCTGGGCATTGGTGCCGCCCTGGCGCCGGGGCATTCGAAAACCGTGGTCATGACCGGGGATGGCGGCTTCTTCCTCAACATGAGCGAGTTGTGGACAGCCGTGCAGGAGCAGCTCGATATGGTGATCCTGGTGATGAATGACCGCGGCTACGGCGTCATCCGCCACATCCAGGATGCCGTGGCGAGCGGCCGGCGCCGCTTTGACACCTTGGTTGCCCCGGATCTGGCCGGCGTGGCGGCCCTCGCCGGACTGCCCTTCTGGCGGATCAGTGATCCCGCGGCCTTCGGTGCCACCGTGGCCGAGGCGCTGGCGGTGCGGGGCCCAACCCTGGTCGAGGTGGACATGACCGCCATTGGCGACCATCCGCCCTATTTTCCCTACGGGCCCAAGATCGCTACGCCAGCCGCGAGTGGATTGGCTGCGCCTTAGCGCGAAATCAGCGGGCCGAATGGGCGTGCGGGCAAGCGGGTCAGTCCGAAGTCGCGCGCGCACCGGATCGGCGAGTGCCCAAGAAGCGAAAGTGAAGGCCGCGACCGCTTCCGAATCATCCTCCCAGCTCGCCTCTGCCTAACCGGACCGAGGCTGACGCGGCGGAGCGGGCTGGCGGGGACTGATCGAACATCAGCTCCCATTTTCGCGTCGTCTGATGAAGATAATGCTGCGGGCAGCCATGAGTTCTTTGACTGCTCACAGGCATGCGGAGGGGGAGCCAGGCCGCATCACTGACGGATCTTGGCAGGGAAGCGATAGCCCGTGAGATGGGGCAGGTGAACGCTGCCATCCCGCCCGGGAACGGAAGGTGGGAAGCGCCGCCATCTCACCGCCGAGCGAACGGCGCGGAGGCGGTCCACCCCAGCCGGGTGTCAAGAGCCGCTGGCCCGTGCAGCTTCGGCCAGCCGCCTCAGCCGTCGTGAATTGCGCAACGCCCGATTTGGAGACTTCAGCGGAGCCTAATCCCGCTTCGTCCGTGTTGAACCATCCACCGCCAGGAAGGGCAGGCCGCGGGAACACCGCTCAAGTCGGGCTTCAACACCGTAGACCTCGCGCAGCAGCGCGGGGGTCAGCACTGTTGTGGGTGCCCCACAGGCGACGATGCGGCCACCGCCCAGAACCGCCACCTGGTCGGCGAAGCGCAGGGCCTGGTTCAAGTCGTGAATGGCGACCACAATGCAAAGCTCACGCTGGCGTGCCAGCCGCTGCAGTAGCCCCAGCACCTCCACCTGCCTCTGTAGATCCAGGGCGCTGGTTGGCTCATCCAGCAGCAGCACGCGAGGCTGTCGCACCAGCGCCTGGGCCAGCGAGACCAACTGCCGCTGCCCCCCGGACAACTCGCCCAGGTTGCGCGTGGCGAGATCCTCGATTTCGAGCATCATGAGCGTGTGGGTGACGGCGTCAGCCTCAGCGTCGCTGACCGACCAGCTGCCGCCCTGTTTGCCGGCCAGCAGAACGGCCTCGAAGACCGTCAGGACAGCGTTCACCGTGTTGTCCTGCGGCAGATAGCAGGGCCGATCCGGGTGCAGTGGCGGCATGCTCTCCATGGCGCGCCCGTCCAATGCCACAACGCCGGGCCCTTTCAACTGCCCGACGATGCGGCGGAACAGTGTGGACTTGCCGGCGGCATTTGGGCCGAGCAACGCCGTCACCTCGCCGCCGCGCAGTTCCGGTAGCGTTACGCCGCGCAGGATGGGGCGGCTGCCGTAGGAGACCTCGATCTCTTGCAGCGAGAGGCTCACCATGAACGGTTCCGTGTACTCAGGATCAGGCTGAAGAAGAAGGGTACGCCGACCAGCGCCGTGACCACGCCGATCGGCAGGATCAGCCCGGGAATGATGGCCTTGCTGAGCACCGAGGCGGCGGAGAGCACGAGGGCGCCGGCCAGTGCCGAGGCCGGCAGGAAGAAGCGCTGGTCCTCGCCCACCAGCATCCGCGCGATGTGCGGTCCGACAAGCCCAATGAAACCGATGGTACCGACGAAAGCGACAGTGATGGAGGCCAGGGCACTGACCAGTAGGATGGTCTGCAGCCGGAGCTTGCCGACCTGGATGCCGAAGCTGGCGGCCTTCTGCTCGCCCAGGCGAAGCGCCGTCAGCGCCCAGGCCTGGCGCGCGAAGAGCGGCCAGATCAACACCAGCACTGCCGCCGCGATGCCCAGCTTGGGCCAGGTGGTGCGGCCCAGGCTGCCCATGGTCCAGAACACCACGGCCGCCAGCGCCTGCTCAGACGCGATGAACTCCAGCGCCGCCAGGGCGGCGTTGAAGGTGAAGACCAGCGCAATGCCCAGTAGCACGATGGTCTCGGTGCCCATGCCCTGCCGCCGGCTCAACAGGTGGATCAGCAGCGCGCAGCCCATGGCGGAGATGAAGGCATTGGCCGGGATGGTCCAGGCCGACCAGCCGGAGGGCAGCAGGCTGACGCCCAGCACGAAGCCCAGCGCCGCCCCGAAGCCGGCGGCAGCGGAGATGCCGAGGGTGAAAGGGCTGGCCAGCGGATTGTTCAGCACGGTCTGCATCTGCGCGCCGGCAACGGAAAGGCTGGCGCCTACCACCACGGCCATCAATGCGACGGGCAGACGGATTTCCCACACCACCACGGCCACCGCCTGCGGCACCTCCAGTCCCAGTAGCGCCCGCACCACCTCGGCATAGGCGTAGCGCGCCGGGCCGAGCGCCAGGTCGGCTACCAAGCTCGCCAGCAGCAGCAGGGTCAGGGCGGCGAGCAGCGCTAGCCGCCGCTGCGCCAGCCGGCGATAGGCACAGCGCCCGGTGGTGAGCCCGTCCTGGATGAGGGTCGTGCTCATGCGGCGGGGTTCAGCGAGACCCAGTAGCCCGGGTGGTAGGCGACGGGCAGGAAACGCGCATGGAAGTCGCGGAAGGTCGCATCGGGATCAAGGTCGGCGAAGAGCTCCGGGTGCAGCCATTTGGCGATCACCTGGATGGCCACGAACTGGTACGGGCTATCGTAGAACTGGTGCCAGATCGCATGCACCCGCCCGCTGCGGGCCACCGGCAGGGTGCGGTAGGCCGGGCGGTCCATCAGCTGACGCAGCCTCGCCTGCGCCAATCCCTGATCGGCCCCGGGGCCGACACCGACCCAGGCGCCATCCGGTGCATAGAGCTTCCAATTGCTGCCGGTGACAATGACCACATCCGGCCGGGCAGCTACGACCTGCTCCGGGTTGACGGTGCCGAAGGTGCCGGGGATCAGGCTGGCCGCGATGTTCTCGCCGCCGGCCAGCGTGACCATCCGGCCGAAATTCTCGTCGCCGAAGGACATGCAGCAGCTCTCGTCATAGCCCGCCGCCCGCTCGATCATCACCTTGGGGCGAGGGCCGGAGAAGCCGCGCAACCGGTCGGTGACACGGGCGATCTGCGCCGCACGGTACTCGGCCAGGGCTCGCGCCTCCTCGGTGCGGCCCAGCAGCGCTCCCATGATGGCAATGGAGCGCTCGGCATGCTCGAAGGGCTTCTCGCGGAAATCAATGAACACGATGGGAATGCCCATCCGGTCCAGCTTGCCGATCAGCCCACCGTCGTCGATCGCGACCTTGGATTCCAGGTTCATCACCACGACGTCGGGGTGGAGCGCGATGACCTGCTCGATGTCGAAAGCGCCGTCTTTCCAGCCGCCGAAGGTCGGCAGCTGGGCGATCTGCGGATACTGCGTCTCGTAGATGGTGTAGCCGTCCAGGTCCGCCTTGCGGAAGTCGTCGCGCCAGCCAACCACGCGGCCGAAGGGGTTGTCCTTATCAAGCGCCGCCACAAGGTAGCTCTGCCGCCCTTCGCCCAAGATCATCCGGTTCACTGGCGCTGGCACCGTCACGTTGCGGCCGGCGATGTCGGTGATCTGCACGGGCCCGGCCGCCCGGGCCGGCAGGCCAGGGAGCAGCGCCGCTGCGGAGAGCGCCAGCAGGCCGCGTCGTGCAACGTGCATGGGAAACCTCGTCCGATGAGACGTCCCCGCGCACCGGACCATTCCGGGCGCTGACCGGACGAATGCCAAGAGCTATAATAGGTCTGATAATCATTCGCAATCGTTGGCCTGTCAGCCGGGCTTGCGGGCATGCAGCACAAAGCGGCGGTAGAGTAGCGTCCGCAACCGGTCCCGCAGAGCGGCACCGCGCCGCTGCGCCCGCGCGATCGGGGCATGGGAGCGGAAGGCCAACTCGGCGAAGCCGGCCCGGAGGAGCAAGGGTTCCAGAATCTCTGGTGTCAGACCTTTGCCAAACGGCAGTTCCCGCATGATAGCGGCGTGGCGGTCCATGTCGGGGTTGTGTGGCACGGCCGCGCTCCCCTGCCAACGATCCAGCAGGCGCAGCAGGCGCTGCGCCAGCCGTCCGGTAGCACCGTACGGGGCGGCAAAGTCACCGTCGAAGACGAGTAGGTGGCCGCCCGGGCGCAGCACCCGGAACCAATCGGCCAAGGCCGCCTCGGGATCCGTCAGCGTCCAGACCAGATGTCGGCAGACGATTGCGTCATACCGGCCTGTCGCCTCGCGTGTGTACTCGGCATCGGCCAGGACGAAGCGCGTGCCGGTGTCGCCAGCGTGCTTGGCGCGGGCACGGCTGAGCATGGCCTCGGAGAAATCCAGACCAGTGACGCGGTGACCCAGTCGCCGCAACGCACCGGTCACCTCGCCGGTGCCGCAGGCCAGTTCCAGCACCTCCAGGGGTGCGGAACCCAGATGGCGGGCGATTTCGCGCTGCCAGGCATCGCGTTCCGGCCCCGGCGGCATGCGATGGCCAAAGGCCGCATCGAAGTTAGCCGCGCGGGCAGTCCAGTATTCGCGGATCTCTTCCTTGAGGGCGTAGTTGCTCGACACCATTCCGCTCCAGCAGCAGGGATGTCGAGCCCCATACTGCGGCGGCATCCGCAGCGGGAGGGTATTTGTGGTACCCCAGACGTCCCTCACAACTGCCTGCAGAGGGTACGCTAGCTTTCGGTTTGTCGTGTCTGAGGGTGCGCCGAGGGCCGGTTGCCTCATTCGACCACGCTACGGCTGTCACGCTTCCTCATCGCTGCGACGGGCACGTCCGCCGGTCCGGAGCCCGCGCGCCGTGCCCAGGGTGGTGCGACGCACCTGTCCTTGGCCGGTGGCCCGCTCCCGCACTGAAAGGGGCCGCCAGGCGGCGCTGCCGCGCCGGGCGCGGCGGGCCAGAGGTGACCCGCCTGCCGGTCACCGCAGTGGATCGGCCTGCGGGGCCGGCACAGGCCGGCCTTCCAGGCGCGGGCGACGACATGCGCGACCGAGCCCGGTCGCCAGGTGGTGCCGCCCCGGGGCGTCCGCTCGCGGATTGCCTCCAGCCGCGCGCCGATCGCGCGCAGCGTCGCCCCTGAGTCGCAGTGCGGGATGCCGGCCACCACGGCGAGCAGCCGGTCGGGCGCCGGGGCCGGGCCGGGGCGAGGAGGTCCCGTTCGACCAGACCCTCCGCCACCAGCCGTCGCACCGCCCGGGCCAGCCGCTGGCCGGTCCAGCCGGGCGAGGTAGGCCGCCCCGCGCGCCGGGGCGGCCGCCTGCCGCGCCACTGGATCGCGCGCCCGCAAACCTGGATCGCCCGGCCGGCTTCCCCGGGCGGCGGTGCGCATGCCGCTGCGGGTGCGGTCGCGGATGAGCGCACGCTCGAGCTGGGCGGCCGGGTGGTCGCGACCGCCGACGGCGATACCTTGACCCTGCTGGCGCCGGAGAAGCGCCAGGTGAAGGTGCGCCTGGCCGCGATCGACACCCTGGAGCGCCGCCAGCCCTACGGCACGCGCACCCGGCAAGCATTGGCCGATCTGGCCTTCCAACGAGAGGCGCGGATGGAGGTGCAGGACACCGACCGCTACGGTCGTACCGTGGGCCGGGTCTGGGTCGGTCGGACCAATATCAACGCCGAACTGGTGCGGCAGGAGGTCGCGTGGGTGTGCCGGCAATATGCCCATGACCCGGCGCTGCTGGTGCTGGAACAGGCGGCGGGGGACGGCCGCCGCGGCCTCAGGGCGCTGCCGAAGGCCCGGCGGATACCGCCCTGGGAATGGCGCCGGCACAAGTGAGTTGGGACGAACACCCTGTCCACAGATTTTTGTCTCCGCTCATTGGGCGTTTACCGCCATGAGCTAGAAGGATCTTTGCGACGGTGGGGAAAGCGGACCCGCCCTAGGCCGAGACAGGCCCGAATTTTTCGGCCATCCCACTCTTCAGGGTAGGATCGTAGAGGGGGCTGCAGCAACCAATCCGTCCGGAACGCGATCCGAGATGCCCTCCCGCAGTTCTCTCTCCACGAATACGCCGGCCACTTCACCATCGCAGGATATGAACCAGGCTGATCGGAAAATGCTCTAGCTCCAGATATCCTCCGCCGCGTCGCGCGGCGTCAGAGCGCCGTCCGGCCCGATGGCAAAGACAGCCTCGCCGCCCCGGTTAAGGTCCGCGACGAAGATGTCGCTGACCCCGTTGGTGTCCCCCGGCACCAAGTTGCTGGCCAGGCTAGAGAAGGCAATGTGGCTGCCGCCAGCGGAGAGGGAGGGCTCAAAGCTGCCGTCGTTCGCCTCAGCGCCGCTTGCCAAACTGCTGACCCGCGTGATCGCGCCAGTGAGCACGTCCTTGACAAAGATGTCGAAGTATTCGGCGGTGGTGTCACCGGGGGCCAAATTGGTGGCGGAACTGGCGAAGGCGATAAAGCGCCCATCTCCAGAGATGGAGGGAAGCGAACTGAAGCCGTTCCCCTGTTCGCCGCTAGCAGAGGCACTGACCAGCGTGACCGCGCCAGTTGTCATGTCCTTGAGAAAGATATCGGGATTGTTGTTGGTATCGTTTGGTATCATGTTGTCGTCAAAGCTCAGCAGGGCCACTTTGCTGCCATCGCTGGAGATCGCGGTAAGATAGACGCCGCCAGCCCCTTGCTCGCCACTCGCCGAGGTGTTGACCAACCTGACTTCGCCGGTGTTCAGATCCTTGTAATAGGGATCCGCGACAAACTCGTTAATGCCGTTCCCGGTGCTGTCGTTAGGAACCAGGTTGCCGGCGACGCTGGAGAACACCAGCTTGGTACCGTCGGCCGAGAGTTGTGGGGCGCTGCTGGACTGGTTGCCCTGCTCGCCATTGGCCGAGGCGCTGGCTAGCCGGACCTCGCCAGTCACCATGTCCTTGACGAAGACGTCGAAGGCACGGTTGGTGTCGTCCGGTACTAGATTGCTGGCTGTGCTGGCAAAGGCAATGAGCCGGCCATCGGCCGAAATCGAGGGGTCGAAGCTTCCTACGACGTCCTGCTGGCTGGCGCTGTTCGCCTGCTCGCCGCCGGAGGAGGTGCTGACCAGCGTGAGCGCACCGGTGAACATGTTCTTGACGAAGATGTCGGGGATATGCCCGTTAGCGTCGGCCGCCAAAAAGTTATCGGCGGCGCTGGCAAAGGCGACGTATTGGCCATCGGCGGAGATCACAGGCCTGACGCTGGCATCGTTTCCCTGCTCCCCGCCCGCCGTGGTGCTGACCAGTGTGACCCTCCCGGTGTTCAAGTCCTTGAGGAAGACGTCAGCTTTCCCGTTGGTGTCGCCCGGCACCAGATTGCTTGCTTCGCTAACGAAGACCAACTTGGTGCCATCGGCGGAGAGCTCGGGTGAGTAGCTGCGGCCATTAGCCTGGTCGCCGTTCGACGAAGTGCTAGCCCGGACGAGGCTCAGGCCAGCGCCACCGAGGAAGCGCAGGTGTTCGATCCCGACGAGCCTGTCGGTGCCCTCATCGAGACCATCGGCGGCACCGTTCAAGTCGTGTACCGTGACCGTGCCGTCGGCTGCAAGCGTGATGTCATAGTTCGACCGAGGGCCGGCATAGATCGCCTCGTCGGTACCGCGGCCGCCGTTGAGCAGATCGTCACCAGCATCGCCCCAAAGCCGATCGTCGCCATTGTCTCCGTTGAGCCGGTCACGACCGATGCCACCGTGCAGCCGGTCGTTGCCGTTGCCGCCAGTGAGCAGGTCGTCACCGGCCTCACCCCAGAGCTGGTCGTCACCATTCTCGCCGAGGATCCTGTCGTTGCCGCCGCCGGCCCGCACCGTGTCGGCGCCGTTGCCCGCCCGGATCCCGTCCGCATCGGGCGTGGGCGCCCCGCCCTGGACGCATGGGGAAACTGTTTCCAGCGTGATCACATCCGCCTGGTTGGTGCCGCGGATTACGGCCATGACTGCTCCCTCCTGGAACATGCGCGCGGGTAGTGAAGTCCGACAGACGTCTGGCAGCACAAGGAAAGCCGATGCGCAGCAAGGCGCCTGATAAAACGAAGGCGAACTTCGAAGTCCTGTCGATGGCAACGAAGAGGTAGAGGTGCCCCTCTTCGGTATGCACCTCGGCGATGCCGATATGGAAGAAGCCGATCGGGCTCCGGTCTCCCTTCAGCGGCTTTCTCTTCGGCCGCTCTGCGATCGCACTTGATTGGCGGCCGAATACCCACGGCGAGAGCAACGGAATTCATTGGCCCGGTTAGTAGCCAAAGCTTCCGCATCAATGGCAACCTGCACAAGGTCACCTGGTGATACCAAAGAGCAAACGGTCCGAGGCGAAAACTTCAAGGCCGACTTCTTCAACACAGCCGATCCGGCTCGGCCGTATGCCACGGCGCGGCGCTCGATGCGGGGGACGGTCAGTCGAGATCGGCCGCGAATGCGTGGTGGTGGAGAACGCGGCACTCAAAGACAGCGCCAGCGCATCGCTGCAGCTATGGTGGCGAACTGACTGGCACCCCGCCAGTCGAGCGCGAGCTGCTTCACGAGCACGTCACCGATCCGCACGCGGCCTTAACAGAGGGCGTGGACGCCGCTCAGGCACAGATCGGGAGCCTGCACCGTGACGCCCTCCGGGCGCGCAGCATCAGGGCCCAAAACGCCAACACTGCCTACAGATCAGTACAGCGGGCGGGCGCGTTGTCCCCTCACGCGCTGCGTCGAATGTTCCAGAACAGCGGATTGCCGCTTTTGAGGAAGCCGGTGAGGTCAGACCGGAAAGCCGTCGGCTGCGACCACTGCCCGAGCGGAATATAAGGCACTTCCTCGAAGGCGACGGCCTGCATCTCGGCCGCGATCCGCTTCTGGCTGGCGAGGCTGTCGGCCTTAAACCAAGCCTCTCGCAACGCGTCCAGCCGCGGGGCCGTGGGCCATCCGAACCAGGCGCGGGCGCCATTGCCCTTGAGCTGGACGCTGGCCGGGTCGGCAGCCCCGAGCCCAGTCTGGCGGGTGGTGAACACGTTCCAGCCGCCCTCGGCGACAGGCTTCTTCACCGTGCGCCGGGTGAGCACCGAGCCCCAGTCCATCGCCGCCAGCTCGGTCTTCAGCCCGATCTTCTGGAAGGTGGCCGAGGTCACCTCAGCCATGGCGTGCATCTGTGGCTGGTCGCCCGGGTCCATGATGAGGATGGTCTCGCCGCCATAGCCGCTCTCCCGCACCAAGCGCCGCGCCAGTTCGAGATCGCGCGGGCCGGTGAGATTGGCCATGCCGGCGTCGCTCGCCATGGGGGAGCCGATGGTGAAGTAGCCGACCGGGAGGGAGGCGTAGTCCACTTGCTCGCCCAGCACGGCCGCCACGTATTCGCGCTGGTCGATGGCAGGCAGCAGGGCGCGGCGAAGCTTCGGATTGTCGAAGGGTGGCAGGAGATGGTTGAGGGCGATGATGCCGATCAGCCCAAAGGGGTCGAGCTGCTGCACGCTGACGCCGCGGCTGCGCTTCAGCACGGGCACCAGATCAAAGAGGGGCTGGTCCACCCAGTCCACCTCGCCCGATTGCAGGGCAGAGGCGGCGGTGCCGGGGTCCGGCTGGATCGACCACTCCACCTGGTCGAAGTGCACGACCTTGCCACCCGCGAGGTAATCCGGCGGCTCGGAGCGCGGGACATAGCGGTCGAAGCGCTCATAGACGGAGCGGACGCCCGAGACCCATTCGTCCTGGCGGAACCGGAAGGGACCGCTGCCGACGAACTCCCGCACCGCCTCGCTGGAAGGCACCTGGGCCAGGCGCTCTGGCATGATGTAACAGCCCTGCGAGCCGAGGGCGTAGAGCATCTGCGGGAAGGGCGACTTGAGCCGGATCGAGAAGCGGCGGTCGTCCAGGGCCTTCATCTCCGCCGTCGCGGCGGTGAGGAGCTGCCCGAAGCTGTTGCGCTGTGCCCAGCGCGCGATGGAGGTGACGGCGTCGATGGCGCGCACCGTCTCGCCGTCATGGAAGAGCAGGCCATCGCGCAGCGTGAAGGTCCAGGTGAGCCGGTCGTCGGACAGTTCGTGGCCGGCACACATCTGCGGATGGGGCGTGAGGCCGATATCCACGCCGTAGAGCGTGTCCCACACCATCAGCGCGTGGGTCTGCACGACGATGGCGGTGGTCCAGATCGGGTCGGGCGAGGAATAGGCGGCCTGCGGGACGAAGCGCAGGCGGCGGGCGCTACTCTGGGCGCGGGCGAGCGACGGCAGGCCGAGGCCTGTGGCGAGGGTGGTTCCAATCAGTCCGCGGCGTGACAGCATGGCAGCCTCCGGTCTGGTGAAAGAGCGCCGCCCCATCGAGCATACCGTGCCATCTGATGGGCAGACGCTGATCCGCGCGTGCCGCACCGTCCGAAGGGGAGGGGAGGGCAGCGTGGCGCCGCTCGAGCCAGAAGGCAAAGCCGAAATTGGCCCCCGTCGAGCAGTGTTCAACTTGCCGATGCCCGGAGAGTGTCGCGAAGCCCTGCGAGAGCGGACCAGCTGCCAGTCCAGCCGCGTAGAAAGGGTAACCCTCCCCGTTCAGGCCGATCCAGGTCAGGAGGGGGCGCGGGGTCGACAGGCCTCGGCGAAACACGAGGCCTGTCGCGATGCGTCAGCCTATAACCGGCTCATCGGTACGCCCTTCGGCGAAGCCGTACTGGATATAATGGATCGTCGCCGCCCGTTCATCGCTGCCGAAGGCAGCCTGTAGGTCGGCATATTTTGCCAGGTATTGTGCGGCATCGAAGAGGTCGCGTGCGCGGCCCTCTGCATAGCCGTGCGCCAGCCAGTGGGCTTCGGCGGCGGCTGCATCCGTTCCGAAGGCCTTGATGAGGTCCCCATAGGTGGCGGTGTACTGGGCAGCATCGAAGCTGACGATGCGCCCTTCCACATGGCCGTTCCGGATGTAGTGCAGGGTTGCGGCCTCCGTGTTGGTGCCGAAGGCCTTCGACAGGTCGTTATAGGAGGCGGCATAGGCGAGCGCATCGAAGTTCATGGATCGCCCTTCGAACCGGCCATACTGGATATAATGCGCGGTTGCGGCCTCCACATCCTCGCCGAGGGCCTTGAGCAGATCATTGTTGGACGCGAAGTAGCGCAGGCTGTCGAAGCTCGCCGCCCGGCCCTCGGCGCGGCCGAACTGGATATAATGCGCTGCCGCGGCTCCTTCGTCGGTGCCAAAGGCATTCGCCAGATCTGCATAACTGGCCGCATAGCGCAGTCCATCGAAGGTGGTGGTCCGCCCCTCCGCAAGGCCATACTGGAGCAGATGGCCGATTCCTGCTGCGGCATTGGTGCCGAAGGCGGCCGTCAGGTCGCCGTAGGAGGCGACGTATTCGAGCGGCGCGGTGACCGCCAGGTTGTGGATGTCGATGAGCGTGCCGTCGGCGAAGGCCACCTGCTCCAGCTCGACGCCATAGTCCGTCTCGTGCGTGCTCAGGTTCCGCGCCCAGAGCTGGCCACCGGTGCCGCGCACCAGCCTCCACTCCGATGCCGTGCCGTCGAGCAGGATGGTGTCGGTGCCGGCGCCGCCATACAGCGTGTCGTTACCGGCACCGCCGGCCAGCGTGTCGTTGCCGTCGCCACCCTGCAGGACGTCGTTGCCCTCCTCGCCCTCCATCGTATCCGCGCCTGCGCCGCCCATCACCAGGTCGTCGCCGGCCCCGGCGCGGATCCAGTCGCCGCCGCCATTGCCGAGCAGCGTGTCGGCCGCGGCTGAGCCGATGACGAAATCCGCGGATTCCGTGCCGTAGAAGGAGGCCAGCTCGGCGCCGATCCGGACCGGCGTGCCCGGGTCGGTGATGGCCGGCAACTGCGGCAGCTCCGTCGCCTCCGGCCGGAAGGCGATGCCGGGGAAGGGCCCGGACAGGTCGGCAGCCGGGTAGAAGTCCTGCATCACGATGGCGGCGTTGGTGTCGATGACCAGTACCGTGGTGGTGCCGATCTTCTCCACCGCCTGGAAGCCGCTGTAGCCGAGGATGACCAGGGTGTCGCCGTCGGACCAGTGGAACTCCGGCAGCACATCCACCCCGTCGCCCGGGCGCCAGACGAAGAGGTCGCCGGCCGCGTCGCCGTAGATGGTGTCGCCATAGACAAGGCCGGTGACGGTGCCGTCCACCAGTGAGACCCGGCCGTCGTCCGGGCCGCCGAGCAGGACGTCGTTCGAGTCATGCCCGGCCAGCAGGTCGTTGCCTGTGCCGCCCGAGAGGAAGTCGCGGCCGGCATTGCCCTCCAGGATGTCCTGGCCGGCGCCGCCGAACAGCCAGTCATCACCGTTCTCGCCCTGCATCCGGTCGTCGCCTTCGCCGCCGAGGTCGATGTCCCGCCCGTCGCCGCCTTCGATCGTGTCATCGCCCGGCCCGGCATCGAGAACGTCGTCGCCCGCCTGGCCATGCACTCGGTCATTCCCGGCGCCGCCGAACAACGCGTCGTCGCCGGTATGACCGTCCAGGAAGTCGTTGCCGTTCTGTCCGTGGAAGACGTCGTCCTGGCCGAGACCGAGCAGGATATCGTCGCCGTCACCGCCGAAGGCGTGGTCGGCCACGTCGTCGGTGCCGTTGTACTGGTCGGCACCGGCGCCGAGCACCACGCCCGGTGTGGCGTCCGTCCCGCTGGCGCGATAGGCGAGTCCAGCATCAACGGCGTGCAGGACGCTGCCGGCGGAAAGGGTGAACAGCCCGGTGCGGCCCGTGGCGGGATTGACGTCGCTGTCGCGGGTATCGTCGCTCCCCCGATCAGCCAGGGTGAAGGCCAGGTTGGCCGGCAGGCTGAAGGCGAGCCGGTACTGGCCGGCGGCCAGGCCGGCAAAGCCGTAGCTGCCGTCGCCGGAGGTGCTGGTGGTCGCCACCACATGGCCGTCGGCGGCCAGCAGGGAGACGGCGATGCCGGCGAAGACCGGGTCCGCCGCGCTGCGGATGCCATCGCCGTCCCCGTCGTTCCAGACGAGGCCCTGCAGCCCCGCACTGGCCGCCGGCAGCACTCCGTCCAAGAAATGGCCGTTCGAAATCTTGGCGCCGTAGGCGAGGCTGACTGTTCCGGCGCCCAGCAGCTGCGCCGTGCCGCCCGGCAGCACCTGCGCGATGGCGTAGTCGCCGGGCTTCAACCCGTCGAAGCGGTAGGCGCCGTCGCTCCCGGTGACGGCCGACAGTTCGCCGGCATCCAGCTGGCCGTTGCCATTGGCATCGATGAAAACCGTCACGCCGGCCAGGGTGGCATCGCCGGCCTCGATCGCGCCGGTGCGGTTGCTGTCCTGATAGACGGTGCCGGCGATGCTGGCGGCGCGGAAACTGCCGAAGTCCAGCCCGGTGACGTCAGAGCCACCCAGCGTGACCCTGTGGCTCGTGCTGCCCGGGACGGTCAGCTGGTAACCGCTCGGTAGTGCCTCACTGACGGTATAGGTGCCGGCCGCCAGCCCGCTGAAGGTGTAATGGCCGCTGGCATCGGTGGAGGTGCTGGTCACGCTGCCATCCGGCCCGGTGAGCAGCACCGTCCAGCCGCTCAGCCCTCCCTCGCCGGTGCCGCGCAGACCATTGGCGTCGCTGTCCTCGAAGCTGGCCCCGGAGATGCTGAAGGTAACGGGGTCCGCAACCTTGAGCGGAATGGTCCGGGTTCCAACATTGATCGCCTCGCCGCCCGACACCTTGGCGCTCACGATGCTGGACTGGATGTTGCCGGTCAGCTTCTCTGCCCCGCTCTCCTGCAAGGCGGTCCAGATCTCCAGCGTGATGTGATCGCCGGCATCCAGGCCGCCAAGAGTGATGGTGCCCTCCAGCCAGTCATCCGTGCCGGGCTGGTCAACGTAGCGCCAGGTCTTGGACAGCACCGTTGCGGTCTGCGACGCATCATCCAGATAGCTGTCGGAGGTATCCACGAAGGCGGCCAGCACACCGCGGTCCGCGCTGTGGTCGAAGCCGTAGTTCTCACCCGAGGTGGTCGTCGCGTCCCAACGCAGGGTCAGTTCGACGATGCCGTTGCTGATGCCGGAGCGATCATCGACATCCAGCGTCACTTCCCAGGCGACGATCTGGCCGGGATTCGGATTCGACTTCTGCGGGGTCAGCGACTTCAGCTCAGCCGTTGCACCTGGCAGAAGGCCATCGCCCGACAACCGCCCCAGGGAAGGGAAGCTGCCCTGCACGGCGAGGTACTGGGCGGCGGTGAGGCTGGCATAGTGGTTCGGATCAGCCGCGTAGAAATCAAAGGCATAGTTGGTGTTGGGCATCGCGCGTGGCATCCCTGGGTCAGGTTGCGCCATCCGCAACCCAGGAAGTTGATTAAGACAAAATGGATTCCCGCTTAAGAGAAAATTGCGATGCGCGGGAAGTAATAGCCAAGCTCAGGATTCTGGGACGCTTGGCCGCCAGGCTGGTGACCGGAAGAACCAGGGGGGCCGCATCATGCTTCTCCCGACCACGCTGCGGTCATGCGCAACGATGACGGCCAGAAGAAGGGGCCGCCAAAGCAGGTTCTGCTTCCTATCCTCCCGGTCCGCTCGGTGCGGCACAGGCAGCGCGCGATGAGGTCCGAGTCTGGCAGACTTCCGAGCCACATCGATGTTGCTAGCGATGAGGTCGCGCCGCTCGTCGGTCAGGGTGATGTCGAGCTCGAGGTTGGGATACTGCGAAACAGGCTTTGGCAAGGCCGGAACCATGATCGTCGTGCCGGCCACAACCTGCGCGCGACCGTGCATCTGCAGGCACGTTCCATGCTGCGGGCGGATGCACCGCCGCATCTGCAGCCGCTCGGCGAGACCGAATTTGCCAACGGCATCGCGGTGATGAGCGCGAGTGGCCTTTATGGCAAGGCGCGGGTCTGCGCAGCGATCGTCGGCTTCGCCGACCTAACGCTCGGCGACGCCGTCCGCCCGGTGCTGGAACGCCACATCGCACTGGCCGGCGGCACGCCAGAGGAAGGTGGCCGGTTCCGCGGCGTGCGGCAGCCCCTCACCTGGGACCCAGACATCTCGCTGCTCAACCCGGCTTATCCGACCACCGAAGACATGATGGACTTGCCCGCCTTCCGTGCAGGCTTCGCCCATCTCGGACGACTCGGCCTGAGCTTCGATGCGTGGGTGTTCTTTCATCAGCTTTCGAAACTTGCAGACCTCGCGCGCCGCTTTCCCGGAACGGCATTCGTGCTGAACCACTGTGGCGGCGTCATCGGTATCAGGGGATACGAAGGATGCCGCGCAGAGGTCTTCGCGCAATGGAAGCGCGGCATGTTCGATCTCGCGCGCTGTCCCAACGTGATGGTCAAGTTGAGCGGCCTCGGCATGCGCCTCACCGGGTTCCGCTTCGAGGAGCCGAGGTGGATGGCGAAAATCACGAGCACCCACTAGGCGGCCGGGGTGTGGATCTACCGCGCGGTGAAGCCACCAAAGGGCAACAGCACTCCGGACAAGGTGTTAGAGATCAGGATGCTGGTCACCAGTAGGGCGAGCATGGCCCCAAGCAGGAGCGGCGTTACCGCGACGTTGAACGGCCCGCGGGCCTCGTGCCGCGCTGCGGGATCCTGCCGTACCAGCGCCGGTTAAAGACGTGGTGCAGGATGAGGAGCAGGAACATGGTGGTTCCTGCCAACTCATCCGCGGTGTTGCCGAGTCCACAGGTCCAGCGCCCCGTACTTGACCGCCCGCCGGACCCGTCGCGGTCGATGAGGTTGGAGGAAGGAAGGCGTTCAGGTCATTCTCTCGCAGGCAGAACAGGCCGAGGCGCAGTCCTGAGGGTGGCGGGGAAGCCTGTTGTTGCTGACGTAGGGTGCCCGGTCACAACTGGACGGGATCGGTTTCACCTGGATGGTTCTGTTGCGGCCTTGCTGTGCTGCAGTGGCCGGTTAGAAGCCGCGCCATGACGAGACGGCGGCGGAGTGGTCTTGGTGAGGCCGGACCAATCCTGCATCAGCCGCGCACGGCGGCGATGCACGTCGGCAGGAGGCTGGTACCCAGCGCCACGGCGATGCGGCGGATGAACAGTTTCTGGCCCGGCGTGAAGACGCCTTCCACAAGCGCTTGGCGCAGCCTGCGGTAAGCCTGCTCCTCAAGGGAGAGTGGGTTGCCGTCGGAAGAGACTTGCATTGTCCTATTTCTGTTATCACAGTGGTGACGATTCTGAGATCGCGCAGAGGGGGGCATGGCGCGCTGCACTTTTCCCTGCCGGGGCAGGACGGATGGTGCGCCTCCATGCCCGGTGCGCCTCTCAGTCGCGCGGCGTGGCGGCCACGTTTCCGCTGCGCAGCAATGCCGGTCTGGCCACCGCGCCTGGGGAGGCGCGGGCACGCAGCCGGGCGAAGATCGCCGCCTGCGGGATCTGCGCAGGAACGGGGCTCTCGCTCTCCGCGCGAAAGGCACGGCCGATCTCTTCGGCCATCGGCTCCGGCGGCCGCTCTTCCCGTTGCGGTACGCCCACTCCGCCTGAACAACTCGACAAGGAGGAACCCATGACGTTCCATTGCAGGCGCCGAGGCATCCTTCGCACCGCGGGCGGCCTGGTCGCTGCCGCACTGCCGCTGCCGGCCCTGGCACAGCGCGCCGCGCCGGAGAAGCCGGACCATATCGTGGTCAACGCCTCCGGCGGCGCCATGTCGAACATCTTCCGGCGCACCTACTTCGCCGAGTTCGAGCGCCAGCACGGCATCCGCGTCGTGGACACCTCGCCGGTGGACTTCGGCAAGCTGCGCGCCATGGTGAACAGCGGCAATCCGGAATGGACCGTCACAGAGATCGGCGGGCAGGACGCCGTGCGCGCGAAGGAGCTCAACCTTCTCGAGCCGCTGGATACCTCCATCATCGATCTGTCGAACTTTCCGCCGGCGGCCCGGGACTCCCACGTCTACATCTCCTCCGCCTATTCCACCGCGCTCGGCTACCGGACCGACGCGTTCCCCGGAAACGGCCAGCCGAAAGGATGGGCGGAGTTCTGGGACGTCAAGCGTTTCCCCGGGCCACGCTCCCTGCGCAACCACCCCGTGGACAACCTGGAATTCGCGCTGCTGGCCGATGGCGTGCCGATGGACAAGCTCTATCCGCTCGACATGGACCGTGCCTTCCGCAAGCTCGATGAGATCCGCCCGCACATCGCCGTCTGGTGGACCACCGGCGCGCAGCCGGCTCAGCTTCTGGTGGACCGGGAGGTGGTGCTGGCGAGCGGCTGGAACGGCCGCTTCTACGAGCTGAGCCGGCGAGGGGCGCCCGTCGCCACCGAATTCACCGGCGGCAGCCTGAAGAGCAGCGCTTTCGGCATCCCGCGCGGTACGCGGAATGCCTATTGGGGCCAGCAGTTCCTGCAGGTGATGACCAACCCGCGCCTGCAGGCGATCTACGCGACCGAATTGTCCTATGCCGGCCTGAATCCCGAGACGATGAAATTCATCTCGGACGATGTGCGCCCACACCTGCCGACCGCGCCGGAGAATCTGCAGAAGCAGTTCTGGCTCGACGTGGCGTGGTGGACGGAGAACGGCCCCAAGGCGCAGGAGCGCTGGAACCGCTGGATGCTTCAGCGCGGCTGAGGGCGGGGAAACAGGGTGCAGCTTTCGACAAGGGGAATCGTCCGGCGCTTCGGGCCGGTGACAGCACTGGGGGGCGTCGATCTCGACGTCGCGGAAGGGGAGTTTCTGACCATCCTCGGCCCCTCCGGATCGGGCAAGACGACCTTCCTCAAGACGGTGGCCGGCTTCGAGATCCCGGATGAGGGCGCGGTGCTGTTGGGCGGAGAGGACATCACGCTGTCTCCGCCCCGCCAGCGCGATGTCGGGATGGTGTTCCAGAACTACGCCCTCTTTCCGCATATGACGGTCGCGCAGAATGTGGCCTTCCCGCTCGAGATGCGTCGCCGCCCGCGGCAGGAGATCGCGCGTCGGGTCGAGGAGGCGCTGCGGCTGGTCGAGCTGCAATCCTTCGGCGAGCGCCTGCCGCGGCAGCTCTCCGGCGGGCAGCAGCAGCGCGTGGCGCTGGCGCGGGCCGTGGTGTTCAGCCCCAGGCTGCTCCTGCTCGATGAGCCTTTCGGCGCGCTCGATCGCAAGCTGCGGGAAGCGCTGCAGCTCGAAGTGAAGCGGCTGCAGCGCCGCCTGCGGCTGACGACGCTCTTCATCACGCATGACCAGGAGGAGGCCCTGATCATGTCCGACCGCATCGCCGTGATGGAGAAAGGGCGGATCGAGCAAGTGGGAGCCCCCACGGAACTCTATGCACGCCCCTCCACCCGGTTCGTGGCGGACTTCCTGGGGGAGTCGAACCTGCTGGAGGGCCGGACGGCCGGCCGCGTGGCGGAGGTGCCGGGGTTCGGTGCCGTCCCGCTGCCCGCCCCGCACGCGCCTGGCCCTGTCACGCTGCTCCTGCGCCCCGAGGCGCTGCGCCTGGCCACTGAGGCGGAGGGGGCCGTGTGCCGCGGGCGTGGCACGGTCGTGGAGACAGTCTTCCTGGGCCTCTCCGCCAAGTTGCGCCTGCAGATCGATGGCGGGGCCGAGGTCTTGGCACGCGTTCCGCTGCGCCCCTCCACCCCGCCGCCGGCGGGTGAGGGGGAGGCGGTGGTTGTCGGCTTCTCCCCGGAGGATGTGCATGTCGTCCCACGCGGCTAGCCGCCGGACCCTGATGCGGCGGAGAGAGACCGGCCTGCTGCTGCTGGCCGCGCCGGCTCTGCTGATGCTCGGCGTGATCTTTGCCTGGCCGGTGCTGCGGTTGCTTTCCCTTTCGGTGGAGGGCGGCACGCTGGAGCATTTCGAGAAAGCGGCGCTGGACGGACTCTACGTGACCGTCCTCCTCAACAGCCTGAAGATCTCGGCGATGGTGACGGCGATCTGCCTCGTTCTGGCCTATCCGGTCGCCCTGTGGCTGTCCCGCGCGGGGCGGCTGGGCGCCGCGCTCGGGCTCTTCGCGCTGATCCTGCCTTTCTGGACCAGTGTGCTTGTGCGGACCTATGCCTGGCTGGTGCTGCTGGGCCGCAACGGGGTGATCAATCGCTCATTGCTCGACTGGGGCTGGATCGACACGCCGCTGCCGCTCCTGCACAACACGGCTGGCGTCCTGATCGGCATGGTGCATGTGCTCCTGCCCTATATGGCGTTTCCGATCTACGCCGCCCTGCTTCGCATCGATCCGGACCTTTCCCGCGCCGCGGAGGGGCTCGGGGCGCCCGGCTGGCGCGCTTTCCTGCGGATCACCCTTCCGCTCTCGCTGCCCGGCGTTTCGGCGGGCTGTGCCCTGGTCTTCGTGCTTTCGCTCGGCTTCTTCATCACTCCGGCGCTGCTGGGCGGCGGCCGCGTGATCATGATCTCGAATCTGATCGAGCAGCAGGTTCGTGAATTCCTGGACTGGCCCTTCGCCGCCGCCCTGTCGGCGGTGTTGCTGGCCGCCACCCTGGCCATCTATGCGCTGATCGGGCGCCTCACGCGCGGGGGCCAGCATGCGACGTCCTAGACGCCTTTCCGTCGGCAAGCTTCTGCTCGCGGGCTTTGCGGGGCTGGTCTTTCTGTTCCTGATGCTGCCGCTGCTCGTGGTCTTCCCGATTTCGGTGTCCTCGGCCTCCTATCTCCAGTTCCCGCCGCCCGGCTTCTCCTGGCAGTGGTACCAGCGCTATCTGGACGATCCCGGCTGGATCAACGCCACCATCCGCAGCGTGCAGGCGGCCACCCTGTGCACGGTGCTGGCGATGGCGCTCGGCGTGCCGCTCTCCTTCTTTCTCGTCCGCTCCCGGCTGGCGGGAGCGCGCCTGCTGGACCGGCTGGCAGCGGCGCCAATCATCGTACCGACCATCATCCTGTCCATCGCGCTCTATGGCGTCTTCGCGCGCCTCCATCTCATCGGCGAATGGTACGGCGTCGCGGTGGCGCACACGGTCCTGGCGCTGCCCTTCGTCGTCATCCTCGTCGGCGCCGGGCTGCGAACCTTCGACGAGGCGCAGGAACAGGCCGCGGCCGGGCTGGGCGCCTCCTGGCCCTGCATCATCTGGCGCGTGACCCTGCCGCAGCTGCGGCCCAGTCTCGTTTCCGCCGCCTTCCTCGCCTTCATCAGCTCCTTCGACGAGCTGGTGCTGGCGATGTTCCTCTCGGGCGCGTCCATGACGCTGCCGAAGAAGATGTTCGACAACATCATGATGGAGATCGACCCGACCATCGCGGCTGTGTCGGTCCTGCAGATCCTGCTGGTGGGCGTCTGCCTTGGCCTCACCAGCCTGTTCGGCCGTGGCGTGCTCACCACGACCATCACCCGCTGAGGACGCCATGGACCCCAGGATCTTCCATCCCGACTTCAAGGCCCGCCCGTACTGGTGGGAGGCGATCAGCATGGGTGACGACCCGCCGGCCGAGTTGCCGGCGAAGGCGGACGTGGTCATCGTCGGCGGCGGACTGACCGGGCTGAACTGCGCGATCGAACTGGGCCGGGGCGGCGCTTACCCCGTCGTGCTCGACGCGGAGCCGCTCGGTTTCGGGGCTTCCACCCGCAATGGCGGCGGCGTCTCCGGCGGCAACAATGTCGGGAAGGGGCTGTCCGGCGCGAAGGGCAGGCAAGGGTCGGAGGAGGTGCGGGAGTGGCTGCGCGCCATCATGGGCGATGCCTCCGAGGGGCTCGCTCATATCGAGGCCCTGATCGAGCGGGAAGGCATCGCCTGCCACTACGAGCGCACCGGCCGTTTCGTCGGCGCCTGGACGCCGAAGCACTATGACGGCATGGCCGCCAAGATCGACGCGCTGAACGAGTTCGCCGCAGCCGATGCGGCGATGCTCCCGCGCGAGCGGCAGCGGGAGGAGATCGCCTCCGACTACTACTACGGCGGCATGGTGGTGAACCGCACGGGCAAGTTGCATCCCGGCCTGTACCATCGCGGCCTGATGGAGGCGGCCCGGCGCCACGGCGCCACTCTGCTGGGCCGCACGCGCGCCGGGGCCCTGACCCGGGTCGCGGAAGGCTGGCGGGTGGAGACGACGCGCGGGCCCATCGAGGCGCGGGAGGTGGTGATCGCCACCAACGGCTATACCGGTAGCCTGACGCCGGATCTGCGCCGGAGGTTGATCCCGGTGGCGTCGCACATCATCGCGACGGAGGAGCTGGACCCCGAGCTGGCACGGAGCCTGATCCCGAAGCGCCGCACCCTGGCCGACAGCCGGCGGATTCTCTGCTATTATCGCCTCTCGCCCGATGACCGGCGTGTCATCTTCGGCGGCCGCGCCCGCTTCACCCAGGTGAGCCCGGAGATCTCGGCGCCCATCCTGTACGACATGATGCTGCAGCGCTGGCCCCAGCTGAAAGGCACGCGCGTCACCCATGCCTGGACGGGGAATGTCGCCTTTGCCTTCGACTACCTGCCGCATATGGGCGTGACTCCGAAGGGGCTGCACTACGCGATGGCCTGCAACGGCGCCGGTGTGGCGATGCTGTCCTATCTCGGCGCGGAGGTTGGGAAGAAGCTGCTCGGCAAGAGCAACCGCGTCCCTGTCTTCGACGGGCGGGACTTCCCGACCCGGCCCTTCTACACAGGGCACCCCTGGATGCTGCCGGTCGTCGGCAACTGGTACCGCTTCCGCGACTGGCTAGACCGCCGGGCGGCCTGAAGACCGGGGCGCCCGAATCGGTGGTCGAGGCCGGGAGGCAGGCGAGGGATTCCGTGCCGCCCAGGCTGACCGCCAGCTTGAGGACGCGGAGCGCGTTCAGCATGCGGAAGGCCTCTGTCTGCCCGCCCCGGATCTCCAGGCTGAAGGTCGAGCCCGGCTCGATGCACTGCGCCTCATAAACGCGGCGGCCCCCGCGCCCCACCCGGCCACAGGCCGCGATAACCCTGGCCTTCCTGGTCGAGCACCCGGAAGACGGGCCGCTGGCGCCGTTACCGCCGAGATCCCGGCCGACCTGCCGCAGGCCCGCCTGAAGCGCCGCCTGCGCCACCATCCGCCTAGGTGCCGCAAATCATCCTGTCGCGGCCAGGGATGTTTCCTGAGCTTATCTCTTCCACGCCATCGCCTTCTCGCCTCGCCGGGTCCTGGCGCAGAAACGTTGAAGATCGGCAAGGGGCAGTTGGCCGCCCTGGGCTGGCGGAAAGCGCTGGGATCGGCGTCATGAGTGCCGGTGAAGGCCCGGATATTGTTCCCCAACTGCCGACCGACTCGGCCAGATGCGGGGAATGGAGGCCAGTGTGTGGCCAGTCGCCCCGACTACGGCGCGCCAGCGACAGGGCCTTGCCCTGGAGCGCATGATCTCCGTCGAGAGCCAAACGATCCCGGCGATCTTGCCCTTCCCAATCTTGCGCAACCTTTTCAAGGCATCCGGGCCCGCTAAGCCACGTCTTCAGCCTCCTCCGTAAGCCATTGCTGCCGCCCTGCCGGCTTTCCCGTGCTTCATCGGGACGCTCCAGTTTCCCCGGCAGGCCCGGAGCGCATTGGGGCAGCCGCCGCTTGACGGGTAGAATGCATTCTGCATCATTACGGCACGGAGGCGTCTTGGATCATGCAATTTGCATTTTTGCTTGCCCTTCCCCAACGCCGTCGGCCGCCACGCGCGGCCAATACGGCGTGCTGCCAGGCGCCTGCTGGTGCAGGCGATGAGGCGGCGGTCCCAGGGCTTTGGCCTCCTCTTTTGCCAGCCATCCGACAGGGCGCGGAGCTTGGCCGCGCATGATCCTGCAGGCGCCCGACCAGCGCGACAGCGAGCCGGCGGCCATGCCGGGGCTGCTGGAACAGCTCTCGGCCGCCGCGCTCCGGCGGACGACGCCCTGCGGCTCAGGCGAGATGGTCTGGCATCTCTGGGGCGAAGGGCCGCCTCTCGTGCTGCTACATGGGGGCGCCGGTTCCTGGCGACACTGGGCCCGGAACATCCCTATTCTGTCCCACGGCCGAACGGTGCTTGCGGCCGACCTGCCGGGCCTCGGCGAGACCGCCATGCCCCCTGGGCCCCACACGCCGGAAGGCGTGGGCGCGATCGTCGCAGACGGTCTCCGGCGCCTGCTGCCGGATGGTGTCGCCTGCAACCTGATCGGCTTTTCCTTCGGTGCGCTGATCGCCGGCCATACCGCGGCGGCCGTGCCCGAGCGGGTGCGCTCGCTGACGCTGCTCGGCGCGGGCGCGCTCGGCGTGCCGCGCGGCGCGATCCAACTCGAACGGGTGCGCGACAAGACCGGCCCGGCGCGGCTGGAGGCGCACCGGACCAACTTGGCCCGGCTGATGATCGCCGATCCGGCGCGGATCGATGCGCTCGCCCTGGAGATCCAGGAATGGAACACCCGGCACGCCCGGCTGACCAGCGTACGCTTTGCCACATCCGCGTCACTGAGCGAGACCCTGGCCAGGGTGCCGGCTCCTGTCGCCGCCATCTGGGGCGAGCGCGACGCGCCGGCAGCGCCGGATCTGCCCGGCCGCGTCGCCGCGCTGCGCCGGGCGCGGCCGGATGCGCAGGTGAGGATCATTCCGGGCGCCGGCCACTGGGTGGCCTACGAGGCGCCCGAGGCCGTCCATGCGGCCTTGAACGAATTGCTGCCGGAGCAAGCGCGCCATGAACGCCGCGCCCGGCCGGAGGGAGAACTCCATGCCGAATGCCACCGAACGTCCCTATGATGGCCTGCGGGTCATCGACCTCACGCATCGCCTGAGCGCCTATGCGACCCGGCTTTTCGCCGATCTCGGCGCCGAGGTGATCCGCGTCGAGCCGCCGGAGGGGCGGTCCGATCGCGGCAGCCCGGCCTTGCCGGGCCTGGGCGGGGATGTTCGCTTCAGCTTCCTGAATGCCAACAAGAAGAGCATTGGCGTGGATCTGGACAGCGAGGCCGGCCGCGCCGTGCTGGCCGATCTCGTCGCCAGCGCCAAGGCGGTCGTGATGGAGGGCGAGGAGGCGGTGCTGCTGCCCTTGGTGCTTTCCGTCCCCGGCCCGCGCGTGGTCACCATGGTCTCGCATTTCGGCCTCGACGGGCCCTATGCCGGCTATCTCGGCTCGGACCTGGTGACGCAGTCGCTGGGCGGCATCACCTGGATGTCGGGCGAACCGGGCGCGCCGCCGCTCCGCATCGCCAGCGAGCAGGCGAGCTTCGTGACCTCGCTCTACGCCGCCACGGCGACCGCGCTCGCGCTCTACGACGTGGAGGTGAACGGCGGCGGGCCGCATCTGATCGACGTCTCGGCGCAGGAGGCGATCGCGCACTCGCTGCAGAACGCGCTGCAGGTCTGGGACCTTGAGAATCGTATTCCCATCCGCGGCGGCGAAGGCACGCGCGACGCCACCGAGCAGGTGCTGGCCTGCAAGGATGGGCATGTCTTCCTGGCCAGCCCGCTCAGCATGCCACTCTCCTGGCAGGCCTTGGTGGACTGGATGGCAGAGGAGAACCACCCAGGCGGGCAACGCCTGAAGGAACCCGACTGGATGGACCGCCGCAAGCGCACGACGCGCGCCATGCGCGACGAGTTCCGCGCCCTGTTCGAGTCCTTCGCGGCCAACAAGACGAAGGCCGAGATGCGGACGGAAGCACTGAAGCGGCGCCTCATCATGGCGCCGGTGAGCGGCATTTCCGATCTTCCGGCCGATCCGCAGCTCATCTTCCGCCGCTACTTCTCCGAGGTGCCGCATCCCGCCGCCGGCCGTTCCCTGCGCATGCCAGGCGCGCCCTATCGGCTCTCGGAACCGGTCTGGAAGCTGGACCGACCCGCGCCGCTGCCGGGCGAGCACAGTGGCGAACTGTCCGACCACGCGGCGCCGCGCGCAGCGGCTGTCTGAGGGAGGGAGCAGGGCAATGAAGGTACGCTTCCTGGAGGGTATCCGCTTCGCCGACCTCACCTGGGCCGGAGCCGGGCCGTTCTCGACCAAGATCTTCGCCGATTTCGGCGCCGACGTGATCAAGGTCGAAAGCGCCAGCCGGGTCGATCCGGTGCGGCTGGGCGGCCCCTTCCGCGACGGCATTCCCGGGCTGAACCGCAGCGGCTACTTCGCCTCGCGCAACACCGGCAAGCGCAGCGTGGCGCTGAACCTGAAGTCGGAGGAGGGACGCGCGGTGGTGCACGACCTCATCCGCACCGCGGACGTGGTCAGCAACAATTTCGGCCCGGGCGCCATGGATCGGCTTGGCCTCAGCTACGAGGAGGTGCGCAGGATCCGTCCGGACGTCATCTATCTCTCCATGCCGATGTATGGCGAGGACGGGCCGCTGAAGAACCTGCTCGGCGTCGGCATGACGATCAGCGCCGTCACCGGGCTGATGTCGCTCACCGGCTACCATGACGGCCCGCCGCTCGGCCCCGGCACGCATTTCCCCGACCACGCCGCCAATCCCTATCACGCCGCCTTCGCGGTGCTGGCGGCGCTGCGGCACCGGCGGCGCACCGGGCGCGGCATGAAGATCGACCTGGCGCAGGTGGAATCCACCATCAACTGCGTCGGTCCCGCTGTGCTGGAGCAGGCGATCACCGGCCAGGAGCCTGCGCGGGTGGGCAACCGCTCGTTGGAGCATGCGCCGCACAACGTCTTCCGTTGCCAGGGAGAGGATCGCTGGTGCGCCGTGACCGTGCTGAACGATGCACAGTGGCAGAACCTCGCGCGCGTCATCGGCGCGACGACGCTGGCGGCCGATCCCGGGCTGGCCACCGCCGCCGGCCGCCTGGCGCGGGTTGACGAAGTGGAGGCCGCCGTTGCGCGGTGGACGGCGGAGCGCGAGGCCGAGGCAGCGATGGAGACCTTGCAGGCGGCGGGCGTTCCGGCCGGCGTGGTCAATGATCCGCGCAGCCTGATGGAGCGCGACCCGCAGCTCCGTCACCGCGGCTATTGGCAGCGCCTGGATCATCCCGAGCTGAAGGAGGCAACCTACACCTCGCCGCCATTCCGGCTGGATGGCGAGCGCGTGGCGCTGTCGCGACCGCCGCTGATCGGCGAACACACGGATGCCGTGCTGAGCGGGATCCTTGGCTATGATGCAGCCCGGGTCGCCGCTTTGCGCGCTGCCGGGACAATCGAGGTCTGAGACAAACTGCCCGGACAGGCGGGCGGCAAAGAAGAAAGGCGCCGGCGGACAACGCGCGACGCCACAGGGAGGAACGCGTTGGACAGGCACATGAAAGCCGAAGCCGCCGCGGCACGCGGCGCGCGGGGAGGGGGCGAGCGATGAGCGACGCCCAGATCCTCATTGAGAATTTCCTGAATGCGCTGACTGCCGGAATTCTGGTCGGCTGCATCTACGGGCTGATGTGCGTCGGCCTGGGACTCATCTTCGGTGTCATGCGAGTGGTGAACTTCGCCCAGGGCGATTTTCTCATGCTCGGCATGTACACTGCCTACTATCTCGTCACCGGCTGGGGGCTGCTCGCCTTCCTGGGCCCTTATGCGGGGCCGCTGCTGGCGGCGATCCTAGCTGGGCCGGTGGTCTTCGCGGGCGGTTTGCTGCTGCACCGCTTCCTGATCTCGCGCGTCTCGGGCTTGCGCACCACGGGAAGCCTGGATGAGGGGCATTTCGGCCAGCTCATCGTGACGCTGGGCGTCTCGCTGGTCCTCCAGAATGGCGGCCTAATCGTGTTCGGCTCCACGCCGCGCACGGTGAACACACCCATGTCCTCCTCCGCCTGGGTGCTTGAGACCCATATCTTCGATTCACTGGTCTTCCTCAACAAGGCGCGCCTGATCTCCAGCCTGCTGGCAATCATCGCCGCCATCGCACTGTATTTCGTGCTGGAGCGAACCCGGCTCGGCCGCTCCCTGCGCGCCGCGGCCGACAACCCGACCGCCGCGACCTATGTCGGCGTGGACGTGGACCGCGCACACCGCATTGCCTTCGGCCTGGGCAGTGGTGTCACCGCCGTCGCCGGCGGGTTGATCGCCACCTTCCTGTCCTACTCGCCTTTCGTCGGGCTGGACTTCGTCATCATCATGTATGCCGGTGTCGTGCTGGGCGGCATGGGTAGCATCCTCGGCGCCTTCTGGGGTGGGCTGACCGTCGGCTTCGTACAGCAATTCTCCGGCCTCGTGCTGCCGCCGCAGCTGCAGAACGCGGCCATTTTCGTTGTCTTCCTGCTGATCCTGCTCCTGCGCCCGCAGGGCTTCTTCGGCCGTTCGGCGGAACGCGCATGAGACCCGGCGCCCCCTCCCGCCTGCGGCGCCATAGCCTGATCCTGGCCGCGCTGCTCGTCGCCTATCTCGCCCTCTGCGCGCTGGTGACCAACAGCTATTACCAGCTGATGCTCACTCTGGTGCCGATCTGGGCGGTGCTAGGCCTGTCCTGGAACATCTTCTCTGGCTACACCGGGCTGATCTCCTTCGGCCACGCGGCCTTCTTCGGCCTCGGCGCCTATACCGTGGCGCTGCTGCTGACCATGCTGAACCTGACGCCCTGGATCGGCATTCCCCTGGCAGCGGTGCTCGGCGCAGTCGCCGCCTTGCTCATCGGCCTGCCGACCTTCCGCTTGCGCGGCCACTACTTCGCGCTGGCGATGCTCGCCTATCCGCTGCTGATGACCTATCTCGTGCAGTATCTCGGCTACCACGAGGTCTCGATGCCGATGCGGCGCGAGGCGCCGATGGCCTTCCTGCAGTTCTCCGATCCCCGGATCTACACGCTGCTGGCCCTCGCCCTGCTGGTGGTGGCGATGATCATCAGCATGGTGGTGGAGAATTCACGCTTCGGCCTGTCGCTGATGGCGATCCGCCAGAATGAGCTGGCGGCGGAAGCCGCCGGAATCAACGCCCGACGCTGGAAGACGCGCGCCCTGATGCTGAGCGGTGCGATGGCGGGCACGGCCGGCGGCTTCTACGCCTGCGTGCTGCTGGTGGTCACGCCTGAGGCGGTGTTTGGCATGCTGGTCTCCGCCCAGGCGCTGGTGGTGGCGCTGTTCGGCGGCGTCGGTTCCTATTGGGGTCCCCTGATCGGCGCCACCATCCTGATCCCGCTTTCGGAGACGCTGCACGCCGAACTGGGTGAGATCGTTCCTGGCATCCAGGGCGTGGTCTATGGCGCGGCGATCATCCTGATCATGCTTCTGGCGCCGGAAGGGCTCTACTGGTCGATCCGCGACCGGCGCGGCCGCCGCGCCGCCAGCCTGGCTCCGGGCGCCATGCCGGTCGCGGATGCGGCACCCATCACCACGGTACGGGTGCCCGCGATGCCTGCGGAACATGCCGCGGTGCCGCGCTCCGGCCGCACGCTCCTGGAGGTACGGGGCCTGTCCAAGTCCTTCGGCGGGCTGAAGGCGGTGGATGACGTCAGCTTCTCCGTCCCGGAGGGCAGCATCCTCGGCATCATCGGCCCGAACGGCGCCGGCAAGACGACGATGTTCAACGTCCTCAACGGCGTGCTGCCGGCCGACCGGGGCGAGGCGCGGCTGGACGGCGAGCAGATGGTCGGCCGCAAGCTGCACCAGATCAACCATATGGGCGTCGGCCGCACCTTCCAGGTGGTGCGCAGCTTCCCGCGCCTGCCGCTGCTCGACAACGTGCTGGTCGGGGCCTACGGCGCCGGCCTGCCGGACGAGGAGGCGGTGGTGGCGGCGCGGGAGGCGATCGCCCGCACCGGCCTTTCGCGCCTGACGGACGTGCCCGCCGGCGGGCTGACCAGCAAGGAGCTGCGCCTGATGGAGCTGGCGCGCGCCCTCGCCGGGCGGCCGCGCCTGCTGCTGCTGGACGAAACGCTGGCCGGCCTCGGCCGCGAGGAATGCGACGCGGTGCTCGACGTGCTCGGCGGCCTGCGCGCCGAGGGCATGACGACCGTCATCATCGAGCACACCATGCACGCCATGCTGCGCATCGCCGACGAGCTCCTGGTGATCGACCGCGGGCGAGTGCTGACACAGGGCCAGCCGCGCGGCGTGGTGGAAGACCGGAGCGTGATCGAGGCCTATCTCGGCCGCAAATGGATGGCGCAGACGCAATGCTCGACGTAACCGGCGTTTCCGTTTCCTACGGTGGGCTGCGCGCGCTGACCGACGTCACGGTCACCGTGGGCGCCGGGCAGTTCGTCACGGTGGTGGGGCCGAACGGCGCCGGCAAGTCGACGCTGTTCAAGACCATCAGCGGCGTCGTTCAGCCGGGCACGGGCAGCATCCGCTTCCAGGGCGAGGATCTGCTGGCGATGAAGCCCTCGCGGCGCGCCCATCTCGGCATCGCGCATGTCCCGGAGGGGCGGCAGGTCTTCAAGGCGATGACCGTGCGCGAGAACCTCGAAATGGGTGCCTATCCCGCGGCGGGGCAGCGGGAATGGGTGCGCGTGCTGGACCGGATCCACACCCTCTTCCCGATCCTCGCAGAACGCGCTGAGCAGCTCGCCGGCACGCTCTCCGGCGGCGAGCAGCAGATGCTGGCGATCGGCCGCGGCCTGGCCAGTGCGCCCAAGCTGCTGATGCTGGACGAGCCCTCGATGGGCCTCGCCCCGGCGATCGCCGACCTGATCTTCGACCGGATCTCGCAGATCCACCGGGAGGATGGCCTAACCATCCTGCTGGTCGAGCAGCGCGTCGCCGAGGCGCTGGAGCTCTGCGACCGCGGCTATGTGCTGGAAACCGGCCGGATCGTGCTGGAAGGCCCCTATGAGACCCTGGCCGGGGATGACCGGGTGCGCCGGTCCTATCTCGGCCTGGATGCGTAAGAAACAACAATGCCTTAGGGAGATACCAGGGATGACCGAGGATCGCGAAAGGGCCACCGGCCCGGCCCGCGCCGCTTCCGTTCCGGCGATGCCGCGGCGCAGCGCGCTGGCACTGGGCCTTGGCGCCGGGGCGGCCGTGTTCGGCATGGGAGGGCTGCGCGCCCAGGCCCAGGAGAACACCATCAAGTTCGCCCTGCTGGCGCCCCTCTCCGGCCCCTGGGCGCGCCAGGGCCAGCTGAAGCAGCTCGGCGCCGAGATGGCGGTGGACGAGATCAACCAGTCCGGCGGCATTAGGGCGCTGGGCGGCCGCAAGGTGGAGCTGGTGATCTTCGACGCCGGCGATTCCGCCGAGAAGGCCAAGAACGCCGCGCAGCGCATGGTCGCCCAGCACCCGGATCTGATCGGCGGCTCGGGCGCCTGGCTTTCCAGCTTCACGCTGGCCGTCACCGAGGTGACGGAGCGGGCGGAGATCCCCTGGCTGACGCTCTCCTATTCGGACGCCATCACCAGCCGCGGCTTCCGCTACGTGTTCCAGATGTCGCCCACCGCCGACGACCAGGCGACCAAGGCGCTACCCACCATTCTGGACATGGCACAGCGCGCCACGAGGAAGAAGCCGACGACAGTCGGCCTAATCTCCGGCAACGACGCCTCGGCGGTGAGTTTCATGCGGCCGATGCGGGCGACGGAGCTGGAGCGCAACGGGCTGAAGGCGGTGCTCGACGAGACCTATACGCCGCCGCTCTCCGATGCGACCTCGATCGTGCAGCGGGTGCGCAGCGCCCGGCCGCAGTTCCTGCTCTGCATCACCTCCAACGTGCCTGACACCAAGCTGCTGCTCGACAAGTTCACCGAATATCGGCTGGGCGGCGACCGCCTGCCCAAGATCGGCAATGGCGGTGCGCTGGGTGCGCCGGAGCTGGGCAAGGTCGTCGGCCCGCAGGTCATCGAGGGGCTGATGGGCATCGTCGCCAACTGGGGCGGCAAGGGATCGGAGGAGATCTCGAAGCGCTTCGTCGAGCGCACCGGCGAGCCCTGGCTGAACCAGGATTCGCTGATGACCTATGTGGACATGATGATCCTGCGCGAGGCGCTGGAGCGGGCGGGCGTGGCCGACCGCCGAAAGGTCAACGAGGTGATCCACGGCTTCGACATGACGGACGGCGTGGCGAAGCTCTCCCCGGGCGGGCGGCTGAAGTTCGATGAGCGGGGCCGGCGCGTCGGCGCCGAGCTGGTGATCATCCAGTGGCAATCGGGCAAGCCGGTGGCCGTCTATCCGCCGGCGATCGCGACCGCCGAGCCGATCTGGCCGACGGCCTGAGGCCGGGGAGGGGAGCATGGCGGGCGTCCTTGTCATCACCGGCGCGAGCCGTGGCATCGGCGCCGCCACGGCCCGCCTCGCCGCGGCGCAGGGCTGGCGCGTGGTGGGCACCTATCTGGAGCGGCGCGCGCCGGCGGAGGCGGTCGCGGCGGAGATCCGCGCCGCCGGCGGCGAGGCCCTGATGCTGCAGGCCGACACCACGGTCGAGGCCGATGTGACCCGCGTCTTCGACGAGGCTGAGGCGCGCTTCGGCAAGGTTACGGGCCTGGTCAACAATGCCGGGATGAATGGCGGCCCGACGGATGTGGCGGATCTCTCCACCGCCGAGTTGCGCCGGCTGATCGACATCAACGTGATCGGCACCTTCCTCTGCGCGCGCGAGGCGGTGCGCCGCATGGCGACGGACCGCGGCGGGCCCGGGGGCGCCATCGTCAACCTGGCCTCCGTCGCCGCCGTGCGCGGCAGCGCGGGCGAGCGCGTGCATTACGCCGCCTCCAAGGGCGCGGTGGTGAGCATGACCATCGGCCTGGCGCAGGAGGTGGCGCGCAGCGGCATCCGGGTGAATGCCGTCAGCCCCGGCCTGACCGAGACGGAGATGAACCCGCCCGACCGGCTCGCCCGCCTGGTGCCGACGGTGCCGATCGGCCGCGTGGCGGCGCCGGAGGAAGTGGCGCGGGTGATCCTTTTCCTGCTGTCCGACGCGGCGTCCTACATGCTGGGCGTCAACGTCACCGTCTCCGGGGGGCGCTGAGCCATGGCCGCGAGGATGTCGCGCAGGGTGCTGATCGAGCGCCCGGGCGGGCCGGAGGTGCTGCGCGTGGAGGAGGGGGAGGTCGGGGCGCCGGGCGCGGGCGAAGTGCTGCTCCGCCACACCGCGATCGGCGTGAACTTCATCGACATTCAGCACCGGACGGGCCGCTACCCCCTGCCGGCCTATCCCGCGCCGCTCGGCATCGAGGGCGCGGGCGTGGTGCTGGAGGTCGGGCCGGGCGTGGACACGGTGCGGCCGGGCGAGCGGATCGCCTATTCCTTCCCGCCGGTCGGCTCCTACGCCGATCTTCGCCTTATGGAGGCCGGGCATCTCGTGCCGATCCCGGACGAGATCGAGGACGACCTCGCCGCCGCGGCCTTCAACAAGGGTCTCACCGCGCATTACCTGCTGCACACCACCTATCCCGTGCAGCCCGGTGAGACGATCGTCGTGCATGCCGCGGCGGGCGGCGTGGGATCGCTGCTGTGCCAATGGGCCTCGGCGAAGGGCGCCCGGGTGATCGGCGTCGTCGGCAGCGCGGAGAAGGCGGGCATCGCCCTGCAGAATGGCTGCCGCGACGTCGTGATCCACCCGCAGGAGGATCTCGCGGCACGGGTCCGCGCCCTCACCGGTGGGGCGGGCGTGCCCGTCGTGTATGACTCCGTGGGGCGGGACAGCTTCGAGGCCTCGCTGCAATGCCTGAAACCGCGCGGCACCCTGGTGAGCTTCGGCACGGCCTCCGGCCCGATCCCGCCCTTCGACCTGTTCCGGCTGAACACGCTTGGCTCGCTCTACGTGACCAGCCCTGCCTATGTGACCCACACGCAGGAACGATCCGAACTGCTCGGCCGGGCGCGGGATCTTTTCGCCGCCCTCGCCGGCGGCATGCTTCGTGTCTCCCTCGGCAGAGTCTACGACCTTGCCGATGCGGCCGAAGCGCATCGTAACCTGCAGGGGCGCCGGACGACCGGGGCGAGCATCCTGCGGCCAGCCAGGGCGACCTGAGCGACACGCATCGGACCGCATCCGGAGGATGTGCCCCCGAAATGAGCCAGTGGAAGCCGAAAGCCTTGCGCGCATCAGGGATTGGGCATTTTATATGTTGTAAGAAAACGGAAGGGGAGGGACGGAGACCGTGATCGCCACGTTGTCCGCACGCGAGCAGGCGCCGGATCTCGACGTCCGCATCGAAGCGGCTCCTGTCCTTGCGGTCGAGGGGCTCGCCGTCGAGTTCTCGACCGCCGCAGGCACCGTGCGGGCCGTGGACGGGGTAAGCTGGTCGGTTGGCGCAGGAGAGACACTCGCCCTCGTGGGTGAGTCCGGTTGTGGAAAGTCCGTCAGCGCACTGTCCATCATGCGCCTGCTGGCCAAGCCTGCGGGCCGCATCGTCGGCGGCCAGATCCTGTTCGATGGGCGCGACCTGCTGGCCCTGCCGGAAAGCGAGATGCGCGCGCTCCGCGGCCGCGACATCGCGATGATCTTCCAGGAGCCGATGACGAGCCTGAACCCGGTGCTCACCATCGGCGCGCAACTCGCCGAGCCGCTCACCATCCATCTCGGTATGAGTGAGGTGGAGGCGCGGGCACGCTCCGTCGAACTGCTCGGGCTGGTCGGCATTCCGGATGCCGAGCGGCGGCTCGCGCAGTATCCGCACCAGTTCTCGGGCGGCATGCGGCAGCGCGTGATGATCGCCATCGGCCTGGCCTGCAACCCCAAGGTCATCATCGCCGACGAGCCGACCACCGCCCTCGACGTCACCATCCAGGCGCAGATCCTGGAGCTGATGAAGGACCTCTCGCGGCGCCTCGGCATCACCCTGGTCATTATCACGCACAATCTCGGCATCGTCGCCCGCTACGCCGACAGGCTGGCGGTGATGTATGCCGGCCGGGTGGTGGAGGATGGCCCGGCCGAGCAGGTTTTCCGCGCGCCGCGCCATCCCTACACCATCGGCCTACTGCGCTCCGTGCCGCGGCTGGATCGTCCCCGCCGGCAGGCGCTGGAGACCATTGAGGGGCTGCCGCCGAACCTGCTGCGCCCGCCCGCCGGATGCCGCTTCGCCCCGCGCTGCGCCGCCCGCATCCCCGTCTGCGACCAGGACCCGCCGTTGCGGCCGCTGGAGCCGGGCCGCCGGGCCGCCTGCCATCGCGCCGAGGAGATGCCGAAGGCCATGCCCGCCGCGGCGCCGGCGCGCCGGGAAACGTCACGCCGGCAGCAGCCGGGCGCGGCGCACCTCCTGCAGGTCCGCGGCCTGACCAAGCATTTCACCGTGCCGGCAAAGGGCCTGCTGGGCGGCAAGGCGGTGGTCCGCGCGACGGAGGATGTTTCCTTCTCCCTCGGCCGCGGCGAGACGCTGGGCCTCGTCGGCGAATCCGGCTGCGGCAAGACCACGGTGGGGCGGCTCGTCCTGCGCCTGGAGGAGCCGACGCGCGGCGAGATCCTGTTCGGCGGGCAGAACATCGCCTCCGCCTCCGAGCGCGAGCTGCGCGCGCTGCGCACCCGCATGCAGGTGATCTTCCAGGACCCCTACAGCTCGCTGAATCCGCGCATGACCATCGGCGACACCATCCGCGAGCCGCTGGTCCACCGGCTGCGCATGGGCCGCGCCGCCGCGCGGGAGCGCTGCGCCGCGTTGCTGCGCCAGGTCGGGCTGCCACCGGAGATGGCGGAGCGCTATCCGCACCAGATGTCGGGCGGGCAGCGCCAGCGGGTCGGCATCGCGCGCGCCCTCGCCATGGAGCCGGAATTCATCGTCTGCGACGAGGCGGTCTCCGCGCTCGACGTCTCCGTGCAGGGGCAGATCATCAATCTCCTGGCGGAGCTGCAGGCGGAGCTGGGCCTCTCCTACCTGTTCATCGCGCATGACCTGGCGGTGGTGCGCCATCTCTCGCAGCGCATCGTCGTGATGTATCTGGGCCGCGTGATGGAGACGGCGGATCGCGACGCGCTCTACAGCACGCCGCTGCATCCCTACACGCGCGCCCTGCTCGATGCCGCCCCGGTCCCAGACCCCGAGGTGGAGCGCACGCGTGCGCCGCGGGCGCTGGTCGGCGAGCTGCCTTCGCCGCTGGCGCCGCCCTCGGGCTGCGTCTTCCGCACGCGCTGCCCGATGGCCGTCGCGGACTGCGCCACGGTCGTGCCGCCGCTGCGCGAGATGCGGCCGGGGCATCACGCGGCCTGCATCCGCATCTGAGGGGAGGGAAGAGCCATGCTGAGCTACCTGGCCCGCCGCGTCGCGCTGATGGTGCCGACGCTGCTGGGCGTCGCCCTCATCACCTTCTTCATGCTGCGCGTGGTGCCCGGCGACATCGTCGAGATGAAGCTGCGCGCCGATGGCGGCTATGTGACGCAGGAGCTGATCGCAACCGAGCGGGCGCGGCTCGGCCTCGACCAGCCGCTGGTGGCGCAGTTCGCCGACTGGATGGAGGGCCTCGTGACGCTCGACCTGGGCACCTCCATGTGGACGGGCCGGCCGGTGGCCGAGGAGATCGGCGTGCGGCTCGGCCTGACCATGCAGGTTGCGGTGATGGCGGCCATCATCTCGATCCTGATCGCGGTTCCGCTCGGCACGATCTCCGCCCTGTTCCGTGACACCTGGATCGACTACCTGGTCCGCCTCTTCACCATCGCCGGGCTGGCGGTGCCGGCCTTCTGGCTGGGCATGCTGATCATCCTGGGCCTGCTCGCCCTTTTCCACTGGTCGCCGCCGGTCACCTACACGCCCTTCTGGCAGTCGCCGCTGGAGAACCTCTCGCAGCTCATCTGGCCCGCCCTGGCGGTCGGCTACCGCTATGCCGCCGTTGTCGCGCGGATGGTGCGCTCCTCCATCATCGAGGTGATGAAGGAGGACTACATCCGCACCGCGCGCGCCAAGGGCGTGTTCGAGCGGCTGGTGGTCTCGCGGCACGCCATGCGCAACGCGCTGCTGCCGGCCATCACCGTCGCGGGCCTGGAATTCGCCTTCCTGATCGGCGGCCTGGTGGTCACGGAGCAGGTGTTCAACCTGAACGGCATCGGCCGGCTCTTCGTCGAGGCCGTGTCGCGCAGCGACTTCATCCTGATCCAAGCGCTGGTCATGCTGCTGGCGCTGGTCTTCGTCACCATGAACCTGGTCATCGACATGCTCTACGGCGTGCTCGATCCGCGCGTGCGGCACGGCTGAGGGAGGCAGGGCGATGAGCGTCTCCACGTCGAACGGATTGGTGCCGCCGGCCCGGCAGCGGGCCTGGCGGTCGAACCCGGTGCTGCGCTTCGTGGCCACGCAGCCACTCGGCACCGCCGGGCTGCTGGTGATCCTGGTCATGGCGGGCGCCGCGATCCTGGCGAACCGGGTGGCGCCCTACGACCCGGAGGCGGTCGATTTCGTGGCGATGCTGGCGCCACCTTCCTTCGACCACCTGCTGGGAACCGACGCCTTCGGGCGGGACATCCTGTCGCGCATCATCCATGGCGCGCGCACGGCGCTGAGCATCGGCTTTCTCTCCTCCTTCCTGGGCTGCACGGTCGGCGGGCTGCTCGGCGTGACCTCGGCCTATTTCGGCGGGAAGGTCGATCTGGTGCTGCAGCGCTTCGTCGATGTCGTGCTCTCCTTCCCGATCATCGTCCTGGCGCTGGTGGTGGTCGCGGTGGTGGGGCGGCAGCCCGTCGCGGGCATCGACCTCAACCTGATCGCCGCCATCGCCATCCCGATCGTGCCACGCGCGGCGCGCGTCATCCGCTCGGCGGCGCTGGCGGTGCGGGCCATGCCCTATATCGACGCGGCGCGCGCCGGCGGCTACCGCCACAGCCACATCATCCTGCGGCACATGGCGCCGAACGTGCTGGCGCCCTACCTGATCCTGCTGACCGCCTATATCGCGCAGGCCATCCTACTGGAGGCCTCGCTCTCCTTCCTCGGCCTCGGCGTCTCCGAGCCGAAGCCGGCCTGGGGCCTGATGCTGGCCGGCGATTCCGCCAATTTCTACCAGGAGGCGCCGTGGATGATCCTGTTTCCGGGCCTCGCGATCTCGCTCGCAGTCTTCGCCTTCAACCTGTTCGGCGACTCGCTGCGGGACTGGCTGGACCCGAAATTCCGGATGTGACCGGCCGGACCGAAGACCTGCCAGGCGCTCCCCGAAGCGCCGGCGCACAAGGGGAGGAAACACGATGACGAATGCTTTCGACGGCCCCCGCATCAGCCGCCGCGCCGCGCTGGCACTGCCGGCGCTCGGGCTGGCCCGTCCGGGGCTGGTCCGCGCACAGGGCAGCGAGCCGCGCCGTGGCGGCATCCTCACCTATGCCGTGGCCGCCGAACCGCCGACCTATGACCTGCACGCGACCAGCACCTTCGCGGTGATGCACCGCCTGGCGCCGCACTACTCGACGCTGCTGCGCTACGAGCGCGGCAACTACCCGAAGATCGTCGGCGACGTGGCGGAAAGCTGGACCGCCGCCGATGACAAGCTGACCTTCACCTTCAAGCTGCACCCCGGCATCCGCTTTCATGACGGCACGCCGCTTACCTCGGAGGACGTGAAGGCGAGCTATGACCGGCTGCGGGCGCCGCCGGAGGGTGTGGTCTCCAACCGCCTGCCCTCCTTCCAGCAGATCGCCGCCATCGAGACGCCCGATCCGCTGACCGTCATCTTCCGGATGAAGGCGGTGGACGCCTCCATCATGGACACCTTCGCCTCGCCCTGGAACTCGATCTTCAGCGCCGCGCGCCTGAAGCAGGACCCGAACTTCCCGGCCCGCAACGTCATGGGCAGCGGCCCCTTCAAGTTCGTCGAGCATGTCGCCGGCTCGCACTGGGTGGGCGAGCGGTTCGACGGCTATTTCCGCGAGGGCAAGCCCTATCTCGACGGCTTCCGCGCCATCACCATGTCGCCCTCGGCCATGGTGAACGCCCTGTCGGGGCGGCAGATCCTGGCCGAGTTCCGCGGCTTCACACCGAATGAGCGCGACCGCATCGTCCGCGCCCTGGGGGAGGATGCGAGGGTTCAGGAATCGAGCTGGATGCTCCACATGATCCTGACCTTCAACTGCCAGAAGAAGCCCTTCGACGACCCGCGGGTGCGGCGCGCGCTCTCCCTCGCGCTCGACCGCTGGGGCGGCTCGCAGTCTCTCTCGCGCATCTCGCAGCTCGGCCAGGTCGGCGGGCTGGTGCGGCCGGGAAGCGAATGGTCGGCGACGGCGGCGGAGATGGAGAAGTGGCCGGGCTATGGCCGCGACATGGAGGCCAACCGGGCCGAGGCGAAGCGCCTGCTGAAGGAGGCGGGCGCGGAGAACCTCACCTTCACCCTGCTCGACCGCAACATCCAGCCCTATGTCACCGCGGGCATCTTCCTCATCGACCAGTGGCGGCAGATCGGCGTCCGCGCGGAGCACCAGCAGGTCGAGCTTTCCTCCTGGTACGCGGCGCAGGGCAGCGGCAATTTCGACGCGCTGGTGGATTCCTTCACGCAGTTCAGCGACGACCCCACCAACGTGCTGATCAAGTATGTCTCCTACGACAAGGCGGAGGTCGCCGTCGCGCGCGCCACGGACCGCGAGCTGGACCGGCTCTTCGACCAGCAGGCGAAGACCATCGACGAGGCCGAGCGGAAAAAGCTGGTCCGCCAGTTCGAGGCGCGGCTCTTCGAGCAGAGCTACGCGGTGCCGATCCTCTGGTGGCAGCGCATCGTGGTGATGAACCGCCGGGTGAACGGCTGGTCCATGTCTCCGACCCACATGATCTACCAGGATCTGGGCGACATCTGGCTGTCGGCGTGACGGCGCCGGCGCACCGATCCCTGGCACAGCAAGGAGCTTGCGCATGAGTGTGACAGCAGGGGCCGCAGCCGCCGGGAGCGCGCCACGCCTCCGGCGCGCCGCGGCCGTGGTCGGCATCGGCCATACCGACTGGGTGCGGGACTGGGGCCGGGCGCGCGCCGGCGAGAAGCCGGCGGATTCCTATGGCTATGCCATGCAGGCCTTCTCGGCCGCGCTGCGGGATTCCGGCCTGAAGCGTGAGGAGATCGATGGGCTGATCGCCGGGCCGACCACCGCCTACGAGCGGCTCGGGGAGGTGCTGGGCATCAATCCGCGCTGGGGCGACCAGGCCGATGCCGTGCTTTCCGTGGTGCAGGCCTGCACGGCCATCGAAGCCGGCCTGGCCGAGGTGGTGGCGATCGTCTACGGCAACGACCAGCGCACGGCGGGGACGCAGTATGGCGGCCCGCAGGCGATGGGCGGCGACGCCTTCCTCTCCTATGTCTATCATTCGCCCTGGGGGCTCACCTCGCAGGGCGCGCTCTACGCGCTCACCTTCCAGGCCTATAAGCATGCGCGGGGGATAACCGAGGCCGAGCTGGGCGAGGTGGCGGTCGCGCAGCGTGGCTGGTCCTCGATGAATCCGAACGCCATCATGCGCAAGCGGATCAGCATCGAGGACTACATGGCCTCGCACTATGTCTGCGAGCCGCTGCATCTCTTCGACTATTGCCTGATCAACGATGGCGGCGTGGCGCTGATCATCGCCGAGGCCGAGCGGGCGAAGCGGATCTGCGAGAACCCCGTCTTCATCGAGGGCATCGGCCGCTCCGACCTGAACCGCGGGGCGACCAGCCTGGAGCCGCGCCTCACCGAGTTCTACCTGCCGGCGCAGCAGCAGGCGGGGGCGCGCTCCTACGCCATGGCCGGCGTGGGACCGGAGGACATGGACGTGTTCCAGGTCTATGACAGCTTCTCCGTGCATGTGCCGCTGGCGCTCGAAGGCTATGGCTACTGCCCGGTCGGAGACGCCGGGAAGTTCCTGCGCGAGCAGCGCGTCGGGCCGGGCGGCCGCTTGCCGACCAATACCGGCGGCGGGCATCTCTCCGAGACCTACATGCAGGGCTGGGCGCACCAGATCGAATGCGTCCGGCAGCTGCGCGGAACATGCGGAGAGCGGCAGGTTCCGGACTGCCGGCGCGTCCACTACACCTCGGACGTCGCCGGCAAAGCCGTCTCGCTCATCTACGGCCGCTGAGGGACGCCATGGACGCCGACATCGCCCGCACTCCGAGCCCGGTCCTCGGCCTCTACGACAGGCCGATGTGGGACAGCATCCGGGGCCGCGCCATGCAGCTGCAGCGCTGCCGCGGCTGCGGCACCTGGCATTATCCGCCCGGCCCCGGCTGCACCGCCTGCCTTTCCGAGGATCTCGAATGGACGCCCGTTTCGGGCAAGGGCACCATCATCTCCTGGGTGATCTTCCACCGGCAGTATCTGCCGGCCTACCCCGCGCCCTACAACGCCATTGCCGTGCGGCTTGCGGAGGGGCCTGTCATGATCAGCAACCTCGAAGGCAGCCCGCCGGAGGGAAGCTGGATCGGCCGGCAGGTCCGTCTCGTCTATACCGAGATGCCCGACGGCGCCGTGCTGCCGCGCTTCACCCTGCAGGAGTAGCGCCGCCGGCCCGGCGGCGCGTCGCCCTCTAGGGCATCAGCATGCCGCCATTCACCTCCAGGATCTGCCCGGTGACGAAGCCGGACAGCTCCTGCGAGGCCAGGTAGAGATAGGCGCCGGTGCATTCCTCCACCGTCCCCACGCGCCGCATCGGCGTCTGCCGCAGCGAGGCTTCGAGCTGGTGCGGCGGTGTCGTCACCCCCTTGTTCGGCTTGTCGATGACGCCGGGTGCGACGGCGTTCACGCGGATGTTGAAGCGCGCCACCTCCTTTGCCAGGCCACGGGTGAAGGTGGAGACGAAGGCCTTCGACGCCGCGTAGAGCACGGAGCGCCCGCCGCCGCCGTTCCGCGCCGCCAGCGAGCTGGTGGAGATGATGGCGCCGCCGCCCTGGGCCTCCATGAAGGGCAGGACGGCGCGCGAGCAGGCGAAGACGGAGCGCGCGTTCAGCTCCGTCACGGCGTCGTAGAGATCGTCCTCCACGTCGCGGATGGGCCGGCGCTCCACCACGCCGCCGGCATTGTTGACGAGGATATCGAGTCGCCCGAAGGCGTCATGCGCCTGCCGGACGAGCGCCGTGCATTCCTCGCGCGCGCGGAGATCGCCGCGCAGCACGATGGCCGTCCCGCCGCTGCGCTCGATCTCCGCCGCCACGGCAGCGGCCTCCTCCCCATGCGTGTGGCCATGCACGGCGACGCGCATCCCCTGCGCGCCGAAGGCACGCGCGACCGCGGCGCCGATGCCGGTGGAGGAGCCGGTGACGAGCACGGCCTTTCCCTCCAAATCAGGAATTCTCAGGCGAGTTTCCGTTCCGCTCATCTCTTCCTCCCGATGTTCCGAGCATGGCCGTAGCCGGCCCACGCGAGCAGGATCGCTGAGGGGCCTTGCAGCTTCTACTGATAAAAGGCATTTTATATTTAGCACGCAAACGACCGCGAGCGTCGGGCGGCAGGAGGAGGCGACGATGCGAGTGAAACCTCGGCCGGCCCCGGCGGGCCGCCTTCGCGCAGCGCCGGGCGGAAAGCGCCGGGAGCAGGCCACGCCATGAGCGACTACACGCATCTGAAGGACTGCATTGCGGTCGTGGGCGTCGGCAACACGGCCTACGGCAATTTCCCCGACAGGGACGATTACGGGCTCGGCGCCGAGGCTTTCCGCAATGCACTGGCGGATTGCGGGCTCGAGAAGAACAAGGTGGACGGGCTTCTGGTCTGCCGCATCCCATATTACGCGCGCATGGGCGAGATCCTCGGCCTGTCGCCGCGCTGGACCGTGCCGCTGCCGCCGCATGGCCGCATGTCCGCCATGGGCATCATCGAGGCCGCGGCGGCGCTGGAGGCCGGGCTCTGCGACTATGCCGCCCTCATCTACGCCAATATCGGCCGCTCGCGCCGGGTGAACTACGGCGGCGAGGAAAGCCCAGGCGTCTGGGACCCCTTCGGCTTCACCTCGCCGGGCGCCGCCCATGCGCTGATGTTCCAGCAGCACCGGGCGAAGTACGGCACCACGACGCGGCAACTGGCCGAGGTCTCGGTGGCCTTCCGCCACCATGCCTGCCTCAATCCCGACGCGGTGATGAAGCAGCCGATCAGCATCGACGACCACGAGGCGGCGCGCCCGATCGTCGAGCCGCTGCGGCTGCTGGACTACTGCCTGATCAATGACGGCGCCGTCTGCATCATCCTGACGACGAAGGAGCGGGCGCGCGACCTGAAGAAGCGCCCCATCATGATCTCCGGCATCGGCGCGCGCGAGGCTTTCGAGACGGCTTCCATCGCCAACTACGATCCGGAGTGCTGGTACCACCAGGCCCGCGACGTGGGGCGGCAGGTCTATGGCATGGCGGGGGTCGGCCCCTCCGACGTCGACACGCTGATGTGCTACGACAATTTCAGCCCGACGGTGCTGTTCAGCCTGGAGGGGCTCGGCTTCTGCGAGCGGGGCGAGGCCGGCGGCTTCGTCGAGGGGGGCGCGCTGAAGGTCGGCGGCCGGCTGCCCACCAACACCGATGGCGGCCACCTCTCGAACTCCTACATGCAGGGCTGGGCCCTCAATGTGGAGGCCGTGCGGCAGCTGCGCGGCGAGTGCGGCGCGCGCCAGGTGGAGGGTGCCGAGGTGGCGCAGTTCTGCGCCATCACGCCCTGCTCGCGCTCCATCATCTACACCCGCGGCTGAGGAGGCGCATCACATGGACGCTCCACTGCCTGCCAAGCCCCGCCCGAACATCGATCCGGTCAGCCGTGGCTTCTGGGAGAACTGCCGCCGTGGCGTTCTCTCCGTGCAGCGCTGCGACGACTGCGGCAACACGCATTATCCGGGCACGCCGGTCTGCCCGGCCTGCCTCTCGTCGCGGCAATCCTGGGCGCCGGTCTCCGGCCGGGGCACCCTCGTCTCCTGGGTGCGCTTCCACCGGGCCTATTGGGACAGTTTCCGCGCCGACCTGCCCTACCTCGTCTGCCTGGTGCGACTGGAAGAAGGGCCGCTGATGCTGAGCAACTTCGCCGGGGAAGCGCCGGACGAGCCGCCGATCGGCGCCGCCGTGGAGGCGGCCTTCGACAAGGTGGACGACGAGCTGACGCTGCCGAAGTTCCGCGTCGCCGTCTGAGGCGGCGGCCGTGACGCGTCCCGCCAGAGGGCGCGCCGGCGACAGGGGAGGAAGAGCGACGATGAAAAGACGATTGCTGATGCTGGCCTTCGCCGCGCTGGCGGCGGTGGCCGCACCCGCAGCGGCACAGGACCGCGGCACGCTGCGCGTCGCCGTGCATGCGAACCTGCAGATCCTGGACCCGGTCTGGACCACCGGGCTCATCACGCTGCGGCATGGCTACCTCATCTACGACACGCTCTACGGCATGAACTCCAAGTTCGAGCCGAGGCCGCAGATGGTGGATCGCCACACCGTCTCCGATGACAAGCTGCTCTGGACTTTCACCTTGCGCGACGGGCTTGCCTTTCATGACGGGCAGCCGGTGCGGGCCGCCGACGTGGTGGCCTCGCTGCGCCGCTGGATGCAGCGCGACCCGATGGGGCAGCGCTTGGCGCAGTTCACCGCGGCGCTCGAAGCGGTGGACGACCGCACCTTCTCGATCAAGCTGAAGGAGCGCTATGGCCTAGTGCTGGAGACCCTGGCCAAGGGCACCGGCACCTTCATCATGCCCGAGCGGATCGCCAGTACGCCGGCCAACACGCAGATCACCGACACCGTCGGCTCCGGCCCCTTCATCTTCGAGCGCGACGAATGGCGGCCGGGCAGCCTCGTGGCCTATCGCCGCAACCCCGCCTACAAGCCGCGCGAGGAGCCGGCGGATTTCCTCTCCGGCGGCAAGCGCGCGCTCGTCGACCGCGTCGAGTGGCGCTACATCCCGGACCAGAACACCGCCCTCGCCGCGCTGAACGCGGGCGAGATCGACTATTACGAGGCGCCGCCGCTGGATTTCATCCCGCTGCTGGAGCGCAACCCCAACATCAAGCTGGAGATCATCGACCCGCTCGGCACGCAGTTGCTGGTGCGCGCCAACTGGCTCTACCCGCCCTTCAACGACGTGCGGGCCCGGCAGGCCCTGGCATTGCTGGCCAAGCAGGAAGACTACATGCGCGTGGTGGTGGGCAATCCCCGCCTCTACACCGCCTGGTGCGGCGCCTTCTTCCAGTGCGGCTCGGGCAACGAGACGGATGTGGGCAGCGAGCCCTATCGCCAGCCCGACCTCGCCCGCGCCAAGGAACTGCTGAAGGAGGCGGGCTACAAGGGCGAGCCGATCGTCGTGCTGCAGCCCAGCGACCGGCCGCAGTACAATGCCGCCACCATGGTGCTCATCCAGGGCCTGCGGCGTGCCGGGGTGACTGTGGACGTGCAGGCGATGGACTGGTCCACCCTGCTCTCCCGCCGCGCCCGCAAGGACCCGCCCGGTTCGGGCGGCTACCACCTCTTCATCACCGGCCAGGGCGGCCCCGATACCGCCAACCCGAGCGCCAACACCTGGTTCAACAGCCGCTGCGAGCGCGCGAACCCCGGCTGGGCCTGCGACAAGGAACTGGACGCGATGGTCGCCGACTGGGCGCGCGAGAGCGATCCCGAGGAGCGCCGCCCGCTGCTGGAGAAGCTGCATCGCCGCGCCTGGGAGACCTTCCCCTACCTGACGATCGGCCAGTTCACCCAGCCCATCGCGGTGCGCAAGAACATCCACGGCGTCGTGCCGGCCGGCCAGCCTGTCTACTGGAACATCGAGAAGCGCTGAGGGGAGGGGGCGCATCATGGGCAGCTACATCCTCCGCCGCGTTCTCGCGACCATTCCGGTGATGGCCGTGGTGGCGGTGATCGTCTTCCTGATGCTGCGCCTCAGCCCGGGCGACCCCGCGGCGATCCTCGCCGGCGACCAGGCCACCGCCGAGGACATCGCCGTCATCCGCGACCGGCTCGGCCTGGACCAGCCCCTGCTGCAGCAGTTCTTCCTCTGGCTCGGGCAGTTGCTGCGCGGGGATCTCGGCAATTCCATCTACCTGAACCGCCCCGTGCTCGGCCTGATCGCGGAGCGGGTGGAGCCGACGCTGGCCCTTTCCGTCAGCACCATGGCCTTCGCCGTCCTGCTGGCGGTGCCGCTGGGCGTGCTCGCGGCCTGGCGCGCCGGCTCCTGGGTGGACCAGGCGATCATGGCGCTCTCCGTGCTGGCCTTCTCGCTCCCCGTCTTCCTGATCGGCTACGGGCTGGTCATCGGCTTCGCCCTCCAGTTCGACCTGCTGCCGGTGCAGGGCTTCGTCAGCCTGAGCGAGGACCCGCTGGCCTTCGCGCGCCATCTGGTGCTGCCGACGCTCACCCTCGGCCTCGTCTACATGGCGCTGCTGGCGCGCATCACCCGCGCCACCATGCTGGAGGTGCTGAACGAGGACTTCATCCGCACCGCCCGCGCCAAGGGCCTAGCGGAGCCGCGCGTGCTGATCCTGCACGCGCTCAAGAACGCCTCCGTGCCGATCGTCACCACCATTGGCGTGGGCATCGCCCTGCTGATCGGCGGCGTGGTCGTCACCGAAAGCGTCTTCGCCATCCCCGGGATCGGGCGGCTCACCATCGAGGCGGTGCTGCAGCGCGACTATCCCGTGATCCAGGGCGTGATCCTGGTCGTCGCCGGCGCCTATGTGCTGGTGAACTTGGCCATCGATCTCACCTATTCCGCGCTCGATCCGCGCATCCGGTACTGAGCGGGAGCCATCGTCATGAGCGCAACGCTGAACGCCTCCGCCGCCCCCGCCGCGCCGCGCCGCTTTCGTCCGGCCCGCGTGCTGCGCCGCCACCCCGTCGCCGCGCTGGGCGGGCTGCTGCTCCTGCTGCTGGTGCTGAGCGCGCTCGGCGCCCCGTGGATCGCCACGCACGACCCGATCGAGATGAACGTCATCGACCGGATGCTGCCGCCGGGCGGCGACTATCTCTTCGGCACCGATGCCTATGGGCGGGACCTCTTCTCCCGCGTGGTCTATGGCGGCCGGGTCTCGCTCCTGATCGGCCTTGCCGTGGCGCTGGCGAGCACCGTGCTCGGCCTGCTCCTCGGCGTCGTCGCCGGCTATTTCCGCCTCGCCGACGCCATCATCATGCGGGTGATGGACGGGCTGATGGCGATCCCCGGCATCCTGCTCGCCATCGCGCTGATGTCGCTGACGCGCGCCAGCCTCTGGGTGGTGGTGATCGCCATCACCATTCCCGAGATCCCGCGCGTCGTGCGGCTGGTGCGCGCGGTGGTGCTCTCGGTGCGCGAGCAGACCTACATCCAAGCCGCCGCCGCCATCGGCACGCGCTTCCCGCGGCTGATGCGCCGCCACATCCTGCCCAACACCTTCGCGCCGCTGATCGTGCAGGCCACCTATATCTGCGCCTCGGCGGTGTTGACCGAGTCCTATCTCAGCTTCCTCGGCGTCGGCACGCCGCCCGAGATTCCGAGCTGGGGCAACATCATCGCGGAAGGGCGCCTCTACGTGCAGCTTGCCTTCTGGAACATCCTGTTCCCCGGCATCGCGCTCGCGATCATGGTCTTCTCCATCAACGTCCTCGGCGACGGGCTGCGCGACGCGCTCGATCCGCGCCTGGCGAGGCGGCTGTGAGCGCCGCCATGGCCGTGGCGCCGGCCCGCGCCGCCGCATCGGAGCAGGACGGGACGCTGCTCGAAGTGCGCGGCCTGCGCACCGAGTTCCGTGGCGAGGGCCCGCCCGCCGTCGCCGTCAACGACCTTTCCTTCACCGTGGGGCAGGGCGAGACGCTTTGCATCGTCGGTGAATCCGGCTGCGGCAAGAGCATGACGGCGCTTTCCCTGCTGCGGCTGGTGCCGAAGCCGGCGGGCCGGATCGCGGCGGGCAGCGCGGCGATGGGCGGGCGGGATCTCCTCACGCTCTCCGACGCGGAGATGCGCGCGGTGCGCGGCGGCGAGATCGCCATGATCTTCCAGGAGCCGATGACCAGCCTGAACCCGGTGCTCACCATCGGCCGGCAGATCGCCGAGACGGTGATGGTGCATGAGCGCCTGCCCTGGGAGCGGTGCATGGAACGCGCGCTCACCATGCTGCGCCAGGTCCGCATGCCCGAGGCCGAGCGGCGGCTGCACGAGTATCCGCACCAGCTCTCCGGCGGCATGCGGCAGCGGGTGATGATCGCCATGGCGCTCGCCTGCCGCCCCAGGCTGTTGCTGGCGGATGAGCCGACCACCGCGCTCGACGTCACCATCCAGGCGCAGATCCTCGACCTCATCCGCGATTTGCAGGAGGAGACCGGCGCCGCCGTCATCCTGATCACCCATGACCTCGGCGTGGTCGCTGAAATGGCGGACCGGGTGGTGGTCATGTATGCCGGCCGCAAGGTCGAGGAGGCGGCGGTGGACGAACTCTTCGACGTGCCGCTGCACCCCTATACGCGCGGCCTCATGGCGGCCATGCCGCATCTCGGCGGGGCCGGGGCGGGGCGGCGGCGCCTCGCCGAGATCCCCGGCGTGGTGCCGGCGCTGGCCGCCATGCCGCCCGGCTGCCCCTTCGCCACGCGCTGCCACCGCGCCACGGGCGAGTGCCGGGAGGCCATGCCGCCGCTGGGCGAGGAGCGGCCGCGCCACCTTGTGGCCTGCTGGCATCCGGGGGAGCGGGGCGATGAATAAGGTTTCCACGCCGCCGCTGCTTTCGGTCGAAGGGCTGGTCAAGCACTACCCGGTCCGGCGCGGGCTGCTCGGCCGCAGCAGGGGCGAGGTGCGGGCGGTGGACGGCATCAGCTTCTCCATCGCTCCCGGCGAGACGCTGGGGCTGGTTGGCGAGAGCGGCTGCGGCAAGTCCACCGCCGGCAAGGCGATCCTCAAGCTGGTGGAGCCGAGCGCCGGCACCATCCGCCTGGGCGGGGAGGACATCACGCATCTCCGCCCATCGGAGATGCACCGGCACCGCCGGCGCATGCAGGTGATCTTCCAGGACCCCTATTCCTCGCTCAACCCGCGCATGACGGCGGGCGAGATCGTCGGCGAGCCCTTCGTCAACTACGGCATCGGCAACCGCACCGAGCAGCGGGACCGCGTCGAGGCGCTGTTCCGCCGCACCGGGCTGCGGCCGGACCAGATGGCGCGCTACCCGCACGAGTTCTCCGGCGGGCAGCGCCAGCGCCTCGGCATCGCCCGCGCCCTGGCGCTGGGGCCGGAGCTGATCATCGGCGACGAGCCGGTCTCGGCCCTCGACGTCTCCGTGCAGGCGCAGGTCATCAACCTGCTGATGGACCTGCAGGAGGAGCTCGGGCTGAGCTATCTCTTCATCGCGCACGATCTCGGCGTGGTCGAGCATATCAGCCACCGCGTCGCGGTGATGTATCTCGGCAAGATCGTCGAGCTGGCGCCACGGGCCGCGCTCTTCGCCGCGCCGCGCCATCCCTATACGGAGGCGCTGCTCGCCGCCGTGCCGCCCTCGCGCCCGCTGCCGCGGGTGGGCGGGCGGCGGCCGCCACGGCCCGCGCGGCCGGTGCTGCAGGGCGACGTGCCCAGCCCGCTCCGCCCGCCGCCGGGCTGCCGCTTCCACACCCGCTGCCCCATCGCGGTGTCGGTCTGCCGGGAGGCGGAGCCGCCGCTCGTGGCGGATGCGGAAGGCCATGCCGTCGCCTGCCATCTGCGCGCCCCGGCCACGGGCGCCGCATGAGGGGGCGAGCGGGGATGTCGCCAGCAACGCAGTGGCCGGAAACAGCCAGGGAATGGGTGGAGTGACGGTGCAGCAGGATCGGACAGGCGCGGCCCCGGAGCCGGGGAAGCTGGATGCCGGCGCGCCCGGCATGTTGGCCGGGCTGCGGGTGGTGGAGTTCGCCGACGAGCTGGCGGAATATGCCGGGCTCATCCTGGCCGGGCTCGGCGCGGAGGTCATCAAGGTCGAGCCGCCGGAAGGCTCCCCCACCCGGAAGATCGGTCCCTTCGCGGGCGATGCGCCTGACCCCGAGACGTCGCTGCATTTCTGGACCTACAACCGCGGCAAGCGGTCGGTGCGGCTCGACATCGCCGATCCCGCGCGGCGGCCCGCGCTGGAGGCGCTGATCCGCTCGGCCGACATCGTGCTGGATTCCACGCGCGGCGGGCTGCACAGGGCGCTGGGCGAAAGCCTGGAAAGCCTGCCTAACCGCTTCCCCGGCCTGGTGGTGGCGCGCATGACGCCCTTCGGCGACACCGGCCCCTGGAAGGACTACCGGAGCAGCGACCTCATCCATCTCGCTCTGGGCGGGGTGATGATGAACTGCGGCTACGACGCCGCGCCGGGCTGGAACTACGACCTGCCGCCGATCGCGCCGCAGCTCTGGCACGCCTACCACATTGCGGGCGAGCAGCTCGTGGTCGGCATCCTGGCGGCGCTGCTGCACCGGCTGCACACGGGGGAGGGGCAGGACGTATCCCTCGCCGTGCATGACGCGGTCTCGAAGAACACCGAGCTGGACGTGATGTCCTGGGTGATGCGCCGGGCGCCGCTCTACCGCATGACCTGCCGCCATGCCGGCGAGCACCCGAACCACGTGCCGAATATCGGCCACACCAAGGACGGGCGCTGGTTCATCGCGCTCGGCCTCTCCGTGCGGGACCAGACCAGCCTCGTGCCCTTCCTGTCGAAATACGGGATGCAGGCGGATCTGGCGATGCCGGAGCAGGGCGCGGATGCGCACGCGCGCAACATCCCCGGTTCCGCCGCCGGTGACGAGACCAAGGCGCATATCACCGAGGTGATCCAGCGCTTCATACGCGCCTATACCTACGAGGACATGCCCTGGCGCGACGCGCAGGCCTCCGGCCTGCTCTGGGCGCCGCTGCGCAAGCCGCACGAGAATGTGGAAGACCCGCACTGGCAGGCGCGCGGCACTTTCGCCGAGGTGGAGCACCCCGAACTGGGGCGCACGCTGCCCTATCCCGCCAGCCGCTGGCTCAGCACCGAGACGCGCTGGCAGCCGGGCGCCCGCGCGCCGCGGCTGGGCGAGCACACCGAGGCCGTGCTGGCCGCGCCTGCGCCCGAGCGCGCGCCCTCCGTGCCCGCGCGGCCGCGCAGCGGCCCGCCGCGCCTCTCGGCGCGGGGCAAGGCCTTCCCGCTGCAGGGCGTGCGGATCTTCGACTTCTCCTGGTTCCTCGCCTCGGCCGGCGGCACGCGGCTCTGCGCGGCCCTCGGCGCGGACGTCATCAAGGTGGAGTGGAAGGAGAACCCGGATACCCGCCTGGCCGCCATGGCCCCGGTGGGCGGGCGGGAGGCGCGCCGCGCGGCGACGGCGCCCCTGAAGGGCGTCACGGATTCCGACATGGGTGGGCAGTTCAACAACAAGAACGCCGGCAAGAGCGGGCTCTCGCTGAACATCCGCCACCCCAAGGGGCTGGAGATCGCGCGCCGCATGATCGCGCAGTCCGACGTGGTGGCGGAGGGCTTCTCGCCCGGCGTGCTGAAGCGCCTCGGCCTCGGCTACGAGGCGCTGCGCGAGCTCCGGCCCGACATCATCTACGTGCAGCAGTCCGGCATGGGCGGCGTGGGCACCTATGGGCGCTTCCGCACCATCGGCCCTGTGGCGGCGGCCTTCGCCGGCACCGCCGAGATGTCGGGCCTGCCGGAACCCGCCATGCCCGCGGGCTGGGGCTATTCCTATCTCGACTGGATCGGCGCCTACGGCTTCGCCACGGCGATCCTGGGCGCGCTGTTCCATCGCGACCGCACCGGTCGGGGACAGTGGATCGACAGCTCCCAGTGTGAATCCGGCATCTTCCATTGCGGCGTGCCGATCCTGGACCATCAGGTGAACGGCCGCAGCTGGACGCGCATCGGCAACCGCTCCCCCTACAAGCCGGCGGCGCCGCACGGCGCCTATCGCTGCAGCGGGGAGGATCGCTGGATCGCCATCGCCTGCTTCACGGAGCAGGACTGGCGCGGGCTCTGCGAGGTCGCCGGCTATCCGGCCTGGGCCGGCGACCCGCGCTTCGCGACGCTGGAGGCGCGCCTGGCCCACCAGGATGCGCTGGACGCCGCCGTGACCTCCTGGACGCGGGAGCAGGAGGCCCATCGCTGCATGGCGGCGCTGCAGGCGGCCGGCGTGCCGGCGGGCGTCTGCCAGGATGCCGAGGACCGCTGCGACCGCGACCCGCAACTCGCGGCGCTGGAGTGGATGACGGAGGTGACCGGCACCAAGATCGGCCGCTGGCCCGTCACCGAGCTGCCGGCGAAGCTCTCGGCCACGCCCGCCTATAGCGGCGGCATCATCGACCGGGGTGCGCCGGGCTATGGCGAGGACAACGAGCGGCTGCTGCGCGACCTGCTCGGCTATTCCGCCCGGGAGGTGGCCGAGCTGGCCGCCGAAGGGGTGATCTGACCCCGTGCCCGGCGCCGGCGACATCGTCTTCGTGGGCGACCTGCACCGGCGCTGGGACTATCTGGAGGCGGGCCTCGCCGCGCTGGAGCGGCCGCCCGCGGCGGCGGTGCTGCTGGGCGACATGGAGTGCCACGCGCCGCTGGACCTGCTGGCGGCGCCGCTGCTGCGGCGGGGCATCGCCGTGCACTGGATCTTCGGCAACCACGACTATGACGGCGGGCCGGAGATGTGGGCCAATCTTGCCGCGCCGGAGCGCAACCCGCTGACCGCGGCGGGCGCGCTGCATGGCCGCGTGGCGGAGATCGGCGGGTTGCGGATCGCGGGGCTTGGCGGGGTGTTCCGCCGGCGGGTCTGGGAGCCGCCCGCCCCGCCGCGCCTGCGCCGCCGCGCCGATCTGGCGGCGGATCTCGACACGCTGGATGCGAGTTGGAGCCCCGCGCAGCGCCAAGCGCTGCATGACGCGCTGGCGGCCATGGCGATCTGGCCGGAGGACTGGGAGGCGCTGCTGGGGCAGCGCGCCGAGGTGCTGGTGACGCATGAGGCCCCCTCCAGCCACCCCGCGGGGGCGGCGGCGCTGGAGGGCCTGGCGCGGGCCATGGGGGCGCGGCTGGTGGTGCATGGCCACCATCACGTCAACGCCCTCTCGGTCGCCGCGGACGGCCTTCTGCGGGTGCTGGGGGTGGCGGCCGGCTGGGGGGTGGCCACCGACGGCACGGTGCTGTGGCCCGGCGAGGCGCCGCGCTGGCTCGGACCGTCGCCATCGGGCTGGCGCTACGAGGCGGCACGGCTCTGAAGGCGGTGGCCGCGCCTTTCACGCCGCCCCGGGGAGCCCGGGGCATCGCCCCCGCGGCCGGGCCGCGGGATTGCAACAACACGGGGAAAGGACGTGCCATGAAAGAAGAGATCGAGATCATCGCGCGAGGGTTGGGCTTCCCGGAAGGCCCGGTGGTGCTGGAGGACGGCTCCGTCATCCTCACTGAGATCAATGGCGGCAGGATCACGCGGGTGGCGGCGGACGGAACCGTCTCCCGGCTTGGCGAGCCGAAGGGAGGGCCGAACGGGCTGGCCATGGGGCCGGACGGGGCGCTCTACCTCTGCGACAACGGCGGCAGCCTCTACCTGCCCGGGCACTTCATGGGCATGGGCCCCGCGCCCGACTATGAGGGCGGCTCCATTCAGCGGGTCGATCCGCGCACCGGCGAGCGGCGCGTGCTCTACACCGAATGCGACGGGCACCGGCTCTCAGCGCCCAACGATCTCGTCTTCGACCGGCAGGGCGGCTTCTACTTCACCGACATGGGCAAGCGCTACGCGCGCTCGCGCGATCATGGCGGGCTTTACTACGCGCTGCCAGACGGCTCCGCGATCCGCCAACTCGCCTATCCCATTCTCAGCCCCAATGGTGTCGGGCTCTCGCCGGATGAAAGCAGGGTCTATGTGGCCGATACCGAGGGCGCGCGGCTGTGGTGCTTCGATGTCGAGGCGCCGGGCATGGTGCGGGCCGGCACCTTCCCCGCGCCGCATAGCGGGCACTGCATCGCCGGCCTGCCCGGGCCCACGCGCTTCGACAGCCTGGCGGTGACGGCGGCGGGCAACATCGCCGTGACCACGCTGGGTACCGGCTTCATCACGGTCTTCGCCCCCGATGGCCGCGTGATCCGCGAGGTGAAGATGCCGGACACGCATCCCACCAACATCTGCTTCGGCGGAGCCGACATGCGGACGGCCTACGTCACCCTTTCTGCCAAGGGCGAACTGGCCCGCATGCGCTGGGACGAGCCGGGGCTGCGGCTGAACTTTCAGCGCTGAGCCGGCCGCCCGGCGGGTCGGGCAGGGGGCCTTTTTGCCCCCTCGCGTTTACTTCGGCTAGACCGGCCGGGTATTCTTCAGGTGGAAGTGCCGGACAGGCCCCGGTAAGGACATTGCGACGATGGCGTTCAGGACCAAACAGGATCAAGTAGCGGAAATCCTCCGGGAGCGCATCATCGCAGGCACCTATCCACGCGGCACCAAGCTGAAGCAGTCGCAGATCGCAGAGGAACTGGGCGTCTCCATCACCCCGGTGCGCGAAGCGCTGCATACCTTGGAGGCGGAGGGTTATGTCGCAGGCGTGTCGCACAAGGGGCTGGTGGTGCCGGAGGTGGTGCCGGGTGCCGCCAGGGAGGTGTTCGAGCTGCGCGTGTTGCTGGAACGCGAGCTGACGGCACGCGCCATTGCGCTCATGACGCCCAAGGACCTCAAGGAGCTGCGGGAAAGCCAGGCGCGCATCGTGTCGCTGACCCGCAAGGGCGATCCGCAGGCCATGCGGGCCGAGAATTATCGCTTCCACTTCCGGCTTTACGAGCTGGCCAACCGGCCGCAGGCGCTGCAGTTCGTGCGCGTGCTCTGGGCGAAGTATCCGTTCATCGGCCAGGAATATGCAGGCCGCCGCAAGAAGCAGATCGCCGAGCACGAACGCTTCCTCGCTCTCCTGGAGGCAGGAGACAAGGAAGGCGCCGTGCAGGCGATGGTGGATCACATCGAGAGCGGCTGGGCCGGATTGAAAGCCGCTCATCCCGAGGAAGAAGAGCCAGGAGCCGAAGGCGCGAGCGCCGCGGGCAAGCCGTCCAAGCGGAACGCGCGTGCCGGATCCGCCGCCCAGCAGTTTCTCCAGACGGCGAAGCGCACCTAGAGCGGTTTCCGAGCGACCTCAGGGAATGCCCGTCGCGGTGCGACAGCACGCGACGGACGGCCACGCCGGAGCGCTCCGGGCTGGCCGGCCGCCGTGCCGCTCACCGGAAGACGGCAGCACGAGGCCGGTTGCCGGTTGCGCGCTTCGCACTCCCCCGCTCACAGGGTGAAGGGCTCGCCCACCACCGGGACGCGCACGCGGCCGACCTGCTCGCCCATCTCGCGCAGGAAGAGATCGGGTGACTGCACCAGGGGCGGGAAGGTCGCGTAATGGCAGGGCAGCACGGTCTTCGCGCCGGGGAAGAAGCGGCGGATGGCCAGCGCGGCGCTGCGCGGGCCCATGGTGAAACGGTCACCCATCGGCACCATGACCACGCTGGGCTGGTAAAGCTCCGCGATCAGCGCCATGTCGGAAAAAATGTCGGTGTCGCCCATGTGATAGACAACCGGTTCGGTCTTGGTCTTCGGGCTGATCACCACGCCGTTGGGAAGGCCGAGATTATGCAGGACGCCGCTCTCATCCATCTCTGACGAGGAATGAAAGGCGATGGTCAGGGACACCGTGAACTCGCCCTGATCTGTCGTGCCGCCAGTATTCATGGGATCCGTGGCCGCTACGCCCTTGGCCCCGAGGAACTGGCAGAGCTCGTAGGTTGCTACCAGCTTGGCGCCGGTGCGCTGGGCGATGGCGATCGTGTCACCGACATGGTCCGCATGGCCATGGGTCAGCACGATATGGGTGGCACCCGCCGTGGCGGCTTCCGGATCGCCCTTGAAGCTTCCGTTGCCGCTCAGGAAGGGATCGATCAGCACCGCCGCGGTGCCGAAATCCAGCCGATAGGCCGAGTGCCCAAACCAGGTGATCTTCATTCCTGCCTCCTTTGCCGCGCGCGGCGGCGGTCGTGCGGAGCCGGTCCGTTCCTTCGGGAACCGGGAGCCGTCCGCGTCAGAAAGGTGTATAGGTGCCGACGAGGTCCAGGGCATCGGCCGCCGGCCCGAAGGGCTGGGGATCGAAATGCTCGGGGAGCGGCACACGGGCCTCGACGAGGCCGAGGAAATCGGCGCCGGCCTCCCCGGCATCATGTGCCAGCACGCGGATCTGCCGCACCTCCGGGCGCGCCTCGAAGCTGGCGCGCATTCCGGCCACCACCACGGGCGCGTCGTCGGAAGAAAGGCCTCGGAAGCGCAGCAGCAGGAGACGCACGGGGCGGCCGGTGATGCAGTCCCCGGGATAGATCTGCTCACCCGTGAAGCGCTGCACCCGCGCCCGCGCCGTTACCCGCTTCGTCCATGGGCTTGCCTCTTCATGCGCGACGCGCAGGTATTCGGGCGCGTGAACCACAGCGGGCGAGGTGAGATCATAGAGGGCCAGGTAGCGCGGCGCGGCCCCGGCAAGGCTGTGGAAGCGCAGCCCGCTCTCGAAGCCTGGCACGGCAAGCCTCTCCGGAACATGCTCGGTATCGTACCAGGCATTGAACTCCTCATCGAAGGCGGGCGGAGGGTGCATCAGCACCAGCAGGAAGCCTTTCTTTGTCATGCGTTCCCATCTTTCTGCCTCAGGTTCGGCCCTGCGACTGGCCCCAGGAAGTCCAGCACGCGCGCGGTGAAGCGCTCCGGCTGCTGATAAGGCAGGAAATGCGCGCCTTCCTCGTCGATCTCCAGCCGCGCCAACCCCTCAGGGAGCAGGCGCTGCACCTCCTCCGCCAGCACGGGCGGCAGCAGCAGGTCATGGCGGCCTGCGACCAGAAGCACCGGGCAACGGATACGCGGCAGGTCAGCACTGATGTCCGCTGCGGAGAAGCCCTGCACGGCATCGGCATAGGCCGCTGCATCCTGCGCGGCAAAGCCGGCGAGATAGCGGGCATAGCGCGCATCGCGCGGCTGCGCGGAGAAGGGGCGCTCCACGGCCTCGGGCAGGATGGCCGCCATGCCGCCGGCCCGCACGGCCTTGGCCCGCGCTTCGAGCATCGCCCGCGCGCTTTCGCCGGAGCTCGGCGTGGGATTGGACAGCACCAGGGCAGGAACACGGTCGGGATGGCGCGCGGTATAGGCGGCGGCGACCATGCTGCCCATGGCGCAACCCACCGGGAGCAGGGCAGGCAGGCCCAGCGCTGCGCGCAGCGCCTCCAGGTCCTCGACATGGCGGTCGAGGCCCGGCGGCTGCGCGCCGGGCGGCGAGGCGCCGGCTGAGCGGAGATCCACCGCCAGGCAGGGCAGATGGGGCTCCCAGGCCGGCAGGCAGGCGTCCCAGAAGTCCAGCGCGGCACCGAGCGGGTGGATCAGCAGCAGGGTTGGCCCCGCATCGACCGGTTGCCCCGTCAGGCGGTGGTGCAGGAGGGTTTCCATCATCGCCTCACGCAGCGCCGTCACGCAGAAAGCCCGCAACCGCCGCCGTGTAGGCTTCGGCGCATTCGATCTGCATCATGTGCGGTGCGCCGGGCAGCACGGCGAGGCGCGCCCCCGGTATCGCGCGGACGATTGTCGCCTCCGCCAGCGATGGCGGGGCGGCGGCATCCCGCTCACCGGCAATCACCAGGGTGGGCACAGCCACCGTGCCCAGCCGTGGTGTGGCCGAGAAATCCGCGATCGCGTGCCACCCGCTCGACCACCCCGCCACCTCCGTGGAGAGCAGCCGGGCGCGCACCCGCTCCACGGGCGGAGTGCCGCGGAACTCAGGCGTGAACCAGCGTTCCAGGGTGGGTTCCAACACCGCTGTCATGCCACCGCGCTCCGCAGCCAGGCCGCGCTCGCGCAGGACGGGGCGCTGCTCGCTGGCAAAATCGCCGCCGCAGCCGCAGGGGATCAGGGCGGAGACCAACTCTGGATGACGCAGGGCCAGTTCCTGCGCCACCATGCCGCCGAAGCTCAGCCCCAGCACAACTGCCGGCCCTTTCGCCATCTGGTGGATCGTGGCGGCGACATCCTCGGCGTAATGTGCGATCGGGCGGGGGCGCGAGACCGCGGGCGAGCGGCCATGGCCGGCGAGATCGAGGCTGAGCACGCGGCGCGATGCGGCGAGGGCTGCCGGCAGAGGTCCCCAGAAGCTGCTGTCAAGACCCACCGGGTGCAGCAGAACGACAAGCGGCCCTTCGCCCTCGCATTGGCCCTCCAGGAGGAGGCCGGTCACCGACATACCCTCCAGCCCGGCAAAATCGGCTGCATCATGTCTGGTCCGGATTTCCACGAGCAGCTCATCCTGTGCATCCTCTCCCTGCTGGCGTTCTTTGCGATGCAGCCGCACAGCTGATGATCCACCGATGCTCTCATCCACATTGTGATGCAAGATGCTGCTGATCTCATCAGGATGTTTTGCATCCGCATCGCGAGGGGAGTCGACGGCGTCGCTGGCGAAGGTCTAGGATGCCGGCGGGCGTACCGCCGACAGGGTCCGTCCCAAAAGACTGCGGAGGATACGCCCTGAGCACGACCGCTGCCGCGCCTGTGCGGCATCCCACCATTCGCCCTGACTGGCTTGCCCGCAACGCGGAACCGGCACTGGAGCCGGAGCTGCCGATCGTGGACGCGCATCATCATCTCTGGGATCGCCCGGACGACCCTTACCTGCTCGACGACTTCCTGGCCGATGCCGCCGGGGGCCACGCCGTGCGGGCCAGCGTGTTCATCGAATGCCGCACCTGTTACCGATCTGATGGCGATCCGTTGTTCCAGCCGCTCGGCGAAACCGAATTCGTGGCGATGGCGGCCGCGCATGCGGCCGCACGGCCGGGTGGCACGCGCGTGGCGGACGGCATCGTCGGTTTCGCGGACCTGCGCGCCGGCGCGGCGATCCATCCAGTGCTGGAAGCACAGATCGAAGCGGGCGCGGGACGTTTCCGGGGCATCCGGCAGATCGCCGCCTGGCATCCGGATCCCGCCGCACGCGGCTCGGTGGCGATGCCGCCGCCCATGCTGTTCCTGGATCCCGTCTTCCGGGAAGGCTTCGCCCAGCTCGCGCCGCTCGGCCTGAGCTTCGATGCCTGGGCCTATCACACGCAACTCGCCGAGCTGCGTGACCTCGCCGATGCTTTCCCGGAGACCCGCATCGTCCTGAACCATGTGGGCGGCGCCATCGGTATCGGTCCTTATGCCCGCAGGCGGCGCCATGTCTTCGCCGCCTGGAGCGCCGCCATCCGCGAGCTCTCGCATTGCCCCAACCTCTCCGTGAAGCTCGGTGGGCTGGGCATGCGCCTCTTTGGCTTTGGCCTGCATGAAGGCGAGCTGCCACCCGATTCCGTGCGGCTTGCCGAAGCATGGCGTCCTTACATCGAGACCTGCGTGGAGGCCTTCGGGCCGGAGCGCTGCATGTTCGAAAGCAACTTCCCCGTGGACAAGGCGAGCTGCGGCTATACGGTGCTATGGAACGCATTCAAACGCATCACCGCTGGCTGGCCACCTCACGAGCGCGCGGCGCTGTTCCACGACAACGCTGTCCGCTTCTACCGCCTCAGCGATGCGGACTGAGCAGGGAGAGCCGCGATGGCGAGGATACCCCTTCTTAGCCGCGAGGATCTGGCTGCGGAGCACCAGGACATTCTGGCGCGGGACATCACCCTGAACCGAGTACTGGCCAACAGCCCTGGTGCTGCGCGTGCCTTCGACAATCTCGGCATGTTCATCCGCCATCGCAGCCGGCTCGATCCACGGCTGCGGCAACTTGCCATTCTGCAAGTGGGCTGGCTGGCACGCAGTCCCTACGAGTGGTCGCACCATGTGCGCATCAGCCGCGACTTCGGCCTGTCTGACAGCGATATCGCGGCTATCGGGCCAGAAAGCGAGGGGGAGGAGAGTGGGTTGGAGCCACTCGCCCGGCTGGTGCTGCGCGGAGCCCGCGAAATGTGGCATGGGCCCGGCATGTCGGCCGCCACCTTCGATGCCTTGCGGCCGCACTTGGATGCGGAGCTGCTGACGGAGCTCACAGTCGTCGTTGCCTTTTATTGCGGGGTGGTGCGGCTGCTGGCGACGCTGGAAGTGGATGTCGAGCCCGAATACCAGCCCCTCCTGCAGGAATTCCCACTGCCGCCCTGACGGTGCCTCGCCCTGTGGAAAGCCTCCACGCCTGCTTTCCTGGGGAGGGGGCATCCTCCAGGCATGGCCTGCCTGCCGGACGGCATCGCGCTGTCGTCCGGAAATCCTATCTACTGAACCGCCGGGCCTGCTGTGGACGCAATGCGATCGGATGCATGGAAGGCGGGCGGCGCCGCGCGGCTGGCCGCTTCGCCAGGGCCCTGCCATCAGCCGGCTGTCCGGCGGCGGGCGAGCCCCGAACCGCTCTTCACCTTGCACAAGCAGATTCGATGGCCCAGCCCGGGTGAGAAGGCCACGTCGTGTCTCGCACCTGTCCCTGATAGCGGTATGGTTCAAGCAAAAGCACGGCGCGCAGCCCTATGCGGGGGTGCAGCCTGGCCAAATCAGGGAGATGTCCTCGATGCTCACCCGCCGCCAGTCCCTTGCCCTTACCCTTGCCGCCGGTCTTGCGCCGCCGGCCCTCCACGCGCAGACCGCGCCGACTTGGCGGCCCGAGCGGCCCATCCGGATGATCGTCCCCTTCGCCCCCGGCGGATCGAACGACATTGTCGGGCGGATCATCGCGGACACGGCGAGCCAGGCGCTCGGCCAGCCGATCGTCGTCGAGAACCGCGCCGGAGCCGGCAGCATGATCGGCGCCGAATATGTCGCGCACGCGGCGCCGGATGGCCACACGGTGCTGATCAACAGCTCCCATTCAGCCGTGCCGGCGATCGTCGCGCGCATGCCCTACGACACGATCAAGGATTTCGTCGGCGTGGCGATCGCCGGCTTCTCGCCGCATGTGCTTGTCGTCAACCCACGGATGCCGGCGCAGACCGCACAGGAGCTGGTAGCGCTGCTGAAGGCTGCGCCGGACCGCTACAACCTGGCCACAGCCGGCATCGGCAGCAGTGTGCATCTTGGTGTGGAACTGCTCCGCACCACTGCCCAGGTCCCGGCCGAGGTGGTGCACTACCGGGGCGGCGGGCCGAGCGTCGCCGCCCTGGCCGCGGGGGAGGCGCAGATCGGCACGCCGACCATGGCCTCCTCGATCGGGCAGGTCCGCGGCGGAGGGCTGCGCGCCCTGGCGGTGCTTGCGGAGCGCCGCAGTCCGGCGCTGCCGGACGTGCCGAGCGCGCCCGAAGCCGGCCTGCCTGGCATGATCCACGAGGAGTTCTTCCCCATCCTTGCGCCTGCCCGCACGCCGGCGCCCGCGGTGGCTGTGCTGGGCGCCGCCTTCCGGGGCGCGATCCAGCAGAACGCTGCGAAGCTCCTGGAACTGGCCGGGGTCGCGCCGCGACCGGGCTTCGAGACTTCCGAACAGGTGATGACCTTGGTGCGCGAGGGTGTCGAACGCTACACAGCGGTCATGCGGGCGGCGGGCGTGCAGCCCGAGTAACGAGCGCTCCGGGCAACCGGCTGGCACATCGCCTGCGCTGTCGGGCCTGTGCCGCCGGGTGGCCGGACGGGCGCTGCGGGCACAGGCCTGAAGGCCGAACGCTGCCCCGTGCGCGCCTCCACAGGCGCAAGGCGTACGGCTGCGCAGGAGCAGCGTCGTCATGACCAGCACATTCGCCGCGTTCCAGGCGACGCCATTTAGGAAGGCGGCCGCGTAGCTGCCCTTCGCCTCGAAGATGACGCCCGACTGGCCGGCTCCTCGCGAATCAGGCCCGGCGAGAGGTCCAGCCCGGGAGAACTGACGCGGTGGCCACAAACTGATAACAGCCAGAGCTTATTGTCACGCTCTGGCCTCTCAAGGTCGGAGATCCCACAACCGGCCTGTTTAGCCGGCGCTTGTCCCGCTTCTGCCATTACGTCCCGATCAGCCCCCGAGGTGCCCTCTGACCACACCGCGGCGCAGGTCGGCCGCCCGGGCAGCCGCCCCGGCCTCAAGCGGGCGGGCGGGAGAAGGAGGCCTCCAGGAAGTCGAGGAACACGCGCACCCTTTGGCTGACGTGCCGCTTGCTCTGGTGCACGGCATAGATGCTTTCCTCCATCCTGCTCTCATGCTCCGGGAAGAGGCGGACCAGGCGCCCAGCGGCCAGATCCCCCGCGATCTGGAATTCGCCTAGCCGTGCGATGCCAACGCCGGCGAGGGCCAGCGCCATCAGCATCTGCCCCTGGTTCGCCGTCACGCTGCCGCCGGCGCGGATGCGCCGCACCGAATGCTCGCTGTCGCGAAAGGTCCAGGTGCTCCAGGGCATGCGCTTGTTGAAGTTGAGGCATTCATGCTCCGCCAACTCTGCCGGAGTGGCCGGCGTGCCATGCTCGGCCAGGTAGGCCGGGGCGGCACAGATAATCCAGCGCATGGTTACGATGCGGCGCGCGATCAGCGAGGAATCCGGCAGTTCGCCAATGTACAGCGCGACATCGACGCCACCTTCCAACAGATTGCCGGCCTCGTTGCCCAGGATGAACTCAAGCCGCAGCCCCGGGTGCTGCCGGCGGAAGGCGGGCACCAGCGGCGCCAGCTGGTGGATGGCGAAGGTGGGTATGGAGCGCACCCGCAGCACATCCCGCAGTGCAACACCCCCAAAGGCTGCCGCCTCGGCCTCCTCCACCGCTTCGATCGCCTGGCGGGCCGCGGGATAGAAGGCCTCGCCCTCCGGTGTCAGCGTCATGCTCCGCAGGGAGCGGTTGAACAGCACCACCCCAAGCCGGTTCTCCAGCCGTGCGATCATCTTGCTGACCGCCGAGGGGGTGAGCGAGAGGCTGCGCCCGGCGGCGGAAAAGCCGCCATCTTCCACGGCGCGCACGAAAACGAGCATCTCCCCGAGCCGATCCATGCCTGCCCCTGTGACATGCGTTCACACCAGCTTGGCATTTTTGGAAATTGAACGAGGCCCGGCAAGTCCATAGCCTTCGGGAAACATCGGCTGAAGTCCGGGCAACGGGCTCCGCAGGGCGTCAGATGCCTGGGAAAACAAGCCATGATGGGAGAACGACGTGCCATGAATGCCAGCACGCAGACCAAGATCCATGACGCCAGGCAGCCCGAAGCCGCGGAATTCGATGCCCTTGTCATCGGGGCAGGCTTCGCGGGCCTGTACCAGCTTTTGTGCCTGCGCGACCGGCTCGGCCTGTCGGTCCGGGTGCTGGAAGCGGGCGGCGATGTCGGTGGTACCTGGTACTGGAACCGCTATCCCGGCGCGCGCTGTGACTCCGAAAGCTATTACTACAGCTATTCCTTCTCGGACGAGCTGCAGCAGGAATGGAGCTGGAGCGAGCGCTATCCCGAGCATGGCGAGATCCGCCGGTATCTCGGGCATGTCGCGGACCGGTTCGACCTGCGGCGCGACATCCAGTTCAACACGCGCGTCGCGCGGGCCGAATACGACGAGGCCGCCAATCTCTGGCATGTCACGACCGAAGCTGGCGAGCGTTTCTCGGCGCGCTTCCTGATTACGGCGGTGGGCTGCCTCTCCGCCGCCAACATCCCCAGAATCCCCGGGCTGGAGAGCTTCCGCGGCCGTTGGTATCACACCGGCCGGTGGCCGCATGAGGATGTCGATTTCACCGGCCAGCGCGTGGGCCTGATCGGCACCGGCTCCACCGGCATCCAGGCCACGCCGGTGATCGCCGAGCAGGCTGCCCATCTGACGGTGTTCCAGCGCACCGCGAATTACAGCATCCCCGCGCGCAACGGCCCGGTGAGCGCGGAGGAGCTGAAGGCTATCAAGGCCGACTATGCCGCCATCCGCGAGAAGGCGCGCGCCTCCATCAACGGCCATCCCTTCGATATTTCCGAGCATTCGGCGCTCGACGTGCCGCCGGAGGAGCGGCTCAACCGCTATGAAGCCGCCTGGGAGCGCGGCGGGCTGCGCTTCCGCGCCACCTTCCGCGACCTGCTGACCAACAAGGACGCGAACGACACCGCCTCCGACTTCATCCGCGCCAAGATTCGCAGCATCGTCAAGGATCCGGTGGTGGCGGAGATGCTGACGCCGAAAGATCATCCCTTCGCCACCAAGCGCCCGCCGATCGACACGAGCTACTTCGAGACCTTCAACCGCAGCAACGTCACACTGGTGGACATCAAGGCCTCGCCGATCGTCAAGATCACCTCCAACGGCATCCGCACGCAGGATGCCGAGTATCCGCTGGACATCATTGTCTTCGCCACCGGCTTCGATGCCATGACCGGCCCGCTGCTGGCGATCGACATCCAGGGGCGGGAAGGGCAGAGGCTGAAGGAAAGCTGGGCGGCGGGGCCGCGCAGCTATCTGGGCCTGCAGGTCGCGGGCTTTCCCAATCTGTTCACTATCACCGGCCCCGGCAGCCCCTCGGTGCTGACCAACATGCCCGTCGCGATCGAACAGCATGTGGAATGGATCACCGAGTGCATCCGCACGATGCGGGCGCAGGGCATGACGCGGATCGAGCCCGATCCGGCGGCGGCGGAACGCTGGGTGGCGCATGTGAATGACGCAGCCAATGCCACTTTGCTGCCGATGGCCAACTCCTCCTGGTACCTGGGCGCCAATGTTCCGGGCAAGCCGCGCGTCTTCATGCCCTATGCCGGAGGCATGGCGAACTACGCGCGCATCTGCCGCGAGGTCGCGGAGATGGGATACGAGGGTTTCCGACGCAGCCCCTGAGGCGCGCCGGCCTTCGCCCATCCCGCCCGGTGCGGCCACCGGGCGCCACCTTGCCGACGAGGGGAGTTCTTCTTGCCCGCGATCCATCCGGATGTGCTGATCCTGCTGCGCCAGGCGCGGGAGGCCGGCAGCCAGCCCTTCGAAACCATGAGCCCCGCCGAGGCCCGGCAGGCCCATGCGGCACGCGCCCGCGTGCTGCAGACCGTGGGCGATCCCCTGCCGGAGGTGTGCCCGCTGCAGGCGCCGGGACGGGCCGGCCCGGTGCCGCTGCGCTTCTACCGCGGCGCGGAAGCCCCTCCCGAGGGCCTGCCCTGCCTGCTCTACCTGCATGGCGGCGGCTGGGTGCTGGGCAGCCCGGAGACGCATGACTGGGTCTGCCGGCGCCTGGCGCGGCTGCTGGGTGCCTGTGTCGTCGCGGTGGATTACCGGCTGGCGCCGGAGCACCGCTACCCCGCCGCGGTGGAGGACTGCGTCGCGGCGCTGCGCTGGCTGCGGACGGAAGCCGCCACGCTCGGCATCGACGCCACGCGGCTGGCCGTGGGCGGCGACAGTGCCGGTGGCAACCTGGCCGCCGTGCTCGCGCTGATGGCGCGCGACGGTACGGTCCCGCCGCTGGCCTTCCAGATGCTGCTCTACCCCGCCGTGGATCTCACCATGACCGGGGAGAGCTATGCGCGCATCACCCAGGGCCTGCCGCTGACGGCAGCGACCATGCGCTGGTTCATCGACCATTACATGCCGCCGCCCCTGGACCGCACGGACTGGCAAGCCTCGCCACTGCGGGCGCAGAGCCTGGAGGGCGTTGCGCCGGCCTTCGTGCTGACCTGCGGGCACGACCCGCTGTGCAGCGAGGGCCAGCTCTATGCCGCGCGGCTGGAGCGCGAGAATGTCCGCGTCACGAGCCTGCATCTGGCGGATCAGATCCACGGCATTCTGACCATGGACAAGGCCATCGGGCCGGTGGCCGGTGTGCTGGCGCTTGCTGCGGAGACGCTGCGCGGCGTCTGGTAGCAGCCGCCGCGCCTCGTCGAGCCTGCCTTCCCCGGCCGGGCAAAGCCGGATGGGAGCGGAGAATATTTGCCTAGAGGCTGTTACCGCTCATGGTGGCACTATTCGGCCTGTACCCGTTCCTGCTCAAGCTCTACGCCGACAGCGGCTACCAGGGGCCGAAGTTCCAGTCCGGGCTGCGGATCGCCTGCGGCCAGATCAATCTCGAGATCGTCAGGCGCTCCGACCGGCACAGGTTCGTCGCCCTGCCGAAATGCTGGATTGTCGAGCCGATCATCGCCTGGCTGAACCGCTGTCGCCGCTTGGCCAAAGACTGGGAGTGCCTGAACCGCACCGGTCTCGCGTTCCTGCGCTGGGCCTCCGTTCCTCTCATGCTGCGAAGGCTCTGCCAGAAAACGGAATGATCCCGGACAGGCATTCATATTCCTGATCCGCTACCGCGATGTCGCGTCATGCTGGCCGGCCGCAGTGTGGAGATCCGTCTCTTCGCGGGGTGGCGAAGCGGCGGGGCTCGAATGCCTTGCTACATCACCGGCGACAGATTGCCGTCCACCTTGGTCGCTGTTCCCGTCACATGGCTGGCGGCCTCTGAAGCCAGGAAGCAGGATGATGCTGCCGCCACTCTCGGCGGCCGCCCGCAGGACGGCAAGGGTGCATTCGCCCGGAGCACGGGGCGGCGGCAGGCCGCCTGCGGCCAGCGCTTCCGGCCTTCACGCCCCGATGGCGTCGAGCGCCTGCGCGAGGTCCGCGATCAGGTCGTCCGGGTGCTCGATCCCGATGGAGAGGCGGACCAGGCCGTCCGTCACCTCCAGGCGCTCGCGGATCTCCGCCGGAACGCCCGAATGGGTGGTCGAGGCCGGGTGGCAGGCGAGGGATTCCGTGCCGCCCAGGCTGACCGCCAGCTTGAGGACGCCGAGCGCGTTCAGCATGCGGAAGGCCTCTGCCTGCCCGCCCGCTCCGGCATCGTGGTTGCCGTCCGCTCGCGGAAGCAGGTAGCGTCCATGCCCGACAGACGCCTGACCCGGCGCCAGACGCTGGAGTGAGAGCCTCTCCCGGGCGCGGCGTCTCCGTCCACAGCGAAGGGACCCAGTGATGGACGACGGGCAGGATCGTGAAGCCTCATCCCTTCCCTCCCGGGCACTGACGCAGTCCGAGATCGACCAGCGCGTCTTCGATCTCTACGACGAGTACTGCCACGGACGGATCGACCGCCGGGCCTTCCTGCAGCGGGCGGCTGCCGTCACCGCCGGCGGGCTGGCCATGGCCCAGGCGCTGCTCCCCCGCTACGCGCAGGCACAGACGATCTCCTCCACGGACGAGCGCATCAAGGCCAGCTACGTGACCTATCCGTCGCCCGGCGGCACGTCCGGCACCATGCGCGGCTATCTCGTGCGGCCGAGCCGGCCGGGTCCCTTTCCGGCGGTTCTCGTTATCCACGAGAACCGCGGCCTCAACCCCTATATCGAGGACGTGGCCCGGCGGCTCGCGGTCGAGGGATTCCTGGCGCTGGCGCCGGACGGCCTTTTCCCGGTCGGCGGCTATCCCGGCAATGACGATGACGGGCGCACCCTCCAGGCGGGGCTCGACCAGAGCAGGCTGCGCACCGACATGCTCAACAGCGCCCGCTTCCTGAAGGCGCATGCGCTGTCCTCCGGCAGGCTGGGGGTGACCGGCTTCTGCTGGGGCGGCGGCACAACCAATGCGCTGGCCGTCGCGCTGGGCGCCGAGATGCAGGCGGGCGTGCCGTTCTATGGCGCGGCCGCCGAGACCGCCGCAGTGCCTTCCATCAAGGCGCCGCTGCTGATCCACTATGCCGAGCATGACGCGCGCATCAACGCCATGTGGCCCACCTTCGAGGCCGCGCTGAAGGCCAGCAGGGTGCCCTACGAGATGCACGTCTATCCAGGCACGCAGCACGGCTTCCACAACAACTCGACGCCGCGCTACGACGAGGCAGCCGCTAGGCTGGCCTGGGACCGGACCATCGCCTTCCTGAGGGAGCACCTCACCTGACGGTAGCCCGCCGCGCCGGGATCACCCAGGACAGTCCGGCCCGACTGCTCGACCTCTGAGCCACGGCCGGGGAGGGGGGCCGCAGCCGCTCGACGTGCTGGCGCTGGCGTATTTCGCCTCCATTCGCCTGAAGGCAGCGCGTTCAGCCAGCATTAGCATGCGCAAGCGCCGCCCGATCGAACGGAACGGCTGGCCGCAGGAAGCCCAGGCGAGGACCGGTTCTGGTCGAGGCTGGAGCGAACCAGAGCATCAATCGTGATCCGCCGCCTCACGAGGAGCTGCGCATTCCTGCAAGCCTTCGAAGGAGATCAGCTTCCCGGCGATAGCACTTGCGGCAACAGTCGGCGGGCTTGCAAGCCAAACGCCGCCTGGTCCGCCGCGGCCGGGGAAGTTACGGTTGATGGCGCTGACGGTCACCTGCTCAGGGCGCGTGGATGTGCCTGGACCGCAATTGGCGCAGGCGCCGCAGGCCGGCTGGAGAAGCTGGGCGCCGACCCTCTCAAAGGTCTCCAGGTATCCCCTGGCCTCGCAATAGTCCCGCACCGCCGTCGTGCCGAACTGCAGATACAGTTCCACGCCTTTTGCGACGCGCAGCCCGCGCTCCGCGGCCCAGGCCAGCACCTCGTGATAGCGGTCGAAGTCTTCGCGTTTGCCGGCGGTGCAGGAACCGCCATAGGCGATGTCGATCCGGATGGGCGAGGCAAGGGTGTCGAGCTCCAACCCATGACCCGGATCGCCGGGCGCGGCCACCATGGGCGAGAGCCGGGACAGATCGACCGTGATCCAGCCGGCATAGCTCGCCCCGGGATCGCTCCGCATCCAGGGCTCGATCGGGATATCGAGGCCGCGCCGCTCGCGCAGAAAACGCCGCGTCTCTTCGTCCGGCTCGACGATGCCGCTGAAACCGCCCAGCTCGGCCGTCATGTTGGTCAGCGTGGTCCGCTCGTCCGTGTTCAGCCCCGCGATCCCAGGGCCGCCGAACTCGAAGATCTTGCCCACGCCCTCGCCGGCGCGCAGGGAAGGCAGCGCGAGGAGATGCAGCACCAGATCCTTCGCCGTGACGCCACGCGGTAGCGTGCCTTCCAGCTCGATCCGTAGCACGGATGGAACAGCGAGCCGGACGGCGCTCGTCGTCATGGCATTGGCCATGTCCGTCGTTCCCACTCCGAAGGCCAGGCAGCCCAGTGCTCCGCTGTGGGGCGTATGGGAATCCGTCCCGGCGATGAGTTGGCCGGGAAGGGCGTATTGCTCCGCCATCAGGGCGTGGGAAATGCCTTCCGAACCCTCACCGCCGGGCAGGTAGCCATGGTCGCGCAGGCCATGCTCGGCGACAAAGGCGCGGTGCGCCTCGGACAGTGCCCGGACCTGCGGCAACAGGCCGCGCGCCACATGGGCGGCGCTGCGGTGCGCGTAGGAGTAGTGGTCCTCGAAGGTGAGGATGGTGTCCGGGTCCCGGAGCGTCAGGGCCCCGCCGAAGGCTTCGCGCAGCATGAAGCGGCACATGGCCGTGTAGATGTCGTGGATGAAGCGGAAATCCGGCCGCACGAAGGCGCTCTGCCCCGGCGCCAGCCCCGTCGCAATTCCCGGAACGGCAAGGGCGTGCCGCGCCAGGATCTTCTCGGCCAGGGTGAGCGGCCCCGGCGGCACCGCTCCCGCCAGCGCAGCCATGCCCAGCCGCTCGCGGCCATAGTTCAGTAGCCCACCGGCACGGAGGACTGCGGCGGCCACGGGGTCCCGGTCCGCGACAAGCTCCTCCACCTCGATCGCTTCGCCGCGGCGGATGCGCTCGACCAGGCCGAGGTCGATCGAGGTGAAAAGGCCGAGATTGTCGGCATTCTGGCGGTAGATGCGTTCGAAGCTCTCGGCGATGACGAGGCGGATGCCGGCCATCCGCTCTGCCAGCGGGGAGTGCTCGCGCGAGGAGCCTTTGCCATAGCGGGCCCCTCCCACCGTGACGGAAAAGCCGCCCTGCCGCACCGCCCCCACCCCGATGGGCAGCGCATCCCCGGCCTTCACCCCCGTATAGGCGTGGTCCGCCAGCCGCTCGTCGAAATAAACGAGGGAAGGAAGAGGGGTGATTTCATCGGTGGAGACGTCGGTCCTCAGCGACCCGGCCGAGGCCAGGTCCAGATCCTGCCCGCCGAGTTGCCCCGCGACCGCGGCAGGATCGGTGGACAGGATGAGGATCCGTCCAGGCAGGGAGAGCATGGTCATTCGGCCGCCTCGGGCAGGCTGGCGGAGGCCCAGAGCGTGCCGGCGGCGACCATGGTGGCGATCTCCGCCTCGCTGAGCCCGGCCTCCCGCGCGACATCCGCGCTGTGCTCGCCGCTCCGGGGTGGCTGGCGGCGGATGCCCATGCGCCGCCCATCAAGCGAGATGGGAAGGCCGGGCAAGCCTGCGGCGGGCTGTGCCGGCACGCCGCCGGGCGCACCCTGCGCACTGGAAAGCTCGGTTTCGAGCAGGCCGCCGGAGGCGCGCAGATGCGGGTCCTCAAACAGATCGGCCGGCCGGGCGATCGGCGCGAAGGGCAGGCCCAGCGCCTCGCAGCGCGCCATCAGCGCGGCCTTGGGAAGGCTGCGGAAGACGGCCGCGACGCGGGGCAGGTAGCGGGAACGGTCGGCCACACGCTGGGACTGGGTGGCGAGGGACGGATCGGCCAGCAGATCCTCAAGCCCGAAGGCCTCGCAGAAGCCACGCCACTGCGTCTCGGTCACCACCCCGACAAAGACCTGCTCGCCCGGGTCGGCGCTGTCGAACACGTCATAGACCGACCAGGGCTTCTGCATGGCGGGATCGGCGAAGGGGGGCGGGTTGCGCCCCGAAATGGCGGCGCCGGCCATGTGCTGCGCCATCAGCACCATGTTGGTCTCGAAGAGGCCGGACTGCACATGAGCGCCACGGCCCGTCGTCTCCCGCTGGCGCAGCGCGGCCAGGATGCCGATGACCCCGAAGAGACCGCCCATGATGTCGTTGACCGAGGCGCCGGCCCTCAGCGGCTGGCCGGGCGGGCCGGTCATGTAGGCCAGGCCGCCCATCATCTGCACCACCTCGTCCAGCGCGGCGCGATGCTCATAGGGGCCGGGCAGGAAGCCCTTGCAGGAGCAATAGACGAGCTGCGGGTTGAGCGCGGACAGCGCCTCATAGCCGAGGCCGAGCTTGTCCATGGCGCCGGGCCGGAAGTTCTCCACCACGACATCCGCCTGCGCCGCCAGCTTGCGGACCAAGTCGAGGCTGGCCGGCTGCTTCAGGTCCAGGCTCAGGCTGCGCTTGTTGCGGTTGAAGGAGGGGAAGAAGCCGACCGCGGCCCCCATCAGGCGGCGTGTGTTGTCGCCGTCCGGCCCGGGCTCCACCTTCACCACTTCGGCACCGAGATCGGCCAGGACCATGGCGCAGCTCGGCCCCATGATCATGTGGGTGAATTCCAGCACGCGGATGCCGCTCAGGGGGCCGGGCTTCGTGGTCTCGCTCATGATCAGCTCCGTCAGGCGGCGCGGCGCGCGGGTTGGAAGGTGCGGGGAATGCCGGCGGCGGCCACGCGGCCGGACAGTGGCTCACCGGGAAGGCCGGCGCGCAGCGGCTCGCGCGCCGCGATCAGGGCCGCGAGGTCGACACCGGTGTCGAAGCCCTCGGATTCCAGCAGGTAGACGAGGTCTTCGGTGTTGATGTTGCCCACCGATCCCGGGGCGAAGGGGCAGCCGCCCAAGCCGCCAAGCGCGGCATCGAAGCCGCGCACGCCTTCTTCCAGCGCGGCCAGAACATTCGCGAGGCCTGTGCCCATCGTGTCGTGCAGGTGCAGGTTTCCGAACCGCTCCGCGCCGACCACGCCGCGCACCGCCCGCACCAGCCGCCGGACCTGGGCAGGGGTGGCATAGCCCAGCGTGTCCGCCAGGGCGACAACATCGGCCCCGGCCTCCGCCAGTTCCGCCGCGAGGGCCACCACCTCCTCCTCTGGGACCATGCCCTGAAGCGAGCAGCCGAAGGCAGTGGAGATGCCGGCCTCGATCCGTGGCGCCGCCTCGCCCAGGGAGCGGGCCCATTCAACGATACCGCGGAAGGCGTGGACCTGCTCCACCCGGCTGCGCCGGACATTGGAGCGGCTATGCGCCTCGCTGGCGGAAACAGGGATGACCAAGGTCTGCGCCCCGGCCGCAGCGGCATTCTGCGCCCCGCGCAGGTTCGGCGCGAGCGCGACGGCACGGACCGACGGATGGCGCTGGCGCACGGCACGCACAACCTCCGCGGCATCGGCCATCTGCGGCATCGCGGTGGGGGGCACAAAGCTCGCCACGTCGATCTCCCGCAGCCCGGCCCCCGCCATGGCGGCGATCCAGTGCAGCTTCGCCTCGGTCGGCATGATCGCGCGGCTGTTCTGCAGCCCGTCGCGCGGCCCCACCTCGCGCACCAGCACGGCGGGCCTGTCCGGCATGTTCCTCATGGCGCCATCATGCCCCCGCAGATGGCGCGGAAGAAGCGCCATTTCGCGGCCCCAGCGTGCGCGGTTGGCGCACGCTCGCCAGAAGGTGGTCGCGCAGGAGCCGGGCGGGTGGGGGAAGGGTTTCCGCGGGCCTGGCCACCAAGCGGAGGCTCCGTCGTGCCCAGGCTTCCCGCAACGCGACCGCCTTGAAACCGGCCAGTCCGAGGCTTCCGCGCACCAGCCCGTCCGGCATGATGGTGAGGCCCAGCCCGGCCGCCACCAAGCTGCGCGCCGCGTCTGTGCCCACCACATGAAAGCGGAAGACCAGGCTGCGCCCGAGCCTTCGGGCCTGCTCCTCCAGCAGGAGGGACAGCGCCCCACCTTCCTGCACGCCGATGAGCGGGTGGTCCAGCACCTCGGCGAAGTGCAGGCCCGGCCGGGCGGCGAGATCATGCCCCCGCGGCACCAGGACGACGAGCTGGTCCCGCCGCCATGGCCAGCTCTGCAATGGCGCCGGCACCTCGCCAGCACCCGTGACCAGTCCAAGATCGGCGCGCCCCTCCATGAGGTCATGCAGCACGGTGGAGCTCGCCTCCTCCCGGAGTTCCACGCGTATTCCTGGCCGCTCCTCCAGGAAGGCGGCGAGCAGGGGGCCAAGGTCAGGGCCGCCGATGACGGAGGAGGTCGCGTGCAGGCGGACATGTCCCTGCCCCCCGGCGGCGAAGGCCCGCAGGTCATCCGCCATGCGCGCCGACAGGTCGAACAGCGCCCGCGCATGCTGTGCGACAGCCTCTCCCACCACTGTCGGGCGCACCCCGCGCGCGCCCCGCTGGAGGAGAGGCAGGCCGCAAGCTTCCTCCAGGAGGCGGAGGCGCTTGGCGGCCGCCGAGCTGGCGATGCCGCAGCGCAGCGCGGCGCGGGTGATGCTGCCGAGCTCCACCGCGGCCAGGAAAAGCCGCAGCGTCACCCAATCCGCCTGAACACCCTGCATCTCTGCCCCGCCACGCTTCCCATTCTCCCCCCCTGGATACTGCGCCAGGGGCACGGGGACCGAGAAGCCAAGCTTGGCGCCCGCATGCACCCTGCTCTAGACGGGGGGGATTGAAGGAGGCCGACCGGCTCAAGCCGGCGGCAGGAGGAAGCGCAATGAAGAGGCGTCAGTTTTTGTTGGCCGGTGCCGGCGTGCTCGCCGCGCCACGCCTCGCCCTCGCCCAGGGCCGTGCGGTGCTGCGGGTCATCCCGCAGGCGGATCTGGCGGTGCTGGACCCCGGAATCACGACCGCGACCGTGACCCGAAACCATGGCTTCATGGTCTTCGACACGCTCTACGGCATGAACGCGGCCGGCGAGCCCGTGCCGGAGATGGTGGGCGCACAGGAGGTTTCCGACGAGGGAAAGGTCTGGACCCTGCGGCTGCGCGACAGCCTTCGCTTCCATGACGGCGAGCCGGTGCGGGCAGCGGATTGCGTGGCCAGCCTGCGACGCTGGGCCCGGCGCGACCCCTTCGGCAAGACGCTGATGGCGGTGACTGACGAGCTCTCGGCCGTGGATGACCGCACGCTCCGCTTCCGCCTGAAACGCGCCTTTCCGCTGCTGCCCCAGGCCCTGGCGAAGACGACCCCCTATACGCCTTTCATCATGCCGGCCAGGATTTTGCCGACCGATCCGAACGCTCCCGTCTCAGAAGTGATCGGAAGCGGGCCATTCCGCTTCATGCCGGGCGAGCGCCTTCCGGGCGCGCGGGTGGTCTATACCCGGTTCGATGGCTACGTTCCGCGTTCTGATGGCACGCCGGGAATCTCCACTGGCCCGAAGGTCGTCCATGTCGAGCGTGTCGAGTGGCAGATCATCCCTGATGCCTCCACGGCGCAGGCCGCGATGCAGCAAGGCGAGGTGGACTGGTGGGAAAGGCCGATCCCCGACCTCCTTCCTCTCCTTCGTCGCGACCGATTCTTGAAGGTGGAGATCACCAACCGGTCAGGCACGATGGCCTTCCTGCAGTTCAATCATCTCTATCCGCCCTTCAACAACGTCGCGATCCGCCGGCTGGTTCTCTCCGCCATCAACCAGGAAGATTACGCTGCGGCGATGGGCGGATCCGATCCTTCCCTCCACGGCGGCAAGGTTGGCATCTTCCTGCCGGGCGCCCCCATGGCCACAGAGGCGGGGCTTGAGGCGATGGCCGGGCGCACCGATTTCGATCAGCTTCGTCGCGAGCTGGCCGAGGCGGGCTACAAGGGCGAGCTCGTTGTGATGCTGGTTGGCACGGACAGCCCGGTGAACAACGCCGCGAGCGAGGTGACGGCCGACCTTCTGCGCAAGATGGGCTTCAACGTTGACTACCGGGCGATGGACTGGGGCAGCGTGGTACAGCGGCGCACCAGCCAGCAGCCCCCCGACAAGGGAGGCTGGAACCTCTTCGCCGTCAGTGCCGATGGGGATTATTTCCAAGATCCGACGGTCGTGCCCGCCATCCGCGCCAACGGTAAGGATGCCTGGATAGGTTGGCCGGATAGCCCGGCTATCGAGGCCCTGTATCGCGACTGGTTCCTCGCACCCGATCAGGATCAGAGAAAAGCCATCGCGCGGGAACTGCAGCTTCAGACGCTCAAGGACGTGACGTGGATTCCTGTCGGCCAAGTGTTCCTGCCCACTGTGGTCCGAAAGGACGTTTCCGGCATGCTGCCGGGCTTCATCAAGTTCTGGAACGTCAGGAAGGTCTAGCTCGGCCCGAAAATTGGCGCGGTTTAGACATCGGCGAATAGAGGACCTCATCGCCTAGGCCCTGTTAGCACCATCCGCTCACCTCTCCCCTGCCTCCACAGCAGAGAGGTCAGCGATCAGGAGCTGGCAGGATCTAGATGCCGCTTCCGAGTGTGGCGGCCGTGATAGTGGTGAACCCCAAACAGAAAAGTCGCGCCGCAGGAGAAGCATTTCCCTGTCAGCTGATCTGTTGGCGCTGGCATAAAACCCTCCGCGGTCGCGTCACGCGGCCGCCAAAGCGTCTTCCACGGCCTCGGGGTGCTTGGCGGTCACCTTGAGCAAGGTGCGCGCCGCGGGATCCGGCCGGCGCAGGCCTTCCCCTTGCGGCCCGGCCCGGCCGGGCCGAGCGGCGGATCCACGACTATCGCCGCCACGGCAGGCTTGACCTAAGTTGCTACGCGCCGCCCTGGCCCAGGGTGCCACTGGGCGCCGGAGTCGAGCGGAACTCAAGGAAGCGTAGCGTCCCTCATTCGGTCCGGTCGGGCCATCCCCCCGCGTGCGCCGAGGGCGGTAGCAAGGGACTGGCAGACGCCGCGCAATTCTCCCACGATCTCCTCCTGCCGTCGCGTGATCTCGGGCAAGGCGCCGCCAAGGCCGATCGAGAGCGGCGGCTGCCCAGGCAGCGGCGGCAACATCATCCCGATCACACCAACGCCCCGCTGCACCGTGGCATTGCCTATGGCCCAGCCGCGCTCGCGGCTGCGGCGGATGTCCTCCAGGAAGGCCGACTGGCCGAGGCGGAAGGCGGGGTTGGCCTCCTCCGCATTGGCGCGGCGCAGCAGGCGGGCAACGGCCTGGTCGCTCAAGGGCAGCAGCAGCGCCTTCCCCATGCCGGTCCGGCAGATCGGGCGGGCCATTCCGGCATGCGGTTCGTTCTCGCCCGTACCCTCCCGCAGCAGGGAGAGGATGTAGCGCACGCGCGTCGCCTGCTGCATGCCGATCAGCACGGTGAAGCCGGTCCGCGCACGGAGCCCATCCATCAGGCGCAGCAAGCTGCCATGGCCGATCAGCCGGTCCTGGAGCCAGGCACCGAGCAGCATGACTCGCAGTGTCGGCCGGAAGGTCCGGTCCGCCGGCACCTGCTCCAGATAGCCGAGTTGGGTCAAGCTCTGCAGCAGCATCGACGTGCTGGACTGAGGATAGCCCAGGCGCCGGGCGATGGCGGCGGCGGTCGCCGGTTCGTGCGTCTCCGCGAACATCTCTAGCACCTCCAGTGTGCGCCGCAGCGACTTGATGGTGCTGTTCGCCTCGTCGCCCGCAGCTGCTGCGGGACTGGCCATGCAGGGCCTCCATTAAACATCACATACATGATGGGTCGTTTCCTGCAGTACGGCTCTATAGTCCCCGCAAGCAACAGCAATTGGGGAAACGTGATGCCGGTGCCGTCAGTTCCGTAGAGCCTCCGTACTGCATCGCACCACCGGCGCAATCCCTCTGCATTCCATCAGGCAATCGCCCTGGAACCAGCCTTCCGGGACGACAGGCCGCTTGTGAGCGAAGGACGTATCATGGCCGAGCAAGGCGCTATCGAGCGGGATCTCTCCGCGCTGCAGTTCCGTGACTGGATCGGCCGCAGCACGAGCACCGAGGACGACATCACTGTGTCCGCCGTGCGCCGCATCGCCGTCACCTTCGACCGGCCCGCCGACACCTACGGACACGGCGACGCGCTGCCGCCGCATTGGTACTCCATGTTCTTCCCGGCCCTGGCGCGGCAGTCGGAACTCGGCCACGACGGCCATCCGCGCAAGGGCGACTTCCTGCCGCCCGTGCCGCTGCCGCGGCGCATGTTCGTCGGTCGGCGCGTGCGGTTCCCCGGCGCGCTGCGCGTCGGCGACCATGCCGTGAAGCGCTCCGAGATCGCGGCCGTGACACCGAAGCTCGGGCGCTCCGGCACCATGGTCTTCCTGACGGTGCGCCACACCATCTCCGTCTCCGGCAAGCCGGTGGTGATCGAAGACCAGGAGGTGGTGTACCGCGAGGCGGCCGCCCCCGGCGCGGGCCTGCCGCAGAAGGCGCCAACGCCGCCACCCGAGGGCGCAGCCTGGCGGGAAACAGTGTTCCTCGATCCCGTGCTGCTCTTTCGCTACTCCGCCATCACCTGGAACGGCCACCGCATCCATTACGACGCGGACTATGCGCGGGAGAAAGAGGGCTACCCGGCCTGCGTGCAGAATGGCGGCCTGACCGTGCACCTGCTCGTTGACGCTGCGATCCGGCACAGCGGGAAGCGCCCGGCCGGGCTCACCGCGCGTCTGTCGCAGCCGCTCTTCGTCGGCCAGAACATGGTGCTCGCCGGGCATGACGTGGAGGATGGACGGCTCGCCACCTGGGCTGAGACCGAAAGCGGCGGACTCGCCGCCAGCGTCGAACTGCACATGCCGGCATGAGCACAGGGGCGAACTTGCCGCTCTGGCGCTCCCTGCTCTTCGTGCCTGCGAACGAGCCGCGCTTCGTCGCCAAGGCGCATACGCGCGGGGCGAATGCAATCATCCTCGACCTGGAGGACTCCGTCGCACCGGACAGGAAAGCGGCAGCGCGCGGCGGCCTGCGGGAGGCCATGGTCACAGTAGGCCAAGCGGGCGCAGATGTCTGTGTGCGCATCAACCGACCGCTAGATCTGGCGACAGCCGACATCGCCGCTGCGGTCGCACCGGGCGTGGCCGCGCTGGTCGTACCGAAGGTCATGGGGCCGGAGCACCTGCGCCTGCTCGGCGAGGTGGTGACGGAGCGGGAAGCCGCGGCAGCACTGCCCATCGGCACCACGCGCTTCGTCACGCTGGTGGAGGACGCGGACGCGCTGCAGCGCATCGCGGCCATTGCCGCGGCGCCGCGCGTGGTTGCGCTCGCGGTGGGCGGCGAGGATCTGGCGACCGACCTGGATGCAGTGCCAGGCGCGGACAGCCTCTATGTCGCGAAGATGCTCGGCGTGTATGCGGCACGCGCCGCCGGAGTGCTGCCGCTCGGCACGCTCGGCAGCGTCGCCGGAACGAGTGACGACGAGGCGTTCCGCACCATGCTGCGCCGGTCGCGCGGCTTAGGCTTCGCCTGCGCCACCTGCGTGCACCCCGCGCAGATCGCCGCCATCAACGAGGAATACGGGCCGCGCGCAGAAGCCGTGGCGCAGGCTCGCCGGGTCATCGAGGCCTTCGAGGCTGGGCTGGCTCGCGGCAGCGGGGCGGTCGCACTGGACGGCAGGATGATCGACCTGCCCGTGGCCGAACGGGCCCGCCGCCTGCTGGCGCGCGCCCAGAGCTCGGCATCCCGGCAGCAACCCGCCAACGCCGCGCCCTGAAGGAGTCCTCCATGCTCTCGAACAAGCCGCTGAGCGGCATCACCGTCGTAGAGATCGGCCACAGCATCGCCGCCCCCTATGCGGGCATGATCCTGGCCGGGCTCGGCGCGAACCTCATCAAGGTGGAGTCACCCGGGAGCGGTGATTATGCCCGCAGCTGGGGCCCGCCCTTCTGGGACGGCGCGGCGCCGCATTTCGCCGCCATGAACCGCAACAAGCGCGGCGTCACCGTCGACATGAACGACCCGGCCCAGCGCGCGCGGCTGGAGGCGCTGATCATCGACGAGGCGGATGCCGTCATCTGCAACCTGCGGCCCGGCTCGATCGACCGGCACGGCCTGGGAGGCGACGCCCTGGTGGCTCGTAAGCCCGGGCTGATCTACTGCGACATCGGTGCCTTCGGCAGCGGCGGCCCGCTCTCCGGCCTGCCGGGCTACGACCCGCTGATGCAGGCCTTTGGCGGGCTGATGAGCATCACCGGCGAGGCCGAGGGGCGGCCGCCGATCCGCGTGCCGATCTCGATGGTGGACATGGGCGCCGGGCTCTGGGCGGCGGTCGGCATCATGGGGGCGCTGCTGGAGCGCAACCGGACCGGGCAAGGCGGCCGGATCGAGACCTCGCTCTATGAGACCGCCCTGGCCTGGACCGCGATCCCCATCGCCAGCGTGCTCATCGCCCCGCGCGTGATGAAGCCGCAGGGCTCGGGCGCCAGCGGCATCGTGCCGTACCAGGCCTTCCTGGCGACCGATGGCTGGATCGTCATCGGCGCGGGGAATGACAACCTGTTCCGCAAGCTGGCCCGCGCGCTGGCGCGGCCGGACCTGGAAGCCGATCCGCGCTTCGCCACCAATGCCGACCGCGTCCGCAACCGCGAGATCCTCGTGCCCCTGCTGGAGGTGGAGGTGGCGCAGCGGAGCATCGCGGAGATGCGGGCGCTGCTCGACGAGGCGGGCGTGCCGAACGCGCCGGTGCAGCGCATCGACCAGGTCGTGGAGGAGCCCCATGCCAGGGCGCTCGGGATCATCCAGCCGGGCCCCGAGGGGGCGCTGCCAACGGTCGGCCTGCCGCTGCGCTTCGACGGCGCCCGCCCTCCCTATGAGCGCGCCGCGCCGCGGCTGGGCCAGCACACCGACGAACTTCCCGACCCGGCGTCCGAGGCGGCGGGCACCTGACGCACATATCGGCCGAAGCCGTCTTCCAGGAGAATGAACATGGACACGAATCCGTCGAGCATGACCACGCCGGACGGGCTGGTCTGCCTGCCCATCGGCGAGGACTACAAGGAAATCCGCGAGAGCGTGCGCCGTGTCTGCGCGGGCTTTCCCGCGGAGTACTGGCGCAAGCTGGATGAGGCGGAGGCCTACCCGACCGACTTCATCAACGCGCTGACCGAGGCGGGCTTCCTGGCCGCGTTGATCCCCGAGGAATACGGCGGCACCGGCCTCCCCCTGCGCGCCGCCTCGGTGATCCTCGAGGAAATCTGCGCCGCGGGCTGCCATGCCGCCGCCGGTCACGCGCAGATGTACATCATGGGCACGCTGCTGCGGCATGGCAGCGAGGAGCAGAAGCGCCGCTACCTGCCCGAGATCGCGGCTGGTCGGCTCCGCCTCCAGGCCTTCGGCGTCACCGAGCCGACCACCGGCTCCGACACGACGCAGCTCAAGACGCGGGCGACCAGGACGGAGGCGGGATACCGACTCAACGGGCAGAAGGTCTGGACCTCGCGCGCGCTGCACTCCGACCTCATGCTCGTCCTCGCCCGCACTACTCCGGCGAGCGAGGTGAAGCGCAAGACCGACGGCATCTCCACTTTCCTGATCGACATTCGCCAGCACCTCGGCAAGGGCCTCACGATCCGCCCGCTGAAGGCGATGCTGAACCACCACACCACCGAGGTCTTCTTCGACGACCTCGACATCCCGGCGGACAGCCTGATCGGCGAGGAAGGAAAGGGCTTCCGCTACATCCTGGATGGGATGAACGCCGAGCGCGTGCTGACCGCCGCCGAGGCGGTGGGCAACGCCCGCTGGTTCATCCGCACAGCGACCGCCTATGCCAAGGAGCGCGTGGTCTTCGGTCGGCCCATCGGGCAGAACCAGGCGATCCAGTTCCCCATCGCCCAGGCCTATGCCCAGTCGGAAGCGGCCGACATGATGGTGCGCCGGGCCGCCGCGCTCTTCGAGGCCGGGCAGCCCTGCGGCGCCGAGGCGAACATGGCGCGCTACCTGGCCGCCGAATGCGCCTGGAACGCGGCCGAGGCCTGCATGACGACCTATGGCGGCTTCGGCTTCGCCCGGGAGTATGACGTCGAGCGCAAGTGGCGGGAGGCGCGGCTGTCCCGCACGGCGCCGGTCTCCACCAACCTCATCCTCTCCCACGTGGCCCAGCACACGCTGGGGCTGCCGCGCTCCTACTGAGCAGGGAGGCGGGACAGAATGGTCACCTCCCTGACACAGGCGCTCGGCGCCTTCGTCGCCGGGTTGCGGCCCCAGGCGGTGCCGGAGGAAGCGCGGGCGGTCGCGCGCACCGGCTTCATCGACTGCATCGGCGTGATGCTGGCCGGGGCGTCGGAGCCGGCCGTCGGCATCCTGCGGGAGGTGATCGGGGACGGCGGCGGGGCGGAGGCATCACTCCTGCTCGGCGCCGATCGCGCCGCCGCCGCCAACGCCGCCTGGATCAACGGCACCGCGGCGCATGTCCTGGACTACGACGACGTCGCGCAGCGCGGCCACCCCAGCACCGTCCTGGTGCCCGCCGTGCTGGCGGAAGGCGAGGCGCTCGGGGCCGATGGCGCCCAGATGCTCGCCGCCTATGTCGCGGGCTACGAGGTCTGGGCCGAACTGGTGCGGCATGATGCCGACTACCACCACGAGAAGGGCTGGCACCCGACGGGCGTCTTCGGCGCCATCGGTGCCGCGGCCGCCTGCGCCAGCCTGCACGGGCTTGATGCCGATCGGGCCACGACGGCCATCGCTCTCGGAGCTTCGCAGGCAGGCGGCGTGATCGCCAACTTCGGCAGCATGGCCAAGCCGTTCCACGCCGGTCGCGCGGCGCATGCGGGCGTCGTCGCGGCGCGGCTGGCACGGGCCGGAATGACCGCCTCGGCGGATGCCGTCGAGCATCCGCGCGGCTTCCTGAGGGCCATCTCGCCCCGGGGCAGGCTGGACGACCTGGCGCCGGGCGCGGGCTTCGGCCGGGACTGGCGCATCGTGACCGACCGCCTGAGCATCAAGAAGTACCCGATCTGCTACTTCGCCCACCGCGCGGCGGACGCGATGGTCGATCTGGTCCAGGCCGAACGGCCGGACCCGGGGGCGGTCGCGCGGATCGAGGTCCATATCGGGCGCCCGCAGGCGGCAGTGCTGCGCAACGACCTGCCGCAGACCGCGCTGGAGGCGAAGTTCAGCGCGCAGTTCGCCATGGCCGCAGGGCTGGCGAGCGGCTGGATCGGCCTGCGGGAGCTGACGGATTCCTACGTTCAGCGCCCGGACATCCAGGACCTGATGCGCCGCGTGACGGTGCTGCCGAGCGACGATCTCGACCCGGCGCTGCCCGGCTACGCGCGCGCCGACAGCGTCGGCGTGGTCATGCGGGACGGCCGCCGCTTCGACAGCGCGCCGGTCCATCGCCCGCGCGGCCATGCCACGGCGCCGCTGCGGGAGGACGAACTCCGCGCGAAGTTCACGGACTGCCTGGCCTCAGCGGGCGCGGAGGCCGAGGCGGCACAGCTCTACGAGGTGCTGCGCCATCTGGAGGCGCTGCCCTCCGCCCGCGCCCTTGCTGCCCTGCGCTCCCAGGCCCGCGTCCGACCAGGCCCCGCCTGAGGCGCCAACCCACTCCCGAGGAAACAACCCATGATCACCAAGCGCACCCTGCTTCAGAGCGCCATCGCTGGCGCTCTCCCTCTGCTCGCGAGGCCCGCGCGGGCCGCCGCCTATCCGGACCGCCCGATCCAGTTGGTGGTGCCCTTCACGCCCGGCGGCGGCGCCGACACCCTCGCCCGCATGGTCGCGCAGCCGATGACCAAGAAGCTTGGCCAATCGATCGTGGTAGAGAACCGGCCGGGCGGCGGCACCACGATCGGTTCCGGCCTCGTCGCCCGCGCCGCGCCAGACGGCTACTCGCTGCTGGTCGGCACCGGATCGCTGGTGATCAACCAGTTTTTCATGCCCAACGTGTCCTATGACTTCACCCAGGACTTCGCGCCGATTGGCCTGTTCGCGCGGATCCCCTTCGTGCTGGTGGTCAACCCCAACCTGCCGGTCAGGAGCGTGTCGGAACTGATCGCCTACGCGAAGCAGCACCCGGGAAAATTGAACTTCGCCTCCTATGGCACGGGAAGTCCCGCGCATCTGACCGGTGAGCTCTTCGCGCGCGTCGCGGGAATCCAGATCGAGCACGTTCCCTATAGCGGCACCGCGCCCGCCCTGGTGGACGTGGTGGCAGGCCGGGTCGGGATGATGTTCAGCACCATCCTCCCGGCGGCGCCGCAGATCGAGGACGGGAGGCTGCGTGCCCTGGCCGTGACCTCGGATAACCGCGTTCCCGCCCTTTCCTCCCTACCCACGATGATGGAGGCGGGCATCAAGGACTTCGAGTCGACGGGCTGGAACGGGTTGCTCGCTCCCGCAGGCACGCCGCAGCCCATTGTGGAGCGCTTGAACGACGAGCTGAAGGACGCCCTCACCCAGCCGCAGCTGAAGCGGGAGCTCCACTCCCAGGGCCATATCCTGCCGGCCCGCAACCGGCCCGAGGACCTGCGCGATCTCATGCAGGCAGAGGCCGCGAAATGGTTGAAGATCATCCAGGAGGTGAAGCTCGCCGTGAACTGAGGCGCGGGGATGCTCCCCTGCCTCCCCATATGCCTCTGGTCGGACCCTCCCTCGCAGCGGGGAGGGATGCGGGCGAGCAGGCAGGCATCCGCTGCACAGGTCCATCCCCCCACTTGGGTCAGCTCCGTCTCTAGGCATGGAGCTGAGGGGTATTTAGCACACGGAAAGGTGAAGAGGCCCTCAAATGGCACTCCCAAGCCTGCCCCGGGTAGCGCGCGGTCCCGGATTGTCCCAAAGGCCGCCCGCTGGCGAAACGGAGGACGGACCGCAGATGGCCCGCCCGGAGCATGGGAGGCATTCCACACAACTCAGGCCCACATAGACTGTTCCGTGAGAGGCAACATCCTATGGCATGCCTCCATGCGCTCCGCCGGAACACTCATTCGCATCAACCGCGCTCCCGTCCTAACCCTGTGGGCGGTGGTTGCGGAATGGCTGCGCGATCCGTCCGACAGGGCGTTCAGCCTCGCCAGCCACGTGGCGGGCGTCGCCGCTCGTGAAGGCACGGCGCCTCGGCACCGCCGATGCTGCCTAACGAGCCGGACATGCATCACGTCGGTCGGAGTACAGGCCTTTGCGAATCCTTGTGCTGGGTGCGAGTGGCTTCATCGGCGCATACGTGGCGGCATGTCTCCGCGTCCGCGGCCATGAAGTCCTGCCTTGCGGCCGCAACACGACGGCGCTCCGCCTCCGGTTTCCGAGCAGCCACGTGGTGCGCGCGGACCTTGCTCGGGACAAGGCCTCGGACTGGCAAGGACGCCTCGGCAAGGTCGATGCCGTGGTCAACGCCGTAGGAGCGCTCGAAGGAAAGCTCGAGGTCCTGCAGGGCTCCGGCCCCGCCGCCTTGTTCGATGCCTGCGCGGAGGCGGGCATTCCCTGCGTAGTGCAGGTCTCCGCACTCGGTGCGGCGGACGGGACAACGCGCTTCCTGGCCACCAAGCGGGTGGCGGACGAACATCTGCTCCGGCTCCGACGTGAAGGCGGGCGCCGGGGGTGGACCGTGCTGCGGCCGTCCCTCGTTATCGGCCGGGGCGGCTACAGCACCGGGCTCTTCTGCGCGCTAGCCGTGCTGCCGCGGCCCGCCGGGCTGGGCCGGGGCGACTGGCAGGTCCAGCCGGTCCATGTCGCCGACCTCGCTCGCGCTGTCGCCGATATCGTCGAGGCGGGCGAGGCGCCGCCGCTGCTCGATCTCGTCGGGCCGGAGGCTATGGGCACCGATCGGCTGACCGCGATCCTCCGGGGCTGGCTCGGCCTGCCGGAGCGGCGCCCGGTCAGCATCCCTGAGGGTCTGCTCCGTGCTGCCGCGCGCATCGGGCGCCTGGTCCCCGGCTCTCCCCTGGCGCCAGAGACGCTCGACATGCTCGCGCGGGGCAACACCGCCGACCCGGCCCCGATCAGGGCGGCCCTGGGATGGTCGCCGAGGCCACTGGCCGAGGCCCTCGCGGCGGAGCCGTCCGTCGCCGCCGACCGCACCCATGCCCGGATGGCCGTGATCCGCCCGGTGCTCCGGTTTCTCCTCGCCAGCATCTGGATCGGGACGGCCTATGTCTCGGCCTTCGTCACGCCGCGTGCGGTCAGCGACGCCCTGACGGCCGGGCTTGGCCTGCATGGCCTGGCCTCATCCATGGCGCTGTGGGGCGGCGTCGCGCTTGATCTCGCCGTGGGCGTGGCGGTACTCGCCCTGCCGCGCCAGACCGCGCTGGTGTGCATAGTCCAACTCGCCGTTACGCTGCTCCTCACGGTGCTCGCCACCGCGGCCTTCCCCGGCGCCTGGGCGGACCCGTTCGGCCCCTTGCTCAAGAATGCGGCGATCGTCGGGGCAGTGCTCGCCCTGCTTGCCGCCCGGGAGTGACTTATGGACACCTATTTTCTGCTCAAGTGGGTGCACATCATCAGTTCGACGCTGCTGTTCGGCACCGGGCTCGGCACCGCGTTCCACGGCTGGATGTCCCACCGCAGTGGGGATGTCCGTGCCACGGTGGCGGTCGGCCGCAGCGTGGTCCTTGCCGACTGGCTTTTCACCGCACCGTCCGTTGTTGTGCAGCCGCTTACCGGCTTCGCCATGATGTGGATGACGGGCATTCCGCTGACGACGCCCTGGGTCGTTGCGGCCCTCGTCCTCTACGCCCTCGTCGGCGCCTGCTGGCTCCCCGTGGTCTGGCTGCAAATCCGGATGCACCGACTGGCCGCGGAGGCCCTGGCCAGGGACGAGCCCCTGCCGCCGCTCTTTCACCGCTACGCCAGATACTGGTTCATCCTCGGCTGGCCCGCTTTCATCGGCGTGCTGGCGATCTTCTGGCTGATGGTCGCCAAGCCGGAACTCTGGTGAGAAGGGCACGGGAGTTCACCGCCACCGCCCGGCCGCCCCCCCCCGCGTTGAAAGTGACAAGGCATGGCTTCCATCGCCGGTGGCGCATTGCAAGCTGGTGCGTCCAAAGCCGCGCCATCGCTGGCCTGTTCGAATGGCCCGGCCAGCTGCGGCGCGATGCCTCTGACGAGCAACTGCACCCTATGAGGGGCCGAATTTCGGCTGGACGAGCAGCGCGGCCAAGCGGCTAGAGCTTTTTCCGTGAAACGGAGCGAACGGAAAAAGCTCTAGCCGCCTGCTTCGGCGATTTCTTCGCCCGTTCTGATGATCTCGTCGGACCGGGATCTACTCTGAATTCGGCAACAGCAGCGACCTCCAGGTGCGCTACGACATCGTGGACGGGCACACCATCGTGCAATTCCGCAGCACCGTGGACGAGACATGATTCCTGCCGACCTTGGGTGAGATCGACCTGGTCGGTGCCTTCCACCTCGCCGCCAGCGACTTCTACCTGGCCTGAGCCATCCGATCAGCGGAGGGCGGCGGCATGGCCATCACCTGCGCCTGACCACGCGCGGCGGTTGACAGTTCACAGGCGTTACGCCGTGCTCCTGTCGGGCGCCGCGTGACTTCCCGGAAGGAGCACTAAACGCGCCGGCTGAGGGAGCGCGGAGGCTGTCAGGCCCTCGCCCTGATCTCCGGCAGACGCTGCCGGACCTCGGCATCCCGCTCCCGCGGCCAGGCAAAGAAATTGAAGACATAGGGGTCGGAAGCCGCATAGTCGGAGGGATCCGGGCTGGCCCGTTGCATGGTCGCGCGGTCCAGGGCCGAGGCGGGCCACCACTGCCCATCCAGGGCGAAGCAGGTGATATAGTCCAGCGCATCCAGGAAGGCGGGCACCGCCCAGGTGGAGCCTTCCCTGTGCCGTTCCTCCAGTTCCAGCGTCAGGACCGGGCGACAGCGCCGCAGGGTGTCGCGCGCGCCTCGCAGGACCTCATATTCCGCGCCCTCCACATCGATCTTCATCGCGGTCAGGTCACGCAGGCCGAAGCTGTCGAGCGTAACGACCGGCACCTGGACCTGCTCGGCGCCAACGTGCGGGCCATAGCCCTCGAAGGTCTTGACCAGGGAAGCCCATTGCTCCTGCCGGACGCCCTCCACCACCGGCATGGACAGCGTCAGCTGGCCCGGCGCATCGCCCAGAGCCAGCGGGATCGGCTGGATCGACGCGATGCCCGCACAGGTGGCGGAAAACCGGGCAAAGGCGGCGGGCAGCGGCTCGAAGGCCAGGACATACGCGCCGGGAAGGCGGCTCAGCGGCAGGGCAAGAAGGCCGTCATGCGCGCCGACATCTACCAGGCTGCCGGGCCGGTGCAAGGCTGTCAGGAAGCGAAGCTCATTCATGGCGCCCATTCCGATCCTTCACACCGCAGTTTGGCGTTGCCGGATCAGGCGACACAAGCCACCGCGTCAGCAAAGTCCGTCCTGCGCGGATACACCACGGCCTGATTTGGCTCAGCCTCGCCGAGGGCAGGCGGCTGGGATCTCCATCTGCATGTCGATGGGCGTGATCTTCCTGGCCCACGCCAATGGCGTGCCGCTGGGCCTCGGGCAGCAACTCGGCATCCTGGGCATCATGCTGCTGACCTCCAAGGGCACCGCGACGGTCTCCGGTGGCAGCTTCGTCGTCTTCGCGGCCACGGTGACGGCCACTGGTGTCCTTCCGGTGGAAGGCTTGGCCATCTGTTCGGCGTCTATCGCTTCATGTCCATCGCCATTGCGACCACAACGTCATCGGCAACAGCATCACCACGGTGGTGACGGCGAAGATCTGTGGCGAGTTCGATGGGGAGCAATCCCGGCGTGCTTATGCCAAGCTGCGCGTGGGGAAAGCGTCGGCTGACGCCACGGGCGCCAGCTCCACCCGCCTTCGGTCACCTCTCAACCCAGCTGGAGATCCATGATGTCGGAGCCGACCGGACTGCATGGGGTCTATCCCTATCTCGTCTCGCCCGTCGACACGGAGGGGCGTGTGATGCGCGACGTGCTCGCCCGCCTGGTCGAGCACCTGATCGAGGCGGGGGTGCACGGGCTCACGCCGCTCGGCAGCACGGGGGAGTTCGCCTACCTGAACACCGCCCAGCGGCTGGAGATCGTCGAGGTGGTGGTACAGGCCGCGCGCGGGCGGGTGCCGGTGATCGCTGGGGTGGCCGCCACCACCATCCGCGACGGCGCCATGCTGGCGCGTGAGGTCATGGCCCGGGGCGCCGATGGCGTCCTGGCGATCCTCGAAGCCTATTTCCCGATCGCCGAGCAGGGGGTGGAGGACTACTTCCGCGCGGTAGCCGAGGCGACGGACGGGCCGGTGGTGCTCTACACCAACCCGCAGTTCCAGCGCTCGGACCTGTCGCTGCCGGTGATCCGCCGCCTCTCGACCGTTCCCAACATCCGTTACATCAAGGACGCCTCGACCAACACCGGGCGCCTGCTCTCCATCATCAACGAGACGGAGGGCCGCATGGGCGTGTTCGCCGCCTCAGCGCACATCCCCGCCTGCGTCATGATGATCGGCGGCGTCGGCTGGATGGCGGGGCCCGGCTGCATCATACCGCGCCAAAGCGTGAAGCTCTACGACCTGTGTCGCGCGGGCCAATGGGAAGCCGCGATGGCCCTGCAGCGGAAGCTCTGGGCGGTGAACCAGGCCTTTTCCAAGCATTCGCTGGCGGCCTGCATCAAGGGCGCGCTGGAAATCCAGGGCTTTCCTGTCGGCGCCCCTCTGCCACCCCAGGCGCCGCTGAGTGAGAGCGGGCGGGAGGAGGTGCGGCGCCTCCTGGGGGAGGTCAGCTCGCTCTAGGCCCTGACGACCATACTCCGCACAACACCAGGTCGCCTCCACATACTTTGTAGGCCCGCACCGGTTGCGCTGGTTGCCTCGGCGGTCCTGGGTCAGCCCCGGATCCTCGATAGTGAGCCGTCTCCGACGCATGACCCGGGTCGCCGCCGGCGAGCGGCAGGCAGGCTGGAGGGTCGGCATCACTGCCTCGGCCAAACGCATGGAGCAGGGCGGTCACGAGCCATGCTCGGCTCCCTGCCAGAAAGCGGCCACCGGCCCCTGGCGCCGGACATCACCGCCGACGAGGCGGGCATGCTCGCTCTGCCCGCAGCCGGACATCCTGGTGGCCAGTGCTGGCGGCCCGCTGCCAGACGACTTCGCCATAACGGCCGGGGGCGCGTCGTGGCAGGACGCACCCCCCTGGCTGATCCGTCACTCGGGTTTGGGCGATCAGATCCGCCGCTGTGCCCGCCGACCACCACCAGGTGGACGTCAGGACGATCTCGCAGGCCATCCTGCTTTTCACGGCAGCCTCAGTCATCATGCGGACGGCACTTATAGCAGTGTTGAAGACATACCACTTGGCCGGGGGATGAAGCCTGAAGGCTCTCGTACTTACTGAAACGGGCGGAACATGAGACCCATCAACGTTTCTATGCTCACGATCTGCGGCATCGCCGAACTGCCCGTACACTAAGCACGGAACCTGACTCACGTGCTGTCATTGCTTGATCCCGGAACCCCCGAGATCGACGCGTTTGGCACTTACGGGGAGCATGAGCGCGTCACGCTCTGGGTCCACGGCATCATCGAGCCCGAGCCAGGCAAGATCATGCCAGCGCGCGATGATATCGCGCAGGTCCTGAGGTTCGGGAACGATCTTTCCGCAGCGGCGGACGGGACCGGCGGGTACCTTCTTGTCCACTGCCACAAGGCATCTCGCGTTCAACAGCAGCCATCCTGGCGCAAGTGTCGCCCGACGAGGACGAGGATAGCCTCCTGGCTCGCATCCGTGAGATCCGCCCCAGAGGGTGGCTGAACTCCCCGCACCAGCTCTTCTCGCCGCCCTTAATCGCAGCAGCCGTTGCCGCTGCCCATCGCCTTCAGGCATCACTGGGCAACACGAAGGAGGCGCAGGATGCGGGAAATGCCGAGGTCGAGATTCCCTGAGGGCAGCCTACTGGCCGCCATGCTCGGTGAGCACGCCCCAATAGACGTCCGACGCGCGGCGCGGCGCTTGCGTGCGGAGGGCGCACCCGCCTTGGCGATCGACGACGATATAGCTGGCCTGGCACGCGGGCTGGCCTTCTCCGAGGTGTCGCGCTCGCCCGCCGTGCTGGACGCCCTGCCGCCACTGTTCTGGCTCGAAGCGCAACGGGAAGACGGATCCGGTGCCCGTGGGATCAGCGGGTGGGTCGTGGAGAAGAAGCGAGGCGGCCTCGCCGTCCGGGGCTTCAGCATTGCCTTTGGTCATGGGGCAATGCCCGAGCTGGAGGGGACCGCGACGGTGCCGTTCGGTACGGGCGCGCAGGAGGAGGACAAGGAGACCCACTACGTGAGAGGTCTGGTCACCGCCATCAGCCTGCCCGAGATGCTGTCGCAGATGGGGGAGATCTCTCCCGTCGTGCTGATGCCAGCCGATGCGCCGGACCAGGACGCGAGCGTCCTGCGCGGCTTCAGGTTATCCGTGGCGGTATCACCAGACTCGGCGCCGACCTGAGCCTGTCTCTTCGCGGCCGACCAAACTCGGGCGTTGGACCGGTGGCTGCCCCGCCAGACGGAGCCGGGCAACCAGCCTCAGCGCCGGATCAGGACGACGCCTCTGATCAGCAATGCCACGCCCACCAAACGACCAAGGTGCCCTGACTTGATCGGGCCCCTTGGTGTTTACCGATAGAACCTGCGCTTGGACCAACATGGCCCGTACCCGCGGACGGGCACCCTGCGGCAGCGACTGCGGGCAGCTATCCCGCATGGGCACGGGAAGACCACGACCTCCGTCGCAGGATTACGCAACAGCGACATGACCGCGCCCTTGGTCCTGGACGGGCCGGTCAACGGCGAGCTATCTCGCCGAAGGGGTGGAGGGCCTCTCCGCTGCGCCCCGGTTCGGCGCTCCACCCAAAGCCGCAGAAGCATTCGGCGTCCCGTCGCAGGGGCGCGGCAGAGTGAGACCACAACAGCGCCAGTGCCGGTATTCGCCGGGCCCGCTTGCTGGATTGGTCCGCCCTGCCTGGCCGTGGCCTGTGGCGGTCGCACGCCGACCACGAACAGAAGCGAGGAACCTGCCGTGGCACCCAGTGCCGGTCATCGACCGACCCGACTACAGAAGCAGGTTCCAAGGCTCAGTTGTTCTGTCCCTGGCGGACGATCTCGTCAACCACCGGGCGCAGCGATGCCTCCTCCCGGGCCCAATAGGTCGCGAAATCGGCCGGCCCCATGAAGGTGATGTCGAGCCCCAGGCGCCGAAGCTGCTCGCGATGCGCCGGACTCGTGATCGCGCTTTCCAGCGCCGCAGCAAGCCGCCGCACGATCGGCTCCGGCGTACCGGCGGGCGCGACAAAACCGCGTGCCGAACCGGCCGAGAGTGGCGTGCCGAGAGAGGCGAGCGTCGGCACACCAGGCAGGAACTCGTTCGGCTGCGGCGACAGCACGGCGAGGATCCGCACCAGGCCCGAGCGGGCCTGCGATAGCGCGGTGCTGGTCGATGCCATGGCCGCATCCACCTGGCCGGAGATCAGTGTCGTCATCGCCGGCCCCGCGCCCTGGAAATGCACCTGATTGAGTTCGATGCCCAGCGCCTGCTGTAACTGAAGTGAGGAGATGTGCTCCCAGCCGAGGATGCCCGGATCGGCCATGGATACGGCTCCGGGCCGCGCGCGCGCCGCGGCGACGAGATCCGCGAAACTACGGATCGGGCTGTTCGCCGGCACCATGATCGTGCCCGGGTCGATGACGTGCAGCGCCAGCGGCACGAAGCTGTCCCGGTTGAACGAGGCATGCCGCGACGGGTCGAGATAGAGGGTGAAGATCGAGGGCCAGAGCCCGTAAGCCAAGGTGTAGCCATCCGGCCGCGCGCGGGCGAGTTCGGCCATGCCGATCTGCGAGCTTGCCCCGGGGCGGTTCACCACGACGACGGGCGTACCCAGCGCGCGTTCCAGCTCCGGCGCCAGGGCGCGGGCAGTGATGTCACTGCCCCCGCCCGGCGGATAGGGGACGATCAGCGTGATGGGGCGGCCTGGCTCGGGAAACGGCACCTGGGCGGCGGCGGGCAGCGCGGTGAACAGCGCCAGCAGCACTGCAGCGGTACGGATTATGCGTCTCATGATAACCTCCTGACGATCGTCGGGCGCCGCTGCGCGTCACCACGAACACTTGCCTGCTCGAAGCGGCGTTCTGGCGCGCCGCCTTCGTCATTCCCGTGTGTCCGGCGGCGGCCCGGTGGCGGGCCGCCCTCCGAGGTCTCAGCCGAGGGTCTGCGGGAAGGGTGCGACGGTGCCCCCCGCCGCTTCGATCGCGCCGCGGATGGTGCGCGCCAGCGCGACCGCGCCGGCGGTGTCGCTGTGGATCAGGATGGAATCGACCTTCATGCGCAGCACCTCGCCGGTAATCGCGACGACGGTCCCGTCGGTCAGCAGCCGTGCAACGCGCTCGCGCACCGCCTCCGCATCCTTGACCATTGATCCGGGCAGCTTGCGCGAGACCAGCAGGCCCTTCGCGTCGTAGGCGCGGTCGGCGAGGAACTTGGTGAACACGCGCAGCCCTTCCGCCTCGGCCGCGCGTGCAATGGCGGTGCCGGGCGCGGAGGAGACGAACAGCGTCGGATCGAAGGCCTTCACGGCGCGCGCCATCGCACTGGCCATCGGCTGATCGACCGCGATGAGGTTGCCGAGCGCGCCGTGGAAACTCGCATGCGTCATGCGCACTCCGGCGGCGCGTGCGATGCCTTCCAGCGCGCCGAGCTGGTAGATGGCGTGTTTCTCCATCTCCTTCGGATCGATCTGCATCAGCCGCCGGCCGAAGCCCATCAGGTCGGGGAAGCCGATATGCGCGCCGATCGCCACGCCGCGCTCCTGCGCCAGGCGCACGGTGCGGTCCATGATGACCGCGTCGCCCGCATGGAAGCCGCAGGCGAGATTGGCCGAGGTGACGATGCCGAGTAGCGTCTCGTCCTCGGCCATGCGATAGGCGCCGAAACCCTCAGCCATGTCGGAGTTGAGATCGATCTTCATGACGTGCTCCTGTCCTGCGACGCGTCCTGGGTGAATTCCATCAGCGGCGTGCCGAATCCGACCAGCGTGCCGGGCGTGACGAGGCATCGGCCCACCGTGCCATCCGCCGTCGCCGTGACGGGCTGAAGCAGCGGGCCAACGCGCAGCAGCCCGACGACCTCACCGGCCCGCACGCGCTGGCCCGGCTGCACCAGTGGCGCATCGCGCCAAGCATGGGCGGGAAGGAAGATGCCGGTGCCGCGCGCTTCGAGGCAGGGGGGCGCCACGGCGGGCGCCGGTGGTGCGCCAGATGCCGGGACGGCGTGGCGGTCGCGCTTCAGCCGCAGGCGCATCCGCGGCGTGGTCAGCTCCAGCAGGTCGAGGTCGGAGGCTTCAAGCCAGGCGGCGATCTGCCGCATCTCCTCCGCTGTCATGGCGTGCGTCCCGTGGCGCAGAGCAATCGGTACTGTCCGGCCAGGCGGCGCAGCGAAGCAACCCAGGCATCGGCCTGGCGCAGTGCCGCCAGCGCGTCGCGATAGGTCACCGGCACGAAGCGCAGCCGGCTGCCGAGCGGCGCCTGGGCGAGCCGCCAGAGATCAGCCTCGACCACTGTGCCGATCTTCGGATAGCCGCCGGCGGTGTGTGCGTCGGCCAACTGGATGATCGGTTCGCCGGAAGGCGGCACTTGCACCACGCCGGGCACGATGCCGTGGGAGCGCATCTCGACGCGTCGGGCGAACTCCAGGGGTGGGCCTGCAAGGCGGAATCCCGCGCGGTTGCTCTGGACCGAGATCTTCCAGCCGGTGGCCCAGAAACGCTGTTGCGCTTCCTCGGTGAACAGCGCGTACTCGCCGGCGGGCAGGACGCGGACCGCAGTGGTCCCGGGCTGCATGTCGGGGGGCGCCCAGTCGGCGGGCAGGGCGGCTTCGGGTGGTTCGGCACCGAAGCCCGGGGCCTGCACCGATCCGCCGGCGGCCACGCCGGCCGGCAGCACGTCGCCTCCCTGCAGCCAGCGACCCTCGTGCCCGCCGAAGGAGCCACGGAACTGCGTGCTGCGCGAGCCGAGCACCGGCGGCACGTCGATGCCGCCGGCCACCGTGAGATAGACGCGCGCTCCGCGCTTCGGCGCGGCGATGGCCAGTTCGGCGCCCGCCCGTGCATGCGCCGCCCACCAGGGTAGGACCGGCACCCCGTCCAGCAGGGCAGGGCAATCCGCGCCGGTCAGCGCGAAATCCCGCGCCTCCCGAAAGCGGATACGGTAGGGGAAGGCCTGGATCTCGACGGCGGCGAGGTCCTCCGCATTGCCGAGCAGCGCATTGCCCACGCGCAGCGCGAGGCGGTCCATCACGCCGGAATAGCTGACGCCATAGCGCAGATAGGGCGCGCGCCCGAGATCCTGCACCGAGGAGAGCGGCGCGGTGTCGAGGATCTCGATCACAGGATCACCCGCTCAGCGTGGAAGCGCACGATGTCGCCGGGCGCGAGCAGCGCCGGCGGGTCGCGCTGCGGATCGAAGACGGGAATGCTGGCGCGGCCGAGGCAGTTCCACCCGCTCGGCCCCGGTGTACCGCCCATGCCCGCCTGCAACCCGCCGATCGAGACGGAACCCGCTTCCGCCCGCAGCCGCGGCACCTTGCGGCGCGGCATGGCGATGCGCGGATCCAGCCCGCCGAGATAGGCATTGCCGGGATGGCTGCCGATGGCGAAGACGATCAGGCGGCTGCCGGTGTGCAGCCGCACCACCTCCTCCGGCGGCAGCTTCGCATGGGCGGCGATATCGAGCAGATCGGGGCCGTACTCGCCGCCATAGATCACCGGCACATCGACCACGCGGCCTTCCGTCTGGTCGGGTTCCGCCGCCTCCCAGGCAGCGAGCAGCGCGTCCTCAAGCCGTTCGGGTTCCTCGGGCGGCGTGTCGAAGGTGAGCATGACATTGGTCATGCAGGGTGCCGCCTCGCGCACCCCGGGCCAGGCCGAGACGGAGCGAGCCAAAGTCCAGATGCGTCGCTGGGTGGCGAGGCTGAAATCACCCGGCGCCTCGAAGAGCAGTGCGCTGGTGCCGAGCATACTCACATTTGGCCGCGTCAGATGGTTATCGACCAGCATCGTCGCCCCCCGCCGCGCGCGCGGCGAGCCAGTGTTCGAGGTGATGGATGTCGGCGCCGCCCTTGCGGAAGCGCGCATCCTGCATGATCGCGGCGCAGAGTTCGGCATTGGTGGCGACGCCCTCCACGCGCAGTTCCGCCAGTGCCGAGGCCATGCGCGCGATCGCCTGGTCGCGCGTTGCGCCATGGGCGATGACCTTGGCGATCAGCGAATCGTAATGCGATGGCACGGTGTAGCCCGTGGCGATATGCGTATCGATGCGCAGCCCCGGCCCGCCCGGCAGGGACAGCGCGGCGATGCGGCCGGGGGAAGGGATGAAGGTGTAGGGATCCTCGGCATTGATGCGGCATTCGATGGCGTGGCCGCGCGGGACGACATCGGCCTGGGTGATGCCGAGCGCCTCCCCCTGCGCGATGCGGATCTGCTCGCGCACGATGTCGATGCCGGTGACCATTTCGGTGACCGGGTGTTCGACCTGCAGGCGCGTGTTCATTTCGATGAAATAGAAGGCGCCAGCTTCGTAGAGGAACTCGAATGTGCCGGCGCCGCGATAGCCGATACGCCGGCAGGCCTCGACGCAGCGTTCCGCGACGTCGCGCAGCACATGCGGCGTAATGCCCGGCGCGGGGGCCTCCTCGACCACCTTCTGATGGCGGCGCTGCATGGAACAGTCGCGTTCGCCAAGCCAGATCGCGTTGCCATGCATGTCGCACAGCACCTGGATCTCGACGTGGCGCGGGGCTTCGAGGAACTTCTCCATGTAGAGATCGGCGCGACCGAAGGCGCGGCCGGCCTCGCTGCGGGTGACGGCGATGGCCTCGGCCAGCGCGTCCGGCCTTGTCACCACGCGCATGCCGCGCCCGCCGCCGCCGCCGACCGCCTTTACGATCACCGGATAGCCGATATCCGTGGCGATGCGCGCGATGGCGTCAGCATCCTCGGGCAGCGGTTGGTCGGGGCCGGGCACGCAGGGCACGCCGGCCTCAATCATCGCGCGTTTGGCGGCGATCTTGTCGCCCATAGTACAGATCGAATCTGCCGTCGGGCCGATGAAGACCAGCCCTGCCGCTTCGGCTGCCTCGGCGAATGCGGCGTTCTCGCTGAGGAAGCCGTAGCCCGGATGCACCGCCCCCGCCCCGCAGGCTTCCGCCGCGAGCAGCAGGGCGGGAATGTTGAGATAGCTGTCGCGCGATGCCGCGCCGCCGATGCAGATCGCCTGATCCGCAAGGGCGAGGTACGGCGCGCCGCGATCCGCCGCGGAATGCGCTGCCACGCTGCGCAGGCCCAGTGCGCGGCAGGCGCGGATGATGCGCAACGCCACTTCGCCGCGGTTGGCGACAAGAACGGTGTTGAAGCGCCTCATGCGCGGAGCCGGAAGAGCATCTGGCCGGCCTCCACCTCCTCCCCGCCCTCGGCGAGGATCGCTTCCACGGTTCCGGCATACGGGGCGGTGACGGGTGTGAAGACCTTCATCGCCTCGATCAGGCAGAGCGTCTGGCTCGCTTCGACCGTGGTGCCGACCGTGACGAAGGGCGGCGCATCGGGGGCGGGTGTGCAGTGAAAGATGCCGAAGGAGGGGGAGCGCACGGCACCGTCCTGCGGCACGCAAGAGGGCGCCTCGGGCAGAGGCGGTGTCTCCGGGAGGGCCACCGACGGCTGGGCAACTGGTTGGGCTGCCTCGACCCGTTGCTGCGTCGGGATGGCGACGGAACGGCTCAGCCTGAGCGTCGTGTCGCCTTCGGTCAGCTCCAGTTCGGTGACCTGGGAGCGCGAAACCAAGTCGATGAGCGCTTTGATCTTGGCCAGATCCATTCGGTGTCCTCGAGAAGGGCAGGCGGGCAGCCTAATGCCACGGCACGCGGGCCAAAGTTCCGTCTGGCAATACCGTTATTCGGAATGCCATCCCATGCAACGAAATTTTTTTGCCGCGGAACGGCTACACGGCATGGAAGGCGCTTGACGATGTTCTGCTGCCCGGAACTATATTTCGATCATTGAAATCCGACAGCGTCTCTGCCCCCAGAGCGTCGCGGGGTTGGAGAACGATGAAATAGTGCCCCGTCTGGGGCGGGCTGGTACGCGCCTCGGGCGCGCGTGCGGGCTGACGGTTGTGGCAAGGCCTTGTCTTCGTCACCGGCAACCTGCAGCAACTCCGGCTTCGCAGGCGTGGCCGGCTGACACCTCCGGCAAATCACCCATGGGAAGGAACCCCACATGACCCCCCCTGAAAGAATGCGCGCCCTTCTGGCGAAGCCGGGCTTCGTCGTCATGCCAGCCGTCTGGGACGGCCTGACCGCGAAGCTGACGCACCAGGCGGGCTTCGAGACGGCCTTCCTGTCCGGCTCCTGCGTCGCCGCGAGCCGCCTGGGCGGTCCTGACCTCGACTTGATCTCCTTCGCGGAGATGCTGAACAGCCTGGAGATGGTGCGCGGCGCGGCGCCGGACCTGCTGATCCTCGCGGATGGCGATCATGGCTATGGCAATGCGATGAACGTGCAGCGGACGGTACGCGCCTATGGCCGCGCGGGCGCGGCAGCCGTGCTGATCGAGGACAAGATCACCCCGCGCGCGCTAACCTCCGCCGGCAAGCCCAGCCTGCCGCGCGAGGAAATGCGCATGAAGATCCGTGCCGCCGTCGAGGCCGCGAAGGACAGCGGCATCCTGGTGATGGCGCGCACCGACTGCCGCCCCACCGCGGGCATCGAGGAGGCAATCGCGCGTATCGAGATGTATGTCGAGGAAGGCGCCGACATCCTCTTCCTGGACAGCCCGAAGGATGAGGAGGAGGTGCGGCGTGCCGTTGCCGCATCGAAGGGCAGGCCGCATTTCGCTGTGCTCTCACCTGGGGCGCCGCGCGAGACGCCGACCCAGGCGCGCGCCGCGGAACTCGGCCTGAAGATCGGCACTTTCCCCACTGGCACGCTTTCCCCCGCCATGGCGGGCATGAAGGCCGGCCTGGCAGCATTGGCAGCGGGCCGCTCGGAGGCGGACAGCGTCGTGTCCCCCGCTGAGCTCCGCGAGACGCTGGGCTACGGTGTTTACGAGGCCGCCGCGAAGCCCTTCGCGCTGCCCGGCTGACACTGACACGAAGGCCGCGGAAGTCGGGGCCGCGATGGCCGGGCGCCGCGGCTCCCCGACGCCGCGCGGCGATACGGTCCTATGCCAAGGTCTGCCCAGGGAGATCCCTTCGTGAAGATCATCGTCGACAGCCTTCTCGTGGGGGCAGAAAGGGCCTCGGGTGCGGTTGCCGTCATCGACGTCTTCCGCGCCTTCACGACCGCCGCGGTGGTCCTGGCGAACGGCGCATCCAGGATCATCATGGTCGGCAGCGTAGAGGAGGCCCTGGCGCTGCGCGCAAGCGGCGCCGTGCAGCTGTGCATGGGAGAAGTCGGCGGCGTCGCGCCACCGGAGTTCGAATTCGGTAACTCGCCCTTCGAGGTGGCGCCGCAGGATTTCACGGGGAAGGTCGTTGCGCAGCGCACCAGCGCGGGCACCCAGGGCATCGTTGCTGCGCGCGGCGCGGAGGCGCTCTACGCCACCTCCCTCGTCACGGCGCGGAGCACGGCCCGCGCGCTCGCGGCGGCGGGGACGGATCGCATCACGCTGATCGCCATGGGCCATGAAGGCGTCGAGCGGACGGATGAGGATGAGCTCTGCGCACTGCATCTGCGCAACCTGCTCGAGGGCAGGGCAGGCGACCCCGACGCCGTCCGCAGGGCGATCCTGGCCGGGAAGGAGGCTGCGCGCTTCCTCGATCCCACCAGCGGGCACGGGCATCCGCGTGATCTCGACATCGCGCTGGACATCGACCGCTATGACTTCGCCGTCCGTGTCACGCTGGAAGGCGGGCGGCCCGTGGCCCGGATGGAGCGCGCGCCTTGATCTCCGGGCCGCAGACGCGCCGTTAAGGCCGATCGATGCGCAGGCCGGGCAGGATCTGCCCGAGGCGACGGTAGCTGGTCAGCATCTGGTCGCGATAGGCGTCCCCGATGACCAACGATGGCACGGCCATGAAACGGCGCATCAGCTCCTGCCACTCCGGCATTGCTTCGATCTTGCGTAACACGCGCGCCCAGGTCTCTGTCACTTCTGGCGGCAGGTTCGCCGGACCGATCAGGCCAAAGCCGATGCGCATGGTAAGCGGATAGTCGAGTTCACCGAAGCAGGGGATGGCCTCCATCCCCGGCGCGCGATCGGCGCCGATCTCCGACAGCAGGCGCACCCGGTTATCGGCCAGCAGCGGCGCATAGTCCGAGGAAACGGCAAGGTCGATATGCCCGCCCAGCAGCGCCGTCACCGCTTCGGCGCCACCGTTGAACGGTACGAAAATGCTGTCAATGCCGAGATGCTGGAAGGCTGCCGCGTTGCATAGATGCGGCCCGGACAGCGGCGTGGCGGCCGCCCAGCGCAGCTTGCCGGGGTTGTCCCTGGCGAAGCCGACCAGCTCTGCCCAGCTCTGCCAGCGGCTGCCGTTGAGGACGTAGTTCGGATGGAGGATCGTCGCGTACTGGGCAACGAAGGTGAAATCCGTCTCGACGTCGTAGGGCACCGATTGGAAATGCGGCACGGTGCCGAGCGGCGTATTCGTTGCCTGGCCCAGTGTATAGCCGTCCGGTACGCTGTGCGCCACGCGGTTTGTCGCAATGGTCTGAGCGCCGCCCGGGCGGTTCTCGACGATGACAGGGACACCGAGCTCCTTGGATGCTTCCCGCGCGATGAAGCGCATCGTCGCATCGCCCGACCCGCCGGGCGCGAGCCCGAGGAGGATGGTGATGGGCCGTGACGGATACCCTTCAGCCCGGGCAGCGACGGGCGCGGCGAGCAGCGGAACGGAGGCGAGCAGGGCACGACGCTTCATGCGATTTCTCCTGGTTTGAAGCCGTCCGCGTTGGAGTTAGGCCAACTCCCGGCAGAACTCCTGGATACGGCCGCAGGCCTCCTTCAGGCTTTCGGTATCGGTCGCGTAGGACACGCGGAAATAGGGACTCATGCCGTAGGCGGCGCCCTGCACGACAGCGACCTGCTTCTCGGTGAGGAGAGCGGTGACGAAATCAATGTCCGTCCCGATCTTTCGTCCACCCTTCGAGGTCTTGCCCAGGCAGCCCGCGGCATTGGGGAAGACGTAGAAGGCACCTTCCGGCTTGTGGCAGGTGAGGCCCGGTGCGCCGCTCAGCATCTCAACCACGAGGTCGCGGCGGTTGCGATAGACGGCAGCGCGCTCGGCAAGAAGGTCCTGCGGCCCGTCGAGTGCGGCAATCGTCGCCGCCTGCCCAACCGTCGAGACGCCGCTGGTGGACTGCCCCTGCACATTCGCCATCGCCTTGATCAGGCGCTTGGGGCCGCCGCAATAGCCGATGCGCCAGCCTGTCATGGCGTAGGCCTTGGAAGCGCCATTCACGGTCAGCACGCGGTCGCGCAGGCGCGGGTCGACCTCGGCGATCGTGCAGAACGCGAAGTCATCATAGATCAGGTGCTCATACATGTCGTCCGTCAGGATCCAGACATGCGGATGCTTCAGCATCACCTCGGCGATGGCCTGCATCTCGGCGCGGGAGCAGGCGGCGCCGGTCGGGTTGTTCGGGAAGTTCAGGATCAGCCATCTGGTACGGGGCGTGATCGCCGCATCGAGATCCTCCGCGCGCAGCTTGAAGCCGTTGTTCTGCGGGCAGGGCACGCCGACCGGGACGCCGCCGGCAAACTTCGCCATATCCGCGTAGCTGATCCAGGACGGGCGGGGGATCACCACCTCGTCGCCTGGATTGAGCGTGGCCATCAGCGCGTCGAAGATGATCTGCTTGCCGCCGTTGGCGATCAGGATCTCGTCAGGCGCGTAGTCGAGCCCGTTGTCACGCCTGAACTTGCGCGCAACGGCCTCCTTCAGCGCCCTGGTACCTTCCGTTGGCGGATATTTGGTGTCGCCGGCCCGCGCCGCGGCGTGGGCGGCTTCCACGACGTGGTCGGGTGTCTGGAAGTCGGGCTCACCCTGGGAAAGACTGATCACCGCGATGCCGCTGGCCCGCATGTCACGCGCCAGTGCGGTCATCGCTGCGCTGGCCGAGACTTCGACGTTGGCAAGGCGGTCGGCGAACTCGGGCATTCGGTGCTCCGGGGCGGCATTTGGGCGCGGCACAGAATGTGCCGTAGATCGGGATGGAGTTTCACTAAACGAAATTATCCAGTCAAGTCCCTTTTCGTGGCACGACGCGCGTGATACCCGCTGGGCCATGATGTCGGACCGTCGCAACATTCCGGGGCTGTGCGCTGAATGAGTGGCGGGGTCATTGCCGTCGACCGCGCGATCGACATCCTCAACGCCTTCCGCTGGGGTGATGAGGGCCTGTCTCTCGCCGAGCTGGCCAACCGGACAGGCCTCCACAAGACAACGATCCTGCGTCTTGCCGTGTCACTGCAAGGCTCGGGGATGCTGGCCCGCTCCGCCAACGGCGAGTTCCGGCTCGGAGCGAATATCCTCAAGCTTTCCGCAATTCTGCGCGCCTCGCAGCGCCTGGATCGTGAGGCGCAGCCCTTCCTCCAGACGCTGGCCGAGCAATGCCAGGAGAGCGCCTCGCTCTTCATCCGCGACGGCGATGCGCGTATCTGCCTGGTGCGCGTGGAGGCGGAGCAGAGCGTGCGCGACAGTGCCCGCCGCCTGATTCCATTGGCGCTCGACGACACCTCGGCAGGCTTGGTGCTGCGTGGGCTTGGCGGCAACGGGGTGGGAACCGTGGAAGGGCCTTTCAGGCCGATCTTCACTTCCGGTGTGACGGATCCGCAGACCGCCTCGCTCAGCGCCCCGGTCTTCGATGCAGAGGGCGATATCGTCGGCGCGATGACCGTCTCTGGGCCCGCCTTCCGCCTTACCGGAGAGGTCGCTGAACGGCATGCGCCCAGACTCGCCATACAGGCTGAAGCCTTTTCCGCGAGCCTTGGCTATCGCGTGGACATGCCGCCTATGCGCAGCGCCGCACCGGTGAAGAGTCGGCGCCCTTCCCGCACGTCGAGGATCGGAACGCGCTAAGCAGCAGGGTGGATCTCGCTCGCTTGTTTGCTCGGGGAGGCCGCGCCCTGGTCTTAGGTCTCTCGTGGGCATTCACACGTGGAACAGGGCGGGCGCCCACCATGATGCACTACACAATCGATGGCGCGCTCCCTGACGTCAGCACCGCGCTAGCAGCTTCGCCCTCGTCACCGCCGCCATCGCGCTTTGCCTTACGACTACATCACTGGCGAGAGATTGCCGTCCACGTTGATCGCCGTTCCGCTCACATAGCCGGCGGCATCGGAAGCCAGGAAGCAGGCGACATTGGCGAACTCCTCGGCGGTGCCGACCCGCCCCATCGGGATCCCCTTGCCCATCTCGGCGAGGAAGTCGGCGTAGGACTGGTTGCTCTGCTGCCGGGCATGGCGGCGGACCCATTGGTCGCTCTCGATCAGGCCGACATGCAGCGAGTTGACCAGGATGTTGTGCGGCGCACCTTCCCCGGCCAGCACCTTGGTCAGGGCCATGCCCGCCGCCCGCGACACCGCCGTGGGAGCACCGCCGGCCCGGGGCGCCTTCGCGCCGATGTTCAGCACGTTGATGATGCGCCCCCAGCGCCGCTCCGCCATCTGCGGCCAGACCAGCCGCGCCAGGCGGATGGCGGCGAATAGCTTGAGGTCGAGATCGGCCTGCCAGACCGCGTCGGTGATGGTCGTGAAGGCCCCCGTCTGCGAGGTACCGGCGTTATTCACCAGGATATCCACCCGGCCGAGCCCGGCCATGACCTCGCCATAGGCGCGCGTGACCTCCTCGGCGCGGGAGACGTCGCAGGCCACGGCCAGGACACGGCCGCGCGCCGTCGTGCTGACCGCCTCCCGCGCCGCTTCGAGCACCTCCGGCCGGCGCGCCAGCAGCGCGACGTCCGCGCCGCTCGCCGCCATGCGGGTGGCGATCGCCAGGCCGATGCCCTTGCTGCCACCGGTGATCACGGCCGCCCGGCCGTCCAGCTTGATTTCCATGTCCGTTCCCCCTTCGAACCGGCGGCCGGATGTCCGGAGGGGATCCCGCTGCCGGATGGATGCTGCCGCCACTCTCGGCGGCCGCCCGCAGGACGGCAAGGGTGCATTCGCCCGGAGCATGGGTCGGCGGCAGGCCGCCTGCGGCCAGCGCTTCCGGCCTTCACGCCCCGATGGCGTCGAGTGCCTGCGCGAGGTCCGCGATCAGGTCGTCCGGGTGCTCGATCCCGATGGAGAGGCGGACTAGGCCGTCCGTCACCTCCAGGCGCTCGCGGATCTCCGCCGGAACGCCCGAATGGGTGGTCGAGGCCGGGTGGCAGGCGAGGGATTCCGTGCCGCCCAGGCTGACCGCCAGCTTGAGGACGCGGAGCGCGTTCAGCATGCGGAAGGCCTCTGCCTGCCCGCCCCGGATCTCCAGGCTGAAGGTCGAGCCCGGCCCGGTGCACTGCGCCTCATAAACGCGGCGGGCCGCGCTTCCCTCCGGCAGGAAGCCGAGCGCATGCACACGGGCGACCTGCGGATGCCTGGCGAGGAAGGCCGCGACAGCCTCCGCATTGCGCGAGGCCTCGCGCATCCGGAGCGAGAGGGTCTCAAGAGAACGGCCAACCATCCAGCAGGAATGCGGGTCGAGTTGCGTGCCGATGGCGCCCCGGAGAAGCCGGATCGGCTGCACCCACTCGCGGCTGCCCGCAACGGCGCCGCCGACCAGGTCGCTATGGCCGCCCACATACTTGGTCAGGCTGTAGAGGGAGATGTCGGCGCCATGCGCTAAAGGCTTCTGGAAGACCGGCCCGAGCATTGTGTTGTCACAGACGATGAGGGGGCGATGTCCCTGCGTCTGCCCGACCCGCTCCGCCACGGCCCGGACAAGGGCCAGGTCCACGAGCGAGTTCGTGGGGTTGGCCGGCGTCTCGACCATGATGAGGCTGACCCGCCCCTTGGTCATCGCGCGCTCGGCCGCCTGGCCGATCGCCTGGTCGCTGAGGCCGTCCGAGAAGCCCTGGGCCTGCATGCCGTGGGCCGCGAAGGTCCGCATCAACAAGGTCTCGGTGCCGCCATAGAGGGGCTGGGAGTGCAAAATGGTGTCGCCGGGGCGGGCATAGGTCAGGATCGTCGTCGCGATCGCCGACATCCCCGAGCTGAAGACCAGCGCGGCTTCGGCACCCTCGAAGGCGGCCAGGCGATCCTCGATGATCTCGGCGTTCGGGTGGTTGAAGCGCGAGTAGACGAGGCCGGCGCCCCCCGGAGGCACGGGCTTCCGGCCGGAGACGACGTCGAAATAGTCCTTGCCCTCCTCGGCCGAGCGAAAGGCGAAGGTCGAGGTCAGGAATACCGGCGGCTTGACGGCACCTTCCGAAAGGTGCGGGTCGTAACCATAACCCAGCATCAGCGTCTCCGGGTGGAGGCGCCGGTTACCGATCCGGTCGTTGAGACTGCGCTCCTTGCCCAAGCGTCCCACCCTGATCTGCTATCCGCAGGCTTGCGGCATGCCGCCCGGTATGAACGCGCCAGGGTGGGGCAGGATGCAGCATCCGCCATGCCGTTGTTCCGGATCGGGGTGGGTGCCGGCACCGCGCCTTGTATCTCTCGCTTGCCTCTCGGCGATGAGCCGACAAGGCTGATGACGGACGGAAGCCCGCATCCGCCTGGGGTGTACGAGCCCGTATCTGGGCGAGGCGCCCCGTCCATCCCTCCTATCCGGGAACCCGAACGGGTCGGGGGGCACTGCTCCCGACGGGTCGCCGCCGCGCGATCGCCTATCTCCCCAACGAGGCACCATGGGCGGCTATCTCGGGCGACCGGGTGGCTGGAGTAGCGTCGGGGCCGCCCGACGCTACTCCAGCCGGAGGCCCGCCTCCCGCACGACGCGCGTCAGGGTTTCCACATCCTGTCGCGCCAGGGCGTCCATCTCGGCCACGGTCAAGGGCTTCAGCACCACGCCGGAGGCCGCGGCGACCTCCTGCACCTTGGGCTGCCGCGTCGCCGCGCGCAGGGCGGCGTTAACCTTCTCGATCACCGGCCGCGGCGTGCCGGCGGGCGCGAAGACGGCGAACCAGGCATCCACCGTGTAGCCGGGCAGCCCGGCCTCCGCGGTCGTCGGCACATCGGGCAAAGCCGGCAGGCGGGCCTCGCTGGCGACGGCCAGGGCCTTCAGCTGCCCGCCCTTGAGCAGCGATATGGCCGAGGAGGGCGTGGTGATGAAGATGTCCACCCGTCCGCCGACCACGTCCTGCAACGCCGGTGCCGCGCCGCGATAGGGCACGTGCAGCATCGGCGCGCCGACCCGCTGCGCCAGTTGCAGCCCGGCGATGTTCTGGATCGAGCCGGTGCCGGCGGAGGCATAGGTGACCCGGCCCGGATGCTCCCGGATATGCGCCACCAGCTCGGCCAGAGTGCGAACTGGCAGGCCCGGGCCGCAGAAGATGACATGCGGCGCCAGGGTGGCCATGCCCACGGCGGCGAGGTCACGATTGGGATCCCAGCCGATTTCCGGCGTCAGCGCCGCATTGGCGCCGTGATAGCCGGAATATTGCAGCAGCAGCGTGTAGCCATCCGGCGCGGCGCGGGTGACGGCCAGGATGCCGACATTGCCATTGCCGCCTGAGCGGTTCTCGATGACCACCGGCTGGCCGAGCGTCTGGCCCAGCGCCTCCTGGAACAGCCGGGCGGCGAAATCCGTGCCGCCGCCGGGCGGGTTGGGCACGACCAGCGTGATGGGCCGGTCCGGCCAAGCCGAGTCCGCCAGCGCGGGCTTTGTGGCAAGCCCGGCCGTCGCCAGCAGGAGCAGGCGGCGTGCGATCTCCATGGTGCGTCTCCCTGTTCGACTTTGTTTTGTTTGTGGCTTTGGTGGCGCGGCGCCGGTCAGTCCGGCGCCGCTTCGAGCACTGGCTGTGGCGCACCACGCGGCAGCACCGCCTGCAGCGAAGTGCGGACCACGGCAACGAGCGGCCCCGGCGCGCGCAATGCCGCGGCAAGGGCCGGCAGGTCTGCTTCCGTCTCGACGCGCAGCAGCGGCGCGCCGAAGGCCGCGCACCAAGCGCCGAGATCGGGGTTGGCGAGATCGGTGCCCGAGACGCGGCCCGGATGCTGCCGCTCCTGGTGGATACGGATCGAGGCGTAGCTGCCATTGTCGGAGAGCAGCAGCTTGATCGGCAGGCGGCGCGCCATGCCGACGGCCAGTTCGTTGCCGGTCATCAGCGCCCCGCCATCGCCCACCGCACAGATCACCGTGCGCTCCGGGTGGCGCAGCGCCGCGGCCACCGCCGCCGGTACCCCAAAGCCCATGGCGCCCGAGATCGGCGCCAGCAGGCGCTGCGGCGGCCGCCAGGCCAGCTTGCGGTAGAAGGGCGCGGCGAAGGTGCCCGCATCGAGCGTCACAATGGCGTCCGCCGGCGCGCATTCGCCGACCAGCTGCGCCACGCGCAGGAATGGCAGCCCGTCCGGGAAGGCCTCCGCCGTGGCGCGGCTGTCCTCCTCCTGGAGCCGGCGCAAGCGGGTGTTCCAGGCGTCGCGGACGGGGGGGGCGGCGGCGGGCTCGGTGGCCAGTGCGGCCAGCACGGCGCGGGCCTCGGCGGCGATGGCGATCTCCGCCGGGAAGAGCCAGCCGAGGAAGCGCGGATCGGCGCAGACATGCACCAGGCACTGCCCGGGCGCGGGCCAACTGTAGCCCTGGGTGGTGATGTCGGTCAGCCGCGTGCCCAAGGCGAGCACCAGATCCGCCTCGGCGAAGGCTTCCCGCTGCGCGTCCGGGTTGCGCAGGCCGAGATCGCCCGCATAGAGCGGATGGTCGTTGGGGAAGAGGTCCTGGCGGCGGAAGGAGACCGCCACGGGCAGTTGCCAGGCCTCGGCGAAAGCCCGCAGTGCCTCCCGCCCGCCCGGCACGTCCAGCCCGTGCCCGGCCAGCAGGATCGGCCGCTCGGCGCGGCGCAGCAGGCCGGCCAGCTCCGCCGCGGTCCCGCCGGGCAGGCCGGCACCGGCGAAGTGGGTGGGGGGCAGGGCGGGCGCGGCGCAGGGGGCGGCCAGCACATCCTCCGGCAGGGAGAGCACCACCGGCCCCGGCACGCCCTGGGTCGCCATGGTCCAGGCGCGGGCGATCAGCTCCGGCACCTCGTCCGGGTGCGTGGCCTCGCCCACCCATTTGGCGATGCCGCCGAACATCGCGGCGTAGTCGATCTCCTGGAAGGCGCGGCGGCGCAGGTCGCGCTTCTCGACCTGGCCGATCAGCAGGATCAGTGGCACGGCGTCCTGCTCCGCCGTGTGCAGCGCGATGGCGGCGTTGCAAGCGCCGGGGCCGCGCGAGACCAGCACGATGCCCGGGCGCCCGGTGAGCCTGGCATCGGCCACCGCCATGAAGCCCGCGCCGCCTTCCTGGCGGCAGGTCACGAGGTCGATGGAGGGATGCGCATGCAGCGCGTCCAGCAGCGCGATGTAGGATTCCCCCGGCACGCAGAAGGCGCGGTCGGCCCCCCGCGCGGCCAGGGTGTCGAGGAGGATCTCGGCGGCGGTCTTGACGTTTCCCATGCCGAATGGATAGCGCGCCCGAGCATGTTCCGGCTCGCAGTAGCAGCTATAGTCCCAGGCTATGGATCAGACGCGGCTGCGCTCTCTGCTGGCGATCGCCGAACATGGCGGCTTCGGCCGGGCGGCGGCGGCCCTCGGCCTTGCCCAGCCCAGCCTGTCGCGCCAGATCGCGCTGTTGGAGCAGGAGATCGGCCGGCCGCTGCTCTATCGCCATGGCCGCGGCGCCCGGCTGACGGAGGATGGGCAGCGCCTGGCCGATGCCGCGCGACCGCTGCTCGACGCCCTGGACAACCTGCCCGCGGCGCTCGACGACCCGGTACCGCGCGGCCAGGTGGTGCTCGGGGTGCCAACCTTCATGTCCGTGCATCTGGCGGAGTCGATCTTCGGCGAGCTCCGGCAGCGCCATCCGCAGTTACACATCCGCCTTGTCGATGGGTTCAGCGGCTTCATCAACCAGTGGCTCACTGAGGGCCGGCTCGACATCGCCATCCTCTATGACAGCCGGCGCAGCCGGGCGATCACGGCGGAGGTGCTGGTCGAGGAGGATTTGCTGCTCTTCGCCCGCCGCCGCCGCGCCCGCGACCTGCCCGGCGGAGGAAGAGGAGAGGGCCCGGTGCCGGTCTCGGCCCTGGCGCGGCTCGACCTCATCCTGCCGGACGGGCAACACGGGCTCCGCCGTGCGCTGCAACGGGCCGGAGCGCACCCCGACCCGTCGCTCCTGCTGGAGGTCGACAGCCTGGCCGCTATCCGCGCGCTGGTCGAGCGCGGCATCGGCTGGAGCGTGCTGCCGCGCGCCGCGCTGACGCGGGAGGCAGTGGATCGGCGCTACATCCTGCGCGGCCTCGGTACGCCGCCGCTGCGCGCACGGCTGATGGTGGCGGTCAGTCCGGCGCGGGGCATGACGCCGGCGCTGCGCGCCGTCATGGCGCATCTGCACACCATGGTCGCCCGGCTGCAGGAGCAGCGCATCATGACGCCGCCGGGAGCCGGTGCGCCTCGCGAGTGAAGCGCCCAGGGAGGCGAGCCGCCGGGCGCCTCGATGGATGAGGGCGTGTTGGGCTGGCCGTCAGTCCGGCGCAGTCCGACATAGGCTTCCCACATTGCCGAACCACCCCGTCTGTGGGCCTGTCGAGAGGCCGTGCAGATCACCAGATTCGTGGTGCTTGCGCGCCGCATGCTCAGCAGGCGCCTAAGCAGCGGCCTCGACCCTGGCAGCCGGGGGGGAGGATCTCTGGCTCGTCCTCACTCCATCAACGATTACGTTGAGCCAGACATCCTCCACTCCTCAACACGCACGATCCGTCTCACGAGCCCTGACGCCGGATAGGCTTCGGCCGCTCTCGCGGCAGCAGCGGCTCGACCATGGCCCAGAGATCGTCAGGAACGAGAAGCGCCGTCCCTCATCAACGCCTCACAGTAGGTTCTGTCCCGAACTATGAGCGAGAGAAAGCAGGTGCCGCGTGCCGAGGAGGATGTCACTCATCGCAGTGGCCATGCGTACATCAGACCGCCTGCTGTCCAGAGCGCGTTCGGGCCGCGCTCCATGCCGAGCGGTGTCCCTTGTCCAAGGTTGCGCTCAAAGAGTTCACCGTAGTTCCCGACCGCGCGGATCGCGTCGTAAGCCCAGCTGGCGGAGAGCTTCAGGCCCTGGCCGAGCATCGGGTCGGTCCCCAGCAGGCGGCGGACGGCAGGCGCTGTGTCGCCGGCGCGTCGCGCCTCGGCGTTTGCCGCGGTGATGCCGAGTTCCTCCGCCTCGATCAGGGCATTGAGAGTCCAGCGGATCACGTCGAACCATTCCTGGTCATCGCGACGCACCATCGGACCGAGAGGCTCCTTGCTGATCCGGTCCGGCAGGACGACGAAGTCGCCCGGATTGGGGAAGGAGGCGCGTACCGCCGCGATCTGCGACGCGTCGGTGGTTAGCGCATCGCAGCGCCCGGAGCTGAAGGCCGTGGCAACCTGGTCAATGCGCTCAAACAGCACCGGAGTGACCTGGATGTTCATGGCCCGGTACCAGTCCGCAAGGTTGCCCTCTGTCGTGCTGCCCTGCTGGACGCAGACAGTTGCGCCGTCGAGCTCGGCGGCGCGGCTGATCCCCGCATCCTTGCGCACCATGAAGCCCTGGCCATCATAGAAGTTGATGCCGACCGTCCGCAGTCCCAGGGTCGTGTCGCGGCTCATTGTCGCCGTCGTCTGGCGGACAAGGACGTCGATCTCGCCGGCCTGCAATGCGGGGAAGCGCTGCTGCCCCGAAAGAGGAACGAAGCGCACTTTGGTGGCGTCGCCGAGAACTGCGGCGGCGAAGGCACGACAGAGGTCGGCGTCGAGGCCACGCCAAATTCCCTGGCTATCGGGCTGCGAGAAGCCAGCGACACCCGTGTTGACGCCGCAAGTCAGCATTCCCCGACTTCGCACAGCGTCAAGCGTGGCGCCCGCCCGCGCGGGGGCTGCGACGGCGAAGGCAGCTGTCGCCAGGGAGGCCGCCGCAATGGCGTGTTTGATCCGAAACATGGAGCAGCTTTCGTTCTGTCTATCGGGAAGATTGCTCGCCGCACATCCGGTCCGTAAAGGGCGTTCTAACAGCTTCTGTAACTTCGATGAGCGCAGGTGGGCCGGATGCTCAAAGCCGGTGCAGGAGGATGAGGCGGCTGGCCACCGCCCGTCCGTTAATCCACTTATCAATCAGCGGGGCACCAGGCGCGACGGAACGCGCCTGATGCACGAAGCACGTCAGGCGGCGCCCGCCACCTCTGGATTGACGATGCAGTCGGGCGCCAAGGTGCCGGTGAAGAACTGGATGGTGTTCTCGGCCGAGGCCAATGCCATGCGGCGCAGCCCTTGCGCCGTACTGGCCGCGACATGCGGCGTGACGATCACGGTGTCGAGCGACAGCAGCGGGATCGCGGTGGTCATCGGCTCCTCGGCGATCACGTCCAGCCCGGCGCCGGCCAAATGGCCGGAGCGCAAGGCGGCTTCCAGCGCTGCCTCATCCACCAGGGTGCCCCGCGCCGTGTTCACCAGCAACGCCCCCGGCCGCATGGCGGCCAGGAAGGCCACATCGACCATGCCGCGCGTCGTCGCATTGGAGGGGCAGTGCAGGCTGACGATCTCCGCCTGCGCCAGGGCGGCCGGCAGGTCCGGTGCCGGTTCGTAGCCCAGGCCGCGAATTGTATTGGCGGGAATGAAGGGATCGTGCACCAGCACCCGCATGCCGAAGGCCGCGCAGAGCCGCGCCACCCGCGTGCCGATGCGGCCGAAGCCCAGCAGCAGCACCGCCCTGCCGGCGAGGTCCTGCGTGGGCGAGGAAGAAGGCACCACCCAGTCGCCCCGCCGCACGCCGGCGTTGAAGTGCACGACCTGCCGCGACAGGGCGAGCATCAGCATCAGCGCGTGCTCGGCCACCGAGGCGGCATTCGCCTCGGGGGTGATGGCCAGGGTGATGCCGCGCTCTGTGAGGGCGGGCACATCGACACTGTCATAGCCGACGCCGTGGCGGCAGACGAAGCGCAGCCGCGGTGCCTGGTCCAGCAGCGCGTGGTCCACACGCGTGCCGCGCACGATGATCCCTTCCGCGCGGGCGAGCAGGCCGGGCAGGCTGGCCGGCGTGACCTCGGACGGGGGGATCAGGGTGAAGCCAGGCTCGGCCTCCAGCCGTGCCAGCCCGTCCCGGTGGATGGGGCTGATGACGAGGATGTCAGGCATGGCGCGCTCAGCCCTGGCTCCACGGGCGGCGGGCGAAGAGGTCCTTCACCGCCTCCTGCTCGCGCAACACCGTCTGGCGGTAGTCATCGCCGAAGATCGGACGCAGCGGCAGGTTCACCTTCTCGGCCTCGGCAAGGAAGGCGGGATCGGCGGCCATGCGGCGCATCGCGTCCACCAGTTTCCCCGCGATGGCGCCCGGCAAGCCGGGCGGCGCGACGAAGCCGCGCATCGAGCCGCCGACGACATCGATGCCCTGCTCGCGGAAGGTCGGCACATCAGCCATGGCCTTCCAGCGCGCGGGCGCGGCCTGCCCGAGGCAGCGCGTCCGCCCTTCCCGCAGCAAGCCAAGGCCCTCGCTGACATTGTAGACGGCCACGTCGATTTGGCTGCTCAGCAGGTCGCGGATAGCGAGCGCGGTGCCATTGTAGGGGGAGTGCAGGGCCTTGACGCCGGCCGCCTCTTCATAGGCCAGCAGCAGCTGGTGATCATCCGAGCCGACGCCGGCGGCGGTGCCGAAGGAGACCGCCTCGGCCTGTGCGGCGGCGCGGCGGCGCAGATCGGCCATGTCCTTGATGGGCGAATCCGCCTTGACCCAGAAAGCGCCGGGGTCATCGACGAGATTGGCGACGTAGACGAAATCCTCGAGCTTCCAGCGCGCTGGCCGCTCCAGCGGGATGGAGCTGAGCGACAGGCTGGCGATCGCCCCCAGTGTGAAGCCATCCGGGCGGGCAGCGAAGATGGCCTCGTTGCCGGTCTGGCCGCCGGCGCCGGCCCGGTTCGTGACGACGAACTGCGCCTTGTCCAAATAGGCCGGCAGGTACTTGGCCACGAGCCGGGCCATCAGGTCGATGCCGCCGGCCGGCGGATAAGGCACGATCATCTCGATGGCCCGTCCCGCGGGCCAGTTCTCCTGTGCCCAGGCCAGCGGCGAGGGAAGCAGCGCCGCGAAGGCGGCGGCGCTCAGATGGCGTCGGCTGATCATTCTTCTCTGTCTCCTCCGGCCAGGCTTATTCACGCCGGCCCGCTTTGGAAGCTTTGGGTCCGCTCAGTTCTCGAAGGCGCAGCCGCGTGCCCGCAACGTGCTGTCCACCCAGGACCGGTCGCTGCTGCCGGCACGGATGGCTGCCATCTCCCGTGTCTCGGCAGCCTGCTTGGCTTCGGCGGCGGCGAGGACCTCCGCGGCGGCCAGGCGCGGCACGGCGAGCACGCCATCCGCATCGCCCAGCATCAGGTCGCCAGGCTCGATCACCATGCCGTCCAGGGCCACCGGCACATTGATCTCGCCGGGGCCGTCCTTGTAGGGGCCGCGATGCGTCGCACCGGCGGCATAGACCGGCAGGTCCAGGGCGCGGATGCTGTCCACGTCACGCACCGCGCCATTGATGACGATGCCGCCGATGCCGCGCCGGATGGCGTGGTTCAGCATCAGGTCGCCCATGATCGCGGTGGTGAGGTCGCCGCCGGCATCGGCGACGATCACATCGCCGGGCTCGGCCATGTCGAGCGCCTTATGCAGCATCAGGTTGTCGCCCGGCCGGAGCTTCACCGTCAGCGCCGGGCCGGCCATGCCGCCACCCGCATGCATCGGCCGCAGTCGCGGCCCCCCCGCCACCATGCGCGACATGGAATCGCTGACATTGGCGACCGGGATCCGGCGGAAGCGCTCCACCAGCGCCGGCTCGACACAGTGGGTCCGCCTGAGAATGCGAAAGCCGAGAGCCATGGTTCCGTTCCACCCCGTTCCTTCTGGCGGGTAGATTAGGATGGCTGGCGCAAAGGAAAAGTTATATTAATTCATGTTGTGCAATAACTGAAGAGAATGGACGTGGTGTCGCTCCGGCAGATCGAAGCCTTCCTGGCCGTTGCTGAAGCCGGTCATTTCGGCACGGCGGCGGACCGCCTCGGCACCACCCAGCCCGCTATTTCGAAGCGCATCGCGGAACTGGAGGCAGGGCTCGGCACCCCGCTGTTTGACCGCCAGCAGCGACCGCCGCGCCTGACGGAGCGCGGCCATGCCCTGCGCCCGCTCTGCGAGGAGATGCTGGCGCTCCGCAACCGGATGCTGACCTGCACCGACGATGTCACGGCTTATTCCGGAACAATCCGCTTTGGCGTGACCGAACTGGTGGCCCTGACCTTCCTGCCTGACTTGGTGGCGGCCTTGCGCCGCCGTCTGCCGCGGGCGCGGCTTCGCGCCGAAGTGAAGCTGGCGGAGGAACTGCATGGCGGGCTGGCAGAGGGGCGGCTTGACGTGGTGGTCTCGCCAGGCCGCGTGCCGGCGGGCATGGTTGGGCATCGGCTGACCAGCCTGGAGATGGCCTGGATGTGCAGCGGGGAGAACCACGACATTCCCTGCTGCGTCACGGTTGCCGAGCTGGCGCGCTACCCGATCCTGGCGCAGACGCAGGCGTCCGGCTTGCAGGCGGTGGTCAACGACTGGTTCCAGGAGAATGGCGTCCGCGCCCGCCTGGAACTGGCCAGCAACAGCCTCTCTGCCCTGTGCGGGCTGACCGTCGCCGGATTGGGTCTCTCGCTATTGCCGTTGCGGCAGTTCCAGGACCGGATTGGCGCCGGCGAACTGCGCGTGATCGAGACCGACCCGCCTGTGCCACCCTTGGAATACTTCATCTGTTACCCGAGGGGCGGCCTTGAGTCGGTGATGAAAATTGTTGCCGAAGTGATCTTCGAAACGGCCCGCTTCTGATTTCCGCTGCCCTCCAGCGGCCGCACCCCGTTTAAGGGAGCAGGTCCGAGCCTTTGCACGCACACTCTGTGTCACCGCCCTACAGCAGAAAGGCCAGGGCCTCGGCGCAGGGCTGCGCCACTTTCAGGGCCAGGAGGTCGTCGGCGCGGGTGCGGCCCAGGTTCACGGCGGCCACGGGCTTCCCGGCGCGCGCCGCCGCCTGCACGAAGCGGAAGCCCGAATAGACCATCAGCGAGGAGCCGACGACCAGCACCGCATCCGCCCGCTCCAGCGCCTGGAAGGCCGCTTCGACCCGACCTTTCGGCACCGTCTCGCCGAAGAACACGACATCCGGCTTGAGCAGCCCGCCGCAGCAGGGGCAGGGTGGTACGCGGAAGCTGGAAAACTCCGTCCCGTCGAGATCAGCATCGCCATCGGGCGCGGCGATGGCGTCCAGCGCGGCCCAGCCGGGATTCAGCCGGACCAGCGTCTCCTGCATGGCCTCCCGCGGGCTCGCCTGTCCGCAGCCCATGCAGCGCACCTGGTCCAGGCGTCCATGCAGGTCGATCACCCGCGTGCTTCCGGCGGCCTGATGCAGACGGTCCACGTTCTGGGTCAGCAGCAGCTCGCTTTTGCCCAGGCTTTCAAGGCGCGCCAGCGCCGCGTGCGCCGGGTTGGGCTTCACCTGGCCGAAGATCCGCCAGCCGATCAGGCTTCGCGCCCAGTAGCGCTGGCGCGTTGCGGCGCTGCCCATGAAGGCCTGGAAGGTCACGGGCTGCGCGCGCTTCCACTGGCCGTCGGCGTCCCGGTAGTCGGGAATGCCGGAATTCGTGCTGCAACCCGCCCCGGTCAGCATGAAGAGGCGCCGGTGCCGGTGGATGAACGCCTGCAACTGCGTGCTCTCGCTCATGCCCGATGTTTACGGCGAAGTGGCGGAGGCCGCCATGGGGCGCTTCCCGACCGGCCGGGGAGGCTCCGCTACCGCACCAGCACCGGCAGCTCGCGGAAGCCCGTCCCCTGCGCCGCTCTATCAAAGACGGCCAAAGGTGTAGTCTAGTGTAGTCTATTGGGAGCCTGTCCGCCGAAGCGGCAGCCGAGCACGTCGGCGAGTTGCTCCTGGCCGGCGTGGCCGCGACCGAGGTGATACCGTGATGCCCGAAGCAACCGCCGAAACCAGCCGACCCGAGCGCGCCTTCCAGCGTGCGCCCAGTTGGAACGGGGCCGTCACCCATCTGCACATCACGCCCCGCGCCTTCCTGCCCATGCGGGCGCAGGAAAGCGTCGAGCTGGTGGCAGGGCGCGGCATCGCGGGCGATCGCTACATGCTTGGCATCGAGCAGGGCTACTATTCCGAGAAGCCGGAGGAAGGCCGCCAGGTCACGCTGTTCGAAAGCGAGGCGCTGGAGGCTATTTTGAGGGACTACAAGGTCGAGCTATTGCCCGAGGAGCACCGGCGCAACATCACCACGAGGGGCGTGCCGCTGAACTGGCTCGTCGGCAAGCGGTTCCGCATCGGCCCCTGCCTGGTGGAGGCGACGCGGTTGTCCGTTCCCTGCCGGCACATCGAGCAGATCCTGGACAAGCAGGTCTTTGACGCCATGGTCCACCGTTCCGGCCTCAACTGCCGCATCCTCGTCGGCGGCACGGTGCGCGTGGGGGACGAGATCCGGCCGGAGTAGCTGATCCATGCCGCAGCACATCACGCTGGTGGTCCGGCAGGCGATCCCGGACGGGCCTGGTACGCGCCGCATCGTCCTGCAGGATCCGGACGGCTGGCCGCTGCCCCGGTGGAAGCCGGGCGCCCACCTCGACATCCATGTGCCCGGCATCGGCCACCGGGCCTACAGCATGTGCGGCGACACGGCGCGGTCGGACACCTGGGAAATCGCGGTCAAGCGCGAGACCCACTCTCGCGGCGGCAGCGCCTGGGTGCATGACGTGCTGAAGGAAGGTGACGCCGTCGCCGCCTCCATGCCGCGCTGCACCTTCCCGATCGCCGACGGCGCTACCCGGCACGTCATGGTCGCGGGTGGCATCGGGGTGACCCCTTTCCTCGCCATGGCCTGCGAGTTCGAGCGACGGGGTGCCGAGTGGGCGCTGCACGTCCTGTCCCGTGGCGAGCCTCCCTGCGCAACGGCTCTCGCGGGCTGGGCGCACACCGGCCGGATACGAATTCACGACACGACGAAGGTGGCCCGGCCTTCCTGGGCTGAACTGCTGGACGGCGGCCCGGCGCCCGACCTCCACGCATATTGCTGTGGGCCGCAGGCGATGCTGGACAGCTTCGGGGAGGCGACCGCCGCCTGGCCAACTGGAACCACCTCGATCGAGCATTTCGTCCCGCCGACACTGCCCGCGGCCGAGGGCGCCAAGCCCTACATGCTCTGCCGGTCCCCGACCGGGGCCGAGATCGAGGTGGAGGCCGGCGGCAGCATGCTGGCGGCCCTGTGGGAACTTGGCGCCAAGGTCGATGCCTCCTGCGAGGGAGGCATCTGCGGCGCTTGTGAGGTGCGCTGGCTCGAAGGCGAGCCGATCCACCGCGACCGCGTGCTCTCGCCGGAGCGACGCCGGACCCATCTGATGGCCTGCGTCGCTCAGTGCGCATCGGAACGGTTGGTGGTGGAGGCCTGATCGCTCCCGTTCACTCCTGCTTGCGGGAGCGGACCAGTTCGGCCAGCAACTCGCCCCCCTTTCAATGCCGGCCACGATGAGGGCGGCATGCCCCGCGCGATCGGACAAGGGCTGAGGGGGTAGGCGCCGAGACCGGCGTTGGCCGCCCGCAGGCGGCCTCGGCGGGTTGAACCTGTCCTGCCGTTCAGGGCATCACGGGCGGGACATATTGGAGCGTCCGACCCAGGAACCACAGCATGAAGAGCACCAGGGGTGTGTGGATCAACAGCTGGAGGAAGCTGAAGCCGACGATATCGCGCGCTTTGAGCGACAGCACGCCCAGCAGCGGCAGCATCCAGAACGGGTTGATCAGGTTCGGCAGCGCCTCCGCCGCATTGTAGACCTGCACGGCCCAGCCGAGATGCACCTGCAGCTCATTGGCGGCCTGCATCACATAGGGCGCTTCGATGATCCACTTGCCACCGCCCGAAGGAATGAAGAAGCCGAGCACGGCCGAGTAGACACCCATCACGACCGGGAAGCTCTCGGTGGTGTTGGCGCTGACGAAGACATGCGCGATCCGGTCCGACAGGCTGACATCGCCCCAGCCCTTCGCATTGGTCATGATCGCCGCGATGGAGCCGTAGAGCGGGAACTGGATCAGCACGCCGGTGGTCGCCGGCACGGCGCGCGCGACGGCGTTCAGGAAGGAGCGCGGCCGCCAGTGCAGGAGCAGGCCGAGCATCAGGAAGACAAGGTTGTAGGTGTTGAGGCCCGAGATCGCCACGACGACGCCGACGCGCGTGAATTCCTGCAGCATCCAGCCGATGGTGAGGGCGACCAGGATCACGGTCAGGAAGGGGCTGTATTCCAGCCACTCGCCCGGACGCTCGCGCGGCGCGATCTCGCCGACGGGCACCTGCGGGTCGATGCCCATCTTTTCCGCCGTCACGGCCTGATCGCCGCGCGGCGCTGACATCCAGCTCACGGCCACCGAGACGACGAGCAGCACCAGGGCCATGACCATGGACTGCCAGAGCAGGATGGTTTCGCTGAAGGGCAGCACACCGGTGATGCGCAGCAGGGCGGGGGGAAGGCTGGCGGCGTTGGCCTGGAGCTGGGCCGCGGAGGAGGAGAGGCCCAGCGCCCAGGTGGCGCCGAGGCCGAGATAGCCGGCCGCGCCCGCCGCGCGGTAGTCCATCTTCAGCTCGGACCGCGTGGCCATGGCGCGCGCGAGCAGCCCGCTGAAGACGAGGCTGAGGCCCCAGTTCAGGAAGGAGCTCGCCATGCTGATGAAGGCGATGAGGGCGATGGCGCCCGGCCCGCTGGAGGGGATCATCGCCAGCCGGCGGATCAGCCGCGCGGCCGGCGGGGAGGTCGCGACGACGTAGCCCGTGATGGCGACGAAGGCCATCTGCATGCTGAAGACGATCAGGCTCCAGAAGCCGTCGCCAAAGGCCTTGGTGACGGCGACCGGAGAGGAGCCGTTCACCAGGGCCGCCACGGCCACGACCACCACCCCGATGGCGGCGAAGACGAAGGTGTCGGGGAACCAGGTCTCGGCCCAGGCGGTGAAGCGCAGCGCCAGGCGGGCCATGCCGCTCTGGCGCGTTGAGGCATCGGGCGGCAGATGGCCGGACGAGGTGTCGGGAGGCATGGCCTGGAACTCCTTGGAATCTGCTGTGGCCGCGTGAGGCGTCCGCCCTTTTCTGGCGTGTGATCACGCCGCTGGAAAGACCGGCAGGGCAGGGTGCTCCGCCAGGGAGGGCATCAGGCGTCCAGCACCAGATCCGTCAGCGGAACGGCTTGGCAGGTCAGGCAGCTATCCGGATCTTCCACCGCCAGCGGCACGAGGTGACGCACCGCCCCCTCCATCCGTGGCACGGCACAGCTCTCGCACTGGCCCACGCGGCAGCCGCTGGGCAGGCGCAGCCCATTCGCCTCGGCCAGGTCGAGCAGGGCTCCATCAGCCGGGGTCCAGCGCAGGACGCGGCCGGACCGGGCGAAGCGCACCTCGCGCGGCACATCCGGGATCGCGGCGTCCTCGGTCGGGGCGGCCTGGAACAGCTCCTGGAAGATTTCGAAGCGGGGCACGCCCCGCGCCGCCAGCCCGGCCGAGAGGCTGCTCAGCAGGCCAGGCGGGCCGCAAAGATAGAATCGGGCGCGGGCCTCGATCAACTCGCGCGCGATATCCTCCGCTGTGATGCGGCCAATCCGGTCGAAGTCCCGGTCCGAGGAACGGGGGCGGCTGTAGTGGTTGATCACCGCCAGCCCGGGCAGCAGGCCGGCGAGCGCTTGCAGCCGGCTGCGGAAGGCGTGGCTGGCGCCGTCGCGGTTGCCGTAATGCAGTACGACGCGGGGCGTGGCCGTCATCCCGACCAGGGTTTCGAGATAGCCGATGAAAGGCGTAATCCCGATGCCGGCCGCGACCAGCACAATGGGAAAGGGAGCTTCGGCCGGGATCACGAAACGCCCCGCCGGTGCGGTGGCCTGCACCAGATCACCCGGCCTGAGGCGCATGGCGCGCCCCGACCCGTCGCCGCCCCCGCGCTTCACGGTGATCCGGTAGTCTCCTCCCGGCGCGTCGGAGAGGGAGTAGGAGCGGATGGCCGGCGTGTCGTCCGGATCGAGTCGCAGCGTCAGGTGCTGGCCAGGGCGGAAGGCGGGCAGGGCGGCACCGTCCGGCGCGGCCAGGCGGAGCGACACGACATCCTCCGCCTCCCGCTCCCTGGCGGCCACGCGGAGGGAGCGGAAGCCGGTCCAGGGCGAGGCCGTGTCCCGGAGGGCGCGGACATCGCAGGGGAAGCCGCGATGGGCAACGGAGCCGCTGACGGGGTCCACATGCCGTGTGTCGATCAGGCTGTTGTAGTTGCTGCCCGTTTCCGCCGGGAGCCCGAGATCGGGGCAGGCCTCCCACCAGCCGTAATCGGCCACGACCACCCCGGGGTGGATGGCCTCGCTGAGCCGGGCGCGAAAGCGGGCCCGGCCGGCGCGGGTTTCCACCAGCATCCACGCCCCTTCCACGATGCCGCGTGCCTGCGCGAGGTCCGGGTGGATTTCGGCCATCGGGTCGGGCGCGCGACGGCGGAGCGAGGCGATGCCCCGGTGCTGGCTGTGGCAGTAGTAACCGCTCTTGGCCGTGGTCAGGGTGAGGGGGAAGCCTGGCCCGTGGTCATCCGGCGGCACGAAGCCGGGCAGGGGCGGTTGCCCATGCTGCAGCAGGCGTTCGGAATACAATTCGACCCGGCCGCTCGGCGTGGCGAAGGCCGGCTGGCCCTGGGCGAGGCGGTGGGCGTAGCGCCGTTCCACCTGCTCAAGGGGGCGCCGCAGACCGGTGGGGTTGGCGCGCAGATCGGCCACGGTCAGTCCGGTGGGGGCCAGGATGTGGTTCCACCCCGCCTCGATATCGCCCCCGAAGAAGGCTTCCCCCATGCCGAGGCGGGTGGCGAGGCCGAAGACAATCTCGAGATCCGAGCGGGATTCCCCGTATGGCCGCACCATGCGCGGGCGGAGCTGGATCAGCTCCTCCGCCGCGGCGTTGATCTCGAAGCCGATGCGCAGCCCTTCGCGCTCCCACGGGCTGTTCACGGGCAGGAGGATGTCGGCGAAGCGGGCGGTCGGGTTCTCGATCAGGTCGCAATGGACGTGGAAGTCCAGCGCGCGCAGCGCCGCCTCGGAGGCCTGGGGGCCGGCCTGGGAAATAGCCAGATTGGCGCCGAAGGACATGAGCCCGCGCACCCGATAGGGCCGGCCTTCCAGGATGGCGGTCCGCAGATCCTCGGCGGTGATCCAGCCCCGCGCTGGCGGACCCAATGGCCGTTGCGCGAGGCCCAGGGCCTTCGCGGCCTGGCCGGGCGGCAGGAGGCCGTGGTCATTCACCACATTCACGGGCTGGCGCGCATAGTGCCGGTTCCCCCCGACGCGGTCGAGGCTGCCCGTCAGCGCGTAGAGGATGGCAATGGCGCGGTCGGTCTGAGTGGCGTTCGCGCTCTGTCCTACGCCGGACCAGCAATAATAGCTGACGCGGCGGGCACGGCCGATCGCGGCTGCCGCATCGCGGATCGCCGCCTCCGGGATGGAGGTGACGGCGGAGACGCGCGCCGGCGTCCACTCCGCGCAGGCCTCGGCCAGGCGCTCGAAGGCAGGGCGGCAGGGAAGGGGGCCGGCGGGCCCCGGAAGGGTGAAGCGTCCTCGCAGGGCGAAGAACTCCGGTTCCTGGTCCGAGGCCGGGCGTGCGGCGTCATAGGCGCGCGGTTGCCCCGTAGCCGTATCGAGGATGACAGGGGCCTCGGGCAGGCCGGGCAGGCCGGCTTCGCCCGCGCGGAGCAGCAGGCCCGTGTCGTCGCGGACGAGGAAGGGGGCGTTGGTCCATTGGCGAAGGAAGGCGTCGTCACAGGTGCCGCCCTCGATCAGCAGATGGATAAGGCCGAGGGCAAGTGCCGCGTCCGTCCCGGGCCGCAGACGCAGCCAGTGGTCGGCGCCTGCCGCATGGGCATTGCGCCGGGGATCGACCACGATCAGGGAGGCGCCGCGCGCCCGGCCCTCCGCGATCTCCCCGGCCTCGGCCAGCCAGGCATTGGCGGGATTGTGGCCCCAGAGAAGGATCAGGTCCGAATTCGCGTAATCCGGCGTTCCGATGCCTGCACCGAAGGTGAAGGCGTGCGCGAAGTCCTTGTGCCAGTTGCAGATCTCGGTGGCGTAGACCGTGTTGGGGCTGCCGAAGACGCGGATGAAGCGCTCCACCCACTCGATCGCGTCCGACATGGGCGTGCCGGAGGGGGAGGTGACGGCGAAGGCCACCGCCTCCGCGCCGCTCTCCGCACGGATACCGCCCAGCCGGGTGGCGATTTCCGCCAGGGCCTCGTCCCAGGTGATGGGCTGCCAGCCCGGATCATCCGATGTCTTGGAGCGGGTGCGGCGAAGCGGTGTGGCGATGCGGCGGGAGCCGTGGGCGATCTCGGGCGCTGCGCGGCCTTTGGCGCAGACAGCGCGGCCCGTCGGGTGCGAGGGGGCTGCCTCCACCGCGACAAGACGGCCGTCTTCGACGGTGTTCCATGTCCCGCAGCGCGAGCGGCACAAGGTGCAGAATCCCGGAATCCGGCTCAGGATCATACCTCCCTACTGGCGGGCGCGCTGCTGTGCGGGGCAGCAGAGAGGGGTTGAATAGGCCGGGCACGCGGACACTGTCCAGCATCGCGGGGCAGTGCGGCACGACCAGGAGCATCTCAGGCGGGGCCGGCTCCTGCTCGACGATCAGCTCCGGGGCGATCCACTCTCTCCGCGCGCCACAATGACGCGGTTTCTTCCGGCGGCCTTGGCCTGGTAGAGAGCCTTGTCGGCAGCGTCGATGAGGAGCATGGGCGAACTGCCCTCGGCAGGCAGGGTGAGTGCACCACCGATGCTGATGGTGACATGGTCACTCACCCTGGACGCGTGATGGGCGATCCCCAGGGCCTCGATGCTGCGGCACAGATTTGTGCCCAGTTGCTCGACACGCGCCAGGGGAACGTCCTGCAGGACGATCGCAAACTCCTCGCCCCCGAAGCGGGCGGCAAGATCCGACAAATGCCGGCAGTGGAGTTGGATGGTCGCGGCGACGGCCTTCAGCACCTCGTCACCGGCGAGATGACCATAGTTGTCGTTGTAGCGCTTGAACTCGTCGACATCGATCATCAGCGCAGCCATCGGAATGCCCGCCCGCATCGCCCGCGACCATTCGGCAGCCAGATACTCGTCGAAATAGCGCCGGTTGCTGAGCCCTGTGAGCCCGTCCACCTTGGTCAGTCGCTGCAATTCCAGGTTCGCCTCCAGCAGGTTCTGCTGGCTCTCGCGCAGGGCGGCATAGGCCTCGTCGCGCTGGATCTGGTTCAGATAGGCCCGCGAGTGATAGCGGATCCGCGCGATCAGCTCGAGCCGGTCAGGAAGTTTGACCAGGTAGTCATTGGCTCCCGTGGAGAACGCCTCGCTTTTGGTGGCCGGCTCCTCCCGGGTGGAGAGCACGATGACCGGGACGTCGCGGATGAGCGGGTCAGCGCGATACTCGCGCACCAGATCCAGCCCGTTGACCCCGGGCATGACGAGATCCTGCAGGATGACCGTCGGCCTGACCTCCCGGGCCAGAGCCACGGCCCGCTTCGGGTCGGAGCAGTAATGGAAGTCGATGTTGGACTGGCTGGAGAGGAGGCGACGGACGGCCTCGCCGACCATTAGCTGGTCATCCACCAGCAGCACCATGATGGTGTATTCATCCTGTATCGGAGCAGCCGGCGTCATGCGCAGAGGTCCGGAGGTCATGGGCGAGGTCCTTCCTGGCCTGCACGGGCGACGATTCCGATCAGCCGGGTTGCGATGCTGGGCAGCGGCAGGATATCGGCCGCGGCGCCGATCTCCGCAGCGGCCTTCGGCATCCCATATACGGCGCTCGTCGCGCGATCCTGGGCGATGGTATGACAGCCTCTGGCCCGCAGCGCCTTGAGGCCCTGCGCTCCATCACGCCCCATTCCCGTCAGCAGCACACCGACCGCATCGCCCTTCCAGAGCCGGGCCACACTGCGGAAGAACACGTCCACGGAGGGGCGGTAGACGTAGTCGCGCGGTTCCAGGGTGTAGCCCAGATGGAAAGCGGATTTCAGCGTGAGATGGTTGTCGCTGCCGGCCAGCAGAACGGTGCCCGGGCGGGGCGTGTCGCCCTCCTGCGCCAGCAGGACCGGCATGGCGGAATAATCCGCCAGCCAGGTCGCCATTCCTGCCGCGAACCGATCATCGACGTGCTGCACGATCACGACCGCCGCCGGGAAATCCCGCGGCAGGTCGCGCAACAGGGTGGAGAGGGCCGCCGGGCCGCCGGCCGAGGCACCGATCGCCACGAGGGGATACCTGGCGGCGGGCAGCCGGCTGGCGGGGCGGGCCAACCGGGCCGAACCGCTGGGGCTGCCGATCAGCCGCCCGACGGTCGCGATCTTGTGGAGCAGCGGCGCGGCGCTTCGTCCCGGATCGTCGCTGTCCGGTGACGGCGTGTCCACCGCATCGAGAGCGCCATGCCCCATCGCCTCGAAGACACGGGCGGCATCGGCCGCCACGCTCGACGTCGCCAGCAGGATGGCGCAGGGCGTCTCGGCCATGATGCGCCGTGTCGCCTCGACCCCCTCCCTTCCCGGCGTCATGAGGCCCATCAGCACCAGATCCGGAAGATCGTTGCGGCAGAACTGGACAGCCTCGTCCCCGGTGCCGGCCGTCCAGACCACGCGGTGCTCAGGCGTCGTGGCGATCACCCGGCGCAGCATCTCCGCAGCCGCCGGCGCGTCATTGACGATCCCTATCCGCATCGTGTGCTCCCCGCCTCTTCGCACCGCTCCGCCCGCCGCGTCATGCCTCGGCCTCACCGATCAGATCGACGACGGCCTGAACCAGGGCCTGATCATGAAAGCTGCCCTTGGTAAGATAGTAGTCGGCCCCGGCCTCGAGCCCGCGCCGACGATCCTCCTCTCGATCCTTGTAGGACACGATCATCACCGGCACCTCCCGCAGATGCGGATCCTTGCGGACGAGGGTGACCAACTCGATGCCGTCCATGCGAGGCATGTCGATGTCCGTCACGATCAGGTCGAAATGGCCGGTCCGCGCGGCATTCCAGCCGTCCATCCCGTCCACCGCGACCTCCACCTCGTAGCCGTGCTGGCTGAGCAGCTTACGCTCCAGTTCCCGGATCGTCAGGGAGTCATCGATCACCAGAATGCGCCGCCGCCGCTTGCTGCTGCCAGGCTCGGTCGCCGCAACCTGGCCCAGCTGGCCGGTGGCCGTGAGCTTCTCGACCCCGCGGAGCAGGTCATCGACGTCGAGGATCAGCACCGGCGAACCGTCCTCCATCAGCGCGGCCGCACTGATTCCGGTGACCTTGCCGAGCCGGGCGTCGAGGGGCTGCACCACGAGTTCGCGCTGCGCCAGGAAGCGGTCCACGGCCAGGCCATAGCTGTTCCGCTGGTCACCGATGATGACGACGGAAGCCTCCTCCCCCGCCATGGAGCTCCCGGTGCCGCCGAGCAACTGCTGTGCCCCGACCAGCCCGATCTGCCGCCCGCCGAAGCTGAAATGCTGCTGGCCCTCCAGCAGCTCGATGGACGACCTGGAGAGCTTCAGCGCGCGCTCGATGCTGGCCAGCGGCAGGGCATAGGGCTCCCCGCCGATCTCCACCAGCAGCGTGCGGACGACGGACAAGGTCAGCGGCAGTTCGAACTGGAAACGCGCGCCCTGTCCCGCCTCGCTGGCAGCCCGGACAATGCCGCGCACCCGCTTGGCGGCGGCCTGCACCGCGTCCAGCCCGACCCCGCGCCCCGAGATTTCCGTCACGGCCGTCTTCATGGTGAAGCCGGGGAGGAACAGGAACTCCAGCAGCTCCGCCTCGCTCAGCTGGGCGACCGTCTCCGCGCCGGCCAAACCGCGCCGGAGGATCGCGGCACGCAGCCGCTCAAGGTCGATTCCCTGCCCGTCATCGGTGACAATGATCTGGAGCATTCCGGCATGGTGCCGGGCTTCCAGCCGGATCACGCCCTCGGCGGGCTTGCCAGCCGCCTCACGCGCCGCGGGCAGTTCGATGCCATGGTCGATGGCGTTGCGCAGGAGGTGCCCGAGGGGAGTATCGAGGTGCTCCAGGATATCACGATCCACCGGGGTTCCGCCCCCGAGGATCTCCAGCCGGACCTGCTTGCCGAGCTCGCGCCCGAGGTCCCGCACCTTCCTGGCATAACGGCGGACACCATCCTCGAAGGGGCGCATGCGGCTGGCCAGGGCCTCGTCGTAGAGGCGATGTGCGAGCCGCACGGCCCGACGGTCGAAGGCATCAAGCTCCGCCAGCCGCTGCCCGAGATACTCCTGGCAGTCCATCAACCGCTGGCGGGCACCGGCAAGGGCGAGTTGCACCTCCTCGCCGGCGCCCTCGGGCGGCAGCATGTCCCGCAGCGTGTCGAAGGCGCGGGCGGTCTCGTCATGGAGGCGCCGCAGCCGCATGAGCCTGTCGGTGAACGGCCGCAGCCGGCGTGCCTCCACCAGGGCCTCGCCCGACAGGCCCAGGAGCCGGCTGAGACTGTCGGCGGTAATCCGCAGGATGCGTTCCGCGGCCTCACTGCTCTCCGGCAAGGAGGGCCGGGGCGGCGGCGGGGGCTTGGGCGCCGCAGGCTCCGCCTGCGGAACAGCCACAGCCACAGCCTCGGCCGGCGCCGGAGGGGTGGCGGGGACGTCCGGTGAGGAAGTCGCCTGATTCAAGGCCATCAGGAGAGCGGCGACCTCCGCCTGCGCGGCCTCCCCGCTCCCCCCAGGGTCAGCCGTCGCCCGCGCGATCGCCGCCAGCAGATCCACGCCGCGGAGCAGCAGGTCGATCCGCCCGTGGCGAAGGACAAGCCGGCCGTCCTGCGCCGCCACGAAGATGTCTTCCATCGCGTGCGCCAGATCGACGGCGGGTGTCAGATCGACGAGCCGGGCCGCACCCTTGAGCGAATGGGCTGCCCGCATGCAGGCTTCCAGATGCCGCGCGGCTGTGGGGTCGCGCTCCAGCGCCAGCAGGCCGGCCGTCAGGGCCTGGGCATGCGTCTCCGCCTCGAGGCGGAACAGATCGAGCAGCGAAAGCTGGCTGTAGTCTTCGCTCCCCCCGCTCATGCGACGCTGCGATTCAGGCCATCAAACAGGAGGTCCGCATCGAGATATCCCACGTTGCGCTCCTGCCAGGGCAGCACATGCCGGGTGTAGCGCGATGCCGCCCGGGCGACGGTGGCCGGTGCCGCCCGCAGGTCATCCGCCCGGTACCGCTGGACGCCGTGGACCTCATCGGCCGGGAAGACGAAGCGGCCGGACTCGCGGCCGATCACCATCATTCTCCGCTTCGTCTGGCCCCGCCGGTCCTGCTGCTGCGCTTCCGCCGTCAGGCCGAGCAGCTCCGATAGCGAGACGCAGATCAGCAATCCGCCATGAATACTGGTCACGCCCAGCACGACGCCGCTCCGCCGGTGCGGCAGGGAATGCACCGGGCGGATCTCCGTGACTTCCTCCAGGACCCGCGTCGGCAAGGCCAGCCACTCGCCGGCAATTCGGAAGATCATGACCGACCGAGCCGCCGCCGCCTCCGCCGGGCCTGCCCCGGTGATGCCGAGCGACGCGGCGGAGAGGGTGCTACCCCGGGCGACATGCCCGGTCCACTCGTCAAGGTAGCCATCGGGCGGCGCACGACTCAGGAGGGCCAGCGCCGCTTCCGCATGGGTCGGGCAATTCCGGCAGTGAGCATGCGCCCCAAGCTTCGGGCAGGATGCATCGCCGCTCACGCCGACCCTCTCCCAGCATCGATCGATTTCGGCGATTGCGTCATATGCCATGGTCAGCTCCCGCTCCGCTGCAGCGAGCGCTGTAGTCGGTCACGCAGCATCCGTGCTCCGGCATTGTCGCCCTGCTGCTCCAGGAGCAGGGCCAAATGGGCCAGGCTCTCCTGGTGATGAGGATCGAGATAGAGGGCCTTCCGGTAATTCGCGATCGCCTCTGTCCGGCTTCCGGCGGCGTCGCGCAGCAGCCCGAGCAGGTGGAAGGCATCCGCGGATGGGCCATTCTCCCGCATGTGGACGTCGCAGTGCTGCACCGCTTCGGCCAGATGCCCCTGGTCGGCGAGCCGCTGTGCCTCGCCGAGCGTCGTTCCCCGGGCCGGCCTGTCGGGCGCCATCACCCGGACCGCCGGGGCCGGCCGGGCCGGCGGCGTCGCTGCGGGGGGCGGGGCCGCAGGCCGGGCGGCCCGCGGTGCCGGAACCACGCGGGGGACAGGCGTGGCGGGTACCGGCACGGAAACCTCCGTCGCCTTGCGGAAGGCAAAGGCCATGGGCAGCTTCGCCCAGGTGAAATCCTGCCGCGAAGGCAGCGCGGTCTCAGAAGGCCCGAGAAACAGGAAGCCACCCGGCAGCAACAGCCTGTGCAGCACCTGGAGTGCGGCGTTCTGCGTCGGGCGATCGAAATAGATCAGCAGGTTCCGGCAGAAGACGATGTCATGATTGCCGCTTCCAAGCAGCGATATCGCATCGAAAAGGTTGCCGCGGGTGAAGCGCACGGGCCGGCGGACAGCTTCGACCGGCCGGAAGCCGCCTTGCACCGGTTCGAAATACCGGTCGCGAAAGCCGAGATCCCCACCGCGGAAGGCGTTCCGCCCATAGACGGCGCGTTGTGCCAGAGCGATCGAGCGGCCGCTGACATCCATCGCGTCAATGACAAAGCGGTCGGGGAAGAGACCGGCATCCAACAGTGCCATGGCCATCGAATAGGGCTCCTCCCCCGTGGAGCAGGGGAGGCTGAGAAGGCGCAGCTTCCGGTCGGACATCCGGCCCAGCGTTCCGCCATGCAGGAGCTGGATCATCGCGTCGAAGGCACCGCGGTCCCGGAAGAACCAGGTCTCCGGCACGACGACGGTGTCGATCAGTTCCTGCAACTCGGCCGGGGAATCCCGAAGATGAGCCCCGTAGGCGACCGGATCGTCCATCTGGCAGGCCGCCAGTCGCGCACGGACCGCACGGGCGAGGGTGGCATTGCCGATGGTTGCGACATCCAGCCCGATCGTCTCCTTCAGAAGGGCTTCGATCCCGGCGAGCATCACGCGCTTCCCGCCAGATCGCGCGCCAAGGCGCCGCCCTCTGCATGCGCGAGCAATCTGTCCGGATCGACCCAATGGATCAGCCCGCGCGGATGCGCCAGCACCGGCCCAAGATAAGGGACGGCGCCATTCCGATGGCCGGGCGAGACAAAGGAGGCGGGGTCGAGGCGCAAGGTCTCGGTGGCCTGTTCCAGGACAAGGCCGAGCCATTGGGGCTCCCCCTTCATGGCCTGGCGGCGGATCAGCACGATACGCGTGCTGAGCTGCCTCCGGGCCGGCCGGCCGAGCACCAGGTCGCTGAGATCGAGAACAGGCACCGGAGCCCCGCGATGGTTGATGATGCCGAAGCCCCCGCGGGAGGTGCCCGGCACGGCCTTGACCCTGACGAGCGGCAGCACCTCGCTGACGCGGCTCGCCTCCAACACATAGGGATCGTCGTCCAGGTGGAACAGCAGGAACAGCATGGCGCCGCCTTCAGGCCTCCGGGGTCAGGCCGCCGTCACGCGTGCAACTTGAAGCGGGAGATGCTGCCCCGCAGGCCGGAGGCAACCTGGTTGAGTTCATCGATGGCCAGGCTGGACTGCTGCAGCGACTCCACGGTCTGCGTGACGGCGTCGCTGAGCTGGGCCAGGGCGTCGCTGATCTGCCCCGCGCCCACGGCCTGGGCCTGCATGCCTTCATTGACGCTCTCGAAGCGTGGGGCCAGGCTCTGCACCTGCTCGATGATGTTCGAGAGCTGGCTTCCGACCTGCTGGATCTCCAGCACGCCGCGGCGCACCTCCTCGGAGAATTTGTCCATGCCCATGACTCCGGCCGAAACAGCGGACTGGATGTCCTTCACCATCTGCTCGATGTCGTAGGTCGCGACGGCGGTCTGGTCGGCGAGGCGACGGATCTCGGTCGCGACGACGCTGAAGCCTCGCCCGTACTCGCCCGCCTTCTCCGCCTCGATAGCGGCGTTGAGCGACAGGAGATTGGTCTGGTCGGCCACCTTGGTGATGGTGGTCACCACCTGGTTGATGTTGCCGGCCTTCTCGTTCAGCACGCCGAGCTTGGCGTTGATGGAGCCCGCGGCGGCGGCGACCTGCCGCATCATCTCCTCCATTCGTATCAGGCCGGACTTGCCCTCTCCCGCCAGCGCGGCGGTCTGGTCGGCGACGGCCGAAACCTCCTCCATGGTCCGCACCAGTTCCTTCGAAGTCGCCGAAATCTCGCGTGACGTGGCGCCGATCTCGCTGGTAGTGGCGGCGACCTCGCTGGCTGTCGCCTGCTGCTCCCTGGCGGTTGCCGCGGTCTCGGTGACGGAGGTGCTGACCTGGATACTGGAGCGCTGGACCTGGCCGATCAGCGCCGTCAGCTCCTCGACCATGCGGTTGAAGGCGGCGGCGAGCACGCCAAACTCATCCTGGCGGTTCAGCTCGACCCGGCGGCTGAAGTCGCCTTCCCGCATGCGGTCGGCAGCGGCGGTCAGCCGGCCGAGCGGAACGGTGATGGCCCGGAACAGGAGATAGCCGCAGCCGAGCGCGAGCAGCACCGCAGCGGCAAGGCTGGCCAGCAATTCGAGTTGCGCCGAGTTGCCCGCTTCCGTGATCAGGCGGGTCGCGTCATCGGCCTGCTGTTTGTTGTACTCCACCCAGTCGAGAAGTGCGTCCTGAAGCTGGTCGTAAATGGGATTCAGGCGGGCCTGGAGCAAGGCGCGCGCTTCGGTATCCTGGTCTGCCCGGCTCAGGCGCAGGATCTCGGTCTCGACGGCGCGATAGGGCTCTTCGAGGGCCTGTAGCCTGTTGAAGTGGCGCTGATCCGCCTCGTCGCGGTGCCCCCCCTCCTGGAGGCGTGCCAAGCGCTGGAGCGTGGCCTGATTGGCTTGCAGACGCTCTTCGAGCGGCCGCATGGCATCCGGATTCACAATCAGCACATGGGACTGCAACAGAGAATACCTCTGTCCCCATGCGATCGCGAAGGCCGCCGCCGAATGAAGGTCGATCGTGGTGTCGCTTTCCACCAGATGCGCCTGGCGCTTGACCTCTGCGAGCCGCAGATAACCGGCAGCACCCATGGCAAGCATGGCCGCGAGAACCACTGCGAAGCTGCCAATGATTAACCGGCGAATCGACATGTTCTTCACGCCGCTGACTTCCATATCTTTTTATCTTGTGGGAAGCTGCCTCCCTGCCCTGGAGGCGGCCCCGCTTCCGCCGCCACCTGCAGGGTGGGGCGGCCACCCCGGCAGGCAGGCTGCCACACCGACGAATAGCATATATTCCCCCATTTGGTTTCTTCTAAAGGTTGTTCCTGGTCGCGCATGACTATTCTTCGCTAGAGAAGCGCGTGGAACTTTGCACTGGATGTTCAGTTCCAGGCTTCATGGTGCGGGTGGGATCTGAGCCGCTGCGGCTCATCGGCCCGGGCCATGCAGATGGCTTCGTAGGGGGTGAGCCGGTTCAGGGTCTTCAGCCGGCGATAGCTTCCTGGACGGTTCGGTTCGGTTCGTCCGACTGACCTGGCGCATGGCTCAGAGCGGAGCGCAGTACCTGGACATCGCGGCCAGCCGAATCGGGCCGATGCCGCTGGATCTGCCGCCGCCGCAAGAACTGCGGGGGCGCCCGCCCCCTATCTCCATCTGACCTCGCGAACCGCCCTTCGACCCGCACATGCCGCTGCGCCCAGCGACCCACCGGGGCAGGTGGCGCCCGCACCGGTCCGGCTGCCGGGCGCCTCTGGCGCGGCGACAACCGTCCCACAGGACGGAAGTCCACCGCGTCGGCCGTGACCGCGCCGCTGCCCGCGAGGCTCAGCCCCCGCCGCGCCGAATGTTCCAGAACACCGGGATCCCCGAGGGGATGACGCCTTCCAGGCTGGTGCGGTACGCGACTGGCTGGCTGAACTGGCCCCAGATCACCGCGGGCACGATCTCATAGGCGATGCGCTGGATATCGGCGGCGATGGCGCGGCGCTCCTCCAGCGTGGCGGCCTGGGTGAAGCGATCGAGCAGCGGCGTCAGCCGCGGGTCGCAATGCCAGCCCGTGAAGTCCTGGCAGTTGGTCCCGATGTAGAAATGCGTGAGCGGGGAAGCGAGATCGAAGCCCTGCGCGTGCACGCCGAACAGCGACCAGGAGGCGTCCTTGCGGGCTCGCCGCGCGACCACGGTCCCCCAGTCCATCGCCTGCAGGTCCACATTGAAGCCGACCTCGCGCAGCCGCGCGGCCACCACCTCACTGCCGACGCGCGGGGCGTCGATGTCGGTCGCCTGCAGGATGACGACCGGCTCGCCGCGATAGCCGGTCTGGCGCAGCGCCTCGCGCGCCCGCGCCACGTCCGGCTGTGCCGCGATCTCGCTGCCCGCCGTCGTCTCCAGCGGGCCGCCGCACATCCAGAAGGTAAGGCATTGCGGGATGGCGAGGTCGCCCGTCGCGCCCAGCGCCTGCGGGCCGTGGGACTGGTCGATCGCCATCATCAGCACGCGGCGCACGGCGGGGTCGGTGAAAGGCCCCGCAGCCGAATTCACGCGCACGAAGCCCTGCCACATGCTCGGGCCCGCGAGCGGCACGACGCGCACGTTCCGGTTTCGCCGCAGCAGGGGCAGCAGGTCGTAGGACGGCAGTTCGACGAAATCGACCTCGCCGGTCGCCAGCGCGTTCGCCGCCGTCGCCGCGTCCGGGATCACCCGCCAGGTCACGCGGTCCACATGCACGCGCTTGCCGCCCGCGAGGAAGTCCGCCGGCTCCTCGCGCGGGCGATAGTCGCGGAAGCGGTCGAACACTTGCGTCGCACCGGAGATCGACAGGTCACGGCGGAAGACGAAGGGGCCGGAGCCGATGAGTTCGCTGACCTGCTGCGCCCTCGGCGTGCGCGCCAAGCGCTCCGGCATGATCGCCGGCACGAGGGAGGAGGGCTTGCCGAGCGCGTCCAGTACCAACCCGAAGGGCCGGCTCAGGACCAGGCGGAAGGTGCGCGCGTCCACCGGATCGAGCGAGGCGGTCGCGGCCATGAGGTGGCGACCGAGGCCGTCGCCCGGACCCCATCGCCGGAGGCTCGCCACCACATCGGCGGCGGTAACCGGCTGGCCGTCGTGGAATTTGAGGCCCTCGCGGAGGGTGAAGGACCAGGTGAGCCGGTCGTCCGAGACCGTATGGCTCTCCACCATCTGCGGGCGGATCTTGCCCTCGCTGTCCATCGCGAACAGCGTGTCATAGACCATGTAGGCGAAGTTGCGCGTGATATAGACCGTGGAGGCATGCGGATCCATGATCTTCACGTCAGCCTGCATCACCGCCGTAAGCTGGCTCGCAGGCTGTGGCTCCTGCGCCAGTGCGCCCGTCGCGAGCGGCATGGCGAGCGTGAGGGCGAGGGCCATGCGGCGCGTCATCCGTCCGATCACTCCGGTGTCTCCTTCCTTCACAGTCTGGCTCCGATGAGGTCCGCTGCCTTCTCGCCGACCATCAGCGCGGTGGCATTGGTGTTGCCCGCTATGTGGCGCGGGAAGATGGAGGCGTCGGCGACCCAGAGCGATTCGGCCCCGTTCACCGACAGGTCGGGCGCGACCACGGCCCGCGCGTCATCGCCCATGCGGCAGGTTCCGGCCGGGTGGTAGAAAGGCCGTGCGGCGGAGCGCAGGAAGGCGAGATCGGCATCCCGTCCCGCGCTCGCCGGCGGCACGCCGATCAGGGTCTTCACCTTCGGCCCGAAGGGCGGCAGGCTCGCGATCCGCCGGGTCCAGCCGAGGCCGCGCAGCAGGGTCTCCACGTCCTCCTCCTCCCCGAGCAGGCGCGGATGGATCGCGATGGGCTCGGCGGGATCGGCCGAGCGGAGCGCGAGCCAGCCGCGCGAGCGCGGATGGTTCACGTTGACGAGGATGGTCACGAGGTTGGAGCGTGGAATGACCCGCTTGCCGTCCTTCAGCGTCGAACCATAGGGGAAGAGGTGGAACTGGAGGTCCGGCTCCTCCGCCTCCGCCTGACTGCGCAGGAAGGCGAGCACCTGCGCGGTGGGCACCCCGAAAGGGGATGGCCGGCCGGCCAGCCAGCGCGCCCCCTGCCACGCCGCGCGGAGTGGCGTGGCATAGGCGTTCGCCGTCGGCACCGTCACCTCGGCCTGCACATAAAGGCCGGGATGCTCCATCAGGTTGCGCCCGACCTCCGGGCTCTCGATGCGCGGCGCGATTCCATGCCGCGCCAGCTCGATGCCGTCGCCCACGCCGGACAGCATGAGCAGGTGTGGAGAGTTGATCGCGCCCGCCGCCAGCACTACGCCGCGCCGCGCGCGGATCTCGAGCGCCCCGCCGCCGCGGCGTACGGCGAGCCCCGTGGCGCGCCGCCCGTCGAAGGTCACGCGCTCGACCAGCGCGCCGTCCATGACGCGGAGATTGGGGCGCGACAGGTTCGGGCGGATGAAGGCGTCGAAGGCGGAGTGGCGGAAGCCGTTGCGCGTCGAGCCCTGGTTCCAGGCAACCCCCTCGTGTCGCGCGCCGTTCAGGTCGTCAACCGCCGGGAGGCCGGCGGCGACGCAGGTGGCGATGAAGTCCGCCGCGACCGGATGGCGCCAGGCGAGCGCCGAGACGCGCTGCGGCCCCATACCGCCGCGGTGGGCATTGTCCGGCGCGTCGGCGGTCTCCAGCCGCCGGAACAGGGGCAGCACGTCGCGCCAGCCCCAGCCGGCGCAGCCCAGCCTCTCCCAGGCGTCGTAGTCCGCGGCCGCGCCACGGATGAAGATCATGCCGTTGATCGCGGAGGATCCGCCCGGCACCTTGCCGCGCGGCCAGAGCTCGCTCTGCCCGCCGCGCGTCGGGTCGGGCTCGGACGTGAAGGCCCAGTCGTAGCGCGGGTTGCCGATCGTCCGCATCAGCGCGGCCGGCAGGCGGGTGACGCCGAGCCGCTCGCGCTCGCCCGCCTCCACCAGCAGCACCGACAATCCGCCGCGCTCGGAGAGCCGGGAGGCCAGCACGCAGCCGGCGCTGCCCGCGCCGACGACGACGATATCGGCCTCGACCGGCTCAGCCCGCATGCGCGGCCCGCAGCAGCGCCAGGTATTCGGCCTCGCTCGCCTCGCGCGGGTTGGTCGGATGGCAGTGATCCTTCATCGCGGCGGCGGCGATGGCGGGCAGCACCTCCCGCTTCACCCCCATCGCGCCGAGCGTCGCCGGCAGGCCGAGCCGCGTCGAGAGCGCCGCGACGCTCTCGGCCACCGCCTCCGGCCGCACATCGGCGAGCCCCATCGCGGCGCCGAGCGCGCTTACCCGCTCCGGCACGGCGGCCGCGTTGAAGCGGAGCACATGCGGCAGCAGCACGGCGTTCAAGGTGCCGTGGTGCAGTACCGGCGGGGCGGGAATGCCGCCGAGCGGATGGGCCAGCGCGTGCACCGCGCCGAGGCCCTTCTGGAAGGCCATGGCGCCCTCCATCGAGGCCATCATCATCTCCCACCGTGCCTGGCGGTCAGCCCCATCCTGCGTCGCGCGCGCGACGTGGCGCCAGCCACGCGCGAGACCGTCGAGGCCGATCGCGTCCGCCACTGGATTCACGCGTGGCGAAAGATAGGCCTCGATGCAATGAGTGATTGCGTCCATGCCTGTCGCGGCGGTCAGCACCGGAGGCAGGCCGAGCGTCAGCTCCGGGTCGCAGATCGCAGCCTTGGGCAGCAGGTGTGGGCTGCCGAGCGAGACCTTGCGCCCGTCGTCCAGCACGATAATCGCACCGCGGCTCACCTCGCTGCCCGTACCGGATGTGGTCGGGACGGCAATGGACGGGGCGGCCGCGGCGGTGATCCGGTCCAGCCCGCCTTCGATCACGGCGTACTGCCTCAGCGGGCCTTCGGGATGGGTCGCGGCGACGGCGACGGCCTTGGCCAGGTCGAGCGGCGAGCCGCCGCCGAGGCCGATGAGCCCGTCCGCGCCATGGGCGCGATACGCCTCCACCGCCGCGCGGACGGCGGCCTCGGTCGGATTGGGCGGCGTCCCGTCGAACACCGCGACGGGCAGCCCCGCCGGCAGGGCGCCGCGTACCCGCTCCAGCAGGCCCGCCGCCACGATGCCTTGGTCGGTGACGAGGAGCGGGCGGCGGATGCCAGCCAGAGCCAGTTCCTCGGCCAGCAGCGAGAGCGCCCCGAAGTCAAACTGCACGCGCGTGACGTAGGTGATCAGCGGCATCCTGGCCCTCCAGGCGTGGACCTTGGCACGCACCTGCGGCGCTGCCAAGATCGTGCCGGAGCAACAATAATGCGCGCCGCCGATGCGGTTGGACGGCCGCGTCACCAGGCGCCATGATGGATCTGTGCACATACCTCCGCCATCCGCCTCGCCGTGATAGGAGCCGCACCTCGCAGTTGAGGCGCTAAGCTGATCCACTGCCCGTGGTGAGTGGAGGCGGTGACAATGGCAGGTCAGCATGACGCGGTGCTGATGTCCCGCATTCTGAGTCACGAAGCACCATCACCATCAACGGCGACCCGAGCTCAGGTCTCACTGGCATGCGCCGTCAGGAGCAGGGCAGGGCGACAACATAGCAATGCCCCATGGAGGGATGAGCAAAGGTCAGGCGGCACAGCCTCTTTCATCGCGCTGCACGGACCTCGCCAGCTCCCTGCGACGAAACCGCCCAGCAGAGCACGCTTCTCACCAATTGGCGGCGGGCCACACTCGCGTACGGGGGCCGCCTCGGTCCGGCGCCTTCCAGCGCAGCATGATGACGCCCTCAGGCAAGGCGGGATGAACTGGCCGGCCCGATTTGCCGAGCTGGCGGTCGCTGAACCACTGGAGCCGCTGCGGAATCCTGCCCCGCCGGATGCAGAGCGACCGGATCGCGGCCAAGCGTCCCGTAGTGAAGGTGCCCGGCGGTCTTTATAGTGTTGACACTTAGTGCGCGCTCGCCAATGCTTGGCCCAGGCGGACCGATGCCGTGCTGCACGGGCAAATTTGCAAGCCTGAGCCTGGGCGAGACCCAGCCCGGGACGGACCGCGCTCCGCGGCAAGGGAGGAAAAAATGCGTACGCAATCGCGCCGCCTGAGCGGCAGTGCCGGCAGCCGCAGGCAGGTCATGGCAGGCCTGCTCGGCGTCCCCACCTTCGTGGCCGCGGGAGGGCTGCTCCGGCCCGCGCCGGCGCGCGCCGAGGACTATCCCTCCCGCCCGCTCCAAATGATCGTGCCCTTTGCCCCGGGCGGCTCGACCGACCTCGCGGCGCGCATCGTTGCACAGAAGTTCGGGGCGCTGCTCGGCCAGGCCGTGGTCGTCGAGAACAAGGCCGGCGGCGGCACCGTCGTCGGAACCCGCACCGTCGTCAAGGCGGAACCCGACGGCTATACCCTGCTCTATGGCAGCAACACGCTCGCGCTGAACCCCACGCTGCGACACAACCTGCCCTATGACACGCTGCGGGACCTGCAGCCGATCGGCATGGTGGCCCGGCAACCTTTCGTGCTCGTCGTCAATCCCGCGCTTCCCGTTAAATCGGTCCAGGAACTCGTGGACTATGCGAAGGCGCATCCGGGCGCGGTCAATTTCGGCTCGGCGGGGATCGGCACCGGCAATCACCTGGTGCAGGAGCTCTTTGCCATTCTCAGCGGCACGCAGCTCCAGCATGTGCCTTATCCCGGCGACGGGCCGATGGTGACCGACCTGCTCGCGGGCCGCGTCCAGATGACCATCAGCACCATTCCGAGTGTGATGACCTATATCCAGTCGGGCGGGCTGCGGGCCCTCGGCGTGGGCGATGCCGACCCGCTGCCGCAGCTTCCGGACGTGCCGCCGATCTCCAAGGCCGGCGTGCCCGGCTATGTCGCGACAGGCTGGAATGCGCTCCTCGCGCCTGCCGGCACCCCTTCCGCGGTTGTCGAGAAGCTCACCATGGCGCTCAGGCAGGCGCTCGCCGATCCCAAGGTGAGCGAGGCCCTGAACAAGAGCGGGGCCGTGCCGGCTTATGAGGGGCCGCAGCAGATGACCGCCTATCTGAACGACGAGATCAAGCGCTGGGGCGAGGTCATCAAGGCCCGCCATATCGAACTCGACTAGGCCGCTTGTTCGGCCGCCCTGTCCCGGGTTGGCGGGGCGGTCCTGCCAAACCCGAGGGTCGGTCGCGGAGGGTCACGTCATGGTGCCTGAGTTCCGTATTGTTGACACTTTTCTTGAGCGCGCCGGCGCTGCCGCCGGGTCCGGGAGGAATCTCGAAGGTGCTGACCATCTCCGCCGCCCCGCTCACCGCTGAGGCAAGCTACAAGCTGATGTCGGGCGTTGTGGTGCCCCGGCCGATCGCCTGGATCACCACCCGCTCGGCCGAGGGCCTCGTCAACCTTGCTCCCTTCAGCTGCTACACCTTCCTCGCGCCCAAGCCGCCGCTGGTCGGCATCAATGTCGGGCGGCGCGGCGGCGAGCTGAAGGACACCAGCCGCAACATCCACGCCTCGGGCGAATTCGTCGTCAACATCGCCGATCGCTCGATGCTCGACGCGCTCCATCTCAGCGCCGACGAGCACGGGCCCGAGGTCAGCGAGGTCGAACTGCTGGGCCTGGCGGTCGCCCCCTGCGAGACCCTCGCGGTGCCGCGTCTGGCCGATGTGCCGGTGAGCTTGGAATGCCGGCTGCACAGCATCCAGGAATTCGGCGATCTGCGCGCCGAGTTCATCGTCGGCGAGGTCACCACCTTCCATTTTCGCGACGGGATCTGCATCGACGGCAAGATCGACACCCGTGCGCTCGACCCGATCTGCCGCCTGGCGGGAATCAACTATGCGACGCTGGGCGAGATCGTGGCGAAGGCGCCGGTGCGGCGAACGCCCCATTCGACAAGCTGATCGGGCAGCTCAAGCGGATGCACGCCTGGGCACGAAGGCCGCGCCTGGGTGATAGGCGCTAGTCGGCGCTGGCCTCCTGCAGTTCGCCGTCCTCCGCCAGATGTGCCGAGGCGCTCGCCACATGCGCCCGCATCAGCGATTCCGCCAGTTCCGGATCCCGCGCCTTCAGCGCCCGCAGGATCTGCCAGTGCTCGCGATAGGCCGCCTGCTTGCGGACCCGGTCCGAGCCGGAGCGCTGGCGGTAGAGCCGCAGCAGCAGGTAAAGGTCGCCGCCCAGCATCGCCTTCAGCCGCCTGTTGCGGGCGGCTTCCAGGATCTGGCCGTGAAAGTCGAAGCCGGTCGGCGCACCCTTCGCCATCCAGGCCTGCCGGTCGGCTTCCAGCCCGGCCTCCAGCGCAGCCAGCTCCTCGGGGCGCATGCGCTCCGCCGCGAGGCGGGCGGCAAAGCCCTCCAGGGCCTCGCGCATCTGGAAGAGCTCCAGCACCTCCCCCTTGTCCAGGCTGACGATGCGGGCGCGAAGGTAAGGCTCGCGCGAGACCAGGCCGATCCCCTGCAGGCGGCGGACGGCCTCCCGCACCGGGCCACGGCTGACCCCGAATTCCTGCGCCAGCGCCGCCTCGTTCACCACCGAATCAGGCGGCAACTCGCCCGACTGGATGCGGGCGAGCAGACTGCGGAACAGCTTCTCTCCAAGGGGGGTCGGTTCGGTCAGGGTCTCGAGTTCAGGCGGCATGTCGCAGCTGTTCTAGCATGCCTGGCAACATGCCGCCTGCCCCCAGGATGCGGCGCTCGCTTTCGGTCAGCACGGCGGCGGTCACGGTGAAGCGAACCGGCGCGCCCGCTCCCTCGGCGGTCACGGTGATGGGGGCGTCTTCGGCAATGCCGGCGCGCAGCCCCTCCAGGGTGAAGCGCTCCCGTCCGGTCAGGCCGAGCTGGCGCCAGCCCTCGCCCGGGGCGAAGAGCAGCGGCACCACCCCCATGCCGACCAGGTTGGCCCGATGGATCCGCTCGAAGGATTCCGCGATCACGGCCCGGACGCCGAGCAGCGCCGTGCCCTTGGCCGCCCAGTCGCGGCTGCTGCCGGTGCCGTAGTCGCGCCCGCCCAGCACGATCATCGGCGTCCCCGCGGCGCGATAGGCCCTGGCCACGTCATAGACCGTGCCGACCTCGCCCTGGGCGTCCCGCGTGAACCAGCCCTCGCGGTCCGGCACCAGCAGATTCTTGATCCGCAGATTGGCGAAGGTGGCGCGGGTCATCACCTCGAAATTGCCACGCCGGCCGACATAGGAGTTGAAGTCGCGCGGCGCGATGCCCTGGGCCTGCAGATACTGTCCGGCCGGGCTGTCCGGCGGGATCTCGCCGCCCGGCGAGATGTGGTCCGTCGTCACCGAGTCCCCATAGGCGCCGAGCACCCGGGCGCCTTCAATTCGGTCGGCGCCGGTGGTCGGATCGGCGGTGAAGAAGGGGGGCGGCAGCAGGTAGCTGGAAGCGGCGTCCCAGGAGAAGCGCGCTCCGCGCGGCGCCGCCAGCCGCTCCCACAGCGCGCCCGAGGTCGCCTCGCCATAGACCGAGGCGAAGAGGCCCTCCGCATAGGCGGCGCGCTCCAGCGCGGCGATCGCCTCCGGCGCGGGCCAGAGGTCGCGCAGGAAGATCGGCTTGCCGTCGCGGTCCTGGCCCAGCGGCTCGCTCTCCAGGTCCAGGTCGATGCGGCCGGCCAGGGCATAGGCCACGACCAGGGGCGGCGAGCCGATGTAGTTCGCCTGCACCAGCCGGTGGATGCGGCCCTCGAAGTTGCGGTTGCCCGACAGGGCGGCGGCGAGCACCGGCTTCTCGGCCTCGGCGGCTGCGACCACCTCCGGCTTCAGCGGGCCGGACTTGCCGCCGCAGGTGGTGCAGCCATAGCCGATGACGTGGAACCCCAGGGCTTCAAGCGGCGCCATCAGCCCCGTGGCCTGCAGGTAGCGCGTGACCACGCGCGAGCCGGGCGCCAGCGAGGTCTTCACATGCGCCGGCACCGTCATGCCGCGCTCCACCGCCGCCCGCGCCAGCAGCCCGGCCGCCAGCATGACCTGCGGGTTGGAGGTGTTGGTGCAGGAGGTGATCGCCGCGATGGCGAGCGCGCCATGCTTCAGCGGACCTTCCGGCGGCGCCTGCGTCTCGCGCCCGAAGCCGCCCTGGGCGAGCGGCAAAGCGAGGCGGCGGCGGAAATCCGCCGGCACCTCGGGGAGCGTCAGCCGGTCCTGTGGCCGGCCGGGGCCTGCCATGGCGCGGCAGGCTTCCGCCAGGTCGATGCGCAGCACGCGGTCGAATTGCGGCACCGGCCCGCCCGGCTCTGCGAAGAAGCCGGCCGCGCGGGCATAGGCCTCGACCAGCGCGGCCTGCCCGGGCGTGCGGGTCTGGCGCAGATAGGCGATGGTGCTGGCGTCGATGGCGAAGAAGCCACAGGTGGCGCCGTATTCGGGCGCCATATTGGCCAAGGTGGCGCGTTCCGGGATGGACAGCGCGGCCGCGCCCTCGCCGAAATACTCCACGAAGCGGCCGGTCACGCCGGCCTGGCGCAGCCGCTGCGTGACCAGCAGCGCCAGGTCGGTGGTCAGCACGCCCGGCGGCAGGCGGCCCACCAGTTCCACCCCGACCACCTCCGGCACCGGGAAGACATAGGCCTGGCCGAGCATCGCCGCCTCGGCATCGATGCCGCCCACGCCCCAGCCCAGCACGCCGATGCCATTGACCATCGGCGTATGGGAATCGCCGCCGATGACGAAATCGGGATAGGCCAGCCATTCCCCGCCCTGTTCGGTCAGGATCACCACGCGGGCGGCGAATTCCAGGTTCACCTGATGGATGATGCCGGTCCCCGGCGGGAAGATGGTCAGCCCGCCAAAAGCCTGCTGCGCCCATTTGAGGAAGCGGTAGCGCTCGCCGTTGCGCTCGAACTCACGCCGCAGATTGGCACCGGCAGCTTCGGCATCGCCGGCGCGGTCGACCTGCAGCGAATGGTCCACCACCAACTCGACCGGCACCTGCGGCGCGACCTGCGCGGGGTCGCCGCCCTGGTCGGCCACCGCATCACGCAACGCGGCCAGATCCTGCAGCGCCGGAACGCCGGAGGAATCGGGCAGGATGACACGGGCGACATGCAGCGGCAGGCCGCGATCGCGGAAGGCGGCGCGCTGCACCACCGCCTGCACATCGGCATCGGTGACCAGCCCCTCGGGACCGAGCAGACGGTAACGCTCGAGATTCTCCACCAGCACGCGGAGGGAGAAGGGAATGTCGGCCAGGGCAACGCCGTGCCGCGCGCAGGCGGCGGCGATATCGATGAAGCGGATGGGCCGCGGTTCAGCCTCGCCTGCGGGACAGGCCAGGGAAGGGAGGTCTGGGCGGGAGGTGATCACGCGAGTGTCCCTTTGTAGTGTCAGCACTGCATGGCCAAATCCGGGAGAACGCCAGCAATTTGCCCGAGAACCAGCCAGAAATCCAGTGTAGTGTTGACACTTTAATGCCGCTCGTCTACCCCACGCCTATAGCCGAAGGAAGTTCGAGGCGATGACCCAGCCCATGACCACCAAAGCCGGCCGGTTGCGCGCTCTGCTGAAGTCCGACGAGTTCATCGTCTCACCCGGCATTTATGACGGCTACAGCGCCAAGCTCGTGGAGGCCGCGGGTTTCAAGACGGCTGCCAGCAGCGGCGCGGCGATTGCCAATGCGCTGCTCGGCCTGGAGGATGTCGGCATCATGGGGCTGGCGGAGAACGTCGCCCATTGCCGCAACCTGGCCCGCGCGGTGGACATCCCCGTCACCGCGGATGCCGACAACGGCTACGGCAACCCGGTCAATGTGCATTTCACCGTGCGCGCCTTCGAGGAAGCCGGGATCGCCGGCGTGAACATTGAAGATCAGGTCAGCCCCAAGCGCTGCGGCCACATGCCCGGCAAGGAGGTCGTGCCGCTGGCGGAGATGGTCAAGAAGGTCGAGGCCGCCTGCCTGGCGCGCCGCGACGACGATTTCGTCATCGTCGCGCGGACCGATGCGCTTGCCGTCGAGGGAATGGAGAAGACGCTAGAGCGCGTCCGCGCCTATGTCGCCGCCGGCGCCGACATGATCTTCCCTGATGCCGTGCGCAGCGAGGAGCAGATCGCCCAGGTGGTCGAGGCGGCGGGCGTGCCGGTGACGATCAATATGGGATTCGGCATCCGCTCGCGTCCGACCACGCCGCTGATCCCGATCCCCCGCCTGAAGGAACTGGGCGTGCGGCGCATCAGCCTGCCGCGCATGCTGCCGGGTGCGGCGATCCGCGGCATGCAGAACGCGCTGGCCGCGATGCGCGGGGTGATCGAGACCGGCGTGCCGGTGGACCGGCCCGACCTGGTGGTGGGGATCGACGAGATCTGGGCCATGATGGGCTTCCCGGAGATCCAGGCACTGGAGCGCCAGCTGCTCTCCACGGACGCGCTGCAGGCGAAGTATCGCGGCGCCGCGGCGGAATAGGCGGAACTGCCCGAGGGGAGGGACGGTCATGGTGTGCATGCGCAGGCGCGCGGTGCTGGCTGCCGGCATGGTGTTGAGCGCCAGCGCGGCGCGGGGGCAGGAGAACCGGCCCCTCCGGCTGGTCGTTCCCTTCCCGGCCGGCGGGCCGGCGGATTCCCTGGCGCGGATCGCCGCGGGCGCCCTGGGGGAGAGGCTCGGCCAGACCGTGGTGGTCGACAACCGGCCGGGCGCGGGCGGCAATATCGCGGCGGAATATGTGGCGCGCTCGGCGCCGGACGGTACGGCGCTGCTGCTGGCTGGCCAGGCCATTATGTGCATCAACAAGGCACTGTATCCCCATCTGTCCTACGATCCCGATGCGGATTTCGCCTTCGTCGGCATGGTTGGCGGGAATGCGAACGTCCTGCTGCTGAACACGACGGTCGTGCCGGTTCGGGATCTCGCCGGACTGGCGGAGCGTGCCAGGGCGGAGCCGCGCCGGATCGCCTTCGGGTCGAACGGGGCGGGATCACTGGCCCATCTGACGGTCGAGGTGATGGCGAGCGCGACCGGTTGCAGCTTCCTGCATGTACCCTATCGCGGCTCGGCGCCCATGCAGACCGATCTCATCGCCGGCCGTATCGCGCTCGCGGTCACCGGCGCGCCCGGCGCGGTGCCGCTGTTGCAAAATCCCACCCTGCGCGCGCTGGCGGTGACGACACCGCATCGGCTGGCGGCTCTGCCGGACGTGCCGACTTTCACCGAACTCGGCGTGCCGGCGCTGAATGCACCGTCCTGGTTCGGCCTGTTCGCCCCCGCGGTCACGCCGGCGCCCGTGCTGGCGCGGCTGCAGGAGGGGATGCAGGCAGTGAATGCCAGCCAGGCCTATTGCGACGCGCTGGCGAAGCAGAGTTCGGAGCAACTGGCGCTGAGCCCCGAGCAGGCGCCCGAGTTCCTGCGCGCGGAGCGGGCGACCTGGTCGCAGGCAGTGCGGAGCAGCGGCGCCACGGTGGAGTAGCCTCGGGCGGAGACGGCGCCCGCGCCGGTTCTGCCATCACCCTTGGCCCGCGGCATTCGTGATCGCGCGCCGGGCATGGCCGCTGCGGCCGCCCCCAGGCGCCCGGCTTGCCCTCGGCACTGTCCATCGCGCTCTGCACGCCTGACAGACGCAGCGGCATGGGCCACGATCGGAAGATCCTCAGGCCGAACCTGAAGGGGCGGTGATCAGCCGTGCGGAACAACGGCTGGCAGGCCGGCGATCGAGGCGCCGCCGCAGACATAGATCATCTGCCCCGTGATCGCCCCGGCATGCGGTCCGATCAGGAACTCGGCGAAGGCGGCGATCTCGTCCGGATCGATCAGCCGCCCGATGGGCAAGGGCATCACCGTGAGATCGGCGCGGTTGGGGTCGCGCAGCATCGGCGTATCGGTCGAGCCGGGCGCGATGGCATTGGCGGTGATGCCGCGCCGGACGAGTTCGGCCGCGAAGCTGCGCACCAGCCCTTCGACCGCTGCCTTCGACGCCGCATAGAGGCTGCGCTCCGCGCGGCCCGCGGCGGCGCGGCTGGACATCACGAGAATGCGGCCGCGACCATCCGGAAGCTGCGGCACCACCCGGCGGATCAGTGCCTCGGCGGCGCCGACATGCAACTGCCAGAGCAGGCGGCCGCCATCGTCGCGGATTTCGGCGTCCTGGTCGCTGCGCATCAGCCCGGCGCAATGCACGAAGGCAGTGACCGGACCTTCGGGCAGGGCAGCCGCCGCGATCCGCGCGGGGTCGGCCAGATCCAGTGTCAGGGCCCGCACGCGGTCCCGCAAATCGGCGGGGTGCGGATGACGATCGATGCCGGTGACGATCCATCCCGCCGCGAGCAGTCGGCGGGTCAGCGCGAGCCCGATGCCTGAAGCGCTGCCGGTGATCACGGCATGCGGGGCTGCTGTCATTGTCGGGTCGCTTCCTCCGGCTTTTGTGGGGCAATGCCCTTCCAAAGAGTGTCAACATTTATGCGGATGCCGTCAAGATGCAGGGGCGGGAAACCCAAATACACGCTAGCCCTCCACATTGGCGGAGACATACTGTTGACAGTTTGAACGCTCTTGCGCAAAGCTTCGGCCGAAGCCGCCAGAGCCGGACGGATGGATTCCGGCCGGCGGAACTCGGGAAGGGTGAGGGAGGGATTCCATGACAGGCGCTGCCGATGCCGCCGATGTGATCGTTGTGGGCTGCGGCGTTGCGGGACTCTCCGCCGCGGTCGCCGCCCAGGAGCGCGGCGCCAATGTCCTGCTGCTCGAGCGCGCGCCCGAGGGAGAGCGCGGCGGCAACAGCCGCCATACCGGCGCCTGGCTGCGCATGGAGAATTCCGGCGAAGTGTCGTCGGATTTCGTGGAGCATCTGATCGAGAATGCCGGCGCACCGCTCGATCCGTCGCTGATCCACCTCACCGCGGATGATTCCCGCAACTGGCCCGGCATCCTGCGCGCGATGAGTTTCGTCGATCCGGAGGTGGTCTCCACCTTCGCGGAGCAGGCGGCCCCGACCTTGAACTGGCTGGAAGGCATGGGGCTGCGCTTCGTCCGCCTCGAGGTGCCCTTCCTGACCAGTGTACAGCCGCGCATGCAGCCGAGCGGTGGTGGTCTTGCCGTCATCGAGGCACTGGCGCCGAAGCTGGAGCAGCTCGGCGGCCGCATCCTCTACGAGGTGGCCGCGCAGAGCCTGATCCTGGATGACAACGGCGCCGTTACCGGCCTGCGCTGCATCGGCAAGAACAACCGGCGAATGGAATTCCGCGCCAAGGCCGTCATCCTCGCCTGCGGCGGCTTCCAGGGCAATGCCGAGATGATGGCGCGCTATATCGGCCCGCGCGCGGCGCATCTCGGCATGATGTCGCGCGGCTGCCACTACAACAAGGGTGAGGGCATCCGCATGGCGCTCGAGATCGGTGCTGCCCCTTGCGGCGATTTCGGCAGCTGGCATGCCTCGCCAATGGACCCGCGGTCGAGCCATCCCGGGCCATCCATCTACATTTATCCCTATGGCATTCTGGTCAACAGGCTCGGCCAGCGCTTCGTGGACGAGGCGCCGGGCCCGACCGACGAGACCTACGAGAATGTCGCGCGCACGATCAACGCGCAGCCCGGCGGCATCGCCTGGACGTTGCTGGACGCGACCGCGAGCGAGATGATCAGCAACGGCGCGGCGATCCGCTCCGAGGTGCCGCCGGTCGAGGGAGCGACGCTGGAGGAGCTGGCGACCAAGCTGGGCCTGCCGGTGGATGCCGTCACCGCCACGGTCGCCGAATACAATGCCGCCTGCCGCCCCGGCCGTTACGCGCCGCTGGAACTCGACGGGCTGCGCACCGAGGGGCTGGCGATCCGCAAGTCCAACTGGGCGCGGCCGCTGGAGCAGGGCCCGTTCAAGGCCTACCCGATCATCTCCTCGATCGTCTTCACCTTCGGCGGGCTGCGCGTGAACAGCCAGGCGCAGGTGGTCAACCAGCAGGGCGACGCGATCCCCGGCCTCTATGCCGCTGGCGAGACGATGGGCCTGTACTACGGCAACTACACCGGAGCGACCTCGGTGCTGAAGGGCTTGATCTTCGGCAGGCTGGCCGGGCAGGACGCGGCGCAGTCGCAGCGCGTGCCGGCCTGACGCGCGCGGCATCGGTGGGAGAGACAGGCATGACGATGAAGATCTGGCACCAGAGCTTCGCGCAGCTGGATGCGCTGCCGGTCTATCGCGCGGCGCTGGAGAAGCATTTGCGCGAGGCGGCCGCGCCGGGCACGGAGGTGGTCCTGCACGGCATGGACCCGCGCACCAAGCCGGCCTTCGAGGTCGGCAAGAAGGACATCGCCTACCCCTATTTCCAGTTCCTGCACGCCAACCAGTTCCTGGACAACGTGATGCAGGCGGAGAAGGAGGGCTACGACGCCTTCCTGATGAGCACCTTCCCGGACCCCTATCTCGACGTCGCCCGCACGCTCGTCGATATTCCGGTGATCGGCTTTGGCTTCAGCGCGATGCACACGGCGGCCTATCTCGGCCGGCGCTTCGGCATCATCTGCTTCCTGAAGGACCTGATGCCGCACTACGTGGAGAATGTCCGCAAGTACGGCCTGGAGAATCTTGGCGGCCCGATCCGCCACATCGGCCTGGCCTATGCCGATATCCACAAGGGCTTCGAGGATCCGCGCCCCGTCGTCGACGCCTTCACCAGGGTCGCGCGGGAGCTGATCGAGAGCGAGGGCGTCGATGTGCTGCTGCCGGGCGAAGGGCCGCTGGGCCTGCTGCTGCACACGAACGGCATCCACCGCATCGACGAGGTGCCGATCATGGACGGCTTCGTCAACACGCTGAAGGCCGCGGAGATGATGGTGCAGCTGCGCCGCACCAGCGGATTGAGCGTGACGCGGGCGGGCTTCTTCCACAACCGTCCTCCCCAGCAGCGGATCGACGAGCTTCAGCGCTTCTACTTCCGGAAGTGAATGCCTCGCCGCCTTTCGCAGCGCGCACGACAAGCAGGAACGCCAAGGAGGAGACAGCAACATGTCCGCGCCCGCCTATCGGCCGCCTGGAACCCTCTCGCGGCGAGGCTTCGCCGCGATCACCGGCCTGTCCGCGCTCCATCTGGCCGGCGTGCGGCCAGCGCGGGCGCAGGCCGCCGCCTATCCCGAGAGGCCGATCCGGATCATCGTGCCCTTCGTTGCCGGCGGCGGGCCCGACATGACTGCCCGAGTCATCGCGGAGGCCCTGGGCAAGGAACTTCCGCAGCCCTGCTTCGTCGAGAATATCCCCGGCGGTGGCACCATCGTCGGCACGACAAACGCGGCCCGATCCAAGCCGGACGGGTACACGCTGCTGCTCGCCTCCAACAGCCTGGCGATCGCGCCCAGCCTGCAGCGCAACCTACCCTATGACACGTTGAAGGATTTCCGCGGAGTGAGCATGGTGGTGCGCCAGCCCTTCGCCCTCGCGGTGCATCCCTCGGTTGCCAAGACCCTGCCGGAGCTGCTCGACAAGGCGCGCAAGAATCCTGGCCGCCTCAACTATGCCTCCTCCGGCGCGGGTACCGGGAACCATCTGGTGACGGAGCAGTTCCTCAAGATGGCCGGCATCAGGATGGAGCACATCCCCTATCAGGGCACCGGCAACGCCGTCACCGACCTGCTGGCCGGGCGCGTCGACATGCTCATCACCACGGCCAGCAGCCTCTACGGCTACTTCAAGTCGGGCGAGCTGAGACCGCTCGGCGTCGGCGAGCCGGAGCCGATCCCGCAATTGCCGGAGGTGCCACCCATCGCCAGCGCGGTGCCCGGCTTCAACGAGACGTCCTGGAACGGAATCGTCGCGCCGGCCGGCACGCCGCAGGAGGTCATCCCCCGCCTCAACGACGCCGTCGCGCGCTGCCTCGCCAAGCCCGAGGTCAGGACGCTGTTCGAGCGCAACGGCGCCATCCCGAAGACCAGCACCCCCGCCGAATTCGACCGCTACATCGAATCCGAGATCGGCAAGTGGAGGGAGGTGGTCGAAATGACGGGGCTGAAGATCAATTGAGCCGCCGATCGGAGGCAAGCCGATGATCCGCATCGCAGTCCTCGACGACTATGCGGGCGTGGCCCTGCAGCTGGCGGACTGGTCGGCGCTGCAGGGCCGCGCCGAGGTCGTGGTCTTCCGCCGCAATCTGGCCGTGCCGGAGGAAGCCGCCGAGGCGCTCGCCGAGTTCGATGTCGTCTGCTGCATGCGCGAGCGCATGGCCTTCCCCGCCGAACTGATCGCCCGGCTGCCGCGTCTGAAGCTGATCACCATCACCGGCCTGAGCCATCGCACCCTGGACCTGGAAGCGGCGACGGCGCGCGGCATCCCGGTCTGCGGCACGGTTCTGCAGGGCCGCGGCCGCAATGCCACGGTCGAGCTGGCCTGGGGCCTGATCCTGTCGCTGGCCCGGCACCTGCCGGCGGAGATCGCCGGAATGCGCCAGGGCGGATGGCAGACGCGCCTGGGCTCCTCCCTGGCCGACAAGACGCTGGGCCTGCTCGGCCTGGGCCGGCTCGGCCGGCGCATGGTGCCGGTCGCCAGGGCCTTCGAGATGAAGGTCATCGCCTGGAGCAGCAACCTGACCGCCGAGGCGGCCGAGGCCGTTGGCGCGATCCGCGTCGAGAAGGAGGCGCTGTTCCGCCAGAGCGATGTGCTGAGCATCCATCTGGTGCTGGGCGAGCGCTCGCGCGGGCTGGTGGGGGCGCCGGAGCTGGCGCTGATGAAACCCAGTGCCTGGCTGGTCAATGTCGCGCGCGGGCCGATCGTGGACCGCGCCGCGCTGCTCGAGGCCGTCACCACCCGTCGCATCGCCGGCGCCGCGGTCGATGTCTACGACGTCGAGCCCCTGCCGGAGGGCGATCCGATGCGCCGCCTCGACCATCTGCTGCCGACGCCGCATCTGGGCTACGCCGTCGCCGAGACGATGGGCGAGTTCTACCAGGGCACGGTCGCGAATATCCGCGCCTGGCTCGATGGCCGGCTGACCAATCTCGCCAATCCGGCCGTCGTCGTTCCCTGACATGTCCCGCCGCCGCGCCGGGACCGGGCGGCGGCCTTTCCTGAAAGGACCTTCCTGTGCCTGTGACCACGCTCGACCCGAAGACCGCCCTGATCCTGATCGACCTGCAATACGGCATCGTGGGCCTCAAGACGGCCCATCCCTCCGGCCCGGTGGTGGAGAAGTCGGCCGCGCTGGCCAGGGCCTTCCGGCGGAAGGGATTGCCGGTGGTGCTGGTGAATGTCGATGGCCGCGCCCCCGGTCGAACCGACCAGTCCGCCTCGGCCGCCGCCGCCCCGCGCCCTGCCAATGCGACCGAGCTGGTGGACGAACTCGACCGGCAGCCCAGCGACATCCTGGTGACGAAGGACTGCTGGGGCGCCTTCATCAAGACCGATCTGGCCGCGCGGCTGCGGGCGCTCGGCGTGACCCAGGTGGTGATCGCCGGCATCTCCACCAGCGTCGGCGTGGAATCCACCGCGCGCCAGGCCTATGAACTGGGATTCAACGTCACGCTGGCGGTCGATGCGATGACGGATCTGAACGCTGAGGCGCATGCCGGCAGCATTGCCCGCGTCTTTCCCCGCCTGGGTGAGACCGGCACGACCGAGGCGATCCTCGCGCTGCTTGGCTGAGGCTGGGCCGCCGGTACGGTCCCTCCGGGGCCGTTCGGCGGCCGGATGCCAACCGGAAGCGATGTGACGCCGATGGTGGCGGTCGTCCTGAAATCATGTGCCTGCAAGGAGCGGTGCCTTGTCGCGCGGGGGGCGCGGGCCAATCTGCAACAGGATCGCGCGGCCGTTCTGTGGCTCGCACGACGTCCTCCATCCGACATGCGGCCTGTCGCGACGCGGCATCACCTGGTGCCCCGGTCGGTGCCGCACCCATCCGGGACTGACCATGCCGCTCCGCTTCCCCTTCGACAATTCCTACGCAACTCTGCCGGAGCGCTTCTATGCGCGAATTGCGCCGACGCCGGTGGCCGCACCCGCCCTTGTGCGGGTGAATACCGGGCTGGCCGAAACCCTCGGCCTTGATCCGGCGGCCCTTGCCAGCCCTGAGGGGGTGGCGGTCCTGGCCGGCAACCGCGTGCCGGACGGCGCGGTGCCCCTTGCCCTGGCCTATGCCGGGCACCAGTTCGGGCAATTCGTCCCGCAACTCGGCGACGGGCGGGCCATCCTGCTCGGCGAGGTGGTCGGGCAGGATGGTCAGCGGCGGGACATTCAGCTCAAAGGCTCCGGCCCGACACCCTTCTCCCGCCGGGGCGATGGGCGCGCCGCGCTGGGTCCGGTGCTGCGGGAATACATCGTCAGCGAAGCCATGGCGGCTCTGGGCGTGCCGACGACGCGCAGCCTGGCCGCCGTGACGACGGGGGAGAGAGTCCAGCGCGAGACGGCCCTGCCCGGTGCCGTCCTGACGCGTGTGGCCGCCAGCCATCTGCGTGTTGGCAGCTTTCAGTATTTCGCCGCCCGCGGTGATGTCGAGGGTGTGCGGCTGCTGGCGGATTACGCGATCGCCCGCCATGACCCGGAGGCCGCAGAAGCGGAGCACCCCTACCGCGCCTTTCTCCAGGCGGTGGTGGAACGGCAGGCGGAGCTCGTCGCCCGCTGGCTGCTGATCGGCTTCATCCATGGCGTGATGAACACCGATAACACCGCCATCTCGGGCGAGACGATCGACTACGGCCCCTGCGCTTTCATGGACGCTTACGATCCCGCCACGGTGTTCAGCTCGATCGACTACATGGGCCGCTACGCCTACGGTAACCAGCCGCATGTCGCGCTGTGGAACCTCACCCGGCTGGCCGAGACACTGCTGCCCCTGCTGGCGGAGGACGGAGAGGCAGCGGTGGCCATGGCGCAGGAGGCGCTGGCAAGCTTCGGCCCGCGTTTCGAAGCGGCCTATCTGGGCGGGCTGCGGCGCAAGATCGGCCTTTCCACCGAGCAGGAGGGTGACACCGCACTCGCCCAGGACCTGCTGCGGCGCATGGCGGAGCATGGTGCGGACTTCACCTTGACCTTCCGGGGCCTCTGCGATGCCGCGCTGGGGCCGGACGGCGATGCCGCTCCGCGGGTCCTCTTTGCCGAACCGGAGGCCTATGATGCCTGGGCCCTGTCCTGGCGCCAGCGCCTGGCGGCGGAGCCCCAGGCACCGCAGGCCCGCCGCGCGGCCATGCAGGCGGTCAATCCCGCCTTCATCCCCCGCAACCACCAGGTCGAGGCTGCCCTGAACGCCGCTATCGAGGAGCAGGATCTCGGCCCCTTCGAAGAGCTGCTCGACGTTCTCTCGCGCCCTTATGAGGACAGGCCAGGCTTCGAGCGCTATGCCCTACCCCCCGAACCTGAAGAGCGCGTGCACCAGACCTTCTGCGGCACCTGAGCACCTTGCGGCGGCTTGGTGCCGGGCGACGGCGGAAACCGGCAATGCGCGTGCTGAGATCGGCTGCCCCGGTGGGGTGGAGCAATAGCCACGGCGGGCGCGGATCGACTGCGGCACGGTGTTCGCCGGGTCACCGCCGCCGGCACGCCGGAAGCCCGGCTCAGCCCGCGGGGGGTCTGGCGCATCCTGCGCCGTCGCGCCGAGCTGGCGCGGCCGACCGTGGGGGCTGGACGGCTTGGTGGAACGCGGCCGCATGGGGCTCGGAAAAAATCACGGCCCGCCAGGAATAAGCGGCGCGGACAGGTGTCTCCCTCGCATGAGCCGCTTCGCAGCATGCCAGGGGGATACCATGACCGCCGTGTTGCCCAGTGCGCGCCGTGCCTGCCTGGCTGGACTGCTGATCCTGGTCAGTGCCGCCAACGCCTTGGCCCATGAGGGGGGCCACCATCACCGCCCCGGGTCCGAGGCCGCGGCCACAGCCGTGCCGCCTTCCGAGCAGCCCTTTGTGGCTGAGAACGACGCCGCCATGGCGAAGATGATGGAAGCCATGGCCATCAAGCCCAGCGGCGACATCAACCGGGATTTCGTGGCGATGATGGCGGCGCATCACCAGGGCGCCATCGACATGGCCATCGCCTTGCTGCGCCACGGTGGCAACGAGCAACTGCGCCGTCTCGCGCAGGAGATCATTGTCACGCAGCAGCAGGAGATCGCAGCCATGCAGCTCGCCATCGGCGCGCCGCTACCATCCTCTCTGCCCGCACCCACGCAAGCCACCCCCGCCTTCGCCCCGACCACACCCTCCGCCCGTTAAGGATCCTGCGCATGAAAACCTTCTTGCTGGCCAACGCCTGCCTCGGCGGTGCGCTCCTCGCGGCGCCGGCCTGGGCCGGGCAAGCACCGGATGCCGCGGCAGCGCAGGACGTGCCGATCTCCTCGCGCGACCGCGTCTATGCGGCGGAACAGTTCTCCAACACTGTTTCGGTGACGGACCCCGCAACCAACACCCTGCTTGGCGTGATCCGCCTGGGCGATCCGCAGCCCGGCAACCTCAGCCCGCTCTATCGAGGTCAGGTGCTGGTGCACGGCATGGGCTTCTCGCCGGACCATCGGACGCTCGCGGTGGTGTCCATCGGCAGCAATGCCGTGACCTTCATCGACACCGCCACCAATGCGGTGAAGCAAACCACCTATGTCGGCCGCTCTCCGCATGAGGCCTTCTTCACGCCAGATGGCCGCGAGGTCTGGGTCACCGTGCGCGGTGAGGACTACATCTCGGTGCTGGACGCCGGAACCTTCACGGAAAAGCGGCGCATCACCGTGCCGGCGGGGCCGGGCATGACGATCTTCTCGCCGGACGGCAAGTATGGTTACGTCTGCTCCTCCTTCAATCCGGAGACGGTGGTGATCTCCACCGCCGACGATTCGATCGTCGGCCGGGTGAAGCAGGACAGCCCTTTCTGCCCCAACATCGCGGCGACGCCGGACGGCACGCAGGTCTGGATGACGCTGAAGGATATCGGGCGCACCATGGTGTTCAACGCCCGTCCGCCCTTCAACGTCATCAGGACCATCGAGACCGGCCCCATCACCAACCATGTCAACTTCGCCGCCACCCCCCGCGGCACCTTCGCCTACGTCACCATAGGCGGGTTGAACCAGGTGAAGGTGTTCCGTACGGACGACTTCTCGGAGGTCGCGACCATCCCGGTGGGCAAGCTGCCACACGGGCTCTGGCCTTCCGGCGACGGCAGCCGTGTCTATGTCGGGCTGGAGAATGCCGACGCCCTGGCGGCCATCGACACCGCCACCAACGCGGTGGTGGCCGAGATCCCGGTCGGGCAGGCGCCGCAGGCGCTGAACTATGTGAGCAACGCCGTGCCGCAGGGCGACGGAAGGCAGGGGCTCCACCCCTTGGGCACGGCGGGCGGCAGCATCCATCTCAGCCTCGGCGCGCCGGGAAAGGACGGCACGCCGACCAGCGTCTCCTTGTTCGACCAGGGGCTGACCCAGGTGCTGCAGGCCTCCATTACCGAGCTGCAACCGGGCAAGCCTTACCTGCTGGCCCTGGCGGAGAAGCCGGATGGCAGCGGCGCCGTGCAGCCGCTCTCCGCCTTCGTGGCCAATCCCACCGGCTCGGCCATCGTCAACGCGGTCGGGCCGATCCGGCAGGTGGTGCAGGGCGATGGCAAGGCTGGACAACGCTATCTCGTGATTACGAGCAACGAGGGCGGCAAGCCCGGCGCGCTGCAGCAGATACAGAAACCCTGATGCCGCGGGCCCGCTTCTGCTCCCGCGCCAAGTGGGCTCTGCCATGACGGACATGGTGCGGCTGCTGGAGCCGATGATCCCGGCGCTGCGGCGCTACGCCCGTGCCCTGCTGCGGGACCGTAGCGCCGCCGACGATCTGGTGCAGGATGGGCTGGAGCGCGCGCTCTCCCGCTGGCATCAGCGCCGCATCGATGGCGATGCGCGGAGCTGGGTCTTCGCTATCCTGCACAACCTTGCCATGAACCGGATGCGGCAGATCTCCCGGCACGGCCCGCACTTGACGCTGGAGGATGCACCGGAGCCCGGCCTGCCGCCCCTGCAGGAGAGCGGGCTGCGGCACCGCGACCTGCTGCGCGCCCTCAATGTCCTGCCGGATGAGCAGCGCAGCGTCCTGCTGCTGGTGGCGGTGGAGGATCTCTCCTATGCCGAGGTCGCGACGGTGCTGGGCGTGCCGGTGGGCACAGTGATGTCACGCCTGGCGCGTGGGCGGGAGCGGCTGCGCCAGGCCATGGAGGGGGAGGCCACCCTGACCGAGAAACCGCATCTGCGGAGGATCAAGTGAGGACCTACCCCATCACCGAGGATGACCTGCACGCGCTGGTGGACGGCGTGTTGGACGATGCGCGGCGGGCGGAGGTGGAAGCCTATCTGGCCGGGCAACCAGCCGTCGCGACACGCGTCGATGCCTATCGCCGCCAGCGTGCCATGTTGCGCGAGGCGCTGGAGCCGGTGGCGGCGGAGCCGGTTCCGCCCGAGCTGAACCTCGCCCGGATGATCGAGGACCGGCGCAAGCCGCACCGTGCATCCTGGCAGGTGGCGGCGGCGGTGGTGGTGGCATTGGGGCTGGGCGGCGGCGGTGGGTGGTGGCTGCACGGCCAGCTGCGGCCCGCGCCAGTGGGCATCGCCGCCCTGGCGCAGCAGGCCATCGAGAGCTACGCGGTCTTCGCACCGGACCACAAAAGGCCGGTGGAACTGCGTGCCGCCGACGCCGCCACGCTGGTCGACTGGGCTTCCGCGCGGCTGGGCCGGCCGGTGACGGTGCCTGACCTGTCGAGCGCCGGATACCGGCTGATGGGCGGCCGGCTGGTACCCACGGCGCAGGGCGCGGCGGTGCTGTTCATGTTTGACGACGACCACGGCAGCCGCTTGGTGCTGCTCACCCGGCCCATGGCGCGGGAGCGCGACACCCCCATGGCACATTATGTGGGTCAGGCCATGCAGGCCTTCACCTGGGCCACGGAAGGCGACGGCTACAGCCTGGTGGGCAGCCTGCCAGCCGGCGTGCTGCACCCGCTGGCCGATGCGGTGCGGCGGCAGATGCAGCGAACCTGAAAGCATCTTGCAACCAAGTGGCGGCTGGTTCTCTGCGGATTTGGCGGCAAGCCACTCGATGGGAAAGTGGCAGGCTCCAACGGGCCGCTTTCGGAGGAAGTTAGGCCATCCCGCCGATGGTGCCGAAAACCCGGCATGGGCGGATGCTGTTGGAAAACTCGGCTGGTGGGAGAGGCGGAGGCTCGCGCTGGTCGGAGGCGCGAGGCTTGTGGTGGTCAGGCAGGCAGCAGCGGCCCAAGGTGGCGTCGCGGCGTTTCGTCGCTGACCGCCCGCTTCGCACGGGAGGCCAGGATTGGCATGCCCGCCGCGACAATGGCTTCTGTCTCGCCAAAACTCGCGGATACCCAACTCGCAGGGCGTGGTCATCAGGACCTTCACTTGCACGCCAACGAGCTGCCAGGGATCCTTCATCTCCACCGCAGCACGGCGGGGGGCTCGAGCCCCTCGCCGTGTCCTCAGCCAGAGACTATTTCCCGTAGGCGGCGACGAGGTAGTCCACGATCGCCTTCACGTCCGACTCCTCGATCGGCGCGCCATAGACATGGCGCATCTTGGTCACCTCGGCCGTCCAGAAGGCACGCGGGTCGCGCTGATTGCGCGGCTGCGTCGAGATGTAGTCAGCCGAGTGACAGGCCGCACAATTCGCCTGTGCCAAATCCTGCCCCGGCCCGGGCGCCAGCTCCGCCGTCTCCTCCGGCAGCTCGTACTCGATCGGCTTCGCCGTGGCCGCCGCAGCAAGCCCCGAGACCAGGGCCGCGGCCATGATGACTGCGCGCATCTCCGCCTTCCTCACGCTGCCGTCACGGTGACGGATTCGACCACGTTGCGCATGTAGCCCGCAGGGTTCCATTGCGCCTGTAGGGGTTGAGTACCGCCATCGCGGCCAGTGGCGCGCGACATCAGCCGGTGTTCACCGGCCGGCAGGCGCAGCACGGCCTCGAAGCCGCGGAAGGAATACTTGCCGAGATCCTCGCCGAGCCGCGCCTCCGCCCAGTGTTGCCCGCCATCCGCCGAAACCTCCACGCGGGCGATGCCCGAGCCGCCGTCGAAGGCGAAACCCTTCACGGTCACCTCGCGATCGGCCGGGACTCGCCCGTCGGCGGCCGGCGCAGTGATGAAGCTGCGGACATTGTAACGCCCGATCGGGCGGGTCTTCGGCGCTGCGGCGCCGGGGGGCACGCAGGCACAGTCGTTGTCGGGGATGCGGTAGGCCGATGTCATCCAGAAGCTGTCGGACGGCTTGTCGAGCACGGTGATCTCGTGCAGGTGCTTGACCCAGTAGGTGCCGTAATAGCCGGGCACCACGAGGCGCAGCGGGAAGCCGTTCAGCACCGGCAGGTCCGCGCCGTTCATGCCCCAGGCAAGCATGACCTCGCCGTCGCGCGCGTGATCGAGCTCAAGGGCCTTGGTGAAGTCCGGCGTGGCGGGGAATACCGGCTCGTCCAGGCCGTTGAAGCTCACCTGCACGGCGCCGGCGGCGACGCCTGCGCGATCCAGCACCGCCTTCAGCGGCACGCCGTGCCAGCGCGCATTGCCCATCAGGCCGTTCGCCGCCTGGCCGCCGGCGACACGCGGCTCGGAGAAGCCGCGGCTGTTTCCGGAGCACTGGTTCACCGCGACGATCTCCTTGGCTCCCGGCAGCGCCTTGATTTCGGCGAGTGAGAGCGAAAGCGTACGCTGGACCTTGCCTTTCACCGTAAGCCGGTAGGTGTCCGGGTCCAGATCCTGCGGCGGGACGTTGCCGGCGAGGTGGTACCGCACGAAGAAGGCGTCGTTCGGGGTGATCAGGCTCTCGCCATAGACCGCGAAAGGTGTCTCGAGCTGTGGCGGCCGCGAGGTCAGCCGGATCAGCGGCTGTTTCTGCGGATAGCGGACAAGCGGCCGCTCGCCGTTCCCGAAGGGTAGGGTGACCGTCTCGGCCCGGGCCCCTGCCGCCGCCCCCAGGCCCAGCGCCGCGCCGACCCGCAACGCGCCTCGCCGACTGATGATGACCATTCCTCTCCTGCCTCCCTCTGTCTTTTCCAGACGCCGCGCCGGCCTTCTTTCGGGCCGCGCGGGGTGCCCGCCCGGCCTGCGAAGGCCGAGCATGGACCTAAGACGTGGGAGGGCGGCGTTTTATTCCCCCGGAACGCGGCGCTAAGCTGAAATTCATGACCGACCGACGTGCTCTGTTCGATGCCGAAGGCCGTGCCCTCCTCCGCTATGCCCGCGCTCTGACGCAGGACGACGACCGGGCGCGCGACCTGTGGCAGGAGACAGCGGCACGCGTCCTGGCGGCGCGCACCGTTCCGGCTGAGGCCCGGGCCGCGCGGGTCTGGCTGTTCCGGATCCTGCGGAACGCCTTCATCGATGACCGGCGGCGCCAACGCCCCGCCGGCGCGGTCGAACTGGCCGAGGCGGCTGGCGCGGCAGTCTTCGGCCATGATGCCCGACTGATCGCCGAAATGACGGTGCGGCAGGCGCTGGAACGGCTGCCGGAGGAGCAGCGGGAATTGGTCGGCCTGGTCGATATCGTCGGCTTCTCCTACGCCGATGCCGCCGAGAGCCTGGGTCTGCCGATCGGCACGGTCATGAGCCGCCTTGCCCGAGCGCGGGCCGCCATGCTGGCCGACATCGCCAATGGAACCGTGGTGCCGCTGCGCCGGCGCCAGGCCCGGTGAGCACCATGTCGGCCGGCGACATGACCGAAGATGAACTGCTTTCCGCCTTCCTCGACGGTGCACTGGCGCCAGCGGCGGCGGCGGCCCTCTCCCGACGGATCGCCGCCGAGCCCCTCCTGGCGCAGCGACTGGACGCTCTGGCCACGCTAAAGGCCACGCTGTCCGGGTTGGATGCCGACCTCACTCCTCCCGCCCTGCCGCCCGAGGCAGCGCGGCCTGTGCTGAGGAAATCCGCTGCGGCAGCACTGGCCGCCGTGCTGGCCCTGGGCGTCGTGGGGCTGATCTGGCTGCCTGACACGGCGAGCGAGCCGCCGCAGGTTTCAGCGCATCGCCGCTTCATCGCCGAGGCATTGGGATCTCACGGCACAGGCGCATCGGACCTGACCGGGGGCGGGCTCGCCCTGGAGCGCGTCGAGCGCGTGGCGGGAGGTCTCTACGCGGCCTATCGCGGGCCGCATGGCTGCCGGCTGGGCGTCTGGACCGGACCGCCCGCTTCGGTGCCAGCCGAGGCGCCGCGGGGCTGGCGAGTTGCGGTCCTGCGGCGTGGCGCGGAGGCCGTGTGGATCGTTGCTGAACCGGCAATGGGCGTGGACCGTTTCGCTGCCCTGGTCCGGATCCTCGGCAATGCCGCTCCGGGGAGCCTGCTGGCCGAGGTCGCGGCCGAAGGCGCACCGTGCCGGGCCTGAGAAACCGCGACCCGGTGAGCAGGGCAAGGTAGCCCTTGGAACTGACCGGCCGTCCCTCCGTGGCATTGATCCGGAGATGTCGAGGTTCCTCGATTTGCGGATCGCCCAGCTTCGGAGGCGGGTCGTCGGCCACGCGCGCCCATGTTTCTCCCCCCGCCGGCGACAGTGACACCGAGCGCTGCCGCTCCGACTGGATCTGCAGAGGCGGGTGGCGTGGAACGGGCGGCGCCGCTTGCCGAGGGTCCCCGCCGGGATGCACCGGAAGGGTTCGGAAGCGGCGCCGGTCGCTCGGGCGCGGGGGATCAGCGCCAGCCCAGGGCCGGCGCGACGTGCTTCAGGATGCCCTCAATGACATGGGCGCAGTAGTCAACGCCAAGCTGGTTCGGGATGGTCAGGAGGAGGGTGTCCGCCTCGGCAATCGCCTCGTCGGCGCGGAGCTGCTCGACCAGGGCGTCGGGTTCGGCGGCGTAGCCACGGCCGAAGATAGCGCGGGTCTTCTCGTCGATGAAACCGACCCGGTCCTGCTCCTTGTCACCACGGCCGAAGTAGGTGCGGTCACGATCATCGAGCAGCGGGAAGATGCTGCGGCTGACTGAGACGCGGGGGGTGCGGGCGTGGCCGGCTTCCTTCCAGGCGGCGCGGTAGGCGCGGATCTGGGCGGCCTGCTGGATGTGGAAGGGCTCGCCGGTCTCGTCGTCCTTAAGGGTGGAGCTCTGCAGGTTCATGCCCTGCTGCGCCGCCCAGACCGCCGTGGCGTTGGAGCTGGAGCCCCACCAGATGCGGTCGCGCAGGCCTTCCGAATGGGGTTCGAGGCGGAGCAGGCCCGGCGGGTTGGGGAACATCGGGTGCGGGTTCGGCTGGGCGAAGCCCTGGCCGCGCAGCATCTCCAGGAAGACCTTGGCGTGGCGCCGGCCCATCTCCGCGTCGGTCTCGCCCTCGGCCGGGGCGTAGCCGAAATACCGCCAGCCATCGATCACCTGCTCGGGCGAGCCGCGGCTGAGGCCGAGCTGGAGGCGGCCACCGCTGATGAGATCGGCGGCGCCGGCATTCTCGGCCATGGAGAGCGGGTTCTCGTAGCGCATGTCGATGACGGCGGTACCGAGTTCGATGCGACTGGTCTTGGCGCCCATGGCAGCGAGCAGCGGGAAGGGCGAGGCAAGCTGGCGGGCGAAGTGGTGAACGCGGACATAGGCGCCGTCCGCCCCCAACTCCTCCGCCGCGACGGCGAGGTCGATGGATTGCCGCAGGGCGTCGGCGGCGGAGCGGGTGCCGGAATGGGGGGAGGGGGCCCAATGGCCGAAAGAGAGAAAGCCAATCTTCTTCATGATGGGCGTGGTCCAGAGGGGCAGGATGTGAGCCGCCGGGAAGAGTGGGGTGGCCCCGAGATGATCGACGGGGCCTCGTGGCACGAGGATATGGGACCTGCGTCGCATCCACCCCAATCACCGGGGCCAATGATGGTTATGCCCGGGGACCGTCATGCGAGGGCGAGTTCCAGCAGGTTTCCAGGGCCGGGCGCAGGGAGATCGCCTCCGGGAGCGGGGGGCGCGTGGCTGGGGCCCGGGATCGGGGCAGGCGGCGAACTCAGCGGCGGGGGAGATGGCGATGCGGCGGCAAAGGGCGTGGCCTCCGCTTCGGGGAGCGAACCAGATACGCCTTTCGGCCAATAGGGCTGATGGTCTGGCGGCTTTAGACGAGACTGCGACACTGCCGCATGGCAGAATGGGTCAGCGGCCTGACCGGGCGTATCACAGGTCAGCATCGCCAACCGAGTTCCCGCGAGGCGCCGATGTCATCAGCAGCCATTCCGGATCCCACCCGTGATGTCATCCGCGACGGACGCCGAATCCTGCGGGTGTTGCTGACCGCTCTGCCGCTGCTCGCGGGTTGTACCGGTTATTCGCCACCGCCGGCCTCTGTTCGCCTGCCTCCGGATGCGGTCGAGGGCGCGGGCGACCCAACGCGGGCGGCCATCATCGGTGCGGCCTACGCCTTCGCGCATCCTGAGGCCCTGGCCGGGCGCCCGGCCGAGGCGGCGCGGGCCGTCGCGAACTACGAGTATCTTGCCGTCGAGATCCCGACCGGCCCGCGCTGGGTGGGTTTTTCGCCGCTGGTCGGGGTGGAACTGCGCCGTGGCCTCGCGGAGGTGCGGAATGCCGTCGGGGTCGTCCCCGGGGCGCCTCCTCAGCCTGTGGTGGACGCACTCTATGCCGCCTCCCGGGCCCTTCGCGCAGGCGATGCCGAGGCGGCGCGACGCCTCCTCTCCCCCTCTCTCTTTCCCGCCGGTGGTGAGGCGACACTGGCGCACCTGGCGAACCTCCCACGGCTGCCCCAGGCGGGCTTCGCCACCTCCCTTGCGGCCAACGAGTTGAATCGCCAGGACCAGGACGGCGGGCGGCGCAGCCTCTGGTCGCAGCCCTGACTGTCTGGTTGCGAGGCCTCCCTCGCAGCCTCAGCGATGAGGCCGCGCCTGGGCGATGCCCTCTGGTCCGGCCCGGGGCCGGCCAGGGCTGAGCGCGGCGGGCGGCCGCGCTCGCCACCTGCTTACGCCGCCAACAGCGCGGGCGGCAGGCGCCCCATCCACGGGCAGGCCGCCTCGTACAACGCCGCGGCGCGCAGCACGTCGCGGTCGCCGCGCGGAGGACCGATGATCTGCAGGCCCATGGGAAGGCCGCGCGCGTCGAAGCCCGCCGGCACGCTGATGGCGGGGCAGCCCGCCATCGTTGGCCCGATCACCACTTCCATCCAGCGGTGGTAGCTGTCCATCCGCCGCCCCGCGATCTCTTTCGGCCAGTTCTCCCCGGCCGGGAACGGGAAGACCTGCGCCGCCGGCAGCAGCAGGAAGTCGAAGCGGTCGAACAGCGCAAGCATCGCCTTGTACCAGGCGCCGCGCACCAGCCCGGCCTTATAGACATCGAGTGCCGAGAGCCGGTGGCTGCCCTCGATCTCCCAGATCGCTTCCGGTTTCAGCAGCCGGCGCGTCTCCGGGTCGCGGTAGGCAGCATCGTGACGGCCGCCGATACTCTGTTGCCGCAGCGTCACGAAGGCCCGCCACAGCGCCTCCATGTCGAAGCCCGGCGTGGTCGGCTCCACCGTGGCGCCGAGCGCCGCGAACAGGCCTGTCGCGCTCTCCGTCAGCTCGAGCAGGCCCGCCTCGAAGGGCAGGTGGCCGCCAATATCGCCGAGCCAGCCGAGGCGCAGGCGCTTCGGATCCAGCGGCGGCAGCGTGGCGAAGCCTTCGGCGGGCGAGTCCAGCGACAGGGGTGCCCGCCGGTCATAGCCCGCCTGAACCGAGAGCAGCATGGCGACATCCTCGACCGTCCGGCCCATGGGGCCCTCGACGGCCATCTGGCCGTAGAAGGGGTCGGGGGTGTCCGCCGGCACCCGCCCCTGCGAGGGGCGGAAACCCAGCACGTTGTTGAAGGCGGCGGGATTGCGCAGCGATCCGCCCATGTCGCCGCCATCGGCCACCGGCAGCATCCGCATGGCCAGCGCGACGCCCGCGCCGCCGCTCGAGCCGCCGCCGACGCGGCCCGGATCGTAGGCGTTGCGTGTCAGGCCGAAGATCGGATTGTAGCTGTTGGAGCCGTAGCCGAACTCGGGAACGTTGGTCTTGCCGATGATGATGGCACCGGCGGCGCGCATGCGCGCGACGAAGATGGCGTCCTCCTCCGGCACCAGATCGGCGAAGAGGGGCGAGCCGAGGGTAGTGCGCAGCCCGCGCGTCGCCGCCAGATCCTTGATCGCCTGCGGCAGGCCGTGCAGCGGCCCGGTCGCCTCGCCGCGCGCCACGGCGGCATCGGCGGCGCGCGCCTCGGCCATCAGGGCCTCGCGCGGGCGCAGGGAGACGATGGCGTTCACCAGGGGGTTCGCTGCCTCGATGTGGTCCAGGTAGCTGGCCATCACCTCGGCGGCGGAAACCTCGCGCGCGCGGATCATGCGAGCCAGCGGCACCGCGTTCAGGGCGCAGAGCGCGGGCAGCCGGACGGGCCGCGCGGTATCGGTCTCTGGCATCTCGGCGCGGGGCCTCCCGGTCATGCCCAGCGGGCCATGTAAAAGCGCGGCAGCTCGTCCGGATGCGCCGTGAAGTCGAGCTGCTTGCTGAAGGCGTAGTTGACCACCTGGTTGTGCAGCGGCAGCCAGTAGGCCTGCTCGGTGGCACGCCGGATGGCGGCGCTGTAAGCGGCCTTGCGCGCGGCGGCGTCCTGGGTCAGGCCGCCCTCGCGGATCAGCTTCGCCAGCTCGGCGTCCCGCGCGTAGTCGTCGTTGCCGCCGCCGAACATCACCGGCAGGATCGCCGAGACATCGCCGATCGAGTAGCTGCCCCAGGAGCCAAGATAGAGCGGAGCCTCGCCGCGCCAGGCGCGCTGGATGGCGGCGGCGACCTGCAACTGGCTGATCCGTGCCCGGATGCCGACAGCGCCAAGATAGGCTTGCAGCGCGGCGCCGATATTCGGCTCCAGGTAAGCCACCATCTCGATGTCGAAGCCGTTGGCGAAACCGGCCTCGGCCAGCAGCGCACGCGCCTTGGCGGGGTCGTAGTCGTATTTGACGGCGGCATCGGCGTCGCAGCCGAACTGCGCCGGATAGCAGGGCGCCGGCGGCACGATCGAGTCCGCGCCCGCCATCTGCTTCGCCATGGTCTGCCGGTCGATGGCGTGGAAGATAGCCTGCCGCACCGGCTGCTTCGTCAGCGGGTTCTCGGCGCCACTGCGCCCGGCCGCGTCGATCGAGAGATAGTTGATGCGCATCGTCGCGCTGCTCAGCGTCTTGAGCATCGGCATCCGCGCTAGGTTGGGGATCTGGTCGATGCCTACCTTCCAGATCCAATCGGCCTGGCCGGAGAGCAGCTCCGTCATCTCGGTTGCGGAATCGGGCACGAAGCGGAGCGAGAGGCGCCGGATCTGCGGCTTGCCCTTCGGGCTGCCGGCGTAATAGCCCTCATGGCGCTCCATCTCAACCAGCGCGCCGGGTTCCAGGCGCGTCACCTTATAGGGGCCGCAGCCGATCGGGGCGCGGGCATAGCCGTCGGCGCCGACCCGCTCGCGATAGGCCTTGGGCAGCATCGGCACGGTCAGCGCCAGATAGTCCAGTGCCGCCGGGAAGGGATTTTTCGTCAGGATGCGGACGGTGAAGTCGTCGATCTTCTCCGCCCCCTTCATCCAGCTGACATTGCCGGGCACCGCCACGCGAGCATCGGGCGCCGTGACGGTGTTGATGGTGAAGATCACGTCATCGGCGGTGAAGGCGTCGCCATTGTGGAAGGTGACGCCGCGGCGCAGCTTCAGCTCCAGCGTGACGTCGTCCACCCATTTCCACTCCGTCGCCAGCAGCGGCTGGTGCTCGAAGCTGACCGGGTCGCGATGGATCAGCGTGTCCCAGACATGATGCGCGACGACCAGCCCGGAGCGCTGCGAGTTGGAGTAGGGTTCGATGTTCGGCACCGCCTCGCGCATGATGGCGCGCAAGCGGTCGGTGCCGGGCTGGGCCAAGGCGGGCCGGCTGAGGGCCGGCAGGGCCAGCGTGGCAGGGAGGAGCTTCAGCAGGTCGCGGCGGTTGGGCATGGTCACCTCTCGGCGGGAAGAAGCGCGGGTGGGGCGGGCGGGCGCTCCGCGAAATGGCATTCGGCGGTGCCGGGGCCGGCCAGGCGCGGCGGCGCGGCGGTGCCGCACAGCGCCTCCGCCTGGCGGCAGCGCGGGTTGAAGCGGCAGCCCGTGGGCAGGTTGGAGGGATCCGGCGGAATGTCGCCGAGGCCGCTGTCAGGAATGCCGAGACCCGGCTCCGGCGTCAGCACAGAATTGAGCAGCGCCCGCGTGTAGGGGTGCCGCGGCTCGCGGAATAGCCGCGCGGCCGCCGCATGCTCCACCACCCGGCCGAGATACATCACCGCCACCTCGGTCGCGACATGCTCGACCACCGCGAGATTGTGGCTGATGAACAGCAGCGTCAGCCCCATCTCGCGGCGCAACTCGGCCAGCATGTTGAGGATCTGCGCCTGCACGGAGACGTCCAGCGCCGAGGTCGGCTCGTCGCAGACGACAATGCGGGGCCGCAGCACCAGGGCGCGGGCGATGGCGACGCGCTGCCGCTGGCCGCCCGACAGCTCCGCCGGGTAGCGCTGGCCCATATCGGGGCGCAGGCCGACGCGTGCCATCATCGCCGCCACCCGCCGGGCCATTTCGGCCTTCGTCATACCGCCCTGTGCCAGCAGCGGCAGCGCGATGTTGTCGCTCACCCGCCGCCGCGGATTGAGCGAGGAGAAGGGATCCTGCGGCACCAGCTGGATCAGTCGCGCCCGCTCGCGGCGGTCCAGCGCAGCCAGGCTCCGCCCGGCGACCCGGACTTCACCGGAGGAAGGGGCCAACAGCCCCATGACGATGCGCGCCAGCGTGGACTTGCCGCAGCCAGATTCGCCGACGATGCCCAGCACGCCGCCATCTGGGACGGCAAGGCTCACATCGTCCACGGCGGTCAGCAGCCTCGGCGCCCGGCCGAGGCCGCCGCCGATGCGGAACTGACGGCAGAGATTGCGGATCTCGACGGCCGGCGCGCTCATGCCGGCACCTCCCGCCGCGTCGGGCGCTCATCCGGCCGGCCGGGCCTCCAGCCCGGTGGCAGAGTACAGCGCACCAGGTGGCCATCCGCTGCCGGGCGCAGCGGCAGCGGCGCGGCACAGGCCGGATCGGCGAGGGCGCAGCGGTCGCGGAAGCCGCAGCCCACGAAGCCCGGCGGGATGCGCGGCACGGTACCGGGGATGCTGCCCAGCGGCTCGCCCGGCGCCAGTCGGCCCGGCACCGGGATGCAGTCCATCAGCCCCCGCGTGTAGGGATGCTCGGGCGCAGCGAAGACGGCGGCGGTCTCGCCGCTCTCCACCACCTCGCCGGCATACATCACACTGACGCGCTGGGCGACGCGGGCGACGACGCCGAGGTCGTGCGTGATCAGCAGGATGGAGAGGCCCATCTCCTGTTGCAGCGTGGCCAGCAGGCGCAGGATCTGCGCCTGCACCGTCACGTCGAGTGCCGTGGTCGGCTCGTCGGCGATCAGCAGATCGGGCTCGCACATCAACGCCATGGCGATCATCACGCGCTGCCGCAGCCCACCCGAGAGCTGGTGCGGGAACTGCCCGAGCCGCAGTCCCGGCGCGGTGATGCCGACCCGGCCAAGCAACGCCTCGGCCCTCTCCAGCGCCGCGGCGCGCCGGCCGCCACGATGCCGCAGATAGCCCTCGGCCATCTGCGAGCCGATGGTGTAGGCCGGGTTAAGGCTGGTCATCGGCTCTTGGAAGATCATGGCGATGCGATCGCCCGCCAGCCGCGACATGGCACGGTTGGAGAAGCGCAGCAGGTCCTGGCCGCGATAAGCCATGCGTTCGGCGCTGATCGTCGCGCGGCGGCCGAGCAGCCGCAGGATGGACAGCGCCGTGACCGACTTGCCGCAGCCGGATTCGCCGACCAGGCAATGTGTCTCGCCCTGGCGAAGCGTCAGCGAGAGGCCGCGCACCGCGGCCAACTGGCCGCCGAAGCTCACCCTCAGGCCCTGGATGTCGAGCAGGGCGGTCATCGCGTCTCTACTCCCAAGGCCTGGCGCAACCCGTCGCCCAGCAGGTTGATGCCGAGCACCAGAACCATCATCGCGAGACCCGGGATGGCGATGATCCAAGCGCTGAAGAACATGAAATTCTTGCCCTCCGAGATCATCAGCCCCCAGGAGGGCAGGGGTGGCGGCACGCCAAGTCCAAGGAAGGACAGCACCGCCTCCAGCAGGATCGCCAGCGCCACCTCCAGTGTCGCGATGACCAGGAGGTGCTCGGCGATGTTGGGCAGGATCTCGCGCAGCAGGATCCAGCCGGTGGAGCAGCCGGCGGCGCGCGCCGCGTCCACATAGTCGAGGTGGCGGATCTGCATGGTGGTGGTGCGCGCCACCACGGCGAAGCGGTCCCACAGCAGCAGGCCGAGCGTCGTGACCACGACGGTGAGGCTGCTGCCCACCAGCCCGACGACGGCCAGCGCCACCAGCACCGCCGGCAATGAAAGCCGCGCGGTGATCAGGAACAGCACCGCGTCGTCCACCCGGCCGCCGAAGAAGCCGCCCGCCACGCCCAGCGCCGTGCCGATCAGGCCGGAGGCGAGGGTGGTACCGAGCCCAATCAGCAGCGAGATGCGGGCACCGTAGAGCAACCGCGCCAGGTAGTCGCGGCCGAGCTGGTCGGTACCGAGCAGATGCCGGGTGCCGCCGCCCTCCATCCAGAAGGGCGGCACCAGGCGCTGGGTCAGGTCCTGCGCGAAGGGGTCGTGCCCGGCGATCTGCGGCGCCAGGAGGGCCAGCACAGCGATGCCGCCGACGATCAGACCGCCCAGCAGCAACTCGAGGCGGGCGGGCAGCAGGGCCGGCCACAGCCGGCGGCGAATGGGGGCGCTCATGGCAGGCGCAGCCGCGGGTCGAGCACGGCGTTCAACACGTCCGTCAGCAGCGTCAGCACGACGTAGATCAGCGACAGCAGCAGCACGACCGCCTGGATTACGGCGAAGTCCGCCTTGCCGATACTCTCCCAGGCTAGAAAGCCGACACCGTGCAGGGCGAAGATGGTCTCGATGACGATGGAGCCGCCGAGCATGCCGCCGAACTGCACCGCCGCAATCGAGACGATTGGAATCGCCGCGTTGCGCAGCGCGTGCTTGCCGACGATGGAGAGCCAAGAAAGCCCCTTGGCGCGCGCGGTGCGGACGTAATCGGAGGTCAGCGCGCGGATCATGCCCGAGCGCGTCAGCCGCGCCAGGGCGGGCACAGCCGAGAAGCCGAGCACGAAGGCGGGCATGACGAAATGCCGCCAGCTGCCGGTGCCGGAGATCGGCAGCCATTGTAGGTGCAGGCCGAAGACGATCATCAGGATCAGCGCCACCCAGAAGCTCGGCATCGCCTGGCCCAGCGTCGTCAGCAGCAGCACCGCCCGGTCCAGCGACCGGCCTTCGTGCAGCGCTGCCATGATGCCGAGCGGAATCGCCATGAGCAGCGCCGCCGCCATGCCCACTCCACCCAGGGTGAGGGTGATGGGAAGGCGGCTGGCGATCAGCCGGCTGACCTTCTCCTTGAAGAAGAAGCTTTCGCCCAGGTCGCCGGTCAGGGCGCGGCCAGCCCAGTGCAGGAATTGCACGGCGAGCGGCTGATCGAGGTCATAGGCGCGGCGGATCTGTGCGATGTCGGCGTCCGTCGCGTTGGCGCCGGCGATGGAAATGGCCAGGTCGCCGGACAGCCGCGTCATCAGGAAGCTCAGGATGACGACGAAGGCGGCGACGCCGAGCGAGAGCAGCAGGCGGCGGGCGAGAAAGCGGATCATCGGCTTTCCGGAGGAGCATGGCAGATCATGCCGGAAAGCATGGCATATGATATATCATGATGAGAAGCTCCCCTCTCTCGCCCGGGCCGCGGGGTTTCAGCCCGCCAGCTCCCGGGCCGCCGCGACGATCGCCTCCGCTGTCAGCCCGTATTTCTCCTGCAGCCAGGCGGGGGAGGCGCCCTCGGCGAAGGTGTCGCGCAGCCCGACCCGCCGCAGCCGCGTAGGCACGCCAGCCTCGGCCAGGATTTCCGCCACGACCGAACCCAGTCCGCCGGTCACCAGATGGTTCTCCGCCGTCACCACGCGGCCGCAATGGCGCGCGCCCTCCAGGATGGCGTCCGCGTCGATCGGCTTCAGGCTGGCCATGTTCAGCACCCGCGCCTCGATCCCTTCCGCCGCCAGCAGCGTCGCCGCTTCCAGCGCCTTGGGCACCATGATGCCGGCCGCGACCACCAGGACATCCCTGCCCTCGCGCAGCCGCTCCGCGCGGCCGAGCGGCAGCGGGCGCGGGGTGAAGGGCTGAACCTCGCCCTCCGGCCGCTTCATGCGCAGGTAGACCGGGCCATCGACTGCCAGCGCGGCATCGACGGCGGCCGCCATCTGCTCCGGGCCGCAGGGTTCGATCACCGTCATGTTCGGCAGGGTCCGCATCATCGCGACATCGTCGATCGCCTGATGCGAGACGCCGAGGAACGTCGTCAGCCCCGGCAGGAAGCCGGCGATCTTCACGGGCAGCCTCGGATAGGCCGTCTGCATCGCCACCTGGTCGAAGCAGCGCCGCGTGGCGAAGGCCGAGAAGGTGTGAACGAAGGGGATGAAGCCGCACCGCGCCAGCCCGCCCGCGATGCCCAGCATGTTCGCTTCCGCGATGCCGACATCGAAGAAGCGCTCCGGCAAGGCCTCGCGGAAGATATCGGTCTCGGTCGAGGCCCGGAGGTCGGCGCAAAGGCAGAGGATGCGCGGATCCCGCCGCGCCCGGTCGAGCAGCGCCTCGCCGTAAAAGCGCGGGATCGGTGCGGCGCGGCGGGAGATGAAATCGGCGATGCCAGGGCTCGTCGTCATGGCGCGGTCTCCCCCAGTTCCTCGAGCACCTGAGCGGCGAGCGCGGGTGGGGTGCTCATGTAGTGTGCCATGACACCCTCGATGCAGGGCGCGCCCTTGCCGGTCAGGGTGCGGGCGACGATGCAGGTCGGCCCCTCCGCCCTTGCCCGGGCGGCGTCGAGGGCGTCGAGCAGCGCGCCCATGTCGTTGCCATCGACGCGGATGACATGCCAGCCGAAGGCGCGCCACTTGTCATCGATCGGCGCCATGGCGATGACGCCGTCGATATGGCCGCCCGCCTGCAGCTCGTTCAGGTCGAGCACCAGGCAGAGATTGGCGAGCCGCAGGCTGCCGGCGGCCATGGCGGCTTCCCAGACCTGGCCCTCCTGCATCTCGCCATCGCCGAGCACGACATAGGTACGGGCGGGGCTGCCCGCGATCCGCGCCGCCAGCGCCATCCCGACACCCACCGACAGGCCCTGGCCCAGCGAGCCGCAGGTCGCCTCCACCATCGGTCCCATGCGCTCAGAGGCGTTGATCTCCAGCGGCGAGCCGTCCTCGACATAGTCGGGGAGGCGTTCGGCGGGGAAGAAGCCGCGCTCCGCCAGGGTGGCGTAGAAGATGGCGGTGTTGTGGGCGGTGGAGAGTAGGAAGCGGTCTCGCCCGGGCCAGGACGGGTCCGTGGGGTCGAGCCTCATCTCGGCGAAATAGAGCGCGGTGAAGAGGTCCGCCGCACCGAGCCCCTGCTGCACATATCCCTGGCCCTTGCGCGCGGCCATGGTCACCACCTGGCGGCGCAGCCTGTGCGCGATGGCGCGCAACCGGGGAATGTCCCGGATGCGGGGGGCCGGCTGGCGCTCGGCTCCGGCGCTCATGGGTGGCTCGAGGGAGTGGGGGAAGCGTGACGAGGGATGCGCATGCACGGACCTCATTCTATATGGATATATCATATAGCTCTGAAGATTTTAGCGGAGGGAGTCAATCGGTCCCCGGCTCCATCACCGGCGAGAGGCTGCCGTCCACCTCGATGGCCGTGCCGGTGACTGGAGTTGCCCTGCTTCCGTGAACACTCTGCAGCTTGAGAGGGAGGTGTCCGGGATGCCGAGGTTCAAGAGGCCCGCCCCGCCGGAGTTCCGGCGAGTGGGTCAACTCCACCCGGCCCGCGCCGGCGCAATGGCGCAACGCTCCCATGGAGCGCGGCCTTCCGTGGCGAACTGCGAGGCCGCGGGCGGTCGCCGCCCGGCTGGGCCTCCACCTTGCGCGGGGTGGCTCAGCGGCGCGACTTGCGTCGCGGCTGCCCTTTGCCGCCAAGCCATCCCAGCGATTCGCGCGCGCTGTCCTCTACGCAGGCGCGGAATGCCGCGGCAAGACGCGATGGCAGGCGGCCCCGGGGGGTGATCAGGGTGACGTCCAGCGGAATGCGCGGGGCGAGGGGGCGCGCGGCGAGGCCTTGCGCCTCCGCTTCGGCGAGCCCGAAGCCGTCGAGGATGGCGATACCTGCCCCGGCCCGGGCGAGGGCGCAGGCGATGCTGGACTGCGAGACCTCGATCGCAATGCGCGCCGGCAGTCCCGCCGCGGCGCAGGCGGCCTGGACGAGTTGCCCGACCGGCTGCTGCGGGCCCAGCGAAATGGCCGGAAACCGCGCCAGCTCGGCAAAGGAAAGGCTCGGCCGCGACGCCAGCGCATGGCGGGCGGGCAGCGCGCAGCCGATCTCCGAGGTGCAGAGCAGGTGCGTCTCGACGCGCGTATCGCCCGATCCTCCGAGGATCACCCCCAGATCGGCCTGGTGGTCGGCGACCTGGTTGATGACCTCAAGGGCGGATGCGGCGCGGAGCCGCACGAAGACCTCGGGGCGCGCCGCCTGAAAGGTATGAACGGCGCGGGGCAGCAAGGCCGTGGCCAGGACCGGCACGGCGGCCACGGAGAGCTGGCCGCTCCGCCCGGCCCGCAGGGCTTTCGCCAGTCTTTCGAGGCCGCCCAGGGCCGCGAAGGCGCCCAGCAGCTCCGGCAGCAGCGCATGGGCCTCCGGCGTCGGCACCAGCCTCTTGCGGTCGCGCCGGAACAGGCTGAAGCCCAACCGCTCCTCGGCCTGGCGGAGCATCTTGCTCGCGGCCGGCTGGGTCATGCCGAGTTCCAGCGCGGCGGCGGTGACGCTGCCGGCCTCCATCACCGCCCGGAAGACCTCGAGCTCTCGCAGGTTCAGGAGCATAACCATTCATCTATGAACTGCGGAATTTCGTCTATTTGACAACATGATGCTGCCCTTTGCACCCTTCACCCCAGGCAAGGGAGGGTGGAAGCGCGTGAAGATCAGCTCGATCCGGGGCTATCAGGTCGGCTTTGCGCCCATGCCGGCGCTCGGCAATGCATCGACATTCATCCGGCGCCGCGACTTCCTCCTGCTGCAACTGGTCGGCGAGGACGGCAGCAGCGGCTGGGGCGAGGTGTTTTCCTCCCCCTTCGCGGCCGCCGCCTTCATCAAGGCGAAGCTCGCACCGCTGGTGCTTGGCCAGTCCGCGCAGGAGGCCGGCCGGCTCTTCCACGCCATGCTGGGCACGCTCGGCTACGATCGTCGTGGTGCCGCGATGATGGCGATTTCGGCCATCGACATGGCGCTGCACGACCTCGCGGCGCGCAGCCGGGGCATCAGCGTCGCGCAGATGCTCGGCGGCCGCCTGCGCGACCGCATGCTGGCCTATGCGAGCGGCCCCTTCATCGCGGAGGGTCCTGATCCTTACGGGGCCTATCCCCGCCAGACCGACGACCTGCTGCGCCGGAACTTCCGCGCGATCAAGCCGCGCGTCGGCGCCGGGCCGCGCCAGGACGGCGCAGCGATGCGGGCGATGCGCCACCAGGTCGGCCCGGAGGTCGCGCTGATGGTCGACATCAATCAGGGCTACACCGTCGGCGCCGCGATCGAGAGTGCGCGCCACATGGAGGAGGCGGACCTCCTGTGGATCGAGGAGCCGCTGGGGCCCGAGGACATCGGCGGCTACCAGGCCGTCGCCCGGGCGGCGCGCTGCGCCATCGCGGGCGGCGAGGCGCTCGCCAGCCTCGCTGCCTTCCGGGACTTCCTGCAGGCCCGCACCTTCTCCGTGCTGCAGCCCGACCTGACCGTCTGCGGCGGCTTCACGGGCTTCCGGCGGGTGGCGGCCCTGGCCGATGCCTTCGACGTACCGGTGATGCCGCATGTCTTCGGCACGGTGGTGAACGCACATGCCGCGCTGCAGATGGGCGCGCTGCTGGCGGCGCGGCGGGGTGGCGGCCCGATGCCCTATCCGTTCATCGAGATCGATGTCACGCCGAACCCGCTGCTCACACTGCTCGGGGCGCTTGAGCCGGGGCCCGACGGAACCATCGCCGTGCCGGATGGCCCGGGCATCGGGCTGGATCTCGCTCCCGAGAGGCTCGCGCCCTGGATGACCGAACACTGGCAGTTGGATGCCGCGTAGCGGCCGCCCGGCAAGGAGGAAGCAGAAGCCATGAACACCCACAGGATGCGCCGGCGTGGCCTGCTCGCGGCCGGCGCCCTGCTCGCCGCGGCGCCACGCGGTGCCGGCGCGCAGACCTACCCGACCCATCCCGTGCGCCTGATCGTACCTTATCCGCCGGGCGGCGCGAGCGACCTCACCGCACGCCTGCTCGCCCAGGAGCTGACCACGGCGCTCGGCCAGTCCTTCGTCGTCGAGAATCGCGGCGGCGCGGCAAGCATCACCGGCACCCAGGCGGTCGCCACCGCGGCCGCGGACGGCGGCACGCTCGGCGTCGTCGACACGGCCTTCCTGGTCAATGCCGAGCTTTTCGGCAGCAAGCTCCCCTACGACACGCAGCGCGACTTCACGCCGATATCGCTGCTCGTTCGCGCGCCGCTCGTCCTCGTCGTGCCGGCGGAGGTGCCATGGCAGAACGTGGCGCAGCTGGAGAAGGCGGCGCGCGAGAAGCCGGGCGAAATTTCCTTCGGCTCGGCCGGCAACGGCACCGCCGTGCACATGGCCGGCGAGCAGTTCCGCCAGGCCGCCGGCTTCACCTATCTCCACGTGCCCTATCGTGGCGGCGGTCCTCTCATCACCGATCTCCTCGCGGGCCGCGTGCAGATGGCCTTCGGCACGGTCCCCGCGATGGCCGAGCACGTGCGGGCCGGGCGCCTGCGGGCCCTGGCGGTGACAGGCCGCGAGCGGTCGCCCCTGCTGCCGGAGGTGCCGAGCATGGCGGAAGCCGGCCATCCGCAGGTCGATGCCATGCTGATCAATGCGCTGATCGGTCCCGCGGGGCTGTCGGAGGCCGTCGTCGAGCGCCTGGCGGAGGCCGCGCGGGCCGTGCTCGGTAAGCCCGCGGTTCGGGGCCGCCTTGCGGAACTCGGCTTCGAGCCGGTCGGCAGCGCGCCAGAGGAGGTCCGTCGGTTCTTCGAAGCGGAGATCCCGCGATGGGAGCGGATCATCCAGCAGGGCGGCATAAGGCCCGACTGAAGGCCGGCTGCTCAGACCAGCAGGGCCGACATCTCGCCGGCGGCCACCTTCAGCAGCGGTAGCACCTCCCGCTCCAGCGCGGCGGCGCTGCGGCGGCCGGAGTGGCTGCTGGTGGCGAGCGCCGCCACCAGCCGCCCGGCGGAATCCACCAGCGGCACGGCGGCCGAGGCGAAGCCCTCCTCCAGCTCGCCATCCAGAAGGGCGAAGCCGGCAGCACGACACGCCTCCACGGCCCGCAGCAAGGCCGCCGGCTCGGTAATGGTGCGCGGCGTGTAGCGCGCCAGCGGCGCGGCGAGCCGGGCCGCCAGCATCGCCGGCGGGAGCGCAGTGAGCAGCACGCGGCCGGAGGCGGTGGCATGCGCCGGCATGCGGGTGGAAACCGTCAGCGCATGGCGGAACGGCCGGTTCGGCGCCTCGGCACGGGCGACGTTCACGATGTCCGGCCAGTCCAGCACGGTCAGGGAGACGCTTTCGCCAATTCGGTGCGCCAGCGCCTCCAGGCTCGGCTGCATGCGGCGGTCCAGCCCGGCACCACCGAGATAGGCCTGCGCCAGCCGCAGGACCTGCGGCGTCAGCGAGAAGCGGCGCCCGTCGCTGCTGGCCAGGCCCAGCTCCACCAGCGTCATCAGCAGCCGCCGCGCCACCGCGCGGTCAAGCCCCGTGCGCGCCGCGACTTCCGAGAGGGTCAGCCGCCCCGCACCGGGGCCGAAGGCGCGGATGACCTCCAGCCCGCGCGCGAAGGCGGTGACGAAGCCGCGGCTGCGCGGCGCCTCGCCCGCCGCCTCACTCGACATGGATGTCGCGCTCCTTCACCAGGGCGCCCCAGCGACGGAACTCCTGCGGCACCAGCGCGGCGAAATCGGCATTGGAGCGGCTGGCGGGGACGGCGCCGAAGCTGGTGATGCGGGCCCGCACCGCCGGGTCCGCCATGGCCTCGGCGAGGATGCCGGAGAGCCGCGCGATGGCGGCGGGCGGCGTGCCGCGCGGCGCGAACATCGCCTGCCAGCCATCCACCTCGATCCCGGGGAAGCCGGCCTCGGCCAGGGTCGGGACATCCGGCAGCTCCGGCAGCCGCGCCTCGCCGGCGACCGCCAGCGCCCGCAGCGTGCCGGCGCGCAGATGCGGCAGCACGGAGGAGAGGGTGAGGAAGCCCAGCCCCACCTGGTTGCTCAGCAGGTCGGGCATCAGCACACCCTCGCCGCGATAGACCACCGGCTGCAGTTCCACCCCGGCCTGCCGGTTGAACAGTTCGGTGGTCATGTGGGAGAGCGTGCCATAGCCGCTGTTGGCGGCCGCCAGGCTGCCCCGCTTCGCCTTCGCGGCCGCCACCAGCGCCGCCACGTCAGGGAAGGGGGAGGCCGCCGGCACCACCAGCAGGAAGGGCGTGGAGGCGATCTGCGCCAGCGGCGTGAAGTCCTTCAGCACGTCATAGCTCACCGGCTGCTTCTGCAGATGCGGCACAATGGTCATGCTGACGCTGCCGAACAGCAGGGTATGGCCGTCCTCCGCCTGGGCAGCGGCGGCGGTGCCGATGATGCCGCCCGCCCCGGCGCGGTTCTCCACCACCACCGGCTGGCCCAGCTTCGGCCCCAGCACCTGCTCGCCGAGCATGCGGGCCAGGCCGTCGGCCGGGCCGCCGGCGGCGAAGGGCACGATCACCCGCAGCGGCCGGTTGGGCCAGGCGCTGTCGGGCTGCGCGCGGGCGGCCGGCGCCGCCGCGATCAGGGCGGCCGCGGCCAGCAGTGTCCGACGGCCGAGGACGGGAGGCGGAAGGCTGCTCATCGGGTTTCCTCCAGGCTTGTGTTGGCGCGCCGTCAGGCGGGCAGGAAGGCGCCGTCCCGCCGCAGCCGCTCGCGCAGCAGCGCGGCATCGACCTGCCGCGGGCCGCCATTGCCGGCGCAGGCCAGCGCGGCGGCGGTTCCTGCGGCCTGGCCAACCGCCATGGTGGTCGGCATCACGCGGGTCGAGGCATGGGCGCCGTGGCTGGCGGAGATGCCGCGCCCGGCCACCAGCGCATTTTCCAGCCCCGCCGGCAGCAGGCAGCGATAGGGGATCTCGTAGCTCCGGTCGCCACCCAGCACCTCGAAATGCAGGCCGGCACCCTTGGCTGGATGGATGTCCATCGGATAGGCGGCGACGGCGATGGCATCGGGGAAGCGCCGCGCGGCGCGCAGGTCGTCGGCGGTCAGCACCAGATCTCCCCGCACCCGCCGGGATTCCCGGATGCCGAGCTGTGCCGCCAGCGCCACCAGCCGGCCGCCCTCGCAGCCTGGCACATGCGCGGCGAGGAAGTCCGCGGCGGCGAAGGCCTGGCGCCGCCCCTCCACCTCGCCCGCCGAGAGGGCGAAGGGGTCGGTGGCGTCCAGGCTGACGCGGCTGATGTTGAACCAGCCGTCATCGGTGCCGGGGATGCGGCTCTGGTGCAGCGCCGCGCGGGCCAGCGCGCCGCTCTCCACGCCCTGGCGGCACAGCGCCTGCAACTCCGCCGTGGTGAGCGCGCCAAAGCGGGCGAAGTCGATCGGCCCGAAGCGGAACATCATGGTGGCGGGCTGCGGCGTCTCGTCCGGCTCCAGCGGCAGGAACCCGGCGCCGGCGCGGGCCAGCACGTCCAGGTCGCCCGAGGCGTCGATGACGATGCGCGGCCGGATGGCGAGCGGCCCGGCCTTGGTCAGCACCGTCACCGCCGCGACGGCGGCGCCCTGCCGGACCACGTCCAGGAGGGTGGCATGGAAAAGCAGGCGAACGCCGGCCTCCGTCGTCATCTCGTCGAGCACCCGCTTCAGCCGTTCGGGGTCGTAGGAGACCTGGTCCATCGGATGGCCGGTGGACATGACGAAACGGGTATGGCCGCCCGAGCCGCCATGCCGTGCCAGCCGCTCCACCACCTCCTCGGCGAGGCCATGGATCACCTGCCGGCCGGCGGCGGTTTCCCAGCCCACGAACTGCCCCACCGCGCCCGCCGTGGCGCTGCCGCCGAGAAAGCCCCAGCGCTCAACCAGCAGCACCGTGGCCCCGGCGCGTGCGGCGGCGACGGCCGCGACGGTTCCGGCCATGCCGCCGCCACAGACCAGCACATCAACGGCGAGGGCGATGTCGGCGGGCATGTTTCCCTCTCTTTGTGCGCACAGCGCATCTTAATGCGCAGAACGCATTCAGTAGGGTCGTCGCGGCGCGGTCTGTCAAGGGGCGCCTCAGGACCGGGGGCCGGCGAAGGTGCTAGGCCCTCAGGGAATCCGGTGGCTGCGGAACGGCAAGCCGGGGCAACGGGGCCTTTCCGCCGTGCGGCGAGAGCCGGGCCCGTGCTTGCGGCCGCTCACCCTGCACCCACCTCTGGAAGACGATCCAGGAAATGGGGGAGGCACGGAGCCGATGCGCATCTGGAGGCTTGCCTGCGCGGCCTTGCTGCTCTCCGCCTGCGCCACCTGGGAGAAGCCCGGTGCGACCGATGCGGAGCGGCGCCTCGCCGTGGCGCAGTGCCGGAGCGAGGCGGAGGCGCGGCTGCCGCCGGTGTGGGAGAGCGACATCCGGCGTCCCGGCCACTGGGTGCCGTCCCGTGTCGAATGCGGCCGGGAGCCCGGCAGCTGCAGCAAGAGCGGCAGCTATTTCCAATGGCCCGAATACCGCAGCCGCGACGTCAATGCGCCGCTGCGCGACACGCTGGTGCAGACCTGCATGCACGACCGCGGCTGGACGCGGCAGGGCGGTCTCTGATTCCTGCCCCGCCGCCCGGCGCTCAGCCGGCGGTGATGTTCGCCACCTCGGCGACGCGCCGCCAACGCTCGATGTCCTTCTGCAGGAAGCTGCCGAACTCCTCTGGCTCGGTCGGCGCCGGGCGGGCGCCTTCGACGGCCAGGAAGCGCTGGTAGTCCGGCGAGGCAATGACGCCGTTGACCGCCGCGTTCAGCCGCTGCCGGATCGGCCTCGGCAGGCCCTTCGGCGCCAGGATGCCCCACCACACGTCCACGGCGTAATCGATGCCCGTCGCCTCACGGATCGTCGGCACATCCGGCGCATAGGCCATGCGCTGCTCGCCTGTATAGGCGATGACCGGCACCTTGTTGGAGGAGACGAGATTGCTAACGGAGGCGAGGGTGGTGATCAGGAAGTCGATGCGCCCGGCGAGCAGGTCGGCCTGGGTGGGGGCGATGCCGGAATAGGGCACCACCTCCATCTTCAGCCCGGCGGCGACGTTGAAGGCCTCCATGGTGAAATGCCCGATGCCGCCGAGCCCCGCCGTGCCGTATTGCAGCCGGCCCGGATGCGCCCTGGCCGCTTCCACCAGCGCCTTCATGTCACGGAAGCCGCCCTTCGGCTTGGTGACGATCAGCATCGGCGCGGCGCAGATGCGCGCCACCGGCTCGAAGCTGCGCAGCGCGTCATAGGGCGTCTTGTGCACGACGGAGCCGGTGGCGAAGGTGCTGGAGGCCAGCAGCAGCGTGTAGCCATCCGGCGCCGCATTGGCGACATAGCCGGCGCCGAGGGTGGCGCCGGCGCCGGGCCGGTTCTCCACCACCACCGGCTGGCCGAGCGGGCCCTGTAGCCCATCGGCGATGGGCCGGGCGATCGCGTCGTTGCTGCCGCCGGGCGTGAAGGGGACGACCAGCTTGATCGGGCGGTCCGGCCAGGCTGTCTCCGAGGCGGCCTCCGCTTGGGCGGCCGGCAGCAGGAACGGGGTGGCGAGCCCGCCGGCGGCCCCGGCCAGCAGGGCACGGCGGCGCAGCGAAACAGTCATGGACATCCTCCCGCGCACGACCTAAGGCCGGGCCGGCCGATGGCCTCGCGCATGTTGTTCTCTTGTACGGACAACGGTATCTATAGCCGAAGACCGGAGTCAACCGAGTATGTCGAAACGCGCCCCCTCCGGCCGCCCAGCGCGCTCCGCGGCCGCCGACCTGCCCCCCGCCATGCCCCGCTTGGCGCCCGAGCTGGCGCAGCTGATGGCCGATGCCCAGCCGCGCTATGCCAGCGTGGCCGCCGCCCTGGCCTCCGATATCCTGGAGCGCCGCCGCGCCATCGGCGAATTGCTGCCGACCGAGCAGGAGTTGAGCCAGTCCTTCAATGTCAGCCGCTCCACCGTGCGCGAGGCGCTGCGGCGGCTGCGCGAGCTGGGGCTGGTGGCCGGGGCGCAGGGCGTCGGCACGCGCGTCATCGCCGACCAGCCGCGCAGCAGCTATCAGCTTGCCGTGCGCTCGGTGGCGGATGTGATGGGCTATGCCACGCGCACGCGGCTGGAGATCCTGTCCCGCGGCCGCATCCGCGCCGAGGCGGCGCTGGCCGGCCAGATCGGCGCCGCAGCCGGCAGCGAATGGGTGCATGTGCACGGGCTGCGTTGGCCCGATGAGGCCGGCCTGCCGCCGATCTCGGTGGTGGATCTCTATGTCACGGCGGAATTCGCCGGCGTGACGGAACTGCCCGACCTCGTCGCCACCCCGGCCTACCGGCTGATCGGTCGGCGCTTCGGCGTGGCGGTGACGGAGGTGCAGCAGGAGATCACCGCCATCGCGCTGGACGAGGCCCAGGCGGCGGCGCTGCGCACGACGCCCGGCTCGCCAGGATTGCAGATCCGCCGCCGCTTCTACGCCGCCGACGGGCGGCTGCTGGAAAGCACGGGCAACATCCACGCGGCGGCGGATCGCTTCGCCTATTCGCTGCGGCTGGGGGCGCCGGAGGCATAAGGCTGGGGGAATGAATTCCCCCAGGCCCCCTTCTTTTTTTCTTCGAGTTTCCCGCGCTGGCGGCCAGCGCAGCCCCAAACTGACAAAAAGAAGATGGGGGTCCGGGGGAATTCCTTCCCCCGGCCTTTTTCTTCAGTGCAGCGCCAGGCCTTCCGCCAGCGGCGCGACATCCGCCAGCGTGTCGATCCGCCAGAGCTGCTCCAGCGCCGCCTCGGCGCGCGCCGCACCCAGCACCGGGGTTGCGAGGCCGAGGAACTTGTCGCTGATGCCGGCATCGTCCAGCGGGTTGCTGACGCCGCCATAGGGCTCGGGCACGTAGCGCTCGAAGCGGCGCCCGTCGCGGGTGATCAGCGCCAGGCGCGCGGCACGGAGGCGCGGGTAGTCGGCATCGCAGGCGGCGTCGATCTCGACATGGATGCGGGAGGTCAGCGCCAGCACCGCCGGATCAGCGCGCTGCTCGGCGCCGAAATCGGCCAGCCCGACGCGGCCGCGCAGCAGCGCGGTGGCGATGACGAAGGGGAAGCTCATCTGCGCCGTTGTCATCTCGCTCCAGCCCACTGCGGCATGGGCGGCGGCGACGGCATAGGTGCCGATCTCGACCCGCTCGACCTGCTCCGCCGTCACGCCCTCGACGCGGGCGATGTCCAGCGCGGCATCGATGGCGGCGTGGATGTGGCGGCAGCAGGCATGCGGCTTGATGTAGCAGCCGGCGATGGCGAAGCGGGAGCGCGGATGCTGCCCGCCGGCATTCAGCAGATCGACCGCGGCGGCGTCCATTGCGCCGGTATCGCCGCCGGCATAGGCGTTGAAATAGCCCTCCTTCAGCTCCAGCGCGCCGCGTGGCGCCGGCAGCCCGGCCTCGGTCAGCAGGGCGGCCATCAGCCCCTCGCGCGCGGCATGGCCGGGATGGGTGCGCTTGACGTCGCCGCCGGCGAGGAAGGTGAACAGCCCGGCAGCTGAGGAGGCAGCCACGCCGATCGCATTCTCCACCCTGTCGGCATCGAAGCCGAGCAGCGCCGCGCTCGTGACGGCGGCGCCGAAGACGCCGGCCGTGCCGGTGTTGTGGAAGCCGCGCCAGCGCGCCCGCGGATGCGAGGCGGCGGCGATGCGGCAGGTCGCCTCGTAGCCGGCGACGATGGCGCGCAGCACCGCCGCGCCGGACACGTGCCGCATCGCACCGAGCGCCAGCACCGGCGGCACCACCACCGCGCCCGGGTGCACCGAGCCCGGGCGATAGCCGTCGTCCAGCTCCAGCCCATGCGCGCTGGTGCCGCCGAGATGCGCGGCGGAGAGCATGTCGTAGCGGCGCGGCAGGCCCGGCACCGCCACCGGCCCGGGCGGCAGCCCGGCGGCGGCGAGGGCCTGCTCCACGCTGCCCGTCGCTGTCTGCCCGGCGCCGGCGATCATGGCACCCAGCGTGTCGATGAGGTGCCGGCGCGCGGCATGGCGGGCGAACTCGTCCACCGCTTCCAGCCGCAGCGCGGCGACGAATTCGGCCAGGGTTCGGGTAGGGCCGGGCGCGGTGGCACCGGTGGATGCGGCATGGGCGGGCAGGGGCAGGTCCATCGGCGTTTCTCCCGGCACTGCTCCGCCTCGGGCGAAGCGGCCTGTTGTCCTCTTGTACGGACAACTCTATAAGACCGGGAGAGGCGCGGCAAGCGCCCCCCGCCGCCCATCCGCGCGGCGCAAGGGAAGGAGATAGGCGTGACAGCGCAGCCATCAGCCGAGCCGAGCGAAGCCGTGCTCACCCGCATGCGGGAGGGCCATGTCGTCACCCTGACCTTCAGCCGCCCTCCGCACAACCATATCAACCGCGCGCTGGTGATCGCGTTGGCCGGGGCGCTGGAGGAGCTGGACGCCGATTCCGCCTGCCGCGCCGTCGTGCTGGCGGGCGCGGGCAGGCATTTCTGCGCCGGTGCCGATTTCAGCCAGGGCGATTCCGGCGGGCTCGACATGCCCGATGACATTCCCGGCGGCACGCTCTACCGAATGGCGGGGCGATTGGTGCGGACGCGCAAGCCGATCGTCGCGGCGGTGCAGGGGGCGGCGATCGGCGCCGGGCTGGGCCTCGCCGTGCTGGCCGATTTCCGGGTGGGCTGCGCGGAGGCGCGCTTCTCCGCCAATTTCACCCGGCTTGGCTTCCATCCAGGCTTCGGCCTCTCCACCACCTTGCCGCGGTTGATCGGCCCGCAGAAGGCGGCGCTGCTTTTCTACACTGGCCGGCGCATCGACGGCGCCACGGCGCTGGAAATGGGCCTGATCGACGAACTCGTGCCGCAGCCCGAGGTGCTCACCGCCGCGCAGGCGCTGGCCGCCGAGATCGCCACCTCCGCCCCCGCCGCCGTGCAGGGGCTGCGCGCGACGCTGCGGCGCGGCCTGCCCGATGCCTTTGACGCCGCCACCGAGCGCGAGTTCGAGCAGCAGAGCTGGCAACGCCGCATGGCCGATTTCACCGAGGGCCGCCGCGCCATGGCCGAACGCCGCCCACCCGTCTTCGAGGGGCGCTGAGGCCATGGACGCCGAAGCCCGCCAGGCCGGCCTCGCCGAGGCCCTGTTCCACCCGCGCGGCATCGCGCTGATCGGCGCCTCGGCCGATCCCGCGAAGAACAATTCCCGCGCCCAGCGCGTACTGCAGAAATCCGGCTATGCCGGGCGCATCCTACCGGTGAATCCCGGCCGCGCCGAGATCTTCGGCCTACCCGCCTATCCCGATATCCGCGCCGTGCCGGAGCCGGTGGACCACGCCTTCCTGATGGTGCCCGCCGCCGCCGTGCCGGAGGCCATCGCCGGCTGCGTCGAGAAGGGCGTGCGCGTCGCCACCATCTACAGCGCCGGCTTCGCCGAACTCGGCGCCGAGGGGCGGGCCCTGCAGGAGCGCATCGTCGCCATCGCGCGCGAGGGCGGGCTGCGGCTGATCGGGCCGAACTGCCTCGGCCTGGTCAATGTGACCGACCGCATCCCCATCACCAACAACGCCGCCGTCGAAGCCGAGGCGCTGGCGCCGGGCGGGCTCTCCATGGTCTCGCAGAGCGGCAGCATGATGGGCGCGCTGCTCTCCCGCGCCGGCGCGCGCGGCCTCGGCTTCGCCAAGATCGTCTCGGTCGGCAATGAATGCGATCTCGGCGTCGGCGAGATCGCCGGCATGATGGTGGAGGATGAGGCCACCAAGGCCGTCCTGCTCTTCCTGGAAACCCTGCGCGACGCACCCGCCCTGGCCCGCGCGGCCCGCCGCGCGCATGCGCTGGGCAAGCCGGTGATCGCCTACAAGCTCGGCCGCTCGGATGTCGGCCGGCGCATCGCCGTCTCGCATACCGGCGCCATGGTCGGCGCCGACGAACTGGCCGACACCTTCTTCCGCGAGAACGGCATCCTGCGCGTGGACACGCTCGAAGGGCTGGTCGAGCTGCCCCGGCTCGTGCTCGGCCGAACCCCGCCCAGGGGCAAGCGCGTCGCGGTGCTCACCGGCACTGGCGGCGGCGCGGCGATGGTGGTGGACCGGCTCGGCAGCCTCGGCGTCGAGGTGGTGCCGCCGCCGCCCGCCATGCGCGAGGCTCTGGCGGGGGAGGGGATCGAGCTTTCGGATTCCCCGCTGATCGACCTGCCCATGGGCGGCGGCAAGGGCCAGTACACCCGTGTCCTCCAGAAGATCGTCGCCTCCGACCATTGCGACGCGGTGGTGGCGGTGCTCGGCTCTACTGCGCGGCTGCGGCCGACCCAGGTGAACGAGAACATCCTCTCCGTCTATGACGGCAGCAAGCCGCTCGGTGTCTTCTGCGCGCCGCAGGCGGATGCGGCGCTCGGCATCCTGGACGAGGCCGGCGTCGCCGGCTTCCGCACGCCCGAGGCCTGCGCCGATGCGCTGCACGCCTTCCTGACCTGGCGCGGCCCGCGCCCGACGGAGGCCGTGGCCGACAGCGAATGGGCCAGCGCCGCGCAACGCCTCGCCGGCTTTGGCGCGCGCCGGCTGAACGAGGCCGAGGCCTGCGCCGTCTTCGCCGAACTCGGCATCGAGGGGCCGGGCAGCCGCATCGTCACCACCCCCGAGGAAGCCGCCGGGATGCAGGGTCCCGTGGCGGTGAAGCTGCTTTCGCCCGACATCCCGCACAAGACCGAGGCCGGGCTGGTGCGCCTCGATGTCGCGGGAGAGGCCGCCATCCGCGCGGCCGTCTCGGAACTGCTGGCCAAGGCGGCGCGCGAGCACGCGTCAGCCCGCATCGAGGGCGTGCTAGTGGCCCCGATGCAGCACGGACTGGCCGAGGTGATCCTCGGCTTCCGGCGCGACCCGGAGGTCGGGCCGGTGGTGATGCTCGGCATGGGCGGCGTGCTGGCGGAGCTGAAGCGCAGTTTCTGCGTCCGCCTCGCCCCCGCCTCGCTGGAGACGGCGCGCGAGATGATCGCGGCCCTGCCGGAACTGCGCATGCTGGAAGGCTTCCGCAACCTGCCGCGCGGCGATGTCGAGGCCCTGGCGCGCGCCATCCGCGCCCTGTCGCTGCTGGCCTGCCTGCCGCCGGAGGCGGTGGCGGAAGCCGAGATCAATCCGCTGATCATCCGCGCCGAAGGGCAGGGGGCCGTGGCGGTGGACGGGCTGGTTGTGCCGGGCAGGTCGGGGGAATGAATTCCCCCGAACCCCCTTCGTCTTTCTGTCAGTTGGTGCTGCCTGAGCCGCTCGCGCCAAGCTGACAGAAGAAAGATGGGGGCCTGGGGGAATTCCTTCCCCCAGAACTTTTTCATCGAGGGGAAGGAAACGCGATGCTGACGAGCATTCCCGAAGAGCACCGCATGTTGCAGGAGATGGTGGCGAAGTTCGTCGAGCGCGAGCTGATGCCGCTGGAGCCGGCGGTGCTGGCGCGCGAGAGCGCGGGCGGCAAGTACGGCCTCACCGAGGAGGAAGAGGCCCCGCTGCTCGCCAAGTGCAAGGAGCTCGGCCTCTGGGGCCTCGACGTGCCGGAGGCGATGGGCGGCGCCGACCTGCCCGCCGTGGCGCGCATGCTGGTGGAGGAAGAGGTTTCCCGCACCATCACGCCTTTCGAGTTCCCGCCCGATTCCCCCAACCTGCACATGCTGATGGCGGTGGCGAGCCCCTGGCAGCGCGAGCGTTATCTCACGCCCTATGCCGAGGGCCGGATGAAGTCGGCCATCGCCATTTCCGAACCCGGCGCCGGCGGTGATCCGGCGGGCATGATCACCCGCGCCGTGCCGGATGGCGAGGACTGGGTGCTGAACGGCCGCAAGATCTGGGTCAGCCGCGTGCCCCATTGCGACTTCATCATCGTCATGGCGCGCACCGGCGAGGGCAAGCGCGAGGAGGGCATGACGGCCTTCATCGTCGAGCGCGGCACGCCCGGTTTCATCATCGAGCGCGAGATCCCGATGATCGGCGGCCGGCGCACCTATGAGCTGGTCTTCGAGAACTGTCGCATTCCCGGACGGCAGGTGCTGGGCGAGCTGGGCAAGGGCTATGCGCCGATGCAGCTCCGCCTGAACATCCGCCGCCTCCAGGTCGGCGCGCGCTGTGTCGGCATCGCCCGCCGCGCGCTGGACATGATGATGGAGCAGGTGAAGCAGCGCGTCACCTTCGGCGTCCGGCTGGCCGACCGTCAGGCCATCCAGTGGTGGATCGCCGATGCCGCGATCCGCATCCATGCCTGCCGCCTGATGGTGCATGCCGCCGCCGAGACGCTCGATGCGGGCGGCGACGTGCGCAACGAGGCCTCGATGATCAAGGTCTTCGGCACCGAGATGGCGCAGGAGGTGGTGGACCAGGCCATGCAGAGCTTCGGCGCCATGGGCATGACCAAGGAACTGCCGCTGCAACTCTTCGCGCAGCAGGTGCGGGTGATGCGGATCTACGAGGGCCCAACCGAGGTGCACCGCATGGCCATCGCGCGGCGCGTGCTGCGGGGGTAGCGAGCGCGGCAAACTGACAGAAAGAAGATGGGGGGGCCGGGGGGAATTCATTCCCCCCGATCTTGTTCGATCTGCCTCATCGGGGCTGCCCACAACCGACCGCCACCTTGGCGGTTCCAGCCCTCATCGCCCCGGAAGGCCATAACTCCGGAACCGCTTGCCCGCCGCGCGGTTGGATCTACTGGTTCGCGGGCCCCCGCCCGCCATCAGCAAGGGAGCCACCAGTGAGCGACACGAAACGACAGGCGCAGGAGGTCTATGTCAGCGGGCTGCGCAACCAGCATGCCGTGGAGAAGCAGGCCATCCAGCTGCTGGAGCGCCAGGTGGGCCGGCTGGAGAATTATCCCGAGATGGAGGCCCGGATGCGCGAGCATATCGCGGAATCCGAGCAGCAGGCGAAACGCATCGAGGAAATGCTCTCGGCCTTCGGCTCCAGCCACTCCGCGCTGAAGGACATGGGCCTGGAGTTCATGGGCAACATGGCCGCCCTGGCCCATACCCCCGCCTCGGACGAGGTGGTGAAGAACACCTTCGCCAACTATGCCTTCGAGCATTACGAGATCGCCTCCTACAAGAGCCTGCTCGTGCTGGCCGAGGCGGTGGGCCACCAAGATGGGCTCGGCCTGCTGCGGCAGTCGCTGCAGGAGGAGGAGGCGATGGCGCGCTGGATCGACGAGCATATCCGCCCGACCACGCTCACCTATGTGGAGCGATCCGCTGCCGGGCGCACCGCCGGCGTCTGAGACGGCCTGACATGAAGAAGGCCCCGGAGCTGCCTCCGGGGCCTTCACATTGTCTGCGGGCATTCCTGCCGCGAGACGGCGGCTGGATCAGCCGGCGACGACCGTGCTCGTCGTGGAGATCCAGGCCGTGGCGACAGACGCCTTCGCGAAACAATGAGACACTGGATCACCTCCTTTCGGTTGTTGCGGACTGCCACCCCAGATGGGGCAGCGAAGCCCCGGTTGCAAGACCCGCCCGCTTTTTCCTCAAGTTTCAGGCATGATGCTCGCGCAGTGCCCTTTGCAGCGCGGCCTTGTCCATATGCGAGCGGCCGGGGATCTGTGCCTTCTGTGCCTGGCGGTAGAGCTCCGCCCGGGTGGCGCCGCCTTCCTTCTCTGCCTGGGCGGTGCGGCCCTCCCGCTCCTTGCGCTTGGTCTGCCGCAGCTTCTCGCGGTTCTGCTTCTGTGACTGCTGGTTCGAGGCACCGGCCTCGCTGAGCGCGATGGCGATCGCCTGCTTCGGGTTCTTCACCTTGCCGCCATGGCCTCGCTCCAGCTCGCCATGCTTGAACTCGTGCATGACGCGCTCGACGGTTTCCTTCTGCGCCTTGCTCTGCTTGGCAGTCATTGCTGTCTCCCCTCATGCCTGCGGGCGGGATCAGCCCTTCAACGGCCATGCTGCGAACAGGTTCCAGCGCCCTTGCGGCGGAAGAGGATTTGGCGCCCGCCTGCAACCGCGGGAGGCCAAGACGCTTTCCCTGCGCAGTTCCTTCGCACCCCTGCAGCTAGGACGTCACCATGCCTGTCAACCCCGCCGCCCCCGGGGCGGCCGCAACCCCGGAGCCCGCCTCATCCGCGCGCCATTCCATCGAACTGACGGTCAACGGCACGCGGCGGCGGATGGAGGTCGCTCCCTGGACCACCCTGCTCGACCTGTTGCGCGAGGAGATGGATCTCACCGGCACCAAGAAGGGCTGTGACCATGGCCAGTGCGGTGCCTGCACGGTGCTGGTGGACGGCCAGCGCATCAATTCCTGCCTCGCCCTCGCCGTGACCAAGGACGGCGCCGAGATCGTCACGATCGAGGGGCTGGCCGCCGGCGATGGCACCCTGCACCCGCTGCAGGAAGCCTTCATCGAGCACGACGCCTTCCAGTGCGGCTATTGCACGCCGGGGCAGATCTGCTCCGCCGTCGGCCTGCTGAAGGAAGGCCGCGCGAAAAGCGCCGACGAGATCCGCGAGCTGATGAGCGGCAATCTCTGCCGCTGCGGTGCCTATCCGAACATCGTCGCCGCGATCGAGCAGGCGATGCGGCAGGAAGGAGCGGCGCGATGATCCGCTTCACCTATTCCCGCCCCGGCGCGGTGGCGGAGGCGGTGCAGGCCGTGCGGGCCGAGCCGGGCGCCAAGTTCATCGCCGGCGGCACCAATCTCGTGGACCTGATGAAATACGACGTCGAGCGGCCGCGCCGGCTGGTGGATGTCGGCGCGCTTCCGGGGCTCGGCGCGATTGAGGAGGTCGCGGGAGGGCTGCGCATCGGCGCGCTGGTCACCAACTCGGCGCTCGCCTACGACCCGCGCGTGGAGCAGCGCTATCCGCTGCTGTCGCGGGCGCTCCTCTCCGGCGCCTCGCCGCAGCTCCGCAACGCCGCCACCACGGGCGGCAACCTGCTGCAGCGCACCCGGTGCTACTATTTCTATGACACGGGCACACCCTGCAACAAGCGCGAGCCCGGCAGCGGCTGCCCGGCGATCAACGGCGTCAACCGCATCCACGCCATCCTCGGCACCAGCGAGCACTGCATCGCGACGCATCCCTCCGACATGTGCGTGGCCCTGGCGGCGCTGGAGGCAACCGTCGAGGTCACCGGTCCGGGCGGCGACCGCAGCATCGCCTTCGCCGATTTCCACCGCCTGCCCGGCGACCAGCCGCAGATCGACACCACCCTCGGCGCCGACGAGATCATCACCGCCGTGCAACTCCCTCCCAAGGGCTTCGCGACCAATTACACCTATCTCAAGCTGCGCGACCGCCATTCCTATGCCTTCGCGCTGGTCTCCGTGGCCGCCGCGCTGGAGATGGAGGGCAACACCATCAAGGAGGCGCGGCTGGCCCTTGGCGGCGTGGCCCACAAGCCCTGGCGCGACCCTGCGGCCGAGGCGCTGCTGCGCGGCCGGCCGGCGACGCGCGACAGCTTCGCCGAAGCCGCGGCGCTGATCCTGAAGGACGCGCGCGGCTATGGCGACAACAGCTTCAAGATCGAGCTGGCGCGCCGCGCCATCGTCCGGGCGCTGTCGCAGGCCGCAGCCGGCACGCCACAGCCCATCGCCGACAAGCGCATCGCCTGAGGACGAACGCCATGCCGAACAGCGAAACCCATTTCGGCGCCCCGCGCAGCCGCGTCGACGGGCGGCTGAAGGTCACCGGCGCCGCCAAATATGCCGGCGAATTCACGGCGCCCGACCTGGCCCATGGCTATGTGGTCTCCAGCGCCATCGCCAAGGGCCGCATCACCGCCATCGACACCGCCGAGGCGGAAGCCATGCCGGGCGTGCTGCGGATCTTCACCCACGAGAACCGCCCCGCGACGGCCTGGCTGAGCCGCAGCTATCGCGATGCGGTGGCACCCCCCGGCACTCCCTTCCGCCCGCTCTATGACGAGAAGATCCTCTATAGCGGCCAGCCCGTGGCGCTGGTGGTGGCGGAAAGCTTCGAGGCGGCGCGCGACGCGGCGGCGCTGGTGCGCGTCACCTACGAGGCGGAGCCGCCCGGGACCGACCTGCGAACCAGGCTGGCAGAGGCCTATGTGCCGCCGAAGGACCGCGCCGGCATCGACCCGCCGCCCAAGCCGCGCGGCGATGCGGCGTCCGCCTATGCCGCCGCGCCGGCCAAGGTGGAGAACGGCTATCACGTCGCACCCGAGCACCACAACCCGATGGAGCCGCACGCCAGCACCGTGGTCTGGGAGGGCGACGGCAGGATCACTATCCATGACAAGATCCAGGGCGCGCAGAACACCTTCGACTACGTCACCAGCGTATTCAGCCTGCCCAAGAAGGATGTGCGCGTCATCTCGCCTTTCGTGGGCGGCGCCTTTGGCTCCGGCCTGCGCCCGCAGTACCAGCTCTTCCTCGCCGTCATGGCTGCGCTGGAGCTGAAGCGTTCCGTGCGCGTGGTGCTGACGCGGGACCAGATGTTCACCTTCGGCTACCGCCCGGACACGATCCAGGCCGTCGCTCTTGCCGCCAGCCCCGACGGCGCACTGCAGGCAGTGAGGCATGAGGCCGTCGCCGGAACCTCGACCTTCGAGGACTACCAGGAAGTCGTGGTGAACTGGTCCGGCCTCGCCTATCGCTGCGACAACGTGGAGCTGAAATACCGCCTGGCGAAGCTCGACACCGCCACACCGCAGGACATGCGCGCGCCCGGCGCGCCGCTCGGCATGTTCGCGCTGGAATCCGGCATGGACGAGCTGGCCCATGAGCTGAAGATCGACCCGCTCGAACTGCGCCTGCGCAACTATGCCGAGACGGACCAGAACACCGGCAAGCAGTTCAGCAGCAAGGAACTGCGCGCCGCCTACCAGCAGGGCGCCGAGCGCTTCGGCTGGTCCAGGCGCAACCCGCAGCCGCGCTCCATGCGCGAGGGCCATGAGCTGATCGGCTGGGGCATGGCCACCGGCATCTGGGAAGCGGGGATGCAGCAGGCCAGCGCCCGCGCCACCCTGACCGCGGACGGCAAGCTGGAAGTAGCGACCGCGACGGCCGATATCGGCACCGGCACCTATACCATCCTGACGCAGATCGGCGCCGATGCGTTCGGCCTGCGCATGGAGGACGTGACGGCGCGGATCGGCGATTCCTCGCTGCCCACTTCACCCATCGAGGGTGGTTCCTGGACCGCGGCTTCCGCCGGCTCGGCGGTGCAGGCGGCCTGCTACGCGGTGCGCGAGACGCTGTTCAAGTATGCGCGCCGCATGGAAAACTCGCCGCTTGCCAATGCCGACCTCGATCATGTGGTGTTCACCGAAGGTCGCATCGCCCTGGCCGCCGACCCTGCCCGTTTCGTCACCATCGCCGATGCCATGCGCGCCGGCGGCGTGGAGCGCATCGAGCAGGAGGAGACCACGGCGCCCGACAAGGCGTCGCTTTCGAAATACGCGCCCTATACCCATGCCGCCGTCTTCGCCGAGGTGCGGGTGGACGAGGAGCTCGGCACGGTCCGCGTCACCCGCGTCGTCGATGCCATCGCCGCGGGCAGGATCATCAATCCCAAGACCGCGCGCTCGCAGATCATCGGCGGCGTGGTCTTCGGCATCGGCATGGCATTGACCGAGGAGAGCATGCTCGATCACCGCTTCGGCCGCTTCATGAACCACAATATCGCCGAGTACCACGTGCCCGTGAATGCCGACATCCACGACATCGAGGTCATCTTCGTCAAGGAGGAGGAGAACAAGGCCAATCCGCTCGGCGTGAAGGGGCTGGGCGAGATCGGCATCGTCGGCACGGCGGCGGCGATCGCCAACGCCGTGTTCCACGCGACCGGCAAGCGCATCCGCGAACTGCCGATCACGCTCGACAAGCTGCTCGACTGAGCTTGTGAAGGGCGTGGCCCTGGCGCGGGCCGCGCCACCGCGCCTATTCGGCCGCGCGCGCCACCCGGCGCGGCGGGCGGGGCAGCCCCATCGTCTCGCGCAGGGTGCCGCCCGCATACTCCTTGCGGAAGATCCCGCGCCGCTGCAACTCGGGCACCACCAGCTCCACGAAGTCCTGCAGGCAGCGCGGCAGCACCGGCATGTCCACGTTGAAGCCGTCGCAGGCCTTGCCGCGGTACCAATCCTCCATCTGGTCCGCGACCTGCACCGGATCGCCCTTGAACACGACATGCCCCAGCGAGGGCACGACCCGCTGGTAGGTCTGGCGGATGGTCAGGTTCTCGCGCCGTGCCATCTCGGCAATGGCCTTGCGATAGCTGGCGACGCCCGCCACCTCGCCCGAAAGGTCCGGGAGCGGCCCGTCCAGCGGATAGCCGGAGAGGTCCGCCTCGCAAGCCTTGGAGAGATAGGCGACCCCGAGGCTCGGCAGGATCAGCTCCTGCAGCTCGGCATAGAGCTCCTCCGCCTCGGCCTCGCTGCGGCCGACATAGACGGAACAGCCCGGTAGGATGCGCAGCGTGTCGGGGTCGCGCCCGTATTTCGCCATGCGGCCCTTGACGTCGGCATAGAAGGCCTGCGCCTCCGCCTTCTCGGTGCAGACGGAGAACAGGCCCTCGGCCAGTTCTGCCGCCATCTCGCGCCCTTCCTCTGACTGGCCCGCGGTGAAGAGCAGCGGATGCCCCTGGATCGGCCGCGCCACATTGAGCGGCCCCTGCACGGAGAAGTGCTTGCCGACATGGTTCAGCCGCTGCACCTTCGTGGGATCGAGATAGCGCCCCGTCGCCTTGTCCTCGATGAAGGCGTCTTCCGCCCAGCTGTCCCACAGCCCCTTGCAGACCTGCACGAATTCGCGCGCGCGCTCATAGCGCTCGGCCCGCGGCACGTGCTGGGCGCGGCCGAAATTCACCGAATCGCCGGGATAGGAGCCGGTGACGATGTTCCAGCAGGCCCGCCCCTTGCTCAGATGGTCGAGCGAGGCGAAGCGCCGTGCCAGCAGATAGGGCTCGTCATAGGTGGTGGTCGCGGTGGCGAAGAGCCCGATATGGCGGGTGTGCTGCGAGAGGGCCGCGAGCAGCGTCAGGGGCTCGAAGACCGCCGGCCGGTCGGAGCGGCTGTTGGCGGCGAAAAGCTCCGGCTTGTCCATCTGCCGCACCGCATTGCCATCGGCCAGGAAGAGCAGGTCGAGCTTGCCGCGCTCCGCCAGTTTCGCGATCTGGATGGCCTGATCCAGGTTCATGCAGGTGTTGGACCAGGCGTCCCGATGGCGCCAGCCGGCCAGATGGCTGCCCAGGCCGATCAGGCTGGTCATGAGATTCATCATGGCCGCCCGCCCTCACTCGCACTCGACATCGCTCGCCCTCCTGATGGGGTTCTCCGCGCGCCGGCATCGCCTCTGGCGAAGGCTAGACCAAGACCGGCAGGCCGAGGAAGGCTGGGGGAAGGAATTCCCCCAAGGGCTTCCCCTTTGGCCCCCCTTCTTTTTTCTTCGAGTTTCCCGCGCCTGCGGCCAGCACCACGCCAAACTGACAAAAAAGATAGGAGCTCGGGGGAATTCCTTCCCCCGACCTGTTCGCTCGCGGATGAGCCGGTCGGGGGATGGCGTCCGCGCCGCCTCCGTGCTTCACAAGGGACTAGAGCGGCGGGAGTCCGGCCCGCCTGAGCGACCGAGGGATACGAGACGCAGACCGTGCAGAGCTTTCCGCAGGAGCGCGAGGTCATGCAGGCGCCGGAGACGGCGTTCCGCCTGGAGCCCGGCGATTCCGTGCTGGTCACCGGCGGCTCCGGCTTCCTGGGCTCGGCCGTGCTGCGCGTGCTGGCCGCGCGCGGGGTGCGGCTGCGCGCGCTGGTCCGCCCCAGCAGCCCTTCCGCCAACCTGGCGGGGCTGGACTGCGAGGTGGTCCGCGGCGACCTGACCGAGCCGGATTCGCTGCGCGCGGCGCTGCGCGGCATGCGCTGCCTGCTGCATGTCGCGGCGGACTATCGCCTCTGGGCGCCGGACCCTTCCGTCCTGATGCGCGTCAATGTCGAGGGTACGCGGGCGCTCATGCGCGCGGCGCTGGAGGCCGGCGTCGAGCGGATCGTGCACACCAGCAGCGTCGCCACCCTGAAGGTGGCCGGCGCCACCGCCCCGGTGGACGAAACCGCCGCCCAGGCGCCCGAGGAGGCGATCGGCGCCTACAAGCGCAGCAAGACCCTCGCCGAGCGGGTGGTGGAGGAGATGGTGGCGCAGGAGGGCCTGCCCGCCGTCATCGTCAATCCCTCCACGCCGATCGGCCCGCGCGACATCCGCCCGACCCCGACCGGCCGCATGATCCTGGACGCCGCGCGCGGCCGCATCCCCGCCTTCGTCGATACCGGCCTGAACTTCGCCCATGTGGATGACATCGCCGCCGGCCATCTCCTGGCCCTGGAGCGCGGCCGTATCGGCGAGCGCTACATCCTCGGCGGCCAGAACCTGCTGCTGCGCGAATTGCTGGCCGAGATCGCCCGCCGCACCGGCCGCCCGGCGCCGCGCTTCGAGCTGCCGCGTGCCCCGCTCTTCCCTATCGCCCTCGGCGCCGAGGCGGTGGCGCGCCTGACCGGCAGGGAGCCGCTGCTGACGCGCGACGGGCTGCGCATGTCGCGCTACCGGATGTTCTTCACCTCGGCCAAGGCGGAGCGCGAACTGGGCTACCGGGCCCGCCCCTATGAGGAAGGCGTGGCCGATGCCCTGGCCTGGTTCCGCCAGGCGGGTCATTTGTCAGCGGGCCATCTGCCAGCGGGCCACTTGCCGTGAGCGCGGCGGCACTCCTTGGCCTGTTGGCGCTCGCCATCTGGCTCTACCTGCTGTTGGCGCGCGGCGGCTTCTGGCTGGCCCGCGAGCGCGACGACCGCGACCTGCCGCCCGAGCCGGCGCGCTGGCCCGCCGTGGTGGCCGTCGTCCCGGCGCGCAACGAGGCGGAGGTGATCGCCGAGGCGGTCGGCAGCCTGCTGCGGCAGGACTATCCCGGCTCCTTCCGGGTCGTGCTGGTGGATGACGGCAGCGACGACGGCACGGCGGAACGGGCCCGCGAGGCCGCCCGCGCCCTCGGCGCCGCCGGGCGGCTGGAGGTGCTGCAAGGCGAGCCCCTGCCGCCCGGCTGGACCGGCAAGCTCTGGGCCATGCGGCAGGGCGTCGCGCGGGCCACCGAAGCCGGCGCGCCGCCCGAATACCTGCTCTTCACCGATGCCGATATCGGCCATGCGCCCGACAATCTGCGGGCGCTGGTGGCGCGGGCGGAGCAGGGCGGCCGCGCGCTGGTCTCGCTGATGGCGGAGCTGTCCTGCGTGACGCGCGCCGAGCGCTTCCTGATCCCCGCCTTCGTCTTCTTCTTCCAGATGCTCTACCCCTTCGCCTGGGTGGCCCGGCGGGAGCGCGCCCTGGCGGCGGCGGCGGGCGGCTGCATGCTGGTCCGGCGCACGGCGCTGGAAGCGGCGGGCGGCATCGCGTCGATCCGCGCCGAGATCATCGACGACTGCGCGCTCGGCCGCCGGCTGAAGGCGCAGGGACCCATCTGGCTCGGCCTGACCCGGCGGGCGCGGAGCCTGCGCCCCTATCACAGCCTCGCCGAGATCGGTCGCATGGTCTCGCGCTCCGCCTATGCCCAGCTTGGCTATTCGCCGCTGCTCCTGGCTGGTACTCTGGCCGGCATGGTGCTGACCTATCTCGCCCCGCCGGCGCTGGCGCTGTTCGGGACCGGGCTGGCGCGGATATCCGGCCTCGCCGCCTGGGCGCTGATGGCGCTCGCCTTCCAGCCGATGCTCCGATTCTACCGCGTCTCGCCGCTCTGGGGCCTCGCCCTGCCGGCGATCGGCGCCGCCTATGCGCTCTTCACCTTGCAATCGGCGCTGCAGGTCTGGCGCGGGCGCGGCGGCCAGTGGAAGGGCCGCGCCCAGGCCATGGCGGGGCGCGTATGAGCATGGCCCTCCTCGCCACGGCGGCGCCTCCGCCGCCCCGGACCATCGCTCCACGCGGCACGGCGGGCTGATCATGCGGGTGCATGTCGTCGGTGCGGGCCTGGCCGGGCTCTCGGCCGCTGTCGCCCTGGCCGCCAGGGGCATTCCCGTCGAACTGTCGGAGGCGGCGGCGCAGGCCGGCGGCCGCTGCCGCTCCTATCACGATGCCCAACTCGGCATGGTGATCGACAACGGCAACCATCTCGTCCTCTCCGGCAATGCGGCGGTGGGCCGCTACCTGCGCGCGATCGGCGCGGAAGACCGCCTGACCGGCCCGCCCCGGCCGGAATTCCACTTCCGCGACCTGCGCGGCGGCGAGGCCTGGACGATCCGCCCGAACGAGGGGCCGCTGCCCTGGTGGGTGCTGCATCCCGGCCGCCGCGTGCCCGGCACCCAGCCGCGCGACTATCTGGCGCTCGCCGCCCTCACGCGGCGCCATCCGGGCAAGCGGATTGGCGAGGTGCTGGCCTGCCGCGGCCCGCTCTGGGACCGGCTGCTACGCCCCTTCCTGGTCGCCGCCCTCAACACCGCCCCCGAGGAGGGCTCCGCCGACCTCGCCGGCGCCGTGCTGCGCGAGACCCTGGCGCGTGGCGGCCGCGCCAGCCTGCCGCGCATCGCGACCCCCAGCCTGGCCGCCGCCTTCGTCGATCCCGCGCTGGAGCGGCTGCGGCAGGCGGGCGCGACGGTCCGCATGGGCCGCCGCCTGCGTGGCCTCGAACTGGCCGAAGGCCGCGTCACGGCGCTGGTCTTCGCCGATGGCACCGTTCCACTGGCTCCGGGCGATGCGCTGGTGCTGGCGGTGCCGCCCTGGGTGGCGCGCGACCTGCTGCCCGGCCTGACCGCGCCGGACAGTTTCCGTGCCATCCTCAACGCGCATTTCCGCATCGCCCCGCCACCGGGCGCGACGGAGATGGTGGGCCTGATCGGCGGCACGGCGGAGTGGGTCTTCGCCTTCCCCGACCGGCTCTCCGTCACCGTCAGCGCCGCTGACCACCTGCTGGACATGGAGATCGATACGCTGACCGCTCGCCTCTGGCACGACGTCGCCGTGACCCATGGGCTGGCCGGGCCGCCGCCGCCCTGCCGCATCGTGAAGGAGAAGCGTGCCACCTTCGCCGCCACCCCCGGGCAGGAGGCGCGCCGCCCGGGTGCGCGCACGGCCTGGCGCAACCTCTTCCTCGCCGGCGACTGGATCGCGACGGGCCTGCCCGCCACCATCGAGGGCGCCCTGCGCGCCGGCGAGACGGCGGCGGCGCTGGCCCTTTCCCCGGCTCATCCTCTGGCGCGGCAGCCGGCCCTGGCGGAGGCGGCCCCATGAACAAGGCGATATTCCCTGCCACGGCGGCCAAGGACGGGGCGGCGCCGGAGGATGTCGAGGCCGGGCTGCACCGCGCCGCCGAGGCCTTGCTGGGCCAGCAGCGGGAGGACGGGCACTGGGTCTTCGAGCTGGAGGCCGATGCCACTATCCCCGCCGAATACGTCCTGCTGCGCCACCACCTGGCCGAGCCGGAGGATCTGGAGCTGGAGCGCCGCATCGGCAACTATCTCCGGCGCATCCAGGGCGAGCATGGCGGCTGGCCGCTCTTTCACGGCGGCGCCTTCGACATCAGCGCCTCGGTGAAGGCCTATTTCTGCCTGAAGATGATCGGCGACGATCCGGAGGCGCCGCATATGCGCCGTGCGCGGGAGGCGATCCTGGCGGCGGGCGGGGCCGGGCGGGCCAATGTCTTCACCCGTATCCTGCTGGCCCTCTATGGCGAGCTGCCCTGGCGCCGGGTGCCCACCATCCCCGTGGAGATGGTGCTGCTGCCACGCTGGTTCCCGGTGCACATCTTCAAGATGTCCTACTGGGCGCGCACCGTGCTGGTGCCGCTGCTGGTGCTGCAGGCCCTCCGGGTGCGGGCGCGCAATCCGCGCGGCATCCGCATCCCCGAGCTTTTCGCCGCCTCGCGCTTTGCCCGGCGGCCGAAGGCGGCGACGCGCCGCCATCCCGGCTGGGCGCTGTTCTTCAACGCGCTCGACGTGCTGCTGAAGCTGTTCGAGCCCTTCTGGCCGAAGGCCCTGCGCCGCCGCGCCATCGACCGCTGCGTGCAGTTCGTCACCGAGCGGCTGAACGGCGAGGACGGGTTGGGCGCGATCTACCCGGCCATGGCCAATGCGGTGATGATGTATGACGCGCTCGGCTATCCGCCCGAGCACCCGGACCGCGCCATCGCCCGCCGCTCGGTGGAGAAGCTGCTCGTCATCCGCGAGGACGAGGCCTATTGCCAGCCCTGCGTCTCGCCGGTCTGGGACACGGCGCTCACCGCTCATGCGCTGATGGAGGCGGGTGGCGAAGCGGCCACCGCCGCCGCCGCGCGCGGCCTCGCCTGGCTGAAGCCGCTGCAGGAGCTGGAGGTGAAGGGCGACTGGGCGGAACAGCGGCCGGAGGTCCGTCCCGGCGGCTGGGCCTTCCAGTACCGCAACGCCCATTACCCCGATGTCGATGACACCGCCGTCGTCGTCATGGCGATGGACCGCGCCCGTGGCCAGCTCCAGCTCGGCCCGGACTATGACGAGGCGATCGCGCGCGGCGCCGAATGGACGGCGGGGCTGCAGAGCCGCGATGGCGGCTGGGGCGCCTTCGACGCCGACAACACCCACCACTACCTCAACAACATTCCCTTCGCCGACCATGGCGCGCTGCTCGACCCGCCGACCGCCGATGTCAGCGCCCGCTGCGTCAGCATGCTGGCGCAGCTTGGCGAGCCGCCCGACAGCCCGCGCATGCGCGCCGCGCTCGCCTATCTGGAGCGCGAGCAGGAGGCGGACGGAAGCTGGTTCGGCCGCTGGGGCGTCAACTATATCTATGGCACCTGGTCGGCGCTCTGCGCGCTGAACGCGGCGGGCTACGACGGCAGCGCGCCCAGCGTGCGCAAGGCCGCCGACTGGCTGCTCGCCATCCAGAACCCCGATGGCGGCTGGGGCGAGGACTGCGAGAGCTACCGCCTCGACTACCGCGGCTACGAGCCGGCGCCCTCCACCGCCTCGCAGACCGCCTGGGCGCTGCTCGGCCTGATGGCGGCGGGCGAGGTGGACCACCCCGCCGTGGCCAGGGGCATCGACTGGCTGCTGCGGAGGCAGGACAAGGACGGCCTCTGGCAGCAGGAGGCCTATACCGGCGGCGGCTTCCCGCGCGTCTTCTACCTGCGCTACCACGGCTACCCGAAATTCTTCCCGCTCTGGGCGCTGGCCCGCTACCGCAACCTGCGGCGCGGCAATCTGGGGCGCCCGGTGCACGGAATGTGAGGGTCCTGGCCGCGACCGGCCTGCGGCGGGAGGCGCGCCTCCTCGCCGGGCCGGAGGTTCAGGTGGTCGCCGGGGGGGGCGACGCGGCGGGGCTGGAGGCGGCGCTCGACCGGCTGGCGGGCGAGGGGGCCTGCGGGCTCATCAGCATCGGCATCGCCGGCGCCCTGGCGCCGGACCTGCGCCCGGGGGACTGGCTGGTGGCCACCGCCGTGCTGGACGGCGAGGAGAGCTTCCCCACCGACCCGGCCTGGACGGCGCGCCTCGCCGCCCGCCTGCCCGGGGCGACAAGCGGCTTGCTTCTCGGCAGCGACGGCATGGTGGCGGAGGCGGCGGAGAAGGCGGCCCTGCACCGCCGCACCGGCGCCGCGGCGGTGGACATGGAGTCGCACATCGCGGCGCGGGTGGCGCGGCGGCATGGCCTGGCTTTCGCCGCCGCCCGCGTGGTCTCGGATGCCGCCCACCGCAGCCTGCCGCCCGCCGCGCGGGTCGGCATGCGGCCGGACGGGCGGATGGACCTGCCCGCCGTGCTGCGCGCGCTTGGCGCCGAGCCGGGCCAGCTCCCGGCGCTGATCCGCACCGCCATCGAGGCGGAGCGGGCCTTCCGGGCGCTATTCCGCGGCCATCGTCTTCTTGGTGGCCGACTTGCTGCGCCGGATCTCGGCCATCTTCCGCTCGACATGGCCTGAGAAGACGTATTCCGCCGGGCGCTGCCGGTCGAGCGGGATGTCCTCCGCCATCGGCCCCTCGGTGCGCACGCCGCGCATGGTCACCGCCAGCGCCTTCAGCGGGTGGCGCAGCGTGTCCTGCACGGCGGTCGCCTCGAAGCCGGAATGCACCATGCAGTCGGCGCATTTCTCGTAGTTGCCGACGCCGTACTTGTCCCACTCCGTGTCGTCCATCAGCTCCTTGAAGGTCTTGGCATAGCCTTCGCCGAGCAGGTAGCAGGGCTTCTGCCAGCCGAACACGGTGCGCGTCGGGTTGCCCCAGGGCGTGCAGCGATAGGTCTCGTTGCCCGCCAGGAAGTTCAGGAAGAGGGTGGACTGGCTGAAAGGCCAGGCCTTGCCGCCCTTGCCGCGCGACAGGATGCCGCGGAACAGCTCCTTGGTCTTGGTGCGGTTCAGGAAGTGCTGCTGGTCCGGCGCGCGCTCATAGGCATAGCCGGGCGAGACGGTCATGCCATCCAGTCCCAGCGCCTTCATGTCGTCGAAGAAGCTGGCGACCTGCGCCGGGTCGGCGTCGTTGAACAGGGTGCAGTTGATGCTGACGCGGAAGCCCTTGCTCTTGGCGAGCCGGATCGCCTCCACCGCCTTGTCATAGACGCCGCTCTGGCAGACGGACTTGTCGTGCATCGCCTGGTTGCCATCGAGGTGGATCGACCAGGTGAAGCCCGGATGCGGCTGGTAGTCGTCGATCTTCTTGGCCAGCAGCAGCGCGTTCGTGCAGAGGATCACGAACTTCTTGCGCGCCAGGAAGCCCTTGACGATCTGCGGCATCTCCCGGTGCAGCAGCGGCTCGCCGCCGGCGATCGAGACGACGGGCGCGCCGCATTCGTCGATCGCCTCCATGCACTCGTCATAGGAGAGGCGCTGGTTCAGGATCGGGTCGGGATAGTCGATCTTGCCGCAGCCGGCGCAGGCCAGATTGCAGCGGAACAGCGGTTCCAGCATCAGCACAAGCGGGTAGCGCTTGCGCCTCCGGAGATGCTGCCCGACCACATAGGCCCCGATCCTGGCCGCCTGTTGCAGCGGAATTCCCAAGTCTGCGCTCCTTCTATCGGGCCGGCGGGAGGGCCAGCGCGATGGGTGCGCCCGCCTTCACGTCATGGTCCCGGAGTTCGCCCGGCAGGCGGAACTCGATTTCTTCCTGCACGCCGCCCATCTGCGCCACCTCCACCTCGCCGTGGCGCCGCAGCGCCGCGATGACGTCGAGGATCAGCTCCTCCGGCGCCGAGGCGCCGGCGGTCAGCCCCACCGTCCGGACCCCTTCCAGCCAGGCCGGGTCCAGCTCGCTGCCATCGGCGATCAGATAGCTCGGCAGGCCCTGCTCCAGCCCGATCTCGCGCAGGCGGTTGGAGTTGGAGCTCTTCCGGCTGCCCACCACCAGCAGCAGGTCCACCACCGCGCAGAGATCGCGCACGGCGGACTGCCGATGCTGGGTGGCATAGCAGATGTCCGAGACGTCCGGCCCCTGCAAATCGCGGAAGCGGGCCTGCAGCGCGGCGATGACGCCCCGCGTGTCGTCCACACTCAGCGTCGTCTGGGTGACATAGGCGAGGGGCGCGTCCTCCGGCAGGTCGAGCCGCGCCACATCCTCCGGGGTGGAGACGAGATGCACCGGCGCGCCGACCTGGCCGATGGTGCCCTCCACCTCCGGGTGCCCGGCATGGCCGATCAGCACCAGGGTCCGGCCGCGGGCAACATATTGCTTGCCTTGGGCATGCACCTTGGAGACCAGGGGGCAGGTGGCGTCCAGCACCGGCAGGCCGCGCCCGCGCGCCTCGTCCACCACCGCCTGGGCGACCCCATGGGCGCTGAAGATCGTCACGGCGCCGTCCGGGATCTCCGCCAGTTCCTCGACGAAGATGGCGCCCTTCTGTTTCAGCTTCTCGACCACGTGGCGGTTGTGCACGATCTCATGGCGCACATAAACCGGGGCGCCGAACTTCTCCAGGGATCGCTCGACGATCTCGATCGCCCGCACCACCCCCGCGCAGAAGCCTCGGGGCTGAGCTAGAAGAACCCGCATGCAGGCCATTCCTCCGTCTTGGCGCGCCGCCGTCAAGTCGCCGGCATCCAAGCATTGCTGGAAGTCGGGCGCGAGGAAAACCCCTGCGCCGCGGCACCTGCCGGAAACGCATCCATCACCCGCAGAGTGGAATACCGCAAGCGGCCTGGGCGTGACAGCTGACCTCACGGTTTTGCGCTTGCGCCGCCCCGGCCAAGCCCGCTCCAGAGCCCCCTCGGGCGCTGGCGCCTGCCCGGCACCGCCGTCCGGCGCATCCCGCGCTTTCTCTTTGCCCCTACCGTGCTAAGCAACCGCCGATGACCCTCCCGCGCCGCTCCCTCCTCGCCCTCATCCCCGTGCTGGCCGCCTTGCCCGCCCTGGCGCAGCCGGCCGCCGACCCCGCCGCCGCGCAGATCGAGCGCCTCCACCAGAAGTTGCTGGAGGTGATGCGGCAGGCGAAGGCGCTCGGCATCGAGGGCCGCTACCGGGAACTGGCGCCGGTGGTGCAGCAGGTCTTCGACCTGCCGGCCATGGCGCGGCTGGCGGTGGGCTCCCGCTGGTCGGGCTTCTCGCCGCAGGAGCAGGCGGCGGTGACCGAGGCCTTCACCCGCATGAGCATCGCCAGCTACGCGCGCAACTTCGACGGGTTCAGCGGGCAGAGCTTCGCCATCGACCGCGTCGATGCGCATGGCGACGAGAAGGTGGTGGTGAGCCACCTGATCAATCCCGGCAATGCGCCGATCGACCTCACCTACCGCATGCACCGTGCCGGCGGGGCCTGGAAGGTGACCGACGTGCTGCACGACTCGATCAGCGAGATGGCGGTCCGCCGCTCGGAATTCGCCGCCTCGGTGCGCCAGGGCGGGGCGGCGCTGCTGGTGCAGCGCCTGAACGAGCTGTCCGACCGCCTGATGCGCGCCGCCTGAGCCTCAAGGCTTTTCCATTCGCGCGGGCTCAGGGAAGGGCTCTGTGCTCTCATTTGTACGAGCATCTTCACTCGCTCAGGTGGTTCCACCTGAGCGAGATCTGCTCTCGTGTCCTGCTTCCGAAGTCCTGCGGACTTCCTCATCCGGACAATCGCCTTTGTTTTCAGTGGCCTGCTGATCCGCTTCATCCGCTGCAAAGGCGGCGAACTTCGCGGGCAGGACACTAGCCGCCGGCCCGGCCACCCTCCGGCGGCCGCGCCAGCAGCGCCGGCTGCAGCAGCAGCGTGGTCAACAGTACCCAGGCCAGAGAGAGGGCCAGCAACTGCCCCATGCTCGCCGTGCCCGGGTGGTGCGAGAGCCAGAGGCTGCCGAAGGCGGTCGCGGTCGTCAGGGCGCTGAACAGGATGGCGCGCGTCAGGCTGGAGGGCAGCAGCCCCGCCTTGCCCTCTCCCGTCTCGCCCTTCCGCCAGGCCATCACGAAGTAGATGTTGAAGGCCACCCCGATGCCGAAGAGCAGCGGCAGGGCGATGATATTGGCAAAGTTCAGCGGCAGCCCGAGCAGCACGCAGGAGGCGAGGGTGAGCAGCCCGCTGAGCAGCACCGGCGCCACGGTCAGCAGCACGTCCCGCGCCCGGCGCAGCACGACGGCCAGCAGCGCGGCGATGGCGATGCCGGAGAGCAGCCCCGCCTGCAGGAAGGCGGTCACGATGCTGTCAGCCGCGCCCTGGATGGAGATCGGCGTGCCTGTCGCCTGCGGCGCCACCGCGCGCACCGCTGCCGAGAAGCGGCGCAGGGTCGCGTTGTCATTGGAGTCGCCGCGCGGGAAGACCTGGATGCGGGCCCGGCCGTCCGGCGCGATCCAATCCGCCGCCAGTTCCGGCGGCAGGGATTCGCGCGTCACCGGCGCCGCCTGCAGCATCTCGCGGATCTGCCCGAGCAGGGTGCGCAACGGCGGTATCAGCGCCGCCTCGGCCGCCGCGCGCCGCCCGGCCGGCCCGGTGGCCAGCCGTTCCAGCGCTTCGGCCAGCCGCCGCGCCGCCGCCGCGGCCTCGCCCCCGCCTTGCGGTGGCACCACGCCACGCAGCGCGGCGGCGGTCTCGGCCATGCTCCGCGCCACCTCGGCATCGGAGGGGGGCGGCCGCACCGTCACCGGGTCCAGCGTCAGCGAGAGCAGGTCCGCCGCATCGCCGATCGCCGCCAGCTTCTCCGGCTGCCGGCTGGGGATGAAGCTGCTCAGCGTCACCACCTGCGAGACCTCCGGCAGTTCCGACAGCCGCGCCGCCAGGGCATCGGCCTGGGGCAGGGAAGGGGCCAGCACGTCGATGGTGTTGGGCGTCCGGTCCGGGTCCTGCATCAGGTCGTGCAGGGTGGCCATGGATTCCACCGTCTCACTGCGCAGGTGCAGCGGGTTGAAGTCGAAGCGCAGCATCGGCAGCACCGCCAGGGCCGCCAGCCCCGCCACCGCCCAGCCGGCCAGCACCGCGCGGTGGCGGCGGCGCAGCCAGTTGTCCAGCGGCGCCAGCGCCGGCCAGCCGACCTCCACGCTCTCGCCCCGCGGGCGCAGCAGCATCACCAGCGCCGGCAGCAGGGTGATGCTGAGCAGGAAGGCGACGATCATGCCGAGCCCGGCGATGGCTCCCAACTCCGAAACCCCGAGATAGCTGGTCGGCAGGAAGGCGAGGAAGCCGACGGCGGTCGCCACCGCCGCCAGCGCCAGCGAACCGCCCACCGCCCCGCCGGCGGCGCGCAGCGCCTCCCGTGGCGCCGGATGGGCCAGCCGCTCGGCGCGGAAACGGACGCAGACCTGTATGCCGAAATCCACCCCCAACCCCAGGAAGAGCGGGATGAAAGCCACCGAGATCAGGTTGAAGCGCCCGGCGACCAGCAGCCCCAGCCCCGCCGTCACCACCAGCCCGACCAGGGCCGTGGCCAGGATCGCCAGCACCAGCCGGGCGGAGCGGACCGCCAGCCAGAGCATCGCCACCAGCGCCAGCAGCATGGCGGCGGTCATGATCTCCACATGGTCCGCCAGGGAGGCGAATTCCTCGTCCGCCATCGGCACCGGCCCGGTCAGCCGCACCGTCACGCCATGCGCGGGGCCCAGCCCCAGCTCCTGGGCCGCGAGGCGGATCGACGTGCTGGCCGCCGCGCCCGGCTGCAGGGCGGAATAGTCCAACACCGGCTGCGCCAGGATGAAGCGCCGCGTCTGCCGCGTCTGCCGCGTCCCCGCCGGCTCGCCGGCGATCAGGTTCTGCCAGGAGAAGAAGGCCGGCCGCCCCTCGGCGACGGCGGTGAGGGCATCCGCCAGGCCGGTCAGCGGGCGCTCGATGTCCGCCAGGCTGGCCTGGCCCCGCTCGACGCCCAGCAGCACCGTGTCCAGTGCTCCCATGACGCCGCGCAGGCTCGGGTCGGCGGCGAGCGGGCCGAGGAAGGGCTGCGCCGCGATCAGCTGGTCGAGCGTGGACTGCACCTCCTCCAGCGGCAGCAGCATCAGCCCGTTACGCGCGAAGAACTCGCCGCCATCCGGCCGCCGCACGCTGCGGAACAGGCCGGGCTGCCCCTGCAGATGCTCCGCCAGCCGCGCCGCGCCGGCCTCGGCCAGCTCGGGCGTGGCGCCATCCACCACCGCCACGATCAGGTCCTGCTGCTGCGGGAAGGCGGCGTCGAAATCCAGCTCGCCGCGCCGCCAGCCGAGCTCCGGCGAGATCAGCTCCGCCGTGTCGGTGGTCATGGCGAAGTTGCGGCTGGCATAGAGCGCCGCCCCCGCTGCCAGGACCAGCGCCAGCAGGAGCGTGATCCAGGGATGGCAGGCGCAGAGGGTGACGATCCGGCCGGTCAGGGATGTCCTGGGGCGCACGGCGTCGCGTTCTGCCACGGGGATGCCTTCCACGGGGATGCCTTCTGCAAGGTGGGGGCCACGCTCGCCGGAGAAGGGGCGCGCGGCGCGGGGAGAGCGGAGGCTGGGCCGAAAACCCCGGGTGGGCGGGTTGCGCTTCCCGGGGTGAAGGCCGCTTAATAGGGGCAGCGGATGCCCCGCCGGGGCTCATCATCGGGTTCCTGCATGACGTCAAGCCCTCCACCGGAGTCCGTCGCCCTCGACAGCCCCACGGTTGCCAAGGCCGACCACACTGCCCGCCACTGGACCTTCGACCATCCCGGTCCGGTGCGCATCGGCAGCACCGAGCACATGGAAATGTTCGCGCGGATGCTGCTGGAGACCCACAACCCCTATAAGCCGCGCGTGTTGGACTGGCCGAAGCTGGACCCCGAGGCGCATGCCCGCCTGACCAGCCTGCCGATCTGGGATATCGCCGTGCAGACCGAGGGCCGCGCCTCGCTGCGCGTGCTCGACTATGCCGCCACCATCCAGGACCCGCTGCTGCGCGAGGCCATGGTGATGGATGGCAACGAGGAGGCGCGGCACAAGAAGGTGCTCTCCAACCTCGTCGAGGCCTATGGCGTGGTGCTGGAGCCGGAGCCGGAATACACCGGCTACCGGGATGTCGAATGGGGCTGGATGCGCACCGGCTACAGCGAGTGCATCGACAGCTTCTTCGCCTTCGGCCTCTTCGAGGCGGCGCGCCGCTCCGGCTTCTTCCCGCCCGACCTCGTCGGCACCTTCGAGCCGGTCATCCAGGAGGAGGCGCGCCACATCCTCTTCTTCGCCAACTGGGCGGCCTGGCAGCGTGCGCGGCAGCCCTGGTGGCGCAAGCCCTGGTTTCTGGCCAAGACCGCCGCCGTTTGGGTCGTGCTGATCTGGGACCGGCTGGTGCTCGCCCGCAGCCTGGGCGGCGAATCGAAGAACACCAACTTCACCGCCTCATCCGACTCCATTGGCGTGGACATGAGCGCCGCGGCGCTGATCGACATCTGCCTGGCCGAGAACGATCGCCGCCTCGCCGGCTACGACCCGCGCCTGCTGCGCCCGACCACGGTGCCCTTCTTCATCCGCATCGCCCGCCGCTTCATGCGGGACCCGAAGCCAAACGCGTGAGCCTGACTTGAGCGCCAATACCGTCATCCACCTGATCGTCCGCCCCGCCGTTCGGCGCATCGCGCCCAGCGGCGTCACGCCCAACCAGATCACGTCGCTGCGCCTCGTGACCGGCCTCGCCGCCGCGCTCGCCTTCGCCGCCGCGCCGCCCTGGCCGGCCATCGGCGGCGTGATCTTCCTCTTCTCCATGCTGCTCGACCGCGCGGATGGCGAGCTGGCGCGGCAGACCGGCCAGTCCAGCCCGGACGGCCATGTCTACGACCTGCTCAGCGACTGCACCGCCAATGCCATCGCCTTCCTCGGCATCGGCGTGGGGCAGGTGGCCGTGCTTGGTGCCTGGGGGCCGGTCCTGGGCGCCCTGGCGGGGCTCGGCATCGGCGCGCTGTTCTGGCAGCTCCACGTCCTGAAGCTCGGTGAGGTGCGCGGCTGGAATCTTGCGCCCGGCATCCTCGTGGACCCGGACGACCTGATGGTCTTCGTCCCTATCCTGCTCTGGATCGGAGCCACGGTGCCGATGCTGTTCGCCGCCGCGATCATCACGCCGGCGCTGGCGATCCTGCTTGGCCTCACCGGCCGGCGGAAGCTGGGGGCGGGGTAGAGGGCCCCGCGTTCGGGCAGGGCAGGAGGTTCGGAGGACAGGATTTCCCCGCTTCCCCTGCATTCCGTTTGCTCTCGGGCCGTTTGCTCTCGGGCGCACCCATGGAAATTGGACCCGTAGCGACAAGTCCTTTGAAGCTGGCCTTTGAAAAGGCCGTGTCCAGGCTGGCCGAAAAGTAAATTTCAGAATTCTCTTGAAGAAACGCGAAGGGTCCGCCACATTGCGGAAGTCAGTTTTGGTTGGTTCGGTTCGCTCTCCTGCGCTGCCTTTGGTTGCTAGGTTTGTTTCCGCTTCCCATTGAAGGTGGCCCGCCATGCAATACTGCATGGTGGTTTTCCGTTTTGGATCGGAAACAGATCATGGCTATCGGTACCGTCAAGTGGTTCAACGCGACCAAGGGCTACGGCTTCATCCAGCCCCAGGATGGCTCGAACGACGTCTTCCTGCATATCTCCGACGTTCAGCGCGCCGGCATGGATGTGCGTGAGGGCGACAAGGTCGAGTACGACATCCAGCGCGGCCAGCAGGGCAAGCTCTCGGCCGGCAATCTGCGCCAGGCCTGATTGGCTGAGCGGCGGTTTCAGCCGCTCGCCAACCATTGCCGCGCGGCGCTTCGCGCCGCGGCGACCTTCAAGCCCCGGCCGGGATCGTCCCTGGCCGGGGCTTCTTGCGTCGCCTTCTCAGGAACCGACGCCCGCCCGCCTCTCCTGACGGGGCCTGGGCCTAGGCGGCGCCCCAAGCCCCGACATGGCCACCCCCTCGTCAGGCGAACTGGCCGCGCAGGAATCCCAGCGCCGGCAGCGGCCGCCATCCCCGGGGAAGGTCGGCGCGGCGGACGGGAGAGACGCTGTAACAGGGCAGCGGCTTATTGGAACTCAGCAGGAAGCCCGCATAGGCGCGGACCTGCTGTTCTCGCCAATGACAGTCCGCGTCGGCGGCGGCGCGGCTGGGATAGATATTGGCGATCCGCCGCTTGCGACCGATGGCGACGATCACGGCCCAGAGCTTGTCATCCCGCGCCCGGCTCAGGTTGACCACCTGCTCTGGCAGCGGCTCCTGGACTGACTGGTTCATGCGCCCGGCCCCGTCAATCCAGCGCTGCCGTGGTGGCGATCGGCTTTGGCATGCATCTGGCCCCATCTGTGCCTTGCCGGTCTGGCGTGCAAGGGCGCGCCGCGCCAGCCATAGGAAGGGGCATGTTGCCCTGCCGGGCCAGCCCCTCTCAACCTTTCCCCAGCACGTCCTCCATCACCCGCAGCAGCCGCTCGAACTCCGCCCGCCCGATCGCGCCGATGCAGCCGATGCGGAAGCTCTCCGCCTGGGTCAGCTTGCCCGGGTAGATGAGGAAGCCCCGCGCCGCCAGCGCGTCATAGAAGCGCCGGAACTCCAGCCGCCCGTCGGCCGGCATGCGGAAGGTGGCGATGATCGGCGCCTGCACGGCCTCGTCGAGGTAAAGCTCGAAGCCGAGTCGGCGCATCCCCGCCCAGAGCGTGTCGAAATTCTCCTGGTAGCGCGCGCGCCGCGCCGCCGGGCCGCCCTCCGCCTCCAGCCGGCGCAGCGCCTCCACCAGCGCCGCCACCACCTGCACCGGCGGGGTGAAGCGCCATTGCCCGTCCTTCCCGAAGCCCCGCCATTGCGCATGCAGGTCGAGGCAGGTCGAGGGGCTGTTGCCCTCCGCCGCCGCCAGCACCGCCTGCTCGATCAGCGCGAAGCCGATTCCTGGCACCCCCTCCAGGCACTTGTTGGAGGAGGCCAGCACGGCCGCCACCGGCACGGCGGCGAGGTCGATCTCCAGCGCGCCGAAGCTGCTCATCGCGTCGAGCAGGAAGTGCCGCCCGGCCTCGGCCACCACGGCGGCGGTCTCGGCCAGCGGGTTCAGGATGCCGGTGGTGGTCTCGCAATGCACCAGCGCCACATGCGTGACGGCCGGATCGGCCCGCAACGCCTCGGCGACCCGCGCCGGCTCGACCGGCCGGTCCTCCGGCCAGCGCAGCGCCTCGACATCCCGCCCCATGCGCCGGGCGATGGCCACCATCCGCTCGCCATAGGCGCCATTGGCCAGCACCAGCAGCTTCTGCCCCGGCCCGACCAGCGTGGCGATGGCCGCCTCGACGATGAAGGTGCCGGAGCCCTGCAGCGGCACCGCCACATGCGTCGCCTCGCCGTTTGCCACGCGCAGCAAACGCTTCCGCAGCTCAGCGGTCAGGGCGATGAAGGCCGGATCACGCGAGCCCCAGTCGCGCAGCATGGCGCGGCGCGTGTCCGGGTGGGTGGTCAGCGGCCCCGGGGTCAGCAGGATCGGGTCATCGCTCATGGCAGCGGCCTCGTCGGGGAGGGAGAGGGGGCGGGGCGCTGCGCCATGACGTCCCAGCGCCAGGCGATCACCCCGGGGATGCCCAGCGCCACGTCGCGCAGCCGCCGCACCAGCACCAGGGCGATGGCGCGCTCCGGCGGGATGCCGAAGAGGGCACAGATCAGCACATAGCCACCTTCCTGCACACCCAGCGCGCCAGGGATGAAGAAGCCGGCGCTGCGTACCGCCTGCCCCAGGCTCTCGATCACCAGCGCCTCCGCCAGCCCGGCCTCGACGCCGAGGATGCGCAGCGCCGCCCAGGTCTCCAGCACGCCGAGCAGCCAGGAGGCGAAATGCCATCCCCCGCTGCGCCAGAGACGGCGCGGCTGGCGGTAGAGGCGCACCACCGTGTCGTGCAGCCCGGAGAGCTCGCCCACCGAGTTCCAGCCGATGCGCGCCGCGATCCCGGGCAGCATGCGCTCGACCACGCGGAACAGCCCCCAGCGCTGCGCCGCGATGAAGACCCCCGTCACCGCCGCGCCCAGCGCCGTGCCGATGACGGCCCAGTGCAGCGTCGAATCACCGCCGCCATGCGGGATCAGCAGCAGCACCGCCAGGCCGAGCAGGGAAAAGACGATCTGCGAGGCCATCTCGGTGCCGAGATCGGCGGCGACGCTGGCGATCACCTTCACCTGCGCCACACCCTTGCGCATCAGCAATTGCGCCCGCACCAGCTCGCCCGCCGCCTGCACGACCGGCAGCAGGGCATTGGTGGCGCCGCGGATCCAGCGCATCCGCGCCAGCGCCGGCAGGCCGGGGCGGCGCGGGTCGTCGATCAGCGGCGCCCAGCCGAGCGCTGAGGCGACGATCTGCGTCCCGTGCAGGGCGATGACGGCCAGCATGCCCCAGCCCGTCTCCAACAACAGGCGCAGGATCTCCGCCGGGTCATTGGTGGCGATCAGCGCGCCGGCGATGGCCAGTCCGACCAGCAGGCTGAGCCCGGTGGACCAGATCACGCTGCGGCAGGCTCCGTCGCGGCGGGCCGGCTCGCCAGGAAATCCCTGAAGCGCCGCGCCACATCCGCCGGCCCGACGGTCGGGCGGCCGAGCTTGGCCATCGAGCCGGGGGCGATGCGCAGATGGATCAGCGCCGGCCCGCCATGCGCCAGCGCCGCCCGGAAGGCCGCCGCGAAGCCGTCGAGTGAGGCGCAGCCGGCGGCATACTGATAGCCGCAGGCGAGCGCGATGGCGGCGAAGTCCACCGAGGCCGAGACCGTCGCCTGCCCGCCGGTGGAATCATGCACGCCATTGTCCAGCACCACATGCACGAGGTTGCGGGGGGCATAGGCGCCGATGGTGGCGAGGCTGCCCAACTTCATCAGTGCCGCGCCATCGCCGTCCAGCACCACCACGGGGCGGTTGGTATGCAGCGCGACGCCGAGCCCCATGCCGCTGGCCCCCCCCATGGAGCCGACCTGATAGAGGTGCTGCGGCCGGTCGGCCAGGGTGAAGAGCTCCCGGCCGCATTTGCCGGTGGTGGCGATCACCGCCGCCTCCTCCGGCACGATCGCCAGCAGCCGCTCCAGCACCGCCGCCCGCGTCGGGCGAGGGCCCTCGGCCGGGAAGTCGGCCCGCCGCCCGGGGGCGGGGAGGGCACGCGGCCGGGGCTCCAGTCCCGTCTCCGCCACGTCGTCCTTGCGCACCACGAAGGCGAAGGGAAGCTGCGTCGCCGCCATCCGCTCCGCCGCATGGCGCAGCGCCGGGGCCAGGGCGGTGCGCTCGGCGGGGAAGGGGGCCTGCTCCAGCCCCATCAGCCGGATCAGGTCCTGGGTGATCTGCCCCATGACGACATGCTGCGGCTCGTCCGGGATGCCGGGCTCGCCGCGCCAGGTGGTCAGCAGCAGCGTCGGGATCCGGAAGGGCGCGTTCAGCGAGGTCAGCGGGTTGACCGCGTTACCGAGCCCGGAGTTCTGGCACAGCACCACCGTCTGCCGTCCGGCCAGCCAGGCGCCGGAGGCGATCGCCACCGCCTCGCCCTCGCTCGCCGCGCCGACATAGGCCAGCTTGGGGTCGGACAGCACGCCGTTGATCAGCGGCGTCAGGAAGCTGCAGGGGACGCCGGTGTAGAAGTCGAAGCCGGCGCCGACCGCCTCGCGGATGAAGTCCTCGGCCGTGATCATGCTTGTTCGCTCAGGTGAAGTTGCGCGCTTCGGCCAGGTCGGTCAGCGTGTCAACGTCGAGCCAGTGACCGGTGAAGTACTTGACGCGAACCGGGTGCCGCGCCGCAAGCCGGGTCAGCAGCAGTGGCATGTCGGCCTGCTCCAGCACGCCTTCCGCCTCCATCGCGGCGATCTCCTCCCGCAGCCACCCGGCGCCACGCGCGCTGAAGCGGGCGAGGCCCATCCATTCGCCGCAGACCGCCTCGGGCGGGATATCCGCCCCCATGCGCCGCAGGCTGGCCGGCTGGTCGTCGAGATAGTCGCCGGAGAAGCGATGGTCCGCCACCACGAGGTCGCGCGGCCCCTGGGCGGCACCTGCGGCGCGCGGATGCGTCGCTGCCAGCGTGTCCACGGCGATGACGACGTCGGCGCTGCTGGTCAGCAGACTGTCCAGGATGTAGCGGCGGAACAGCACGTCGCCATAGACCACCACCGTCTCGCCGCGGATCGCCTCGCGCGCGCAGGCCAGCGACCAGGCCTCGCCGGTCTCGGCGTGGCGGTCGTTGTCGAGCATGCGCGCGCCCTGCAGCGCCACGCCCTCCTTGCGGTCCCCGCGCACCACGGTGATGTCGCGCACGCCGCTCTCCCGCAGCGTGCCGGCGAGCCGCTTCAGCAGCGACTGGCCGCGGATGTCCACCATGCATTTGGGCTGCTCCGGCGCCTGCCCGCCCAACGCGCCGCCCGATGCGGCCAGCACCACCGCGCTGGCGGCGGGCTTCGCCGGCAGGTAGCGGCGCTCCGCCTCCTCCAGCTCGGCATTGCCGACGATGCGGAAGATGTCCTTCACCGTCGCCACGCTGCCCTCGACGCGCACCAGTGACTCGTCCTCATGGATGCGCTGCGCCGTCTCGCGCATCGCCGCGATGGAGGACCGCATCAGGTGGTTGGCCCAGATGATGGTGGAGATGCCGGCCTGGCGGAACAGGTCCGTCGGGGTAGAATAGTACATGGTCGGCACGATCACCACCGGCGCGCGGTTGCCCCAGCGCTCGGTGAAGGTGAAGATCTCGTCGGCCGTGGACTTCTTGGAATGGATCAGGATCGCATCCGCCCCGGCCCGGTGATAGGCCTCGGCGCGGCGCAGCGCCTCCTCCATGCTGTGCCCGGAGATCAGCGCCTCGACGCGGGCGACGAGGACGAAGTCGTCATCCGTCTGGCTGTCCTTGCCCGCCTTGATGCGCCCGCAGAACTCATCGACATCGGCCAGCGGCTGCGCCTCGCCGAGGAAGGAATTGGTCTTCGGGAAGAGCTTGTCCTCGATGCAGACGCCGGCGATGCCGCGCTCGCAGAGCTTGCGCACGAAGCGGCGGACATTGTTGAAGTTGCCATGGCCGGTGTCACCATCCACCAGGATCGGCAGGGTGGTGGCGTCGGCCATGTACTCCAGCACGTCGAGCACCTGGGTCCAGGAGGCCTCATTGCTGTCGCGCAGGCCCAGCGCCGCCGAGGTCGTCAGGCCCGAGGCCCAGATACCGCGGAACCCGGCCTCCTGCACGATCTTCGCGGACATGCCGTCATGCGCTTCCATCAGGAAGGAGAGCGAGGGCGACATGATCTCGCGCCGCAGCGCGGCGAACCGCGTCCCGGCCGGGGTATCAAGGGAATCAGGGCTTTGCGCAGCCACGGGCCCGGCACTGCTCAAGGGGGGCATCCTTCCATGCTGGAGACCATCCGCCCAGAGCTAGCAGGCTGGCCGCCCTTGCCAAGCCCGCAACTGTCACCCTAGCTTCACGGAACCTGGAGAGCAGCATCGGGATTTTTCGGCTTGACGGCATTGCGCCCCGCTTCCGCGATCATCCTGGCGGCCGGCGTGGGTCGCCGGCTCGGAGCCGACGACCGCCCGAAGATCCTGCTGGAGTTCGGCGGCCAGACCCTGCTCGCCCGGCACCTGGCGGCGCTCGCGCATCACGGCATCACGGAGGTGGCCATCACCGTCGGCCACCAGCGGGCGCTGATCGAGGCGGAGGTGGCGCGGCTCGGCTGGTCCGACCGCGTGCGCTTCACCGAGAACCCGCGCTACCGCGAGGGCAGCCTGGTCTCGCTTCGGGTGCAGGCGGAGCGCCTGCGCGCCGGCCAGACGCTGCTGCTGATGGACGGGGACGTGCTCTACGACCGGCGCATGCTCGCGCCGCTGGTGGAGGAACCCAAGGGGAGCCCCGGGGGGAGCATGGCGGGTGAGAACCTCCTGCTGCTCGACCGCAACATCGAGCCGGGCGACGAGCCGGTGAAGATTTGCCTGCGTGGCGACACCATCGTCGATTTCCGCAAGAAGCCCGAGCACGCGCATGATCGGTACGGCGAGTCGGTCGGCTTCTTCCGCTTCTCCGCCGAAATGGCCGCCGCCCTGGCCGCGCGCTGCGAAGCCTATGTCGAGGCCGGGCGTATCCAGGTGGAATACGAGGAAGCCATCCGCGACCTGATCCTGGCCGAGCCGGCCCGCTTCCGCGCCGTGGACATCACCGCGCTGCCCTGGACGGAAATCGACTTCCCCGAGGACGTCACCCGCGCCCGGGAGGAGATCCTGCCGCAGCTGATGGATGCCGCCGCGCCGGCCTGAGGCGGCCACGCGCCCCGCACGTCCCGCCGAAGTGAGCGGCGCCCCGCCGGCCGCCCCTTGCCGGCCCAGGGCGACTGCCCCGAGAGTGCCGGCAGTCGCGAGGAGAGTGGCATGAGCGTCGAGAACGACCCCGCAGACGCGCTGGCCCCGATGCCCGAGTGCCTCGGCCAGGTGATCCTGCCCCGGGCGCATGACATCGGCGGCTTCGAGGTGCGGCGCGCCCTGCCGGCCAGGGAGCGGCAGATGGTCGGCCCCTTCATCTTCTTCGACCAGATGGGGCCGGGCGAGTTCCTGGTCGGCAAGGGGCTGGACGTGCGGCCGCATCCGCATATCGGCCTCTCCACCGTCACCTACCTGTTCGAGGGCGCCATCCAGCACCGCGACAGCCTGGGTTCCGACCAGCCGATCGTGCCCGGCGACGTCAACTGGATGACGGCAGGGCGGGGCATCGCGCATTCCGAGCGCACCGGCGCCGAACTGCGCCAGACCGGCAGCCGCCTCTTCGGCATCCAGTCCTGGGTCGCCCTGCCGAAGCACGCCGAGGAGACCGCCCCCGCCTTCGCCCACCATGCGGCGGCCGACCTGCCGGTGCTGGAGGATGGCGGCGCGCGGCTGCGGCTGATCGCCGGCGAGGGCTGGGGCACGCGCGCGCCGGTCGCGACCCCCTCCGACCTCTTCTACGCCGATGCCATCCTCGCCCCCGGCGCCACGCTGCCCCTGCCCGATCATCACGAGGAGCGGGCGGCCTATGTGCTGGAAGGGGAGGTCGAGGTGGCGGGCCAGTCCTTCGCCCCTGGCCGCATGCTGGTCTTCCGCGCCGGGGACCGCCTGGCCCTGCGCGCCGGCCCGCAGGGCGCGCGGGCGCTGCTGCTCGGTGGCGCGGTGATGGACGGGCCGCGCTACCTGTTCTGGAACTTCGTCTCCTCCTCGCGCGAGCGCATCGAGCAGGCCAAGGCGGACTGGAAGGCCGGCCGCTTCGCCCTGGTGCCCGGCGACGACAAGGAGTTCATCCCGCTGCCGGAGGAGCGCGTCCGGCTGCGCGCCGGCACCCAGGCCCCTTCCGCCGGCTCGCCCACGAGCTGAGCCGCCGCGCGGCGGCGAAGCATGGCTGGCGAGGGGCCCACCCTGCCTCGCCGCCCTTCAGTCCAGCGCCCCTTCAGTCCAATGCCTGGGCGAGGTCGGCGATCAGGTCCTCCGCATCCTCCAGCCCCACGGAGACGCGGAACACCCCTTCGCCCGCCCAGTCGCGATAGGCGGCCTCCTGCGCGCCTTCCAGGCGGAAGGAGGAGCGCAGCAGGTCCTCGGTCGGGATGTAGAAGAGCAGGCTCTTGGTCTTGCCGAGCGAGACGGCGTAGGAGATCACCTTCAGCCGCTCCGCCAGCCGCGTGGCCGCCTCCGCGCTGCCGCTGCGCAGCGAGAAGGCGAGCAGCCCCGAGAAGTTCCGCATCTGCCGCTGCGCCAGGGCGTGCTGCGGATGGCGCGGCGAGCCCGGCCAGAGCACCGAGCGCACCTTGGGATGCGCCGCCAGGAAGGCCTCCAGCCTGCGCGCATTGCTCTCGTGCAGCGCCATGCGCGGCGCCAGCGTCTCCAGCCCGCGCAGGGTGAGCCAGGCGTTGAAGGGCGCCAGCGCGCCGCCGAAATGGATCAGGCTCTGCTTGCGCAGCGCCTCCATCCGCTCCGCCCGGCCGATCACGGCGCCGCCCAGCGCGTCGCCATGGCCCGAGATGTACTTGGTCAGTGAATGCACGACATAGTCGGCGCCGAGTTCCAGCGGCTGGGTGCCGAGCGGCGTGGCGATGGTGGAATCCACCGACAGTTCCGCCCCGCCTTCCCTGGCGATGGCGGCGACCGCGGCGATGTCGGTGAGCTTCAGGATCGGGTTGGCCGGCGTCTCGACATGCACCAGCCGCGTGTTCGGCTGCAGGGCGGCCGCCACCGCCGCCGGATCGGCGCTGTCCACCAGGGTCGCGGTGATGCCGTGGCGCGGCAGGATGTCGTGCGCCAGCTCGGCGACGCCGGCATAGCAGACGTCGGAGAGCACCAGGTGGTCCCCGGCGGAGAGCCGGCCCAGGATCAGCGCGCTGACCGCCGCCATGCCGCTGGCGAAGCAGATCGCCGCCTCGCCGCCCTCCAGCGCCGCCAGCTTCCGCTCCAGGATGTCGAGCGTCGGGTTGCCCCAGCGGGTGTAGAAATGCGGCGCGTCCTCGGCGAGGTCGTTGGCGGAGAAGCCGATGGCGGCGGGATGCGTGAAGAAGCTGCTCGCCAGTTGCGGCGGCGGCGTGACCGGGGCGCCGACCTGCCGCGGCGGCTCGCCGGCATGCAGCGCCAGTGTCGCGGGGCCCGGCTTGTCCGGCATGAGGCATTCTCCCTGTTCTCGCCACGAGGCTCCGGTCGCGCCGGAGGCCGTATGCTAGGCGCGGATGGTCGAGCGGCAAGATGCGCCCGCCCGCCACCCTGCGCTCGCGGGGGTTTTGTTTGCCGCCGCGCGGCCCGGCTGCGCTACTCGCGGCGTGGCGTGGATAGACCAGCCCGGGGAGGCGCGCGATGGCTGCCGGCGGGAAGCCAGGTCAGGCGGGCGGCACCGGCCAGCTATGGGCGGCCGGCGAGGCCTATGAGCCCTATGTCGGGCGCTGGAGCCGCCTGGTCGCGGCGGAGTTCCTCGGCCGCCTCGGCCTGCCGCCCGGCGGCCGCTGGCTCGACATCGGCTGCGGCACGGGGGCGCTGAGCGGCGCCATCCTCGCGCGCTGCGAGCCTGCCTCGGTCCTCGGGGTGGACCCGTCCGAGGGCTTCCTGGCCCATGCCCGCCGCCATCTGACGGATGCCCGCGCCCGGTTCTGCCGGGGCGAGGCCCAGGCGCTGCCGGTGGCCGACAAAGCCTTCGACGCCGTGGTCAGTGGCCTGGTGCTGAACTTCGTGCCGGACCAGCCGAAGGCCGTGGCGGAGATGCGCCGCGCCGCGCGTCCGGGAGGGCGGGTCGCGGTCTATGTCTGGGACTATGCCGATGGCATGCAGATGATGCGCCGCTTCTGGGATGCCGCCGCCGCGCTCGACCCGGAGGGGGCGGGCGGCAGGGACGAGGCGCTGCGCTTTGCGCTCTGCCGGCCCGACCCGCTGGGCGCGCTGTTCGAGGCGGCCGGGCTGCGCGGGGTCGAGGTGGCGGCCATCGCGGTGCCGACGGTGTTCCGCGACTTCGAGGACTACTGGACACCCTTTCTGCGCGGGGGAGCGCCTGCGCCGGCCTATTGCCTGTCGCTCGACGAGGCGCGCCGCGCCGCCCTGCGGGAGAGGCTCCGCGCCACCCTGCCAACGGAGCCCGACGGCAGCATCCACCTCTCGGCCCGGGCCTGGATGGTCCAGGGAAGGACCTGATCCGGCCATCATCGTCGGCGGGGGCTTCGGCGAGGCGGCCCGGGATGCCATGCTCCTCACCCTTGAAACCCGCCCTGGCCGACCTCCGGGCCCCGGGCGTGACGGAGGAGCATCCATGATCGAGACGCAGCACCCATCCACCGCGGCGGCCACTGCCCGATGAGCGGCGCCGGTCCTGAGGCCGCGGCCGAGTGGCTGGCCGCCCTTTGGCGCCGCGGCGCGCAGGCCGAGGCGCTGCCCGAGGCGCTGCGGCCCGCCACCCTGGAGCAGGGCTACGACATCCAGGACCGGCTGGTCGCCGCGCTGGGCGAGCGGGTCGCCGGCTGGAAGCTCGGTGTCGGCAGCCCGAAGGGGCGGGCGCAGACCGGAATCGACCGCTCGATCGCCGGCCGGGTGCTCGGCTCGCGCTGCTTCGGCCCCGACGATACCGTGCCGCTGCCCGATGCGGCCCCCATCACGGTGGAATTCGAGATCGCCTATGTGCTGGCCCGCGAGGTCCGGCCGGAGGCGCCGCCGCCGGAGTCGCTGGGTGACCTTATCGCCGAGACGCGCGTCACCTTCGAGCTGGTCCGCTCCCGCTTCCGCGACCGCACCGCCGTGGGCTGGCCGAGCTTCGCCGCCGACAATGCCGCCTTCGAGGCGCTGGTGGTGGGCGAGCGCATCGACCCCGCGCGCCTCGACGAGCTCGCCGCCTCGCTCGTGGTCTCGGTGAATGGGGAGGAGCGCGCCCGCGCCGTATCGGGCGGTGACTTCACCGACCCCGAATCCGCCCTGCGCGGCTTCCTCGCCCTGGCGCGCGAGCGCGGCATGGTGCTGCCGGCGGGCGCCATCATCTCCACCGGCACGCTCTCGGCGCCCTTCGCCATGCAGGGCGCGGCGGAGATCCGCGCCCGCTATCTCGGCACGGAGCTTGCCTTCCGGACCCGCCTCGCATGAGCGCCGGCGGGGAGGCGGGGCCGCGCCTCTCTGCCGCGCTGCCTTTCTGACCGGCCTGGCCGGGAGCCGCCCGTTGGCAGCCCCCGGCGATGCGCCTAGCCTGAGCCGCGCAGGAACCCGCGCCGCCTCTCCGCATGTGAAGGGGGCAGCGCCGAAGGAGGAGCGTCCCGCGTGATCCACGTCATCGCCATCATCACCGCCAAGCCCGGCATGCGGGAGGCCGTCCTGAAGGAGTTCCGCGCCAATATGCCGGCGGTCCATGCGGAGCAGGGCTGCATCGAGTACGGCCCCGCGATTGACGCGGAGGGCATCGGCGCCATCCAGACCGCCCTCGGGCCGGATACCTTCGTCGTCATCGAGAAATGGGAAAGCGCGGAGGCGCTGAAGGCGCATGGCGCTTCCCCGCACATGGCCGCCTATGGCGCCCGGACCCGGGAGATGGTCGCCAGCCGGGTCATCCACGTGCTCAGCCCGGCTGGCTGAGGGCAGCGCCGGAAGGTCTTGTCAGGAATAAAATCCTGCGCTAACCCTGGCGGGCCAGCGGGAGAACCGCGTCCGGCCGCGCAGGGAAGGCTTCAGGCCGGCGGCGCGGTGCCGGACACGACCCTGCGGGTCCGCATCCGCTGCCAGGCCATGGCCACCACGACGACCAGCAGGCCTGCCGCGACCACCGCCACAGGCAGGTTGAGCCCCCGCCCCAGGGTATTAGCATAGAGGATCGCCAGCAGCGCCCATGCCACGGCGCCGGCATACCAGGGTGAGCCATGGGCCGCCCAGAGCACGCCCAGGGTGAAGCCGCCCGCCGCCAGCAGGATCAGCACCGCCGCCAGGGTACCGGCCGCGCCATCGGCCTGGATGGCGCCGCTGACCAGCGCTGCACCGGCGATATTGGCGAAGGCCGCGACCGAGACCCAGCCCGCCAGCATCCCGACCAGCGGCCGGATGATCCAGCGCTCGGGCCAGCCATGGCCGGCGCCGCTATGGACGAGGTTGCGGTTGATGAAGAAGGCGGTGAGGCTGGCCCCCAGCACCACCAGGATGACCAGCACCAGGTGCCAGCCATTCTCGGTGAGCTGCGCCAGCAACATCCAGAGGATGGAGGCGGCGAAGGCGGCGGCGAGCGGCCAGCCGAGGCGGCGCGCCGGCACGCTGTCCTTGCCGCCATCGGGCAGCACCTGCCAGATGCCCCAGGCGATGGAGAGGGCGAAGAGCAGGCCCCAGATCGAGAAGGCATAGCCCTGCGGCACCACCGCCGTCTCGCTGCGGGCCGACATCTCGCCCTGGGTGTGGCCGATGCCGAAGACCGGCGCCATGGCCCCGACCAGCGGCTGCGCCAGCGGCAGCAGGAGGTTGAGCAGGGTGCGGAGGTCGTTGCGCGTCATCTGGGCCTTCCCGGAGCGAGGCGTGGCGTCGCGGCGCCCCCGAAGAGGGATGCCGGCTGGGCAACGCGCCAGCCCGCGCCGGGTTGGCCCGGCCGATGCCGCTGTGAGGCCCGGCAGGAGCAAGAGGGCCTGAAAAGGCAGCCCGCCCGGCCGGCACAAAAGGAAAGGGGCCCCGGTGGGGGCCCCTTCAATGCTTCAGGCCGCGGCCTCGTGCGGGATGCCCTTCTCGTCGAGCAGCGCGGTCAGCTCGCCGTTCTGGAACATCTCCATGACGATGTCGCAGCCGCCGACGAACTCGCCCTTCACATAGAGCTGCGGGATGGTCGGCCAGTTGGTGTAGGCCTTGATGCCCTCGCGCAGCTCCATGTCCTCCAGCACGTTCACGCCCTTGAAGGGCACACCCACGTGGCTGAGGATCTGCACGACACGGGCCGAGAAGCCGCACTGCGGGAAGACCGGCGTGCCCTTCATGTAGAGGACAACCGGATTCTCGGTGACCTCGGCCTGGATGCGCTCGAAAACGGGGTTGCTCATGGGTGCCTGTCCTTAGCCTTGAAAGGGCTATTGCGGGGGAGCGGAAGTCTGCAGGGCGAGGGCGTGCAGCGCGCCGCCCATGCGCCCCTGCAGGGCCGCATAGACGAGCTGGTGCTGCTGCACGCGGGAGCGACCGCGGAACGCTTCGGAGACAACGGTTGCGGCGTAATGGTCGCCGTCCCCGGCCAGATCCTCGATGGTGACCTGGGCATCGGGGAAGGCCGCCTTGATGAGGGCCTCGATCTCCGCAGCCGACATGGCCATGCGCGCTTGCTCCTTACTCGGTTTCCGTCGGCGCCAGCCTAGCGGGCCATCAGCGCCGGCAGGAAGCGCTCATGCGCCGCCCGCAGGTCGTCCACCGATATGGACCCGGCGCCCGGCAGAACCAAGGCCCCGCCGCCGGTCCGGCCGATGCGCCGCGCGGGCACGCCGGCTGCCTTCGCGGCGGCGAGCAGGGCGGCGGAATCGCGCACCGCCAGGACGTAGCGGCCCTGGTCCTCGCCGAACCAGAAGGCATGGGCGGGGAGGGTGTCGGGCGCGGCGTCGAGGGTGGCGCCGGTGGCGCCGGCGATCGCCATCTCGGCCAGGGCGACCAGGAGGCCACCATCGGAGACGTCATGGCTGGCGGCGACATCGCCAGCCAGGATCCGGGCGCGGACGAAATCGCCGTTGCGGCGCTCGGCGGCGAGGTCCACGGGCGGCGGAGCGCCTTCCTCGCGGCCGGCGATCTCGCGCAGCCAGAGGGACTGGCCGAGCCAGCCGGCGGTCTCGCCGATGAGGACCAGGTCCAGGCCGGGGGCGAGGGCATAGCCCACCGCCTGGCGCGCATCCTCCAGCACGCCGACGCCGCCGATGGCGGGGGTGGGGAGGATGCCCTGGCCCTCCGTCTCGTTGTAGAGCGAGACATTGCCTGACACGACGGGGAAGTCGAGCGCGGTGCAGGCGGCCGCCATGCCGCGCACGGCGGCGGCGAACTGGCCCATGATCTCCGGCTTCTCGGGATTGCCGAAATTCATGTTGTCGGTGATGGCGAGCGGCTTGGCGCCGGTCGCGGTGATGTTGCGCCAAGCCTCGGCGACGGCCTGCTTGCCGCCTTCCTCCGGGTCCGCCGCGCAGTAGCGGGGGGTGACGTCGGTCGTCATGGCGAGCGCGCGGGGGCTGTCCTCCAGCTTGACGATGGCGGCATCGGCGGCGCCGGGGCGCTTCACGGTCTGGCCGCCGACGGTGCTGTCATACTGGTCCCAGATCCAGCGGCGGGAGCAGAGGTCGGGGCTGCCGATCAGCGTGGTCAGCGCGGAAGCGAGGCCCGCCGGGTCGGGAATGGAGGCGGGCGCCAGGACGGGCTGCTTCGGGGTCTCGGCCGTGGGGCGGTTATAGAGGGGCGCCTCGGATTCCAGGGGGGCGAGGGGGATGTCGGCCTCGACCGCGCCCTGGTGGCGGATGACGATGTGGCCCGTGTCGGTCAGGCGGCCGATGACGGCGAAATCCAGCTCCCACTTGCGGAAGATGGCCTCGGCCACGGCCTCGCGGCCGGGCTTGAGGATGAGCAGCATGCGCTCCTGGCTCTCGGAGAGCATCATCTCATAGGCGGACATGCCGGTTTCGCGCTGGGGGACATGGTCCAGGTCCAGCTCGATGCCGACGCCACCCTTGCCGGCCATCTCGACCGAGGAGGAAGTGAGGCCAGCGGCGCCCATATCCTGGATGGCGACAATGGCGTCGGTCGCCATCAGCTCCAGGCAGGCTTCGATGAGGAGCTTTTCCGCATAGGGGTCGCCGACCTGGACGGTGGGGCGCTTCTCCTCGGAATCCGCGGTGAACTCGGTGCTGGCCATGGTGGCGCCGTGGATGCCGTCACGACCGGTCTTGGAGCCGACATAGACCACGGGGTTGCCGATGCCGGCCGCCGCGCTGAGGAAGATGCGGTCCTTCGGCGCGATGCCGACGGTCATGGCATTGACCAGCGGGTTGCCGTTGTAGCTCGGGTGGAAATTGACCTCGCCGCCCACCGTGGGCACGCCGACGCAATTGCCGTAGCCCCCGATGCCGCGCACCACGCCATCGAGGATGTGCTTCGTCTTCGGATGATCGGGGGCGCCGAAGCGGAGGGCGTTCAGGTTGGCGATCGGCCTTGCACCCATGGTGAAGACATCTCGGAGAATGCCGCCGACGCCGGTGGCGGCGCCCTGGTAGGGCTCGATGAAGCTCGGGTGGTTGTGGCTCTCCATCTTGAAGATGGCGGCCAGGCCGTCGCCGATGTCGATGACGCCGGCATTCTCGCCGGGGCCGTGGATGACCCAGGGGGCCTTGGTGGGAAGCTGGCGCAGCCAGACGCGGCTCGACTTGTAGGAGCAGTGCTCGGACCACATCACCGAGAAGATGCCGAGCTCGGTGAGGGAGGGCTGGCGGCCGAGGATGGCGAGCACGCGCTCGAACTCATCCGGCTTCAGGCCGAATTCGGCGGCAAGCTGGGCGGCGCGTTCCGGGGCCAGCGGGGCGGGGGCGAGGCGTGCGGGGGCGGACATGCCGGGCTTTTCGGCATCCGACGCGCGCTTGTCCAGGGGTGGAATGGTCATGGCCAGCCTAACCGCACTGCACGGGGGATGCGGGCACGGCCGCCGGCATCCCGCAGGAGGCGGGAGAGGCTGGAAAACCACGCCGCGCGGCCGGAGCGCGGGGCGGCGGCGGCGAGGAGCGCGGCCGGAAGGGGCAGGCGCGCGAGGGTTTCGGACAAAAGCGGATCGGGCAAGAGCCAGGGCGGCGCGGGCAGGGCCGAGCGCAGGCCGATGCGGCGGATGAGCAGCAGGAACCGATGCCCGAGGATGCGGTGCGCGCGGCGGGCGGCACGGACGATGAAGTGCTCGATGGCGCGGAGAGGGTGGGCGGGGGCGGCCTCGGCCAGGGCCTCCAGCAGGCGCGGCCAGAGACCGGCATGGGTGAGGCGGCGGAAATAGCGCGAGACGGTGTCGGGCTTGCCGAATTCGGGCGGGACCTCGCGCCAGGGGGAATGGGTGCAGGCGGTGTGGAAGATGGCATCCATCCGCGCGCGCAACTCCGGGATGGGGCGGCCCTGGGGGGAGCGGTGCAGCAGATAAGGAAGGAGCGCGGCCCACTCCGAGTCGGAGAGCCTGGACCAGGGACGGGGCGGCGTCAGGCGGGAGGCGTGGGGGAGGGGCATGGGGGGAGTATAGCAGGACGAGAGAAAATAGGCAAGTTTTCCTAATATAATTCCCGCCCGAGGGCCCGGCCCCCTCTTCCGACCCGCGGAGGAAGGGTCGCTACAGGTGGCTGGCGGACAGGCCCCGGCAGCGGATCGGGCCGCTGGGCGCGCCGGACCGTCAGCCGCGCCGCGCCGCCTCGATCGCGGCGACGTCGATTTTCCTCATGGTCAACATGGCCTCGAAGGCGCGCTTCGCTTCGTCGCCGCCGGCCGCCATCGCCTCGGTCAGGACGCGCGGCGTGATTTGCCAGGAAATCCCCCACTTGTCCTTGCACCACCCGCACGCGCTCTCCTGGCCGCCATTGCCGACGATGGCGTTCCAGTATCGGTCGGTCTCCTCCTGATCGTCGGTGGCGATCTGGAAGGAGAAGGCTTCGTTGTGCCTGAAGGCGGGGCCGCCGTTGAGGCCGATACAGGGAATCCCCGCGACCGTGAAATCGACCGTCAACACGTCGCCCGCCTTGCCGGCCGGGTAGTCGCTGGGCGCACGGTGCACGGCGCTCACCGCGCTGTCGGGAAAGGTCTCGGCGTAGAAGCGGGCGGCGGCCTCGGCGTCCTTATCGTACCAGAGGCAGATCGTATTCTTGGCCATGGCGTGTTCCTTTCGCTGGGGAGCCAGGTTTTCGGCCTTTCGCCATCCGAGAAGCGTCCCTCTCGCCCTGGCGGCCGCAAAGGGCCGCTGACCTTAACGGCCTTGTCCGCCTCAGGTCGAGCAAGGCTGTTCCGGATCGGGTTTTCGCGTGGGGCCAGGGTGCGCCGCCCCGGCGTGGCGGGCGCCCAGGCCGGGGATGGGGCGTCCGGGAGGCGCAGGCGCTGGCTTGCGGGCCATGAGGGCGGCCGGAGCGGGAGAGAGGCTGGATAGTTCTTTCGTCGGTTGCCTGGATGATTGAAGCCCCGCTTCCGCCCGCGCTAAGGTTGTTCATGGACGAAACCTGGACAACCATCGACTCCCCCGATGATCTCCGCCTGGGCGAGTTGATGCCGGCTTGGTTTGCCGGGCGGATGATGGCGGATGACTGGACCTTCGGGCTGCTGCTTTCGACGGGCCAGGTGATGCTGATCCGGCAGATCGAGGCGGTGCACCTCTCGCCGCAGGGCGTGGTGCTGGTCGATGTCGAGATGCTGACGGAGGCGGCCGGGTTCAGCGCGCCGGGCGGGGTGCTGGTGGCGCCGACGGAACGGGCACGGGCGACGGTCAATCTGGCGCATATCGTGGCGGCCTTCGAGGCGGCGGATGCCACGGTGCTGCCGGAGGAGGCCGCGAATGACGAAGAGGCCGTTCTCGGCAGGCCCGAGGGAAAGGGAGGTGCAGGAACCTAAGATTCCTGCCGGGGTGCAGGGGCGGAGCCCCTGCTTCTTCCGCTGTCGCTGTGACGCGCGGGCTTTTCAGGAAGCATCGGGATGGCCGGAGCGCGGGGCGTCATGTGCCTACCCGGGCTGCGCGTGATGGTGCCGAAGAAAGGGCGGAGAACGCACAACAGTTGCGGCGCGATGTGTTAATAGTACGCTTCAGGATTGAAGCTGTGGTTTAGCCCACGTTAAGGTTGTGCATGGACGAGAGTTGGACAACCATCGACTCCCCCGATGATCTCCGCCTGGGCGAGTTGATGCCGGCCTGGTTCGCCGGGCGAATGATCGCGGACGACTGGCGCTTCGGGCTGCTGCTCTCGGCGGGACAGGTGATGCTGATCCGGCAGATCGAGGCGGTGCATCTCTCGCCGCAGGGCGTGGTCTTGCTGGACGTGGTGATGCTGACGGAGGCGGCCGGGTTCAGCGCGCCGGGGGGCGTACTGGTGGCGCCAACGGAACGGGCGCGGGCGACGGTGAACCTGGCGCATGTGATCGCCGCCTTCGAGGTGGCGGATGTGCCCGGAGGGCCGGAGGACCCGGCGAACGACTGAGGGCGTGCGCCGGAGGGGGAGGGCCTCTGGCGCGCCAGCGAGTGCTGTGTCGTGAGGGGTGGCGGCCGGTTGCTGGTGAAAGCGGCCGGGTGGGGGCAGGATGCGCGCCCGCGCGACCGCCGACGGAGCGCGCCCATGATCCTCGTCCTGCCGGCCAGAATCCGCGCAGGGGGCTGGTCGTGAGGCTTCACCACACCGCAGAGGCACCGCTCGCGCTGCTGGCGGGCAACCCCGGCGTGCCGCCGGCGCCGGCCGGGGCGGCGGATGGCCCGGGGCGGCGGATGGCATGTCGCGGCTGGTGTCGCTGCCGGGCGGGCCGGAGAGGAGCTCGATATCGGCGATAGCGCAGGCCGGCAAGCGGCATGCTGACCTATACGCAGGATGCGCGGCTGCTGGGAACGCCGAGCGGCAATCCGGAGCGGGACGGCCACGGCTTCATGCTGACCCGCGTGGAGTGTCCGTCGGCGCGTTGAGCCCTACGCGGGGGGCTCCGGATGGGAGCGTACAGCGACGGAAGCTGAAGGGGTCGGCGCGGTGCGCACGCCCCCTTCGGTGTTTCCGGGCGGGTCAGGCGGTGGCGAGGGTCTCGGTGATGCTCTCGAAGAGCGGCAGGCCGTCCGTGCCGCCCATCAGCGGGTCCACCAGGTCCTCCGGGTGGGGCATCAGGCCGAGGATGCGGCGGTTCTCGGAGACGATGCCGGCGATGTTGTTGCGGGCGCCGTTGCGGTTGGCGGCCTCGGTGACCTCGCCCTCGGGCGTGACGTAGCGGAAGACGACACGGCCGTCCTTCTCCAGGCGCTCCAGCGTGGCATCATCGGCGAAGTAGTTGCCGTCGCCATGGGCCATGGGGGCGCGGAAGACCTCGCCCTGCTGCCAGCGGGCGGTGAAGGGCGTGTCGGTGCGCTCGACGCGCATGTGGCAGTCCATGGAGAGGAAGCGGAGCGAGGCGTTGCGGAGCAGGGCGCCGGGGAGGAGGCCGGCCTCGGCGAGGATCTGGAAGCCGTTGCAGACGCCGAGGATATGGCCGCCGCGCGCGGCGAAGTCGTGCACCGCGGGCATGATGGGGGAGCGGGCGGCCATGGCGCCGCAGCGGAGATAGTCGCCGTGGGAGAAGCCGCCGGGCAGCACGACGAGGTCGGTGCCGGGGGGGAGGGCGGTTTCCTGGTGGAAGAGGATGGTCGGCTTGCGGCCGGTCGCCTTCTCGAGGGCGATGGCCATGTCGCGCTCGCGGTTGGTGCCGGGGAAGAGGAGGATAACGGCGTTCATGGCAGGGTGCGTCCTCTAGCGGCGGTGGGGGAGGGGGCGGGTCATTCGAAGAAGACGCGCACCCAGTGCAGGCCGCCGATCAGCAGGATGGTGGCGAGGGTGGCGATGGCGGCGGCGGTGACCCAGAGGTCGATGCGCGCCTTGCCGCGCGCGACGAGGCCGCGGCGGCGGGTGGCGGCGACCTGGGGCATGCGGTCCTGCCGCCAGCGGAGGCCCATGCCGATCACCACGGTGAGCAGCAGCATGACGAGGAGGGAAACCTTGATCATGCGGCGGGTGGCTCTCCGGGAGAATGGGCCCCGCGGGGCGGGCGGTCAGGCCAGCTCGACGCGGAAGCTCTCGATGACGGTGTTGGCGAGGAGCTTGCGGGCCATGTCCTCGGCCAGGGCGCGGGCCTTGGCGGGGTCGGTCTCGGCCAGTTCCAGCTCGATGATCTTGCCGGTGCGGACCTCGCCGACGCCGCCGAAGCCGAGGGTGCCGAGGGCGTGGCCGATGGCCTTGCCCTCGGGGTCGAGCACGCCGGCCTTGGGCATGACGGTGACAAGAGCTTTCATCACTGCATGGCCTCCGGGCCCTTCATGTCACGCACGCCGGCCTCGGGCAGGATGCCGAGGCGGCGGGCCACTTCCTGATAGCCTTCCTCAACCTTGCCAAGGTCGCGGCGGAAGCGGTCCTTGTCCATCTTCTCGCCGGTGTTGGCGTCCCACAGGCGGCAGTTGTCGGGCGAGATCTCGTCGGCGAGGACGATGCGCATCTCGTCGTTCTCGTAGAGGCGGCCGAATTCCAGCTTGAAGTCCACGAGGATGATGCCGACACCGAGAAAGAGGCCGGAGAGGAAGTCGTTCACCCGCAGCGCCAGGGAGACGATGTCGTCGAGGTCCTGGGTGGAGGCCCAGCCGAAGCAGGTGATGTGCTCCTCGGAGACCATCGGGTCCTGCAGGGCGTCGTTCTTGTAGTAGTACTCGATGATCGAGCGCGGCAGGCGGGTGCCTTCCTTGAGGCCGAGGCGGGTGGCCAGCGAGCCGGCGGCGACGTTGCGCACCACCACCTCAAGCGGGATGATCTCGACCTCGCGGATGAGCTGCTCGCGCATGTTGAGGCGGCGGATGAAGTGGGTGGGCACGCCCATCTCGTTCAGCCGCGTCATCAGGTATTCGCTGATCCGGTTGTTGAGCACGCCCTTGCCGGTGATGACGCCCTTCTTGGCGCCGTTGCCGGCGGTTGCGTCATCCTTGAAGTACTGCACCAGGGTGCCGGGCTCCGGCCCCTCGAACAGGACCTTTGCCTTACCTTCATAGAGCTGCCGGCGTCGCGCCATGATCAACGAATCCCTCTCGCCGCCGAAGCGAGGGCCGGCGGTGCCGGGTGGGGCTATAGCAAAGCGGGGCACGGACCGCCACCGCCCCCGGCCGCATTCCCCGCATGCCGGGGGTGCGAGTCGGGGAGGGTGCGAAGCGGGGGTGGGGGGTCAGCCCTCGATCTTGACGCCGGTGAGGCGGACCATCTCGGCCCAGCGGGCGACCTCGTCGTGCTGGAAGGCGGCGAAGGGGCCGGGGGGCAGCGGGTCGGCGGTGAAGCCGGCGGCGGTCAGGCGCTCCTCGACCGCCGGGTCGTTCAGCGCGGTGAGCATGGCCTTGGCGATGCGCTCCACCGCCTCGCTGGGCGTGCCGGCGGGGGCGAAGAGGCCGAACCAGGCATCCACGGCGAGATAGGGCGCGCCGGCCTCGGCGGCCGTCGGGAGCTGCGGGAAGTCGGCGAGGCGGGCGGGGGCGCCGATCTCCAGCGCGCGCAGGCGGCCCTCGCGGATCAGCGGCGCGACGGAGGGGAAGGTGGCGACGTAGAAGTCCACCACGCCGGCCACCGTGTCGGTCGCCGCCGGGGCGGCGCCGCGATAGGGGATGTGGGTGGCCTCCATCTTCTCGCGCCGGACCAGCGTCTCGGCGATGACATGGCTGGCCGAGCCGGCCTGGGAGGAGGCGTAGTTCAACCGCTCGCGCCGGCCGCGCTCGATCAGCTCGCGCAGCGTCGTGGACGGGGAGTTGGCGGGCACCACCAGGGCGTGGTGCACGGTGGCCAGCTTGGCGACGGGGGTGAAGCTCTTGACCACGTCATAGGGCAGCTTCGGCATCATCGCCTGGTTGCTGGCATGGGTCTGGTTGTGGCCGAGCACCAGGGTGTCGCCGTCGGGCGCGGCCTGGGCGGCGGCCTCGGTGCCGATGATCCCGGCGCCGCCGGCGCGGTTATCCACCACCACCGGGCGGCCGAGAGCGGGCTGCGCCTTCTCGCCGAGCACGCGCGCGAGGATGTCGGTCGGCCCGCCGGGCGGGGCGGGGACGATGATGCGCAGCGGCGTGGACTGGGCGCGGGCGGTGCGGGCGACCCAGGGCAGGGCGAGGGCGGCGGCGAGCAGCGGGCGTCGAAGCATGGGCGTGGCGCGTCCTGAGCTTTTGCCGCTTCGTTGCGCCGGGGCGGCGAGGTGTCAAGCGGCCGGAGCGCGGGGCGGCGGCCGGGCTTTACGAAGCACGAGCGGAGGCGCGAGAGTGGCGGGCATGACGACCACCGCCGCCGACCCGCTCGAACTCGCCCTGGATGCCCTGCCGCGTGCCTATCCCGGACCGGGCGGCGCCGTCGCCGTGCTGCGCCGGGGGGAAGTGCTGCTGCGCCACGCCTGGGGCTGGGCGAATGCCGAGCGGCGCATCCCCTTCACGCCGCGCACGCTGTTCCGCATGTGCTCCATCACCAAGCAGTTCACCTGCGGCGTGCTGCTGGACGCCTTCCCGGACCCCGGCGTGCTGGACGGCGATGTGCGCGCGCGGCTGCCGAAGCTGGAAGGGACGGCGCCCGGCGTGCTGCACCTCTGCCACAACCAGTCGGGGCTGCGGGACTACTGGGCGGTGGCGATGCTGCACGGCTCGCCGGTGGAGGCGCCCTTCGGGGACACCGAGGCGGCGCGGGTGATCGGCGGCACGCGGACGCTCCAGTTCGCGCCGGGCAGTCGCTATTCCTACGTCAACCAGAATTTCCGCATCCTCTCGGATATCCTGCAGGAGCGCACCGGGTGTGGCTTCGGCGAGCTGCTGCGCGCGCGCATCTTCGACCGTGCCGGCATGTCGGGCGCGCTGCTCGCCGCCGAGACCCGCGCCATGCCGGATGGCACTGAAGGCTATGAGGGCACGCCCGCCGCCGGCTTCCGCGCGGCGGAGAACCGGGTGATCTGGACCGGCGATGCCGGGCTGGCGGCCAGCCTGGATGACATGATCGCCTGGGAGCGGCATATCGACGCGACGCGCGAGGACGAGGGCTCGCTCTACCGGCGGCTTTCGGCGCCGGTGCGCTTCGCCGATGGCGCGCCGGCCGAGTATGGCTTCGGGCTGAACCGGGCCGCGGCGCTGGGCCGTGCCGCCACCGGCCATGGCGGCGCGCTGCGCGGCTGGCGCAGCCACCGGCTCTACCTGCCGGAGGAGCGCATTTCCGTCGTCGTGCTGTTCAACCACCTTTCGGACGCGCAGGAGGCGGCGCTGGACCTGCTGGCCGCGGCGCTGGGCGAAGAGCGGCCGCGCCCCGCCGTGAGCGAGGCCGCGCCGGACTGGCTGGGTGCCTATCGGGAGCCGGAAACCGGGTTGGCGGTGCGGATCGACCAGGCGGAGGGGCGGGTGCGGCTGCGCTATGGCCATTCGGCGGAACGGCTGGAACTGCGCGGCGACGGCACGGCGGATAATGGCCGCACGCGGCTGCGGCCCGGACCAGGCGGGCTGTGGATGGACCGGCCGCAGGAGAACCAGAGCAGCTGCCTGCGCCCGCTGGAGGGCGCGCCGGCCCGCGACATCGCCGGGCGCTACCGCTGCGCCGAGCTGGAGGCGGAGCTGAGCGTGGTCTCGGCTGGCGGCGTGCTCTATGGCGGCTTCTCCGGCTTTCTCGGGCAGGGGCGGATGGAGCTGCTGGAGCCGGTGGGGGCGGATATCTGGGCGCTGCCCTGCCCGCGTGCGCTGGACCACACCCCGCCCGGGGACTGGACCCTGGCCTTCCGGCGCGATGGCGCGGGCCAGGTCATGGGGGTGGAGGTCGGTTGCTGGCTGGCGCGGCGGCTCTCCTATGAAAGGCTGGGGTGAAGGCCCGATCGGAAGCCACCGAAATGGGCGGACAGCGGGCAGCCGACACCGGGTTGCCTGAAGCCGAGATTCATGGATTGGATTGCTTGCCCCATGGACCCGACACCGGATCTGGAACTTCGCAAGAGGCTCGTTGGCATTCCCCTGCCTCGCCTCTCCCTGGTTTCGACCGGTGGCCGCACCGTTGACCTTACGAGCCTGACAGCCCCGCGCACTGTCATTTACTGCTATCCCCGGACCAGCGAGCCGGGAAAGCCCGCGCCTACGGGATGGGACGTGATCCCCGGTGCGCGTGGCTGCACTCCTCAGGCCTGTGGCTTCCGCGACCATTATCGGGAGCTGGCGGCGTTGCAGGCCGAGGTCTTTGGCTTGAGCACGCAATCGAGGGCCTACCAGCAGGAGATGGCCGCGCGCCTGCACCTGCCGTTCCCGGTGCTGAGCGATGAGCGGCTTGAGTTCGCCGATGCGCTCGCGCTTCCGACCTTCGAGGTGGACGGGATGCGCCTCATCAAACGCCTGACCCTGATCATACGCGGCAGCAGGATCGAGGATGTTCTCTACCCCGTTCTCCAGCCTGAACGGAGTGCGCGGGAGGTGGTGGACTGGCTCAGGTCCCATCCCGTTCCCGCGCCTTGACCGCTCCGGGGCGACCGCTGCTCCTCCTCGCAGCCAAGGCCGCTGAAGCGAGTGCTCACGGACGGTTTACCGGTTGCGGCGAGTAAACCCGCGATGTGCGATCCTCCCCCCTCGCGCCGATGCTTCCGCGCGTGCAGTTTGGCGCCTTCGGGTAGCCGCCTGGGAGGGCGTTGCGGTGAATGAACACCCGCTTCCGCATGGGATAGTTGAGGGAAAACGGAATGGCGGATACCGGCAGCAGCCGGGATGGACCGTGCGAAGAGGCCGATAAGGACCGCCTCATCGCGGAGCTGCGCGAGGCGGTGCGGGCACGTGACGAGTTCGTGGCCATCGCCGCGCACGAGCTGCGGAACCCGATGACGCCCATCCTGATGCAGGTCAGCGGTCTGCTCGCAGTGGTGCGGGACCCGGGCCGCTGCCGCCCGGAGCTGCTCACGCCCCGGCTGGAAGCGCTGGAGTTCGCGGTGCAGGAGTTCGTGCGGCGCTCGACCGCGCTGCTCGATGTCTCGCGAATCGCGGCGGGGAACGTCCGGATCGAGACGGCCGAGGTTGACCTCACCCGCGTGGTCCGCAGTGTGGTGGATCGTGCGGGCATCGCGGCGCGGCTCGCGCGGAGCCCCATCGAGGCGGACCTGCAGGAGGGCGTGGTCGGCACCTGGGACCCTCTCGCGCTGGAGCAGATGACCGAGAACCTGCTGTCGAACGCCATCAAGTTCGGCGCGGGCCAGCCCGTGATCGTCACCCTGGCCTCCGACAGCCAAACGGCCCGGCTGACGGTCCGCGACCATGGGATCGGCATATCCGAAGGGGACCGCTCCCGCATCTTCGCACGTTTCGAGCGCGCCGTGACGCAGCGCGAGCATGGCGGCTTCGGCATCGGCCTGTGGCTGGTGAACCAGCTTGTCACGGCCATGGGCGGCGCCATTGCTGTCGAGAGTGCGCCCGGCGAGGGGACAATCTTCACGGTTACGCTGCCCCTGGGCGGCGCGCAGCAACAAGAGGCGAGCGGCGCATGAGCGAAGCACAGCGGATCGAGCGGGTGCCGAGCGGCGTTCCGGGACTGGACACCATCCTCGACGGCGGCTTCCCGAAGGGGGGCATCCACATCCTTCAGGGGATGCCCGGGGCGGGCAAGACGACGCTGGGCAACCAGCTCTGCTACCATCACGCCGCCAAGGGTGGCCGGGCGCTCTACGTCACGCTCCTGGCCGAGAGCCATGCCCGCATGCTGCTCCACCTCGGCACCATGCGGTTCTTCGACGCGGCCCGTCTGCCGGATGACATCGCCTATATCAGTGGCTTCGGCGTGCTTCAGGGCGAGGGGCTGCCGGGGCTGGTCACGCTGCTCCGCCGCGAGGTGGCGGCGCGCAGGGCGACCGTCCTGATGCTGGACGGGCTGGTCGCGGCCGAGGAGCGGGCGGCCTCGGACACCGAGTTCAAGTCCTTCATCCAGGAATTGCAGACCCAGGCCGGGCTGCACGGCTGCACGGTGTTCCTGCTCACCACCGCCACGGGGCGAGCCGTCCCGCCCGAGCACACCATGGTGGACGGCATCGTCGAGCTGACCGACGTCCGCTACGGCTCGCGCACCGAGCGAAGCCTCTATATCAGGAAGCTCCGCGGCAGCGACTACCTGCCCGGCCGCCATCCCTTCCGCATCACCGACGAAGGCCTGATGGTCTACCCGCGCGTGGAGGCCGCGTTCCACGTTCCCTCCCAGCCCGACGAGGCCCGGCTGGGCAAGCTGCCCACCGGCATCGAGGGCCTGGACGCGATGCTCGGCGGCGGGTTGCCGGAAGCCACGGTCACGGGGGCGCTCGGCGCCTCGGGCATCGGCAAGACCACACTCGGCCTGCACTACATCTGCAGGTCGGGGCCGGCCGAGCCAGGTCTGTTCTTCGGATTCTACGAGACGCCGCCCCGCCTGCTGCTGCAGGCGGCCAGCCTCGGGCTCGACCTGGCGGGCGCCGTCGGCCGCGGCGAGATCGAGATCCTGTGGCAGCCCCAGGGCGAGAACCTTCAGGACGCGCTGGCGCACCGGCTGCTGGACGCCATCGAGCGGCGCGGCGTGAAGCGGCTGTTCCTCGACGGGCTCGGCGGATTCATGGAGAGCTCGATCGAGCCCGGGCGGCTGAGCCGGTTCTTCTCGGTGCTGGGGAACGAGTTGCGGGCGCGCGGCGTGACCACGCTCTACAGCATGGAGACGCGGGACGTGATCGGTCCCGGCATCGAGGTGCCCATGGGCGGGATCTCGTCCCTGGTAGAGAACTTGATCGCGCTGCGCTTCGTCGAGCGCCACGCGCGGTCGCGGCGGCTTCTCTCGTTGGTGAAGGTGCGCGGCAGCGAATTCGACCCGAGCCTGCGTGAGTTTGTCATCGAGAACGGCCGGGGTTTCTCGCTCGCGGGCACCTTCGACGGCGGGGAGGACCTCCTGAGCGGCTTCGCGCGGGACCGCCCCGCCGGAGGCCGATCCCCCTCCAGCCTGGAGGAACAATGACGACCATCCTTGTCGTCGACGACGAGCCGCTGATCGCGATGGCGCTCGAGGCCGAGCTGGAGGATGCGGGTTACGTGGTGATCACGGCAGCCAACGGGCGGCAGGGGCTGGAGCGACTGGCCGAGGCGCCGCGCCCGGACCTCGTCCTCACCGACATGATGATGCCGGTCATGGGCGGTGCGGAGATGCTCGCCGCCATGGCGGCCGAACCGGACCTGCGCGCAATCCCCGTCATCGTGTTGAGCGCCCTGCCCGAGGCGGCGATCCGGGCGCGGGCGGACGGCGCCGCCGCCATCCTGCGCAAGCCTTACACCGCCGAGGAAATCCTGGGAGCCGTCGCGCGGGTGCTTGGGGGGGCGAGGTAGCAGGAGGGCGGGGGCTGATGTCTCCCCAGGGACGGCCGATCGAGAGCCGACCTGGAGCCAGCGCACGGCTCCGAATGGCCGCCCCGGGGGGAAGCATCGGGGCGATGGGATGTTCGGCCTGAGCGTTGCGGAAGGCCGCGCCCGGGGAGGCCGACCTCTGTGGTGCCCGCGCGCTCAGGCCGCCCGCCGGGGCGCGGGCGCCCGGCGCCGCCGCCCTTCGTGCTCCATCTCCTCCAGGCCGCCGGCGCGGAAGCGGCGGAGCAGGGCGAGTTCGGCCGGCGTCAGCGGCAGGCCGCCCATCCGCGCGGAAAGCCGATCCTCCGCCTCCTCTTGCCAGGGGCCCGGAGGGTAGCGCGCGACGATCGCCGCCATCAGGCAGAGGGTGACGAAGCGCGCCCCGGCGGACTCGCCCTCAAAACGCCGCTCGGCGACGCCCATCGCATAGTCGAGATCGGCTTCCGTGCCGCCGCATTCCGAATACCGCATGGCGCTGGCCCTGCTCACCTCTGCTCCGGCCACGGCTGGCCGCGAGCCATGAGGCTCAAGCTGGCGTGACGTCTATTACCGAGAGGTAAACAGACCTCAGCTTTGCGCTTTTTGGTTGCAAGACTCCACCGAAATAGCTGACGGGGATGGACGCCGCCCTTCCCGGATGTCAAAGCGGAGCCATGTGCCCCCTGCGGTAGCGAGGGAGGCTTTGGCGGCTATCCCGGTTGGAAGCGGGTGGGCATGGATACTGGACCCAGGCTTGAGGGCTACGGGCAGGCGTTCCTGTCCGGCGGTGGCGAACTGGCGCGGCTGATCGCCGCCTTCGACTGGGCCACCACGCCGCTCGGACCGCTGGAAGCCTGGCCGCAGAGCCTGCGGACCACGGTCGGGCTGATCCTGCGCTCGCCGGTGCCGATCGTCACCCTTTGGGGCGAGGACGGCATCATGATCTACAACGATGCCTATTCCGGCTTCGCCGGCGGGCGGCACCCGCGGCTGCTCGGCTCCAAGGTGCGCGAAGGCTGGCACGAGGTCGCCGACTTCAACGACAACGTCATGAAGGTCGGGCTGGCCGGCGGCACCCTTGCCTACCGCGACCAGGAGCTGACGCTCCACCGCAACGGGCGGCCGGAACAGGTCTGGATGAACCTCGACTACTCGCCCATCCTCGGCGAGAGCGGGCGGCCCGAGGGGGTGATCGCCATCGTCGTCGAGACCACCGCCAAGGTGCAGGCCGAGCAGCGCCTCCGCGTCGCCGCCGAGGCGCTGCGGGCGCTGAATGCCGAGCTGGAGCAGCGCGTCGCCGCCCGCACCGCGGAGCGCGACCGCATCTGGCGCTTCTCGCGCGACCTGTTGGTGGTGAGCGGGACGGACGGCACCCTGCGCGCCGTCAACCCGGCCTGGACCACCATCCTCGGCCATGCGCCGGAGGAGACGATCGGGCGGAGCTTCTTCGACTTCGTCTGGCCCGAGGATCTGGAGCGGGCCTGGGCGGCGCATCACGAGTTCGGTGCGCGGCGGGAGGTGACGGCCTTTGAGAACCGCTGCCGCCACAAGGACGGCACGCCGCGCTGGATCTCCTGGAGCAGCTCGCCCGAGGGCGATGCCATCTATGCCTATGGGCGCGACATCACGGCGGAGAAGGCGCAGGCCGAGGCGCTGCACCAGGCCGAGGAGGCGCTGCGCCAGGCGCAGAAGATGGAGGCGGTGGGCCAGCTGACCGGCGGCATCGCGCACGACTTCAACAACCTCCTGACCGGCATCACCGGCAGCCTGGAGCTGTTGCAGGTCCGGCTGGCGCAGGGGCGGACCGAGGGTCTCGACCGCTACGCCGCCGCCGCGCAGGACGCCGCCAGCCGGGCGGCGGCGCTGACGCACCGGCTGCTGGCCTTCGCGCGGCGGCAGACGCTGCAGCCGAAGCTGGTGGATGCCAACGGGCTGATCGCCGGGATGGAGGAGCTGATCCGGCGCACCGTGGGGCCGGAGATCGGCACGGAGACGGTGCTGGCGGCGGATCTCTGGCCGACCCGCTGCGACCCGAACCAGCTCGAGAGCGCGTTGCTCAACCTCTGCATCAATGCGCGCGACGCCATGCCTGGTGGCGGGCGGCTGACCATCGAGACGGCGCAGGCGCGGATCGGCCAGGCGCTGGCGCGGGAGCAGGACATGCCGCCCGGTGACTATGTGACGATCTCGGTCACGGATACGGGGGCCGGCATGGCGCCGGATGTGACGGCGCGGGCCTTCGATCCCTTCTTCACCACCAAGCCGCTTGGCCTGGGCACCGGGCTCGGCCTGTCCATGGTCTATGGCTTCGTGCGGCAGTCCGGCGGGCAGGTGCGGATCTGCTCGGCGCCCGGGGAGGGCACAACGGTGCGGATCCACCTGCCGCGGCACCATGGCGAGGCGGAGACGGCGGCGGCGCGGGTGCCGCTGGACGTGGCCCCGCGGGCCGAGGCGGGCGAGCCGGTGCTGGTGGTGGACGACGAGCCGGCGGTGCGGATGCTGGCCACCGAGGTGCTGCGCGAGCTGGGCTACACGCCGCTGGAGGCGGCCGACGGGCCTTCCGCGCTGGCGGTGCTGCAATCGCCGGCGCGCCTGGACCTGATGATCACCGATGTCGGGCTGCCCGGGGGCATGAACGGGCGGCAGCTGGCCGATGCGGCGCGGCAGTTGCGTCCGGGGCTGAAGGTGCTGTTCATTACCGGCTATTCCGAGAGCGTCGCCCTGCGGCACGGCGAGCTGGAGCCCGGCATGCAGGTGTTGCCCAAGCCCTTCGGCCTGGAGGCGCTGGCGGGCCGGATCCGGCAGCTCATCGCCAGCGGCTAGTGTCCTGCTGATCCGCTGCGTCCGCTGCAGACGCAGCGAACTTCGCGGGCAGGACACTAGGGAAGGATGCGATCAGGGCCGGCTGCCTGCGATCCGTCCAGGGGCCTCTGGCTGCGGGCCATGCCCTTCGAAGCGGCCGTGCGGCGGGTCATTCGTGAGAGAGGATATTGAGCAGGCGCCCGAACGGGTCGCGCACGAAGAAGCGCCGGACGCCCCACGGTTCGGTCACGGGGCCGTACTCGATCGCGAAGCCCGCCGCGAGGAGGCGCCGATGGATCTCGCCGAGATTGTCGACTTCGATCGACAGATCGGGAACGGGAGTTCCCGAGCCGCCCTCTCGCGCGAAACTGACCTGCGGGGTGGTATGGCCCGCGTCCGAGAAGGTGACGAGCCAGCCATGGTCCATGACGACGGTCATGCCGAGAATTTCGCCGTAGAACGCCTTCGCGGCCCCGATTTGCTCCGTGGCGATGTTCGGCACGACGCGCTTCACGGTCATGGCTTCGTCGCTTCCACCTGTGACGATTCGAGGGAATTGCCTGACCCATTATACATCCGCGTCGGCGCCGGACGGAACCGCCCCGCTCCAGAGGCGGCCTGGCCTGCGCGGCTCAGGCCGCCGTCCGAGGGGGCCGGCCTTCGGCGGTGCGGCGGGGTCCGGCAGCCAGGGCAAGGTCCGTGACGGCGTTCAAGGACCATTCCCGTGGCCGGCCTTTCAGGTCGTCGCCCGCCCGGGCCGCTTGAAATAGGCCTGCCGCTCGACCTCGGTGCGCGACGCCGTCGCCCTGACCAGCAGGAGATTCTTGCGGGTCAGCAAACCCACCAGCCGGCCCGTCTGCGGGTCGGTGACGGGGATACGGCCCTGGCCCGTCGCGACCATGAGGTCGATCGCATGGGAGACCAGATCCTGTGGATGCAGGGTGGCGAGCGACGCATCGGAGACCTGGTCCGCCAGCCGCTCTCCCTGCTGCCGGTCCTCGACCTTCCAGCGCAGGGCGTCGGCGCGGGACACCAGGCCGACAGGGCGCTGCGCCGCATCCAGCACGGGATAGATGCGGTGCCGGCCCTCCTCCAGCACGCTGATCGCCTCCTCCACCCGCAGATCTGCCGGCAGGCTGTCGACATCGCGGGTCATCACCTCGCCGACGCGGGTCAGCTCATAGGGATCGATCCCGTATTCGCGGGTGATGTGCTGGCCCCGGCGCGCGATCTTCTCCGTCAGCATGGAGCGGCGGAGCAGCAGGACGGTGACGGCATAGGCCGCGGCGGTCGCCGCGAGCAGGACCGGGAGCAGATGGAACGCCCCGGTGAGTTCCACCGCGAAGAGGGCGCCGGTCAGCGGGGCGCGCATCGTGCCGCCCAGCATGGCGGCCATGCCGAGCAGGGCCCAGACGCCCGGCTCGCCGGGCAGGGCCAAGCCGGCCAGCCAGCCCGCCGCGCCGCCCAGGATCAGCAGCGGCGCCAGCACGCCGCCCGAGGTTCCGGAGGAGAGCGCAACCAGCCAGATCGCCGCCTTGACCAGCAGGAGCAGCAGCACGGCGCGTAGGGTGAGATGGCCGGTCAGCAGATCGGCGATGACGTCATAGCCGACGCCGAGGGCCCGGGGCTCGATGAGGCCGCCCAGGCCGACGACCGCCCCGCCCAGCGCCGGCCACCACATCCAGTGGACCGGCAGGCGCTCGAACCAGTCCTCCAGGGCGTAGAGCAGCTTGGTCAGAACCGTGGACAGCAGCCCCGCGCCGATGCCGACCAGGGCGCCGGCCAGCATGTCCCAGGGCATGGCCGGAAGGGTGCCCGTGAAGGGAAACAGCGGCCCGGCCCCGAGCAGCAGCGGCCGCCAGCAGGTGGCGGTCACGGCGGCGGCGACCACGGGGATGAAGCTGCGTGGCCGCCATTCGAAGAGGAGCAGTTCCACCGCCAGCAGGACGGCGGCGATGGGCGTGCCGAAGATGCCCGTCATGCCGGCCGCGGCGCCGGCGACCAGCAGGGTCTTCCGCTCCGCCGCGCTCAGATGGAAGAACTGGGCGAAGAGCGAGCCGATGGCGCCCCCGGTCATGATGATCGGCCCCTCGGCGCCGAAGGGGCCGCCCGTGCCGATCGAGATGGCGGAGGAGAGCGGCTTCAGGACGGCGACCTTGGGCGACATGCGGCTGCCGCCGATCAGGATGGCCTCGATCGCCTCGGGGATGCCGTGGCCGCGGATCTTCTCGGAGCCGAAGCGCGCCATGAGGCCGATGGCGAGGCCGCCCAGCACCGGGGCCGCGACCATCCAGGGGCTGCGCGCCACCATTGCCATCGAGACGCCCTCCGTATCGAAGGTCCCTGCCCAGACCAGGCTGGTCACCGTGTTGATCAGCTTGATCAGGAGCCAGGCGGCGAAGGCGCCCCCCGTGCCGACCACGAGAGCCATGCCGACGAGCAGCAACAGGCGCGGATCGGCCTTGAAGTCGCCCAGCCGGCGCCGGCTGGCATCGCCGGGGAAATTTTCGGTGAGATCGGCCCGGTGTATCGCGCTTTCGGCCATGCAGAGCCCTCCTTTCGGTTGGGACGGCTCTATATGTCGGGATACGATATAAAGACAGTGGGGTCGTGAAGGCGGCGTGCCGGGAAGGACGGAAATGCCGATGAGCGGGCGCGCCACGCTGAACCGGGCGCAAGAGCGTGCCATCGCCGCGTTTCGTCGCCAGCTGCGGCGGTTCCTGTCCTTCACAAGCCGCGGGAGAGTGGGATGGAGCAAGCGCATGACGCCTGGCAGACCGAAGCGGACGGGACGCTCGCGGCCGAATCCGAGGAGGTCCGGCTGGTCGTCCCGGTGCCGAGGGCGGGGAGCCGGCAGGTGCATTTCCTGGTGCTGTGCCGGGAGGCGGGCCTGCAGGTTCTCCTGGGCTCGGGCACCCAGGAGAGCCTGCGCGACGCCATGGACGCGGCTATGCGCATGGCGCAGCGATTCCGGCTCCGGCCGTTCGGAAGCGGCGCTTAGCATGACGAAGGCTGGCCACGCGGGCGGGAGGGCCGGTGAAGGGCAGGGCCGCTTCTTCGTGTCAGCCCCGCCCTTATGACGCGGCTTCGGCGGGCACGAAGGCGGGGAGGGTCATCCCGAAAGCCTTTCGCGGCCGCAGCCGCACCGGCATGTCGAGCCTGAGGGCCTGGTCCGGCGCGTCGAGGCCGGCGATCAGCCGTGGACCCTCGGCCAGCGCGATGATCGCGACCGTATAGGGCAGCCGATCCTGGAAGGCCTCGTGATAGGCCTTGTGATAGACAACCCAGCTGACGACGCGGCCCTCGCCCGCCGCATCCTCCCACACCGCCTCGGCCGCGAGGCAGTTCGGGCAGGCGTCGCGCGCGGGAAGCCAGGCGTGCCCGCAGGCGCGGCAGCGCTGGAAGCGCAGCACGCCCCCGGCGAGGCCCTCCCAGTAGGGGCGGTTGCCGTCGTCGATCTCGGGAAGCGGCAGATCCATCTCAATGGCCCAGGATCAGTGTGGCATGGGTATGCATGGTGCCGCCCTGATTGCTGACCAGGGCGTTGCGCGGGGCGGGCACCTGGAGCGTCGCGGTGCCGCGAAGCTGGCGGACGGCTTCGTGCACGAGCTGCAGCCCCGGCATGCCCGTCTCCGACAGCAGGCCGCCGGCGGTGTTGATCGGCAGGTCGCCGCCCAGGCCGATGCGGCCCTCGCCGACGAAGCCGGCCAGTTGCGCGGGCTTGCAGAAACCGTAATCCGCCAGCGTCATCAGCGGCGTGACGGTGAAGCAGTCGTAGAGCTGCGCCACCTGGATGTCGCGCGGCCCCAGCCCGGCCATGGCGAAGGCGGCGGCGGCGGCCTTCGCCGCCTCGGTCGTCGTCAGGTCCGCCCGCTGCGCCACTTCCCAGGCGGTGTGGCCCTGGCCGAAGCCGAGGATCGGCACCGGCGCGGGAACGCCGAGCTCCTTCGCCCGCCGCGCCGACATCACCACGACGGCGGCGCCGCCGTCGGAGACCAGGCAGGCATCGTCGCGCCGCATCGGCTCGATCATCAGCGGCCCGGCGAGATAGTCCTCCAGCGTCAGTGGCTTGCGCAGCTGGGCGCGGGGATTGGCGGCGCCGTGTGCGCGGCAGGTGATGGCGACCTGCCCGAAGGTTTCCTCGGGCACGCCGTGCTCCAGCATGAAGCGGCGCTGGATCATGGCGTAGCCGGCGGCGGTGGAGAACCAGCCGAGGACCGCATCCTCGCCGCGCGGCCGGGCATAGACGGCGCGGCTGCCGCTGCGCGGATTGTCGGCGTAGCAGACCAGGGCGACCTCGCACTGGCCGGCCTCGATGGCCATCACCGCCTGGGAGATGAGGGTGATGTTGGCGGCGCCGCCCTGGTCCAGCGCGTGGTTCAGCCGCGGCTGGAGGCCGAGCGCCTCGGCCAGCTTCTGGCCATAGAGGATCTCGCGCGCCGAGGTCGGCGTCTTCACCAGCACGGCGTCCACCACATCCTTGGCGATGCCGGCATCGGCCAGGGCCGCACGGCAGGCCTCGACATTGAGCGAGACGGTGGAACGGCCGGGAAGCTTGCCGAAGGCGGTGGCGCCGATGCCGGCGATGACGCAACGGCCCCGCAGGGGATGGCTCACCGGATGGCTCATCCGGCCCGCACCTCCAGGCTGCGCAGCACGTCGCGCCAGTGCTCGACCTGTGCGTTGACGAAATCCCGCGCGGCCTCGGGCGTGCCGTGCAGCGGCTGCGCGTCCAGCCCGGCGAGCTGCCGCGCCACCTCCGGCCGCTGCATCACGGTGGCGATCGCGCCGGACAGGCGCCGCAGGATGGGCGCCGGCGTGCCCTTCGGCATCATCGCGACATACCAGGAGCTGACATCGAAGCCCGCGAATCCCTGCTCCGCCATGGTCGGCACCTCCGGCAGCAGGGCGGAGCGCTCGGCATTGGCGACGGCGATGATGCGCAGGCGGCCTTCCTTGACATGGGGCAGGCTCGTCGTGGTGTCGAACATGGCCTGCACCACGCCCGCGAGCAGGTCGGTCACGGCGGGCGCGGCGCCGCGATAGCTGGCGACCGCCGCCTCCAGCCCCGCGCTCTTGAGGAAGAGCCGCGCCGCGATGTCGGGCGACTGCCCCTGGCCGGAGGAAGCGAAGGCGAAGTCGCGGTCCCGGGCGCGGATATAGCCGACCAGGTCCTGCACCGTCCTGACCGGCAGATCGGCGCGCACGACCAGCACGACAGGCGCGACCATCAGCATGGAGGCGTAAGTGTAATCCGCAGCGGTGTAGCCCGCATTGGGCTGGTAGAGCGGATTGATCGCGACCGAGCCGGTGTTGCCGATCACCATCGTATAGCCGTCCGGCGCCGCGCCGGCGGCCGCCCGCATGCCGATCTGGCCGCCGGCGCCGGGGCGGTTGTCCACCACGAAGGGCTGATCATTCAGCAGCGGCGGCAGGTGCTGCGCCAGGATGCGGGCGATGGCGTCGGTCGGGCCACCGGCCGCGATCGGCACGATGACCTGCACCGGGCGCGCGGGCCAGGACCCGGCCGGCTGGGTTTCGGCGGCCCGGGCGATGGCGGGCGCGGCGAGCAGGGCCAGCAGGGAACGGCGCGGCAGGGCGGTCATGACGTTTTCTCCGTCGCCGGGACGAGATGCTGATCGGCGCCGAGCCGACGGCTGGGCCAACGGATGTCGCGGGGCACGTCCTCGAAGACCAGGGGGCTGGTCGGCAAGGTGACGCGGCCATGGTCGGGATGCTCGATGTCCAGCAGCGCCTGACGCGCGCGCAGCTGCGGGTCGTGCAGGACCTCCGTCAGCTCGCGCACCGGCGCGCAGGGCACGCCGGCGGCGCAGAGGCCCTGGAACAGCGCCTCCTTGCCCTGCCGCGACGTCCAGCCGGCGACCATCGCGTCCAGCTCATCCATATGCGCCACGCGCGAGGCCTTGGTGGCGTAGCGCGGGCTGCGGGCGATCTCGCCCTCGCCGAAATAGTCGGCGAAGGCGAGCCAGTGGGCGTCGTGGTTGCAGATGACGGCGAAATGGCCGTCCGCGGCCGGGTAGACGTTGTAGGGTGCGATGGAGAGCCCGCCATGGCGGTTGCCGGTGCGCAGCGTGGCGCCGCCTCCCTGGCTCTCTCCCTGGCCACCCTCCTGGCCGGCCAGGAGGCCGATATTGGAGGTCAGCGTGGGATAGACGCATTCCAGCATCGCCACCTCGACGGCGCGGGCGCGGCCGGTGCGCTCGCGCTCCAGCAGCGCAGTGACGATGGCGCCGTAGAGATGTACGCCGGCGCCGAAGTCGCACATGGCGGGGCCGGCCTTCATCGGCGGCCCTTCGGCCTCGCCGGTGATGCTCATGACGCCGCTCATCGCCTGCACCACCAAGTCCATGGCGGCGAAGTCGCGATAGGGGCCGGTCGAGCCGTAGCCGGAGCCGCTGGCGATGACCAGGCGCGGATTCACGGCGCGCAGCGTCTCGCGCGAAAGGCCCAGGCGGTCCATGACGCCGGGCCGGAAGTTCTCGACCAGCACGTCGGCGTCGCGGGCCAGGCGCAGCAGGGCGTCGCGGCCTTCGCTGTCCTTCAGGTCTAGCACGATGCAGTGCTTGCCCGAATTCAGCATCACGAAAGGCACCTGCGAGCCCTGTCCCGGCCGCTTGCGCAGTTGCTCCCCCTGCGGGGGCTCGACCTTGATCACCTCGGCGCCGGCCATGGCCAGCAGGAAGGTGGCGTAGGGGCCGTTGTAGATCTGCGTCAGGTCGATGACGCGGATGCCGTCCAGCGGGCGCGCGGACATTCAGCGGCCCTCGAAGCGCGGGGCGCGCTTCTCGCGGAAGGCGGCGCGGCCTTCCTGCACGTCCTGCGACTGCTGCAGGATGCGGTTGACCATCTGCTCCATGCGCAGGCCGTCCTCCAGCGGCATGTCGCGCGCGCGCACCGCCAGTTCCTTCGCCGCCTGCACGGCGAGCGGCGCATTGGCGGCGATGCGGCTGGCATAGTCGCGCGCGGTGGCCATCAGCCGGTCCGGCGGCACGACCTGGTTGACCAGGCCCCAGCGCTCGGCGCGGGCGGCATCCCAGGGGTCGCCGGTGAGCAGCATCTCCATGGCCAGCGCATGAGGCAGCTGCGCCGCGACGCGCTGCGTGCCGCCATTGGCGGGGATGACGCCGCGCTTGACCTCCGACAGGCCGAACCGAGCCTCGGGCACGCAGACGCGCAGGTCGGTCGCCAGCAGCAGCGTGACGCCGCCGCCCATGCAGGCGCCGTTGACCGCGGCGATCACCGGCTTCCAGACCTCCAGGCCACGGTTGAGCAGCTGGCCCTTCTGGGTCAGCCAGAGCTCCGCCAGCTCGAACTCGCGGCCGATGAAGGTCTTGAGGTCGGCGCCGGCGCAAAAGGCGCGGTCACCGGCGCCGGTGATGATGGCGCAGCGGATCGCGGGGTCGTCGCGCACCGTCATCCAGGCCCTGGTCAGGCCGGCATAGTGCTCGGCATCCAGCGCGTTGCGCGCTTCCGGCCGGTTGATGGTGATGGTGGCGACGCCCTCGCCATCGACCTCCATATCGATCGACATCAGCGCGCCTCGCCGCGGCCGATCAGGGTGCGGGCCAGCACCATGCGGTGCACCTCCGAGGGGCCTTCCCCGATGCGCTTGATGCGCAGCTCGCGATACCAGCGCTCCAGCGGCATCTCATGCGCGACCCCCATGCCGCCGAGGATCTGGATGCAGCGATCGACCACGCGGCCGGCGGTCTCGGTCGCCACCACCTTGGCGATCGAGGCATCCACCTTCAGCGCCTGGCCGAGATCGCCCTTCCAGGCCGCCTGGTAGACCAGCAGCCGGGCGGCGCGCAGCTCCATCTCGCTGTCGGCGATCATCCACTGGATGGCCTGCTTGTCGGCCAGCCGCGACTTGAAGGTCTCGCGCTGGCGCGCCCAGTCGATGGCGATGCCCAGCGCCGCCTGCGCGATGCCGATGCAGCCGGCGGCATAGGGCACACGCCCCTCGACCAGCCACTTCTCGCAGAGCTGGAAGCCCTGGCCTTCCTCGCCGAGGCGGTTCTCGACGGGGACCTCGACATCCTCCAGCGACAGTTCATAGGGCACGTAGGAGCGGATGACCGGGATGGGCCGCTTGCCCAGGCCCTTGGCATCCGCATCGACGATGAAGCAGGTGATGCCACCGCGGTCGCCCTGCGCGCCGGTGCGGGCGAAGACCAGGCCCCAGGAGGCGGTGCCCGCGCCGGTGATCCAGAGCTTGGCGCCGTTCAGCACGTAGCGATCGCCCCGGCGCTCCGCCCGGGTGCGGATGGCGCGCGCCGGATCGGCGCCGCCCGAGGGTTCGCTGATGGCCACGAAGGCCTTGCGCCCCTCCTGCACCGAGCGCACCCCGTAGCGCTGGATCTGGTCGGGCGTGCCCAGCCAGATCGCGTTGGGCGGATCGGCGCCGAAGGCGCCGCAGGCCGGGATATAGGCGCCCATCCGGCATTGCGCCGCTTCCTCGGCCAGCACCGCCTGGCCGAGCAGGTTCAGCCCGGCACCGCCATACGCCTCCGGCGTGCGCACGCACCACAGGCCCAGCGCCCGGGCCTTGGCCTGGAGTGGCTTCAGCTCCTCCGGCGGCAGCGAGAAGGCGTCATGCGGCTGGCGGTCCTCAACCGGCTTCACCTCCTGCTGCATGAAGCGGCGCGCGGTCTCGCGCAGCATGCGCAGTTCTTCCGGCAGTTCCCAGGCGCCGCCCTGCGCCAGGGCGCCGGGGTGCGGTGATTCGATGGCCGCGGACATGCTTCTCCCCGATCGGTCCAATGCGGGGGCGACTATTGGCCGGGGGAGGAAGCCGGTCTAACACCGTTGCCCTAAGGCTTCGATGCCGCGAAAGCATCGGCCAGGGGAGGATGCGGGGAGGGCCGGCCTTGGAGCTGAGGCAGCTGCGCTATTTCGTCGCCGTCGCCCGGCAGCAGCATTTCGGCCGCGCGGCGGAGCTGCTGAACATCGCCCAGCCGGCGCTGAGCCGGCAGGTGCAGCAGCTGGAAGGGGAGCTGGGCCTGCGGCTGTTCGACCGCCATACGCGGGGCGCTTCCCTGACGCCGGACGGGCAACGCCTCCTCGCGCGCGCGGAGCAGCTGCTGGCCGATGCGGAGATGCTGCGCCGCGACAGCCGGGGGGAGGGCGGGCCGCAGGGCATGGTCTCGCTCGGCGTCTCGCCCGCCATGGCGGAACTGCTGGCGGTGCCGGTCGTCCTGGTCTGCGCGCGCCGCTTCCCCGATATCCGCATGCGGATCGTCAGCGGCTTCTCGACGCAGTTGCGCGACTGGGCGCTGGAAGGGCGTATCGACCTGCTGGTGGTGACCGGGGCGGGGGACCCGGCGCGCTTTGCACTGTCGCCGCTGCTGCAGGAGCCGCTCTGCCTGGTCTGCCGGGCCGATGACCGTCGCTTCCCCGGGCCGGAGATCGCGCTGCCCGCGCTCGCCGCCGTGCCGCTGGTGCTGACGGGGCCGCCTGAATCCGCCCTGCAGCGCGCGCTGAACGAGGCACTGACGCCGCTCGGCCTGACGCTCGACGTGCTGGCGCAGGTGGATACGGCGGGGGTGTCCAAGCGGCTGGTGCTGGGCGGGTTGGGGCCGACCATCGACACGGCCGCCATGGCGCGGGCGGAGATCGCCCAGGGGCTGCTGAAGGCGCTGCCGATCCGGGGCCTGACCATCCATCGCAGCCTGGGCCGGCTGCGCGACCGCCAGGTCTCGCCGGCGGCGGCGGCGGTCATCGAGGTGATGACCGAATGCGCGCGGGATCTGGTCTCGACCCAGCTCTGGCCCGGCGCGGTGGCCACCTGATGCCGATCCGCTATCGGGCCTTTGCCGCAACGCTCTTGGACGCGTCGCGGCGGCCGCTCAAGGATCGCGCCATTCAAGGATGACGCGGCGATTCAGCCGCGCGGCGGAGGATGTCTGTGCTCGATCGGCCCCTGACCCGGCGTTCCGCTCTCGCATTCATGGCAGCCACCGTGGCACGCCCCGCACTGGCGCAGGACGGCTACCCCTCGCAGCCCGTCCGCATCGTCGTGCCCTTCGCCGCCGGCAGCACCACCGATCTGCGCGCGCGCATCTTCGCCGACCGGATGTCGGCGGACTGGAAGCAGCCGGTCATCGTCGATAACCGGGGCGGCGCCAATGGCTTCATCGCCGCCGAGATGGTCGCCCGCGCGAAGCCCGACGGCTACACGGTGCTCTTCGGCTCGAACACGCTCTTCGTCACCAATCCCGCGATGTTCCGCAAGCTGCCCTATGACCCCGTCGGGGATTTCGCGCCGGTCACGCTGATGAGCGTCTCGCCCATGGTGGTGCTGGTGAACAACAATTTCCCGGCGCGCAGCGTGGAGGAATTCATCGCCTATGCGAAGGCGCATCCGGGCCAGCTGAACTTCGCCAGCGGCAATGGGTCCAGCCGTGGCGGCGGCGAGCTGTTCAGGTCCATGGCAGGCATCGACATCGTGCATGTCGGCTACCAGTCGTCGCCGCAGGCCCTGACCGCGCTGATGGCGGGCGACGTCCATCTGCTGGTGGTGGATGGCGGCGCCGGCGTGCCGCCGGTGAAGGATGGTCTGCTGCGCTGCATCGCAACCACCGGCCGCGAGCGCACGGGCGTGCTGCCGGATGTGCCGACGGTCGCGGAATCCGGCGTGCCCGGCTACGAGTTCTCCTCCTGGACGGCGGTTTTCGTGCCGCGCGGCCTGCCCGGCGCGGTGGCGGCGAAGCTGCACGACAAGATCGTGGAGATCGGGCACCGGCCGGAGATCCAGGAGCGCATGCGCGCGGATGGCAGCGTGCCGCGATTCGGGCCGCCCGAGGAACTGGCGCAGTTCATCCAGGAGGACGGCGCGCGCTGGAAGCGGATCGTCGCGGTGTCGGGAATGGGGGAGGGCTGAGGCCCGCGGAGAGGAAAACCGTCTCCTCTTCGCGGGCGGCCGGGCTAGGGTGTCAGGCCGGGTGCTGCCCGCGGCACCGCCTGTGAGCGCTCGATGGACGGCGCGTAGATCCGGAAGAGATCGCGCGGCGCCTGCGATGCGCCCGCCGGGGGCGTGATCCGGCAAGGCTGCGGCATCGGTCGATCATTCCGGCGGCGCAGCCTGCGCGTGACACGATCCCCGGAGGAAACGATCATGGACGACCCCACTCCCGCTCTGCCGCTGCATGGGCTGCGCGTGCTCGACCTGACACTGGCGCGGGCGGGGCCCACCTGCGTCCGCCACCTCGCCGACTGGGGCGCGGATGTCATCCGCATCGAGCCGCCGGGCAGCGACAGCGAGGATGTCGCCGGCCGCCGCCACGGCCCGGATTTCCAGAACCTGCATCGCAACAAGCGCGCGATCCAACTCGATCTCAAGAGCGCGGAGGGCCATGCCGCCTTCATGCGGCTGGTTGAGGAGGCGGATGTCGTCGTCGAGAACATGCGGCCGACGGTGAAGCATCGGCTGAAGGTGGCCTGGGAGGATGTGCGCAAGGTCAATCCCCGGCTGGTCTATGGCAGCATCAGCGGCTTCGGCCAGGACGGGCCCTATGGCACGCGCGCCGGCGTGGACCAGATCGCCCAGGGCATGGGCGGGCTGATGTCGATCACCGGGCAGCCCGGCCAGGGGCCGCTGCGAGTCGGCATCCCCATCGCCGACCTGACGGCGGGCAACATGCTGGCCTTCGGCATCATGACGGCGCTGTTCGAGCGGCAGCGCACCGGCCTCGGCCGCTGGGTCACCACCAGCCTGCTGGAAGTGCAGGTCTTCATGCTGGATTTCCAGGCGGCGCGCTGGCTGATCGACAAGGAGGTGCCGCAGCAGGCGGGCAACGATCATCCGACCGGCATCCCCACCGGCGTCTTCCCCACCCGCGACGGCCATATCAACATCGCCGCCAGTTCCGCCCGGCTCTTCACCCGCTTCTGCGCGGCCATCGGCCATCCGGAATGGGCGGAGAAGCCGGAATGGAGGACACAGGCCGGGCGCAGCGAGGATCGCGCCGCGATCAACGCGGCCATCGGCGCAGAGACGGCGAAGCAGAGCTCGGCGCACTGGATCGAGCTGTTCGAGGGCGCGGGCATCCCCTGCGGGCCGATCTACAGCATCGACCAGGTCTTCGCCGACCCACAGGTGCGGCATCTCGGCCTCGCCCTGCCGATGGAGAGCCCGCGGCTCGGGCGGGTCGAGGTCGTGGCCTCGCCCGTGAGCATGAGCGGGGTGACCAAGGCCGTCCGCCGCCCGACGCCGGAGGCGGGCGAGCATACGGCGGAGGTGCTGCGCGAGGTCGGCCTTGCGCCGACCTCCGCCGCCGCCGCGGACTGAGGCGCCCCCGGTGCCGCCGTGATGCGGCGGCGGCATCGGAGCCTTCGCAGCACCCTATTGGACGCCGGCCGGGACAGGCCGGCAGGATCGCATCCGGGCACGGGAAGCCCAGGAGGATGCCCGAAAGGGGGGTGCCATGTCCGTCCTGCCAGTCTCACGCCGGTCCCTGCTGCAGGCCGGCCTCGTCGCGCCCGGCTTCGTCGCGCCCGCCCGGGCGGAGACCTGGCCTGCGCGCCCGATCCGCCTGGTGATCGGCTCCACGCCGGGGGGCGCGATGGATGCGACCGGCCGCTCCATGGCGCCGAAGCTGGGGGCCGTGCTGGGCCAGACGATCGTCGCCGACAATCGCGGCGGGGGCGGCGGCACCCTGTCGCTGGACGCCGTGGCGCAGTCGGCGCCGGATGGCTACACGCTGCTGCTGAGCAACATGTCCACCCTGCTGGTCAATCCGCTGATCCAGCCCAACCCCGCCTATCACCCGGCCGCGCTGCTGGCGCCGGTCTCGCTCGCGGTGGATGTCTCCACCGTGCTGGTCGTGCCGGCCGGCCGCCCCTGGCGGGACCTGGGGGCGCTGCTGGCGGCCGCGCGGGCGAAGCCCAACGCGCTCTCCTGGGGCTATTCCGGCGTCGGCGCGACGAACCACCTTTCCGGCGCCTTGTTGGACAGCGCGGCCGGCATCACCACCGTGCATGTTCCCTATCGCGGCGGCGGCCCGATGGCGCTCGACCTGATCGGCGGGCGGCTGGATTACGGCTTCGCCACCGTGCCCTCGGTGCTGTCGGCCATTGAGGCAGGCAAGCTGCGGGCGCTGGCCGTGCCGATGCGGCAGCGCTCGCCGCTGATGCCCGATGTCCCGACGGTCGCGGAATCCGGGCTGCCGGGCTACGAGGTGCTGAACTGGTACGGGCTGCTGGTGCACCACGAGACGCCGGCGCCGATCATCCTCCAGTTGTCGCAGGCCGTGCGCCAGACGCTGGAGGACCCGGCCACGGTCGCGCTGCTGCAACGCCAGGGGCTGGTGCCGATGCCGACGACGCCCGAGGGCTTCGCCGACTTCATGGCGGCCGAGCGGCGCAAATGGGAGCCGGTCATTCGCGCCGCCGGGCTGAAGGCGGAGTGAGGGGCGGCCCGGCGGAGCGCGCGCGGGCGGTTGGCTTTCCGCCGCGCGCGAGAGGGAGTAACGGGCCTGCATGTCTGAGACCTGTCTGACCGGCGCCGCCACGGCGCAGCCCTGCGCCGGCGCGATGGACGGGCACGGCCTGCCTCCCGGCGATCCGGCGTGTGCCTCGCCCACCGCGCTGCTGGACCGGCTGGACCGGGTGGCGGATCACTGGCGCACGCCGCTCGGCCCGGCCGGCAGCATGGCCTGGCGCGGCTGGGGGCAGGGGAGGCCGCTGGTGCTGCTGCATGGCTGGGCCGGCTCCTGGCGCCACTGGGCGCGCAACCTGCCGACCCTCTCGCGCCATCATCGCCTGCTGGTCCCCGATCTGCCGGGGCAGGGGGATTCCGACCTGCTGCCGGACCCCGTGACGCGGAGCGATATCGCCCGCGCCGTGCTGCAGGGGCTGGACGCCACCATCGGCCCGCAAGGGCGCTTCGCGCTCTGTGGCTTCTCCTTCGGTGGCGCGGTCGCCGGCATGCTCGCGGCCCAGGCGGAGAGCCGCATCGAGCGGCTGCTGCTGGTGGCGCCGGGCGGCTTCGACATCGTTGCCCGCCCGCCGGCGACCGTGCGCGTGCGGGGCCTGCCGGCGGCCGAGCGCCCGGCGGCGCATCGGCACAACCTCCAGGCCCTGATGTTCGCGGACCCTCGCCGCATCGATCCGCTGGCCCTGGAGATCCAGGAACGGAACACGCGGCAATTGCGCGCGCAGCGGGTGGCGCGGGAGCCGAGGCTGTTGCAGGCCGCCATCGCCGGCCTGCGGCTGACACCGCATTTCCTCTGGGGCGCGCGGGACAATTTCTGCGGTGACCGCATCGGCACCTATCTGGCGACGGCGCGCGCCTTGCGGCCGCGGGATGCCGAAATCCTGCTGATCGAAGGGGCCGGGCACTGGGTGGCCTATGAGGCGGCGGCGGAGTTCGAGGCGGCCCTGTTGCGGAGGCTGGCCTAGTGTCCTGATTCCGAAGTCCCCGGGATTGCGGAATCAGGACACGAGAGGCGCGGTTCAGCCCAGCAGCCGGGGCAGCCAGAGCGAGAGCTGCGGGAGGTATGTCACGAGCGCGATATCCGCCAGCAGCACGAAATAGAAGGGCAGCATGCTTTTCAGGATCTGCTCGACCCGGAGTCCCGCGACCTGGCAGGCGACGAACAGGTTCACGCCTACCGGCGGCGTGGTCATGCCCACCGCGAGATTGACGATCATGATGATGCCGAAATGCACGGGGTCGATGCCCAGATGCATCGCCACCGGCGTCAGGATCGGCGCGAGGATGGTGATCGCCGCGCCCGTCTCCAGGAACATCCCGACGATCAGGAGGAACAGGTTGATCAGCAGCAGGAAGACGGCGGGATTGTCGGACAGGCCGATGAAGAAGTGCGCGATCATCTCGGGAATCCGGTTCGCCGTGAGAACCCACCCGAAGACGCTCGCCGCCGAGATGATGATCAGGATGACGACCGTGCTGAGCAGCGAGGCGCGCAGGGCCGAGAGCAGCCTGGTGGGTGTCAGCGTCCGGTAGACGGCGGCGCCCACGAACAGCGCGAAGAACACCGCGACCGCCGCCGCCTCGGTGGGCGTGAAGATGCCGCCGTAGATGCCGCCCAGGATGATGACGGGCAGGAGCAGGGGCAGCAGGGCGGCACGGAAGGCGCGGAAGACCCCCTCCGGCTCGCCGAGCTCCGACGGGCCCTGGAGACGCGCGCCAGGCTGGGCGGCCTGGCCGTAGCCGCGCATCCGGCTGATCACATGGACCGTGAGCAGCAGCGAACCGCCGATCAGCAGGCCTGGAATGATGCCCGCGATGAAGAGATTGCCGATCGAGACGGGCACGCCCGCTGTCAGCGCGAAGATGATCATCGGGATCGAGGGCGGGATGATGACCCCGAGTTCGCCGGAGGCCGCCTGGACCGAGGTGGCGAAGGGACGGGGGAAGCCGCGCCGCACCATGGCCGGGATGAGCGTGCCGCCGATCGCCGCGGTGGTCGCCGCGCTGGAGCCGGAGATCGCGGCGAAGAACATCGCCGAGACCACCGTCACCAGCCCGAGCCCGCCGATGGCGCGCCCGACAAGGGCCTGGGCGAAGTTGATCAGCCGGCGCGAGATGCCGCTCTCCTCCATCAGTGCGCCGGCGAGGATGAAGAACGGGATTGCCGTGAGCGGGAAGGAATCGAGCGCGGCGAACATCCGCTGCACCAGCGCCTGCAGCGGGATGCCGGAACTGTGCATGGAGAGCGCCGCCGTCATCGCCAGCGAGATGGCGATGGGGACGCCGACGGCGAAAAGCAGGAGGAGAGCGGCGCCGATGGCGAGGGGACTCATGGCTGCCTCCTCAGTCCACCAGCACTTCGGCGGCGCCCCGGGGCGGGGAGACGGCGACGGCCAGCGTGTTGATCAGGGCGAGCGCGCTCCCGAAGGGGATCGCCGAGTAGACATAGGTCATCGGGATCTCCAGAGCGCCGGAGCGCATGCCCTCGACATTGCCGAGGATGATGCAGCCATAGGTGGCCAGGATGCTCCAGAACGCCGCCGAGATGGCCAGGCTTGCCCAGGTGAGAAGCCGGGCCAGCGGGGCGGGGAGGGCGGCGTTGACCACCTCGACGGAGACGAGCATGCCCTTGCGCACGCCGATGCCGACGCCCAGGAACACGGACCAGATCAGCGCATAGCGGACCACCTCCTCCGACCAGGTGAGCGGCGCGCCAATCAGATAGCGCGCGATCACCTGTGCGAAGGCGAGCAGCGCGAGCAGCCCGAGCGCCAGGGCGAGGAGGACGAGCAGCGCCTCGTTGAAGCAGTCGATCACCCGGATCCCGCGCGCCCACCGCGGAGGATCGGAGGCGAGACTCGCCGGGTCCCGGGCGGCGTCGGCGTGCGGGAAGGATGACATGGAAGGCTCCTTCTCAGCCGGTCAGCGCGCCGCGGGGGCGCCGACGGAGGCCACCTTCTCGTACAGCGCCGCGATCGAGGGGAAGGTGGACTTCACGAAGGCCGGCCCGACCTTGGCGCGGAACGGCGCCTTGTCCGGCTCGATCAGCGTCATGCCCTCGGCCTGCAGGGACTTGAGGAAGCCGGCCTCGCCCTTGGCCACCTCCTCGGCGGCGAAGGACCGGGCGGCGCCATTCGCGGCGTCCAGCACCGCCTTCCGCTGCGCCTCGGGCAGCCGGGCCAGCCGGCTGGCGCTCATCACCACCACGATCGGCTCGTAGGAATGCTCGGTGCGCACGAGGTACTTCACCACCTCGGAGAACTTCGAGGTCTGGATCAGCGAGAGCGGGTTTTCCTGCCCGTCGATCACGCCCTGCTGCAGGGCGTTGAACACCTCGCCGAAGCTCATCGGCGTCGGCGCGGCGCCCAGTGCCTTCCAGGAGGCCACCGAGACCGGGCTGTCCGGCACGCGGATCTTCAGGCCCGACAGGTCGGCGGGCGTGTTCACCGGCTTCTTCGTGGTCAGCCAGCGCGGCCCGCGCAGCCAGTAGGCGAGGACCTGCAGGCCGGATTCCTTCTTGATGGCCTCGGTGATCTCCTTGCCGGTCGGGCCGTCATAGACCTGCTCGAAATGCTGCGGGTCGCGGATCATGAAGGGCAGGGCGAAGATCTTCGCCGTATCCGAGGCGGAGGTAAGCACGCCGGCTCCGCCGACCCAGATATCGTTCGAGCCGAACCGCAGACCCTCGACGAGTTCCCGGTCGCTGCCCAGCGTGCTGCCGCCGTAGATCTCCACCTTCACCGCGCCGTTGGTCGCCTGCGCGATATCCGCCGCGAAGCGCTCCGCAGCCTTGGCGTGGATCTCGGCCGCCGGCCAGACATGGCCGAGCTTCAGCACGGTTTGCGCGAAGGCGCCACCCGGCAGCAGCACGGCCGAGGCCAGCGCGGCCGCCGCAACGGCCGTCTTGAAGTTGAACATTTCTTCCTCCCTTTTCTTTCCTGGACGTTCTGCGCGACGCGCGGTCAGCGATCCTGCGCGGTCATGCGATCGTAGACGCGGAACAGCGCCTGGTTGCCGTTGCTGCCCTCACCATGCGCGCGCGCCTCCAGGTAGAGGCTCGTCACCAGCGCCGTGCCCGGCAGCGGCACGCCCTGCTGGAAGGCGAGGTCGTTGGCCAGGCGCAGGTCCTTCAGCTTCAGGTCGATGCGGAAGCCGGCGCTGGCGTCCTTGGCCAGCACCTTCGGGCCGAGATTCTCCAGCATCCAGGAATTCGCCGAGCCGCCCATCAGCACCTCGCGCGCCACTGCCGGGTCGAGCCCCGAGGCACGGGCGAGCGCGATGGCCTCGCACATGGCCTGGATGTTGATGGCGCAGACCAGCTGGTTGCACAGCTTCACCGTCTGCCCGTTGCCGATGGCGCCGACATGCACGACCTTGCTGCCCATCGCCTCCAGGATGGGCCGCGCGCGGACGAAGGTCGCCTCCTCGCCGCCCACCATGATCGACAGCTTCGCATCCCGCGCGCCGGTGACGCCGCCGGAGACCGGCGCATCCAGCATCGCCACGCCGCGCGCCGCCAGCGCCTCCGCCATCTTGCGCGTGGCGACGGGCGAGATGGTGCTCATGTCGATCACCAGCTGCTCCGGCCGCAGCCGGCCGAGCAGGCCGCCCGGCGCCGTCAGCACCTCCTCCACCTGCGGAGTGTCTGGCAGCATGAGGATGACGAACTCCGCCCCCTCCGCCGCGGCGGCGAGGTCGCGCGCCGGGGTGATGCCCTGCGCCGCCAGCCCCTCGGCCACGCCGGGGACGACGTCATGGCCGACCACCGTATGCCCCGCCTTGGCGAGGTTGAGCGCCATCTCGCGCCCCATGACGCCAAGGCCGATGAAACCGATTCGAGCCATTCCCTCAGATCCCTGATTGATTCTGCTGCGCCTGCTGCCGCTCGTGTTCGTAGAGGCGGATGATGGAGACGATGTCGGCCATGGCGTTGCCCTGCTCGACATAGGCGTTGAAGCGCGCGGTCGCCGTCTTCACGCCGGGCAGGTCGAGCCCGAGCCCTTCGGCGGCGCCCTTCACCGCCTTCATGTCCTTGAGAAGCTGGCGCGCATAGCCAAGCGGCGGATCGAAGGCGCGGCGCTGCATCAGCGGATAGATGCGCTGCAGCAGGGCACTGTCGGCCAGGCCGCCGGCCAGGCAGGCGGGCAGCGCGGCGGCGTCGATCCCGGCGGCCTCGGCCAGGTGCAGCGCCTCCGCCATGGCGATGAAGCCCGCCCCGACGATCGCCTGGTTCACCACCTTCGTCACCTGGCCGGCGCCCACCGGCCCCATGCGGGTGACGTTGCCGGCGAGATCGGCGAGCACGGCGGCTGCGCTTTGCAGCTCGGCCTCCTCGCCGCCGGCCATGACGGTCAGCGTGCCGCTGCGGGCGGCGGCCGGCCCGCCGGAGACCGGCGCGTCGATCCAGCCCATTCCCGTCCGCTCCCGCAGGCGCGCGGCGAAGTCGCGGGTGGCCCCGGCGTCGATGGTGGAAAAGTCGATCAGCAGCCGCGCGCCGCCGGAGGCCGCGGCGGTGCCGTTCTCGCCCCAGACGCAGGCTTCCACGGCGGGGGTGTCCAGCACGCACATCAGGACGATGTCGCTGCGCTCGGCCACCTCGCGCGGGCTGCCGGCCTCGGCGGCGCCCGCGGCCAGCACCGGGTCGAGATTGGGCCGCTCGCGGTTCCACACCGTCAGCGGCCAGCCACGTTCCCGCAGCCGCAGGCTCATCGCCGTGCCCATGAGGCCGATGCCGATGAAGCCCAGGCGCGGCCCTGCCGTGCCGGGCGCCTTCCCGGGGGCGGCGGTCATCGCGGCTGGCCCGCGACGCGGTTGCAGCGGCTCGCGAGCGGACTCCTGAAGCCGAGCCCGACGGGGCGGTTCCGCGTTCCGGTCATCCTCATCTTGTTTCCTCCCCTGCCGGCGGGCTGGGACATGCCCCCGGGGCATGCCCCGGCGCTTGGTTCTTGCCGAAGTCTGGCATGTCGTCCTATTGTTGGACAAGTGGTTTCCGGGCCAGAGAACGGCCCTGACACTTCCCCGGCGTGCTGACCCGCTCCGGGCCCACAGGGGAGCGCAGAGGTGGACGCAGGCGTGGACAGGAGCGGCCGCATGATGGCCGGGTTGCGGGAGCTTCTCGGGGAGCAGGGCGTGATCGCGGACCCTGCGCAATTCGCCCGCTACTGCCAGGACTGGTCCGGTGACCTCGCCGGCCGCCCGCTCGCCGTGGCGCGGCCCGCCACGGTCGATGAGGTCGCCCAGGTGGTGCGGCTCTGCGCCGAGGAAGGCGTGCCGGTGGTGCCGCAGGGCGGCCATACCGGGCTGGTCGGTGGTGCCGTTCCCTCGCCCGAGGGCCGGGAACTCGTCATCAGCCTGGAGCGGCTCGACCGCGTGCGCGCGGTGGACCCGGTGAACTTCAGCATGGTCGCCGAGGCCGGCTGTGTGCTCGCCGAGCTGCATCGCGTCGCGGAGCAGCACGACCTGCATTTCCCCCTTTCGCTCGGCGCGCAGGGCAGTTGCCAGATCGGCGGCAACGTCGCCACCAATGCCGGCGGGGTGAATGTGCTGCGCTATGGCATGGCGCGCGACCTGGTGCTCGGGCTGGAGGTGGTGCTGCCCGACGGCCGCGTCTGGAACGGGCTGCGCAGCCTGCGCAAGAACAATGCCGGCTATGACCTGAAGCAGTTGTTCATCGGCTCGGAGGGGACGCTCGGCATCGTCACCGCCGCGGCGCTGAAGCTTTTCCCCCGCCCCACCCAGGTGCAGACCGTGATGCTTGGCCTCGACTCCGTCGCGGCCGCCATGAGCCTCTATGCCGCCGCGCGGCGGGACCTTTCGGACCTGCTTTCGGCCTTCGAGCTGATGCCGCGCCGCTGCATCGAGCTGACCCTCGCCACCAGCCCCGCCCTGCGCGAACCGCTCGCCACGCCGGCCCCGGTCTATGTGCTGATGGAGGCCTCCGCCAGCGGGCTGGTCGATCTCGCCGCGCTGATGGAGCAGTTCCTGGCCGGCTGCCTGGAGCGCGGGGCGATCCTCGACGGGGTGGTGGCGATGAGCCAGGCGCAGGCCGCCGGCTTCTGGCGCCTCCGCGAGGAGCTGGTCGAGGCCCAGCACCGGCGCGGGCGGCACCTGCGCACCGACGTCTCGGTGCCGATCTCCTGCCTGCCGGCCTTCATGCAGGAGGCCGATGCCGCCATGGCCCGGCACTTCCCCGCCGCCCTGCCGGTTGCCTACGGCCATGTCGGCGACGGCAACGTGCACTACAACCTGCTGCCGCCGCCCGGCCTGCCCGAAGCCGCGCGCGATGCCCTGCTGCATCAAGCGGAGGCGCTGATCTTCGAGCTGGTCGATCGCTTCGGCGGCTCGATCAGCGCGGAGCACGGCATCGGCCGGGTGAAGCGGGAGCCGTTCCGGCAGCGGCTTTCGGCCGTTGACCTCGATCTGCTGCGTGCTGTCAAATCGGGACTCGATCCCGAGGGCCGCATGAGCCCGGGGCGCCTCTTCGCCTTGGACGAGTGATGAGCGACCGCGTCAGCCGCCCTCCGCAACTGCCCTCCCGCATCGCCGCGCTGATCGCGGGCGGCATCGCCGAGGGGCGCTGGAAGCCAGGCGAGCGCCTGCCCGCCGAGCAGGCCCTCGCGGATGCCTATGGCGTCAGCCGCAACGTCATCCGCGAGGCGGTCTCGCGCCTCCGTGCCGATGGGCTGGTCCAGTCGCGCCAGGGCGTCGGTGCCTTCGTCATCCGCAAGCAGGGCACCGGCGTGCTGCGCTTCGACGCCGAGGCGCTGCAGGATGACGCGACCTTCCGCAGCCTGTTCGAGCTGCGCGCCATCCTGGAGATCCAGACGGCCGGGCTGGCCGCGGAGCGGCGCACCCCGAACGACATTGCCGCCATCACCGACGCCTTCCGGAATATGCAGCGCGAGGTCGATGGCGATTCCGCCGGTGTCGATGCGGATCTCGATTTCCACCGCGCCGTGGCGCGCGCGGCTGGCAACGAGCAGATCGCGCGGGTGGTGAGCTTCCTCTCCGACCAGATCCGCGAGACGATCATGGCGACCCGCCTGCGCCCGGGCAGCCTCGTGAGCGAGGTGATCGCCGTGACCATCGCGGAGCATGCCGCGATCCATGAGGCCATCATCGCCGGCGCGGCGGAACCAGCCCGGCAGGCCATGGCAACCCATATCCGCAACGCCGCCAGCCGGCTCGGCTTCACGCTGGCCGTGTGAAGCCGGGCGCGCGGCGCCCCTGCCGGGGCGGCGTTATTCAGACCATCCTCCCGTGCGTCGCGCCGGCCCGCCTGGTCGCCGCCGCCCGGCCGGCCCCTTCAGGACAGCATGCGGGTATCGCCGTCCACGCTGATCGCCTGGCCGGAAATGGTGCGGCCGCGCGGCGAGGCGAGGAAGAGGATCTGGTCCGCCAGTTGCTGCGGCGTGACGTATTCCTTGATCGAGGTGAAGGAGAAGGCGAGACGCTCCATCTCGGCGAAGCTGACGCCGCGCTGCTGGGCCTTGGCCTCCAGCACGCGGCGCTGGCGGTCCCCCGCGACCAGGCCGGGCAGGATGGCGTTGACGCGGATGGCGTCGTCACCAAGCTCGATGGCGAGCGACTTGGTCAGGCCGATGACGCCCCATTTCGCCGCGGCATAGGGCGCGCGCAGCGCGAAGCCGTGCTTCCCCGCTGCCGAGGACAGGTTGACGATGCTCGGATTGGCGCTCCTGCGCAGATGCGGGATGGCCAGCCGCGCGCAGTTGAACTGGCTGGTCAGGCAGACGGCGATGCAGTGGTCCCAGTCCTCCGGGTTGATCTCGTCGAGCTTGCCGGTGGGGCCGGCGATGCCGGCATTGTTCACCAGCACGTCGAGGCCGCCGAGCTCGGCGAGGGCGGCCTCGAACAGGGCACCGACCTCCGTGCGGTCGGCGACATCGGTGCGGCGGTGGCCGACGCCGGCGGGGAGGGTGGCGAGACCGGCCTCGTCCACGTCGCAGGTGAAGACCTTCGCGCCCTCGGCGGCGAAGGCCTCAACGATGGCGCGGCCAATGCCGGCGGCGCCGGCGGTGACCAGGACGCGGGTGCCTTTCAGTTCGAGATCCATGATGGTCGTTTCCTTCCTCTGAAACCAAAGCTCGGGGGAATGAATTCCCCCGAACCCCCTTCTTTTTTCTGCCAGTTCCAGCGCCCCTTTGCCGGGGCGGACTTATCGAAGAAAGAAGATGGGGGGTCTGGGGGGAATTCTTTCCCCCCAGCCTTATCCGGGCGGCAGCCCGCCGCGCTCGATGATGAAATCGGCCGCGCAGGTGATGTCCTCGGCGATGGCGGCGCGCGCGGCGGCGGCGTCACCGGCGCGGATGGCGGCGAGTGCGGCGGCGTGGCAGCGCAGCATGTGGCCGGCGGAAAGCCGGTCGCCCGAGTGATGCAAGTCGAGGTTGATCACCGGGCCGGCTTTCAGCCAGAGGCCGCCGATCATCGCCGTCAGCGTCGGCAGGCCGGCGGCGGCATAGATGGCGAAGTGGAAATCGCGGTTCAGCGGGACGACATCGGCGGCCTGGGTCCGGTGCAGCACCGCCTCGGCGGCGGCGATGGCCTTCAGCTGCGCCGGGCTGCGATGGGTGGCGGCGAGCGCGGCGGCCCAGCCTTCCACCTCCGCGCGGACGACCGACAATTCGCGGAACTGGCTGCGTGTCATGAGCGGCACGCGCACCGCGCGATTCGGTGCCACCTCCAGCGCGCGATCGGCGATGAGGCGGCTCACCGCCTCGCGAACGGGCATGACGGAAACGCCGAGCGCCTCGGAGAGGTCGCGCAGTGATAGCTTCTCCCCTGGCGCGACGCGGCCGGAGACCAGCAGGTCACAAAGGTGTGCGTAGGCCGCTTCCGTCAGTGTGCGGCGCTCGAGCAGGGGCAGGGTCGCGAGGGCGTGGTTCACGTATTCCCTCTGGACAATCCGGTGGGCTTCGGCAAGTCTGCCTGTGATCACAGATCACGACAAGGGATCGGATCACGGAAGGGGCAGAGACAGGCCCCGCCGCCCTGAGGAGAGGAACACGAGAATGACCGAGCTTCCCCGCATCACGCGGCGTGGCGCGCTGCTGGGCGCCGCCGCGGTGCTGGCCGCCCCCGCCATTTCCCACGCGCAGTCCGATGTCGTGCGCATCGGCCATCTGACGCCGCGCACGGGCTTCCTCGGGCCGCTCGGCGAGTTCGCCGTGCAGGCGGCGCAGCTGGCGGCGGACGAGGTCAACGCCGCGGGCGGCATCAACGGCCGCAAGCTGGAGATGCTGTTCGAGGACAGCGTCAATCCGCAGACCGCCAGCGCCAAGGCGGAGCGCTACATCAAGCGTGACAACGTCACCTGCATCGTGGGCGAGATCAGCTCGGCCTCGGCGCTGGCCATCGGGCAGGTGGTGCAGCGCGAGCGCGCGCTGTTCATCAACACCGGCGCCAATTCCGACGCGCTGCGCGGCAGCGATTGCCGCAAGACGATGTTCCACGTCGAGGGCCAGAACTCGATGTACGTGAAGGCGGTGGGCCGCGCGCTGCTCGACAAGGGGCTGATCAAGGGCAAGAAGGCCTATGCGCTGACCGCCGACTACGCCTTCGGCCATGACCTGCTGAAGGTGGCGCGCCGCTTCATGGAGCAGAACGGCGGCAGCATCGGCAGTGATGACCTGGTCCCGACCGACCTGACCGACTTCTCGCCCTTCATGCTGAAGCTGCGCCAGGCGCGGCCGGATGTGGTGGTGGTGAACCTGGCGGGCGCGCAGATCACCAACTTCCTGAAGCAGTATTCCGAATACGGGCTGCGCTTCCCGGTGGCGGGCTTCGGTTTCGACACGGCGCTGGCCTGGGGCGCCGGCAAGGGCAACTTCCTCGGCACCTGGCCGACCATGTGGCACCACCTGCTGGACAATCCGGCGGCCAAGCAGTTCACCGCCGATTTCCGCAAGCGCTTCGGCAAGCCGCCGGAGAACCAGGCCTGGGGCGACTACAACGCGGTGAAGATCATCGCCAAGTCCATGACCGACCTGAAGAGCGTCGATCCGATGAAGGTGGTGGAGCACCTGGAGTCGGGTGCCAAGTTCGACGTGCTGAAGGAGCGGGAGGCCTATTTCCGCGCCCGCGACCACCAGCTGATGACGACGATGTACGCCATCACTGCGCTGCCGCCGGAGAAGCAGACCGACCCTTACGACATCTTCACCTCCTCCGGGCCGATCCCCGGGCCGGACGAGAGCCTGGAGGCGATCGCCTCCACGCCGGAGGAGGCGACCTGCACCTTCCCGAGCTGAGGGCGGCCTGACGCCGAACCGGTTGCGCGCGCCGCCATGCCGGCGCGCGCCCTTCCGTGCCGCAGGAGCCCTCGTCCAGGAGGCCATGCCTTGGAATTCGTCTTTCTGTTCGAGCAGGTCCTGAATGGCCTGCTGATCGGCGCCTATTACCTGCTGATCGCGCTCGGGCTGTCGCTGATCTTCAGCCTGGGCGGCATCGTCAACCTGGCGCATGGCGCCTTCTATGCCATCGGCGCCTATCTGGCGGTGACGCTGGCGCCCTATATCGGCTTCAGCGGCGCCTTCGTGGCCGCGCCGGTGCTCGTCGGGCTGCTCGGCATCGTGATCGAGCGCTTCCTGCTGCGCCGCTTCTACCGTGCCGACCCGATCCTCTCGCTGCTGCTGACCTTTGGATTGGCGATGGTGGCGGAGCAGGCGCTGCGCATGATCTATGGCGCGGCGCCGGTGCCTTTCTCGATTCCGCTCGCGTTGCGCGGGCAGATCTTCATCGGCGATTTCCTGCTGTCGCAGTACCGACTGATGATCCTGGCCGTCGCGGCGCTCTGCGTGATCGGATTGTGGCTGCTGCTGCAGCGGACCTATTTCGGCCGCGTGGTGCGCGCCGGCGTGCAGAACCCGGACATGGTGGGCGCGCTCGGCATCTCGCTGCGGCCCTACATGTCGGCCGTGGTGGCGATCGCCGTGGGCCTCGCCGCGCTGGCGGGCGTGATGCTGGCGCCGATCACAGGCGTGCATCCGGCGATGGGCGCCGAGATCCTGACCTTCGCCTTCGTCGTCGTCATCATCGGTGGGCTCGGCTCCTTCTGGGGCGTGGTGTTGGCGGCGATCATCGTCGGCGTGGTGCGCGGCATCGCGGCCTACTTCTTCCCGCCCGCGACCGAGGCCTCCGTCTATCTCCTCATGCTGCTCGTCCTGCTGCTGCGCCCGCGCGGCCTGTTCGGCGAGCGAATCGCGAAGTTCGAGTAGGCGCCGAAGGGACACGAAATGCGAAGCGATATCCGCTCCCTGATCGTCGCCCTCGCGGCGGTGATCATCCTGCCCTTCATTCTGCCCGCGCTCGGACTGACGCTGGTCTCCGCGACCGATGTGGTGATCTACGCCATCGCGGTGATGGGGCTGAACATCCTGGTCGGGCATACCGGCCTGGTCTCCTTCGGGCATGGCGCCTGGTTCGGCATCGGCGCCTATGCCGTCGGCATCATTCAGCGCTACCTCTTCCCCGGCGACATGATCCTGCCGGCGGTCGGCGCGGTGCTGGTGGTGGCGGTGCTCGCCACCGTGGCGGGCATGCTGATCCTGCGCCGCCGCGGCGTCTACTTCTCGCTGCTGACCCTGGCGCTGACGGCGATGCTCTACACCATCGCCTTCCGCTGGACGGCGCTGACTGGCGGTGAGAACGGCTTCGGCGGCATCACGCGCTACGAGTTCCTGCAGGAGGCGCAGGCCTATTACATCCTGGCCGCCATCCTCGGGCTCGGCGTGGTCTATGCACTGTGGCGCTTCCATCACGCGCCGGCGGGGACTGTGCTGGTCGCGATCCGCGAGAACGAGCAGCGCGCCCGCTTCATCGGCTACGCCACCAACCGCTACAAGCTGCTGGCCTTCGTGCTCTCGGCCAGCGTGACGGGGCTGGCCGGCGTGCTCTCGGCCTACAACCACCGCTTCGCCTCGGCCGAGCCGATCGCCATCGCCTTCTCGGGCGAGTTGCTGGCGATGGTGGTGATCGGCGGGATGCGCAGCTTCCTCGGGCCGGCGCTGGGCGCGCTGTTCTACATCCTGTTTCGCGAGTTCCTCTCGATCTACACGCCGAACTGGCTGCTGTTTTTCGGCTTGTTGTTCGTCGGCTTCATCGTCTTCTCGCCGGACGGGCTGGTGGGCGTCGGGCAGCGGCTGCTGGCGCCCTTCCGCAAGAAGCATGTCGAAGGTGCCGCCATGGCTGCGCGGCGCACCGAAAAGCCCGAGCCGGTGCCGCCGCGCTTCGTCCGCTCCGGCACGGCCAGCGGGCCGGTGCTGGCCGCCGAGGGGCTGCGCAAGAGCTTCGGGCGCATCCATGCGGTGCAGGGGGTGAGCTTCGCCGTCGGCGACCGCACGCTGCACGCGCTGATCGGGCCGAACGGCGCGGGCAAGACCAGCGCCTTCAACCTTCTCTCCGGCATGTTCCCGCCCGACCAGGGCCGGGTGATGCTGGACGGCAAGGAGGCGACGGGGCTTTCGCCGGAGCGCATCACCCATGCCGGCATCGGGCGCTCCTTCCAGATCACCAATCTCTTCCCCGATCTTTCCATCGCCGAGAACCTGCGGCTGGCGATCCAGGCGCGGCATCCGGCGCGCTTCGGCCTCTGGCGCGACGCTCACAGCTACCCCGACATGGCCGAAGACACCGACGTGTTGGTGCGCTGGATGGGGCTTTCCGGCATCGAGCGGGCGGAGGCGGGGGCGCTCTCCTATGGCGGGCAGCGGCTGGTGGACATGGCCGTCGCCGTCGCCACCCGGCCGCGCGTGCTGTTGCTGGACGAGCCCCTGGCGGGGCTGGCCACCGCCGAGCGGGCGCGCGTCGGCGAACTGATCAAGCGCGTCTCGGCCGATATCCCGGTGCTGCTGGTGGAGCATGACATCGACCGCGTCTTCGCCCTCGCCGACCGGGTAACGGTGATGAACGACGGCGAGGTGCTGGTGGACGGCACCGTCGAGGATGCGCGCACCGACAAGCGGGTGCAGGAGGTCTATCTCGGCTCCGGCGCCAGCGCGATCGCCGCCAAGCCGCGCGTCTCGACGGTGGTGGAGACGCCACTGCTGAAGCTCGAAGGCATCAACACCTTCTATGGCAAGAGCCACATCCTGCAGGGGGTGACCATGCAGGTGCGGCAGGGTGAGATCACCGCGCTGCTCGGGCGCAACGGCGCGGGCAAGTCCACGCTGCTGAAGAGCATCATGGGCATCACGCGGCCGGCCAGCGGCTCGATGCAGCTTGCGGGAGATGAGGTGGCGGGGCTGAGCTCCGATCAGATCGCCCGGCGCGGCGTCGGCTTCGTGCCGCAGGGGCGCGCCCTCTTCGCCGGCATGAGCGTGGCGGAGAACCTGGCGCTGGGGCGGCTGAAGCGCCTGACCGGGGCCGGGCAGCACTGGGACGAGGAGAAGGTGCTGCAGTTCTTCCCCCGCCTTAAGCAGCGCTGGCGCACGCCCGCCGACGCGCTCTCGGGCGGCGAGCAGCAGATGGTGGCGGTGGCCCGCGCGCTCTCGGGCGACACGCGGCTGCTGCTGCTGGATGAGCCCTTCGAGGGGCTCTCGCCCGCGGTGACGGAGGAATTGTTCGAGGCCTTCGATAGGCTGCGGCAGGAAATCTCCATCATCATCGTGGACCACAACCTCGACCTGGCGCTGGCCCTCTCGGACAGCACCGTGGCGCTGGAACGCGGCGCGGTGACCTGGACGGGCGAGTCCCGCGCGCTGCGCGAGGACCTGGAGCTGCGCCGGAAGGTGCTGTGGCTGTGAGCGAGAATGGAGAAGGCTGGGGGAAGGAATTCCCCCAGGCCCCCTTCTTTTCTTTCTGTTCGTTTTCGTGCGGGGGCGTGTTGTCGCGTGGTGCTGAGCGACCGGCCGGAACCCTGTGGATAGTAGAGAATTTTCTGGAGCAGCATGTGCTGCGGCGTGGTCCGCCGGAGGTCTATGACCTCCGGCGCCTGGCCTTGTCGGGGCCGTTGATGGCCGGGTCGGGGGGACACTGTCCCCCCGGCGGGTGGGGTTTGGGGAGGGCGGCGCCCTCCCCAAACCGGGGCAGAGCATGAAGCGGGAGGATGCAGGGGCATGACATCCAAGGTTGGCATTGTCGGCGCCGGGCTGATCGGTCGCGCCTGGGGCATGATCTTCGCGCGCGCCGGCTGGGATGTGGCGCTGCATGACACGGCGGAAGGGGTGGCGCAGTCGGCAGTCGGGCTTTGCGCCGAGGGGCTGCGGGACCTGGCCGCGCAGGGGCTGTGCGACGATCCGGAGGGCGCGGCGGGGCGCATCCGCGCGGCGGCCTCGCTGGCGGAGGCCGCCGAGGGTGCCGCGCTGGTGCAGGAAAACGGGCCGGAGCGGCTGGAGGTGAAGGTCGCGCTGTTCAACGCGCTCGACACGCTGGCGCCGGAGGACGCGATCCTGGCCTCCTCCTCCTCGGCGATCCGTGCCTCGGCCTTCACGGAGGGGCTGAAGGGGCGGGCACGCTGTCTGGTGGCGCATCCCGTCAATCCGCCGCATCTGGTCCCGCTGGTGGAACTGTCCGGCGCGCCCTGGACGGCGCCGGAGGTGATCGAGCGGGCGCGGGCGATCTATGCGGGCATCGGGCAGGTGCCGGTGACGGTGTTGAAGGAGATCGAGGGCTTCGTGCTCAACCGGTTGCAGGGCGCGCTGCTGGCGGAGGCCTTCCGGCTGGTCTCCGAGGGCTACATCACGCCGCAGGATCTCGATCGCACGGTGAAGGACGGGCTGGGGCTGCGCTGGTCCTTCATGGGGCCCTTCGAGACCATCGAGCTGAACGCGCCGGGCGGCATTCCCGACTACTGTGCCCGCTACACCGGCTTCTATAAGCGGCTGGCGGCCGATCCGGCGCGGCCAGAGGTCTATGAAGAACTGGCGACACGGCGCATTCTCGACCAGTGGCAGGCGGCGGGCGACCTGCCGGCGCGGATGCGGTGGCGCGACCGCCGGCTGGCAGCGCTGCGCGCGCACAAGAATTCTCAAGCGGAGGGCTGAACATGGCCAAGCGGAAGGTCATCATCACCTGCGCCGTCACGGGCGCGATCCATACGCCGAGCATGTCGCCGCATCTGCCGGTGACGGCGCAGGAGATCGCCGAGGCGGCGATCGGCGCGGCGGAGGCGGGGGCGGCGATCGTGCATCTGCACGCGCGCAACCCCGAGGACGGGCGGCCGGACCAGACGCCGGAAGGCTTCACGCCCTTCCTGCGGGTGATCAAGCAGCGCAGCGATGCGGTGGTGAATATCACCACCGGCGGGGCGCCAACCATGACCATCGAGGAGCGGGTGCGGCCGGCTGCGACGCACAAGCCGGAAGTCGCCAGCCTCAACATGGGCAGCATGAATTTCGGCCTGTTCGGGATGCTGAACCGCTTCAAGGACTTCAAGCACCAGTGGGAGAAGGATTACCTTTCCGACAAGGGAATCATCTTCCGCAACAGCTTCGCCGATATCGAGTACATCCTGACGACCTGCGCGGAGAACGGCACCCGCTTCGAGTTCGAGTGCTATGACACGGCGCACCTCTACAACCTGAAGTATTTCCACGACCAGGGCATCGTGAAGGGGCCGCTTTTCGTGCAGACGGTGTTCGGGCTGCAGGGCGGCATCGGAGCGCATCCCGAGGATGTGCTGCACATGAAGCGCACGGCGGACCGGCTGTTCGGCGATAATTACCGCTGGTCGGTGCTAGGCGCCGGGCGCAACCAGTTGCCGATCGCGGCGATGGCGGCGGCCATGGGCGGCAATGTGCGCGTGGGGCTGGAGGACAGCCTCTGGGCCGGGCCGGGCAAGCTGGCGGAATCCAATGCCGAGCAGGTGCGGCTGGCGCGGCAGGTCATCGAGGGGCTGGGGCTGGAGGTCGCGACCCCCGACGAGGCGCGCGAGATCCTGGCGCTGAAGGGCGGCGACAAGGTCGGCTTCTGACGCTTCCCGGGCGGATGGCCAGGCCGGAAGCGGCTGCGGACCAGCAGAAAGCTCAGGGGAATTCAGGTCTGTTCTCAATGCGGTGGAGGACGGAACCGGGGGAGAAGGAATTCTCCCCCGGACCCCCTCTTCTTTCTTTTCTGTCAGTTTTTCGCGCGGGCGGGGCGCGCTCGCGCCGGGGCTGAAGCAGCCCCGGCGACTGTGGCGACAGGACGCCGCTGGCGTGACCCAAAACTTGCAGAAAAAGGAGGGGGTTTGGGGGAGTTCACTCCCCCAACTCTTTTCAGCGGCGCTCGCCGCCGAGGCGGAGCCAGCGGAAGCCGTAGGGCTCCAGTTCCAGCGGCGCGTCCGCCTGGATCGCCGTGCCTGAGAGGCTTTCATCGGCGCTGCTGAGCAGGGGGGTGATGCGCGACGTGTGCTCGCCCAACGCCAGCGGTGTCGAAAGGGCGCGGTCGCAGAAGTTGTGCGCTACGATCAGGGCATTGTCCCGCCAAGTGTAGTGCAGGAGCAGGAGGCTTTCGTCGGCGGTGGGGAGCACCTCGCAGGCGCCCCAGCCGATCTCGGGGCAGGCACGGCGGACGCGGCTCAGGCGCTGGATGTGCTGCAGCAGAGAGTCGGGCTGCTGCTGTTGCAGCATGATGTTGACGTGCTCGTATCCGAAGGTGCCGCCGGTGACGACGGGGCGCACGAGGTCTTCGGGCGGCGCCTCGGAGAAGCCGGCATTCGGCTCGTCGCTCCACTGCATGGGCGTGCGCACGGACTGGCGGTCGGGCAGGGAAAGATCCTCGCCCATGCCGATCTCGTCGCCGTGCCAGATGACCGGCGTGCCCGGCAGGGAGAACATCAGGCTGTAGGCCATGGCCAGGCGACGGGGATCGCCGCCGAGCATCGGCGCCAGGCGGCGGCGGATGCCGCGGCCATAGAGCTGCATGCCGGGATCGGGGCCGAAGGCGGCGAAGACCTCCTGCCGCTCGGCCTCGGAGAGGCGGCCGAGGTCCACCTCATCGTGGTTGCGCAGGAAGGTGGCCCATTGCGCGGAGGGCGGGATGCGTGGCGGGGCCTTCAGCCGTTCCGCCACCGGCGCGGCGCTCTGCCGGGCGAGCGCGAGGAAGCTGCGCTGGTTGAGCTGGAAGTCGAAGATCATGTGCAGGCGGTCGTTGTCGCCGAAATATTCGTCCACCTCCTCGTCGGGGATATTGGCCTCGGCGAGGAGGATCGCCTCGGCCTGGCGCCAGGAGAGGAACTCGCGCATCTCGTTGAGATAGCGGTGCGGGTCCTGCCGGTCCGGCGGCGCCTGCTCGCCGCGGTACTCGATGAGGAAAGGCACGGCGTCGATGCGAAAGCCGGAGGCGCCCATCTGCAACCAGAAGCCCATGATGCGTTGGATCTCCTCGCGCACCTCGGGGTTGGTGATGTTGAGGTCGGGCTGGTGCTTGAAGAAGCGGTGCATGTACCAGGCACCCGCCACCTCGTCATAGGTCCAGGTACTCTCCTGCACGCCGGGGAAGACCATGCCCTCGTCCGCGTCGGCAGGCTTGGTGTCGGACCAGACATACCAGTTGCGACGAGGCGAGTTGCGGTCGCGGCGGGCCTCCTGGAACCAGGGATGGTCGATGGAGGTGTGATTGACGACGAGGTCGATGATGACACGCAAGCCACGGTCCTGCGCCGCGTGCATGAACTCCACGACGTCGCCCAGCGTGCCGAGCCGGGGGTCGACGCTGTAGTAGTCGGTGACGTCGTAGCCGTTGTCGCGGTTCGGCGTCAGGTGGAAGGGGAGCAGCCAGACACAGGTGGCGCCCAGGGCCTCGATATGGTCGAGCCGATCGGCCAGGCCGCGGAAGTCGCCGACGCCATCGCCGTTGGAGTCGATGAAGGTCTCGACGTCGAGGCAATAGACGATCGCATTCTTGTACCAGAGGTTGAGCATGGCCACGGCTCCCTGTCTGTGCCGCTGGTATAGCGCCTGAGCCGGGCAGGCGTTGTCCGGCGGCAGGGTTCAAGCTCGGGGGAATGGCTTTCCCTCGTGTTCCGCTGCCTCGGGGGCTGGGTTAGGGTGGGGCCTTCGTTGCGGAGGAGGTCCAGGCATGCGCCGCCGCCACCTGCTGGGCGCCGGGGCTGCGATGCTCGCGGCGCCGACCCTGGCACAGTCGCAGCATCCGGAGCATGGCCCGGCGCTGCGGCCGCTCTCGCCCTCGCCGGACCGGTTCCATTCCCTCTCCCGGGGCGGGGCGCCGCACCACCTGACGCCGCAGCAGGAGGCGCAGCGGGTGACGACGAGCCCGGCGCCGCCGGGGCCGCCCGGGCGCTGGGAGAGCCGCGCCGAGATGCCGATCCCGCGCAGCGAGATGGCCTGGGCTGCCGCCTGGGAGGGGCGGATGCATGTGGTGGGCGGCTATGGCGAGGGGCGGGTCAACCGGGCCTATCACACCGTCTATGATCCCGGCGCGGATCGCTGGTACGACGCGGCGCCGCTGCCGCGTGGCGCCAACCATGTGGCGGTCGTCGCGCACCGGGGCGTGGTCTATGCGCTGGGCGGGTTCATCGAGCAGAACCGGGCCTGCGACGACAAGGCCTTCGCCTATGACGTGGCGGAGGACCGCTGGCGCGCCATCGCGCCGCTGCCCCGGCCGCGCGGCGCGGCGGCGGCGGTGATGCTGGGCGATGCGCTGCATCTGATCGGCGGCGCCACCGACCCGGCCGCCGAGCGAGCCAGCATCGGCTGGCACGAGGTCTATGACCCGGCCGCCGACAAATGGGAGATGCGGCGGCCGCTGCCCGGCGCGCGCGACCATGTCGGCTGCGTGGCGCATGAGGGGCGGATCCATGTCGTCGGCGGGCGGTTCAACACCTTCCAGTACAATACCGGGCTGCATCACGTGTACCTGCCGCAGCGCGATACCTGGGAGGAGCGGTCGCCCCTGCCGACGCCCCGCTCCGGGCATGGGATGGTGGTCTATCGCGGGCGGTTGTTCTGCATGGGCGGGGAGGGCGGCATCATCGAGGGCGGGCGGACCGTCGAGGCGCAGGTCTATGGGCAGATGGAGAGCTATGACCCGGCGGCCGATACCTGGCTGAGCCACGCGCCCATGCCGACGCCGCGGCATGCCGTGGCGGCGACGGCGATCGGCGACTGGATTTATGTCGCGGGCGGGGGCGCGGTGCTCGGCGGCGGCGTGCAGTCGGCGGTGCACGAAGCCTTCACGCTGGGTTGAGGGCGTGGCTTGGCCGCGGGCGAGGCGGAGTGCCAGGGAGGACCGGATGGTCGCCGGCGGTGAGTGGAGTCCTGTGGACGAGGCCTTCGGCATCGCGCTGATGGAGCCGAGGTCCGCATGAGGTGCCCTCTTTACATCGGTCAGCAACCATGACCCGATTGCGGTCATGCCGATGGTCCGCCCCCGCGCCGTCCTCCGAGTTATTACCCGCCTTGGCGGGCCGGAGATGCGCGTGCGCTGACCTTTCGCAGAGCGCGCCCTCACCAAAGCCCCGCCGTACCGGTCGGGGCTTTTTTCGTGCCCGTCCGGTCCGGCCCATCCGGAGATGGTCCATGCTTTCCGCCCGACGATCCGCACCACCCCGCCAGCCCGCCCACCGGAGGGCACGGCCATGACCACCGGCCTGCTGTCCTTCCTGGCCTTCGCCTTCGTCGCCTCCGTCACGCCCGGGCCGAACAACATCCTGGTCCTGGCCACCGCCGCCACCGACGGGCTGCGCGCGACGATCCCACTCATCCTCGGCATCGCCCTGGGCTTCGGGGTCATGGTGACGGTGGTCGGCCTCGGCCTGGCGGGGCCGCTGGCCAGCCACGCCGGGCTGCACGCCATGCTGCGCTGGCTCGGCGCGGCCTGGATGCTGGTGCTCGCCTGGCAGATCGCCCGCTCCGCCGCCCCCGATCCGGCGCAGCGGGCGCGCAAGGGGGGGCCGCTCGGCTTCTGGGGCGCCTGCGCCTTTCAGTGGGTGAACCCGAAGGCCTGGGTGCTGGCCCTGGCCACCGTGACCACCTACACCGTGCCCGGCGAGGCGCTGGTCGGCCGTATCCTGCTGCTGGCGGGCATCTTCGTGGTGGTCACCCTGCCCAGCACGGGCGCCTGGGCGGTGCTGGGGGCCGGCACGGGGCGCCTGCTCTCTTCCCCCGGCCGCCTGCGCGCCTTCAACCTGGCCATGGGCCTGCTGCTCGCCGCCTCGGTTGTTCCGGTCCTGCTCGGCTAGGCGCAGGGGGCGGCCGGGCCGGGCGTCCTGCCCGCGCTGTCCCCGCGCGCTTGGCTCAGCGGGGGCTGGGCGGGCCGGCCTGGGCCACGTGCATGGTGACGATCATCCGCTCCGCCGGTTGTGCGAGGCGCGGCGCCTCAGGCCGGGGGCGTAAGGCCGGCCGCGCCCCGCGACTCCGGCAGCGGGGCAGATGCCGGCGGTCGCGGGGCGGCGCGCAGCATGGCGAGCATGTCCTCGGCGGCGCGGCGCACATGGCCGGCATGGATGCGTTGCGCCGCCTCGCCATCGCCCTGCGCCAGCGCCTCGATCAGTGCCCAGTGCTCCTGGCAGATGACGGCGGGGCGCCCGGAGGCATAGCCGAGGCGGGCGCGCAGCGCGGCGATCAGCGCGGTGTGCTGGTTGAGCAGGCGGAGCGCCTCGTCATTGCCGGTGGCCTGCAGGATGGCCTCGTGGAAGGCACGATTCAGCGGGATGCAGGCCTGCAGGTCGCCCGCTTCCACGGCGGCGTCGTAGCGGCGCTGCAGGCCGCGCAGCCGTTCGAGCAGGGTGGGGGTGACATGGGCGGCGGCCTGGCGGGTCAGGTGGCCTTCCAGCGCCTCGCGGATGTCGAAGAGGCTGCGGATGAAGGCGGCGTCCATCCGCCGCACGCTGGCGCCGCGATTGGGGGAGAGGATGACGAGGCCTTCGCCCTGGAGCTGCTGCAGGGCCTCGCGCACGGGCATCTGGCTGAGGCCGTAGCGGCGGGCGAGGTCGGCGATCTTCAGCCGCCCGCCAGGCGGGATGCGGCCGGCGAGGATGTCGTTGCGCAGGCGCTCGTGGACACGCTGGTAGATGGTGCGGCCGAGGGCGAGGTCGGCCTCCGCCGTCTCGGGCGTGGTCGCGCTGGGCACGATGGCGTCCTTCCTGCTCGGGCCGGGCGGGCGGCCCCGCGGTCCTGACCAGACAGAAGGGGCCGGGAGGATTTCCGGGCCTTGACCCTCGATTATCGATCTGATCAAATCTACTCCGAAACAAACACAAGCACAAGAACCGGCCACCGCGCGACGGCGCCGAAGGGCCGGAGGGGAGACGGAACGGCGATGCCCGGCAGCGCCCCCGACACGTGACCACCCTGGACCCGCCAGTCCGGCCCTGAAGCCCGGCGGCGAGCCGCTCCGCGTGACCAGCAGTGCCGGCCGCGAAGAGAAGCCGGCTGAAGGGGAGGGAACCATGATCGCCATCGACCGCCGCGGCCTGCTCGCCGGTGCCGCCGCGATGCTGGCCGCGCCGCGCCTGGCGCGCGCCCAGGGGAGTGCGAAGCCGCGCCTGACGCTGATCTCGCAATGGAGCGCGGGCAGCGATGGCGCCGCCATCACGGCGCTCGGCCGCGTCTTCGAGCAGGAGGGCGGCGTCTGGCAGCACAGCCCGGTGCCCGGCTTCACCACGGAGATGATGAACAAGCTGCGGGCCGACATCCTGGCCGGCAATCCGCCGGCGGCCTCGCAGCTCAAGGGGCCGGAGATCGCGGCCTGGTCACGCATCGCGCCGACGGTGGACCTGACGGAGTTGGTGGACGCGGCGGGCTACGAGAAGGTGGTGGCGCCGGATCTGGCGAAGCTGCACAAGCCGCAGGGCAAGTGGATCGCGCTGCCGCTGCAGATCTACCGCACCAACACGCTCTTCGTCTCGAGCAAGGCGATGGCGAAGGTGGAGGCGAGGGAACTGCCGAAGACCTGGGAGGAGTTCAACGCGCTTGCCGGCAAGATGCAGGCGGCCGGCATCACCCCCGTGGCCAATGGCGGCATCCGCTGGGATGACGGCATGAAGTTCGAGATCGCGCTGGCCGGCATCAGTCCCGCCGCCTACCGCAAGGCGATCATGGAGCTGGACGACGACACGCTGCGCGGGCCGGAGGTGCTGGCCGCCTTCCAGCAGTTGCGCCGCTTCGCCGACTGGATGGACCCGGCCGTGGCCGGGCAGCACTACAGCGTCTTCCTGCCGCGCTTCATCAAGGGCGAGATGGGCATGCTGATGATGGGCGGCTGGGCGCAGGGCGTCATCCGGCACAATGGCTTCGATGCCGGCGACTACATGATCGGGCAGGCGCCGGTGGATAATGGCAAGCCCTGCTTCGTGCTGAACGCCGATGCCTTCATCTTCTGGCGCAGCAAGGAGCCGGACCTGCAGGCCGGGCAGAAGCTCTTCGCCAATCTGGTGATGAGCAAGCGGGTGCAGGAGATGTATTCCAAGCACACCGGCTCCATTCCCGTGCGTACCGATATGGACCTCTCCGGCGAGGGCTGGTCGGAGGGGCAGCGGGAGGCCTCGCGCTCGCTGGGAGAGGCGGTGGCGGCGAATCAGGCGGTGCTGAGCCTCGCCCACAACATGGCGCAGCCGAACCAGCTCAGCGCGGCGATGATCGATGTGCTGACCGAGTTCGTGCACAACAAGTCCATCACGCCGGAGCAGGGGCGGCAGCGCCTGGCCGAGGCGGTGGAAAGCGCGCGCTGAACCATGGGGGTGGAGGCCGACCCCCTCTCGCGCCATCCCGGCATGGGGGAGGCAGCGATGCCGGCTGGCACCGCCACCACCGCCCTGCCACGCCCGGCAGCGGGCGCGGCGCCGGCGCGCTGGCGCGGGCATCTCGGTCGCTGGGCGCCGCATTTGGTGCTCTGGCCGCCATTGCTCGTCAGCGTGCTGCATGTGGTGAGCTTCACCCTCTACACCACATGGATCTCCTTCACCCCTTCGACGCTGCTGCCGGAATACGACTGGGTGGGGATGCAGAACTACGTGTCCGTGCTGAACTCGCGGAACTGGAAGATCGCCTCCAGCAACCTGCTGATCTATGGCGCCGGCTTCGTGCTGTTGACCACGGTACTGGGGCTGCTGCTGGCGGTGCTGATCGACCAGCGCATCCGGGCGGAGAACCTGTTCCGCGCCATTTTCCTCTATCCCATGGCGGTCTCCTTCGTCGTCACCGGCACGGTCTGGGCCTGGCTGCTGAACCCGGCGGTGGGCATCCAGCATCTGGTGCGCGGGCTCGGTTTCGAGAGCTTCCGCTTCGACTGGCTGGTGGACCGGGAGATGGCGATCTACACCATCGTCATCGCGGGGGCGTGGCAGGCCTCGGGCTTCGCCATGGCGCTGTTCCTGGCGGGCATCCGCTCGGTGGACGCGGATCTCTACAAGGCGGCGCAGATCGACGGGGCGGGAGCGTGGCGGATCTACCGGCGCGTGGTGCTGCCCTGCATCGGGCCGATCTTCATCGCCGTGCTGGTGATCCTGCTGCAGTTCACCATCAAGACCTTCGACCTGGTGCGGGCGCTGACCGGCGGCGGCCCGGGGCTGGCGACGCAGCTGCCGACGCTCGTCGTCTATGACCTGATGTTCCAGCGCGGGCTGCTCGGGCGCGGCGGGGCGGCGGCGGTGCTGCTGCTGCTTTACCTGCTGGCCGTGCTGTTGCCCTACTTCGCCTATGCCCGCTGGCGCCGGCGGAAGGAGGCGCGGCATGGCTGAGGTGGGGGCGGCCTCCCTGGCGCCGGCGGCGCGCAATCCGCTTGGGCGCTGGCTGGTTTACGCGCTGCTGACCGGCTTCGCCGCCTTCTATCTGGTGCCGCTGCTGGTGGTGGTGCTGAATTCGGTGCGGACAGCGCAGGATATCGGCGCCACTTCCGTCATCGGCTGGCCGCGCGAGCTGGCGCTGGACAATTTCAGCCGGGCCTGGGGCAGCTACTGCATCGCGCAGAGCTGCACGGGCATCGCGCCCTATATGTGGAACTCCTTCCTGCTGGTGGTGCCGGCGACGGTCATCTCCACGCTGCTGGGCGCGCTGAACGGCTATTCGGTCGCGCTCTGGCGCTTCCGGGGGGACAACTGGGTCTTCGGCCTCGTCACGCTCGGCGTCTTCCTGCCGGAGCAGATGAAGCTGATTCCCTGGGCGCTGGTGCTGCGCGACCTCGGGCTGACCAATACCATCAGCGGACTGGTGCTGATCCATGTGGTGCAGGGCATCAGCTTCACCACCCTGTTCTGCCGCAACTACTACGTCGCCATCCCCGCCGAGCTGCTGAAGGCGGCGCGGATCGACGGCGCGGGCTATTTCCGCATCTTCTGGCGCATCGTGCTGCCGCTCTCGCCGCCGATCCTGATCGTGACGGTGATCTGGCAGTTCACGCATATCTGGAACGAGTTCATCTACGGCGTGACCTTCACCTCGGGCACGCAGCAGCCGGTGACGGCGGCGCTGATCGCGCTCAGCGTCTCGGTCAGCGAGGCGCCGCAATATGGCGTGCAGAGCGCGGCGGTGCTGCTGGCGGCGCTGCCGACGCTGCTCGTCTATCTCTTCGGCGGAAAGTACTTCCTGCGCGGCCTGACGGCCGGCGCGGTCAAGTGAGGGAGGCGGGGCCATGTCGGCGCTGGTGATCCGGGGGGTGAGAAAGCGCTTCGGCGGGCAGGAGGTGCTGAAAGGCATCGATATCGGCGCGGAGAGCGGCGAGTTTGTCGTGCTGGTGGGGCCTTCGGGTTGCGGCAAGTCCACGCTGCTCAACATCGTCGCCGGGCTGGAGCAGCCGGATGCGGGGGATGTGGAGATCGCCGGGCGGGTGGTGACGCGGGTGCCGCCGAAGGACCGGGACATCGCCATGGTGTTCCAGTCCTACGCGCTCTACCCGACCATGACGGTGCGGCAGAACATCACCTTCGGCATGGAGTGCCGCGGCGTGCCGAAGCGGCAGCAGGCGGAGGCGGTGGCGCGCACCGCGCGGCTGTTGCAGATCGAGGCGCTGCTGGACCGCAAGCCTTCGCAGCTCTCGGGCGGGCAGCGGCAGCGCGTGGCGATGGGGCGGGCGCTGGTGCGCGACCCGCTGCTCTTCCTGTTCGACGAGCCGCTCTCCAACCTCGACGCCAAGCTGCGCGTGGAGATGCGGATGGAGATCAAGCAGCTTCATCGGCGCATCGGCGCGACCATGGTCTATGTGACGCATGACCAGATCGAGGCCATGACCATGGCGACGCGGATCGCGGTGATGCATCAGGGCGAGGTGCAGCAGTTCGCCGACCCGGACACGGTCTATAACCGGCCGGCCAATCTCTTCGTCGCGCGCTTCATGGGGGCGCCGCCGATGAACACGGTGAGCGCGCGGCTGGTGGGCGGCGAAAACCCGGTGGCGGTGATCGGCGCCGGGCGGCCGGACGAGATCCGCCTGCCGTTGCCCGCCGAGGGCGGGCCGCCGCCGGACTGGCGGGACCGCGAGGTGGTGCTGGGCATTCGCCCGGAAGCGATCGCGGAGGCGGAACGGCGCTTCGGGCAGGACCCGGGGAGCTTTTCCACCGTCGAGGCGCCGGTCGAGATGACGGAGCCAACCGGGGCGGAGACCATCGTCATGATGCGGCTCGGCGGCGAGCCGGTGCTCGGCCGCGTCGCGCCGGATGTGCGGCCGCCGGTGGGCGGCGCCGCGCGCTTCGCGGTGGACACGCGCCGCATCTGCCTCTTCGACCCTGCGACGGAGCGATTGATCGCATGACCATGGTGACCGCCTCGCGTTACGCGGGGCTCGAGGGCCGGCTCGTCATCGTGACGGGCGGGGCGAGCGGCATCGGCGCCGCCTTTGTGCGCGGCTTCGCCGGGCAGGGCGCGCGGGTGGCCTTCCTGGACCGGCAGGTGGAGGAGGGGGAGGCGCTGGCCGCCGCACTGGCCGCCGAGGGGGCGCTGGAGCCGCTCTTCCTGCCCTGCGACCTCACCGACATCGCCGCGTTGCGGGCCGCCCTGGCGCGCATCCACGAGGCACGCGGCCCGGCCGCCGTGCTGGTGAACAATGCCGCCAACGACCAGCGGCAGAACTTCGCCGAGGTGACGGTGGAGAGCTTCGACGGGATGATGGCGGTGAACTTTCGCCACGCCTTCTTCGCCGCCCAGGCCGTCGTGCCGCAGATGCGGGAGCTCGGCGGCGGTTCCATCATCAACATGTCCTCCATCGCCTGGATGAACGGCGCGGCTGACATGCAGGCCTATAGCGCGGCCAAGGCGGCGGTGGTCGGCTTCACCAATTCGCTGGCGCGGGAGGTCGGGCCGGACCGCATCCGGGTGAACGCCATCGCGCCGGGCATGGTGATCACGCCGCGGCAGCGGGCGCTCTGGTACCCCGACGAGCGGAAGATCGCCGAGATGCGGGCACGGCAATGCATCCCCGATGCCATCGCGCCGGAGGATATCGCCCGGCTCGCGCTGTTCCTCGCCTCGGATGACAGCCGGCTGATCACCAAGCAATGCTTCATGGTCAATGGCGGTTCGCGGTGAGCGGGGGCCGGCCGGAAGGGAGGAGCGCGTGATGAAGTGTGAGGTGCTGTTGATCGGCTCGATGATGCCGGAGCTGGAGGCACGGCTGGACGCCGACTACACCGTGCATCGACTCGCTCAGGCCAAGGACAAGGAGGCCTTCCTGGCGGAGGTCGGGCCACGGGTTCGCGGCATCGTGACCGGGGGCGTCACCGGCGCCAGCCGGGCGCTGATGGAGAAGCTGCCGCACCTCGGCATCGTCGCCGTGAACGGTATCGGCACGGATGCGGTGGACCTTGCCTATGCCCGCAGCCAGGGCATTCGCGTGACCACCACGCCGAACGTGCTGACCGACGACGTGGCGGACATGGCCATGGCGCTGCTGCTGGCGGCCTCGCGGCAGATCTGCCAGGGCGACCGCTATGTGCGCGAGGGGCGCTGGGGCAAGGAGGGGCTGCCGCTGGCGCGCAAGGTGACGGGCAAGAAGCTCGGCATCGTCGGGCTGGGGCGGATCGGGCGGGCCATCGCGAAGCGCGCGGAGGGCTTCGCCATGCCCATCGCCTATACGGACGTGACGGAAATTCCCGGCGTGCACTACCGGCGCATCCCCGACCTCGTCGAGCTGGCGCGCTGGGCCGAGATCCTGGTGGTCGCAGCGGCGGGCGGGGCGCAGTCGCGCGGGATCGTCAATGCGGCGGTGCTGGAGGCGCTGGGGCCGGAGGGCATCCTGGTGAACGTGGCGCGCGGCAGCATCGTGGACGAGGCCGCGCTGGTCGCGGCGCTCGAAGAGAAGCGGATCGGCGGGGCCGGGCTCGACGTCTTCGTGGACGAGCCGCATGTGCCGGAGGCGCTGTGGCAGATGGACAACGTGGTGCTGCAGCCGCACCGCGCCAGCGCCACGGTGGAGACGCGCATCGCCATGGGCGAGTTGGTGCTGGCCAATCTGGCCGCGCATTTCGATGGGCGGGAGCCGCCGACGGCCGTGGTCTGACGGCGCCACGACAACGGGAAGGGGGAGGAAGGCATGAAGATCGAACGCGTGGAGACCATGTCCTGCGATGCGGGATGGCGGACCTTCTCCTTCCTGAAGATCACCACATCCGACGGCGTCGTGGGCTGGTCGGAGTACAATCAGGATTTCGGCAGCGCCGGGCTGAGCCAGGTGATCGAGGCGCTGGCGCCCGCCATCATCGGCATGGACCCGATGCGGGTGGAATGGATCGGCCGCACGCTGCATGTGAAGACCGTGCAGTCGCGTGGCGGGCTGAACCGGCAGGCCCTGGCGGCGATCGAGAACGCGCTGCTCGACATCAAGGGCAAGGCGCTCGGGGTGCCGGTTCATGCCCTCTTCGGCGGGGCGGTGCGGGATCGGATTCCGGTCTACTGGTCGCATTGCGGCAGCTACCGCGCGCGTTGGCCCGAGGCGGTGACGGGTGTGCCGCAGGTGCGCAGCTATGACGACCTTTCGCGGCTGGGCGAGGAGGTGCGGCGGCGCGGCTTCCGCGGGCTCAAGACCAACACGCTGATGCCGGACGGGAAGGGAGGCATGGCCAGCTATCGCCCCGGTTTCGGCCATGGGCCGGGCTTTCCGGAGCTGAACTGGGACCCGCGCGTGGTGCGCGCCGCCTATGACACGGCCATGGCGCTGCGCGAGGGCGCCGGGCCGGAGATGGGCGTGATGCTGGACATCAACTTCCACTTCAAGACCGAGGGCGCGCTGCGCATCGCCGAGGCCCTGGCGCCGGTGCGACTGGCCTGGCTGGAGGTGGATACGCATGACGCGGCCTCGCTGGCGCTGATCCGCCGGGCGGCGCCCTGCCCGGTGGCCTCCTGCGAGACGCTCTGTGAGCGGCGCGACTTCAAGCCCTTCTTCGAAGCCTATGCGATGGATGTGGCGATCATCGACGTGGTCTGGAACGGCTTCTGGGAGTCGCTGAAGATTGCCGCTATGGCCGATGTCTATGAGGTGAATGTCGCACCGCATAATTTCTACGGGCATCTCTCCAGCGCCATCAGCGCCCATTTCTGCGCTGCCGTGCCGAATTTCCGGGTCATGGAGATCGACATCGACAGCGTGGCGTGGCGGGACGAGTTCTTCACCAGCGCGCCGGTGATCGAGGATGGCGCCATGCTGCTGCCGCAGGGGCCGGGCTGGGGGATGGAGGTGAACGAGAAGGCGGTGCGGGCGCGGCCGCCGCGGGGGTAAGGTGGGGCCGGGCCATGCACCTTTCGGGGTGATGATCCGGCGGGGCGCGCCTCGCCCTGGCCTGTAACCGGCAGCAGGGCTGACCTATCAGAACCAGGGCGCATGGGTGGAATGTTAAGCGGCGGGGGTCCAAAGCGAACGGCCGTTGCGATAGGATAGGCCAAAGCGCAACAAAACTGCGAGAGCGAGCGCCATGACCGCACCGAACGAAAGCCCCATCAGCGTGACCCGGACCCAGGCGCCCAGTCCCCGGCCGGCGGATGCCTCGCTGTCCTTCGGCAAGGTCTTCACCGACCACATGTTCATCATGAACTATGAGGAGGGGAAGGGCTGGCACAATCCGCGCGTGGTGCCCTATGGCCCGCTGACGCTCGATCCGGCGACCTCGGTGCTGCATTACGGCCAGGCGATCTTCGACGGGCTGAAGGCCTTCCGGGGCGCCGATGGGACGATCCGCCTGTTCCGGGCGCAGCGGCATGCGGAGCGGCTGAACAAGTCCGCCCGCGCGCTCTGCATCCCCGAGATGGACGCCGGGCTGGTGCGCCGCTCCTTCGAGGCGATCGTCGCCGCCGATCATGAATGGGTGCCCTCCAGCCCCGGCACCTCGCTCTACATCCGCCCCACGGTGATCGCGACCGACGTGATGCTGGGCGTGCATCCGGCGCACAGCTACATCTACTTCGTCATCTGCTCGCCGGTGGGCGCCTACTACAAGGAAGGCGTGAAGCCGGTGCGCATCCTCGCCACCGACACGCATGTGCGGGCCGTGCAGGGCGGCCTGGGCGAGGCCAAGACGGCGGCGAACTATGCTGCCTCTCTGTCGGCCCAGCAGGAGGCGGAGGCCCAGGGCTATACCCAGGTGCTGTGGCTGGACGGCGTCGAGCGGAAGTGGATCGACGAGGTCGGCACCATGAACATCATGATGCAGATCGGCGACGAGGTGATCACGCCGCCGCTGGCCGGCACCATCCTGGACGGCGTGACCCGCAACTCCGCCCTGCAACTGCTGCGCGACTGGGGGATGAAGGTCTCCGAGCGCAAGGTCAGCATCGACGAGGTGATGCAGGCCGGTCGGAACGGCACGCTGCGCGAGATGTGGGGCACGGGCACGGCGGCGGTGGTCTCGCCGGTGGGCGAACTGGGCTACAAGGGCGAGACGATCCGCATCGGCAATGGCCAGACCGGCGCGCTGACGCAGAAGCTCTATGACGCGATCACCGGCATCCAGTATGGCCGGACGCCGGACCCGCATGGCTGGACCAGCGTGGTGAAGGCGCCGGTCGCGGCCTGACGCGCAGCGCCGCCTTCTCAGGCGACAGGACCGGGGGAGAAAGAATTCTCCCCCGGTCCCCCACTTCTTTTCTTTTTATCAGCTTTGGTTGCGCTGGCCGCAGGCACGCTCAAAAGCTGGCAGAAAAAAGATGGGGGTCCGGGGGAATTCCTCCCCCGGTCTTTTTTACCTCCCTTCCCGCGCCGCAATCGCCCGCGCCCGCGCCAGCAGCGCCTCCGCCCGGCGGACGATCGGGATGTCGATCATCTTCCCATCCAGCGCGAAGGAGCCGCGCCCCTGCGCGGCGGCCTCGCGGTCGGCGGCGACGATCCGCTCCGCCTTGGCGACCGCCTCGGGCGAGGGGCTGAAGCCGGCATTCAGCGCCGGGACCTGTGAGGGGTGGATGGCCGAGGCGCCGACGAAACCGAAAGCAGCCGAGCGGCGCACCACCTCAGTATAGGCGGCGATGTCGGAATAGTCGGCGACCGTGGAGATGGTGCCGAGCGGCATGATGCCGGCGGCGGTGGCGGCCTGCAGGATCTGCTGCTTGGGCATCAGCAGCACATCGGGCGTCGGCTCGCCGCCGATGGCGGTGGCATAGTCCTCGGCGCCGAGGGAGATGCCGACCAGGCGCGGCGTGGCGCGGGCGATGGCATGCGCCTGGGCGAGCGGGCCGGGTGCCTCGATCAGCCCGACGAAGCGGATGCCGCCCTCGGGCAGGCCGCGCTTCTGCTCGAGGCGGGAGACCAGCTCATCGAGCAGACGGAGGTGGTCGGGGCCTTCCACCTTGGTGACCATGATGGCGGCGACGCCGGGCAGGACGGCGGCCTCCAGGTCGCGAACGGCGTCCTCCAGCGGCTGGTTGATGCGCACCAGGATGTCCGAGCGGGCCTCGCGGCGCAGGCGCTCGACGGCGGCCTCGACCTTGCGCCGGGCCTCGGGCTTGTCGGCGGGGGCGATGCTGTCCTCAAGGTCGAGCTGGATGGCATCGGCGCCGCGCTCGCTGGCCTTGGCCAGGAAGCGCTCGACGTTGACGGGGACGAAAAGGCCGGAACGCCAGACGGGGTGCGGGGCGGGCTTCATGCCGGGGTCTCCTGCGGGGCGGTGACAAGGCCGGAGGCGAGGGCCGCCTCGATCTCGGATGGGGTGAGGCCCTGGCCCGCGAGGATCTCGCGGCTGTGCTGGCCAAGGCGCGGGGCGGGGCTGCGGATGGCGCCGGGCGTGCCGGAGAGGCGCGAGGAGACGGCGTGCATGGGGAATTGCCCCATGTCCTCGTCCGGATAGTCGGCGAGCAGGGCGCGTGCCTTGACATGCCGGTCCGCCATGAAGCGAACGATGTCGTTGACCGGACCGATGGTGACCTCGGCGGCCTCGAAGAAGGCAACGTTCTCCTCCAGGGTGCGCTGGCCGACGAAGGCGCCGATGATGGCGTCCAACTCCTGGCCATGCGCCACGCGCTGCTCGTTGGTGCGGAAGCGCGGGTCGTCGATCAAGTCGGCCCGGCCGATGGAGCGCAGGACGCGCTCGGCCATGCCCTGGGTGGAGGCGGAGAGGCAGACCCAGCCGCCATCGCTGGTGCGGTAGACGTTGCGCGGCGCGGCGCCGGTGGAGCGGCTGCCGGTGCGCGGCTTGGTCTTGCCGGTGAGGCGGTAGTTCGCCGCCTGGGGGCCGAGGGCGGTGAAGAGCGGATCGAGCAGGGGCAGGTCGATCACCTGGCCCTGGCCGCCGTTGATCTCCACCTCGCGCAGGGCCGCCATGGCGGCGAAGGCGCCGGTGAGGCCGGCGATGGTGTCGGCCAGGTACATCGGCGGCAGCACCGGCTCGCGGTCGGCGAAGCCGTTCATCTCGGCAAAGCCAGCGAAACCCTCGACCAGGGTGCCGAAGCCGGGGCGGCGACTGTAGGGGCCATCCTGGCCCCAGCCGGAGATGCGCACGATAATTAGGCGCGGCTCGATGCGCAGCAGCTCCTCGGGCGAGAGGCCCATCGCTTCCAGCGTGCCGGGGCGGAAGCTTTCCACCAGCATGGCCGCGCCGGGGACGAGGCGGCGGATCAGCGGGATGGCGTCCTTGTGGCGGAAGTCGATGCAGAGGCTGCGCTTGCCGCGGCCATGCACCTTCCAGGCGGTCTCCACGCCCTTGACGCGCCAGCCGCGCAGGGTGTCGCCGTCGCGCGGCTCCACCTTGTCCACCGTGGCGCCGAAATCGGCGAGGTGCTGGGTCAGGGTATTGCCAGCGACGAGGCGCGAGAGGTCGAGCACGCGGACGCCCGTGAGCGGGCCGCGCGCGCCAGGGGTGTAGTCGGCGCGGGGCAGGCCCTCGCCGGGGGAATCAAGCGGCGACATCGGCGCCTCCTCGGAACAGGATGCCGCCCGCATGGGGCAGCCAGAGATGCAGCTCGTCGCCGCGCGGCGGCTGGCGGGTTTCCAGGCGCAGCGGTGCACCGGCGAGGTCGAGCCCGACCTGCCAGAGGCCGCCGACATAGGCGCGGCTGGTGATCCGCGTCTTCAGCACGGCGCCGCCATCGGCGGCGGCACCATCCGATCCCTCTGGGGCGATGCGCATCTGCTCCGGGCGATAGGCCAGGGTGACGCGGCTGCCGGCGCTGGCGGCACGTTCGGCCAGGACCTCCAGCCGCTGGCCATCGGCCAGCTCCAGCACGGCGCGGCCACCCTCCGGCGCACCGTCGATGACGCGGGCGGGCAGGAAGTTGGTGGTGCCGATGAAGTCGGCCACGAAGGGATCGGCCGGGTGGTCGTAGATCTCCTGCGGCGCGCCGACCTGGGCGATGCGGCCGCCGTTCATCACCACGATGCGGTCGGAGAGCGCGAGCGCCTCGATCTGGTCATGCGTGACGTAGATGGTGGTCAGCTTCAGGCGGGTGCGCAGCTCGCCGAGCCAGGCACGGGCGCGGTCGCGCAGCTTGGCGTCGAGGTTGGAGAGCGGCTCGTCGAGCAGCAGGATGGCGGGGTGGTAGACCAGCGTGCGGGCGAGGGCCACGCGCTGCTGCTGGCCGCCGGAAAGCTCGTGCGGGTAGCGCCGGGCGTAGCGCTCCATCTCGACCAGCGCCAGCACCTCCTCGATGCGGCGCTTCCGCTCGGCGGCGGGGACTTTCCGCAGGGTGAGGGGGAAGGCGACGTTGTCGGCCACCGTCATGTGCGGCCAGAGCGCATAGCTCTGGAAGACGAGGCCGCAGCTGCGCGCCTCGGGGGGGCGGTAGATGCCCCGCGCAGCGTCGAAATAGACGGTGCCGCCCACCTGGATGCGGCCGCCATCGGCACGGTCGAGACCGGCGACGGCGGCGAGGGTGGTGGACTTGCCGCAGCCGGAGGGGCCGAGCAGCGTGACGAACTCGCCATCGGCCACGTGGAGGTTGACGTCCTCGACGGCGGTGACGCCGCCGAAGCGCTTGGTCAGCCCCTCGATCACCAGATCAGCCATGCAGTTTCACCCCGAAGAGGCCGCGCACGGCGGCGACGCAGACGGCGATGACCACCACCTGGATGGTGGCGAGCGCCGCGACCATGCCGACCTCGCCCTGCACCCAGAGATGCAGCAGTGCGGTGCCGATGACCTCGCTGCCGGGCGCGAAGAGGAAGATCGCCGTGGAGTATTCCTTGAAGAAGGAGATGAAGAGGACGGTGAAGCAGCCGACCAGCGCCGGGCGCATCAGCGGCAGCACGATGCGGCGGCTGGTGGTCCACCAGTCCGCGCCCTGTACGCGGGCGGCGCGGTCAAGGTCGGGGCTCACCTGCAGCAGCATGGGCGCGACGGCGCCGATGCCGGTCGGGATGAAGCGCATGGTGAAGGCGATCACCAGGATCCAGATGGAGTTGCGGATCATGCCCAGCCCTGGCAGCAGCGCGAAGGCGTAGAAGAAGCCGATGCCGGCGACCACGCCCGGCACGGCGCGCGGGAAGAGCGCGAGGTAGTGCAGCGCGTTGCGGAAGCGGAATTCCGAGCGGTGCACGATGACGGCGACGAGGCCGATCAGCGCCGTCGCCAGCGCGCCGCCGATCAGGCTGACCAGGAAGGAGTTCCACACCGCGCGGGAATAGACGGGATAGTCGAAGATGCTGGCGAAGTTGCCGAAGGTCAGCACCTCCGAAACCGGAATCATCGGCGAGAGGAAGCTGGTGAAGGCGCGCAGCACCAGCATGCCGATCGGCGCGATGACGGTGGCGAAGATGTAGAGCGCCACCAGGATGAAAAGCGGCCAGCGCAGCCCGCCCAGGCGGAAGGGGCGCGGGCGCGTCGCCTTGCCGCCGAGGGTGATGAAGCGCCGCGTGTTGCCGAGCATGCGGTTCTGCAGCCAGACCAGGAAGCAGACCACGGCGAGCATCAGCGCCGCGGCGGTGGCGACCAGGCCGTGATCCGGGCGCGGCGAGGAGACGCCGTTGTTGAACAGGAAGGTGGTGAGCACGGTGATGCCGGCGGGATCACCGAAGATCAGCGGCACGGAGAGCAGCTCCAGGCCGATGGTGAAGTTCAGCACGGCGCTGTAGGCGATGGCCGGCTTCATCAGCGGCAGGGTGATGCGCCAGAGCGTGCGCCCGGTGCCGGCGCCGGAGACGCGCGCGGCCTCCTCCAGCGTTGGGTCGGTGAGGGTGGCGGAGGAGAGGCAATAAATATAGGCCAGCGGCGCCTGCGAGACGCCGGCGATCGCCGCCATGCCGCCGAGCGAATAGAGGTTCCAGGGCGCATCGCCGAGGAGGTCCGAAGGCCAGAGCAGCGTCAGATAGCCCGAGGGCCCATAGACCGAGTACCAGCCGAAGGAGAGCACCAGCGCCGAGAGATAGAGCGGCCAGAGGAAGAACTCGCCGAGTGTGCGCGCGAAGGGCAGGTCGGTGCGGCCGAAGAGGATGGCCGCGACCGTGCCGACGACCTGCGCCACTAGCGTGGTCAGCCCGGCCAGCACGAAGGTGTTGAGCAGCACCTGGCCGAAGCCCTCGGTGCGGGCGAGGCGGGCGAAGTTCTTCAGGGTGAGGTTGTAGTGTTCTTCGTAGAGGGCGCCGTCGAGCACGGATTGCAGCAGCACCGGCAGCAGCGGCGCGACCACCAGCACGAGCACCAGGAGCGCGGTGCCGTACTGGATGGGAATCTCGCGGGGAATGGCGGGCGGAGGCGCGGGCGCCGCCTCGGCCCGCGGCAGGGCGGCGTCCATCGGCTCAGCTCACTCCGTAGGCCTGCTTCCAGCGGTTCACGAAGGCGTCGTAGCCGCTGAGCATCTCCGGGTTGTAGTCGATGAAGGCGATGTTCTTCTCGCCGCCCACCGCCTTGACGATCGAGCTGTAGGTGTGGCGGATGCCGTTGCCCGGCTCGACGGCGGGATGCGCCGGCGTGAGGCCGCCGCGGCCGAAGGCGGCCTGGCCCTCGGGGGAGGCGATGTAATCGAGCATCAGCTTGGCGGCGTTGACGTTCTTGGCGCCCTTCGGGATGGCCATGCCGCGCAGGATGACGAGCTGGCCGTCACTCATGAAGTTCCAGCCGAGGATACGAGCGCGCGCCGGGTCGTCGAGGCGCGGCCAGAAGGTGATGGCGGAGACGAACCAGCCGGCGACGTATTCGCCCGAGGTGACCTTCTCCGTCATCGGGCCGCCGGAGCGCTCCCAGCGCGGCTGGACGGTGGCGAGCTGCTTGAACCAGTCCCAGGCCTGGTCGCCGTGCTTCTGCACGAAGCCGAAATTGGCCGAGTAGCCGAAGCCGCCGTTGTGCGCGCCGTAGCTGGTGATCTTGTTGCGCCAGCGGCTCTTGTTCTCCTGCGCGATCTGCACGAACTGCGCGAAGCTCTTTGGCTGCTGCGCCTCGGGCACCAGCATCTTGTTGAAGATGAAGACCAGCGGGTCCGAGGAGATGGTGTAGACGCCGGGCCAAGGCTTGGCCCAGTTGGGCCATCCGGCGGCCTCGGGGGATTCGTAGGGCAGTACCTCGTCGCGGCCCTGGAACTCGACCCAGCCCGAGGGATCGGCGGTGGCGAGCAGGTCGGCGGTGCGGCTGTTGGTGCCGCGCTCGGCGAGGTAGCGCTCGAAGACTTCGCGCGAGTTCGGCAGGTCGAGCGTCTCCACCTTGATCTTCGGGTAGCGCTTGTTGAAGCCTTCCAGCACCGGCCGCCAATTCTCCGCCGACATGATGGAGTAGACGAGCAGGCTGCCTTCCTTCTCGCCGGCGGCGACGATGTCCTGGTAGCCCTGCGGGTAACTGGTGGGCGCTCCCTGGATATTGGCCCCCTGGGCATTAGCACCCTGTGCAAAGGCCCGATCCGCGAGGATCAGACCGGGGAGAGCCAGAGCGGTGCGGCGACCGAACCGGATCATGCGGCGTTTCCTTCCCTGAAAATAGGGCCGCTGGCTTCTCCAGGCCTCGACCCCGGCGCGCTTTGGCGCAATTATTGGCGCCAATATGCTAGGCCGGGCCCGGGCGCCGGCGCAACCCTCTTTCCGGCCCGGGACGAAGACGCGGAACCACGCACGGCATGTCACGCCCCGCCCGCCCCAAGCGCCACCTCGCCGCCGAGATCGCCGCTGCCATCCGCGCCGGCGCCTATCGCTCGGGCGAGTGGCTGCGGCAGGTGGACCTGGAGGAGCAGCTCGGCGCCACACGTTTCGACGTGCGCGCGGCGCTGGCGGAGCTGGCGCTGCGGCAGACGGTGGAGCATGTGCCGAACCGCGGCTTCCGCGTCGCGACGCCCGACCGGCAGCGGTTGCGGGACATGCTCGCGGTGCGCGCGTTGCTGGAGGCGGAGGCGGCGGTGAGCGCCCTGCCGAATATCGACGCGGCGGCGCTGCGCCTGCTGGAGGCCAAGGCGGATGCCTTCGACCGCGCGGTAGCCGAGGGCACCATGACCACCCAGAGCGCCACCAACCTCGACTTCCACGACACGCTCTACAGCTTCGCGCCCAATCGCGCGCTGGTGGAGGTGGCAACCGAGACGCGAGACCGCGCGCGGATGTGGCCGCTGGTGCTCTGGCCCTCGGTGCGCGCGCTGCGGCGCAGCGCCGAGGGGCACCGCGAGATCCTCGCCGCGCTGCGGGCGCGCGACGCGGCGGCGCTGGCGGCCAGCGTGCGCGCGCATATCCTGGGCTCGGCGGCGAACGACCCGGCGCTGGACGCGACGGAAGGGGAGGGATTGGCCTCGGAGTAAGGGGCGGCCTATCCTGCCCGCGCGCGCCGCAGGCCGCCGCGTGAAGAGCGGCCACCGGGCGCCCGGAAACCGTCCAGGAGCCGCGCCATGCATCCGCGCCCCGTCGCCCCCGCAGCGCCCGTCGGCGCCGAAGCCATTCCCGACAGCCAGGGGATCGACCTTTATCGCGCCGACCCGATGCTGCGCGCGCTGGCGGCGCTCTACCTGCCGGCCGACCTGCTCGCGCATCTGGAGCCGCATCTGGCGCGGCTGGGGCGGCTGGCGGGCGGCGAGCTGGCGACGCTGGCGGCCGAGGCGGACCGCAACCCGCCGGTGCTGCACCACCGCACGCGGCGCGGCGAGGATGTGCAGCGCATCGCCTATCATCCGGCCTATCGCGCCATGGAGGAACTGGCCTTCGGCGAATTCGGGCTGGCGGCGATGTCGCATCGCGGCGGCGTGCTCGGCTGGCCGGAGCCGATGCCGGCGGCGGCGAAATACGCGCTGACCTATCTCTTCGTGCAGGCCGAGTTCGGGTTGTGCTGCCCGGTCAGCATGACGGACAGCCTGACGCGCACGCTGCGTCGCTTCGGCGACCCGGCTCTGGTCGAGCGCTATCGCGACGCGCTGACCAGCCAGGATCTCGACGCGCTGGCGCAGGGCGCAATGTTCATGACCGAGCAGGGGGCGGGCAGCGACATCGCCGCCACCAGCGTCACCGCCGCGCGGCAGCCGGATGGAAGCTGGGCGCTGAGCGGGCAGAAATGGTTCTGCAGCAACCCCGACGCGGCGCTGGCCATGGTGCTGGCGCGGCCGGAGGATGCGCCGCCGGGCATCAAGGGTGTTTCCCTGTTCCTCTTGCCGCGCGAGCTGCCGGACGGGCGGCGTAACAGCTACCGGATCGTGCGGCTGAAGGACAAGCTGGGCACGAAGTCGATGGCCAGCGGCGAGATCGCGCTGGAGGGCGCCACCGCCTGGATGGTGGGCGAGCCGGGCGCGGGCATGCGGCAGATGGCCGACATGGTGAACAACTCGCGCCTCTCCAACGGCGTGCGCGCCGCCGGCATGATGCGCCGCGCGGTGACGGAGGCGCTGTTCATCGCGCACCGGCGCGTCGCCTTCGGGAAGAAGCTTGTCGAGATGCCGCTGATGCAGCGGCAACTCTGCAAGATGCTGGTGCGCGCGGAGGCGGCGCGCAGCATGGTGTTCCAGACGGCGGCGGCGCTCACGCGCAGTGATGCCGGCGAGCCCGGCACCTATGCGTTGCTGCGCATTCTGACACCGCTGCTGAAGTTCCGCGCCTGCCGCGACGCGCGCGTGGTGACGGGCGACGCGATGGAGGTGCGCGGCGGCTGCGGCTACATCGAGGAATTCGCCGACGCGCGGCTGCTGCGCGACGCGCATCTCGGCTCGATCTGGGAAGGCACCAGCAACATCGTCGCGCTGGACGTGCTGCGGGCGGCACGGCGGGAAGGCTCGCTGGCGGCGCTGGAAGCGCATCTGCAGGGGATGGACGGCGTGGCGCAGGCGCTGCCGGAACTGCCTTCCGCCTTGCAGCGGGCGCTGCGGCTGGCAGAGGCGGCGGAAGGCGAGGCGGCGCTGGCGCGGCAGGCGGCGAGCGCGCTCTACAACATCACCGCCGCCGCAGCGATGATCTGGGAGGCGGCGCAACTGCCACCGGAGCTCGGCGCGGCGCGACTGGCGCTCGCGCGGCTGGTGATCCGCCATCGCGTGTTGCCGCGCGACCCGTTGGCGGTAGAGGAGGCAGCGCCGCTGCCGCCCGCGCTGCTGGCCGATCCGGCGGCGGGGCAGGCGGGTTTCGCCTGATCGCGAGGAAACCGGAGCTCCGGGCTTGCCGGCCCGGAACCCGGCGGCCCCGCGGGCAGCAGCGGGCGAGGGGCCCGCGGGCGGTTCGCCGCTGATCCCCTGGTGATGTGTTGACAGGCCCGGCAGCGAGGAATCCAGAGATGTCCTTTCCCGAGGTGCTTGAGGCGGATGCGCCGCAGGAGGTCGCCGTCATCTATGCCGAGCTGCGTGCGGCGGCGGGAATCCCGATCGTCAACCTGATCTGGCGGCACTTCGCGGCGCTGCCGGGCGTGCTGCCCTGGGCCTGGGCCACGGTGCGGCCGGTCGCAGGCACGGCACTGCTCGCTGAAGGCATTGCGCGCTTCGAGGCGACCGCGCTCGGCACGGCGGGAGGAGCCGTTCGCCAGTTCCCGGCCGTGGCGGGCGAGGCCCTGGCTGTCGTCGAGACCTATAATCGCGGCAATTGCACCAATCTGCAGCTGCTTACCGCCCTGCGCCGCATCGTCGCGGGCGAGGCGGCGGGCGGTGGCGGCCCGCTTCCCGCCGCGTCACCCTTGCCGCCGCTGCCGCAGATCCCGGCCATGCCGCGGCTGGAGGCGCTGGAGCCCGCGACGCGCGCGAGGGTGCTGGACCTCGCGGCGCTGCATGGCGATGGCGGCGCGGCGGCGGTGCCGAGCCTCTACCGTCATCTGGCGCTCTGGCCGGAGTTGCTGCCGCCGCTGCAGGCCGCCTGCGCCGCGTTGATGGCGGAGGGCACCCTTCCGCGCGGGCGCGACGCGCTGCTGGCCGAGGTGCAGACCATGGCCAGCCGGTTGCTGCCGGCCCTCCGTCCGCCGCCTGGCTTTCCGGTGGAGCAGAGGACCGCCGTGCTTTCGGCGCTCGACACCTTCGCGGGCCGGCTGATCGCGGAGATGAGCGTGATCGGCCTGCTCCTGCGCGCTGCCGCAAGGCCGGGCTGAAGTGCTGTGCCCGCCAGCCCGGCCTGGCCGGCATGCCGTCGGATCCTCGGTGCAGCGGGCAGCGGTTTGCGTTTGACACCGCTTTGGGTTTGACACTGGCCCCGCAATCCGAAAGCCTGCTGAGCAGGCCCACGGAAGCATGGGCACCAAGAAAATCTACAAGAACGTAACAGGGGAACACGTCCGAGATGATCACCCGACGCCAGAGTCTCGTCCTGGGCGGCGCCGCGCTGCTCGCCCGCCCGGCCCTGATCGGCAGCGCCGCGGCGCAGACGAAGAAGATCGACAATCTCCCGGGGACGCAGATCTGGTCGGTCTATGACGTCGGCTCCACGGGCTATGTCGAGGCCTCCGCCATCGCAGACGCGATGGGCAAGGCCTATGGCACGCGCGTGCGGCTGCAGCCCTCCGGCACCTCGATCGGCCGCGTGCTGCCGCTGAAGCAGCGCCGCGCCAGCCATGCCTGGCTGGCCAACGAGCTCTACTTCGCCGTGGAGGGCCTCTATGAGTACGGCGATCCGCAATGGGGGCCGCAGGACTTCCGCACGCTCTGCGGGCGCAAGAACGCCTTCTCCGTCGTGGCCACCAAGGAAAGCGGCATCACCCGGCCGGAGGACCTGAAGGGCAAGCGGCTGGCCTATGTGCCGGCCAATACCTCGGTCAACCTGAAGGTAGAGCCGATCCTGGCCTTCGCCGGGCTGACGCTGGATGACGTGGAGATCGTGCAGTTCCCCTCCTACGGCGCCAGCCTGCGGGCGCTGATCGAAGGGCGCGCCGATGCCGCCGGCGCCGCCCCCGCCGCCGCCGTGCTGCGCGAGCTGGAGGCCAGCCCGCGCGGCATCTCCTGGGTGCAGCTCGACCCGAATAACGCCAAGGGCTGGGCGGCGGCGCGCAAGGCGGTGCCCTTCGTCGATCCCTTCGCCGAGACGGTCGGCGCCGGCATGTCGGAGCAGAACCCTGTCAATGTCATGGGCTATCGCTATCCGATGGTGACGGTGAATGCCGATGCCGATCCGGAGGAGGTCTTCGCCATGATGCAGGCGCTCGACCAGAGCTATGACCTCTACAAGGATGTCAGCGGCATCATGACGCGCTGGAAGATGAAGGAGGCCGGCACGCCGCCGATGGACGCCGCCTTCCATGAGGGCGCCATCCGCTACCTGAAGAAGGTGGGACTCTGGACCGAGGCGCATCAGGAATGGCAGGGCAGGACACTGAAGCGTCACCAGGCGCTGCAGGCGGCCTGGAAGGAGTTCATGGCCGGGCCAGGGGGGAAGGAAAGCGGCGAGGCCTTCGAGAAGGCCTGGATGCCGATGCGCGCCAAGGCGCTGGCGGCGCTGGAGGCCTGAGCGTGGCCAGGAGGGGCGCCACCCCTCCTGGACCTCCCCGCCGGGGGGAGCGTCTCCCCCCGGACCCCGCCATTCGTGGGAGCCCGTCGCATGAGTGCCTCCGCCGCGCCGTCCGAAAATAGCCCGCCGCTGCCCGAGGATCCCGAGGCGCCATCCGCAAGGCTGGCCGGCGGTGCGCCCTTCTGGGCCGCCTGCGGCCTCTCCGCCATCGGCCTGCTGATGTCGGTGAACCAGATCTTCAACATCGGCCTGTTCGGCTTCCGGCCGATCAGCACCGCCTATTACTACGCGCTGATCGGGTTGTTCGGTGCCTTCGCCTTCCTCGCCTTCCCCGGCAGCAAGGGCTGGAAGGCGCGGGTGCCGTGGTACGACTGGGGGCTCGCTGTGGCGATCCTGGCGCTCGGCATCTGGCTCGCCAGCGAGGCGCTGACCATCCAGCTGCGCGGCTGGAGCGCCACCGCGCCGGACTGGGCGGCGGCGCTGGCGGGCGCCTTCGTGCTGCTGGTGCTGGAATGCACGCGGCGCACGGGGGAGGGCATCCTCTTCGTGGCCTGCGTGATCTTCGGCGCCTTCCCGCTCTTCGCCGGGCATATGCCGGGCTTCCTCTGGGGCGTGGAGCTGGACCTGCCGGCCACCATTCAGGAGCATGTCTTCGGCACCGAGAGCATCATCGGCATCCCGATGCAGGTGGTGGCGGACACGCTGATCGGCTTCCTGGTCTTCGGCGTGGTGCTGGCGGCGACCGGCGGCGCCAGCTTCTTCATGGATTTCGCGCTCTCGCTGATGGGCACCAGCCGCGGCGGACCGGCCAAGGTGGCGGTGGTGTCCTCGGCGCTCTTCGGCATGCTCTCCGGCAGCCCGACCTCCAATGTGCTGACCACCGGCACGCTGACCATCCCGACCATGAAGCGCTGCGGCTATTCGCCGCATTATGCCGGCGCGGTGGAGGCCTGCGCCTCGACCGGCGGCGCGCTGATGCCGCCGGTGATGGGGGCAGCGGCCTTCATCATGGCGAACTTCCTCAACGTGCCCTACAGCGAGGTGGTGATCGCCGCGGCGCTGCCCTCGGTGCTCTATTATCTCGCGCTCTTCGTGCAGACGGACCTCTACGCCGTGGCGCACAACTTGCGCGGCGTGCCGCGCGAAGAAGTGCCGCCGCTCGGGCCGACGCTGATGAGCGGCTGGTACTATCTGCTCGCCATCGTCGCGCTGACGCTGATGCTGCTGATGTTCCGCATCGAGGCGGAGGCGCCGTTCTGGGTGGCGCTGTTCCTGCTGGCGATCGCGGTGATCAGGCGGAAGCAGACCGGCTTCGGCTGGAGGCGCTTCGCCGGGCTGGTGGTGGAGGCGGGGCGGACGGTCGCGCATCTCGTCGCGCTGATTGCCGGCATCGGGCTGATCATCGGCGCGCTTTCCGTCACCGGCGTGGCCAATTCCTTCTCGCGCGAGCTGGTGCTCTATGCCGGCGGCAATGTCGTGCTGCTGCTGTTCTTCGGCGCCCTCACCAGCTTCGTGCTCGGCATGGGGATGACGGCCTCGGCCTGCTACATCTTCCTCGCCATCACCCTGGCGCCGGCGCTGGTGCAGGCGGGGCTCGACCCGATGGCCTCGCATCTCTACGTGCTCTACTGGGGCGTCGTCTCCTTCATCACGCCGCCCGTCGCGCTGGCGGCCATCGCCGCCGCCTCGATCGCCCGGTCGAGCCCGATGGTGACGGGCATCACGGCGCTGCGCATCGGCGTGCTGCTGATGCTGCTGCCGATCCTCTTCGTTTTCCAGCCGGCGCTGATCCTGAAGGGGGAGCTGCCGACCATCCTGCAGGCGATGGCGACGGCGCTGGCCGCCATCCTGCTGCTGGCCTCCTCCTTCGAGGGGCATCTCTACGGGCTGGGCCGGCTGCGGATCTGGGCGCGGATCGGCCTTGGCATCGCCGGGCTGCTGCTGCTGGTGCCGGAGGGCATGACGGACCTGATTGGAATCGCCATCGCCGCGGTCTGCATCGGCGTGGCGGCGCTGCTGCGGCCGGCGACGCCCCTGGCGCGGGAGGACGGGTGAGGCGCTTCCCCCGCGGCCGGTCCGCCGCCCGGCCCGCTCAGGGTTTCAGCGAGACATTCCAGAAGCGCGGCTTCAGCCCGGCCCAGGGCTCGAAGCCCTGCACGCGGTTCCGTGTGCCGGCGATGGTTTCGCGGTTCAGCCAGACGACGAGCGGCGCGTCCTGCAGGAACTGGTGGTGCAACGCGTCGAACAGCGGCTGCCGCGCGTCGCCCTCCGGCGTGGCCGAGAGGCGGGCCAGCAGATCGCTCGCGGCCGCACTGCGCCAGACCTTCTCGGCGCTGCCGTCCGGCCGGCCGATGAAGCGGTCGAAGGTGAAGGCCGGATCGAGGTAGGGCGTGACGTTCCAGATCATCAGCTGGTAATTGCCGCTGTAATAGCGCTGCAACTGGGCGCCGAATTCCAGGGTTTCGACCTGCGCGTTGACGCCCGCGGCCTGCAGCATGGCCTGGACTAGGATGGCGGTATCCTTCATCAGCCCGAACTGGCTGTTGGTGGTGATGGTGACGGGCTGGCCGCGGTAGCCGCCCTGTTTCAGCAGGGCCGCCGCCTGGACCGGATCGTAGCCGAAGCCCTTCTGCTGCACCGTGCTGAAATGGCGGCTGCTGGCTGGCACCAGCGAGGGAGCGGGCGCGCCGTAGCCGGCATAAAGCCCGTCGCGCAGCCCCTCCGCGTCGATGGCCATGGCGATGCCCCGGCGCAGGCGTGCATCGGCCAGAACCGGGTCGGTCGCGCGGATCAGCACGGTGTTCAGCCCGGCCGTGGCCGCGTGGCGGATGGTGAGGCCGGAGGCCGACTGCAACTCCTTCGCGATGGTGGGCTCGATCTCCTGCAGCACGTCGAGGTCGCCCGCCTGCAGCGCCAGCCGCGCGGCAGAAGGGTCGGGGATCAGCGTCAGGCGGACATGATCGACCAAGGGCCGCTTGGCACCAGCCAAGCCGTCGGCGGGCTCGCTGCGCGGGGCGTAGTCGGCGAAGCGGGCGAGCTGCACGTATTGCCCGCGCCGCCACTCCTCCAGCCGGAAGGGGCCGGTGCCGATCGCCTGCGTCCAGCGGCCATCGGCATCGACGGAATCCGGATGGGCGATGCCGCTGCTGTCGCAATCCGAGCGCGCTATCATGCTGAGGAAGAGCGGGCTCGGCGCGGCCAGGTGGAAGGCGACGCGCCGCTTGTCGAGCGCTTCCACCGACTCGATCCGGATCTGCCGGGTGCCGTCGAAATTGCCGCGGCACGGCCATTTGGCGGCGGGATCCAGGAAGGTTTTCCAGGTCCAGACGACTTCCTTCGCCGTCAGGGGTGCGCCATTGTGGAAGCGTACGCCCGGCCGCAGGGTGAAGGTGATGGTGCGGCCGTCCTCGCTGGTGTCGATGGACTCGGCCAGCATCGGCGCGACGCTGCCATCGTTGCGCCAGGCGACGAGACCTTCATAGATGTGCTGCAACACGGCGCCGGTCGCGACATCGGGGCTGATGCCCGGCATCAGGCCGCGGATATCGGAGGCGATCATGCCGCGCAGCGTGGTCTCGGCGCGGAGCGGCGTGGCGGTGAGGCCGCCTGCCAGCAGCAGCGCCAAAGCAGCCCCGGGCAGGCGCTGAAGGAGCTTGGACATTCGCAGAACCTCCTTGTGCCGCCCGGCGGTTTCCGGAAGCCGGGCCGCTCCTGCCGGTGGCCGCCGCATCAGGCGGGAGCGGGCAGCAGGGCGCGGCAGGGGCGGGGCGCAGCGCCGAGTTTGGCGGCGCGGTCCAGAAGCCGGCGCAAAATGGGCAGGCGCGCCGTGCGCGCGAGGCCGAGATCGGCGCGCGGATGCAGCGTCAGGCAGGCATAGCCGGCCACCGGCAGCAAGGCCTCCAGCTCCTCCGTCATCATGGCCTCGGCGCGATCCTGGGTCAGCCGCCGGCGGAAATGCGTGGCATCGGCCAGACCCTCCGCCCAGGGCAGTTCCAGCATCGCGCCGCCGCCATCGGCAGCCAGCGGGTAGGGCGCGTCGTCATCGACGAAGCTGCTGTCGTAGCCATAGCCGAGCCGCGCCAGCAACGGCAGGGTCGCGGCGGAGAGGGTGCCAGTCGGCGCGCGGAAGCCGAGGGGCGCGGTGCCGCAGAGGCGGCGCAGCGTGTCATGCGCCTCTTCCAGCACCTCTGCTTCCTGCTCCGGGTCCAGCGCCGCGTGGTCCTCGAAGGCGCGGCCGTGGCTTGCGACCTCATGGCCCTCGCGCAGGCAGCGTTCCAGCAGGGCGGGCATGGCCAGCGCCTCGCTGGAGGGCCAGAAGAAGGTGGCGGTGAGGCCGGCCTCGCGCAGCGCGTCGAGCAGCCGCGCCATGCCGACCTTCGCGGCATAGCCGCCATGGGCGAAACGGCCGAAGAGCGGCGCGCCCTTGGCCTCCGCCGCCTCCGGGCCGAGGCCCTGCACGTTCACGGTGAGCAGCAGGGTGGCCGTCATGCGCGCGGGTTCCGCCAGCGGGTGGGATTGGCCAGGCAATGCCGCGCCAGCTCGCGCATCGTCATGAAGACGACGCCGGGCGTCTGCTTCGCCGCGACCAGGAAGGCCTCGAAGGCCGCCATGCGCGCCGGCGTGCCGGAGCCATAGCCGGCGCGCGGGTGCATGATGAGCTGCACATAGCCGTCGCCCGCCGCGATGGCGGCAAGCTCCTGCAGCCAGTTGTCGCGCACCTCGGCCGCCGTGGCCTGGCCCTGCACGTAGAGCGGCGCGTCGTCCAGCGAGACGGTGTTGTTGGGGAGGATGATGAAGTCCTCCGTCACGGTGCCGCCGATCGTCGCGAGATAGGGCAGGTCCTCGTCCTTCTCACTGGCGTCGTAGATGTAGCCGAGGCGCCGCAGCGTCGGCAGCGTGCGGTGGCTCTTGCGCCCGGAGGGCGAGCACCAGCCGACCGGCGCCTCGCCCAGGCAATCGGCGAGGATGGCGTGGGTCTTCTCCAGCAGGCCGACCTCTTCCTCGCCCAGTTCATGGCCCTCGTGCCGGTAGCCATGCGCGGCGATCTCGTGCCCTGCCGCGTGCACCTCGCGCATCAGCGCCGGATAGAGTTCGGCGTCGTAGCCGCACATGAAATAGCTGGCGGTGATGCCATGCCGCGCCAGCACCTCCAGGCTGCGCGGCACGCCGCGCCGCGCCGCATAGCGGCCGCGCGAATGGATGCCGAGATGGTTCAGCCCCTTGCCGGCCTCCACCGCCGGACCGTCCATGTGGACGGTGACGCAGACGACGCAACGCGCGCCCTGCGGCCAGCGGGGCTCAGCGGCGGGGGAGGGGGCGGGCGGTGGCATCCTCGGGCGCATCCTCGGCTGGGCCGGCCGATGATGTGCCATGAGGCTGCAAAGTGCAATCATCCTGGGGCGCTGGCTGCAGCGCCATGGCATCGGCCAGGTGCAGCCGCATCTGCAGCGCGGCGCGCTCCCGGTCGCCGGCCTGCAGCGTGTCCAGGATGGTCAGGTGCTCGCGCACGGAGACGGCGACGCGCGCTGGCCCGACGCGCCAGGAATAGTTCGCCAGCATCCGCAGCCGGTTCTGCTGCGCCACCGCGGCGGCGATGAAGCGGTTGCCGGAGGCTTCCGCGAGGCCGATGTGGAACTGCGCGTTGACCTCGAAGAAGGGCACGGCGTCGGCATCCTTCCAGTCGCGGCGCAGGAAGGGCTCATGCGCGCGGCGCATCCGGTCGGCGAAGCCGGGCGGCAGGGCGAAGCCCGGCTCCAGCAGCGCGCCGGGCTCGATCATCATGCGGAAGCGATAGGAGGCGGCGCGATCCGCGAGGGAGGAGAGGCCTTCGGTGAAGTGCCAGCCATGGCCCCGGTTGCGGGTGGCGACCCCAGCCTCGGCGAGCCGGCCGAGCGCCTGGGCGACGGCGGTGCGGCCGGCGCCGTAGATCTGGGCGAGCTGGCGCTCCGAGACCTCCTCGGGCAGGGTGCCGTCGGCGCGGCCTCGGGCGATGGCGACCAGCAGGCGGGCGACGCCGGATTCCTCGCCCTGCGGGCGCAGGGCGCTGGCATCGAGATCGGGGTTCAGGAGCCGCACCGCGCGGCCCTCGGTGACGACGGCGCCGAGGGATTCCAGCAGCGCGACGGCGCCGTTGACCGGGGTGCGGGAGACGCCCAGCGCCTCGGCCAGGGCGGCGCGCGACAGCCGCTCTCCCGGCGCGGCGCCGCGGTCCTTCAGCAGGTCGAGGATCGACCGTGCCAGGTTGCGCTGGAGCGGCGTGGCCGTGGCGGGGGAGGGATCGGACATGGTTCGGCGGGAGATAGCGGGCCAGCCCGGCGGCGGAAAGGCCGGTCTGGGGGAAGATGAACTTTGCGCCCCTGAAAATCCGATAAGGTGACTTCATCGCTGCGCGGCCGCAACCGCCACGGAGGGCGCCCCAGGGCGCCCGAGGAGGTTCCAGAACCTGAAGGGGGTCCGGGGGAAGCTGAGCTTCCCCCGGCTTTCATCCTTCCAGCCTCGGCGTCGCCTCCAGCAGGGCCCGCGTATAGGGATGCCTCGGCGCATCGAAGATCGCGTCGCGCGTGCCTTGCTCGACGATGCGGCCGTTCTGCATCACCACGACGCGGTCGGCGACCTCGGCCACCGCGCCGAGATCGTGCGAGATGAACAGGCAGGCGAAGCCGCGCTCCGCCTGCAGGCGGCGGATCAGGGCCAGGATCTGCTTCTGCACGGTCATGTCCAGCGCCGAGACCGGCTCATCCGCCACCACCAGGGCCGGGCGGCGGACGATGGCGCGCGCGATCGCCACGCGCTGCCGCTGCCCGCCGGAAAGCTGGTGGGGGAAGCGTTCCGCCATGCCGGGCAGGCCGACGGCCTCGAAGGTCTCCACGACGCGCGCGGCCTTGTCGGCGGCGGACAGCCCGGGCTCGTGGCGCAGCGGCTCGGCGACGATGGCGCCGATGCGCATGCGCGGGTCCAGCGAGGAATAGGGGTCCTGGAAGACGATCTGGCAGGCGAGGCGGAAGTCACGGAAGGCGGCGTCGCGGGCGGTGGTGACGTCCTGACCGCGAAACAGCAATTGGCCGCCGCTCGGCTGCACCAGGCGCAGCATAGCGCGGCCCAGGGTCGTCTTGCCGGAGCCGCTGCCGCCGACCAGGGCCACCGTCTCGCCGCGCTCGATGGCGAGATCGACGCCCTGCACGGCGCGTTTCGGTGGCGTACGGCCGAGGAGACGGTGGCGGCCGGGATAGTCCACCGTCAGGCCGCGCGCTTCCAGCAACGGCTCGCCGGTGGCGGCGCGCGGCGGGCGGGGCAGGCGCTGCGGCATGGCGGCGACCAGAGCGCGGGTGTAGTCCTCGCGCGGCGCGGCGAGCAGGCGGCGGGCCGGGCCTTCCTCCACCACGCGGCCGCGCTGCATGACCAGCGCGCGGTCGGCGTAGCGGGCGACGAGGCCGAGATTGTGCGTGACCAGCAGCACCGCCGTGCCGTTGTCGCGCGCCAGCTCCACCATCAGGTCCAGCACCTCCGCCTGGGCCAGGTTGTCGAGGGCGGTGGTGGGCTCGTCGGCGATCAGCAGGCGCGGGCGCGGCAGCATCACCGCCGCCAGCATGATGCGCTGGCGCATGCCGCCGGAGAACTCGTGCGGGTAGGCGCGCAGGCAGGCTTCCGGATCGGGGATGTGCACGCGGCGCAGCATGGCGAGGCAGGCCGCCCGCTGCTCGGTACGGGAGAGGCGGCTGTGCAGCGCCAGCGCTTCGCCAAGCTGGCGGCCGATGGTCATGGCCGGGTTCAGCGAGACCATCGGCTCCTGGAAGACCATGCCGATGGCGCCGCCGCGCAGCTCGCGCAGGCGGGCGGGCGTGACGCGGGCAAGATCCTCGCCCTCAAGGCGGATGGCGCCGGCGGTGCGGGCGAGGCCGGGCGGCAGCAGGCCCAGGATGGCACGGCCCGTCGCCGTCTTGCCGCTGCCGGACTCGCCCACCAGCGCCAGGATCTCGCCGGGCCGCATCGCGAAGGAGGCGTCCCGCACGGCGACGAAGCTGCCGGCCTGCACGCGCAGCCCCTCGACGGAGAGCAGGGCGGTGGCGGTTTCGGCGGCGGGTGGGGCCAGCACGGCGCTCATTGCGGCGTCTCCCGCGGGTCCAGCCGGTCGCGCAGCGCGTCGCCCAGCAGGTTGATGCCGAGCAGCGTCAGGGCGATGCAGGCCCCGGGGCAGAGGCTGAGCCAGACGGCGGATTCGAGATAGGGGCGCGCGGCGGCGAGCATGTTGCCCCAGGTCGGCGCCGGCGGCGGCACGCCGAGGCCGAGGAAGGAGAGCGCGCTTTCCGCCAGGATGGCCCAGCCGAACATGCTGGTGGCCAGGACGATCAGCGGCGAGAGCGTGCCCGGCAGCACATGGCGCCAGAGGGTATAGGCCTCGCTGTTGCCGATGGCGCGGGAGGCCTCGACGAATTCGCGCTCGCGGATCGAGAGGACGGAGCCGCGCACCACGCGCGCGACGGTGGGCGTATAGGCGAGGCCGAGGGCGGCAACGATGCCCCACTGGCTGGCGCCGAGCACCGCCAGCAGCCCAAGGGCGAGCAGGATGCCGGGAAAGGCCAGCAGCGCGTCGTTCACCAGCATCAGCGCGCGGTCCACCGCGCCGCGGAGAAAGCCGGCCACCAGCCCGATCAGGCTGCCGAGCACGACCGCGACCAGCACGGTCAGCACCGCGACGAGGCAGGAGGTGCCGGCGCCGGCCATCAGTCGGCTGAGCACGTCGCGCCCGACCTCGTCCGTGCCGAGCCAATGCACGGCGGAGGGCGCGTTGAGCCGCGCGCGCAGGCTGATGCCGAGCGGGTTGTAGGGCGTCCAGATCGCGGAGGTGGCGGCCATCAGAAGGATGGCGCCCATCAGGACGCCGCCGATCCAGGCGTTCAGGCGCAGGCGCATCGTCGGACTTTCATTCGGCGGTGACGCGGGGATCGAAGAGCGGGTAGAGCAGATCGACGGCCAGATTCACCAGCACGTAGACGGTGGCGATGAAGAGCATGGCGCCCTGCACCACCGGGTAGTCCCGCGCATAGATGCCATCGACCAGCAGGCGGCCGAGGCCGGGCAGGGTGAAGACCGTCTCGATGACGGCGATGCCGCCGAGCAGGTTGCCGAGCACGATGCCGAGCAGCGTCAGCGTCGGCGCGAAGGCATTGGGCAGCACGTGGCGGCGCAGCACGGTGGATTCGTGCAGGCCCTTGGAGCGCGCATGGGCCACGTATTCCAGCCGCAGCACGTCGATCGCGGCGCTGCGCGCCATGCGGGTCAGCACGCCGGCCTCGATCAGCGTCAGCGTCGCGATGGGCAGCAGGATGTAGAGCAGCGCCCGCCAGGGATCCTCGCCGAAGCCGACATAGCCGACCACCGGCACCCAGCCGAGCTTCAGGCCGAAGAAGAGCAGCATCAGCAGGCCCAGCCAGAAGCTCGGGATGGAGAGCAGGAAGGTGGCGCCGCCGACCAGGGCGAGGTCCAGCCGGCTGTGCTGCTTCCAGGCGGCGATGGTGCCCAGCGGCACGGCGATCAGCCCCGCCAGCACCACCGCCGCCAGCACGATCGAGGCGGTGACCTGGAAGCGGTCGAGGATCAGCGGCAGCACCGCCTCGCCATTCGACAGGGAATGGCCGAGATCGCCGCGCAGCGCGTGGCCGAGCCAGGTGGCGAACTGCACGGGCATCGGCTGGTCCAGCCCCATCTGCTGGCGGAGCTGGGCGAGCTGCTGCGCATCGGCGGCATCGCCCAGCATCAGCTGCGCCGGGTCGCCCGGCACCAGCCGCAGCAGGGCGAAGACGGCGACGGCGACAAGCAGCAGCGTCGGCAGGGCCAGCAGCAGCCGCTTGAGCGCATAGGTGGCGGTCATGCCGCGTCCTCCCGCTGCGCCTGCATCAGTCGCGCGCGACGCCCCAGAGCCGGGTCTGCCCCGAGGCCCAGGGCTGCACACCGCTGATGCCCTTGCGGAAAGCGATATAGTCCGGCTGGTTGTAGAGCACGATGGCCGGTACCTGCTGCATGAAGCGGGTGTAGAGCTGGTCGAAGATCTGCTGGCGCAGGGCCGGGTCGGTCTCGACCATCGAGCGCTGGATCAGCGAGAGCGCCTCGGGGTCTTCCCAGACCTTGCGCGGCTGGCGGTCCTTGGGGCCGGAGATCATCTCGTAGGACAGCGAGGGCTCCAGCCGGGGTGAGTAGATGAAGGACATCATCTGGTACTCGCCCTTGGTGTAGCGGTCGAGCTGCGTCGCCCAGTCCAGCACCTCCAGCTCGATCGGGATCCCGGCCTCGGCGGCCATGGCCTGCGCGGCCACGGCGGAATCATAGACGTTGGGATAGCGCCGGTTGGTGATCATGCGGATCGGCTGGCCGCGATAGCCGGCCTCGGCCAGCAGCTTCTTCGCGGCGGCGATGTCGCGCTTCGGGCGCACCGACTGCGCCTCGGAATGGAAGGCGCTGGCGCTCGGCACGGGCGAGGGGTTCTGCTGCACGTCCTGGCCGACGATGCCCTCCACCAGGCCGGGGATGTCCAGAGCCAGGGCGATGGCGCGGCGGATGCGCACATCCTTCAGCAGCGGGTCGCGCGTCTGCATCAGCAGCGCCGTCATGCCCATGGAGGGCGCGGCCTTCACGCTCACCTCGGCGCGGTTGCGCAGGTCAGGCAGCTCGGGCGCCGGCACGTCGGTCATGACGTCGATGTCGCCGGCCAGCAGCGCCGCCTTGGTGGCGGAGGAATCCGGGATCACCATGAAGCGGAGCTTCGCCGCATAGGCCTGCTTGCCGCCGGCGAAGCCGTCGCGCGGGCCGGGGAGGGCGGCGTAGCCGTCGAAGCGCTCCAACTCCACATACTGGCCGCGGCGCCAGTCGCCCAGCTTGTAGGGGCCGGTGCCGACCGGCTTGCCCCAGTTGCCGTCGCTGCCGACGGAAGCGGGGTGCAGGATGCCGGTGCCGCCGCAGTCGGGGCGCGCCAGGGTGGCCAGGAACAGCGCCGCCGGCTTCTCCAGCGTGACGGTGACGGTGCGCGCGTCGGGGGCGGCGATGTCGGTGATCTTCGCCTGGCCGCTGGTGCCGTTCAGGTCAGGCAGGCAGCGCCATTGCGTCGCCGGGTCCAGGTAGCGCTTCAGGCTCCACAGCACCTCGGCCGAGGTGAGGGGGGCGCCGTTCTGGAAGGTGACGCCGTCGCGCAGGGTGAAGGTGTAGGTGCGGCCGTCCTCCGAGAGATCCACCTTCTGCGCCAGCATGGGCACGACGGCGACCTTCTCGTTCAGCGCCACCAGCCCCTCGACGATGTGCAGCATCACCGCATCGGTGTTGAAGTCGCGGTTGCCGCCGGGCTGAGTGCTGCGGATGTCGGAGTTCAGCGAGACGCGCAGGGTATAGTCGCCGCGCGCCGGCTCGGCCTGCGCAGCGCCCGCCGTCAGCGCGACGGCGAGCAGACCGCCCAGGACCTTCACGCGACCGCTCCGAGCGGCTGCGGAGGGCGCGCGGAGCGCGTCCCGGGGGCTTGCAGGGATTGAAGGGGTCTGGGGGCGCTGCGCTCCCCCGGAGGCTGTCTGCGTCATCAGGCGGCTCTCGCATCGGCGGCGGTGGAGAGGTCGTAGCGGGTGAAGCTGCGGTTCAGCGCCGGCAGGGGCGCGATCTCCAGCACGCCGCGCGCCGGCTGCATCACCAGCATGGCGACCGTGGCCGAGAGATTGCCGGCGGTGTTGAGCCGCGGCGGCCGGCAGACCGACCAGGGCTTCTGGTAGTCGTCGAAGAGAGCGTCCTTCACCGCCTGCACGTCGAGGCTGCCGGCCTGCTTCAGCCGTTGCTGCAGCAGGCTGCGCACGCGCAGGTCGCGGTACAGGCTGTCCGGCGTGTTCAGGATGCCCGTGTCCTTCAGCTTGCCGAGCGCGACCGGGCTGAGGAAGTGGTTGGCGTGCACGATCAGCCCGCCTTCCGGGTGCAGCTGGAAGGCCTCGTCCGGCGCGCATTCGAAGTTGATGGCGATGCCGCCGGCCTGGCTGACGATGATGTTGTTCGAGGCCGATTTCACCGTGGTGTAGGCGGCGCGGAAGGCATGGGCGACGAACTCCTGCTCCAGCACCTTGCGGCGGATCAGGGAGAGGGGCACGCCGAGCGCGCGGTAGTCGCGATCGCTTTCCAGGTAGTTGGCGGTGATGGCCACGCCGGCGGCGTTCAGCCCGGCGCGCGCCAGGCCGCCGGCCTCGACGAAGGTCAGGATGTCGGGGCCGTCATCGCGGCGGATGCGCAGGACCACGCCGGTTTCGGCGCATTCGCTCTTCCAGTCCCAGTTCTGCGCATGGATCAGCGCGCCGTCGGAGGAGATCTCCGGCATGACGACGACGCCGGTGCAGCCGTCGGGGTCCTTCTTCGCCGCGGCGCTGCGCTTGCCGAGCTGCAGCACCTCGGTGCGGGCATTGATCAGGACGATGTCCTCGAAGGGAACGCCGGCGCCTTCGGCAATGCCCCGCATCTCCACGACATAGTCGGGATCGAAGGCCTCGATGCGGGGGACGAAGTCGCGCGCCCAGCCATGGATGGCGCCGACGCCATGGCCGCCGCTGGCGAGCTGCGCCGTATAGTGCTCGATGCTGCGGTGGATGCGGGCTTTCGCCTGCTGCCCGTATTGCCGGCCGCGTTCGGCCGCGGAGCCTTGCAGATCAATGAGCGGAAAGGGTTCCACGGTCCAGCTTCCTGTGCATAATGGGCTTTGCGCATCCAAAGTGCATTGAGCCTAGCAGCCATGGCTGCTCCCACTCAAGCCACCAGATGCGGCATGGTCCAGGGTAGGGAGGAAATTCTGAAGGCGTTGCCGTTTTCCCGCCTGCTACCGGCCGCTCTGCCTTGCTCTGCGCTTTGCGGCCCCATGGGGGCGGCATGATCTCCCTGCCGGGAAACCGGAGCGCGGCTCCTGCCACGCGGCCCTGGCAAGGGCGCAGGGCCCGGCCGGTGGGCCGTGACAGGGCTGGCGGCGCCGTGGCCGCGCATCGCACGCGCACGGCAGGACGCCGGCAGGGGTGCGCCGCCTTGCATCCCGCCCGGCGTCATCCTCCGGCAGGGGGCGATGACGAGCCGCCCGCGCCGCCGCGTGGAGGGCTTCCGGTTCTCCGGAAGCTGACGCGCGCCTGATTCCATTGCTGCCGGCCCGGCGCCGGCTCTGCCAACCCGGATGATCATCATGCACGACCTGCCGCCCGATGCGGTGCCCAACGACCTCGATGCCTTCTGGATGCCCTTCACACCCAACCGCGTATGGAAGCGCGACCCGCGCTTCGTCACGCGGGCGGAAGGAATGCACTACATCACCCCCGACGGGCGGCGCATCCTGGACGCGATCGCCGGGCTGTGGTGCGTCAATGCCGGCCACTGCCATCCGCGCATCGTCGCGGCGATCCGGCAGCAGGCGGGGCAGCTCGACTATGCCTCTTCCTTCGGGCTCGGACACCCGCTGGCCTTCGAATATGCGAACCGGCTGGTCGCGGCCGCGCCCGCAGGCTTCAGCCGCGTCTTCTTCGCCGGCTCCGGCTCGGAGGCCGTGGACACGGCGTTGAAGCTGGCGCTGGCCTATCATGCCATCCGCGGCGAGGGGCAGCGGACCAAGCTGGTTGGCCGGCAGCGCAGCTATCACGGGGTCGGCTTCGGCGGGCTCTCGGTCGCCGGCATCGGCCCGCAGCGCAAGCATTTCGGCCCGCTGCTGCCGGGCGTCTCGCACCTGCCGCATACCCACGACCCCGAGCGGAACGCCTTCAGCCGCGGCCGCCCGGCGCATGGCGGTGCGGGCTTCGCCGAGGCGCTGGAGGGCATCCTCTATGCGCAGGACCCTTCCACGATCGCGGCGGTGATCGTGGAGCCGGTGGCCGGCTCGACCGGGGTGCTCGTGCCGCCGGTGGACTACCTGGAGAAGCTCCGCGCGATCTGCGACCGGCACGGGCTGCTGCTGATCTTCGACGAGGTGGTGACCGGCTTCGGGCGCCTCGGCGCACCCTTCGGCAGCGAGGCGCTGGGCGTGCTGCCGGACCTGATCTGCTGCGCCAAGGGCATGACCAATGGCGCCGTGCCGATGGGCGGCGTCCTGGCCAATGACCGGGTGCTGGCCGGGCTGGAGGCGCAGCCCGAGGCCAATACCGAGTTCATGCACGGCTATACCTATTCCGGCCATCCGCTGGCCGCCGCCGCCGGGCTGGCGACGCTGGCGGTGTATCAGGAGGAAGGGCTGTTCGAGCGCGCCGCCGCCACCGCGCCGCTCTGGGAAGAGGCGCTGCACAGCCTGCGCGGCACGCCGGGGGTGACGGACATCCGCAACCTGGGCCTGCTGGGCGCTGTCGAATTTGGCGGTCAGCCGGCGGGCGGGCCGCTGGGCGCGCGCACCATCGCCGCGCGCTGCTTCGAGGAAGGTGTGCTGATCCGCGCAGTGGGGGAATCACTGGTGCTCTCGCCGCCGCTTGGCATCAGCGAGGCGGAGATCGGGCAGATCGTCGAAACCATCGGGCGGGTCGCGCGGCAAGGCGCCGGGGGCGCCGGCCGCTGAGGCGGCGGGGGAAGGGGCCGCGGCCTTGTGCCGCGACCCCCGCGATGCTCAGAGCATCGGGCGCCCGCCGGTGACCGGGATCAGCGCGCCGGTGATGTAGCTCGCCTCGGGCGCCGCCAGCATCACATAGGCGCAGGCCAGCTCGACCGGCTGGCCGGGGCGGCCCATCGGCGTGTTCTTGCCGAAGCTCGCGACATGGTCCGCCGGCATGGTCGAGGGGATGAGCGGTGTCCAGATCGGCCCCGGCGCCACCGCATTCACCCGGATTCCCTTCTCCGCGACGAGCTGCGCGAGGCCGGCGGTGAAATTGGCGATGGCGCCCTTGGTCGTTGCGTAGGCCAGCAGCGAGGGCGAGGGATTCTTGGCGTTGATCGAACTGGTGTTGATGATGGCGCTCCCCGGCTTCATCTGCGGGATCGCCGCCTTGCACAGGTAGAACTGGCTGTGGATGTTGGTGCGGAAGGTGACGTCCCATTCCTCCGCGCTGATGTCCTCGATGCTTTCGAAGGAGGCCTGGTGGGCGGCGTTGTTCACGAGGATGTCGAGCTTGCCGAACTCCTTCATCGCGCGCTCGACGAGGCTCTTGCAATAGGCTTCGTCCTTTACGTCGCCGGGGACCAGCACCGCCTTGCGGCCGGCCTGCTCCACCCAGCGCGCCGTCTCCTTCGCGTCGTCATGCTCGTTGTAGTAGGAGATCAGCACATCCGCGCCTTCGCGCGCATAGGCGATGGCCACCGCGCGCCCGATGCCGGAATCGGCGCCGGTGATGATGGCGGCGCGACCCTGCAGGCGGCCGCTGCCCTTGTAGCTTTCCTCGCCATGGTCCGGCTTCGGGTTCATCTCTCCCGTGGAGCCCGGCATGTCCTGCTGCTGCTTGGGCATCGGGGGCTTCGGAGGGTCGCTGATCTGTGTGCCTGCCATGCTTCGGCTCCTTTTGAGTCTGGGACGCGGTGCCGGCTGAGGCGGGGCCGGTGGCCTCCGCCTGCGCGCCGCCGGTGGTCCTGCTCTTATCGTCCGAGGCGGTGGGATGGTTGCCATCACCGCTGGGTGCATGCCGGCATCGGCATGGCCACGCAGCCCCCGATTCCGAAGAGGTGAGGCTGAATCCTGAGGATTATCCTTTCCGCGGATTTTGCTCCGCCTCAGCCGGGCAGTGCCTCCCCCTGCCAGAGTGTCTGGAGCCGTGCCGTTGCCTCGCCCGTGCCGAGAACCGGCACGACCAGTTCGCGGAACTTGTCGGAGAGTTCGGCGTCGGAGAGCGGGTCCTCCGGGTCGCCCTTGCGGTTGGGCTGGGTGTGCTTCAGCACGCGGCCGTCGCGCAGCGCGACGCGCAGATGGGCGGCGCGGCGGCGCGGATAGGCCTCGGCCAGATCGGGCGCGAGGCTGACGCTGACCTTCGGCATGATGGCGCGCAGGGCCGGATCGGCCAGCGCCTCGGGCGTGAAGGCGGCGAGGCGCACACCGCCGAGATGCAACAGCGCTGCCACGCAATACTGCGCGCTGAAGCGCGCCTCCTGCTCGGTGGCGGCGTGGGGGCGGTCGCAGAGTTCCTTCGTGGCGCGGTAGCCGCCGACATGGATGCTCTCGATCTCGTCCGGGCCGAAGCCATGCGCCGCGCGCAGCGCGACGAGCCCGTCGAGCGCCGGGAAGATATGGCCGCAGCAGCCATGATTCTTGAAGGTGATGGTGGCGACCGCGAAGTCGCGATCGAGGCCGGCGAGGGCGCGCTGCCAGTCGCCGGTGCTGTCGCTGGTGGCGGCGGCGAAACCGACCGGGCCGTGCAGCACGTCCGGCGCGCCGGTGACGCCGGCCATGGCGATGCGGGCAGCCAGCAGGCCGGCATCGGCGGCGTGGCCGGGATGCAGCGGCTTGCTCATACCGGCACCCCGGAAGGCCTGCTGCAGCCCGCCCGCCATAGTGGCGGCGGTGGCGATGGCATTGCCCATTTGCGCCGCATCGGCACCGAGCAGCAGCGCTCCGGCGGCGGCGGCGCCGAAGGTGCCGACCGTGCCGGTGGTGTGCCAGTAGCGGTAATGGCTGGGCTGCACGGCGAGCGCGATGCGGCACCCCACCTCGTAGCCGGCGATGATGCCGCGTAACAGGTGCTCCATCGTCAGCCCGCGGTCCTGCGCCACCGCGAGGGCGGCGGCGATGGTGGGGGCGCCGGGATGCAGGCCGGAATCGCGGTGGATATCGTCGAACTCCACCGTATGCGCGGCGGTGGCATTCAGCAGCGCGGCATGGCGCGGCGCCCCGCGCTTTCCGTCGGCATAGCAGAGCGCGCCGCCCTCGCCACGCTCGGCGGCGAGAGCCGGGGCCATCAGGCTGGCGGGCGCCTGGTGCGCTCCGGGAATGAGGGCAGCGAACCAGTCCACCAGAGCGCGGCGGGCATGGTGTTCCAGCGCGGGGGGCAGTGGCCGGTCGCGCCAGCTCGCGGCATGCGCGGCGAGCGTCAGGAGGGGGTTCGCCGTCGCGCTCATGCCAGCACCGCCAGCCCGTCGGCGGCCCGGACGCCCTGGCCTTCGGGCAGCACGAAGAGCGGATTGATCTCCGCCTCGCGCAGCCGCTCGCCGGCGGTCATGGCCATGGTGGCGAAGGCCAGCACGGCCTCCACGAGCGCCGGGATATCGGCCGGGGGCGCGCCGCGGAAGCCGTGCAGGAGCTTCGCCGCCCGCAATTCCTCCAGCATCGCCTCTACTTCGGGGCGGGTGACGGGAAGCGGGCGCAGCGCGGTGTCCTCGAAGAGTTCGGCGGTGACGCCACCCAGGCCGAGCAGCAGCATCGGGCCGAGCTGCGGGTCCTGGTGCAGGCCGAGGATCATCTCGATGCCGCCGCGCAGCCGCTCCTGCACCAGGAAGCCCTCTACGGGGGGCAGGCCGGCTTCGGCGACGCGCCGCTGCATCGCCTCGCAGGCGGTGGGGATCTCCTGCGGCGTGAGGCCGACCTGGACGCCGCCCAGCTCGCTCTTGTGGGCGATGTGGCGGGCCAGAATCTTCAGCACCACCTCGCCGCCGAGGGCCCGTGCCGCCTGCGCGGCCCCGGCGGCGTTGGCCACGGCGATCTCGCGCGCCACGGGGATGCCGAAGGCGGCGAAGAGCGCCTTGCTCTCGGCCTCGTTCAGCGGGCCGGCGGGAAGGGTGGTGAGCAGTTCGGCGGTGCCGGGTGGCGGGGCGGCGGGGGCGGCCTCCTCCGGCAGGATGCGCGGCTGCAGGGCGGTGAGCACGGCGGCGCAGCTTTCCGGCGTGGCGAAGGCGGGGATACCCTGCCGGTTCAGCAGCCGCACGATCTGCGGCGCATGCGGGCTGACATAGGCCAGGATCGGCTTCTCGCTGCGCTGCTGGCATTCCAGCAGGGCATCGGCGACGAGTTCGGGCCGCGCCAGGGCAGAGGAGCCGACGACGGTGACGAGCGCGTCGTATTCCGGGCTGTCCAGCAGCGCGGTGATGGCGCCGCGGAAGAGGTCGGGGCGGAGGCCCGCCAGCGTCACGTCTACCGGGTTGCGGCCGGTAGCGGCCTGGTCGCCTGCCAGCAGTTCCGCGAGGCGGGCGTCGGTGGCGGCGTCGGGCACGGGCAGGCTGAAGCCGGCGAGGCCGAGATTGTCGGCCAGCAGCGTGCCGGCGCCGCCGGTGGAGGTGAGCACGGCGACACGCTTGCCCCGCGCGCGGCGGCCGGGGGCCAGGGCGGCGGGGATATCGAGCAGGTCGTTGAAGCTTTCGGCGCGGATGACGCCGCACTGGCGGAACAGCGCGTCATAGGCGCGGTCGGCGCCGGCCAGGGCGCCGGTATGCGAGGCGGCGGAGCGCGCGCCGGATTCCGAGCGGCCGACTTTGTAGACGACGATGGACTTGCCGAGCGCCGCTGCCCGCCGGGCCGCCGCGCGGAATTCCCGCGGGCGGCGCAGCCCTTCGAGGTAGAGGGCGACGACGTCGGTTTCCGGATCGTCCAGCAGGGCTTCGAGGAAGTCGGTGCTGTCGAGATCGGCCTCGTTGCCGGTGGCGACCAGCTTGGCGAGGCCGATGCCGCGATCGGCCGCGCGGGAGAGCAGCGAGCCCAGGATGCCGCCGCTTTGCGAGATGACCGAGAGGCGCCCGCGCGGCAGGCCTTCGATCTCCAGTGCGCCGGTGGCGGAGAGAGTGATGGCGTCGGTCAGGTTGACCAGGCCGATGGTATTGGGGCCGAGCAGGCGCATGCCGCCCGCCGCCTGCTTCAGCGCGATCTGGCGCGCGGCGCCCTCGGGGCTGGTCTCGCCATAGCCGCTGGCCAGCACGATGGCAGCAGCGCAGCCACGGGCGGCGAGGTCGCGCACCGCCGCTTCCGCGCGCTCGGGGCCGAGCAGCACGATGGCGGCATCCGGCGTGCCGGGAAGGGAGGCCACGTCGGGGTAGCAGGGCAGGCCGCCGATCTCCGTCGCGCGCGGGTTCACCGGCCAGATGGCGCCGGTGAAACCGTGCTTCCGGAGATAGGCGACGGGGCGGCCGGTCATCTTGGAGGCATCCGCCGAGGCGCCAATGACGGCGACGCTCTGCGGGCGCAGCAACCTGTTCAGGGCGTCGGCGGCGTTCATGCCCGGCCCGCCTTCTTCGCCTCGCTGCGCGCCAGGAAGGCGGCGACGGAATCCAGATGCTCCTGCGTGCTGTAACAGATCGCCTGCGCCTGGCTGCCCATCGAGAAGATCTGCTCGACGGAAAGCTCGAAGCTCTGGTCGAGAATGGACTTGGCCAGCGCCAGCGAGGCGGGGGCGCCCTGGCTCAGCTCGGCCGCCCAGGCGCGCGCGTCATCGAGCAGAGCCTCGTCGCTGGTGACGCGGTCGGCGACGCCGAGCTTCAGCGCCTCCTCAGGCTCCAGCGTGCGGCCGGTGAAGATCAGCTCCTTGGCACGGGCGAGGCCGACGCGGCGCGGCAGGAAATACATGCCGCCGCCATCGGGGATCAGGCCCCGCTGCACATAGCTCATGGCGAAGCGCGCGGAGGCGCCGGCCATGACGAAGTCGCAGCACAGCGCGACGTCGCAGCCGAGGCCGGTGGCGGCGCCGTTCACCGCGGCGATGGTGGGCTTGGGCAAAGCGTGCAGCATGGCAATGGCGTGATGCGTGCGCTGCTGCCGGCGCCAGCCGTTCAGCGCCACCTGCCCATGCGGCGCGGCGAGGCGCTCCTTCATGCCGCGCACATCGCCGCCGGCGCAGAAGCCCTTGCCCGCGCCGGTGACGACGAGGGCGCGGATGGCGTCGTCGCGCGAGACGCGGTCCAGCACGGCCATCAGGTCGCCGCGCATGGCATCGTCGATGGCGTTGCGGCGCTCGGGGCGATTCAGCGTCAGGGTGGCGACGGGGCCATCCACCGAAAGCAGGATGGTGTCGCTCGCCGGCTGGTCAGGGGTCATGCGTGTGGGTCCTGTGAGATCGTGGCGCCGGCGGCCGCGTTCAGCGGGTTGGGCAGCGGGGCGCCGGCGTTCCAGGCGCGCAGGCAGGCCGTGGCGCCTTCGAAATAGGCGCGGTAGTTGCGCGCGGAGACGTAGCCGAGATGCGGCGTCAGCAGCGTGTTGGGCGCGGCCAGGAGCGGGTGGTCCGGCGGCAGCGGCTCCTCCTCGAAGACGTCGATGGCGGCACCGCCGAGCCGGCCCTCGTGCAGCGCGGCGAGCAGCGCCCCCTCGTCCACCAGCGCGCCGCGCGCGGTGTTCACCAGCAGGGCGCCGGGCTTCATCGCCGCCAACTCTGCCGCGCCGATGATGCCGCGCGTGCTGGGGCCGAGGCCGAGATGCAGGCTGACGATGTCGGAGCGGGCGAAGAGATCGCGCTTGGAGACCAGCTCGGCGCCGGCGGCGGCGGCCTTCTCCACGGTCATGTTGGGGCTCCAGGCGAGCACCTTCATGCCGAAGGCCAGTGCGACAGCGGTGACCCGCACGCCGATGCGGCCGAGGCCCGCAACGCCGAGGGTCGCGCCTTCCAGTTCCAGCCCCGGCGGGTGCGCCTGCCATTGACCCTGGCGCAGCGCCGCCTCCTGCGCGGGGAGGCGGCGGGCGAGGCCGAGGATCAGGCCCCAGGTCAGTTCCACCGTCGGCGCCGCCGAGGAGGGCGTGCCGCAGACGGCGATGCCGCGCGCCTCGCAGGCGGCGAGGTCAAGCACGCGGTTGCGCATGCCCGTGGTGACCACCAGGCGCAGATCGGGGAGCGCCTCGACTAGGGTGGCGGGGAAGGGGCTGCGCTCGCGGATCAGCACCACCGCGTCGAAGCCGCGCAGGCGCTCCGCCAGGGCGGGGCCGGTGACGTGGTCGGTGAAGACCTCGACGGGCAGGCCGGACCAGTCGGCGGCGTGGCGGGCGGCATCGCCGAAATCGTCCAGCAGGGCGATGCGGCGGAGGGGCGGGCGCGGGGCACTCCCAGGCCCGCCAGGGGCGCTGCCCCTGGACCCCGCCGGGGAGGCTGAACCTCCCCGGACCCCTTCATTCGTCGTCATGCCTTCACTCCACCTTCATGCCGGCGCGGTCCACCACCTGCTTCCAGCGCTCGCGGTCTTCCAGCAGGAACTTCGTGAAGTCGGCGGGCGTGGGGCTGGGCTCGATCTCGACGCCTTCCTCGATCATCCGCTGCTGCACGGACTTCTCCGCCAGTGTCGCGTTCAGCGCGGCGTGCAGGCGGTTCACGCGGTCCTGCGGCACGCCGGCGGGGCCGAGCAGCGCGTACCAGGTGGCGGACTGGATCTGCGGGAAGCCCTGCTCGGCCGTGGTCGGCAGGTCGGGCAGGATCTCGGAGCGCTTCGGCGCCGCGAGCGCGATGGCGCGCAGCCGGCCGGCCTCGATATGCGGCTTCAGCGGCGCGGCGGCATTGGTGATCATGCTGACGCGGCCGGCCAGCACGTCGGTCAGCGCCGGGCCGGTGCCGCGATAGGGGATGAATTCCAGCGGCACGTCGAGCACCTGCGCGATCATCGCGCCCAGCGCATGGCCGGTGGTGCCGACGCCCGGCGTGGCGAAGGACATCGGCGGCTTCGACTTGCGGGCCAGCGCCTGCAGCTCCTTCATGTCATGCACGGGAACCTTGGGGTTCACGGTGATGACGTTAGGTGCGTTGCCGATGAAGCCGATCGAGGTGAAGTCCTTGATGATGTCGTAGGGGACGTTGGGCTGCACCAGCGAGGAGATCAGGAAGCTGCCGCTGCCGCCGAGCAGGAAGGTGTAGCCGTCGGGGTCGGACTTGGCGACGAGGTCGGTGCCGATCAGCCCGCCGGCGCCGCCCTTGTTCTCCACCACGATGGTCTGGCCCAGGTGGTTCGACATGTGCTCGGCCACCAGCCGCCCGACGATGTCGTTGCTGCCGCCGGCGGTGAAGGGAATGATCATGCGCAGCGGGCGGTCGGGGAACTCCGCCGCCCGCGCCGGGGTGGCGAGCCCGGGCAGGAGCGAGGGCAGCAGCAGGGCTGGCAGCGTCAGGGCGGTGCGGCGGCGCATCGGCGAGTTTCCTCCGGGGGCCGGCCTCGGGGCGGCCGGTCTTCTGTGGGGCGCGAGGATGCGTCCGTCGCGGGGCGAGAGACAGTGAGAAATTCTTGCACCACCCTAACCCTGGGTTAGTCTGCCGGCATGGAGGAAACCCTGCCCCCGCTTGGGGCGCTGCGCGCCTTCGCGCTGGTGGCCGAGACCGGCAGCCTGACCGCGGCGGCGGCGGCGCTGAACGTGACCCAGCCGGCCATCAGCAAGCGCCTGCGCCTGCTGGAGACGGCCCTGGGCGTGGCCCTGCTGCGGCGGGGCGCCAATGCCGTGGCGCTGACCGAGGCGGGGGAGCGCTATGCCGCCGAGGTGAGCGCCGCCTTTGCCCGGCTGCGCGCGGCCACCGCGGCGCTGGACGCGCGCCCGGCGCCGCTGCGGCTGCGCGCCTATACGACCTGGGCGCTGCGCTGGCTGATCCCGCGCCTGCCGGATTTCCGCGCCCGCCATCCGGGGCTGGAGGTGGAGCTGGCGACCTCCACCACGCTGGTCGATTTCGCCCGCGAGGGGGTGGATGCCGCGGTGCGCAGCGCTCCGGCGGAGAGCCCGCCCGCGCCCGGGGCGCTGCGGCTGCAGCCCTTGCTGGTGGCGCCCTTCGCGGCGCCCGCCCTGGCCGGGCCGGCGCGGCACCGGCGCGACATTTCGGAGATGCGGCTGCTGGGCAGCCGGGTGCGGCCGCTGGACTGGGCGGTCTGGCTGGCGGCGCAGGGGCGCGCCGCCGCCACGCCACCGCTGCTGTTCGAGAGCACCAGCCTGGCGATCCAGGCGGCGCTGGAAGGGCTGGGGGCGGTGGTCTGCGCGCCGGCCTTCGTCACGGAGGATGTGCGGCGCCGCCGGCTGGTGCCGTTGGCGTCGGGCGCGGTGGCGAGCGGCGACCACTACTGGCTGATCCTGCCGCCGGCGCCGCGGCCGGAGGCGCTCGCCTTCCGCGACTGGCTGCGCGAGGCGGTGGAGGGGTAGGGGGCTTCAGGGCTCGACGACGGCGAAGGAGTAGCCCTGGAACTGTGGTGTGCGGCGCAGTTGCGACAGGGCTTCCTCGGCGACCTCGCGGGAGACGAAGCGCTCGGCGGCGCTGGCCTCCTGCGTGCCGGTGCGCTGGCCATCCGCCCCGCCCCGGGTGCCGTAGGAGACGGCTCCGCTCGGGGCGATGAGCTTGACCAGATAGGGCATGATTCCCCTCCTGCTGCTGCGGCGACATCAGGGCAACCCGCGCCGCCCCTCGGCGGTTGCGCCGTTCCGCCTCAGCCCCGCCGGCCGCGCGCGGCCTGGTAGCTGAGCCAGGCGCGCAGCAGCAGCCAGCAGGCCATGGCCCAGGCCGAGCCGAGCGCCCAGCCGGCCAGCACGTCGGTGGGCCAGTGCACGCCGAGATAGACCCGGCTGCAGCCGACGATCACCACGAGGGCGATGGCGGCGCCGAGGATATAGGCTTTCAGTGGGCGCGGGCGCGTGACGCCGGCCAGCAGGGTGCCGAGCGTCAGATAGCAGGTCGCGGCGAGCATGGCGTGGCCGCTCGGGAAGCTCGCCGTGTAGACATCTGCCAGATGCGCGACCAGCTCCGGGCGGGGGCGGTCGAAATTCTGCTTCAGCAGCGGGTTCAGCGTCATACCACCGCCGAAGGAGACGATAAGCAGCAGCGCGGAGAGCCATTTGCGCAGCAGCAGGATATAGCCCAGCGCCAGCAGCCCGATCAGGAGCAGCACCGAATAGCTGCCGAGGGCGGTGAAGTCGCGCAGCATGATCTTCAGCCAGAGCGGGCCGATCGGCTCGGCCGGGTCGTCGGGGTGGCGCAGGGCCAGCAGCACGGCCTGATCGAAGCCACGGGTCTCGCCTTCGAGCACCTCGTCCACCAGCACAGCGAAGGCCCAGAGGCTGCCGGTGCAGGCCAGCAGCGCGGCCAGGGTGACGAACTGGCCCCAGCTGAAGCGATGGGGGAGGCGGGACAGAAGAGGGGCAAGGCGGGGCATGCGGGATTCCGTGTGTGTCAGGGCGAAGACGCCGCTTTTTTGCCGGGGTTGCCGGGTATGCCGCATCCCGTGGCTGGCTCGTGTGTTTCACAGCGGCGCGACCGCGGGAGCGATGGGGGAGGCGGATGGGGAGCACAGGGGACGACACGGCGGCCAGGGCGGAGCCGATGCCGCAGGGTGCGCCGCGCCGGGCCCTGGTGATCATCAACGGGCGGGCGCGCAACGGCAATGCCGCCATCGACGAGGCGCTGGACCTGCTGCGCGCGGCGGGCTGGTCGCTGGTCGAGCAGCGCTGCACGCCCGGGGAGACGGGGGCCGAGGTGATCCGCGCCCGCGCCGCGGAGGGCTTCTCGGCGGTGATCCTGGGCGGCGGCGACGGCACGCTGAACGGCGCCGCGCCGGCGCTGGTGGAGACCGGCCTGCCCTTCGGCATCCTGCCGCTCGGCACCGCCAACGACTTGGCGCGCAGCCTGGGGATCGAGCCCGACCCGATGGCCGCGGCGGCGGTGATCGCCGCCGGCGCGCTGCGGCCGATCGATCTCGGGGAGGTCAATGGCCAGTTGTTCTTCAACGTGGCCAGCATTGGTTTCAGCGCCACCCTGGCGCAGCGGCTGGGGCGCGAGGAGAAGCGCCGCTGGGGCAAGCTGGGCTACGCGCTGGCGGCCTTCCGCCTGCTGCGCGAGGTGCGCCCCTTCACCGCCTGGATCATGCATGACGGCATGACCGAGAAAGTGCGGACCCTTCAGGTCGCGATCGGCAATGGGCGCAACTACGGAGGCGGCATGATCGTGGAAAGCGAGGCCCGGCCGGACGACGGCAAGCTGGACGTCTACAGCCTTGAAATCGACCACTGGTGGCGGTTGCTGGCGCTGCTGCCCTATCTGCGGCGCGGCACGCACGGCCAGTGGCGCGATGTGCGCGCCTTCCCCACCACCGAATGCGAGGTGCGCACCCGCAGGCCGATGCCGGTGAACACCGACGGCGAGATCAACACCCATACCCCGGCGCGCTTCCGGCTGCTGCCCAAGGCGGTGCGGGTCTTCGCCCCGGCGACGGGCGAGGGGACGGCTTGATGGAGGGCCTGCTCGCCCTGGCCGCCGACCCCGCCGCCTGGGTCGCCCTCGCCACGCTGGTGGCGATGGAGGTGGTGCTCGGCATCGACAACCTGATCTTCATCTCGATCATCACCAACAAGCTGCCGGCGGAGCAGCAGGCCCGCGCGCGGCGGATCGGCATCGGGCTGGCGCTTGTGCTGCGCCTGGCGCTGCTCGGCACCATCGCCATCATCGTGCGGCTGACGGCGCCGGTCTTCGAGGCCTTCGGGCATGGCTTCTCCTGGCGCGACCTGATCCTGATCGCCGGAGGCCTGTTCCTGGTGTGGAAGGCGACCAAGGAAATCCATCACAACGTGGACCCGCCGGCGGAAGGCGACATGTTCGCCGGCAAGGGCGCGCGCCTCGGCTTTGGCGCGGCGATCGCGCAGATCCTGATGCTGGATCTGGTCTTCTCCATCGACAGCATCATCACCGCGGTGGGCATGACGTCGCATGTGCCGATCATGGTGATCGCGGTGCTCGCGGCCGTGACGGTGATGCTGCTCGCCGCCGATCCGCTGGCGCGCTTCATCCAGGCCAATCCGACCGTGGTGATGCTGGCGCTGGGTTTCCTGATGATGATCGGCATGACGCTGATCGCCGAGGGCTTCGGCGCCCATGTGCCGAAGGGATATGTCTACGCGGCGATGGCCTTCTCGGCGCTGGTGGAGGCGCTGAACCTCCTGGCGCGGCGGGCGAAGCGGCGCTGAGAGGCGCCGCGCCCGCAGGCCCGCGTGGCGGGCGGCGGAGTGCGATCAGGTGTGCAGGCGGCGACGGCGACGCGCACGAGATCGTGCGCGTCGCTCTGCATTGACGCTGAATGGATTTCTGTTGAACTCCGCGCCTCTTGAGTAAATCGCGCGACGAATCTCGCCGTTTGCTCTGCCGGAGTCGCCACTGGATGCCTCTCGATTCCGCCTTGTCTTGGCCCAGCGGGGCAAGGACAGCGGCGATGGACCCCGCCATGCAGGCGGCGGTCTCGTCGATCTTTGGTAGAGGCAGATTATCAACTTACGCGCGATTTGCGGCGCCTGGATCAATTTCTTTCGGATTTATCCCGACGCGGTGCGCGCTGCCGGCCGGGCGCAGCGCGCCCCTGGAGGCCGGGATGCTTCCGCCATCCGACAACACACCGCCGGACCTGACGGGGAGAAGCCGCCCGGCGGCTCCGCTGCCGGGTCGGCGCCCCTTCGCTGATCCCGAGGAAAGGCAGAGCCGATGAGTTCCGAGAAATCCTACGTCTTCTACGGGTGGGGAGACACCGGTCCGGAGCTTTGGGTGACCGACGGCACGGCGGCCGGCACGCGGGTGCTCAAGGAATTCAAGGACACCTTTCACCCGGATTACGGCTATCCGGAAGGCGGCTATCCGCACGGCTTCACGGATCTGGCCGATGGCCGCGTGCTGTTCACCGCCGACAGCCCTGCCGGCAGCAACGAGCTCTGGGTGACGAATGGGACGGAGGCCGGAACCCAGCGCATCCCCGTGCCCGGCCTCGATGCGCAGCTCGCCGACGATGCGCAATACGGGCAGTTCCATCTTGCGGATGGGCGGGTGCTCTTCCGCGGCACGGATGTCGCGCATGGCTTCGAATACTGGGCGACGGACGGGACCGCCGAGGGTACCGAGCTGTTCAAGGACCTTGCGCCGGGCGCCGACCCTTCGGTGCCTGAATCCGCCACCGCGCTGGGCGATGGCCGCTTCGTCTTCTCGGCCCTGGCGCAGGGCCGCGCGCCGGACAACTACGACCGGGAACTCTATGTCTCCGACGGCACGCCGGAAGGTACCCACCTCCTCGTGGATTACGTGCCGGGGACGGACACGCCGCTGAACCCGCAGGAGTTCATCGCCCTCGGCAACGGCAAGGTGCTCTTCGCCTCCGACATGCCGCCGGACTCGCCGGACTCGGCCCCGCCCGGGAAGCTGTTCTGGCTGACCGACGGCACCGCCGAAGGGACGGTGCGCATTCCGCAGCTCACCATCGACCAGCCCTTCACCTGGCCGCAGTCGCAGATCGCGCTGGAGGACGGGCGGGTGGCCTTCCTGGTTCCCGCCGCCGATGGCGCCTATCGCGCCTGGGTCTCGGACGGGACGGTTGAAGGCACCCGCATGGTCGCCGACCTGCCGGTCTACAAGGGGGATCTCGAGAGCGGCGGGCTGCGGCAGCTCTGCGACGGGCACTTCCTGTTCCAGGTGCAGACCGCGGAAGGGGTCGATCTCTGGCAGTCGGACGGCACCACGAACGGCACGGTGCTGCTGCGCGGCGGCCTCGCGGGCGACCACGTGAACTTCCTCCAGCTGGAGGACGGCAAGGTCCTGTTCACCGTGAACGAGACGACGGACGGGACCGTCACCCACACCACCCTTTGGCTGACCGATGGCACCGAGGTGGGGACGGTGCAGCTGCAGGACATGGGCGGCGCGGCGCTGAGCAGCTTCTACGGCGCGGCGCAGAAGGTCGGGGAGGATCTCTGGATCTTCGGCGGTTCGGAGGATGATAGGGCCGGCAACACGGCGGCCTGGGCCACCAATGCCCAGCCGGGCGGGACGCATCTGCTCACCGCGGCCGATATCTGGATCAACGCCGAGGGGGGGGCGATCTTCTTCGACGTGCCCGGCGCGGAATCCGGGCTGCCGGCGCAGGGTGGCGGCGCCCATCACTGGTCGGCCGCGAACCCGCTTCTCGACGAAGCCTTCTACCGCACGGCCTATCTGGACGTGATGACGGCCGGCCTGGACCCGGCGCAGCATTTCGCCACCATCGGCTGGCACGAGGGGCGCGATCCCAACAGCGATTTCGACGTGTCGTTCTACTTGAACCAGAACTCCGACGTGGCGGCGGCGGGCGTGAACCCGCTGGAGCACTACATGACCTCCGGCTGGAAGGAAGGGCGCGCCGCCAGCCTCTCCTTCGACGGCAAGGCCTATCTCGCCGCCAATGGCGACGTCGCCGCGGCGGGGGTGAACCCGCTGGAGCATTACCTGCACTTCGGCGAAGCCGAGGGCCGCGCCGCGCCGCAGGCCGTGGCGCATGCGACGGGCCCGCAGGGCCCGCTGGTGGACGCGGATTTCTACTTCGCCGCCTATCCCGATGTGGCGCGCGCGGGCATCGACCCGACGCAGCACTTCATGAGCACGGGCTGGAAGGAGGGGCGCGACCCCGATCCCTTCTTCGACACCGACTGGTATCTCACCCTCAACCCCGATGTGGCGGCGGCCGGCGTGAATCCGGTGGAGCACTATCTCGCCTTCGGCGCGAAGGAAGGGCGCGACCCGAGCGCAGCCTTCGACGGGGAGGCCTATCTCGCCGCGAATCCGGATGTGGCGGCGGCGGGGGTGAACCCGCTGGAGCATTATCTCCAGCATGGCCTGGCCGAGGGGCGCGAGATCTTCGCGGTCTGAGGCCGGGCCGGGGCGCTGAGGGATTGCCGTGCCCGGAGGAAGGGCACGGCGCAAAGGCCTCATGCGTCAGGACGGCGAAGCGGCGGAAGCTGAATCGCCTCGGTCGGCCCCCATGGGCAGGCGTGAGGCCTTATGGCGCCAGCAGCATCCGCAGGGGGCCGGGCGCGTCGGCGATGTCCACCGGCAGGGTGCCGGCGGGATCGCCATCGGTCTGCGCGCAGGTCGCGGGGGCTTCGAGGCGGATGCTGCCGCCATGCCGGATCTGCACGCCGGAGAGGCGCGGCAGCAGGTTGAGCGGCAGCGCCGCGCCATAGCAGGCCGCGGCCAGCGGGCCGGACCAGCGGAACAGCACGACCTGGAAGCCTTCCGCCCCAGGCAGCGCATCCGGCGCCAGCATGTAGCGCCCCCCATAGAAGCGGCCCTTGCTGACGACGACACTCGCGGCGGCGAGCGGCTCGCCGTCGATCCAGGCGGTGATGCGCGGAAAAGCGTAGCGGGTGAGCTCGCGCGCCGATTGCCAGACATAGGCGCCGCGGCCGAACTGGCGCTTCAGCGGCAGGCTGAGGCCGGCCACCACCGCGGCGTCGAAGCCGGCGCCCAGCATCTGCAGGAACAACCGCACCCGGCCGTCGGCGAAATGCGCCATGCCGGGGCGCAGGACGGCGGTACGGCCCTTCGCCAGCACCATCGCCGCGCCTTCCGGCGCCAGCGGCAGGCCAAGCTCGCAGGCCAGCACATTGGCGGTGCCGAGCGGCAGCACGCCGAGCGTGGTGTCGCTGCCCGCCAGGCCGCTCGCCACCTCGGCGATGGTTCCGTCGCCCCCGGCGGCGACCACGACGCGCTGGCCGGCGCGGGCTGCATCCCGCGCGATCGTCTCCGCATGGCCGGCATACTCGGTCATCGCGATTTCTGCCGGCACGCCCTGTGCCCGCAACGCCGAAAGCGCGCGCTCCAGGCGTTGCTGCCGGCGCGAGCCGGCGGTGGGGTTGAAGACGATCAGCATGGCGCCCGCCGGCCTTCGCTCAGCGCGGCTTCCCGACGGCCGTGGGGATCGGCCACAGCGCCGGAGCAGGCAGGCTGCGCTCGGAGCGAAGCAGGGCCCGCTCCGCGGCGAAGCAGGCCAGCACCGAGCCGCCCATCAGCAGCGGGACAAGCTCGGGGAAGGCCAGCGCGTCGTTGCCGCTTCGGACGATGAGCGCCCAGCAGGCCAGGGAAGCCGCGCCCAGGGCGATGGCGCCCCAGCGCTCGACGCGGGCCAGCGGAACATCGAAGGCACAGAGGGCGCGCACGAGCAGCACCAGGGGAACCGCCACCACGAGATCGATGAAATAGTGCTCCCCAAGGCCCAGCGTGGCCAGGGCCGTGGCGATGGCGAAGACGATCGCGGCGATTTCGACGCGGCGGCCCTGTTGCCGCGCGGTCAGGTAGATCAGCAGCGCCCAGGTGACATGCAGCGATGGCATCACGTTGCGGGGATGCGTGGTATTGGTCACGGGGCCGGAGGGCAGCACGTCGAGCCGCTGCATGATCGCCGCGAAGTCGTCGCCGAAATAGGGCCTTGGCCCGACAGCCGGCATGGCGATGTAGAGGAAATAGCCGATCGCCGCCGCCGCCAGGGATGCGGGAAGCAGGCCCAGGCCGAGCCGCCGTCCTGACTTTGCTTCCAGCGCGGTGACAATGCAGAGCGCGAGCGGAAGCTGCACATAGACGAAGAGATGCAGCGCGAAGAGCGGCGGCACCTCGCGCAGCAGCCCGCCCACCAACGCGGCGGGTTGCACGCCCAGCGTCGCGTCCAGCCGCAGCAGCGCGTTGTCGTAGAGATGCGGCAGGAAGGGAATCATGCTGAAGACGCTAGGCCAGAGCAGCAGGTTGCCGACCGGCAGGGCCAGCGCGGCGGCGAGGATGTCGATGGTCCGTTGCCGCTCCGCGCCACGCGAGATCGCGGCGCGCCAGGCCAGCACGCACCAGGCCGCCACGCCGAGCCCGAAGCCGGGAAACAGCACGAGATTGACGAGAGGGCGGCCGGTCAGCAGTTGCAAGGCGATGCGCGTGCCCTCGATCGCGAGACCCAGAAGAAGGATCCGCCGGCGGTCCGGGGGCTTCACCAGGATGCAGGTCAGCGCGAAGGCGCTGAGCGCGGTTGGCGCCTGCATGGTGGGGCGGAGATAATCATGCGGTGCGGCCGTGCCGAGGGAGAGCGAGACGGTTTCCTGCACACCCAGCAGCAGCAGCAGCGTGAAGCCCACCAGCGGCCGGATCCAGCGAAAGGACCGTGGTTCCCCAGCGAGGGAAACACCTTCGGGCACGATGAAGCGGGTGCCAGTGCCCGAGGCTGCATCGCGCGGAAAATGCTGCTGGTTCATGCCTGGCGACTGACGCTTTCTTATTATGTTCTGCAGCTTGAACCCGTAACTCTCCGTGTAACGTCTTTCTAATAAAAACGTCACACTCGGCCGTGCTGGTGCGTCACTTACGTGCTACGTCCGCGGCTCAAACCAAAAGCACAATTTTTCTGATGATAATGTTCCACTTTCAAGCGAGGCAGCGGAATTTTTGCTGTGCTGCAGCGGCCGGTGGGAGATGCATGCTGGCACGCGCGAAACAGCGGCGGGGGTGCAAACCGTGCAGTGCACAGCATCCGCGGGAGGAGGGAATGCCCGGGGATGCGGCGGAAGCGCATCCTCCGGGCTGGCGCGTGTCACACCCCGCGTTGCAACCCGCCATCCACCGCGACGGCCTGGCCGGTGACATAGGCCGAGACGGGCGCGGCAAGGAAGGCCACCATGGCCGCCACCTCCTCCGGCATGGCGAGGCGCCCCATCGGGATGTCGGCGGCGACGCGTTGCAGCACCGCTTCCTCGGTGATGCCCTCATCCTTCGCCATGGTGGCGGCGCGCTTCTGCCAGAGCGGCGTCAGGGCGCGGCCGGGCGAGACGCTGTTCACGCCGATGCCCTCCGGCGCCAGCTCCAGCGAGAGCGTCTTCGCCAGCGCCAGCAGGCCCGCCTTGTGGGTGTTGGAGACGACCTGATGCGCTGTCGGCTGGCGGGCGGAGACGGCCCCGAGCAGTACCACCCGCGCGCCGCCGGCGCGGCGCAGCGCAGGCAGCATCGCCCGCACGGCGCGCACCGTGCCGAGGATGTTGAATTCGTAGTTGGCCAGCCATTGCTCGTCGGTCAGCACCTCGAAGGCGGAGCGGTGGCTGCCGCCGGCGGCGCAGACCAGCGCGTGCAGCCCGCGCCCTTCGTAGTGGGCGGCGAGGGCCTGCACCTGGGCCGGGTCCGCCTGGTCGCAGCGGGTGGTCTCGGGCGCCGTGCCGGTCTCGCCCGCGAGGCGCTCGGCCGCCGCAGCGAGCCGCGCCGGGTCGCGCGCTGCGATGGTTACACGCGCGCCCTCGCGCAGCAGTGCCGCCGCCGTGGCGAGGCCGATGCCGGAGGAGCCGCCGATCACCAGCGCCTCGCGGCCGTTCAGTTGCAGGTCCATCGTTGTCCGTTTCCCGTGCCGCGGATCATTCCGGCTTAGCGCCGGAGGATTTCAGGATCGGCCGCCATTTCTCCGTCTCCGCCTTGAGAAAGCGCGCCAGCTCCTCGGGCGTGGAGGGGCGCGCCTCGGCGCCGTGATGCGCAAGGTCGTCAGCCAGCGCCGGCTCGCGCAGGCATTCCTGCAGGGCGGCGCTGAGCCGGGTGGTGACCGGCTGCGGCAGGCCCTTGGGGCCGAGCATGGCGTACCAGTTTGCTACCTCGAAGCCCGCCACCGTCTCGGCGACGGTGGGGACGTCGGGCAGCAGCGGGCTCCGCCGGGCCGTGGGCACCGCGAGCGCGCGGATCTTGCCCGCCTGGATCAGCGGCAGGGCAGTGGGGGCGGTGGCGAAGGAGAAATCCACCTTGCCGCTCACCAGGTCGGTCATGGCCGGGCCGCCGCCGCGATAGGGCACGTGCACCGTCTTGATGCCGGCGAGGTGATCAAGCAGCGCGCCGCCGAGATGCCCGGCGCCGCCTATGCCGGAGGAGGAGTAGTTCAGCGCACCCGGCTTCTCGCGCGCCGTGGCGATCAGCTCCGAGAGGTTCTTCCAGGGCCGGTCCGCCGGCACCACGAGGACGTTCAGGACGTCCACGAAGAGGCCGATCGGCGTCAGATCGGTCTGCGGGTCGAAGGGAAGGTCGGAGAAGAGGCTCGGATTGATGGCCAGGGCCGAGATGGTGCCCATCAGCAGCGTGTAGCCATCGGGATCGGCATTCACCACCGCCTGGGTGGCGACATTGCCGCTGCCGCCCGGGCGGTTCTCCACCACCACGGGCGCGCGGCCGCCGAGCGCCGTCTGCAGGCGTGGCGCCAGCAGGCGCGTGGTGATGTCGGTGGCGCCGCCCGGGGCGAAGCCGACGATGAGGCGGATCGCGTGATCCGGGTAGCTCGTTTGCGCGCGCCCCGTTCCGGCAAGGGCCGGCAGGGTGAGCGCGGCACCGAGCAGGGCCCGACGCTGCAACATGGCGTTTCCTTCCTCTGCCGCGCCGGCGTCTGCTTTGCCGCTCTGGGGCGGGCCGGCTGCGGGTGGTTCCGGGGCCATGCTGCGAACAGGTTCTGCCAACTGTCAACACAAGGGGGTGGAACGCGCCCGCGGAGCGGCCCCGGCCGGGCGCACCGCGCATCAGGACATGCGCAGCATTGAGAGCCAGACCGCGATCACCTGCATCGATCCGCGCGCGGTGGGCGGCATCTCGCAGCAGAACAGGGACTTCCAGGGCGCCCGCGACAGTTGAGCCAAGGGGAAGGGGTTGGCCGGCCGCCTCAGCCCGCCGCCAGCAGGCGCTCCGTCGGGATGGCGAAGAACACGCGGCGGAAGCCCTTCTCCTCCCGCCGGTCCGTCTCGACGAAGCCAAGGCGGGTGTAGAGGGCGATGTTGCGCGCCATCTTCTCGTGGGTGAGCAGGCGGACCTCGCCGAGGCCGCGATGCACCGCCTCCCCGGCCGCGAAGCGCATCAGGCGCCGCCCGGTGCCCTGGCCCTGCCCGGCGGGATCGACGGCGACATTGTCCAGCCAGAGGTGGTCGGGCGCCGCTTCCAGCACGACCAGCCCGAGGATCGCGCCCGCCTCCTCCAGCACCCAGGCCTGGCCGGCGGCGATGCGGGCGGCATAGTCGTCATCCATCGGCGCCGGGCGCCGCCCGACCAGCGGCACCCAGGGCGCATAGGCCCGCTCCACCAGCGCCGCCAGGGCCGGAGCCTCGGCGGGGCGAGCGGGCCGGATCATACGGCGGTGCCGCCGATGGTCAGGCCGGTCATCTTCAGGGTCGGCTGGCCGACGCCGACCGGCACGCCCTGGCCCTGCTTGCCGCAGGTGCCGATGCCCGGGTCGAGCGCCATGTCGTTGCCGATCATGGTGACGCGGGTCAGCGCCTCCGGCCCGTTGCCGATCAGCATGGCGCCCTTCACCGGCGCGCCCACCTTGCCGTCCTCGACCAGATAGGCCTCGGACATCGAGAAGACGAACTTGCCGGAGGTGATGTCCACCTGCCCGCCGCCGAAATTCACCCCCCAGATGCCGCGCTTCACGCTGCGCAGGATCTCCTCCGGGTCCTTGTCGCCGCCGAGCATGACAGTGTTGGTCATGCGCGGCATCGGCGCATGGGCGTGGCTCTGGCGGCGGCCATTGCCGGTGGGGGCGACGCCCATCAGGCGCGCGTTCTGCCGGTCCTGCAGGAAGCCAGTCAGGATGCCATCCTCGATCAGCACGGTGCGACCCGAGGGGGTGCCCTCGTCGTCCACGGTGAGGGAGCCGCGGCGGTCGGGGATGGTGCCGTCATCCACCACGGTCACGCCGGGGGCGGCGATCCGCTGGCCGAGCAGGCCGGCGAAGGCGGAGGTCTGCTTGCGGTTGAAGTCGCCCTCCAGCCCATGGCCGATCGCCTCGTGCAGTAGGATGCCAGGCCAGCCAGGACCGAGCACCACCTCCATCTCGCCGGCGGGGGCGGGGATGCTCTCCAGGTTCAGCACGGCCTGGCGCAGCGCCTCGTCCACCGCGGCCTTCCAGCTCGCCTCGGAGACGATGCGCTCATAGGCGAAGCGGCCGCCCATGCCATGGCTGCCGGTCTCGCGGCGGCCATTGGCCTCGACCACGACGGTGACGTTGAGCCGCACCAGCGGGCGCAGGTCGGCGACGCGCTGGCCGTCCGGACGCAGCACCTGCACCGCCTGCCACTCGCCGGAGAGGCTGGCCATCACCTGCGTCACGCGGCGGTCGCGGCCGCGGGCATAGGCGTCGATCTCGGCCAGCAGCGCCGTCTTGGCCGGGAAGGCCAGGGCGCCGAGCGGGTTGGCGTCGTCGTAGAGGCGGGCATTGGTGGCGCGGGGGCCGATCGCGAGGCGGCCGGAATGGCCGGCGGCGACGGCGCGCACCGTGTCGGCGGCGCGCTTCAAGGCGGATTCCGAGATCTCGCCGCCATGCGCGAAGCCGGCGGCCTCGCCCTGCACGGCGCGCAGGCCGAAGCCGCGCGTGGCGTCGAAGCTGGCGCTGCGGATGCGGCCGTCGTCGAGGCTGATAGCCTCGCTCTCGACATATTCCAGGAACAGCTCGCCATCCTCGGCGCCGGCCAGGGCGCCCGAGAGGATGCGCTCGGCGGCGCCACGGTCGAGGTCGCGGAAGAACAGCCGGTCGGTGGTATCGAGAGCGGTCATGCCGTCTGCTCCTGTCGTTGTGTGGCGGGCATCAGCCGTAGCCGGGCAGTGGTGCCCTCGCCGCGCCGGCTTTCAAGCCTCAAGGTCGCGCCCATCGCCTTGGCCAGGGCGCGGGCGAGATAGAGGCCCAGGCCCGACCCTGCATATCGGCGCGCATGGCTGGTTTCCAACTGCACGAAGGGCTCGAAGGCGCGTTCGAGCTGCCCGGACTCGATGCCGATGCCGGTATCGGTGACGGAAAGCTCCACCGCGCCATCCGGCAGCGTCGCGGCGGAAAGGCGGACCGTACCGCCGGCGGGGGTGAACTTCACCGCGTTGGAGAGCAGGTTGAGCAGCACCTGCCGCAGCCGCCGCTCGTCGGCGCTGGCGCGGGGCAGGTCGGGCAGGGGATCGAGGACAAGCGTCACCTGCGCCGCCTCGGCGGTGCTGCGCATCAGTCGCAGGGTGCCCTCCAGCACGCTCGGCAGGTAAAGCGCGCGGGTCTCGACGCGCAGGGCGCCGGTGCCGGCCTGCGCCACCTCCAGCACCTCGTCGATCAGCGACAGCAGATGGCGCCCCGCCTCCAGGATGCTGCCGGCGAACTCGCCCACCTGCGGCGCCTCCGGCTCGGCGGCGATCGCCTCGGAGAAGCCGATCACGGCGTTCAGCGGTGTACGCAGCTCATGGCTCATGGTGGCCAGGAAGCGGCTCTTGGCGGCATTCGCCTCCTCCGCCGTGGCGCGGGCGCGCTCGAGTTCGGCGCGGGCGCGCCGCTCCTCGGTGACGTCGATATAGATGCGGACGAAGCCGCCATCGGGGGTCGGGTCGGTGCTGACCTCGATCACCGTGCCGTCGGCGCGGGTGCGGAGATAGCGGTCGAGCCGCGGCACCATCCCGGCGGCGCGCTCGCGGAAGATCCTGTCCGCCGCCTCGCCCCGGCCGAATTCGCCGCGCCCGTGTTGCAGCCGGCGCAGGGTGTCGAGATGCACGCCCGGTGACAGCTCCTCCGGCGTCAGTCCGGTCATGCGGGCGGCGAGCGCATTGGCGGCGACCAGGCGGTGATCCTTGTCGAAGAGGCAGACGCCGTGGCGCATGCTGTCGATCATGGCCTGCAGCAGGTCGGCGCGGCGCTGCGCCTCGGTCTCGGCGCGGTGCAGGGCGGTCACGTCGGTGACCACCGAGAGATGGCCGCCATCCGGCAGCGGGGCGGTGCGGCCGGTGAGCACGGTGCCGTCTCGGCGGACGCGGGTGACCGGCGGGCGGTCGAAGTCGAACTGGCGGCGGAACACCGCTTCCGGCGTTTCCTGGTTCTCGTACTCGTGGGCTTTCTCGCGGCGGCGGCAGATGTCCATCAGATGCTCGCCGACCGTGACCTCGGAGCCGGCCATGATGCGCTGGAAGGCCGTGTTGACCATGCGCAGCCGGTGGTCGGGGCCGTAGACACAGACGCCATGCGGCATCGCTTCCAGCACACCGTCGAGCAGGGCGGCGCGGCGCTTGGCCTCGTCCTCCGCCCGGCGGAGGGGGGTGACGTCCTCCAGACAGATCAGGAAACCGCCGCCGGGCACTGGCCGGCTCAGGGCGCGCACCGCCGTTCCGTCCGGCCGGATCCGGACGTAGGCGTGCGGCTGCCGGCGATCGAGATGGCGGCGCTCGGCAGCGATCTGGCGGCCTTCCTCGTCCAGCGGATTGTGGAGGAGGACAAGGTCGAAGACCTCGTCGAAGCTAAGGCCAAGCCTCAATGTGCCGGGCGGCAGGTCGAGGATGTGCTCATAGGTCTCGTTGAACAGGCGGAGCTGGCGTTCCGCATCGTAGAGCCCGAGGCCGGAGGGGTTCTCGCGCAGCGCCAGATCGGTCAGGCGCATCCGCTCCAGCGCCAGCGCCTCGGCCTGGTGGTGCAGGGTGACGTCGGTGACGAAGGCGACCCACCCGCCCTCCGGGAGCGGATGGCTGCTGATGTCGAACCAGCGGCCATCGGTGCTGCGGATGGTGCGGTGGCGCGGTTGGCTGCGGTCCATCTCCTGCGCCGCGCGGGCCTGGGCCTCCGGGTCGCCGGGGCCGTAGAAGCCGCGATAGGCGAGGAGGCGGAACATCTCGACCGCGCTGCGCCCCAGCAGCTCGGACTCCGGCGGCAGGTCCAGCATGCGCCGGGCCGCCGCGTTCAGGAAGACGACCCGTCCGTCGGCGTCGAAGACGCAGGCGGCCGTGGGCATCGCCTGCAGGACGGCCTGGGAGGGCGGCAGGCCGGTGTTCACCTGGCACGGCCTCGCGGCGGGCGCAGCGCATGCAGCGCGACGAGCACGGCCGTCAGCACGCCGACCGCCACCGCCTGGTGCAGCGTGCCGAGCCAGACCGGCACGACCAGCAGCAGCGTGGCGACGCCGAGGCCGTATTGCAGCGCCACCGTCCCGCCGAGCGCCAGCACGGCACCGCGCGCGAAGCCGGCGGGCAGGGCGCGCGCGCCCCAGGCGGCGGCGACCAGTGCCGCCGCGCCGGTCACGGTGGCGAGCAGGCGGTGGTTGAACTGCACGGCGGCGATATTGGCCGTCCAGTTGCGCCAGAAGGGGGTGAGCTCGGCATAGCCGGGCGGCACGATCTCGCCGTCCATCAGCGGGAAGGTGTTGTAGGTGAAGCCGGCATGCAGCCCGGCGGTGAAGCCGCCGGCCAGCAGCGTCAGCACCACCAGCCCGGCGGTGAGGTGCACCAGCCGGCGCAGCCCGGCCGGCTGCCGGGGCCCGGTGCGCTGCGGGCGCAGCAGGCCGAGGGCAGTCCAGAGGATGGCGCCGTAGAGCAGCAGCGCCAGGCCGAGATGGATGACCAGCCGGTAGGGCGAGACGGAGGTGCGGTCCGCCTCGAAGCCGGAGGCGACCATGAACCAGCCGACCGCGCCCTGCAGCCCGCCGAGCAGGAAGAGCACGATGAGGCGCGGCTTCAGCCCCGGCGGGATGCGGCCGCGCACCCAGAACCAGATGAGCGGCAGAAGGAAGGCGAGGCCGATCAGCCGCCCCCAGAGGCGGTGGGTCCATTCGAGCCAGAAGATCTGCTTGAAGCCCTCGATCCCGAAGCCCTGGTTGATCAGCTCGTATTGCGGGATGGTGCGGTAGAGGTCGTAGAGGCGCTGCCACTCGGCCTCGGAGAGCGGCGGCAGCGTGCCGGAGATTGGCGCCCATTCCATGATGGAGAGGCCCGAGCCGGTGAGCCGCGTCGCGCCGCCGAGCGCGATCATGGCCCAGATCAGTCCGGCGACGATGAGCAGCCACCAGCCGATGGCGCGGCGGGCGGCGAGGTGGTCGGAACCAGGGGAGTGCGGGTCGAAGGGCATTTCCGGATCTTCTAGCACAGCGTGTCGCGTGAAAGTGGAGAAGCGGCACCGCAACGGCAATGCACGGCGGACAGGGCCGGGGTGGGCGCGGCGCGGCGATCCTCATCTTGTCGGCCTCCGCCGTGCCTGCTACCCCGCGCCGCCATGCCGGACCATTCGCGCCCCGCCGCCGCCGAGAGCCCCGGCATGACCGATGCCGAGGCCGCCCCGCTGCTCTCGGTGGTCGTGCCGGTGCGCAACGAGGCGCCGAATGTCGCGCCGCTGGTGGCGGAGATTGGTGCCGCCCTGGCCGCCATCCCGCATGAGATCATCTATGTGGACGATGGCTCGACCGATGCCACGGCGGCGGCTCTGGCCGAGCTGGTCCGCACCACGCCGGCGCTGCGGGTGCTGCGGCATGTCGCCTCCTGCGGGCAGTCGGCGGCCATCGTGACAGGGGTGCGGGCGGCGCGCGGCGACTGGATCGCCACGCTGGACGGCGACGGGCAGAACGACCCGGCCGACATCCCCGCGCTCTGGGATTTCGCCCAGGCCGAATCGGCCGCCGGCGGGCCGCCGCTGATGGTGGCGGGGTGGCGGGTGAGCCGGCGCGATACGCGGGTGAAGCGGCTTTCCTCTCGGTTGGCCAACCGCATCCGCGCCCGGCTGCTCGGCGACGCCACGCCAGATACCGGCTGCGGCCTGAAGCTCTTCCCGCGCGCGCTGTTCCTGAGCCTGCCGGCCTTCGACCACATGCACCGCTTCCTGCCGGCGCTGGTGCTGCGCCAGGGCGGTCGGGTGGTCAGCCGCCCGGTCAATCACCGGCCGCGGATGCGCGGCCAATCGAACTACGGCACGCTCGACCGGCTGGCAGTCGGCGTGGTGGACCTGTTGGGTGTGATGTGGCTGCAGCGGCGGTGGAAACGGCCACAGCTTCGCCCGTGACGCCGGCGGCTGAGATGCCCCCGCGACGGAAAGGGGGGCTGGCCTCGCTCGGCAAGCTGCTGCTGCTGGCTGCCGGTCTCGCGCTTGGCGGCTGGCTGTTGCGCGAGCTGGGCGGCGCGCCGGGCGGCGCCCAGGCGGAGGCCTGGGTGGGGCGCTTCGGCCTGCACCAGACGCTCTGGGGCGAGACGGCCTTCCTGCTGGTCGGCACGTTGGCGGCGGCGGTCGGGGTGCCCCGGCAGGCGGTGGCCTTCCTCGGCGGCTATGCCTTCGGGCCGCTCGCCGGCGGGGCGCTGGCCATGGTGGCGCAGGGCCTGAGCTGCGCGCTCAGCTATGGCTGGGCCAGGATGGTCGGGCGCGGCTGGGCCGAGCGCCGCCTGGCCGGGCGCTTCGGCCGCCGGCTGCGCGGACTGCGCGACGCGCTCGCCGGCAGCCCCTTCGGCGCCACCTTGGCGCTGCGGCTGCTGCCGGTGGGGAACAATCTTGCGCTGAACCTGCTGGCCGGACTCTCCGGCATCCCGGCGCTGCCCTTCCTGGCCGGGTCGCTGGTCGGCTACCTGCCGCAGACGGCGATCTTCGCCCTGGCCGGCGGCGGCGTGGCGGTGGACCACGCGGCGCAGCTCTGGCTGGCCGGCGGGCTGTTCCTCGGCTCGGCGGTGATCGGCCTCTGGCTGCTGCGGCGGCACCGCGCCGGGCAGGCGATGGCGACGGAGGAGTAAGGCGGGCCGTCATCCCGCCGTGCCTGACTTGCGGCTGGCGCAGCAAGCCGGGCACCCGAACGGGCGCCGCGGCCTATGCCGCGTAGTGGTATCAGATGACCTGGGTGAGCACCCGGTTCAGCACCTCGCGCGCCAGACTGAACCCGGCCGTCAGCGAGGTCTTGGGGTTGGCGGGCGAGGCGCGGCCCTCGAGGCGGATGGTGAAGTCCACCGCCGCGGAGCGCGCCGTGATCTCATGGACATTGCGGCCGATCCCAGGGTCGGCGACCAGCGAGACCTGGGTGGCGTCGAAGCCGAGCCCGGCCAGCGCCA